>JAESGF010000012.1_pt1 | contig 421764 bp, 380 predicted proteins | sample 9269621 | NCBI WGS metagenome assembly JAESGF01 (sample SAMN14515066, study PRJNA621663) | algae metagenome | isolation source: Tolypothrix carrinoi HA7290-LM1 and co-occurring heterotrophs from dry rock... | place: USA: Makauwahi cave, Kauai, Hawaii | collected 2011-01-06 | reverse complement strand
GCACGCGGGGAGAGGTGAAGAAACAGAATACGTACGATTATCACGGATCCATGACTGAGCTCGTCTCCCTCCACAACGTGGGCAAGACCTTTCCGAACGGCGTCGTCGCGCTGCGGAATGCCAGCTTCTCCGTGCGCGAGCACGAATTCGTCTCGTTGCTCGGCCCGTCCGGCTGCGGCAAGTCCACCGCCTTGCGCATTCTCGCCGGCTTGATCGAACCCTCGGACGGCGACGTGGTGTGGCGCGGCAATGCCGCGCCCGATGGCGCCAGCGGAGATATCGGCTTCGTCTTCCAGGAGCCGACGCTGATGCCCTGGGCCAGTGTCGCGAGCAACGTCTATCTGCCGCTGAAGCTCGCCGGCATCAGCCGGTCCGAAGCCATGCCGCGTATCACGGAGGCGCTGGCGCGCGTCGGGCTCGCGGCCTTCGCCGACGCCTATCCGCGCGAATTGTCCGGCGGCATGAAGATGCGCGTGTCCATCGCCCGCGCGCTGGTGACCAATCCGAAATTGCTGCTGATGGACGAGCCTTTCGCCGCGCTTGACGAGATCACCCGCTTCAAGCTCAACAACGATCTGCTCGTGCTCTGGGCTGCGATGCGCCAGACCGCGATCTTCGTCACTCATTCGGTGTTCGAGTCCGTCTATCTGTCCAGTCGCATCGTGGTGATGACGCAGCGCCCCGGCCGCGTGCATGCGGAGATCGCGGTGGAAGCGCCTTATCCGCGCACCGAGGCGTTTCGCACATCGCCGGAATATGCCGCGCTCTGCCGCACGGTGTCGGAAGCGCTGGTCGAGGCGATGGCCGAGGAGGCCGCATGACCACGCGGCCCGCCACGCGCGCCGAAGAAGCGCAGGAGCGCTCGCGCCGCGAACGTGTGATGCGCGGCGTGCTGCCGTTCGTGGCGCTCGGCTTCGGCATCCTCGTCTGGGATCTGGTGGTTCGCATCAACGACATCCAGCCTTACGTGCTGCCGTCGCCGGGCCTTGTATTCCGAACGCTCATCGCGGACTGGTCGCTGTTGTGGTCGTCGCTGCTGGTGACGCTGAGCGTGACCTTGCAGGCGCTGCTGCTGGCTTTCGTCGGTGGTGTCGCGCTGGCGATCGCCTTCAACAAGTCGCGCGTCGTCGAATATTCCTTCTATCCTTATGCGGTGATCCTGCAGGTGACGCCGGTGATCGCGATCGCGCCGCTGCTGCTGATCTATCTGCCGCAGCAGGCGGCGGTACTGGCCTGCGCGTGGATCGTGGCATTCTTTCCGGTGCTGGCCAACACCACGCTCGGGCTCAACTCGGTGGACCGCAACCTCGCCGAACTGTTCCGGCTTTATGGCGCGAGCGGATGGCAGGTGCTGCGCGATCTCAAGCTGCCGGCGGCGCTGCCCTATATGCTCGGCGGTCTGAAGATCGCGGGCGGCCTGTCGCTGATCGGCGCGGTGGTCGCGGAAATCGCCGCCGGCTCTGCGGGCGCGGGCTCAGGCCTCGCCTATCGCATCGCGGAGTCCGGCTACCGGCTCAACATCCCGCGCATGTTCGCGGCGCTGATTCTGCTCTCGGTCGCGGGCGTGGTGATTTTCGCGGTGCTGTCGCTGATCTCGCATCTCGTGCTGCGACGCTGGCACGACAGCGCAGTGGGGGACTCGTAGTCTCCCTTCTCAGTTCACCTCGCTCAATGCGACGACAGCTCTCGTGTCCTTGGCGCAGCGCAGCGTGAAACGGTCCGCTGCAGAACCGGGACCCACGCAAAACTGGCGCACGCTACGATGGGTCCCGGCTCAGCACCGCACCATTACGCTTCGCTCCATGCTGCGGCGCGTCCGGGACACGACGCCTGTGGCTGGCCCAAGAAGCAAATCCTGCGATTTCCGAACCAAAGAACAAGAACCTCCGCACATTCAGCCTTGACATCTTCCGTAAAATAGGAATATAGTCATTTTATCCCGTCCCGTCCAAGGGGCGTCTGATCAGCGTCATGAGACGCGGGGCGGGATGCGGTGGCCGTTGCGGGGCGCAAGACGTGCGTTCTTCAGCGGAGGCCCAAGCTGCGATGATCCGGCTCACCGGCCGTGGGTCACCAGCGGAGGATATCAAGAAAGTCCGCCCGGCGATGCCGGTCAACGGTGTCTGTCCTCCGGGGTTGTCGCAGAGCAAGCCTAAAACACCGCGCGCGGAACGCCGGAATCTTTCGGCGGTCCGTGGTGACTACAATCTCATGCGCTTACTCACTTCGCGCATGGGGCCATGGGCTTGGCTGAAAGCCCGGCGTTCCGCGCGCCCTTGGGTTTCCAAGGGGATGAGGAATGCGAGTTGGAATACGGGCGCGCCCGCGCCGTCATAACAATAGGGCCGCACAAGCGCGTCCGCTGCAAAGAACAGGGCGGGCGGCGCTTTGTCTTCAAAACACCAATCTTACCGCGATCCCCAACGCCGCCATGATCGCCACGATTTCCACCAGTCCGCGATGGAAGCGGAACGCCAGCAGCGCGGCGATGACCGCGAGCGCCGCGGTCTTCAGGTCGAGCGCCAGCGGATCGAACGCATACCAGCGGAAGATGCCGGTGCGTTGCTCGGTGACATCTCCGAACAGCACATGCAGCGCGAACCAGACCGTCAGATTGAGGATCACGCCGACCACGGCTGCGGTGATCGCCGCCAGCGCTCCGGTCAGCATGCGGTTCGATCGCAGTTGTTCGACAAACGGCGCGCCGGCGAAGATCCAGAGCATCGAGGCCGAGAACGTCACCCAGGTCGTCATCGCGGCGGCGATCACGCCGGCGGTCACGGGTGTGAACGGCGCGGCGTCGCGATAGCCGGCGAGGAAGCCGACGAATTGCGTCACCAGAATTAGGGGGCCCGGTGTGGTCTCCGCAAGGCCAAGTCCGTCCACCATCTCGGCCGCGCTCAGCCAGCCCTGCTTGTCCACCGCCTCCTGCGCCATATAGGCGAGCAGTGCATAGGCGCCGCCGAAGCTCACCGTTGCAAGCTTCGAGAAAAAGATACCGATATCGACCAGCACATGGGCCGGGCCCAGCAACAAGGCCGCGATTGCCACCGGTGCCCACCAGGCGAAGAGCCCGAACCCGATTGCGTTAGCCGCCTGCCTCCAGCGGCCGGTGACGGGCGGGGGATAGGTGCCATCGATCTTGATCGCGAGCAGATGCGGCGCCTGCCGCGCCACCAGATAACCGATCAGTCCCGCGCCGATCACGATCAGCGGGAACGGCAGCGCCAGAAAGAAAATGCCGATGAAGGCAAAGGCCGCGATTGCGACCAGCATATTGGTCTTGAGCGCGCGTTTGCCGATCCGGATCAGCGCTTCCACCACGATCACCAGCACCGCAGCCTTGATGCCGAACAACGCACCCTCGATCAGCGGGACGCCCTGACCGAGCGCATAGATCAGGCTCAGGGCCAGCATCACGAAAGCGCCCGGCAGCACGAACAGGATGCCGGCTGCGATCCCGCCGCGCACCCCGTGCATCAGCCAGCCGGTATAGGTGGCGAGTTGTTGCGCTTCCGGCCCCGGCAGCAGCATGCAGAAATTGAGCGCATGCAGGAACCGGGATTCCTCGATCCACTTCTTCTCGTCGACCAGAACGCGGTGCATCAGTGCGATCTGGCCGGCGGGGCCGCCAAAGCCGAGGCAGCCGATCTTGAAGAAGGTGCGCAGGAATTCGGGAAAGCCGGGTGCCGCGTTCGCAGGAGCTGCTTGTTCTATGCTTGGCATGTCAGGCGGCTTTTGCGGGCCAGTTGTGACGCTCGGATGACGCGAAACGTAACCACGCAAACAGCGCGTCGTAAATTGCAAACCCGCTCTGAAGCAGGCCATGATCGTCGTCGCCGGCCAGTTCGGACAGACCGATCGATACCGCATGCAGCCCGGCCGCTTCCGGTGCGAGATCGGGACGCGCGGTATCGGCGCCGCGCACGATCAGCGCGAGGCGTGCGAGCGAAGGCTCGTTTTCCAGACCGAAGAGACTGAGAATGGTGTCGAACGAACATCGCTCGCCCTCATGCGACAGTTCCACGCCTTCGATATCGAACGGGATGGCGCCGGTCTCGCGAGCCACGTCCGTCACTTGCTGCGGATCGACAAACAGGAAGCGCGCCTGCGGGTCGATGAAGCGGCGGATCAGCCACGGGCAGGCGATGCGGTCGATCTTCGGCCGGCGCCGCGTCACCCATAGGCTCGGCGGATTCGCAGCAAAGCGCCGGACCGCGCCGCAATCCACCAGCGGAAGCCCGGCCGAACGCCATGCGTCGGTGCCGCCCTCGAGAATGGAGGCGTCAACGCCGCGTGCGCGCAACTGCGCCGCCGCCATCTGGCTGCGCTGGTGCCCATGGACACAGGCGAGCACGACGGCTCCGGAACTTTGCTCGAAAGTCCACGACGCCGCATCGCGCGGATCGCGCAGGATCGCGCCAGGCAGCAATCCGTTCGACGCGACGACGGCTTCAGGCTTGCGGACATCGACGACGACGGGCGCGGAGGACGTCCCGATCCTTCGCCACAGACTTTCCGGGGTGATTGAGAAATGCATAGGCCGACGCCTCCTCCGTCAAGGAAGGAGACGGTGCTTGGGCCTTGCGAGCCTTCGGAAAGGCGGGGCGACCGTCGCAGGCCCCGCGACGGTCAGAGTAGGTCGGGATCTGGAGACTTGCAATGCCTGCGCATGGCCATTCCATTCGGCGCCTCGCTCCCACCGCCCAACTTGGGTACAGAGAAGGATGACATCAGGTCCGCAATCCACCGAATCCGACCAGATGCGGGCCCGGCTGACCGGTATCGGCCTGATGTGCGCCGCGGTGCTGTCGTTCGCCTGCCTCGACGCCATCGCCAAATATCTCAATGGCTATATGGACACGCTGCAGGTGGTATGGGCGCGCTATACCGGCGCCTTCATCCTGACCCTTTTCATTTTCAATCCGGTGTCGCGGCCGGGGATGATGCGGACCACGCGGCCGGTGCTGCAACTCGTGCGCTCGGCCATGTTGCTTGGCTCGACGATCACGAACTTTCTGGCCTTCCGCTACCTGCAACTCGATCAGGCGCTGGCGATCCTGTTCTCGACGCCGTTCCTGGTGGCGATTCTGGCCGGTCCGCTGCTCGGCGAATGGATCGGCTGGCGGCGCTGGGTGGCGATCCTGGTCGGCTTTGCCGGCGTGCTGCTGGTCACCCGCCCCGGCATCGGCGACGTGCATTGGGCTGCATTCTACTCGCTGGCGAGCGCGGTGTTCTATTCGCTCTATATCGTCGCCACCCGTGTGCTCTCGAAGACCGACACCACGGACACCACGCTGTTCTATTCCAATCTGGTCGGTGCGGTGGCGATGCTGCCGGTGCTGCCATTCGTGTGGACGATGCCGGACGATCCCTGGATCATTTTTCTGATGGTGGCGTTCGGCGCCTTCGGCAGTTTCGGTCATTATCTCCTGATCGTCGGCCACCGGCTGGCGCCGGCCTCGGTGCTGGCGCCGTTCATGTATACCCAGCTCGTGTGGGCCACTGCGTTCGGCTATCTCGTGTTCGGCGATGTGCCCAACCGCTGGACCCTGGCCGGCGCGGCGGTGGTGGTGGCCTCCGGGCTTTACCTTTTGCATCGTGAAAGAGTGCGCGGGACGGCATGACGCGGCGCCTCGCGTTTTTCGCATTTTTCCCCGGCGCGCCACCCTGCTATGGTCCGGCGCAAAGGCGCTCGCACGGCCAGGAAAAGCGGCTACCGGTTTTCCGTCCGGCCGCGCGCAAGCAAACAAGAGGAAAGCCGCAAGGACCGCAATGCTGGACAAAGCCCAAGAGACAAAACCCGGCCTGAACGACGATATCGGCGAGGATACGCGGCTCGAATTGTTCCGCCTTCAGGTGCTGCTGCGGCAGGCCGAGCAGCGCGCCTTCGACCTGTTCCTGCAGAACCTGGTGAAGGGCACCAGCCATCTCTCGCTCGGTCAGGAAGCGGTCGCCGCCGGCTTTGCCGCCGCCATGAAGCCGGGCGACCTCTCGTTCTGCACCTATCGCGGCCATGCCCACACCTTGGCGCGCGGCGTGCCGGTGGAGCAGGTGCTCGGCGAATTGATGGGCCGCGACAATGGCCTGATGCGCGGCAAGGGCGGGTCCATGCACCTGACGTCGGTGGAGCATGGTGTGATGGGCTCCTATGCCATCATCGGCGCGCATCTGCCGATTGCCTGCGGCGCGGCCTGGCGCGCGCAATACAAGGGCGATGGCGACGTCTCGGTCTGCTTCTTTGGCGATGGCACCACCAATATCGGCGCGTTCCACGAAGCGCTGAACTTCGCCGCGATCTGGAAGCTGCCGGTGATCTTCGTCTGCGAGAACAATCACTACATGGAATACACCCCGATCGGTGAGGTGACGGCGGTGCCGCATCCGGCCGCCGACCGCGCGTCGGCTTACGGGCTCGAGCGCATCATCGTCGACGGCAACGATGCCGACGAGGTCTATCGCATCGCGATGGCGGCTTACGCGAAGGCGCGCAAGGGTGACGGTCCGTCGCTGATCGAATGCATCACCTACCGGCATAGCGGGCATTCCCGCGCCGATCCGGCCAAGTATCGCCCCGAGGGCGAACTCGAGAAATGGAAGGAGCGCGATCCGATCAAGATCTATCGCGAGCGCCTGCTGGAATTCGGCATCGATCCCGACGTGATGACGAGCATCGAGGCCGGCATCCTGCGCGAGGTCGATGAAGCGACCGAAAAGTGCAAGGCCTCGCCGCCGCCGCCGCATGACATCATCCACACCGACGTCTATGCCGACGGCGGCTTCGCGTGGAGAAACTGACATGGCGGAACTGACCTATCGCGATGCCGTTGCGCGCGGCATCGCACAGGAGATGGCGCGCGATCCGGACGTGGTGTTTCTTGGCGAGGACGTGGCCAAGGCCGGCGGCGTGTTCAAGGCGACCGTTGGCCTCTACGAACAATTCGGTCCGCTGCGGGTGCGCGACACGCCGATATCCGAACAGGCGATCCTCGGTGCCGCCATGGGCGCCGCGATGACCGGCCTGAAGCCGATCGCCGAAATCATGTTCTCGGACTTCATCGCGGTGTGTTTCGATTACATCGCCAATGAATTCCCGAAGAGTCGCTACATGACCAACGGGCAGGTGAAGTGTCCGCTGGTGGTGCGCACCGGCAATGGCGCGGGTTCCCGCTTCGGCGCGCAGCATTCTCAGAGCGTCGAAAACTGGTGCATGATGATCCCCGGGCTGAAGGTGGTCGCGCCATCGACTCCCCGCGACGTGATCGGCCTGCTTGCGGCCGCGGTACGCGATCCCGATCCGGTGATCTTCTTTGAGCACAAGTCGCTCTATCCGATGAAGGGCGAGGTGCCGGACGGCGAAATCGTCGACACCCTCGGCACCGCCAAGATCGTTCGGCCCGGCAAGGACGCGACCATCCTTGCGCTGGCGCTGATGGTGCCGCGCGCGATCGAGGCGGCGGACAAGCTGAAGGCGGAGCACGGCATCGACTGCGAAGTCGTCGACGTGCGCTCGCTGGTGCCGCTCGATACCCAGACCATTCTCGGATCCGTCGGGCGCACGCACCGGCTGTTCACCGTGGAGGAAAATCCGCGGCTGTGCGGCTGGGGCGCGGAAATCGTCTCGATCGTCGCCGACGAGGCCTTTTACGATCTCGACGGGCCGCCGGTGCGCATCACCACGCCGCATATCCCGCTGCCGTCCGCCGATCTGCTGGAGGACGCCGTGCTGCCGAATGTGGACCGCATCGCCGAGACGGTGCGGCGCTCGCTCGGATCCTAGGTGGGATGATCCTGGAGATGACAACCAAGTACGACATCAACACCCTGAAGCTCGGCCCCATCGGCGATACGGTTATGTTCGAGAACGATCGCGTGCGGGTGTGGGACTTCACGGTCGAGCCCGGCAAGAGCAAGGGCTGGCACAAGCACGAACTGCCGTATGTGATCATCCCGATGACCGAGGGTGAGATCGAGATCGAATCCGCGCTGACCGGCCAGATCGAAAAACCGAAAAGCGTGATCGGCAGCCCGATCTGGCGCGAGGCCGGCGAGGTGCACGATTTGCGCAATGTCGGTGCCACGACCTATCGCAACATCCTGATCGAGCTGAAGCGGCCGGATTGAGTCGTGCGCTGCGGTGCGGCGGTCTCCCGCCGGCGCCGCGCGTAGCACAAGGAAGCAATTCATGTACGAAAATCTCCTCGCCAATGTCCCGACCGATCTCTGGATCGGCGGTCAGTGGCGCAAATCCTCCGACGGCCAGCGCTTCGATGTGATGGATCCTGCGACCGAGAAAAAGGTCGCCTCTGTTGCCAGCGCGACGGTAGACGACGCCATTGCCGCGCTCGATGCGGCGCAGGCCGCCTTTCCCGCATGGGCCGCGAAGAAGCCCAGAGAGCGCGGCGAAATCCTGCGCAAGGCGTTCGAACTGATCATGCGCGACGCCGAGCGGCTGGCCAAGCTGATCACGGTCGAGAACGGCAAGGCGCTGCCGGACTCGCGCGGTGAAGTCGCCTACGCAGCCGAGTTCTTCCGCTGGAACGCGGAAGAAGCCGTGCGCAATCTCGGCTCACTCTCGACCGCACCCGCGTCCGGTGCCCGCATCCTGGTGCAGCACAAGCCGGCCGGCATTGCTGTCCTCGTGACGCCATGGAATTTCCCGGCGGCGATGGCGACCCGCAAGATCGGGCCTGCGCTCGCGGCCGGCTGCCCGGTGGTGCTGAAGCCCGCCTCCGATACGCCGCTCACCATGCTGGCGTTGATGCCGATCCTCGAGGAAGCCGGCGTGCCTGCGGGCGTGGTGAATGTCATTCCGTCGCGCTCATCCGGGAAAGTCGTGAGCGCGATGCTGCATGACCCACGAGTTCGGGTGGTCTCCTTCACCGGATCGACGGAAGTCGGACGCGTGCTGCTGCGCGAGGCCGCCGACAACATCATCAAGCCGGCGATGGAGCTTGGCGGCAACGCGCCGTTCCTGGTGTTCGAGGACGCCGATATCGATGCGGCGATCGAAGGCGCGATGATCGCCAAGATGCGCAACATGGGCGAGGCCTGCACCGCCGCGAACCGCTTCTACGTGCACGAGAGCGTGCATGACGAGTTTGCGAAGAAGCTCACCGGCAAGATGCAGTCGCTGAAGATGGGTAACGGGCTCGACGACGGCATCAATCTCGGGCCGCTGGTGAACAAGGAAGGCCGCGACAAGGTGATCGAACTGGTCGAGGACGCTGTGTCGAAGGGCGCGAAGGTGCTGACCGGCGGCAAGACCCCGGACGGCCCGGGCTTCTTCTATCCCGCCACGGTGCTGACCAACGTGCCGGACGGAGCGAAAATGCTGAACGAGGAAATCTTCGGGCCGGTCGCATCGATCCAGACCTTCAAGACCGAGGATGAAGCGATCAAGCGCGCCAACGAGACCGAGTACGGACTGGTCGCCTATCTCTACACCAGGGATCTCGGCCGCGGCATGCGGGTGTCGGAGAAACTCGATTTCGGCATGATCGGTCTCAATCGCGGACTTGTCTCCGACCCGGCGGCGCCGTTCGGCGGCATGAAGCAGTCCGGCATCGGCCGCGAAGGCGCGCATGAGGGGCTGATGGAATTTCTCGAAACGCAATATGTGTCGGTGAGCTGGTGATTGCATGGACGTGCTGATGCCGCAGCTCGGCGAGACCGTCGCCGAGGGCAAGATCGTCAAGTGGTTCAAGAATGCGGGCGACACCGTCGCGCCGGGCGACAACCTGTTCGAGATCGAAACCGACAAGACCTCGATGGAGGTGCCGGCGACCTTCGGCGGCAAGCTCTCTGAGGTCAATTTTCAGGTCGGCGATGTGGCGAAGGTTGGCGCTGTTGTTGCCGTGATCCTCGGAGACGGCGAAGTCGCGCAGCCGAAGGCGGCACAGCCGCCGGCTTCGAGCGCGGCCTCAGTCTCGCCTGCCATTCCCGTTACAGCGCAAATCCAGACTCCGGCGCCGGCTGCAAGCCCCTCCGCACCGGTCAAGATGGAGCTGTTCCGTGAGGTGCGCACGCCCGAACGCAATTTCGGTCCGGCGCGGATCGGCGGTGCGACCGTGACGCCGTTGGCGCGCAGGCTGGCGGGCGAGAACGGCATCGACCTGTCGCGCGTCACGGGCTCCGGCCCGCATGGGCGCATCGTCGCGCGTGACATTGAATCCCGCATCGTACGGGCACCAAATCAGGCTCCATCTATCGCAGCGGGGCCGTCTTCCTCGGACATTCTCGCGCTCTATCGTGACGTGCCGTTCGAGGAAGTGCCGCTCGACGGCATGCGCTCGACCATCGCCGCGCGACTTACCCAGGCCAAGCAGACCATCCCGCATTTCTACCTGACAGCCGACGTCACGCTCGACGCACTGCTCAAGGTCCGCACTGAGGCCAATGCAGCGGCGCCGGAAGGCGACAGTGGCTACAAGCTCTCGGTCAACGATTTTGTCATCAAGGCGCTGGCGCTTGCGCTGAAGCGTGTGCCGGCCGCGAATGCGATCTGGGCGCAGGACCGCATCCTGCGTTTCCAGCGCGCCGATATTGGCGTCGCCGTCGCGCTCGAGGGCGGCCTGATGACGCCGGTGATCCGCGCCGCCGATACGAAGTCGCTGAGCGTAATCTCGAATGAAATGCGCGCGCTCGCCGAACGCGCCCGGGACAAGAAGCTGAAGCCGGACGAATACCAGGGCGGCGTCAGCGCGATCTCCAATCTCGGCATGTATGGCGTGCGCGATTTCTCCGCGATCATCAACCCGCCGCAATCGACGATCCTTGCCGTTGGCGCGGCGCAGCGGCGTCCGGTCGAGACGGACGACGGCGGTGTGCGCTTCGAAAGCCAGATGACGGTGACACTGTCCTGCGATCATCGTGTCGTCGATGGCGCGCTGGGTGCGCGATTGCTGGCCGCGCTCAAGGGCTATCTGGAGCAGCCTGTTACGATGCTGGTTTAATTGTCTGCTGGTGCGATGCCGTGGAACAGATCGCTTTCCTCACCTTCGCCATGGTGCTGCTGGTCGCGGTGATCTCGCCGGGGCCCGCAATCGCGGCTTTGGTGGCACGCATCATGGCGCGCGGCACCGACGGTATTCTCGCGTTCTGTGCCGGCCTGGTGCTGGGCGACCTGATCTGGCTGTCCTGCGCGATGTTCGGGCTTGCGGCTCTTGCGGCGCTGTTTCAGCCGGTCTTCCTGATCGTGAAATATGCCGGTGCTGCTTATCTCCTGTTCCTCGCATGGAAGCTGTGGCGGGATTCCGGTGCGCCGGTTCAGGCCGAGCCGGTGCGCGGCCAGGGGCGGCAATTGTTCGGCGCGGCGCTGCTGCTGTCGCTCGGCAATCCGAAGATCATGCTGTTCTATCTGGCGCTGATGCCGACGGTGATCGACCTTACGCGGCTCACCATCACCGACATGGCCGAGCTTGCCGCGATCGTTGCGGTGGTGGTCAGCATCGTGCTCACCGGTTACGTGCTGCTCGCGGCCTATGCGCGCCGCCTGTTCGCGTCACCGCGTGCGTTGCAGACCGTCAACCGAACAGCCGGGCTTGCGATGGTCGGCGCAGCGGCGACGATTGTCGTGCGGAATTGACGTCTTCGCGTTGACGCGTTTTCTGCACGCGGACCGGTCGCCACTTTGCTCGAAGCGCTATCGATTACGGCAGGCGCAGCAGCACGGGAATGACGCCGGTATCCTGCAGATGCTCAAAAAGCTCTGCGAGCGGCACCGCAAGCAGAAACACCAGGGCGTCGGCAAACGTCATCAGCACGCGGGGCGGCCGGATCGTCAGCGTTGGCTCGTCATGCCATAACGACGGATTGGGAAAGAACCGCGGCACGCGCTGAAGGTAGTCCCGGTACGCGTCGCCGTAACGATCGGCGAGCACCTGTTCTTCCTGCAGCACCACCACATAGAACACCAACCAGGCCAGTGTCGCGCAGATCAGGCCGAGGATTACACTGCCGACCTGCATGCCGACCCCGGCGGCACCGAGGAACGAGAAGAAATAGAGCGGATTGCGCATGACCGAATACGGTCCGGTTCGCACAAATTCTTCGATCTTGCGCCCGCCGATGTAGAGCGAGGACCAGGTCCGGCCGAGGATGCAACTCACGATCAGGACAATGCCGAACCACTCGACCATCTCATGGGTGGTTTCGCCGCTTGGGTAAATCGACGTGGTGACAGCGAACACAAATGCGCCGAGCGCGACCACGACATAGAGGACGATCTTGCGGATCGCCTGGACGGTATGGATTTTCATGGAGCCGAAAGATCTGGAGGGCCGATAGAGACCGTCGATTTTGCGGACGGGCGCACACTAGTATAGATGAAATGCGGCCGAAACCGGCCGCAATATTTTGACAGAGATCAATGCGAATGGAGAATCCCATGGCCGCCGAAAAGCCCGAGATTTTGCTGATCGGACAGGCCAAGCCGGTCATAGTCGGCGGTGTCGAACCGTTCGCGACCGTCCACAAACTGGCCCAAGCCAAGGATCAGGACGCCTTCGTCAAGGAGGTCGCCCCGCGCATCCGCGGTATCGCCATCGCCTATACCGCGAACAAGATCGACGGCGCCTTCATGTCGGGCTTTCCGAAGCTCGAAATCGTCTCCAGCTTCGGCGTCGGCTATGACCATGTCGACGCGAAATGGGCGGGAGAGCACGGCCTCGTCGTCACCAACACGCCGGACGTCCTTAACGAAGAAGTGGCAGATACGGCGCTCGGCCTTCTGCTCTGCACGCTTCGCGAATTCCCGCAGGCCGATCGTTATCTCCGCGCCGGGAAATGGCTCAAGAGCGGATATCCGCTGTCACCCACGCTGCGCGGTCGGACCGTGGGCGTGGTCGGCATGGGGCGGATCGGCCGTGCAATCGGGCGGCGCCTCGAAGCGTTCGGTGTGCCGGTGGTCTATCACTCGCGCAATCCGCAGCCGGGCGTGTCTTACAAATATTATCCGAAACTGGTCGACATGGCGCGCGACGTCGACACGCTGATGGTGATCGTGCCCGGTGGCGCGGCGACCAGGAACCTGATCGACGCCGAGGTGCTCAAGGCGCTTGGGCCGGACGGTGTGCTGATCAACATGGCGCGCGGTTCGGTGGTGGACGAGCAGGCGCTGATCAAGGCGCTCAAGGATCGCACCATCATGTCGGCGGGCCTTGATGTGTTCGTCAACGAGCCGCAGGTGCCGCAGGAACTGATCGAGATGGAGCATATCGTGCTGTTTCCGCATCTCGGCTCGGCCTCGGTCGCGACCCGAAAGGCGATGGACCAGCTGGTGGTCGACAACCTGAAATCGTGGTTCTCGGGCAAGGGTCCGCTAACCCCGGTTCCGGAAACGCCTTATCCGCCGCGCAAGCCGGCGTGATTTCGCCGCAAGCGCTGTGCTAAAACGCGTTTTGCGATCGGTGGCGAGGGCGGCGATGCGTCGGGTTCTCCTTAGTCTGTTCCTGGTTGCTGCGGCGGGCCATGCTCTCGCGCAGGCGCCCAGCCCGCAGGCGCCGCAATCCGAGCCCCCCGCGTCGCAGGCCGGCGATACCGGCAAGGGGATGACCGGCGTATGGGAATTGTCCAATTCCGAACGCGATCGCGTCTGCAACCTCACCTTCAAGCCGGAGCCGGCACGCAACGGTTCGCAGGTCGAATTTGATTCCACCTGCCGTGATGCCATTCCGGCGCTGAAGGATGTGGAGGGCTGGAGCCTCGCCAACCATACGCTGAAGCTGATCGATGCACGCGGGCGCGCGGTGTTCGAATTCTCCGAGGTGGAGATCGGCATGTTCGAGGGCGAGCGGAAGGAAGAGGGGCTCTACTTCCTGCAAACTGCGGCTTCGGCGGCGGTGTTCACACCGAAGCGCTCGGTCGACCAGATCGCGGGAGAATGGTCGATGGTGAGAGCCGACAAGCCGGTCTGCTCGCTGAACTTCACCACCACAGCGACCAAGGGCTTTGACGAGTATCGCCTGCAGGTCCGGCAGCCTTGCGATCCGGCGATGTCGCGGCTGAATCCGAATGTATGGCGGCTCGACAAGGGCGAACTTGTGCTGGTGTCTCCGAACGGTCAGGCGTGGCGGTTCGAAGAGCGCGAGCCGGGCAAATGGTGGCGGGTGCCGGAAGGCGGCGACCAGATCGTGCTGCAGAAGAAATAGCGGCCGTCCTCCACCCGAGATCAGGCCCCTGCAGCGCGTTGCGGAACCAGTGATTACGCTGCGCCTCGTCTAAATCAGCCGCAGCCCCTTCAGACTCGCATGGCCGTCCTTGCCGACGATGATGTGGTCGTGCACCGAAATGCCGAGCGGCTTCGCCACCTCCACGATCGACTGCGTCATCTGGATGTCCGCGCGCGACGGCGTCGGGTCGCCGCTGGGATGATTGTGCACTAGGATGATCGCGGTCGCCGACAATTCGAGCGCGCGCTTCACCACCTCGCGCGGATAGACCGGTGTGTGATCGACCGTCCCGGTCTGCTGCACTTCATCGGCGATCAACTGGTTGCGCTTGTCGAGGAACAGGATGCGGAATTGCTCCTTGTCGGCGAAGGCCATCGCGGTACGGCAATAATCCAGCACGGAGCACCATGACGACAGCACGGTGCGGGCCTTCACCTGGCCGCGCGCCAGCCGGCTGGCCGATGCGTGCACGATCTTCAACTCGGTGATGGCGGCCTCGCCAAGCCCCTTCACCTCTTTCAACCGCGTCTCGGGTGCACCGATGACTTCGGCAAACGAGCCGAATGTCTCGATCAGCTTCTTGGCCAGCGGCTTCACGTCGCGCTGCGGGATGGCGCGAAACAGGATCAGTTCCAGAAGTTCATAATCGGCGAGCGCATCGGGGCCGGCCTCGCGGAAGCGCCCGCGCAATCGTTCACGATGCCCGTGATAATGCGGCGTAGCGTCCTCAAGACCGGTGGCAGGCTCGCCGTCGCCGCTGGGTTTTTGCACTCGCCGCATATGTCCTCGCGTCCCAAGCATGACGGGATTGCGATCATTTGCAATGCGGAAATGATCGGGGGATGTCGCGATGGGGCGTCGCCGACCACGTTTCATCAGGGCGGAAAATTGTCTAGGCTTCGATCGAAACGGGAGCCGGCTGACGCCGCCAATCGGCTGCCGGGAGGATTGGCCATGATGATACGCGGGATCGTTTTTGCGTTGCTGCTGGCAGGCATCGGCGCCGCGCAGGCCCAGACGCCGGCACCGCAGGGGGGCCTGCCGCCGGGCTCGCAGCCGGCATTGGGCAATTGGGTGATCACCTATATCGAGGTTGCGCCGGGCAGCGAACCAAAAGCGCTTGCGGCGCTGAAGGCGCTCAAGACGGCCAGCGCGAAGGACAACGGCTTCCAGTCGATGATCGTGCTTCAGCGCAACGGCCAGCCCAATCATTTTGCACTGATTGAGCATTGGCAAGACAACAAGGCCAGAGAGGCCCATGCCGATCAGCCGCATGTGAAGGCCACGCTCCAGGCCCTGCAGGCTATCGAGACCGCACCTTATGACGAGCGGCCGCATCGGGAGCTCTCGACCGGCCAGAACAATCCTGGCGGAACGATCTACGCGGTCACTCACGTCGATTTCGTGCCGACGTTTCGTCAGCAGGGCGAAGAGATGCTGAAGGATTTCGCGTTCGAAGGGCGCCGCAGCGATGGCAACGCCCGCTTCGATGTCTTCACGCAGGCCAGCCGCCCAAACCACATGACGCTGGTTGCGGTGTGGAACAACCTCGAAGCCTGGAAGCGCCACACCGCCGCAACGTCGACGAAAGAGTTTCGTCAGCAGTTACTGCCGAAAAGCGGCAGTCTCTACGATGAGCGGCTTTACCGCGCGGTGAACTGATGGTTTCGCCGCGGGCAAGATCGCGGCATCGGCCGGATCACCCCTTCACAGCATAGGGCGGCTTGTCGAGCCCTTTCGGCGACAGCGTGAAAATCTCCGCGCCGTCTGCGGTCACGCCCACGGTATGTTCGAACTGGGCGGAGAGAGAGCGATCGCGCGTGACCGCGGTCCAGCCATCCGACAGCACCTTCACGTGCGGACGGCCCAGATTGATCATCGGCTCGACGGTGAAGAACATGCCGGGCCGCAGCACGGTGCCTTCTCCGGCGCGCCCGACATGCACGATATTCGGCTCGTCATGGAACAGGCGGCCGAGCCCGTGGCCGCAGAAATCGCGCACCACGCTCATATGCTGCGCCTCGACGAAAGACTGGATGGCGGCTCCGATATCGCCGGTGGTGCCGCCCGGCTTGATCGCGGCGATGCCGCGCATCATCGAATCGAAGGTCACGTCGATCAGCCGCTCGGCCCGGCGCGGGATCTCGCCGACCGCATACATCCGGCTCGAATCGCCGTGCCAGCCGTCGAGAATCAGCGTCACGTCGATATTGACGATGTCACCTTCCTTCATCGGCTTGTCGCTGGGAATGCCGTGGCAGACGACGTGGTTGATCGAGGTGCAGGTGGACTTGCGATAGCCGCGATACATCAGCGTCGCGGGCAGCGCGCCATGATCCATCGCAAAGTCGTGCACCAGCCGGTCGATCCGTTCGGTCGGTACGCCGGGACGCACCTCGGGAACCAGCATATCGAGGCATTCGGCAACCAGGCGGCCAGCCTTTCGCATGCCGGCGAATGCTTCCGCCTTGTGCAATTTGATCTGTCCGGTCTTGCGCATCGGCGCAAGGGCGGCATCGACATAATTCATGCAGGTCCTCGGAGGAGGGGATTTTCTCGCAATGTATGCGATCGGAACGGCGATGCAAGTTTACATCCGGATGGCTGCCCTTCCCGAGACTCGGGGCCGGAAACCGCCGTCACCGCACGAAATCGCCGCCCAGATCGTCCTCGATATGCACGCGGATGATCTCGTCGAACGAGGTTTCGGCGGTAAATCCGAGTTCGCGGGCGCGGGTGCAATCGAACCGGCTGGGCCAACCTTCGACGATCTTCATAATGAAGGGATCAGGCTTGGGCTTGACGCGGTCGGCGACCCGGTCGCCGGCGACCCGCCGCAGCGCTGCCAGTTGCTCGCCGACCGTACAGCAGACGCCCGGCATCGTCATGTTGATGCGGTGACCGAGTTGCTCCGGTTTAAGCGTTGCCGCATGCACGAGAAATCCTGCCGCCGCACGCGGCGAGGCATGCGTGTTGGTGACGTCCTCCGTCACCGGCAGCGTTGCTTCGAGGCCTGCAAGCGGTTCGCGGATAATGCCGGAATAGAAGCCCGATGCCGCGAGGTTCGGCTTGCCCGGCCGCACGGTGATGCCGCACAGCCGGACGCCGACGCCGTCAAGGAAGCCGCGGCGGTTGTAATCGGCCAGCAGCGTTTCGCAGATCACCTTGTGGGCGCCGTAGCTGGTCAGTGGTGTGAGAACGAAATCGTCCGGGATCGAGGGCGGAAACGGCGCGCCATAGACGGCGATAGAGGATGTGTAGATCACCTTCGGCTTGTAACCGTCGCCGGTCTTGCGGATCGCCTCCAGCAGATTGCGGGTGCCGTCGAGGTTGGCGCGGTAGCCGGCCTCGAAATCGGTCTCGGAACCGCCGGATGGAATGGCAGCGAGGTGGAAGATCACATCGGGCCGGTCGCGCACGAGGTCTTCGGCCACGCCCGGCATGGCGAGATCGGCGGTCTTCAGAACGGTGTTGGCGGCAAGCCCGTCCGGCGCTTCCGGCGGCGCAATGTCTGTGAGGGTGAGGGTGTCGATCGCCTGGCCGTTCAAGCCGCCGTCGCGTGAGAGCCGCTCCAGCAGCTTGCGGCCGATCATGCCGGCCGCGCCGGTGACGAGAACATGCATGGTTTCGATTTCCGTCAGCAGTACTTGATACCGTCGAGGACGGCACAGTCGCGCTTGTGCGGCGCATTCGGATCGTCCAGTGGGACCGATCCACGGCCCGATGGTGATCCGACAAACACTCCGGGCCCGACGCGCACGGAATCCTTGTGCCCGATACGGACGCTTGGATGTGCCGCATTCGAAGAGCGGGTGCCGTCCGGCCATATGATCGCATCGCCCGCGAAAATGCCGGTGCGCCCGTCATCGCAGATCACGGCGTTGCCGTTACGCTTGCAGTTGGCCGCGAGCGCGAGGCTTGGCGCAAGCGCAAGCAGGATCGCGAGAGGGAAGATACGCATGGATCTCTCCGGGCAGTCCGAACCTTACAACGCGAGCCCGCCGTCGACCAGATGCGATTGCCCGGTGATGTAGAGCGATTCATCCGAGGCGAGAAAAAGTGCCAGCGCCGCGACTTCCGGAGCCGTGCCCAACCGGCCCATTGGTTGACGGGCCACGAAAGATTGTCGCGCCGCCTCCAGAGATTGTCCCGAATTTACCGCCAGCGATTCGATCCGTCCCTCGAGCGACGGCGACTCGATCGTGCCGGGACAGATGGCGTTGCAGCGGATTCCCTGCTTGATGAAGTCGATGGCGACCGCCTTGGTCAGTCCGATCACGGCCGCCTTGGATGCGCCATACACGTAGCGGTTCGGCAATCCCGTAATCGACGATGCCACCGAGGAGATGTTGACGATCGAGCCGCCGCCTTTCGCGAGCATCGCCGGCAGGAACGCGCGGATGGTTCGATGCATCGATTTGACATTGAGATCGAACGAGAAGTCCCAATCCGGGTCGCTGCAGTCGAGGACGGTGCCGTGGTGCACGAAGCCCGCGCAATTCACCAGAATATCGGTGCCGCCATAATCCCGCTCGACGTCGCGGGCCAATGCCGCGATTGCCACATCGGAGCGGACGTCCAGGGCGAGCGATCGTTCGGTTGAAAGCCCTGCCAGTTTGGAGGCTTCGAGATCGCTGGCGATGACGCGGGCCCCTTCGGCGGCAAAGGTTTCGGCGATTGCGCGCCCAATGCCCTGGCCCGCAGCGGTGATGACGGCAATCTTGTTCGTCAGACGGCCCGCCATGGCTAGGCTTTCGCCGCCATGAAAGACGCGAGGCTGGCTTTCTGCCGCCCGTCGGAATCGAAATTCGCCGGTGCGAGCCAGCGCTCGAAGGCGGCTCGGCGGTCAGGCCATTCAGAATCGATGATGGAAAACCACGCGGTGTCGCGGTTCTTGCCCTTGACGATCATGTGCTGCCGGAACATTCCCTCGAAGGTGAATCCATAACGTTCTGCGGCGCGGCGCGACGCAGCATTCAGCGCATTGCATTTCCACTCATAACGCCGATAGCCGAGCGTATCAAAGGCGTAGCGGGCGAGCAGATACTGCGCCTCGGTGCCGAGCGGTGTGCGTTGCAGCGCCGGCGCGTAGGCGATGTGTCCGACCTCGATCACTCCCATATCGGGGCGTATGGCCATCAGCGCCGCAATGCCGATTGCGCGGCCATCCTGTGCGACGACGGCATAGACATAGGGGTCATCGAGTGTCGCGCGTTCTCTGAGCCACGCCTGGAATGCGCTTACATCTTCGAACGGGCCATAGGGCATGTAGTCCCACATCGCCGGCGTCACGCTGACGGATTCCCAGAGGGAGGCGCCGTGCCGGGCTGGATCGAGTTTCTCGACCCGGCCGTGTCGTCCCGTCAGTACGACCGGCCCAGGCCGTGCCGCGCCAGCGAAGAAAAGGTCCGTCACGCTGCCGGCCGCTTGGCGCGGTCCTCGCGGAAAAGGGTGTTCAGATCTGCTGCGGGCGCTGCATCCGCAAAGCCGCCGAAACAGCCACCGTCGGCGAGTTGCCGGGCGGCACGGATGAAGCCGCCCCACGCGGCCCGCGCAAGCGACCCACCCACACTGATGCGTCGCGCGCCGAGTGCTGCGATGTGCTTCACGGTCAGGTCGCTTGGCCATCCGATCAGAACGTTGACCGGCTTCGGCGCCACCGCCTTAACGACCGTCTCGATCTCCTCGCGGGTCCGGATGCCGGGCGCATAGAGACAATCGGCGCCCGCCTCTGCGAAAGCCCTGAGACGACGCAACGTCTCGTCCATGTCGGGACGCCCGCGGATGAAGCCTTCGGTGCGCGCGGTCAGCATCACGTCCTCGCCGGTCTTGTCGATGGCGGCGCGCGCCGCCTTGATGCGGGCAAGGGCGAGGTCGAACGAATAGAGCGGGTTTGCCTTGTCGCCGGTCGAATCCTCGATCGACAGTCCGGCGACGCCGGTCTTCACGCACAGCGTCACGCTCTCAGCCACGCCGTCCGGATCGTCCGCGTAGCCGCCCTCGAAATCAGCATTGAATGGAACGTCGCTGGCTGCGGCAAGCTCGGCGATATGGGCGAGCATGAGGTCGCGCGGAACCGCGCCGTCGGCGTAGCCTGCTGAGAACGCGTAGCCGAGGCTCGTGGTCGCCAGCGCCTTGAATCCAAGATGCTGCAGATAGCGTGCGCTCCCGATGTCCCACGGATTGGGGATGACGAAGCATCCGCTGTCGTGAAGCTGTCGAAAGGTGCGGCGCTTTTCGGCGATCGATGGCATGCTGAAATCCGGGCTCGAGGCTTATGGATATGCATTGTGGGTCAGCAGGAGCGGTTGTTAAACCACAATCGCCGTCGTCAGGTATCCGTGCGGCGCATCGCTGACATGCCGGCGCCTCCCGACATCTCGCTCGCTTGCCTCGGATTTTCTCGCATCTGCGAAAGAAGCCGGCGCTGCCGGATCACTCAACAGGCGAGTTCTGAGGGGCAGGTCTGGGGGGATTGGCGCTCTCCGACCGGCCAGCCAGTAACGATCACAGCGTCGGCAGAAAGGTTGCGATCTGCGGAAAGATGACGATCGCAACGATCACCGCGAGCAGTATCAACCAATAAGGAATGGCGCCGCGGAAAATCTCCGCCAGCGGCACATTGGGCTCAGGCACAGCCGCCTTCACCGTAAAGACCAGAATGCCGAAAGGCGGCGTCAGCAGACCGGTCTCGATCGCCAGGATTCCGATGATGGCGAAGGCGAGCGGATCGATGCCGAGCGTGGCAGCAATCGGTGCGAAAATCGGCACGGTGAGCAGGATGATCGAGATCGAGTCGATCAGGCAGCCGAGCACGAACCAGATCAGCAGCATGACGGCGAGAATTCCGGTCGGGCCGAGCCCGGTGCCGAGGAGGAATGCCTTGGCGGTTTCGGTGAAGCCGGTCATCGAGAGGACGCGCGAGTAAAGCTGCGCGCAGAACAGTAGCAGCAGCAGCGGTCCGGACGTGCGCCCGACATTCAGAACCACCTGCCAGATTTCGCGCCAGGTAATCCCTTTGATCAGCGCCAGCACCAGCGCGCCGACGGCGCCGACGCCGGCGCCCTCGGTCGGCGTGCAGAGCCCGAGCCAGATCGAGCCGAGTACCGCCGCGATCAGCGCCAGCACCAGCGCTGTGCTGAACAGCAGCGCGCCGAGGGGACGGTCGTCCTCGTCATCGGGAGAAGAGGCAACCGCAGCGCCGAGCGGAGCCGTCCGTATCGTGTTGCCTGACCCTCCGACCAACGCCGGATTCATGATTGCTGCGATCACGACATACGCACAGAAGCCGAAGGCCAGCAGAAGCCCCGGCAATACGCCGGCGAGGAAAAGCTTGCCGATCGATAGTTCGGTCAGCACCCCCCAGACGATCATCAGCACCGAGGGCGGAATCAGCATGCCGAGGCAGGCACTGCCGGCGATGCAGCCGAGCGCGAATTGACGATTGTAGCCGTAGCGGCGCATCTCCGGATAGGCGATGCGGGAGAAGGCGGCTGCGGCGGCGATGCTGACGCCCGTGACGAAAGCAAAAATCGCATTGGCGATGATGGTGGCGACTGCAAGCCTTGCGGGCAGCCAGCGGCTGAGCCGATGCGCAAGCGTGTAAAGATCGGTTGCGGCACCGCATTTGGCGAGGAAATCGCCCATCAGCATGAACAACGGGATGACTGCGAACACATAATCGCGCAGCGCTTCGTAGGCCGTGTTGGCGACGAAGGTCCGCACCACCTCGATGTCGCCCAGCATCAGATAGATGCCGATCGCGGCGGTGACGCCAAGCGCGATCGCGATATGGACGCCGGCAAATACCAGCGCCAGCAACACCACGATGACCAGGATCATTTCGCTGTGGCCGAACATCGCTGGTGTCCCGATCAGTGCGCGGAAGGTTTCGGCGGCGGAGCGCTGTCGGGACGTATCAGGGCGAGGAAAGCGAGCAGGGCCTGTCCCAGATAGATCGTAACCACGAGCGCCGAGCCAAGCATGACCACATAGCGTGCTGGCCACACGGGTACACGCAAGGCGCCTTCACCCTCGAACTCGTTGCTGGTCCATGCATGCAGGGCCGGTTCGAAGCTGCCCCACACGATCAGCAGGAAAAAGCCGGCGCCGAGCAGGCCGGAGGCAAGATCGGCGAACGCATAACCGCGCCGTCCGAACAGCGAGACGATCACGTCGGTACGCAGCATGCCGCCGCTCTGGATCGCATAGGCCGCGAGCAGGAAACAGATAATCACGATCGACATGGAGACGATTTCCGGCGTCCCCTTGACCGGTGAGTTGAACGCGGCGCGCCCGATCACGTCGGCGACGACAAGAAAGCTCAGCAGGAAGATGATCGCGGCGGCAACCGCGAGCAGCGTATGGACGAGGCGGGTGACGAATTGTTCAAGCATTGGGCCTTGCCTCCCGGATGCCATTCAGAGGCTGACCGGGCCGTCGCCCATCGACGCTCGCTCGACGACGTCGAGCGAGCGCCTGAGGGTGATGGAAACGGCGCATTGTATGCGTCGATCGGTGCCTCACTTGACGCTGTAGCGCACCGGCCATTTGTGCCCGTTCTTCTCGGCCGCGGCCAGCGTGGCTTCCAGCACCTGCGTCGCCGGCAGACCCTGTGCGTCAAGTTCCTTGGCCTTCTCCTTCGGCCAGGCCGCAAGCGACTTCGCCCAATCGGCCTGAACGCTGTCCGGCAGCTTGCGGACGTTGGTGCCTTTGGCCTTCAGGTCTTCGAGTTGCTTGGGATAATTCGCCTGGTTCACGGTGCCGGTCATCGCCTCGTATTCCTTGCCGACCTCGAGGATGATGTCCTGGACCTCCTTCGGCAGCTTGTCGAAGCGCGCCTTGTTGATGGTCAGGCCGTGCCAGGTGATCGCGCCGAAGCCGATCTCGGTGTAGAATTTGCCGACCTCGAACAATTTGAAGTTCACCCAGCCGGATGGGAACATGATCCATCCGTTATAGACGCCGGTCTGCATGGCCGTGTAGGCCTCCGGCAGCGACGATTGAACCGGCGTGGCGCCGGCAAATTCCAGCCACTTCAGATTGAGGCCGGCACCCGCGAGCTTCTGACCCTTCAGGTCGGCAACGCTGTTCCATTCGAAGTTGGTGCCGAGGTTGTAGCCGTTGTCGGCGATCAGCGCGATCAGCTTCTGCCGGTATTTGTCCTCGAACACCTTCGACATGAACGGCACCTGGTCATAGACCTCGCGTGCGATCTTCACGCTGGCGACGGGATCCATGGTGCCGAACGGCAGCATCACCTGAAAGGCATGCAACGGCAGGTTCGAGGGCTCGAAGCAGAAGCAATAGCCACCGATATCGATGATGCCGGACTGCACGCCTTCGAGCGTGTCGGCCACCTTCACCATGGCGCCGCCGTAACCCTCGACGAACTCGATTTTATGTTTGGTCTTTGCCGCCACGCGCTTGGTGACTTCGGGCACGAAGAAATTCTGCATCAGGTTGACGTAGGTGTTCACCGGCGGATGGCCGGACGCGATCCGCAGCCGGATCGTTTCCTGAGCCGACGCCGTGCTCGCCGTCGTCACCAGCGCGGCAACAGCAAACGAGCCCACAAGACTTCGCAGGTTCATGTTTTCCTCCCGATGCCGCATGTCGCGGCTTTGTTTTATTTTATGCCGCAAGCATCGACGGGAGGCGGGGGGCGAGTCAAACACTATCGACGGCGTGCGACGCTGACGATCGGGCGCGTTTTCGCAGTCTGAAAGCCGCTAATGGTTGTCGCGAGGAACGCTTTTTTGCGCGACGCGCTGATATCGGTCGGCTCCCCGGATCACCTGCCCATCGGCCATCTGCGTGACCGTTACGCGGTAAATGTCCTGCCAGGGCGTCTGGCTCTTCGGCACCGGGAAGCCGCCCGCTTCTTCCAGTGCAGCCCGGCGACGCGCCAGATCCGCTTCAGGAACGAGCATGTCGGCGGTGCCGTTGCGAAGATCGATTCGCACACGGTCGCCGGTCGCGAGCAAGGCGAGGCCGCCGCCCGCGGCTGCTTCCGGTGAAGCATTCAGGATTGAGGGCGAGCCGGAGGTGCCGGACTGGCGGCCATCGCCGATGCAGGGAAGCGCCTCGATGCCGCATTTGATGAGTGCGGCCGGCGGTTGCATGTTCACGACCTCGGCCGAGCCGGGATAGCCGATCGGTCCCACGCCGCGAATGACCAGAATGGATTGTTCGTCGATCAAAAGCGCGGGATCGTCGATACGGGCGTGATAATCCTCTGGTCCCTCGAACACCACGGCGCGCCCTTCGAACGCCTCCGGATCGTCCGGATTCGAGAGGTAGCGGGTCCGGAAATCCTCCGAGATCACGCTGGTTTTCATGATCGCGGAGTCGAACAGATTGCCGCGCAGCACGCGAAACCCTGCCTCCTCTTTCAGAGGAGTTTTGTAAGGGCGGATCACGTCGGCATCCTGCGCCTTGGCCGCGCGAACATTTTCGCCGATGCTCTTGCCATTGATTGTCTGCGCATCCGCATGGATGCGGCCGGCCTGCATCAGCTCATGCAGCACGGCAGGCAATCCGCCGGCGCGATAATATTCTTCGCCGAGATACTTGCCGGCCGGCTGCATGTCGACGAGAAGCGGCACGTCGAAGCCGATCCGCTCCCAATCGTGCATCGACACCTCGATTCCGACATGGCGCGCGATCGCATTGATGTGGATCGGCGCATTGGTCGATCCGCCGATCGCCGAACAGGCGACGATGGCATTCTCGAACGCCTGACGCGTCATGATGTCGGACGGTTTCAGGTCTTCTTCAACGATCTCCACCGCGCGCCGGCCGGTCTCGTAAGCGATCTGCGCGCGTTCGCGATAAGGTGCGGGGATCGCGGCGCATCCGGGGAGCGACATGCCGAGCGCCTCGGCAAGCGCGTTCATGGTCGAGGCGGTGCCCATGGTGTTGCAATGGCCGATCGAGGGTGCCGACGATGCAACGATCGCGAGGAACTCGTCGTACTCGATCTTGCCAGCCGCCAGGTCCTTGCGTGCCTGCCAGACGACGGTCCCGGAGCCGGAGCGTTTGCCTTTCCACCAGCCGTTCAGCATCGGCCCGCCGGACAGCACGATCGCCGGGATGTTGACGGTCGCGGCGGCCATCAGGCCGGCCGGCGTGGTCTTGTCGCAACCGGTGGTCAAAACCACCCCATCCAGCGGATAGCCGTACAGAACCTCGACGAGACCGAGATAGGACAGGTTGCGGTCGAGCGCGGCTGTCGGCCGCTTGCCGGTCTCCTGCATCGGATGACAGGGAAATTCGAACGCGATGCCGCCGGCATCTCGGATGCCTTCGCGCACGCGTTGTGCCAGATCGAGATGGTGCCGATTGCATGGCGATAGATCGCTGCCGGTCTGCGCGATGCCGATGATCGGCTTGCCGGCCGTCAATTCCTGAAGCGTAAGTCCGAAATTCAGATAGCGCTCCAGATAGAGCGCGGTCATCCCCGGATTGTCCGGGTTATCGAACCAGAGCTGCGATCGCAGTCTGCGTTTATTTTTATGCGTCATCGCCTCTACCGTGCAGCACGACAGGAGATAACGAATGCGACGAACTTCCGTTCCGACTATCCGTCAGCGGTTTGGGGCACCGGCGTGAACAGAAGCTTGTCGATCCGCTTGCCATCCATATCGAGTATCTCGACTCGCCATCCCGGGATCTCGAAGGTCTCGCACTCGACAGGGATGTGCGCGAGCCGTTCAAGGGCGAAGCCAGCGGCGGTGTGGAATTCGCCCTCGGAATCCCGAAGCTTCAGCTTCTCGATCAGGTCGGATGCGGGGGCGCGCCCGTCGACGAGCCATGAGCCATCGGGTCGCCGCACAACATTTTCTGAAGGCTGCTCGTGCTCGTCACCGAGATCGCCGGCGATGCCTTCCAGCACGTCGTTCAGCGTCGCTATTCCGAGGAAGTCGCCGTATTCGTCGACAATGAAGGCGATGTGAACGGGTGATATCTTGAAGGTCTCCAGCAGCCGCAGAACCGGCATGGTCTCCGGCACGAATGCAGGCTGGATCAACCGTTCCTCGACACGGATCCCGCGCCCGGAAATCAGGTCGCCGACAAGGTCCTTCTTCTGGACGACCCCGAGCGGCCGTCCGAGATCGCCGTCGCGCGCCACCACAATCCGTGAATAGGGGCAATCGGCGATCTCGCGCTCGATGGTTTCCTGCTTATCGGCGAGATCGATCCAGTAGACGTCCGGCCGCGGCACCATGACCGACGCAACGGATGAATCGGCGAGCGCAAGCACGCCGTGAATCATCTTCTCTTCGACCTCATCGATCACGCCGGCTTCGGTACCTTCCGCGATCGCAATTCTGACTTCCTCCTCGGTGACCGAGTCGGTCTTTGTTTCCGGGATGCGAAGAAGCCTGAGCAGTAGCGCGGTGGACGTTTCGAGTAACCAGACGAGAGGGCGTGCGATCAGAACGAGGAGTTGAAGCGGACCGGCCACGACCGCCGCGATGCGTTCCGGCTGCAGCAGGGCGATACGCTTCGGAACCAGTTCTCCGACGACGACGGACAACGCCGTGATGGCGATGACGACAAGAATGAAGGCGACTTCCTCGCCGCGCGGGGCAAAGACCGGATACTCGTTCAGGACGGAACCGAGGCGCGCCCCCAGGGTCGAGCCGCCATAGGCGCCCGACAGGATGCCGATCAATGTGATGCCGACCTGGACGCCCGACAGGAAACGCCCCGGGCTCTCGGCCAGTGCCAGCGCGCGACCGGCGCCCTTGTCGCCGGCTTCCGCCATCTGCTGGAGCCGAATGCGCCGCGAGGACACAATCGCCAGCTCAGCCATTGCAAAAAAGCCGTTGAGCAGGATGAGCCCAACGACGATGGCCAGTTCAAGCCAGACGGTCATAATCCACCCTATGTGGCACGCCGCTCGCCACTCGGCAATGTCCATGACTTAAGTTATTTCTGACGGCATCCGTGGAGGATTCTCAAAGATGACCTGGCAGCTGGCGGCGGGCGGGGGCGTAAGCCTGGTGAATTTCGTCATCCACGCCGTGATGTCGGCGCTGATCATGGTCGGGACCAGACGGACCGCCGTCGCCACCGACGACTTTCATTTCGTGACGCGCCTGATCGCGCTTCTGCTGGTCACCGTCGCGGTGCTGAGCATTGCCCATCTTGCGGAGATCGGCCTGTGGACGGGGTTGTACAACCTTGTCGGCTTCGCTCCCGGCAACGGCATCTCCACCTTCGAACTTGCATTCGAAAACTACACGGCACTCGGTTATGGCGACGTGGTGCCGCCGCCCGGCCTGCGGCTGTTCGGTCCGATGGCGGCCTTGAATGGCCTCCTGCTGATCGGGTGGTCGGTCTTTATTCTGTTCGATGTGATGCGGATGGCGGAAGTGGAGATCGGCCGGATCGATCGAAAGAGTTGACCGGCGGGTATCGAACCGAACTTAATGATGCCACCAGAGGAAATTGCCGATGCTCCGTACCATTGCCGCTTTCGACCGGATCGGTGAGGAGAATGCCTTCGCGGTGCTGGCGCGTGCCAATGCGCTGATCGCCCAGGGCCGCGACGTCATTAATCTTGGCATCGGCCAGCCGGATTTCCGCACGCCCGACTTCATCGTCGAAGCCGCGATCAAGGCATTGCGCGACGGCCATCACGGCTACACGCCCGCCACCGGCATCCCGCAATTGCGCGAGGCGGTGGCGGCTGACCTGCACAAGCGTTACGCGGTCGAGGTGTCGCCGGATGAAGTCATGATCATGCCGGGCGGCAAGCCGACCATGTTCATGGCGATCATGATGTTCGGCGAGCCCGGCGTGGACATCCTGTATCCGGATCCCGGCTTTCCGATCTACCGCTCGATGATCGAATTCACTGGCGCCAATCCGGTGCCGGTGCCGATCCGCGAGGAGAACGGTTTCGCGTTTTCCGCCGACGAAACGCTGAAGCTGATCACACCGAAGACGCGGCTTCTGATCGTCAATTCACCCGCCAATCCGACCGGCGGTGTCACTCCAAAGTCCGAGGTCGACAAGCTGGTGGCCGGTCTCGAGCGCTTTCCGGATGTCGCGGTGATGTCGGACGAAATCTACGACCACATGGTCTATGACGGCGAGACGCATGTCTGCCTCTTGTCCTATCCGCAGATCCGCGACCGGCTGATCCTGCTGAATGGCTGGTCGAAGACCTATGCGATGACCGGCTGGCGACTTGGCTACGCGGTCTGGCCGGGCAAGCTCTATGACTATGCGCGCAAGCTCGCGGTCAACCTGCATTCCTGCGTGAATGCCTCCGCGCAATATGCCGGCCTCGCCGCCTTGACCGGGCCGCAGGACGAGGTCACGACGATGGTTGCCGAGTTCGACCGGCGCCGCAAGGTCGTGGTCGATGGCCTGAACAAGCTGCCCGGCGTGTCCTGCGCGACCCCGAAGGGCGCATTCTACGCTTTCCCGAACGTCAAGCAGACCGGCTGGAAGGCGAAGGCGCTGGCCTCATCGCTGTTGGAGGATGCCGGCGTTGCCATTATCGGCGGCCCGGATTTCGGTATTCTCGGCGAGGGCTATGTTCGGCTATCCTATGCCAATTCGACCGCGAATATTCTCAAGGCCCTCGATCGCATGGGTGAGTTTCTGTCGACACGAAAAGCGGTGTAGCGCAATGACAGCCGGGTTCATCACGCGGGTAGGGTTTTTGTTGCTGCCGGTGCTGTGGGCTGTGCCCGCGCATGCCCAGGTGATTTTCATAAGCTACACCTGTGCGGATGGCACGCCGGTCTCCGCGGCCTTGTATCGAGGCGACAACAGGATGCGGCTGCAATTCGACGGGCACGCCTATGCGTTGCCGAAACGGCTATCGGCATCGGGTGCCCGCTACTCCAAGAGTGGGGTGTCGTTCTGGATCAAGGGTCAGGAGGCGACCCTGAAGCGGCCGAAACGGAAAGCGACGCTTTGCAAGGCGCAGTGACACTTTAGGGCATTCGTTCCTGCGGAGTTTCCGGCCGCCCTATGGCTTGAGCGCGAACCGGAAGCCGACCACTACGATCGCAAGTCCCACGAGTTGCGGGATCGTCGGAACCTCGCCGATCGCCAGAAATCCGATCAGCATCGTCATCGGCGGCACCAGTGCCGGAAACATCGACGCGCGTCCGGCCCCGAGCGCGGTCACCGCGCGCGCAAACAGATAGAGCGCGAGCAGGCCGGCAAAGCCGCCCTGTGCCACGACCTGAATCAGGTTTTCCGTCAGTCCAGCCGCGATCATGTGGTCGAAGCCGAACAGGATCGCGTAGACCGGCACATAGACGACCAGCGACAGCACGCCGACCACCTGTGCCGCGAGCAGCCCGCTGGTGCGCCATCCGCGCAGGCAGATGGTGAAGGTGGCCCAGGTCAATCCGGCCATGCAGAACATCAGGTCGCCGGTGATCGCCCCGCCGCGAATCGCGGTGATGGCCTCGCCGGCCAGCACGAGCAGGCCGAGCAGGATCGCGATGACGCCGATCACGCGGGCCCGGGTCAGCGGCTCCCGCAACACCAGAAAGGCCAGAAGCAACCCGCCCAGCGCGGCTGAGCCGGGCTGGATGACAGCGCCGTGCCCCAACGGCGCGAGCGTCAGTCCGGTGTAGTTCAGCAGCGCCTGAGGCGGACCCGCCAGAACGAGGATGATCAATCCGCGGACCCATCCAAGGCCGCCGAGATCGGCCAGGCCCGCCCGTGCCACAAGCGGGATGACGAGGATCCCGGACCAGACGAAGCGATGAAACGCGAGATCGGGAGGGGTCAGCCCGGCGGCGATGCCGTGCTTGCCGGCCACGAAACCGATGGCCCAGCAGATCGAGGCGGCAATACCGCACAGGACCCCGAGGGCGGTCGCCGACAGCCCGGCGCGAGCATGTTGGTCCGGCAAGACGTGATCCGATTCGTTTGATCTCCCGGATACAAGGTCAGTCCCGTTGTGGCTATGGCGCCGGCTGAGTTGCTGCCATGTGCGGCGCGAATCGCGGGTGCCGATGTCCCGGTCCGGCGGCGGTATCGGTTTGACTGATCCGGGTCTGCTCTCTAACGTCACCCCCAGTCGCGGGGGGCCTCGCGGCGCTATCCATGACTGGTCGAGCGGCACCGCCAGGCGTTCCTGACAATGAAAACTATCAGTGCATTTCTGATTTCGGCGCTGGTCGCGCTGGTTGTGATCGTGGGGTCGGTCGGTGTTCTTTCCGCCGTCTGCTCGGTTCAGCCGGCTCCGGCGCCTGAGCAGACCCGGACGCCCTCACGGCTGCCGATCCATTTCCAGCAGGACGGGCTGGGTGCAGCGGTCGAGCGCGCGGTCCTGACCCGCGATAGCCTCGATGCGCTGCTGTGGCAGGCGCAGGCAACCCCTCAGCCGCGGCCGCAGGTCATGAGCTGGCGGAACCGGTTCCTGTGCGATATCCGCATCACCGATGTTCTGCTGATCGGCTTTGCCGCGTTTCTGCTGCTGGCGACCATTTTCCAGGGCCTCTGGATGCTGCGCGCGGTGCGCTCGTCCGACCGCACCGCCAGCCTCGTCAACGAAGGGCTGATTTCGGCCCAGCGCGCCTACGTCTCGCTGCGCGAATTCCAGGTGGCGCTGACCAAGAATCCGCTGAACGACGAGATTCAGACCTGCACCATCCAGCCGATCTGGGAGAATACCGGCACGACGCCGACCCGGAACGGGCGGGGCCATGTGAACTGGAAGTATTTCGACCGCTCAGTGCCGGCGGATTTCGACTTCGCCGATTTCGACGAACTCGGAAACCGCATCCTGTCGTACGATTCCTACAAGCCTCTGATCGTTGGGCCCCGCGCCACCGCGCTGTCGCCGATTATCGGGATGGAACCGGCGATCCTGCGCCAGGTTCGCGATCTGCAGGGCAAGCTGCTGATCTGGGGCTGGGCCGAGTATGACGAGGTTTTCAGCGACGCCAAGCGGCACCGGACCGAATTCGCCTATCTGGTGGTGGTGTCGGGTTCGCCCGCGAGCCATGTGGGCTTCAGTCAGTTCAAGCTGCATAATGGCGTCGACGAGGATTGCATGAAGCAGCCGACGGTGCTGGCGCGCTCGGTTTAGTGTCCTCTGAAGCCGCCTCCGTCCCGGGCGTCCCGGTGATCGGACTTTGCGAAGCCGCGCCGGGCGGCCTTTTTCCGTCATACCGGCGGCGGGCATGACCTGCTAGGATGAAATCCATTTTGCACAACATCGGGTGACTGACGCGCATGGCCGAATCGTCGAAGCCGCTGATGCTGTCCTGGCGCTTCGCGCCATTGTTCTGGTGCCAGTTTTTCTCCGCCTTCAACGACAACTTCCTGAAGAACGCGATCGTCTTTTTGATCCTGTTCCACATGGGATCCGGCGGCGAGGCGCTGATCACGCTCGCGGGTGCGGTCTTCATCGCGCCTTACTTCTTCCTGTCGGCGCTCGGCGGCGAGGTCGCTGACCGCTACGACAAGGCGGTGGTGGCACGGCGTCTGAAATTCGTCGAGATCGGCGTCGCCGCAATCGCAGTCCTTGGGTTTGTGGTCCATGCCGGCGAAGATCCCGGTCAGCCACCGGTCGTTTCTCTGGTCATTCTGTTCGTTGCGCTGTTCGGGTTCGGCGTGATCGGCGCGCTGTTCGGCCCGATCAAATACGGCATTCTGCCCGATCATCTGGCGCGCCGCGAATTGCCCGCGGGCAATGCGCTGGTCGAGGGCGCGACCTTCATCGCCATCCTGCTCGGCACGATTGTCGGCGGCATCGCCGCCAAGGGCGGTGGCAGCCCGGCCGTGTTCTCCGTGCTGGTGATGGCCTTTGCTTTGCTGTGCTGGGTCTCCGCACTCCTGATCCCGCGCACCGGCGAGGCGGCGCCCAACCTCATCATCAACAAGAATATCGCCACCTCGACCTGGACGCTGATCAAGGACCTGCGGAGCGACGGGCGGCTCTGGTGGGGCGCGCTGGTGACGAGCTGGTTCTGGCTCGCCGGCGTGGTCGTGCTGTCGCTGTTGCCGCCGTCGGTCAAGAACATCATAGGCGGCGACGAATATACGGTGACGGCTTATCTGGCCGTGTTCTCGATCGCGGTTGCCATCGGTTCCGGCCTCGCGGCTTTTCTGGCAAGCGGGCGCATCATTCTTCTGCCGACGCTGCTTGGCGCTCTGCTGCTGGCGGGCTTTGCGCTGTTCATGGGCTGGTCGCTCTATGGCGCACCGCCGCCGGCGCAGCTCATGGGCCCTCTTGAAGTGTTCCGCACGCCGCGCGGGATCAATGCCGCGATCGCACTGGCCGGTCTCGCCATCGGCGGCGGTCTGTTCATCGTGCCGGCTTTTGCCGCCGTGCAGGCCTGGGCCGGCGCCGACCGGCGCGCCCGCGTGGTTGCGGCGGTCAATATCCTCAATGCGCTGTTCATGACCGTTGCCACGCTGGTGGTGGCGATGCTGCAGGGGCTTGGCGGCGTCACCACTCCGACGCTGTTTATCGGCCTCGGCGTGGCGAACGCGATCGTGGCGGTGCTGATCGCCTTCACGATGCCGACGCGGCCCTTCGCCGATGCGCTGTCCATCATCTATCGCGCCTTCTTCCGCGCTGAGGTGATCGGCCTCGAGAATCTGCAGAAGGTGAAGCAGCCGAATGTGATCCTTGCGCTCAACCATGTCAGTTTCCTCGACGCCGGCATCGCGCTGTCGCTGCTCGGTCGTGATCCGCTTTTCGCCATCGACACGACCATGGCGCAGAAATGGTGGGTCAAGCCTTTCACGCGCCTCACGCGCGCGCTGCCGATCGACCCGCTGAAGCCGATGGCGACCCGCACCTTGATTCAGGCGGTGGCGAGCGGCGAGACGCTGATCATCTTCCCGGAAGGCCGGCTCACCATGACCGGCTCGCTGATGAAGGTCTATGACGGCGCCGGCCTGATCGCCGACAAGTCTGACGCGGTGATCGTGCCGATCCGGATCGAGGGTCTCGAACGCTCTTATCTCACGCGGCTGAAGGGCTACCAGATCCGCAAGCAGCTCTTCCCCAAGGTCCGTGTCACGGTTCTGGAGCCGACCAAGCTCAATCTCGACCCCGCCCTGCGCGGCAAGGCGCGGCGTCGTGCGGCGGGCGCGGCGCTCTACGACGTCATGTCGAACATGATCTACGAGACCACGAGCACCGACCGCACCATCGTCGAGGCGCTGATCGAGGCCGCGAAAGAGCACGGCATGAAAACCGTTGCGACCGAGGATCTCGTCACCGGTACGCTGACCTACAAGCGGCTCCTGCTCGGTACCCGTATCCTCGGCAAGAAACTGATGCCGCTTGCCGAACCGGGCAAGCCGCTCGGCGTGATGCTGCCGAATGCGAACGGTGCTGTGGTCACCCTGTTCGGGTTGATGTCAGCCGGGCGGGTCCCGGCGATGATCAATTTCACCGCCGGCGCCACCAATATCCTCGCCGGCTGCCGCGCGGCAGGAGTGTCTACGGTGGTGACATCGCGGACCTTCATCGAGCGCGGCAAGCTCGAGCCGCTGGTCGAGAAGATGTCGGCCGACGTCAAGTTCGTCTATCTGGAAGATGTCCGTGCGACGGTCGGTACGTTCGACAAGCTCGCCGGACTGCTCAGCTACAAGAAACCGATCGTGCGGAGGAAGCCGGATGACTGGGCGGCGATCCTGTTCACATCGGGGTCGGAGGGTGTGCCGAAGGGCGTGGTCCTGTCCCACCGCAACATCCTCACCAACGCGGCGCAGGCGCGCGCGCGGATCGATTTCAACCGCATGGACAAGGTGTTCAACATCCTGCCCGTGTTCCATTCCTTCGGACTGACGGTGGGCGTGATCCTGCCGGTCGTATCGGGTGTGCCGATCTTCCTCTATCCGTCGCCGCTGCATTACCGGACGGTGCCGGAGCTGGTCTACGTCACCAATGCCACCATCATGTTCGGCACCGACACTTTCCTGAACGGGTATGCCCGGTCGGCCAACCCCTATGACTTCCGGTCGATCCGCTACATGCTCGCGGGTGCCGAACCGGTGCGCGACTCGACGCGGCAGATTTATCTGGAGAAGTTCGGCATCCGGATTCTCGAAGGCTACGGGGTGACCGAAACCGCGCCCGCGCTCGCGCTCAACACGCCGATGTTCAATAAATTCGGCACGGTGGGCCGGCTGCTTCCCGGCATGGAAGCGAGGCTTGAGAAGGTCGAAGGCGTGGACGAGGGCGGCCGGCTGTTCGTCAAGGGGCCGAACGTCATGTTGGGATATCTGCGCGCCGAGAATCCCGGCGTTTTGGAGCGGCCGGCGGAAGGCTGGCACGACACCGGCGATATCGTGACGATCGACCCACAGGGCTTCATCAAGATCATGGGCCGGGCCAAACGCTTCGCGAAGGTCGGCGGGGAAATGGTGTCGTTTGCCGCGGTCGAGGCATTGGCGGGCGACCTCTGGCCGGATGCAGTTTCGGCGGTCGTGTCGGTGCCTGATGCCCGCAAGGGCGAGCGTCTGTTGCTTTACACCAACAATGAGAAGGCGACGCGCGCCGACTTCATCGCCTTTGCGCGTTCCCGACATGCATCCGAGCTGATGATTCCTGCCGAAGTCATCGTCATGGAAAAGTTGCCGATGCTCGGGTCCGGCAAGGTGGACCTCCTGACGCTTGCAAAGCTCGCGAAAGAGGAGCGGGCGCAGGCTGCGCAGTCGCGGCCTGCCGTGCCGGCGTAGCTCTTCCTGACAAGGTGAATGATTTCAATCGTGCGGTGAGCGGCGCTTAACCACATCGATTCGGAATCGATTCACCAACCAGGCTTGGGATTGCGAAGCCGGCAAACGCGCCGGTCGCGGAAGCGCGTTAGAAATCCCTTTTGGCAAAGCGCCTGTGCGCTATGGTGTGGACCTAACCACACATTGCCGCCGCCAATTAGCGTCGGTCGATGCGCTCAAGGTTAAGCGCGCGTTGTTCAATTCTCGACAGATTTCGTAAAGCCTGCGCATTCAACCAATTTTTAGCATAGAGCCAGAAGCCAGTTTCGCTTCATCAATTCCATACGACCACATCGCGATAGTGATCCTCGATAAAGGGCGCAAACAAAGCGCCGAGGTTCGGGAAGGTCGTCGTGCGAAAGTCCACAATCGTGATGGTCGCGTTTGCAGTAGTCTTCGGACTGCTCGCGGTCTTCATCGCGCAGGCATGGCTGAACGGCCAGGCCGAGCGGCGATTGCGGAGTCTTGAAGCGCAGAAGAAGCCGTTGTCGACCAACACCATCGTGGTGGCCACGCAGCGGCTCCCTTTTGGCGTTGAACTCGCGGCAGAGCATTTGCGCGAAGTGCCGTGGCCGTCTGACGCCATGCCGCAGGGCGCATTCGCAAATGTCAGCGGACTTCTGTCCGCCGGCAAGCGCGTGGTGCTCGCGCCGATAGAAGCGAACGAGCCGGTCCTTGCGGTCAAGGTCACAGGACCCGGTCAGCGCGCGACCCTGTCCGCCATCGTTGGCGAGGGCATGAAGGCGGTGTCTGTTCGCGTGAACGACGTCGAGGGCGTTGGCGGCTTCGTGCTGCCGGGCGACCGCGTCGATGTGGTGCTGACGCGCCAGATCGAGAAGGGCGACGCCACCACCGAGGTGGTGCTGCAGAATGCACGCGTTCTCGCGGTCGACCAAAGTGCCGACGATCGCACCAGCAAGGCTGCGGTCGCAAAGGCGGTGACGCTCGAGGTCGATACCCTCGGTGCCCAGAAAATCTGGCTGGCCGCTTCGGTCGGCAGTCTTTCGCTTCTGTTGCGCAAGGCCGGCGAGCTGAGCTCCGAGTCGACGCGTCGCGTGACGCTCGACGATCTGAGCAAGCCTGATCAGGCGGCGCCGAAGAAGAAGAACAACGCCGTGACCAGCGTATCGGTGCAGCGCGGCGGTCAGAGGCAAAGCTACGAAGTGCCGGTCGAAGGCGCCGGAAATTCCCTGCTCGCGTCCGGGGGGACGAAAGCGCGGAAGCAATAACGGGGACCTTGTTTTGGTTGGGGAGCGTGTCGTGAACAACAAGATCGAAATATCCGCCGCGTCGACGGGGCGCGCGGACAGGAGCCTGAAGCAAAACGCACGGCGCTCGCTCGCGTTTCGTGCGCTGGCGGTCGGCCTCGCGGTGGTGATTGCCGAGCCGGCGTTGCCCGGCTTCGGAATCGCGTCCGCGCAGCGGATCGTGCAGATCGTTGCGGCGAAGCGGACCGCGACCGTCGGCGTCTCCATCGGCAAGACCGAGGACGTGCGGACGGATGCGAGCTTCGTGGAGCTCGTTGTCGCCGATCCGGAGATCGCCGACGTGTCGCCGCTCACCGACCGCACGCTTTCCATTCTGGGCCGCAGGAGCGGCACCACGCGGGTCTCGGCCTATGCCGAAGGCAAGAAGCTTGTCGGCGTGTTCGATGTCGAGGTGACGCACGACACCTCGATGCTGCAGGCGACGCTGGCCCGCCAGTTTCCCGGCTCGAAGATCCGAGCCTCGTCCGTGAATGGCCGCATCATGCTGTCGGGCGCCGTCCATGACGCGCCGACGGCGGAGAGGGCGGTCCTGCTCGCGCGTCAGTTCGGGCCGGACATCATCAACACGATGACGGTGATGTCGCCGCAGCAAGTGATGCTGGAAGTGCGTTTCATCGAAGCCAACCGCCAGGCCGGCCGGGAACTGGGCGTCCAGTGGAATCCGACCGCCAGCAATGGCCGCTTCATGGGCAATATCGGTTCGCGCCAACCCGCGAGCCGCCTGCCGATCACCGGAACAAGTGCGACCCCGGGCGCCGATGCCTGGAAGCAGCCGGGCGTAACGGCCGGCGGTCCGAACGTTGCTGAACAGGCTCTGACGATTTCGTCGGCTGTCGCGGCCGGCGTTCTGTCGGGTGCGGCCCCGTTCGGCTTCCTGATCGGCAAGCTGATCACCAACGGCCTGTCAGTCGACGTGCTGATCAACGCGCTGGAAGCGAAGGGCATGGCACGCTCGCTGGCCGAGCCGAACCTGACGGCCTTGTCCGGCGATACTGCAAGCTTCCTGGCCGGCGGCGAATTCCCGGTGCCGGTGCCGCAAGGCCTTGGCGCTGTGGCCATCATGTACAAGAAATACGGCGTCGGCCTTGCCTTCACGCCGACCGTGCTGTCGGACGGCCTGATCAATCTCAAGATCGAGCCGGAGGTAAGTCAGCTCGACGCATCCAACCCGGTGACGGTCGCGGGCGTTTCAGTGCCGCCACTGATCGTACGGCGTGCATCGACCACGGTCGAGCTGCGTGACGGCCAGAGCTTCGTCATCGGCGGGCTGCTGCAGAGCCAGGGCGAAACCGCCCAGGAGCAACTGCCCTGGCTCGGCGACGTGCCGATCCTCGGCGCGCTGTTCCGCTCCGCCGCCTACAAGAAGAAGGAGACCGACCTCGCCATCATCGTGACGCCGCGGCTGGTGCGTCCCGCAGCGCCCGGAGACAAGATCGCGACGCCGCTCGATTCGACGCTGCCGCCGAACGATGTCGATCTCTTCCTGATGGGCAAGCCGGAAGTGCCGCGCGCGATCGAGAAGCTGCAGAACGGCGTCGTGCGCGCCTATACCGGCCATATGCTCGACATGCAGCCGCGTCCTGCCGCTGTCGCCACGAAGGAGGTGGGTCATGTCCTGTCCGTCAAATACTAAGGCGACGTCGCTTGGGCTCCTTGCGCTCGCTGCATCCTGCGTGCTGTCCGGCTGCTCGGATATCTATTTCGACCGGCGCGAAACGATCGTGCCTTCGGCAGGGAATGCCATGGCAGTCAACCAGATGACTATGATGGTCGATCCGTGGCCGCCGCACAGCGCTAATCGCAACATCGCCTTCAATGGCGAGCGGATGTCGGGCGCGGTCGAGCGATACCGTACGCGCAATGTGATCCGGCCGATGAATCCGCTGACGTCGGATTCGGGTAGCCAGCCGCAGCCGCCGCCCGATTACACCACCGAATACGTCAAGTCGACGACGCAGACCCAGACGCAGGTGACGCGGGGGACGGGGCGGCCGCCGTCGGCTTGGGGCGGACCGCAAAACGCCGCGCCGGCGCCGGCCCAGCCGCAACCGTAATGCTCCTAGAAGCCCGGATCCTCGCATGCGCATGAAAGAAAAAGCACCGCCGAGCAGCCATACGCGCGTCGTTGCATTGACCGCGGATGCGCAATTCGAGCAGCAGCTGCGCCAGACCTTCAGCACCAGCCCGCAGATCGACTTCGACCTGCGGGCGGAGAACGTGGCCGCGGCGGGAGACCGGATCGATCCCGACGGCGCGACGGTGATCGTGGTCGATCTCGACACCACCCGCGCCGACGAGATGCGGGCGCTGGAACGGCTCGCGATCCGCACCGGCGGCTGGCCGCCGATCGTGGTGGTGGCGCAGGATTTCGACGCCAACGTCGCCCGTACGCTGATCCAGATGAAGATCGCCGACTTCCTGGTGAAGCCGGTGTCGCCGGTCGAACTGGTCCGCACCTGCGCGCGCGTGGTCAAGCCGGTCGCGGCCGAGGGTGCGGAAGCCGAGATCTTCACCTTCATCCCGGCTGTCGGCGGCGCCGGCGTCACCACGCTTGCGATCCAGACCGCCCTGCTACTGCTGTCGAGCGGCCCGCGCGGTCGCGCATCGACCTGCCTGGTCGATCTCAACCTGCAACACGGCGCCTGCGCCGATTATCTCGATCTCGAACCGCGTCTCGACCTGTCGGAGATCGAGCCACGCCCCGACCGGCTCGACAAGCAATTGCTCGACGTGATGATCGCGCACCACGCCTCCGGCCTTTCGGTAATCGCCGCGCCGCCGCGCCCGGCCGAGATGCGCACCTTCGATCCCGACGTGGTGACCAAGCTTCTCGATCTCGTCGCCTCCAATTTCGAACATGTCGTGATCGACATGCCGCGCACCTGGTTCGCCTGGACCGATGCCGTGCTGGAGGGATCGAACCGCCTGTTCATTGTCAGCGAAATGACGGTGCCGAGCCTCAAGCACACCAAGAACATCGTCGCCGCCATCCGCGAGCGCATGCCGGACGGTCCGCAGCCGCAGGCGATCATCAACCGCTTCGAGCAGCGGATGTTTGCGCCCGGCCTCAAGAAGACCGATCTCGAACAGGCGCTCGGCGACGCGTTCGCAGGCACCATTCCGAACAATTACCGTCTGGTGCGTGAGGCGATCGACCGCGGCGTGCCGCTCGAGGACGTCAAGCGCGGCAACAACATCACCCAGGAACTGCGCAAGCTGATCGCGCCGCAAGCGGCGAAAGCCGCAAGCAAGGCGCCAGCGGACCAGAAGAAACTCAGCCTGTCTTTCGCACGCTAGCTTTATCGCCGGGACGCAGAACGAAAATGGCCGGACGGTTCTCAGCACGACGCAATCCGGTTGCGCAACCGCCGTCGCAATCGCTGCCGGCGTCTGTTTCTGCTCCCGCGCCGGCGGTCTCGCCTGCGTCCGACGCCCCGTCCTGGAGCATCCTGGCCGAGCCGGAGCCGGCGCTGGCGCCCGCTGCCATGGAGCCACCGCCGGCCGCAAACCCGCTGCATACCGACAAGCTGCTGGACGCCAAGGTGCGGCTGCATCGCCGCCTGCTGGAAGAGGTCAATCTGCAGGCGCTGGAGAAGCTGCCGGAAGATCAGATGCGCGAGCATATCCAGAAGCTCGTCGGCCAGTATGTGGTGAGCGAACGGCTCGCCCTGAATGCGCAGGAGCTGAACAGCTTCGTCGCCGAAATTCTGGACGAGATGACGGGCCTCGGCCCGCTCGAACCGCTGCTGAAAGACCCTTCGATCAGCGACATCCTGATCAATGGCCATGAATCCACCTATGTCGAGCGTGGCGGGCTGCTCGAACCGATCGCCTGCCGGTTCAAGGACGAGGCGCATCTGTTGCGCATCATCAACAAGATCGTGTCGGCGGTCGGACGGCGCGTCGACGAAATGCATCCGCTTTGCGACGCGCGCCTGCTCGACGGCTCACGCGTCAACGTCGCGGTGCGTCCGGTCGGCGTCGACGGACCGCTGGTGTCGATCCGCAAATTCTCCAAGAAGCCCTTCAACCTGAACAAGCTGGTGGAGATCGACGCGCTCAAGCCGCAGATGGCGGAACTGCTGGCGGCGGCCGTCAAGTCGCGCATCACCACCATAATTTCCGGCGGCACCGGCTCCGGCAAGACGACGATGCTGAACGCGCTCTCCGCCTTCATCTCGGACAAGGAGCGCCTGATCACCATCGAGGACGCCGCCGAACTGCAATTGCAGCAGCCGCATGTTGCGCGCATGGAAACGCGACCGCCCAATGTCGAGGGCAAGGGGGAAATCCGCCAGCGCGAATTGGTCAAGAACGCGCTCCGCATGCGTCCCGAACGCATCATCCTCGGCGAGTGCCGCGGCGAGGAAGCCTTCGACATGCTCCAGGCGATGAATACCGGTCACGAAGGCTCGATGGCCACCATCCATGCCAATAATCCGCGCGAGGCGGTGTCGCGCCTGGAACAGCTGATCGGCATGGCCGGGCTGCCGATGACGATCCCTTCGATCCGCGGCCAGATCGCCGCTGCCGTGCGGATGATCGTGCAGTTGCAGCGCCTGTCCGATGGAAAACGCCGCGTCACCTCCATCGCCGAAATCACCGGTATGGAAGGCGACATCGTGCAGATGCAGGAAATCTACAAATTCGTCCGGACCGGAACCGCCGACGACGGCGCCGTGATCGGCCACTTCCAGGCGACCGGCGTGCGGCCGCGTTTCCTCGCCGAGCTTACGGCGCGCGGCATTCGCATTCCCGGCACCTATTTCGATCCAAGCCAGCCGCTTCAATAGGAGTTAAGCGATGGCCTGGCTTGATTTCGACACCGAATACCTCTTCTACGCCTTCATCGGGATTTCCGCCTTCCTGATCTTCGAGGCGGTCTATCTGCTGTTCTTCCGCAGCGCGTCCTATCGCCAGAGCATCAATCGCCGGATCGAATTGCTGAAGGGGCAGACCGATCGCGAGGGCATTCTGATCCAGTTGCGCAAGGAGCGCGGCCTGACCAAGGGTGGCGATTACAGGCTGCCGATCGAATCGATCAACCGGCTGATTCTGCAATCGGGCGTGTCGGCGGGCGTCGGCAAGCTTTCGCTCTATATTGCGGTCACGGCCGTGCTGGCAGCGGTAGCGATGCATGTCATCAAGGGCGATGCGCGCTATACCGCAATCGTCCTGGTGTTCTTTCTCACGCTTGGCCCGCTGCTCTGGCTCAAATTTCTACGCAGCCGCCGCCAGAAGAAGTTCGGTGCGCAGTTCCCGGATGCGCTCGATATCATCGTGCGCAGCCTTCGCGCCGGCCATCCGGTGCCGGTGGCCATCACCATGGTTGGCCGGGAGATGGCCGATCCCTGCGGCAGCGAATTCGGCATCGTCGCCGACGAGATCACCTACGGCGCCGATCTCGAAGGCGCGATGCGCAATCTGTATTTCCGTGTCGGCCAGGACGATCTGCCGCTGTTCGTGACGGCGGTCGCGATCCAGGGTTCGACCGGCGGCAATCTCAGCGAGATTCTGGAAAACCTATCCGGCGTGATCCGGCTCCGTTTCAAGATGCGGCGCAAGGTGCGCGCTCTCGCGGCAGAGGGGCGCGCATCCGCGATCATTCTCGCGTCGCTGCCGATCGCGGTGTTCGCCATCGTCAACCTGCTCGCGCCGGATTTCTATTCGAGCGTCTGGCATCACGATCTGACGAAGATTGCGCTGACCGCCGCGGGCGGCTGGATGAGCGTCGGCATCTTCATCATGTACCGCATGGTCAACTTCAAGATCTGATCATGGATTTCAACTTCACCCCATTCGGAGATTCGGAAACGACCCTGCTGACGCTGATGGTGTTTCTGGCCACGGCGACTCTGACATTTGCGATGATGGCAATGGTGCGCGTGCATGGCGCGGTGCGCCGGCGCACCGCCGGCATCAACGCCAAGCTGACCGGGGAGGCCGAGAGCTTCCAGCAGCATCATCAGCGCAAGTCCGGCTTCCAGGCGGCCGAACGCATCATCGGCTACGCGCAGAAGCATTATGCCGAAAGCGATTCCAAGGACATGAAGGTGCTGCGCAAGCGGCTGGTGCTGGCCGGCATCTACGATCCGCGCGGCGTTGGCGTCTTCTTCGTGATGCGCACCGCCCTTGCGGTCGGCCTGGCGGTGACCGCGATGATGTTCGCGCCCGGCGATGGCAAGTCGATGTACTGGATGATCGTGGGTGCCGCCGGAATGTTCGGCTATGTCGCCCCGAGCGTCTATCTCGACCGGCGCATCGCCTCGCGGCGCGCCGAACACCGTGCCGGCTTCCCGGATTTCATGGATCTGCTGGTGGTCTGTGCCGATGCCGGCCTGAGCATGGAAGCGTCGCTCGACCGCGTCGGGCGCGAGCTCGCCGATTCCTATCCGTCGCTCTGCGCCAACATCCACATGGCAAATCTGGAAATCCGCGCCGGCCGCACCATGACCGAGGCGCTCGAACATCTGGCGGACCGGCTGGGCCTCGAGGAGGCGCGCTCGTTCGCGACGCTGATCCAGCAATCCGACGAACTCGGCTCCAGCATCACCGAGGCGCTGCGGGTCTATTCCGACGACATGCGCCACAAGCGGCTGTCGCGTGCCGAAGAGAAGGCCTACAGCCTCCCCGCCAAGCTCGCGCTGCCGATGATGATCTGCATTTTTCCGGTGCTGTTCGTGGTCATTCTACTTCCCGTTGCAGTGCGCATGGTGACCGGCGGATTTCAGTAATCTCCGCGCCCGCGGGGCAGGGAATAGAAACTTAACCAGCCTTCGCTACCGTCCGGTCGCCGGCGCGTAAAAGCCGGCTGTGCGGCGGTCTTCCGGGATCCGGCGCGCCTGGAGCGTAGAATGCGTGGTGGATCCCTTCCCGGTGCTGTGCTTTCGGCCGTTTGCCTGCTCGTGCTGGCCGGCTGCGAGACGACCACGGAGCATACCGGCTCGGTGGCGGGCATACGGGACAACACGCCAAGTTCCACCGGGCTGATGGGCGAAGATCCGAAGGGCGATCTCGAACTCGGCAAGCAGCATTACCGCGAAAACAGTTTCGGGCTCGCCGAACAGCATTTCCGCCGCGCGGTCGAGAAGGGGCCGCAGGATCTCGAGGCCTGGGTCGGGCTTGCCGCCAGCTACGACAAACTCAAGCGGTTCGATCTCGCCGACCGCGCCTATGCGCAGGCGATCCGCATTGCCGGGCCGACGGCTGAAATCCTGAACAACCAGGGCTATTCCTATCTGCTGCGCGGCGACCGGCATCGTGCCCGCAAGACCTTGCTGGCGGCGCAGGCCAAGGACCCGGGCAACCCGTATATCCAGAACAATCTCAATCTCCTGGACCAGAGCCTGCGCGACAGCGCGGCGGTGCGCTGATCGTTTAGCCTCCCCGAGAACCGGGCGTGAGCAATCCGTCTCCGTTATCTCAGGATGACGGGTGTGAGCTGCCCGCTTTCGGCCGTACCGGAGCGTCCATGACAAATTGGTCATGAGGCCAAACGCGCTTTACAAGCGCCGGTCCTGCAACCACATTCCTGCGATCACAGCGCTGAGGTCTCATGCTGCAGCTTCTGAAAGAGTTTCTGAACGACGTCGGCATCGGCGAGAAGCCGGCCAGCCGCTTCAGCGAGAGCGACTACCGGCTGGCCGCGGCCGCCCTGCTCATTCATGTGATGTCGGTCGACGGACAGGAGACCGGCGCAGAGCAGGACATGCTGCAGGACTTGCTGAAGCGGCAGTTCGATCTCGATGACGATGCAGTCGATGAATTGATCGCGGCCGCGACGGCGGCAGACCGCGAGGCGGTCGATCTCTACAGCTTCACCAGCCTGATCAATCGCTCGCTCGACGAGGATGGACGCCGCCGCATCGTGAAGATGATGTGGGAAATTGTCTACGCCGACGGCCGGATGAATGAATTCGAGGACAACATCGTGTGGCGCGCCTCCGATCTGCTCGGCATTTCTCAGCGCGACCGGGTCGAGATGCGGCTCGAGGTCGCCGAGGCTCTCAAATCGCGCGACGATGCCTGAACCGGTCACGCTGGTCACCGGCGCCTCGTCCGGCATCGGCACGGAACTCGCGCGGGTATTCGCGCGGCATGGGCATCGGCTGGTTCTTGCGGCTCGCCGCACCGACCGGCTGGAGGCGCTGGCCGACGACATCGCGGCAGGCGGCAGCCCGCGTCCGCTGGTCCTGACGATCGATCTGCAGGCGCGCGATGCCGGCGAGGCGATCGAGGCGGCGCTGGTCCGCGACGGACTGGAGCCACAATACGTCGTCAACAATGCGGGCTTCGGTCTCGCCGGACCGGCGTCGTCGCGGCCGCGCGGGCGGCTGCTCGATATGATCGATCTCAATGTGCGGGCGCTGACCGATCTGTCGCTGCGCTTCGCCGATGCGATGGAGCGCCAGCGCGGCGGCCTGATGAATGTAGCGTCGGTGGCGGGGTTCCTGCCGGGGCCGAAGCATGCGGTGTATTACGCGAGCAAGGCCTATGTGGTGTCGTTGACCGAGGCGCTTCACGAGGAATGGAGAGACCGCGGCATCCGTGTCACCGCGCTTTGCCCCGGACCGGTGCCGACGGAGTTTCAGGCTGTCGCCAGGACCGGTGACCAGGTGATCCAGACACCGATGACCACATATGCGGATCGCGTGGCGCTGGAAGGCTATCGCGGCCTGATCGCCGGAAAGCGGCTGGTGGTGCCAGGCTTTCTCAACAAGCTGCTGGTCTACGGAATTGGGCTGGTCCCGCACGGGGTGTTGCTGCCCCAGGTGGCAAAGCGGCACGACTCCGAGCCGGGATAGCGCTTTTCATCATAGCGGCCTTTCCGCCGCCGCCGCTTGTCAGGCCGCACAAACCGGATAGTTTGACGTGTGAATCGCTGGAGCCTCGTTCAGCAGACCGATGTCGTTACCCGTTCTCATCGTCCTGCATCAGGAAAACTCGACCCCCGGCCGGGTCGGGCAATATCTTCGCAAGCGCGGTTTCCCGCTCGATATCCGCCGCCCGGTTCTGGGCGACCCGCTGCCGGCAACGCTGGACCAGCATGCCGGCGCGGTCATTTTCGGCGGGCCGCAAAGCGCCAATGACGAGCTCGATTTCATCAAGCGCGAGATCGACTGGATCGGCGTGCCGCTGAAGGAGAACAAGCCGTATCTGGGCATCTGCCTCGGCGGCCAGATGCTGGCGCGGCATCTCGGGGCACGGGTCGATTTCCACGGCGAGGGCCATGTCGAGGTCGGCTATTACCCGATCCGGCCGACCCGCGAAGGCCGCGAGCTGTGCGAGATCTGGCCGGATCATGTCTATCAATGGCATCGCGAGGGCTTCGACCTGCCGCGCGGTGCGACCCTGATCGCCGAGGGCGACACCTTCCCGGTGCAGGCCTTCCGGCAGGGCGACCATGCCTATGCGATCCAGTTTCACCCGGAAGTGACGCACGCGATGATGTGCCGCTGGACCATCCGCGGGCAGCACCGGATGGAATTGCCGGGCGCCAAGCAGCGCGCCGCGCATTTCGAGGACCGGTTCGTGTTCGATTACGCGATGCAGAACTGGCTTGCGCATTTTCTCGAGCGCTGGCTGCCGCAGCCTGCGCCCGCCAAGCCCGCGCCTGAAAAGTCCGCGCCGAAAATCCTCACCGCCTGACCGCGACGACCGAACTCGACCCGCGGAGCGCAATCGGCGCGTTGCCGGTCATCGCTGGTCCTTCTGCAGGCTCTGCACGTTGAGCAGTTCGGGGAACAATTTCGTCCACAATCCGACGATCAGCAAGGTCGCGACTCCGCCGAACACCACCGCCGGCACGGTGCCGGCGAAATGCGCGAACACGCCGGCGCGGAATTCACCGAGCTGGTTCGAGGTGCCGACGAACAGCGCGTTGACCGAGATCACCCGGCCGAGCATGTCGTCGGGCGTCTGCACCTGCACCAGCGTCTGCCGCACCACCACGCTCACCATGTCGCCCATGCCGAGCGCGAACAGCGCCAGCAACGACAACGGAAATGAGGTCGACAACGCGAACACGATGGTCGCGATTCCGAACAGCGCCACGCCCAGATACATCTTGCGTCCGGCATTGCGCACGAGCGGAAAGCGCGCCAGCGCGAGCGCCATCAACAGCGCACCGATCGCCGGCATCGCGCGCATGATGCCGAGCCCCCAGGGGCCGACATGGAAGACATCCTTGGCATAAACGGGCATGAGCGCGGTCGCGCCGGCAAACAGCACCGCGAACATGTCGAGCGAGGTCGCGCCGAGGATCAGCGGACTTCTGCGGATGAAGCCAATGCCGGCGAACAGCGTTGAGATATCGATCTTCTCGCGCTTCGGGGCCACCTGCTCGATCCGGATCAGCGCCACCAGGATGCTGGCGCCGATGAACAAAGCCGCGCACAGCGCGTAAACCAGCGTCGGGCTCACGACATAGAGCAGCCCGCCGATTGCCGGGCCGCAGATCGTGGCGGCCTGGTTTGCCGATGCCGAACCCGCCACCGCGCGCGGCAGCACCGGCAGCGGCACCAGGCGCGGCAACAGCGCCTGTAGCGTCGGTGCCTCGAAGGCGCGGCCGGCGCCGAGCAGGAACACCAGCGCCAGAATGAGATCGCGGGTGAGGAAGCCCTGCCAGGTGCCGATCGCGAGCAGCAGCGCGGCGCTGCCTTCGGTCAACTGGGCGAGCCGCACCACCTTGCTGCGGTCATAGCGATCGGCCACGGCGCCGGCGACCAGCACCAGCAGAAAGGCCGGCACGAACTGCGCGAGCCCGACGAGCCCGAGATCGAGCGCGCGGCCGGTCATGGTGTAGACCTGCCAGCCCACCGCAACGACCATCATCTGCAGCGCCAGGCTCGCCGAGACACGCGCGAACCAGAACAGGACGAACGGCCGGTATCGGCCGAGCGGCGCGGTGTCGGGGGGCGTGGTCATGGTCAGGTTCGGCGAGAGGCCAGGTTGTGCCGACGCGACGTGGAACTGCGGTAGGCGGGTGAGGCTGCGGAACTTCGCAGGCGGGAGCACCGAAGATGTCGCACACAAAACCGCATTATTGAAGTTTCGGCTTTTCGCCAAAAAGCTAAGCTAGCGGCAGGTGACAAAGAGCTTGCCACAGGGGATGGACACCATGCGACCCCGGACATTGCAGCTTAGCCTGATCCTGATCTCCACCGTCATCGCGCCAGCTGCGGTTCTGGCGCAAAGCGAACGCGAACTCTGCGCCAAGGCGACCGGCGATGCGGCGCTCGCGGCCTGCGACAAGGCGATTGCGGCAAATCCGAAGGATGCGGATTCGTTCGCCAATCGCGGCTTCACCTGGAGCCTCAAGGGCGATCAGGATAGGGCCATCGCCGATTTCAACGAGGCGCTGAAGATCAATCCGACGCACGCACGCGCGCTCAGCAATCGTGGCGTCGCCTGGAACCGCAAGGGCGACCCCGAGAAGGCGATTTCTGACTCGACCGAAGCGATCCGGATCAACAAGCGCTACGCCAAGGCCTACAACAATCGCGGTGTCGCGCTGATCCGCAAGAAGGAGCTCGACAAGGCGATTGCCGATCTCAACGAGTCGATCAAGCTGAACCCGAAGGATGCCAGCGCCTATTTCAATCGCGGCAATGCGCTGGAAATGAAGGGTTCGCTGTCCGATGCGCTTTCGGATTTCAGGACATTTGCGAAGCTGTCGCCGAAGGATCCCGACGGGCCCGCGGCGATCGCGCGGCTGGAGGGGAAGATCAAGGCGGGCGGGAGGTAGGCTAATACGAGGCCCGACGTACTCGGCTATCCAGTCTTCGTATCAGAAGACAAACCACGGGGACGGCTGCGAAATCGTCGGGCCTGTTTCGAGAGACAAGGCTAACGGAAGTAAGCCCCGAGGAACCGAACCCGGCCGCAGTTCGAGATTGTATAGTGGAGTCTGTCGCCGCCATCCGCCAAATCTACTCGGACCTCCTTGGCCGCCTGCCCCAGCAGTCGCTCGGAAATGCTTTCAATATTCATCCACACAACTTTGCAGCAATCGGGATGAAGCATGCGAAACTCTTGACGACTTAGCGTCGGCTTTCGGCCCGCTATGATTGAGTCGATTACAGCATTGACCGCATCTTCGTTCGACAAAAACGAAACGTGGTATGTTCGGCTGTATTCTTTCCCTCCCGTATGTTCGGTCGAAGAAAGGCAGAACCCATTGAACAAAAGCGTTGCTGGGATCCCCAAACAGAGAAACAATGCAATTATGGTGTTGCCAAAATAAAATCTGGGCATCTTTGAAGGCGCTGCGAAGTACCTAGACTGAATGTTCAATTTTAAAGCGATTTAGGTTTTAGCGAACACCTTCCTTTGAAGCCCGGCTTCAGAACCCGTATCTTCACGACCGATACTTGGCGACGATTTCGCTGAGATCGTTTGCCGCAAGCTCACCGCGCAGATACGCCGCGAGACGTTGTCTGGCTTCAGCCGCCCACAGCCGATCGATGTCCGGATCAGGACGGTCGAGACTGTCGAGCACATCCTCGACAAGCGCGATACGCTCCTGCGGGGGCAGCGCGCGCACCTGTTCGCCGAGGGCCTTGGTCTTCTCGTTCATCGGGGTCCCTGCCATTTGCACGGTGCTCCATCCTAAGCGGAGACGCCGGCGCGACAATGGGGCCGCGCTGGCCGATTACCCGAAGGATTGCAGACGGCGGCTCCCGGATGCCAGCCACAAATGCAGAAATTTCCGCCGGAAATTGGTGGAGCCGAGCGGGATCGAACCGCTGACCTCCTCATTGCGAACGAGGCGCTCTCCCAGCTGAGCTACGGCCCCCGCCAGCCGCAACCGGGCGAAACCTGTCCGGATGCGGGAATGGGCGAAGAGCGGCCATTTAGGACCCGGCTTTTGCCAAGTCAAGGACCGCCGGGGTGCCCGCCCGCAACGTGCGGAGGGCAGCGCCAATCCGCCCCGGACCCGGCGGATTTGCCGCCGCCTTGCAACGGCCGGGGCGCGCGGATGTTACGCGGGCCGGCCGGCGGTTCCGCCGCTTGCCCGGAATCGGCGGAGCCGATAGATGAAAGCCACCATCCCCGAAGAGAAGACATCGCCCGATGCGCGCCCTCCTCGACGTCATCCTGATCGTTCTGCAGCTCTACATCTGGCTGCTGATCGCCTCGGCGATCCTGTCCTGGCTGGTGGCCTTCAACGTCGTGAACACCCGCAACCAGTTCGTGGCGATGGTCGGCGACTTCCTGTGGCGCATCACCGAGCCGGTGCTGCGGCCGATCCGCTCGATCATGCCCAATCTCGGCGGCATCGATATCTCGCCTGTGATCCTGATCCTGATCATTATCTTCATCCAGAGCGTGATCACCCGCTACATCTATCCCAACGTGTTCTGACCGGCCCGGTTGGGCAACGGTGGAGCGCCCGCAGTCGTTGCCCTGGAATGCAACGGCGTCGGGGCTTTCCGTCACGATCAGGCTGACGCCCAGGGGTGGGCGGGACGCGCTCGATGGGATCGAGACGCTCGCCGATGGGCGGAGCGTGCTGAAAGCGCGGGTGCGGGCGGCGCCCACCGAAGGCGAAGCCAATGCCGCACTGGTTGCGCTGCTGGCAAAGACGCTTGACGTGCCGCGCCGCACGGTGACATTGGCGGCCGGCGACACCGCGCGCATCAAGCGCATCGTCATCAAAGGCGACGGCGCCGCGCTCGCGGCACGGCTTCAACACCTGCTGGCGGATTTGAAATGACTGCGACCATTATCGACGGAAAGGCCATCGCGCAGGAGCTGCGCGGCAACATCGCGACCGCGACGGCACAGCTGACGAAAGAGCACGGCATCGTGCCGGGCCTTGCGGTGGTGCTGGTCGGTTCCGATCCGGCGAGCGAAGTCTATGTGAAGTCGAAGTCCAAGGCGGTGACCGAAGCCGGAATGAAGTCGTTCGATCACAAGCTGCCGGCCGACACCTCGCAGGCCGATCTGCTCAAGCTGATCGAACAGCTCAACGCCGACAAGACCGTGCATGGCATTCTGGTGCAATTGCCGCTGCCGTCGCAGATCGATTCAACACTCATCCTGAATACCATCGATCCGGGCAAAGATGTCGACGGCTTCCATCCGGTGAATGCCGGACGTCTTGCCACCGGCCAGCGCGCGCTGGTGCCGTGTACGCCGGTCGGCAGCGTGATCCTGGCGAAGAAAATGCATCCGTCGCTCGCGGGCATGGATGCGGTGGTGATCGGCCGCTCCAACATCGTCGGCAAGCCGCTGGCGCAATTGCTGCTGGCGGAGAATTGCACCGTCACCGTCGCGCATTCGAAGACCAAGGATCTGAAGGATGTCTGCCGCCGCGCCGACCTGCTGTTTGCGGCGGTCGGCCGGCCGGAAATGGTACGCGGGGACTGGATCAAGCCTGGCGCGACCGTGATCGATGTCGGCATCAACCGGGTGCCGGGAGAAGCCGGCAAGACGCGGCTGGTCGGCGACGTCAATTACAAGGAAGCGCTTGAGGTCGCGGGCGCGGTGACGCCGGTGCCGGGTGGCGTGGGGCCGATGACCATTGCCTGCGTGATCCTCAATACGCTGCGCGCGGCCTGCGCGTCCGCGGGATTGCCGGAGCCGAAGGTCTGATTGAACCGTCAGACTGTGCCGTGCGACGGATATATCCGCGCATGACAGGATGATGCGATGGTCCGGCTTCTTGGTGTTTTCGCGATCGTGATCGGTGTTGCCACTGGCGCGTCGGCGCAATCCATCGAACACGCCTACACGAAGATCGACCTGAAAGCCTGCAAGCATACGCCCGGCCGTGACGCCGAGGATTATGGTTCGTGGCTGTGCAAGGGTTACGCCGGGATTCCGATCTACATTTCGGGCGGCGACCAGCGCTCGTTCGTGAGCTACGGGCGCAACGCAAAGAAGGAATTGGCAAACCGTGAGTCGCTGATGTCGTTCAACGGACACGGCGATGTCGTGGAGTGGCGGATCGAGACCTTGCCGGATGGCAAGAAACGACCCTTCGCCGCCATCATGCGCTGGTCGACCACGGTGCAGAAAGAAGAGCCCAATCCGGACGGCGAGATCGTGCGCGGGCAGGTGCTTGTGATCACGCGGCTCGATCCGGGCGGCGTCTGCCATGTCGGCTATGTCGACGGCCGCGCCAATCCGGATGCGAATGAACTCGCGCGCAAGGTCGCGGACGAGACGGCGCGCGGATTCCGATGCGGCAAGGATACGCCCGATAGCTTCGGCAAGACCGGGCCGGGATTTTCGCCGCGGATGCTGATGCATTGAAGAGCGCGGCATCGAAGCCGACGCATTAGGATTGCATTTACCAATGCGGCGCGCGCAATCACGTCCGCGCGATCCCTTAAAAGTTTAACTTTTTCGTAAGTGCCCTTGGTTACCGATTGGTGAAGCGACGTATCACCATCCGGAGAGTATCCATGGGTCCAGTAGACGAGTCCGGCCTGAATGCAGCGTCCGGCGCTGCCGAACCGGTGAAGGCCGAAGCCGAAGCTACGGATGGCAACGCGCCCGAGATCAATGTCGAGCCGTTCGATCACGCGCGGCACCGCAAGCTTGAATCGCATGAAGCGCCGATCCTGTTCGTGCCGGCGAGCCGTCAGCGCTTCGGCCGCGCCGCCGTGCTGGCGGTTGCGATTGCGTTGTCGGCGGCGGCGGGGTCCGCGGTCGGCGCGGTGGCAGCGGTGGCATTCGCCAAGCCGCAACCGGTCGCCGACGATGCGCGCACCATCGAGGTGAAGGCGCTGCAGGGTGTGATCGCCAAGCTCTCCACCGAAGTTGCATCGCTGAAGGCCAGCATCGACAGCAATGCCAAGACCGCGAATGCGCAACTGGCCAAGATGGCCGACCGCGTCGAACGTGCCGAGAAGGCGCAGGCCGAGCCGGCCTCGCGGGTGGCCAAGCTGTCCGAAATGCTGGAGCGGATCGACAAGCGCACCGCGTCGGCTGCCGCAGCGCCTGTGGCACCGGCGCTGGCCTCTGCGCCGGACGTCACCGGGTCGATTGCGACCAAGCAGCAGGATCGTCCGTCGGTCGTGAATGGCTGGGTGCTGCGCGAAGTATTCCGCGGCGGCGCCATGGTCGAGAACGAGCGCATGGGCATGTTCGAAGTGGTGCCGGGCGCCAATCTTCCCGGTCTCGGCCGGGTCGAAACCATCCGCCGTCAGGATGGCCGCTGGGTGGTGGTGACCCCGAAGGGCTTCATCGTGTCGCAGCGCTGAGGCAAGCCTCTCTAGTTGAGGCGCCGCTTTTTTGTTGGGCAGTTCGCCGCAGGGCTGCACATTCTGGTGAATTGCGGCTCCGTCCCGCCATGTCATAATTGGCGCGGCAAGGGAGCTGTGGATGCGGATATCCGTCGGTTGGCTGGGTGCAGGGGTTGTCGCCGCGCTCTGTCTTTCCGGCGGACATCTTGCGAGCGGACCGGCCTTGGCGTTCGAGCGCATCCAGGCGCCTGCCGCCAAACCCGAAATGACCGAGAACTGCCCCGGCCTTGTGGCGGCCGACCGGCCGCGCGTCATCCCGGCGGCGTTTCGCGTGGCGCAACTCAAATTCGATCAGGTCCGCATCACCTATATCGGCCACTCCACCTTTCTGATCGAAAGCCCGCGCGTGGTGCGGATCGCCACCGACTACAACGATTATGTCCGGCCGCCGGTGTTGCCTGATATCGTCACCATGAACCGCGCGCATTCGACGCATTATACCGACAATCCCGAGCCTGGGATCTTGCATGTGCTGCGCGGCTGGGCCGAGGAGCGCGGCCAGCCGATGCGTCATGACGTCAGCGTCAAGGATGTGCGGGTGCGCAACGTGCCGACCAATATCCGCGATTACGGCGGCGGCACCCAGCGACATGGCAATTCGATCTTCGTGTTCGAGATCGCGAATATGTGCATCGCGCATCTCGGCCATCTGCATCACACGCTGACGCAGCAGCAGCTGAACGATATCGGTCGCATCGACGCGGTGCTGGTCCCGGTCGACGGCAGCTATACGCTCGATCTCGACGGCATGGTCGAGGTGATGGAAGGGCTGAAGGCGCCGCTGATCATCCCGATGCATTACTTCAGCGTCTTCACCCTCAACCGCTTCCTCGACCGCATGCGTGAGAAATTCGACATCGAATTTTCCGATACGCCGTCGGTGGTGATTTCCAAGACCACGCTACCGGCGAAGCCGAAAATCCTGGTCTTGCCGGGCCGCTGACGCTCCCGTCCCGCCGGCGTCGGCTTGCCACCCGGCCCGGGCCTGCTTCACGAAAATGTTTAGAAGTTTCAGGGGCTTCGGAACGAAGCCGCTTGAGTTGGGTTGGGCCATGGTGCAAAAGCACCGCACGATTCGTTAACGATTGTTAACCTGCCCGAAAGAACAAAATGCCTGTCTCCTGGACCGACTGGAAGACCTTCCCCGATTTGCATACGGGCCTGCGGCTCGACGCGCCGGAGGGGCCGGGCGTATTCGAGGTCCGGCATATCGCCACCGGGGAGCAGATCGCCTTTGCGGTCTCGGCCAATGTCGCAGCCAGCCTGGAGACCCTGATCCAGCCTCAGGCGTCCGGCCTGCGCTCGATATTTGCCCGCAAGCGTATCGTGCATCGTCCGGTCGATTTGGAATACCGGGTCTGCGCCACCGCCTCAGTCAAGGATGCCCGCTCCGAAGAGGACCGGCTGAACAATTTGCGGCGGGCCTATATCCAGCGGCGCAAGGCGTCCGGCTGGGCCTGATCGCCCCTCACGTCAGATCAGTTGCTGCTGCAGATCGTCGGCCAGCGCGCGGAGCTTTGGCAGAAACGTCTTGATCATGGTCTCGGGCGAGCCGCGCTCGCTGTGGACCCCGACATTGAGCGATCCGATGGCCTTGCCATCTCGCCGGCGCAGGGCGACCGATATCGAGCGGAAGCCGAGTTCCACCTCCTGATCGACCAGCGAATAGCCGTCGCTGCGTGCCTTCAGGATCGCGCGCCGCAACTCGTCCTTTTTCACCAGCGTTTGCGGCGTCAGCCGTTTGACGTGCGCCCGCACCAGAAGCTGCTCGAGATGTTTGTCGTCGAAGCTCGCCAGCAGGATGCGTCCCAGCGAGCTCGACACCGCCGGGATGCGCAGGCCGATCTGCCCGCTGAGCTGCAGGACCCGCGCCGGAGAGGCGTGCGCGATCATGACCATGTCATCGCCGTCGAGCACCGCCGCCGAACAGGCTTCGTTGATGCCGGCGCTCAGCCGCTCCAGCGCCGGCTGGATTATGGCTGAGACCGGGTTCGAACCCAGATAGGCGCCGGCCAGCATCAGCACGCGCGGCGTCAGCCGGAACATCCGGCCGTCGGTTTCGGCGAAGCCGAGATGGATCAGCGTGTGCAACGTTCGCCGCACCGAAGCGCGCGGCAATTCGACCAGCTTCGCGACATCGCTCAGCGAAAGCTGCCGGTGTTCCTGACCGAAGGTCTGGATTACGCGAAGCCCGCGCGCCAGCGCTTCCAGGAACTCTGGTCCGGCGTCCTTGGCGAGTCGTTCCTCCTCGGGCAATCGCTTGATGCGCGGCATGTTTGCACTGCGCCGGTCACATCCTGACCTTGCGCTCCCACTCTCAGTCTGGTGTAATTCGAACCAACGTTCGGTCACCGAACATACCTATGTGCGGCCCGATTGGCCAGTCCTGTCGGCCAGTCCTGGATGAAAGGATCATCGCCATGCTGAGCGCAGAACAGAACGACCTCATCACCCGCACCAATCCCGGAACCAAGGCCGGCAACCTGCTGCGGCGCTATTGGCAGCCCGCCGCGCTGGTCGAGGAATTGTCAGGCAATCGCCCGATCAAGCCGGTGCGGCTGATGGGCGAGGACCTCGTGATGTTCAAGGATGGGCAGGGCCGCTATGGCCTGATCGCGCGCGGTTGTCCGCATCGCGGCACCGATCTCGCGTTTGGACGCCTTGAAGCCGATGGCTTGCGCTGCGCCTTCCACGGCTGGAAGTTCGACGTCAACGGCAAGTGCCTGGAGACCCCGGCGGAGCCGGAAGGCTCGAACCTCTGCGCCAACATTCGTCAGAAGTCCTATCCGGTGGTGGAGAAGAGCGGCATCCTGTTCGCTTATATGGGCCCGGGCGAGCCGCCGGCCTTTCCGGATTTCGACTGCTTTGTCGCGCCCGACGAATACACCTTCGCCTTCAAGGGGCTGATCGAGTGCAACTGGCTGCAATCGCTGGAGGTCGGCATCGACCCCGCGCATACGTCGTGGCTGCACCGCTTCTTCGAGGATGAGGATACGTCGAAATCCTACGGCAAGATGTTCCGCGACTCGACGTCGGATGCCGACATGCCGATGACCAAGATCATGCGCGACTTCCCGCGTCCGCGCATCGAAGTCGAGCACACCGATTACGGTCTGCGGCTGAATACGCTGCGCCAGATCAGCGATCAGTCGGTGCATGTGCGGACCACCAACCTGGTGTTTCCGAATGCGTTCATGATCCCGATGAGCCAGGAGATGACGATCTCGCAATGGCATGTGCCGATCGATGAGACCACGCATTACTGGTACTGCATCTTCACCAGTTTCGGCCAGAAGGTCGACAAGGAGGAGATGCGCCGGCAGCGGCTGGAGCTCTACGAACTGCCGAACTACGTGCCGCGCAAGAACAAGTCCAACGATTACGGATTCGATCCGCACGAGCAGGCGCACGAGACCTATACCGGCATGGGCGCCGACATCAACATTCACGACCAATGGGCGTGCGAGTCGATGGGGCCGATCCAGGATCGCACCAAGGAGCATCTCGGCCAGTCCGACAAGGCGATCAGCGCATATCGGCGCATGCTTCGCGCGGCGATCGAACAGGCCGGCAAGGGCGAGCGTCCGCTGATGGTGCTCGAACCGCAGCAGGCCCCGGCGATCACTGGTCCGGTCTGCGTCGATGGTGTCGGCCCCGCAGCCGACTGGCAGGGCTACGCCGCGACGGCGCACGAGCGTCGCCGCAAGACCAAGAGCTGGGCCAACGGGCATTGAACTCTCTTCCTCCCTTCCCTGAAAGGGGAGGGTCGGCATGCGAAGCATGCCGGGGAGGGGTCTGTTAGATACTCTTTCCCTTGACCCCCACCCGACTGCCTTCGCTATGCTTCGGCAGTCGACCTCCCTCTTTCAGGGGGAGGTGGAGACCGTAAAGTGCAATGATGTCCTCCCGCGACCGCGCATCCCTGAGTTTCGTCGAGCGCCACAATCTGTGGAGCGAGGAGCAATTCCGCCTCGCCGCCGCGGTCGAAAAGGAAATCGAGGAGCGCCAGCTCGAACTGGTGCGCTTCTCCTTCCCGGATCAGCATGGCGTGTTGCGCGGCAAGACCCTCGTCGCCGCCGAGGCCGCGAAGCTGATGCGCAACGGCGTCTCGATGACGACGACGCTGCTCGCCAAGGATACCTCGCATCGCACGGTGTTTCCGGTGTTCACGCCGGGCGGCGGCTTCGCCATGCCCGAGATGCAGGGCGCCGGCGACTTCCTGATGATCGCCGATCCGTCGACGTTCAAGGTGTTGCCCTGGGCGCCGAATACCGGCTGGGTGCTCTGCGACATGTATTTCCCGAACGGCAAGCCGGTGCCGTTCTCGACGCGCCAGCTCTGCCGCGACCAGCTCGCGGCGCTGCGCTCGTCCGGCTTCGACATGATGGCGGGGCTCGAGGTCGAGTTTCATCTGTACCGGATCGAAAATCCGCGGCTCACGCCTGCAGACGCCACCTGGCCGGGCGAGCCGGTCGATGTCAGCTACATCCATCAGGGCTTCCAGCTTCTGACCGAGGCGCGGTCCGACCAGATCGAGCCGGTGCTGGAGCCGTTCTGGAAGGCGGTCACCGCGCTTGGTTTGCCGTTCCGGTCGCTGGAAGTCGAACTCGGACCCAGCCAGTGCGAGTTCACCTTTCGCCCGGAGATCGGACTCGCTTCCGCCGACATGATGGTGCTGTTCCGCAGCGCGATGAAGCAGATCGCGCGCCGGCACGGCCTGCATTGCACCTTCATGTGCCGGCCGGGCTTGCCGAATGCCTTCTCCAGTGGCTGGCATCTGCATCAGTCGCTGATCGATACCAGAACCAAAGCCAATGCCTTCGTCTCGCACGATCCCGACCAGACGCTGCCGCCGCTCGGCCAGCATTGGCTCGCGGGCCTGCTTGCCAATGCGCGCGCCGCGGCCGCCTTCACCACGCCGACGCTGAACGGCTACAAGCGCTACCGCGCCTATGCGCTGGCGCCGGATCGCGTCATCTGGGGGCAGGACAATCGTGGCGTGATGGTGCGGGTGATCGGCCAGCAGGGCGATCCGGCGACGCATCTGGAAAACCGGATCGGCGAGCCCGCGGCCAATCCGTATCTTTATCTCGCTGCGCAGATCGCCTGCGGCATGGACGGCGTATCGCGCAAGCTTGATCCGGGCCCTTCGGCCGACACGCCATACGAGACCGAAGCCGACATGATGCCGAAGAATCTTGGCGAGGCGCTGGCGGCGCTGCGTGACAATGCCTGTTTCCGCGGCGCCTTCGGTCAGGATTTCGTCGATTACTACATTCGTATCAAGGATGCGGAGATCGTGCGCTATCGCACGGAGGTCGAAAGCGACACCGCCGACGTCACGCATTGGGAACAGAAGGAGTATTTTGATTTGTTCTAAAGGCCGACCGTAAAATTCTTCACGATTGAACTTGCGCCGCTCAATTGTTGCGCGGCTTGCATGTTTCTCAGACAGAATTCGGTCGTGTCAGTCGTGTCGGTCCTTGCCCAAGTCACCGCCGGCCGGAAACGAGTTACCTAAAACAGGTTATCCGGCCTGAATTTCAACGGCGCCCTTTCTTCCATTACCAGCAATTTACTTTCGGCACTTATGGCTCATCAGGGCCGGAGGGCGAAAGGGCTTTGCATCATGCTGAATAGCATATCCGTTGGCACGCTGTTGAAATCGGTGATCGGAATTCTGGCGGTGCTGGCGATCCTCCTGGTCGGTCGCGACGCGTACACCGCCTGGACTCAGTACCAGACCGCCACCCGCAGCGCCGCTGTCGTGGACATTTCCCGCGATCTGTTCACAGCACTCCACAATCTGCGTGTCGATCGCTCGACAACGATGCGCGATCTCAACAGCGATGCCGCCCTGTCCGGCCTTGGCCGCCAGACCCTGGAGGTCCGTGCAGCAGAAATGGCGGCGCTTGCGCCCGCGATCGAGGCGCTCGAGGGTCTGTCCTTCCCCGGCAAGGACACCACTCTGCCGGCGCTCATCCAGTGGGTGCAGCGGCTGACGGCCATGCACCAGGAAACCGAGCGGGCCATCACTCTGCCAAAGTCCGGCCGCCGGCCCGATCTCGCAAAGGATTACAGCGACCTCACCACCGGCCTCTTGGTCGCGCTCGATCGGCTCTCCGAGCAGTTGACCGCCATGGTCAAGCTTGATGACGCATTTGTCGATCAGATGCTGGGACTGAAACAACTCGCCTGGGTTGCCCGCAATACAGCAGGCGACGCGACGGTGATCATATCGAATGGCCTTGGCGGCCTGAAACTGCCGCCGGACGCATTGTCCATCTACATGGCCAATCTCGCCAAAACCGATGCCGTCTGGCAGGTCCTCGAGGATACGACCAAGGGTCTCAACCTGCAGCCGTCCTTCAGCGCAGCGATGCGCAAGGCCAAGGATGACTTCTTCGATCCGAAATTCGCGGAATTGCGCCTCAAGGTGCTGAAATCCGTGCTCGCCGGCGAGGATACCGGGATCAAGGCGCAGGACTGGACGCCGATGTCAGTCGGCAAACTCGCATCCCTGCTCGGTGTCGCGGAAGCCTCGTTGAATATCGCCAGCGAGCATGCCGCCGAGAAGGCCCGTTCGTCGCTGATGCATTTCATGGTGGCCCTTGGCGTTCTGTTCGGTGTTCTCGTCTTCGTAACCGCGATGATGATCCTGGTGTCGCGCCGCGTCACCAACCCGCTGCATGGCATCCAGGGCGCGATGCTCAAGCTTGCGGAGGGTGACGTGTCGGTCGTGCTTCCGGGGCTTGAGCGAAAGGACGAAATCGGTGCCGTCGCCAATGCGGTCGAGCGTTTCAAGGTTGTCGTGGTCGAAAAGGCGAAGGAAGAAGCCGACGAGGCGCTGAGACGTCAGGCCGCGGAGGCCGAATTGCAGGCGAAGGCGGCCGAGGAGCGGGCGCGTGCCGCCGATGAACAGGCGAGCGCCATGCGCGCGCTCGGTGAAGGACTGAAGCGGCTGTCGGATGGCAATCTTACCATTCGGCTCGACGAGGGCTTCACGGACGATTATCGGGGCATCAGAGACGACTTCAACGCGACACTCGATCGCCTGCAGTCGACGATCGAGGCCATCGCACAGGCCAATGACGAGGTCTCCAACGCGGCGGCTGAAATCGCGGCGGCGACCACCGATCTGTCGCAGCGGACCGAAGAGCAGGCGGCCAGCCTCGAACAGACGTCGGCTTCGATGGAGGAAATCTCCGCGACGGTGAAGCAGAACGCAGGGAACGCCCAGAACGCCAATTCGCTGACGCAGGGCACCGCCCAGATTGCCGATCAGGGCGGGCAGGTCGTGTCTGAGGCGGTCTCGGCCATGGCGCGGATCGAGGAATCCTCGCGCAAGATTTCCGACATCATTTCGGTGATCGACGAGATCGCGCGTCAGACCAACCTGCTGGCGCTCAACGCCGCAGTGGAGGCCGCGCGCGCCGGGGAGGCCGGCCGTGGCTTCGCCGTGGTGGCGTCGGAAGTTCGCAGCCTCGCGCAGCGTTCCTCGCAGGCGGCGAAGGACATCAAGGACCTGATCGTCAATTCGTCGGCGCAGGTGCAGGACGGGGTCGGCCTGGTCAACCGCGCCGGAAGCTCGCTCGGCGAGATCGTGAATTCGATCAGGCAGGTTGCGGGCATCGTCTCCGACATCGCCAATGCCAGCGCCGAGCAGGCCACCGGTCTCGAGCAAATCAGCAAGGCATTGGTGCAGATGGACGAGGTCACCCAGCAGAATTCGGCGCTGGTCGAGCAGAATGCCGCCACCGCCAAAACGCTGGAGGATCAGCAGAGCGCCATGCGCGAGCGCATGAGTTTCTTCTCTTTCGGACAGACCGTCGTGGGACCGAACGTCGTCACCCCGGTCATCACCCGAAAGGCCGCGCCCGCGGCGAGACCCGTTGGCAAGGCGGAGGCGAAACTCGAGCCGAAAGCACCCGCGCGGCGCGCTGCGGCGGCTCCGCGTGTCCATGGCGCGAATGCGCTGAAAGATGACGCGGGCTGGGACGAGTTCTGATCTGACGGCTCCCGTGCGATGGCCGGCTGCCTGCGGGCGGTCGGCCACAGCAATTTCGACATCGCGCGCGGGTCAGTCTTTCGTGCTTCCGTCTGTCACGGACATGCGCTAAGCGGGCCGCTTACTTTTTCCGGCCCGCACTCTCCCATGATCCGCATCGACAATATTTCCAAGCAGAACGGCCATCAGATCCTGTTCATCGAGGCTTCGGCCGCGTTGCACAAGGGCGAGAAGATCGGCCTCGTCGGCCCGAACGGCGCCGGCAAGACCACGCTGTTCCGCATGATCGCCGGCACCGAGCAGCCCGACGAGGGCCAGGTCTCGGTCGATCGCGGGCTGACCATCGGCTATTTCAGCCAGGATGTGGGCGAGATGAGCGGCCACAGCGCGGTGGCCGAGGTCATGGAGGGCGCTGGGCCGGTCAGCGCGGTGGCGGCCGAGTTGAAAGAGCTCGAGAGCGCCATGACCGATCCGGATCGCGCCGACGAGATGGACGAGATTCTCGAACGCTATGGCGAGGTGCAGGCCCGGTTCGAGGAACTTGACGGCTATGCGCTCGACGCGCGCGCGCGCGAGGTGCTTGCGGGCTTAGGGTTCAGCCAGGAGATGATGGACGGCGATGTCGGCAATCTCTCCGGCGGCTGGAAGATGCGGGTGGCGCTGGCGCGCATCCTGCTGATGCGGCCGGACGGCATGCTGCTCGACGAGCCGTCGAACCATCTCGATCTCGAAAGCCTGATCTGGCTGGAGAGCTTCCTTAAAGGCTATGAAGGCGCGCTGCTGATGACCTCGCACGATCGCGAGTTCATGAACCGCGTCGTCAACAAGGTGATCGAAATCGATGGCGGCGGGTTGACCAGCTATTCGGGCGATTACGAATTCTACGCGCAGCAGCGCGCCATGAACGAAAAGCAGCAGCAGGCGCAGTTCGAACGCCAGCAGGCGATGCTCGCGAAAGAGATCAAGTTCATCGAGCGCTTCAAGGCGCGCGCCTCGCATGCCGCGCAGGTGCAGAGCCGGGTCAAGAAGCTGGACAAGATCGAGCGGGTCGAGCCGCCCAAGCGCCGTCAGGCGATCGCCTTCGACTTCATGCCGCCGCCGCGCTCGGGCGAGGATGTCGCCAGCCTGAAGAGCGTGCACAAATCCTACGGCAGCAAGCGCATCTACGAGGGACTCGATTTCCATATTGCCCGAACCGAGCGCTGGTGCGTGCTCGGCATCAACGGCGCCGGCAAATCGACCCTGCTGAAGCTGGTGACCGGCTCGACCGAGCCGGACGACGGCAGCGTCACGGTCGGCGGCAGCGTCAAGATGGGCTATTTTGCGCAGCACGCCATGGATCTGATCGACGGCGAGCGCACGGTGTTCGAGGAACTGGATTATTCATTCCCGCAGGCCGGGCAGGGACAGTTGCGAACGCTTGCGGGCTGTTTCGGCTTTTCCGGCGACGATGTGGAGAAACGCTGCCGCGTTCTCTCCGGCGGCGAGAAGGCGCGTCTGGTGATGGCGAAGATGCTGTTCGATCCGCCGAATTTCCTGGTGCTGGACGAGCCGACCAACCATCTCGACATCGCCACCAAGGAGATGCTGATTGGGGCGCTGTCGCGCTACGAGGGGACGATGCTGTTCGTTTCCCATGATCGGCATTTCCTGGCGGCGTTGTCGAACCGCGTGCTGGAGCTGACGCCGGAGGGCGTGCACACCTATGGCGGCGGCTATACCGAATATGTCGCGCGCACCGGCCAGGAGGCGCCGGGCCTGCGGAGTTGATGCGGGGCCGAAAGCTGGATCGGGGTGTTCCGGTCAGCCGGCAAGCGATCCGTGAAGAATTGTCACCTCGGGGATCTCCCGCACACGATCTCGGGCCGACCGAAGCAATTCTTGGTCGCGTTTAGGCAGCGAAGGCAGGTCTCCGTCCTCGAAGAAGCCGAGCGCCTTCAGAGGGAGCGCTGGATCCCTCCGATACATCGTGGCGAAGCCGCCAAGACTTCGCTCCAGAGAGACGCCGGAATTCAGCATCGCAGCGATGTCGCTATAATCCTTCGCCTCCGCCCGATCGAGAATAGCTTTCAGTTTGGTCGCCAGCAGATCTTCCAGTGAAGCAACCAGCAGCACCGTATCCTGAGTCTCCGGTGGGTTGCTGATGCGACCAATGCCCAACCCGCCGAAATAGGAAATCTTCACCGGCCCATGGGATGTTTGGGCGGCAACGACAAGCGTGTTCTCGTTCTCCTGAAGGATCTCGGCGTCCTGCATGAACGCAAAGGCCTGTTCGACATCCTTTTTGGCCAACGGCTGAAACCGGAAAAAATCGAAATCGATCGAACAGCGATGGCCCAGATGAAGCGCCACCGCTGTGCCGCCGTACAAGACGAACTCAAGTCTTCGCGCGGGCTCGAGCAATGGCCAAAGCGTCTTCTGTGCCTCAGGAAGGATGTCCAGCCTCGGCTCAAAGCGCTGGCGCATGGAACGATCTCCGAGGTGCCTTCTCAGGTATCGCTCGGCCGGTCGCAAGGGACAGGCGCCCGCGCCAAAACTCCCATGACCGGTCGCTCAGCCAGCCGGGCTCGGCGTGCAGGACAAGCTCTGTCAATAAAGCTGGTCCGACGATCGTTTCAAGATAACGAATGTCGGCAAAACCGGCCTGATCCATCGCCTGCGCAAGAATACGCGCATTCGATCGCGGGTGCGAGCCGACCGGCTCCCACCAGAAGAATCGCTCTTCGAGTTTTCTTGCGAGTTCGGTCGGCAAAGCGATTTCGAAAGCAGCCATGCCCGTCTCTCATGCAGAGATCCGCTGCGCGCCTTACGCGTCGACGCTTGCCTGCAGCGCGTTCTCCTGGATGAAGTCGCGGCGCGGCTCGACCAGTTCGCCCATCAGCTTGCTGAAGATGTCGTCGGCGTCATCGCCTTCCTTCACCTTCACCTGCAGCAGCGAGCGCACGTTGATGTCGAGGGTGGTTTCCCACAGCTGCTCGGGGTTCATTTCGCCGAGACCCTTATAGCGCTGCAGCGTCACGCCCTTGCGGCCGGCGGCGGTGACGGCGTCGAACAGCCCGACCGGCCCGTGGATCGAGATGGTCTCGTCCTTGCGCCGGAGCGTGCCGGGCTTGGCATAGAGCTCCTGCAGCGACGGCGCATATTCGTCGAGCTTGCGGGCGTCGGCCGACGCAATCAGCGCCTGGTCGATCATGGCGTATTCCTTCACGCCGCGGACGATACGCTCGAAATGGAAACCGGCGTCGTCGAAGCGGCCGGTCCAGCCGCGTTCGGTTTCCTCGGCGAGCGCGTCGAGGCGCCTGGCAATATAGGCCGCGGCGTCGTTGGCTGCGGCCGGATCGCTGGTGACGCTCGGTGTCAGCACGCCGGCGATGGCGGCCTGCTCGATGACCTTGCGATTGTAGCGGCTGTGCAGACCATTCAGCAGGTTGCGAACGACGCGCGCTTCCTCGATCACCCGCTTCAGGTCCGCGCCTGCACGCTCCGCGCCGTTCGCAGCCCGGATCACCATCTCATCGAGACCGGTGCCGATCAGATAATCCTCGAGCGCGCGTTCGTCCTTGAGATATTGCTCGGACTTGCCGCGGTTCACTTTGTAGAGCGGCGGCTGCGCGATGTAGAGATGGCCGCGCTCGATCAGTTCCGGCATTTGCCGGTAGAAGAATGTCAGCAGCAGCGTGCGGATATGGGAGCCGTCCACGTCCGCGTCGGTCATGATGATGATCTTGTGATAGCGCAGCTTGTCCGGGTTGAATTCCTCGCGCCCGATGCCGGTGCCGAGCGCCGTGATCAGCGTGCCGATTTCCTGGCTCGACAGCATCTTGTCGAAGCGGGCGCGTTCGACATTCAGGATCTTGCCGCGCAGCGGCAGCACCGCCTGGAATTCGCGGTTGCGGCCCTGTTTGGCGGAGCCACCGGCGCTGTCACCCTCGACGATGAACAATTCGGACTTGGCCGGATCGCGCTCCTGACAATCGGCGAGCTTGCCGGGCAGGGATGAGACATCCAGCGCGCCCTTGCGACGGGTCAATTCTCGCGCCTTGCGCGCGGCTTCGCGTGCGGCGGCGGCTTCGACCACCTTGCCGACAATCGCCTTGGCTTCGTTCGGGTGCAGTTCGAACCAGTCCTGCAAAGCCTGGTTGACGATCCCTTCGACCACCGGACGCACCTCGGAGGAGACCAGCTTGTCCTTGGTCTGCGAGGAAAATTTCGGGTCGGCCACCTTGACCGACAGCACCGCCGTCAGTCCTTCGCGGCAATCGTCGCCGCTGAGATCGACCTTCTCCTTGCGCGATGAGCCCATCCTCTCGGCGTGCTGCGTCACCTGACGGGTGAGCGCACCACGGAAGCCGGCGAGATGGGTGCCGCCGTCGCGCTGCGGAATGTTGTTGGTGAAGCACAGCACGTTCTCGTGGTAGCTGTCGTTCCACCACAGCGCGCATTCGACACCGACGCCGTCGCGCTCGATCCTGATGTTGATCGGGGCGGGGATCAGCGCGGTCTTGTTGCGATCGAGATACTTCACGAACGCTTCGACGCCGCCCTCGTAGCGCATCTCTTCGCGCTTCTCGACGGCATGGCGCATGTCGGACAGGATGATGGTCACGCCGGAATTCAGGAAGGCGAGCTCGCGCAGCCGGTGTTCCAGCGTCGGAAAATCGAACTCGGTCATGGTGAAGGTTTCGGGCGACGGCAGGAATGTCACCTCCGTACCCTTGCGTCCCTCGACCTTGCCGACGACCTGAAGCGGCGCCTTCGCGACGCCGTGGCCGAACTCGATCGCGTATTCGGTGCCGTCGCGCCAGATCGTGAGCTTCAGCCATGTCGACAGTGCGTTGACCACCGACACGCCGACGCCATGCAGCCCGCCGGAGACCTTGTAGGAATTCTGGTCGAACTTTCCGCCGGCATGAAGCTGCGTCATGATCACTTCAGCCGCGGACACGCCCTCGCCCTTGTGAATGTCGACCGGAATGCCGCGGCCATTGTCGCGCACCGTGCAGGAGCCGTCCGGATTCAGCGTCACCGTCACTTCGGTCGCGTGACCGGCCAGCGCTTCGTCGATCGCGTTGTCGACGACCTCGTAGACCATGTGGTGCAGGCCCGAGCCGTCATCGGTATCGCCGATATACATGCCGGGACGCTTGCGCACGGCATCGAGGCCCTTGAGGACCTTGATCGATTCCGCGCCGTAGTCGGCGGATGCATCGGATATGTTCTGGCGGGCGGGCTCAGCCATCAGGCAGCCTTCGAATCAGTTGCAAAGCAAGGGGTTGGAACGTGTTCTTCGTGACACGAAAAACCGGACCCGTACAGCCCTATTTCTGTATGGCTAAGTAATTGTAATTCAAAGAAATTCAAGCCGCTTTGAGGGCGAAAAAATGGCCCTGCGCTAAGCCCTATTTCGACGGTTCCTCGGCGGCTTCTTTTGCCGGTTCCGAGGCGGCATGGCCGGCGATCCGCCCGGTCTTGACTGGCTGGCCGAGCTCGAATTTCGGGTCCGGCTCGTAGTCGGGAATCGGCTGGGAAAACGTGAACAGGGCGGTCGCCCAGATCTCGACGCGCGTGATGTTCGAGCGCAAACCGGCGATGGCTTTGTGCAGACGTTCGTTGACGTCGTCCCGGCCTGTTTTTCCGTCTGTCATGACCGCCCGTCCCAGTCCTGTGTGCCGCCTTCCATCGGTTCGAGGGGACAAAGCCTGATCTCAGCGGACGGTTCCTGTGCAAGACGATGGCGAATACCGCGTCTCCGCCGGGAACCTCAGGCGCGGCTGACGATGCGGCCGGGTGCGATATCGACCATCTGCGCATCCGCCCCGATATCGGCAAACGCCTGCGGATCGGCGCCTGTCATCCAGACCTGGGCGCCGAGCTCGCCAAGCGCCTCGAACAGGGCCCGGCGGCGGCCGGGATCGAGATGCGCCACGACTTCATCGAGCAGGAGCAGGGGCGCATGTCCGGTCATGCCGGCGAGCAATGCGCCATGTGCGAGCACGAGGCGGATCAGGATCGCCTTCTGCTCGCCGGTCGACGCATCGGCGGCTGCGATGCCCTTCGGGCCATAGATCACATTCAGGTCGGTGAGATGAGGACCGTCGAGCGTGCGGCCGGCGGCGGCGTCGCGGGGACGCCCCTCACGCAGGATCGCACGATAGCGTCGCTCGACTTCGGAGGCGGGATGAGACAGCGCCGCCTCCTCCATCCAGCCCTTCAGGGCGATTTCGGCAAACGGGAAGCTGGCCGCGGCGCCCTGGCTCGCCGACAAGGCGGTCTGCAGGCGCCGGACGGTCTCCGCGCGCAAGGCCGCCACCGCGACCGCCAGTTCTGCCGTTTCGTGCTCGATGGCGTCGAGCCAGTGCGCATCGGCTTTTGCGTCTTCGAGCAGGCGGTTGCGCGAACGCAGCGCCCGCTCCAGCGCCGAGACGCGGCTGGAATGCGAGGCATCGACCGCGAGCACCAGCCGGTCGAGAAAGCGCCGCCGCTCGGAGGCGGGGCCGGCGAACAGGCCGTCCATCGCCGGCGTGAGCCAGATGATCCGCAGGTGCTCGGCAAAGTCCGCGGCGGAGCCCGCCGGTTCGCGGTCGATCCGATAGAGCCGGGTCGAAGGCTGTTCGTCCCCGTGCGGCGCCTCGATGCCGGTTCCGAGCGTCGCGAGACCGACCGCACCTTCGATTTCCGCCGATACCGCCCAGGATCCATCGCCCTCGCTGAACGCGACTTCGTCGAGGGTGGCACGGCGCAGGCCACGGCCCGGCGCGAGGAAGGAGATGGCTTCGAGAATATTGGTCTTGCCGGCTCCGTTGGGGCCGACCAGCACCACCGGGCGTTCCCCGACCGACAGGCTCGCAGCGCGATAGCTGCGGAAATTGGTGAGGCTCAGGCGGAGGATGCGGGCAGGGGTCGCAGGCATAGGCGGGATATCAGTATCCGCTCGTCCCCGCGAAAGCGGGGATCCAGATCGTAGCCCGCATGAGCGCAGCGAAATGCGGGGTGCATGTCCCGGATATCGCTTCGCTCATCCGGGCTACGGACCGAAACTGACTACACCCGCATCGGCATCAGCACGTAAAGCGTCTTGCCGCCGTCCTTGTCCTGGATCAGGGTCGGCGAGCCCGGATCGGAAAGCTTCAGCATCGCAACTTCGCCTTCGATCTGCGACGCGATGTCGAGCAGGTAGCGTGAGTTGAAGCCAATATCGAGCGGATCGGAATCGTACTCGACTTCCAGTTCCTCGGTCGCGCTGCCGGAATCCGGATTGTTGACCGACAAGGTCAGCTTGCCGCCGGCCAAGGCCAGCTTCACCGCGCGCCCGCGCTCGCTCGAGACCGTCGAGACGCGATCGACCGCATGCTCGAACTCGTTCTTGTCGACCTGCAGGATCTTGGAATTGCCAAGCGGGATCACCGGGCCGTAATCCGGGAAGGTGCCGTCGATCAGCTTCGAGGTCAGCACCACGTCCCCGATGGTGAACCTGATCTTTGCCGTCGACATTTCGATCAGGATTTCCGCTTCCGTGTCCTCGATCAGGCGCTGGACCTCGCCCACCGTCTTGCGCGGCACGATCACGCCGGGCATGCCGTTGGCGCCGGACGGCAACGGAATTTCGAACTGCGCCAGACGGTGACCGTCGGTCGCGACCGCTCGCAGCATTTCAGCCTTGCTGGCGGCGTTCGTCGCGGGATGCAGGAAAATCCCGTTCAGATAATAGCGGGTCTCTTCGGTCGAGATCGCGAATTGGGTCTTGTCGATCATCTTCTTCAGGTCGGCCGCCGGCATCCTGAAGCTGTGCGTCATGTCGCCGGCATTCAGATCCGGGAAATCGCTTTCGGGCAGGGTCTGCAGCGTGAAGCGCGAGCGGCCGGCGCGGATCGTCAGCACACCGCGTTCGCCGGACGCTTCGAGCACGATCTGCGAGCCATCCGGCAATTTGCGCACGATGTCGAACAGCATATGCGCAGGAACCGTGGTCGCGCCGCCGGGCGAGACCTCGGCCGCGATTGTCTCGTTGACCTCAAGATCGAGGTCGGTCGCCTTGAGGACCAGCTTGCCGCGTTCTGCGCGCAGCAGAATATTGGCCAGGATCGGAATGGTGTTCCGCCGTTCGACCACGCGATGCACGTGGCCGAGCGACTTGAGCAATTGCGCACGCTCGACGGTGACCTTCATCTCGCAAAACCCTGAGGCGCCGGGAACGGCGGCACTGTGACGATGCCCGGCCGCCGGCGGGTGCCAGATGACCGGGGGACGCGAAACTGCCGTGTTGGAACGGTTTCGGCAAGCCCCATCTATTCTTGCTGCAATTGCCGCTTCAGGGTGTCCACCTCGTCGGCCAAGGCGGCGTCATTCCCGATCAGGTTCTCGATCTTGCGCACAGCATGCAGGACGGTGGTGTGGTCGCGGCCGCCGAACCGGCGCCCGATTTCCGGCAACGACCGCAGCGTCATGGTTTTCGCAAGATACATCGCGACCTGGCGGGGACGCACCACATTGGCGGTCCGGCGCGAGGACAACAGATCGGAGCGGCTGACATTGTATTGCCGCGCCACCACCCGCTGAATGTCCTCGATCTTGACGCGCTTGGGTTCCTGCGGACGGATCAGGTCCCGGACCTCGCGCTCAGCCACTTCCATGGTCATCGGCTGGCCGGTCAGCTTGCTGAGCGCAAGCAGGCGATTGAGCGCGCCTTCGAGATCGCGTCCGTTATGGGTGACCGATTTCGCGATGTAGGACACCACGGTATCCGGAACCTCGAAGCCCTGATGGTGCGCGCGTGCGGCCAGAATCCGGTTCTTCAGGATTTCGAAGCGCAGTTCCTCGCCGAGCGGACCCATTTCGACCACCAGGCCGCCGGCCAGACGCGAGCGCACCCGATCGTCGAGCGTTTCGAGTTCGGATGGCGGGCGATCTGCGGCGATGATGACCTGACGGCCGGCATCGATCAGCGCGTTGAGCGTGTGGCAGAACTCGGCCTGCATGCTCTTGCCGGTGAGGAATTGCAGATCGTCGATGACCAGCACGTCGATGCCGCGCAAGGCTTCCTTGTACGCAATGGCGGTCTGGCTCTTCAGCGCCGAGACGAAGCCGTACATGAACTTTTCGGCCGTCAGATACAGGATCTTGCGATCGCCGCTCGCATTGCCGGCCCAGGTGATGGCCTGCAGCAGATGGGTCTTTCCGAGGCCCACGCCCGCATGAATGTAGAGCGGGTTGAACATCACGAGATCGCCACGCCGCGCCGCGGCGACCTGCTTGGCGGCCGCATGCGTGAGAGTGTTGGAGCGTCCGACCACGAAAGTATCGAAGGTCAGCCGCGGATCGAGCGGCGAGCCGCCGGATGCTTCATGCGCTGCCGATACCGGGAGTGCGGCGGCGCTTGCGAAGCGCGGCTCGACGTCGTTCGCCTTTTCGATCTTGTGCTCGCGCACCGGCTCCGGCTGTTCGTCCGCGCGCGGCTTCGTCGCCGGCACTTTGATGGCCGCAGTTCGCACCGTCAGTTCGATGCGCTGAACGCAATGTTCTTCGGCTTGCCAGCAGCGCAGCACGCGATCGCTGTAATGCGATTGAATCCAGCTCTTCAGAAACCGCGTCGGAACCGACAAGCGTGCGGTGTCCTTCTCGACGGCTTCAAGATCCATGCGAGCAAACCAGCTCGAGAAAATATCTTCGCCAACTTCAGCCTTGAGCCGTCCCTTGACCCGGGACCAACGCTCTTGTTCCAGACTCGTCATTTCGGTCGCCTCTTCCCGAATGTCGAAAAACGATGGGTGAAATGCCGGGGCGGAAACGCCCCACATGGAACTCGGCTCACGTTCGAATGCAGCACTTGAAGCGAAAGATGCTTCGGGTCGGATGTCAGAATGATCCGGCTATCGTGCGCACTCGCAAATGAGCGTTGTTCCTAGCCATCGTTGGGAGGAGATGCCGCGCCCAGCGATCCGATTGCGGTCATTGTTGTCCGCACCCGGTTAGTCGCGCCCGGCAGAAGCCGGGCAAAGTCCTGTCCACAATCACTTTGCTGCGGTGATGAATGCCGCGCCTCGCGCCGCTTGTGCCGGCGGCCTTTGTTATTCGTCTGACCCGTCGTCATAACTCCCCCTACCATCCGCGCGCCTCCACGCGGTGGACCGATTTCTTAGTCAACGTTTGAGTTACGGGAGCTTCCCAGCGACGCGGATACAAATACGCAGCGTCGCGAAGTTCAGCAGTGAATTAGATCTTCTAGTCCGTCGAGTCCGCAGTCGCCCTTGCCAAGATCAAGATGATGAGAAATTCAGACACAGCTCACCCATCCTCATCTTACTGAGTTTCAAAACAGACCGATTATTGAAGGCCGCCGCTGCAGTGCGCGGCGGTGTTTTGAAGATACACGCGCGCCCCCAAACTGCAACGAGTTTGTCTCGGACACAGCGTCGCGAGATCGCGATTTCGCAGTAACGACGGCCCTTTTCATGCGTCTGTCACTGCAACGTCTTGAATCGCCGCATGCTTTTTCGGGTTCGCACCGCTTTTGCAGGGTGATTCAACCGTCGAACGGGCAGCGTCGCGATGGCAGTCGAATGCCGAATTGAAAGTCCCTGCTGCGCTATGGACCTAAATCTTTATTTTACCGGCGCTTTTCGTGCTCAGTTTTCAAACCAATGCACGCTCTGAAAAGTCGCGGCGGCGGATTTTGCGGTGCGCAGGCGCTGGATGTGTGACACGCGGGCGACACCTGTGATTCAAAACGATCCGCGGGCGCTCTGCAAGGGCCTGCAAACGACAAGACCCGGCTCGCGCCGGGTCTCTGTCGGTCCGAAAATGAAAAGACCCGGCACTGCCGGGTCTTTTAAACATAAAAGAAAGCGAGGGCCGACGAAGGCCGTCACGCTTTACGAGGCGAGCTTCGCAACACGAACCGTCAGGCGCGACACCTTCCGGCTTGCGGTCTTCTTGTGAACGATGCCCTTCTGGCTCGCCCGCATGATCTGCGGCTCCGCCGCCTTCAGCGCCGCGAGCGCGGCGTTGCGGTCGCCGCCGGCGATCGCCTCTTCGACCTTGCGAATAAATCCGCGCATCATCGACCGGCGATGCTGGTTGATGGCGGTGCGGCGTGCGATCACGCGCGTCTTCTTCTTCGCCGATTTCGTATTGGCCATGGGGCCCTCTGTAACATGGGTCCGAGCGCATCCTGGGCGCGACCGGACGGGTGATTTCGGAAAACTAAAAGGCGGCGGATAGCCGCCGCCTCGTTTGGCCGGGTTATAGTCGCGGGACCGGTTTTCGTCAACGAACGAAAACGGCCCGAAAACGGCTTTTAGGCCACTTTCCGGGCCCGGGCGGCCTCATATCCGGCGATAATCGCGTTCCGGTCGGCAGCGGAAGGCTCCGCCAGCGGGGGTTTCATGGCTGCCAGGGCCGGATCGCCATGGATATGGGCCAGCAGGGCCTTGATCCCGGAGACGAGCGGCTTGCCGTTGAACAGGTTCCGGATCGTCACCGCCTGTTCCGAGGCCGCGACGTCACCCGATGTCCAGGCCCGCTGACACAGATCGGCGTTGCAATTGGCCGTAGCGGAAATGCAGCCGGCGAAGACCCCGGACCGCGCCTCCAGCAGCGCCGCTTCAGTCGATGGAAACACGTCGAAGCCGGCCTCGATCTTCGCCGCCTCGCGGGCATAGGCCATGTCGCCGGACGAGTCCTTCAGGCCGACGATGCGGCCGGGATGGGCATCGAGCAGGCGCCGGATCAGGCCGACATGCCACGGCAGGCCGGATTGGGCGGGAAAATGGTAGAGATAGAGCGGGATCGGGTTATCGGCGGTCGCGGCCACAATCGCGTCGATATAGGCGACGAGCCCGTCATCCGGCACGCCCTTGTAGTAGAACGGCGGCAGGACCAGCGCGCCGGCAAAGCCAAGTCCTGCGGCATGCCGCGTCAGCGCAATCGCGTCGGAGACGGCCGCGGCGCCGGTGCCGACCATCAGCCGCTGCATCGGCAAGCCGTTGTCGCGATAGGCGCTCATCAGGCCCATGCGCTCCTCGCGCGAGAACGACGTCGCCTCGCCGGTGGTGCCGAGCACATTCAGTCCGTCGCAGCCATTGTCGAGCAGGAAACGCGCGAGCTTCAGTGCGCGCGCCTGGTCGGGCGTGCCGTTCTTGTCGATGGTGGTTGCGATCGCGGCGATCACGCCGCGCAGGGTTCTGGTGGTCATTCTTGGTTCCCGGCAAATACGAATAGGAGTAGCGAACAGCGAAGAAGGCTTTCGACTGCTCGCGACGCGCTTCCTTACCCGCTGACGTTATACGCCGCCAGCGCCGCCATGTTGACGAGGTTGGTGTCCTTGGCGCCGAGTTGCACGATCTGAACCGGCCGGTCGAGACCGACCAGGATCGGCCCGATCACGGTCGAGCCGCCAAGCTCCTGCAACAGCTTGGTCGAGATCGAGGCGGAGTGAAACGCGGGCATCACCAGAACGTTGGCGGGGCCGGTCAGGCGGCAAAACGGATAGGCGGTCTGCAATTCCGGATTGATCGCGACGTCGGCGGCCATTTCGCCGTCATACTCGAAATCGACACGCCGCTGATCGAGCAGGCGCACCGCTTCCTGCACATGCGCCGCGCGCTCGCCCGGAGGATGCCCGAAGGTGGAATAGGCGAGCAGCGCGAGGCGCGGCTCGTATCCCAACCGGCGCGCCACACCTGCCACCTCCACCGCGATGTCGGCGAGATCGCTCGCATTCGGCATTTCGGTGACGGCGGTATCGGCGACGATCACCGTGCGGCCGCGCGGCGCCAGCACCAGCGACACGCCGATGACGCGGTGCCCCGGTTTCGGGTCGATGCAGCGGCGGATGTCTTCCAGCGCGACCGAGAAATTGCGGGTGACGCCGGTCACCATCGCGTCGGCGTCGCCAAGCGCGACCATGCAGGCGGCGAAATGATTGCGGTCGGTATTCACCAGCCGCTGGCAATCGCGGACCAAATAGCCTTTGCGCTGCAGGCGTTCGTAGAGATAGCTCGCATAATCGGCGTTGCGCCGCGACAGCGCGGCGTTGACGAGCTGGATATTGTTGCCGAGCTCGACGCCGAGATCAGCCGCCGCTTCGCGAATACGATCCTCGCGCCCCACCAGGAGGGCGGTGCCGAGTCCCTGATGCACGAAGCTGGCGGCGCCGCGGATCACCTGCTCCTCTTCGCCTTCGGCGAAGACAACGCGCTTCGGCGAGCGGCGAAGCCGGTCATAGACCCGCTGCAGCACGCCCGCGACCGGATCGCGCCGGGTCCGCAATTGCTGCCGGTAGGCGTCCATGTCGACGATCGGCTTGCGCGCGACGCCGGTATCCATCGCTGCCTTGGCGATGGCCGGCGGCACGAACGAGATCAGCCGCGGGTCGAACGGCACTGGAATGATGTAATCCGGCCCGAATCTGGGCCGCGCGCCATAGGCTGCGGCCACTTCGTCGGGCACGTCCTCGCGCGCCAGCTCCGCCAGCGCCTGGGCGGCGGCGATCTTCATTTCCATGTTGATGGTGGTGGCGCGGACGTCGAGTGCACCCCGGAAAATGTAGGGGAAGCCGAGCACGTTGTTGATCTGGTTCGGATAGTCGGATCGGCCCGTCGCCATGATGGCGTCGTCGCGCACTTCAGCCACTTCCTCGGCGGTGATCTCGGGATCGGGATTGGCCATGGCAAAGATGATCGGCTTGTCCGCCATCGACTTGACCATGTCCTTGGTCACTGCGCCCTTGGCCGACAGGCCGAAGAACACGTCGGCTCCGACCAGCGCCTCTGCCAGCGTGCGGGCCTTGGTCTGCACCGCATGCGCCGATTTCCATTGGTTCATGCCGTCGGTGCGGCCCTGGTAGATCACGCCCTTGGTGTCGCACAGGATCAGGTTGTCGCGTGGGAAGCCGATTGCCTGCAGGAGTTCGAGGCAGGCAATACCGGCGGCGCCGGCGCCATTGCAGACGAGCTTGGTGGTGGCCACGTCGCGGCCGGTCAGGTGCAGGGCGTTGATCAGGCCCGCGGCGGCGATGATCGCCGTGCCGTGCTGGTCGTCATGGAAGACCGGGATGTCGAGCAATTCGCGCAGCTTTTGCTCGATGATGAAACATTCCGGCGCCTTGATGTCTTCGAGATTGATGCCGCCCCAGCCCTTGCCGAGCAGCTTCACGCAATTGATGAATTCGTCCGGATCCTCGGTCGAGACCTCGAGATCGATCGAATCGACATCGGCAAAGCGCTTGAACAGCACTGCCTTGCCTTCCATGACGGGCTTCGCTGCCAGCGCGCCCCGATTGCCGAGGCCGAGAATCGCGGTTCCGTTGGTGATGACGGCGACGAAATTGCCCTTGGTGGTGTAGTCGTAGGCCCGGCTTTCGTCCTCGGCGATGGCCAGCACCGGGATCGCGACGCCCGGCGAATAGGCCAGCGACAGGTCACGCTGGGTCGCCATCGGCTTGGTGGCAATGACTTCCAGCTTTCCGGGGCGGCCCTCGGAATGGAACAGAAGAGCTTCCTGATCGGTGAAATGAGGCCGTTTTGAACGGCCCGGAGGCGTGGCGGGCATTACAACTCCCTGGACTCAGAACAAATTTTTGGGCGGACCCCGCCTCGCCGGACGTTAGCGGAACCTGCCCACGATGCTCAAGGATGAACCGGATGCTTAATTGACGCGACCATAGCGGTTGAACCGAACGGCGCGGGGAGGTATCGACTGAGCCGTCCGCGCCGACCGTCTTCGGATGCCTGGGACCCCAAAATGATCCGTTCTCTGTTGCGATTGATCGGCGTGATCTTTCTCGCCGCCGGCTTCATTCTCCTGATGTACGACGGTGCGAAGTCGATCGCCGACAGCCGCATCTATATCTACAAGCTCGGGCAGCTCTGGACCGATGTCCACGCCGCGAGCCTGCAATCGGCTGAGGCCAACGTGCAGGCCAGCCTGCCGGCGGTGGTGTGGAATCCGGTGATTACGACCGTGCTCGACCAGCCGTCCTGGCTCATTTTCGGCGTGATCGGGGCCGTTCTCATCCTCCTGGGCCGCAAGCGCAAGCCCCTGATCGGCTACGCGCGCTGATCGCTCCTGCCCGAAACCGCGCCTGTCGCTAGCGGCTCGGATTGCCGATCGCGGCAAGCCCGGCTTTTGCGATCTGCGCATCCTGGGCGGAGAGAACGCCGGCGACCCCGATGGCGCCGATGATCTTGCCGTCCTCGATGATCGGGAAGCCGCCCTCGAACGGCGCGATATCCTGCACCGCCAAGAGCCGCGAGCCGGCGCCGCCGGCCGCAACGGCGTCCTCCAGCAGCTTGGTCGGCAGTCGGAATCCGAGGGCCGACTTCGCCTTGGCCTCGGCCACCCGGATCGAGACCAGCTGCGTATTGTCGAGCTTCTGCATCATGACGAGGTGCCCGCCGCTGTCGATGACCGCGATCGCCACCTGCCAGTTGTTGCGGACTGCCTCTGCCTCGGCTGCGGCAACGACCTTCTTCGCCGCTTCCAGCGGGATCGGCGCACCATAGGGCGGGGGCGTTCCGGTCTGGGCGGAGAGCGGGCTCGCGAGCAGGGACACGGCAAGCCCGAGCGCGACGGCGTTGAACCTCATGATTTGCCTCTCACACGACCTGATTCAGTCCGCCAGCATAGGGCGTCGGCGAAGCGAGGGGAAGATGACGTGACGTTGCGTCCCGACACGCCAGGTCCCGATACGTCAGGTCCCCATACGTCAGGTCCCGGTGCAGGTCGTGATCCGGGAGGGGCCTGCGGAACGGCGCCGCCGCCCTTATATTGGGGTGCAGAATGAAGGAGACCCGCCGATGTTCACGTTCAAGAAGTCTCTGACCATCCCGAGCAAGGCCGAAGCGCTGCCCGGCCGCGCTACGCCGATCCCGACCGCCCGCACCCATTACGTCAACGGCAACCCGCTGAAGGGCCCCTATCCGGAGGGCGCGCAGATGGCGCTGTTCGGCTTCGGCTGTTTCTGGGGCGCCGAGCGAAAGTTCTGGGAGCTGGGCGACGGCATCTTCGTCACCGCGGTCGGCTATGCCGGCGGTCCCACCCCGAACCCCACCTACGAAGAGGTGTGTTCGGGACGCACCGGGCATAACGAGGTGGTGCTGGTGGTCTTCGACCCGAAGAAAATTTCCTACGAGAAGCTGCTGAAGACCTTCTGGGAAAATCACGACCCCACCCAGGGGATGCGTCAGGGCAACGATATTGGAACGCAATATCGATCCGGGATCTATGTCTTCGACGAGGCCCAGCGCAAGGCGGCTGAAGAGTCGAGGGCGATGTATGCCAAGGCGCTTGCAGACAAGCGCTACGGTGCGATCACGACCGAAATCGTCGACGCGCCGGAATTCTTCTTTGCCGAGGACTATCACCAGCAATATCTGGCGAAAAATCCGTCCGGCTATTGCGGGCTCGGCGGTACCGGTGTGAGCTGTCCGATCGGCACCGGCGTGGCGGCCTAGTTATCGCGGTCGTGCGAGCCTGAACGGCGGCGGGGCAACCCGCCGCTTTTTGAATGCGCGGTTGGTTTGCCTGCCTTTGCACCGCCTCTGTAGCTGGTGCCCGGGTCACGTTGCTTGGGGACATTATCGATGCGCCGGCTTGAGCAGTTCTTCGAGGCGATGCTGTTTCGCAGCCGCTGGCTGCTGGCCCCGTTCTATATCGGCCTCGTGATCGGGCTGGTCGTATTGCTGGTACATTTCCTGCGCGAATTGGCCCACTTCGCGTTGAAGGCCGGGACCCTGACCGAGGCGGAGGTGATCCTCGGTGTTCTGGCTCTGATCGATATCGTGCTGGTGGCGAATCTGATCCTGATCGTTGTTTTCTCGGGCTACGAAAATTTCGTCTCCAAATTCGACGTCGAACATCACGACCTGCCGCAATGGATGGCCAAGGTCGATTTCGGCGGTCTGAAGATGAAGCTGCTGTCGTCGATCGTCGCGATCTCGGCAATCCAGTTGCTGAAGGCGTTCATGAATGTCGGCACTTATGACGACAAGAAATTGGCCTGGATGGCCGGCATCCACGTCGTGTTCCTCGGCTCGATGCTGATCGCGGCGATCTCGGACCGGATCGCCGTCAAATCCATCCCGCTGGAAGACGGCGCCTATGCCAAGCGCAAGAGCCCAGCCCCGGAGGCTGACAGCCACTGAACCGCGGCGTGGTGAGGCTTTGTTAACCATACAGGGGGTTAATTGGGCTGGAATTACTGCCCGGATCCTCCTTATGCGGCCCAAGGCCACGCTTCGCCTGCCCGTATTGCTTGTCGCGCTGGCGCTACCCGCCTGCGTGCACAATCAGGTTGCGGTTGCCCCGGTCGCAGTCGAGGGCGAGCCGGCGGTGGTGCAGGTCCAGGCGCCCGCCCCGGTCATGGTGGCGGCCGGCGGGCCCTATGCTCCGGCCGGACTGACCGGGTATGACGCGCCGTATCAGCTCGATGCCGGTGACCGGCTGCGGGTGCAGGTGTTCGGCCAGGAAGGCCTGACGAATTCCTACATTGTCGACGCGTCCGGAAATATCTCGATGACCCTGATCGGGTCGGTGCCGGTGCGCGGATTGACCACCAGCCAGGTCGCCGCTGCGATCTCGAGCCGGCTTCGCTCGGGCTATATCCGCAATCCGCATGTCTCGGTCGAGGTCGAGGTCTATCGCCCGTTCTTCATCCTTGGCGAGGTCAATGCGCCCGGGCAATATCCGTACGTTCCCAACATGACCGTGGAGGCCGCCGTCGCCATCGCCGGCGGGTTCGCGCCGCGTGCCAGCAAGAGTGACATCCTGGTCGCGCGTAACTTCAACGGTGAAGTGATGCGCACCCGCGTGCCCGCGGATTTCCCGATGCGGCCCGGCGACACCATCACCGTGCGCGAGCGCTGGTTCTGATCTGACAGTCTCGAACGCGTCGCCGGGCCACGCGTTTCGCGAAATCCTGGACGGATGATCCCGCATGTCGCGACCGCGACATGCGGGCTGCTCACCGCTCGATATTACGGCTGCTTCTCCATGGTCCAGCATGCGACAGCCTTGCTGGTCATGTTGGTGTGCCGGTAGCAAACGTCCATGGTCTTCGCATCGCGCAGCGTGAAGTCGTATTCGCCGTCATTGTCGAGCATGATGCCGCTGCGGTATTCCGGCGGACGCAGGGTGCCGATGACCGTTTCGTTGACCTTGGCCGAGAGCTCGCCGGTGAAGCGGGTGCCCTGCTGCTGCTTGACGACATAGGTAAATTCCATCGGGCCACCGAAATTGGGCCCGGGGGTCTCGGCAACACGATAGGGGTTGGCGCCGATGATGACCGCCTCGGCTTTGCCCTTCCAGGTGCCGACGAGGTTCGGTGGCGTCTGGGCGGAGACGGACGAGGCAGCAAACATGGTCGCCGAGACGCAAACGCAAGACTTGATCAGGCGGAGAAAGGTGTTCGACGGCATCGCGCAATCCTTTGATCGAACGGGATGGAACCGCGAACGGGATAACAGATCGCATCCGAATCGCAATCGGCTGCGTCTGGCATGTTCAATTTTTTGATAAGCGAATGGCGCGCCACATCCGGCGCGCCATGTGCATGTCCGGTGGCGCGACCTCGCGCGACGCTAATTCATATTCTTGTCAAGAAAAGCGGTCGTCCGCTGCCATGCGAACTTCGCACTGTCGTCATGGAAGCTTGCGCGTTCGTCGCAATAGAAGCCGTGCCCGGCCGGATAAACGTAGATCTCGCAATCGGGACGCTTCTGCTTGACGATCTCGACATCCGCCATCGGGATGCTGGCGTCGGTCTCGCCGAAATGCATCTGCACCGGGCATTTCGGCTTCTCGTCGGCGTATTTCACGATCTGTCCGCCGTAATAGGCGACTGCTGCCTTGATGCCGTCGAGCCGTGTGGCGGCCAGGAATGCCGCGCTGCCTCCGAGGCAGAAACCGATCACTCCCACCGGTCCGACCGACTTCACCTCGTCGATGCCGGCCTGGATATCGAGCAGCAACTTCGACCAGTCGACCTTGGCGATGTGGGTCCGCGCATGCGCGACCTCGTCGGGCGTATAGCCCGACTGGAAATCGCGCACGAAGCGATCGAACACCGCGGGCGCCACCGCGACATAACCTTCCGCGGCGAGACGGTCGCAGACATTGCGGATGTGGCTGTTGACGCCGAAGATTTCCTGCACGACCACCATCGCACCCTTCGGCTTGCCCGCAGGATCGGCGCGGTAGGCGCCGAGTGTATGTTGATCGGTGGTGGTGAGCGAAACATGCTTGCCCAAGTCTGATCTCCCCAAAGGTCTAATCTTCCGAACTCTCTCGTGCGATCACTCAACCAGCCGTGGTCGCCTGCGGTTGCGGCTTAGCACGCGATGCCAGGAGAGAAAACGCCTCCGCCAGCAACGTGTAGGATCGTTTGCGGGCCTGGTGGTCGAAGACCATGGTCGTGATCATGATCTCGTCTGCCTGCGTTGCTGCGGCGAGGCCGTCGAGCCGCGCCTTCACCATCGCCGGGGTGCCGACCGCGAGCCGTTCGCGGTTCTGCGCGATGCGTTCGCGGTCGATCGGCGAATAATCGTAAGCCAGCGCCACGTCCGGACTTTCCAGCGGCGCGTAGGTGCCCTTGGCGCGGCGCACGAAGTTCAGGTCGATGGTGGATGCAAGCCGCTCGGCTTCCTCGGCTGTTTCGGCAACGACCGCTGCGGTGGCGAGGATCGCCAGCGGCTCTTTCAGAAATTGCGACGGCTTGAACCTGTCGCGATAGAGCCGCATCGCATCGGCTGCATCGTGTCCGGCGAAGTGATGCGCGAAGGAAAAGCCGGCGCCGATCTGGGCTGCAAGCTGCGCGCTGTAGTCACTTGACCCAAGCAGGAAGATCGGCGGCAGCGCGACATCGTTCGGCATCGCCTGCACGTTGCTGAATGGATGATCTTTCGGGTAGCCCTTGTTTTCCAGCAGCAGCAATTCCTGGAAGCGGTCGAGGAAGTCGTCTTCGTCGCGAATGTCCTGCCGCCGTCGCAATGCGATCGAGGTGACGTGGTCGGTTCCGGGCGCGCGGCCGAGACCGAGATCGATTCGGCCGGGAAACAGCGCTTCCAGCACCTTGAACCGCTCCGCAACGGCGAGCGGCGCATGGTTCGGCAGCATCACGCCGCCCGAGCCGACGCGCATGTTGCGCGTCGCCGCGGCAATCTGGCCGATCATGATGTCGGGGGCGGAACTCGCGATATTTGCAAGATTGTGATGCTCCGCGAGCCAATAGCGCCGATAGCCGAGGGTGTCGGCGTGGCGCGCGAGATCGATGGAGTCGCGCAACGACTGCGCGGCGGAGCCGCCTGCGGGGACGGGAGAGAGATCGAGAATCGAGAGTGGGATCATGCGGCGGACCGTACCTGGCTGATCAGCCGATGTAAGCCGGATCAGCCAAAACGCCAGTTATGCCCGCTATGCCTATCCGCTTGGCGCCGGTCAGCGCGGCGGCTGCTGCAGCGTGAACATATTGAAGAAATTCGGCGCGGCCGGTTGTGCGGGCGGAGCGGCGCGCCGGACCGGCCGTCTCACGACTTTCTTCGGGGCTGCGGCCTTTTTTTTCGGAGCGGCCTTGGCTCGTTTCAGCCCCGGCGCAGCTTTCGGGACCGGAACGGTCTCGATCGACTGCCAGGTCGAACCGACTGAATCGTCCGGCTCCGGCCGGCTTGCGAGCTTGGTCTCCGGCTCCTTGCCTGGCTGCACATCGGCTTCATTGTCGGCTTTCGCGCCCTGTTCGGCAATCGAGCCGGTGGTGGCCGGCACCTCGGACGAGGGCGTGTCGGCGGTTATGGCCGGCGCGGCGGACACCACCGGAGCCCGCAATTCCGGCGGAAGCTCGAGGATCGGCGGATACTGGACCGCGACGCGGATATCCGGCTCGGGCGCGGGCTTCGGCGCTTCGGTCACGGCAATGGCTGCGGCCGGTGCTGGCGGTGCGGGTTCCGGCTTTGCTGCCTCCGGCGGTGCGGACGGCGGTGTTGCGGTCTCCGCCGGTGCGGCTTGCGGCGTTACGACTTGTGGCGTTACGGCCTGCGGCGTTACGGCCTGCGGCAATGCGGAGTCCAATGGCGCGGCTGCCGGCGATGACGTCGCCGCTCTCTCGACCGGTGATTTTGCCGTATCGATGGCTGATGTCCGAACCGGCGCTGCTTCCGGTTCCGATGGCTTCTCCGCTACGGGGAATTCATGGGTCACGTCGCGAACCGGGTTGCGCAGGGCTTTCGCCGTGACCGCGAAATCAAGCGCCAAGGGTTCCGGCTGTCGTGTCGGTGCAGGCCAGCTCAACGCAATCCGGTTGACGGGGGTGGCGTCAAGGGCGGCGATCGAGTCGGTGCTCTTCTTGGGTTCGCTGATCAGCCGCGATGACGCGTAGAAGCCGACGCCCACCGTTAGCACGAAGGTCGATATCACGGCAGCGATGACGATCCGAAGATCGGGAAGCATTTGCGAATCCGGCAGCCATAAACCGATGGTTCGCCCGAACGGGCGCAGCACGCACGACACCAGAGCTAAGAAAGCTGGCGCACCAGCGCCGCATCATGGTCGCGATAGCTGTAAAGGCCGACGGACTGCCGACCTCATCGACGAATCCTTTCTGATTCGTGCGGGGCCGTCATGCAAATATTGGGACAAAAGAATGTCGGGGACGGACCTGATATAAGCTTGAGAACTCGCAGGAACATTCGGTCCCGCGAATTCCCTGATCGGCTTGTCAGCGCGACGAAGCGCGGCTCAGCGAGCCGCAGTGCTGCCCGGTGCGCGCGGACCCTTGCCGTCGCCGCGCACCACGACCTTGGTGCCGACCTTGACCCGCGAATAGAGGTCCATGACGTCCTCGTTCAGCATGCGAATGCAGCCCGAGGATACGAACTGGCCGATCGTCGACGGCTGGTTGGTGCCGTGCACGCGGTAGATCGTCTTGCCGAGATAGAGAGCGCGTGCTCCCATCGGATTGCTTTCGCCGCCGGCCATGAAGCGCGGCAGGTAGGGCTGGCGCTCGATCATTTCCGAGGGCGGATGCCAGTCAGGCCATTCCGCCATGCGGGTGACCTTCTCGGTTCCGGCCCAGGTGAAGCCATCGCGTCCGACTCCGATTCCGTAGCGGATCGCAGTGCCATCGCCGTTCACGTAATAAAGGAAGGTGCTGGGCGTATCGATGATGATCGTGCCGGCCGGTTCCTTGGTCTGATAGTCGACGATCTGTCGCCGGAATTGCGGCGGCAGTTCCTTCGGCTTGCCGACTTCCGGCTGGTCCTCCGGCGGCAATGCCGCGATCACCGCCGGCGGAATCGAGCCGGTGGTGCCAGGATAGCCGGAGCGGCCCGCTTCAATTCCCATCGGCGGGCGGGGCGCGCCGTAGCGCGGGTCGTTCGGACCCGACAAAGGTCCGGCTGCCGGCGGCGCGTAGGTCCCTTGCGGAGCACCGTAAGCGGCCGGCGGCTGTTGTGCGCCATAGGCTACAGGGGGCTGCGCGCCATAGGCTGCCGGAGGCTGGGCACCATAAGCGACCGGGGGCTGAGCGCCGTAAGCGGCCGGTGGCGGGGAATAGGCGGCCGGCGCTTCGCGGTAAGCCGGTCCATAACCCGGAGCAGGGCTCGCATAGTTGCGATCCGGCGGCGGCGGCAAAGTTCCGGCCGGCGCCGACACCCGCGGATGCAAATCGTACGGATAGGCCCCGCGCTCACGATCGTTGGCTGGGGGCAGCTGCTGGCTGCTGATCGACGGGTCGTAGGGACGCTGTGTCGCTATTCCCGGAGGCGGCAAGCGGCCATCATCATCGTCGTCGTCGTCGTCGAGCGTGATGACGCCGTTCCGCTCGCCACCGCGATAACCGCCCGGCGGATAGGAATATTGCGCCCATACCGGCTCTGCGATGGCGACGCCAAGTGTCGCGAGCGAAGACAATAAAACCAGACGCCGCATGCCGCTTAAGTCCCCCGTCCGTCTCGAACTGTCGTTAGCCTATGCTGGATAGATTAGGCAGCATGAAGGCGTGGTAAAGGCCGCCATAAAACAACGAATTTGTGATCCGGTCCTTTATTCGGTCGAGAAGCCGCGGTTCCTGACATAGGCGCCGAAATCCCGCCGCTGCGGCTGCGCATAATGGCGGGCTTTCTCTTCCGACCACCCGTATTCCGGCGCCTGACCCCAGATCTCGCTGTCGCGCTGCTCGCGATAGGGCGCTGCCTGTTCCCTGCGCCGGTCATAGGCCCCGAGCTCGGTCGCGAAGTCATGGTCGCCGAACCGGTCGCGGTGGACGGTCATGGTCAGCGGCAGCCGCGGCGACATCCGTCCCTGGTCCGAGGGCCAGCCGAGGCAAAGTCCGGCAAACGGGATCACCCGTTCCGGCAGGGCGAGCAGTTCGCCGATCCGCGCCGCGTGGTCGCGGATGACGCTGATCGGGCAGGTGCCGAGACCCATCGCTTCCGCCGCGGTGACGGCCGTCGCCAATGCGATAGCGGCGTCACTGGCGGCATTGAAGACAAGGTCGAAGTGATTGTTCGGAAAAGGTTTCCCGCGCAGTTCCGCGATTGCCGGAAGACGGCGCCCATTGGCCAGGAAGACCAGGAAGGCGGGGGCGGTGCCGACCCACGGCATGTCCGGGATCAGGGCCGCGATGTTGCGCCGGATGTCCGCGTCTTCCACCACCACGATGTCGCGCTGCTGCAGGTCGCTTTTCGAGGGCGCGGACAGCGCGCAGGCACAAATCAGGCGAACCATCGCCCCATCCAAAGGTTGTGCGGAATAACGCCGCAGGACGCGATGTTTGACGATTGGTTCGACGCGATCGAGGCCGGGCCAGGATGGATCGACCGGCACCTTCTCACCGAAACGGTCCTGCAGCAGAGATTCGATCTGTTCGGCAAGGGTCACTGGCATCTCCGGGGGTGGCCTGCTCTTACGGACCGCCAACGTAGGCGCAAAAGGGAAAATGGCGAATGCCATCGATGAGCGACTGGAAAATTGCCGCGGCCGTGCAGCCCAGACCCGACGATTATGCCTACGACCTCGATCGCGCCCTGCAATCGGTGGTCGGCCTGCGCGCGACAATGCCTCCGGATGCATTCACGGCGGACACCTTGGGCACAGAGCGGGCCGGACACGGTGTGCTGATCCGCGACAGCGGACTGATCCTTACCATCGGCTATCTGATTACGGAGGCAGAGCAGATCTGGCTGCATCTCGCCGACGGCCGCGCCGTTCCGGGGACGGTCATCGGCTTCGACGCCGTGAGCGGATTTGGGCTGGTCCAGGCGCTGGGGCGTGTCGATCTGCCGGCTCTGCCGCTAGGAGACTCAGCCACCGTCGCGCTTGGCGACCGGGTGGTCCTTGGTGGTGCCGGCGGCCGCAAGCGGTCGGTCGCGGCGCGGGTGGTCGGCAAGCAGGAATTCGCCGGCTATTGGGAATACGTGCTGGACGAGGCGATTTTCACCGCGCCGTCGCACCCGAATTGGGGCGGGACGGCGCTGATCGGCGAAACCGGAGACCTGCTGGGCATCGGATCGCTACAGCTCGAGGGCAGCACTGGCAGCGACATCAACATGGTCGTCCCGATCAATCTGCTGAAGCCGGTGCTCGACGACATGCTCACCTACGGCGCAAGAAACGAACCGCCACGTCCGTGGCTTGGAATGTATGTTGCCGATTCCGACGAGAAACTGGTGGTGATGGGACTGGCCGGCCGCGGTCCCGCGCAGCGTGCGAAGGTCGAGACGGGCGACATCGTGCTTGCGGTCGGCGGGACGAAGGTGGCGAGCCTCGCCGATCTGTTCCGGAGAATCTGGGCGATCGGAGCTGCGGGAGTCGACGTGCCGCTGACGCTTTCGCGCGAGCAACGCACCGTCGACATCATCGTCAAGTCGGCAGACCGCAGCAGGTTTCTGAAGACGCCGCGCATGCATTGACGCTGGCGGCTGCGTTTGCGCCGCGCGGACAATTGGACGGCTATTTGCCGGATGCGGCGTAGGCCGTCGTTTCGAACTGATCGGCCTGAAGCACCATGTTGCCGATCAGGCTCGCGACCGAAAAGCGGATCGGGGCGAGAATGCGCGTGCCGGTGACGGGAACGAGCCACACCTCGATGTCGCGGCCTTCCGACAGGAACTTGATCAGTTGGCTCGATGATCGATGGCCGGACATCGGCGTGAACTTGATGGCGCAAACCAGCGCGGCCTTCTGCCGGCCGCCTTCGCCCTTGATCATGTCGGTTCGCTTGAATGACAGCGCGAGATCGTAGCGGCGGCGCCCGTCGAACATCGACAGCGTTCGCTCGCATGCCTGGCGCGACAGCGCGTCGGCTGGGCCCGGCTCGGTACCCGGAATCAGAAAAGCCGACAATGGGTCGATGACGCCGATCTTGTGCGACGGCGCTATCGGGACCCGATCGGACTCGAGCGGCGGCTCCTCGACCTTGAGGTCGCGCACCCTCGCGCCATCGAAGGTGATCTGGACATTGACCTTCTCGTCCTCGCGCACGACGTCGGAGACGAAGCTGACAGATTCCGGCTGCCCGTCCTTGATCCGTCCCCTGGCCATGACGGTGCCTTCGCCCTTGACAAGGAGACTGAGGAAGCCGCTGACCCCGCCCTTGGCCGAGGTGGTATAGTCGGACGGAGCGAGCTGGGCGCGCCAGGTCAGTTTCCCGATCGCGATCCCGGCCATGGTCAGCGTGTAGCGCGCGTCAAATTGCGCCTGCGCAGATGCAGGACCCGCAATGCCGGTCGCAATCGCCAAGGCTGCGACCGGCGCAAGGATTGCGGTTGCGAATGTCGGCGCCATCAATGTCGCCGCCCGCGGCGGCAATCCCTCGTCACTCGTTCAGCTCCGGGAACTATAGGAGACCGCTGCGCCGATTGCTTCCGGAACTTGCCGGGCACGTCGGCCGCGGGTCGGCACGGTTAACTGCCGCGCTCCCGGCTCATTCGGCGGCCGGGATCAGCTCGATCGCGTCCACCCGGCTGGAATAGAAGGCCAAATGGCCGGCTATGTCACGCACCGCGTCGAATGGCGCTTCGTAGGTCCAGATCGCGTTGGCGGACATGCGGCCATCGACCGCGATCGAATAATAGGCTGCGTCACCCTTGTAGGGACAATGCGTCGTGTGATCGGTGCGCGACAGCGCGCTCATGTCGACATCCGCACTGGGAATGTAGTGAACGACCGGGTAGGCGGCTTCCCGGAGCGCCAGCGCACGACGCGAATCCGCAATCACCCGGCCGCCATGTGTAATGCGTATCCGATGGCCGGCCGGCTCGATGGTGATGGGGTGGTTGGCGTCGGGGAGCTTCATTTCAGCCTGCCTCTCGCGTTGCGGTGGGCCGGAGATAGGGGCGGCGGCGCTCGTCCAGAATAGCGGGTCCAGCGATTGTCGCAGGTTCCCGAAATCGACGCCGGCCAGGCCCCGCCATTGCAGGTGCGGACCGGAGAGAGCTGACATTTTCAGTGGCGCACCCGACACGATTCGAACGTGTGACCTTTGCCTTCGGAGGGCAACGCTCTATCCAGCTGAGCTACGGGTGCTTCGGGGGCCTACATAGCCTAAGCCACGCCCGCGCGGCAATGCCTCGCTTTTTGGCATGGAAAAGCGCGCCAATTGCGTGCCGTATCGCTGTTTTGGCCGCTTTGCCCAGCGGGTCGCGCAGCGGCCTATACGCGAGTTTACGTTCCGTAAACCATACGCGGTTATCCATTCATTAAGCATAACTGCACCGGCAGGCCGGGAAGCCGCTGCTCATCGATGGTGGGTCGCGGCGTGCCTTTGGGCTCGACGTGCGGCCGGATTTCGGGGGCCGAAGATGCAACGAGTCGTTCCTGCCGTCGTCGGTGCGATGGTCGCATCACTGGGCGTTGCCGGAAGCGCGCGGGCGGCGGATGTCCCCCAGGGCTATATCGTGCCCGCGCCGGCAGCCTCCCTGTACAACTGGACCGGCATCTATGTCGGCGGCCAGGGCGGCTATAGCTGGGGCACGTTCGACATCAATCCTCGCGGCACGGACATCGATGGCTGGTTCGCCGGCGGGCAGATCGGCTTCAACTGGCAGAATGGCCGATCGCCCTGGGTGTTCGGTATCGAAGTCGATTCCGCTTTCGGCAATCTCGAGCGCGACGTCGACCGCATCACCGTCAATACGTTCGCCAGCGCATACAGCAAGGTCAATTACTTCGGCACCGCGCGCGCGAGGATTGGCTACGCCATCGACCGCGCGATGATTTATGGCACCGGCGGCCTGGCCTGGGCACACAGCGAGCTCGGGTATTACGTCAACTGGCAACAACTGAGCGGTTACGCGACATCGAACAACAGCCATATCGGCTTTGTCGCCGGGGTGGGCTTCGAGTGGGCGCTGTCGCGCAGCTGGACGATGAAAGTCGAATATCTCTACACCGGATTCGGCGCCGAAAATTATCTGGCCGGAACGGTTCCGGGCGGCATCAACGCCGATCTCGGATTCAGCACCGGCAGGCTCGGGGTCAATTACATTTTCGACTGGGGACGCCCGTTTGTCGGTCCGAAATACTGACCGACGCGCGTTTCCGCCTTAACCCCACTTGCCGAGGCTGCGCGTAGCGCACCAATTCTAGCTTTCGGCTTCACGTCATCTCGATGAAGCGTGCCGAGCGGCGCGGGTGGTTTGTCGTGCCGACCAGACCGCGGTCGTGTGAACGCAGCCCGCGATGAGCTGCTGAAGCATCCGCTGTTGCCGGTGTTGTTCAGACGCGCGCGCGGAGACACGCCGTCTGCCGGTGCTCGCAGGCTCCGGGATCAGTCCGCGTCAGGATGCGCCGCGTGCGAGAATTCCGGATCGTGATTTGCGTCCTGCGCCAGCGTCGCCCGTCGTGTGGTCCCATCCACCCGGAGGGGTGGCGACGACAACGGCCTCTTTCGGCTGCACCTTCGGTGTAAACTGCTGAACGGCGGTCCGGGCGCTAGCCAGGAGTGCGGGTTCGAGTTTGCTGCCGATTTCATCGCGATGTCGTGCGGCCTCGCGGTCGCCCTGAATTGCCGCCAGCGCGAACCATTTGTAGGCTTCCTGATGACTCTGGTCGATGCCGATGCCGCGCATCAGCAGAACGGCCAGATTGTACTGACTGTCTGCAATGCCGCGTTCAGCCGCACGCTGGAACCAGCGCGACGCCGTCTTGTAGTCGCGCCGGCCATCGATCCCTTCGGCGTAGAGCACGGCGAGATTGTGCATTGCCTTGGCGTTGCCTTTCTCGGCCGCGGCGAGGTAGTGCGTGCGAGCCAGCGCAAGATCCTTGTCCACGCCCTGACCTTTTTCGTACAGGCTTCCGATCCACAGATGCGCGGGGATAATGCCTGACTTTGCCGCACGCCTGAGCCAGCGCAGACCTTCCTCGGCATTCACGGGTGCGGAATTGCCTTCGACGAGTCTGACGCCGACTTCGTATTCGGCTGCAGGCTTGCCTTTGGCTGCTTCGGCGCGAAGTTGCGACGGAAGAGTCTCCGGCAACGGCAGGGAGGGTTCACGCGCGGCTTCGCGCGCCCCGGCCGCGACGGGGACCGGCCGGCCGATCACGCCGGTGTTCTCGTTGTCACTCGCGGCCAAAGCGGTTTGCTGAACCTGCCGTTCCGGTGACGGCGAGATTGTTTCCGGAGCCTGTGATCGCGCCAGGTCCGGGACCTCCTGCTCGGCAAGGTCCGTCCGGTCCACGGACGTCTTGGCGACCGTAGCCTGCAATGCGCCGGCTTTCGAGATTTCCGGCAGCGAAAGATCGGTCAGTTGCATCGAAACCCGGCCCGCGACAGCAGCAAGTGCGATCACCACCAGGCTGAAGATCAGCGGGCGGATCGGGATGACGATCGCTCGCCTTTGCATCTGCGACTCGTCGTCTCCGGCCAGATCGGCATAGGCGGCGTGGTCATGACGGCCAGCTTGCGGAAAGTCGCGGTCATAGTCGTACGCAACGCCACGGAGGCTTCTCGTTGCAGGATGACGTCCGTCGGTCGGGCTCGCGTAATCCGGAACGGGATCGTGCCGCGTGAGCGCAGTGCGCGGCTCGCGTGGTGTTCGCAGATTGAGTGCAATCTGGCCGACCAGTCGCGAGAGCGTGTCGTGGGCTTCCTGCAGCGCGTCCTGCGCGCTCCTGTCACCGGCCGGAATACCTGGCTCATGGGCCGGAGCAGCGAGTGCCGGAGCCTCCTTCTGCAACGCATCCAGCCTGAGATTGATATCTTTCAGGCTGCGTTCGATCGAAGCGGGCAGGGTCTCCGCGGATGTCGGCGCAGGCTTCGCAGGTTCGCGACGGGGACTGTCTGAAATCGCCAAACGGTCGCACCTTGCGATAAGCCCGCACACTTCCTCAGACAGTGCATTCAAGGTGTCTGCCGACGAGGCGAGCTGCGCAATGGCGTTCAGGGAAGAGATGACGGCTTCAATCTGGGGTTTCGGCGAGACCTGCCGGGTACCCTGTCCCGAGCTGAGGCGCTGCGTGAGGTTCTGCAGCGCTGTGTGGAACGCCGTAAGACTTTCGCGCGGCTTCAAATGGTGAAGAACCTCGCGAACCTCGCACAATCCCTTTTCGATCGGCGCGAGACGGTCGAGCTCGACACCCGACTTTCGGCTTGCGTCGATACGCTGAACCAGCGTGGCGATGCCGCCTTCGAGAGTCTCGATCGTGCGGAACGGGATCGCGCGCATCAATGGTGCGACGATGTCATCCAGGGTCTGTTGCACCTGTCCTGCGGCGGCTGCCGGAGCGGCGGCGTGATGCCGCACCGCTTCGATCCCGGCGGTCAGGGCTCGCAATTGTCCGTCCAGTGCCGGCGGTGTGTGGGCGACCGGCGCCGCATGGGACCTGCTGTCGGAAGCCCGGGCGCAAGACTGCAGCCACCACAAGCCGCTCCGACGCGTGGTGTCTGATTGAACGGCTGCGACATAGGCGCCGTGAGAGGGCTGCCGTTCGGCCCGGTCCCGGCTTGGGAAACGATATGCAGACGGACCCGCCGGCGCCGGCTGGCGAGTTTGTGCCGTGCTGGGAAATGCGAAGCTGGGGGCTGCGTCGACGGGATATTGGCGCGGATAGCCGAAGGCGGCGTCCGGCTGACCCTGCTGCAGTCGCGTAGCGGCAGGGGCTATGCGGTCATCGGTCGGACCATACGGATGCGTAACGGGCGCCCGCCATCCATTCTGCGCGAAATGCTCGTTTGTCGACCCGCGCCTGTTCATGCTCTCGACCCGCTCAGCTTCAACGACCGGCGGCCCGCACGCGCAGAATTCTAAAGATTGGCTTGCGCCGCGAAGCAGGGGCTGCCTTCAGCGCTCACCTTTTTCTCTTATGGTAAAGAAGAGGTTAAATAGCGTTGCGACCCGGAGAAATCGGCCGGACGCGCGTTAGCGTTTCCTTAACGATTGTCATTTGGCGCCACAGATCGGGTCAGCTCAGGTGGGCCGGCCCGCTGAATCAGAAATACAAGGCGACCACGCCGCCGGCGCCTGCGATCATCGACATCGACACGACCAGCCAACCGACAAGCAGCCAGACCGACCGCGGATACGGACGCCGCGAGCGCTTTCCGGGGCGGCGACCGATCCCTGAACGAGGATGGCTGACGACCAGCGCCTCGGCTGCGAGAGCGGAAGAGCTGGGCATATATTCCTCGGACAGATCGGCAATCGCGAGGGCGCGTTCCTGCGCTTTCGATGACGCTGCGCGCGCCGCAATTACCCCACGGATATGCTTTGACATGGCAAGGATCTCGTTCGACAGCGCCACAATACCCGCATCCAAATGGGGCGAGCGATCAACTTGCCGCTACGGTAAATAACGAAAATTTAACCATAGGGCGGCGCTGCGCGATTGCCGGCCCAGGGGCGGATCGCGTTGGCCGCCGGTCAATAGGCGTTCTTGTGAGCGGCTTTAGAGAACACCGTCGAGAACAGGATCTTGATGTCGAGCCAGATCGACCAATTGTCGATATAATAGAGATCGCACAGGATGCGGCCCTGGAGTTGCTCCTCGGCGACGATCCCGCCCCGGAAGCCGTTGATCTGCGCCCAGCCGGTGATGCCGGGTTTGACATTGTGCCGCCGCGCATACAGCGCGATCTTCGATCCCCATGCGCGATCGTGAGCGAGGGCGTGCGGGCGCGGGCCGACAAGCGACATGTCGCCTCTGATCACATTGAGGATCTGCGGCAACTCGTCGATGCTCCACCGGCGCATGAAGTGGCCCAGGCGGGTGACGCGCTCATCGTGACGCGTGGCCTGACGGACATGCGCGCCGTCTTCCAGCGCGGACATCGTCCGGAATTTGTAGATCAGGAAAGACTTCTGATTGAAGCCGTAACGTTGCTGCCGGAACAGCACCGGGCCCGGACTATCGAGTTTGATCAGGATCGCGATCACGAGAAAGAACGGCAGAAGCGCTAGCAGCAGCAGCGACGCAACCAGTATGTCGAACACCCGCTTGACGGTGGTGGCTGCGCCCGACATCGGCGGATTCAGCAGATGGAGACTTGCGATCGGTCCGAGCTTCTCGATCGTGATGTGATCGAAACGTTCCAGAATCCGTTCCGGCGCGAGGCTGATCGAGCACGGCAGCGTCATGAATGCATCGATGCAGCGATCGATCGTGGCCTGGTTCGACCACGGTGCAATCAGCATGATGTTGTCCGGGGACAGCGCGCGCGCTTTCGCGACGGCGCTGTTCAGCGAGTCGCCTGTCAGGTCCTCGGTCGGCGACAGATAGCCAATGCCGACGATCTGACACCCCAGGGAGCGGAGATTGTAGCGCTGGGTGAAATCGCGGACATCGGCCTCGTGTCCGACCAGAAACAGGCGCTGTCCGGAAATCAGCCCGAGCCGGCTCGCGGCATCGAAGGCGAGAACGCGCAGCACATACACGCTGGTGAGCGAGATCAGCCCGGCGACATAGAACAGGACCAGCCATCCGCGCGAATAGAGAATGCTCGTCTTCGACAGGAAGCCGAGGATCACCAGGCAGATGAAGGCGAATGTCCAGTAGCGTGCAATCTGCGCGGGACGCAGATCGAATTTCAGATGCTTCGAGAACAGATACTCGTCACGGTAGAGGCAGGGAATAAGGTAAAGCAGCGCGGTCATCAGTCCGACCTTGACGTAGTCGGTGAGCGGCCCCGCGTCCTGATAAACGAATGTGTGATAGAGCACGCCCGTGCCGACCGAGACGAGGATCACGGTGGCCGCGTCTGCGCCGCCGGCGATTAGGGCAAGGGTGAAACGGCGCAGAGATGGCCGTGACACGATTGACGGGCCCGTTCCCGACCTTTGGTTCAACCAGGTATTCGTCACCGCAAACGCCGCCTGTTCCAAAAAGAGGCGGTTTGCGAGACCGCCATCGCTTGTGATGACGAGTCAGCAATTGCGGGGCCGCGGCCGCGTTTACCAATGGCGTCCGAGCGCGCGACTTGTGTTGCGCCTGAAAAATGCGGGTTCGTCTGAGTTGACGTGCGGCGCGCGCTGAGAGGCCGCGTCGCCCGGGCCGCCGCGACGCTGTGCCGGATGTCCTAAGCTGGCACGCGAACGCGAAGATCCATGGCAGCGTTAATTCATGGCGGCGTTAATTGACGGACTTGACGTTGATCGTGTTCCGCAGCGCGAAGCCGTCGCCGGCCGTCGCAATCATGGTGCGGACGAATGTCAGGAACTTTGTGAAGTCGACGGTCGCCGCATTCGAAATATAGATGACGTCCTTGTTCTGAATCGGCGTTGAGGTCGCGAGAAAGTATCCGGCCGGATCGCCGAAATTCGCCCAGTAGATCACCGGGACCCGGCGGGTGTTGCCCCAGCGGCTGATGTCGACGCCCAGTTCTGCGAGATATTCGGTCGGCTCCACGCGATAGATGAAGACCGTCCGCGGATCGGCCTGGGAGTCGATCAGGCCGCCGGCCTTGCCGACGGCTTCGGCCAGCGACAGGCGGTCCTGGTCGAAATTGAACTGGCCCTGCTGTCCGGTCGCGCCGAAGGCGAGAAATGTCTGCTGCTCGCTGAAGACGTAGATGGTGTCGCCGGGCTGCACGTTGATGTTGTTGTCCGGTTCCGCGATCAGCCGGTTGAAGCCGACCGTCTGTTTGTGGCCACGCCGCTGCAATGTGACAAATGTCTGCCAGCCCTGGTTCTTCGGACCGCCTGCGCGGGCAATCGAGTCGAGAATGCGTTCTCCCGGCAGCGACAGCGCAAATTTGAGCGGGCTGTTGACGTCTCCCATGACGCTGACGAGGTTCGAGCGTTGCTCGGCGATCGTGATGACGACTTGCGGCTCGATCGCCCGGTTTTTCAGGCGGCTGACGATGTCGCTTTGAACCTCCGGCACGGTCCGGCCGGAGGCGCGAACCTGCCCCGCATAGGGAACGGTGATGTTTCCGGCGCGATCGACGGTCTGGTTGGGGATCTGGACGAAATTGCCGGGACGCGATGCCGCCTGCAATGGAATGAACAGGCCGCCGGCCTGCGCCTCGAATACCGTGACTGCGACAACGTCGCCGACACCAAGCCGGATGTCGGGCGCCGGCGGCCGGTCGGAAAACGTACCTACGCCCTTGAGCCCGCCGCGGCGTGAGAGCGCAGTCGCCACGCGAGGCGACAGCGGCACGAGTTCGTATTGAGCGTCCGGCCCGCCATTATACGCCATGATGTCGGGGCTGTAGGGGCCCGATGCCGAAAACAGGCCGCAACCGGTCGTCAGCAGCGGAACGAGCGCGACCGAGATGCGCGCCAGCCAGGTTCGCGCCCAAGCGGATTGCGGACGGGAACCGGCGCGGCTCGCACCCGCGCGGGGCAACCGGTCGCGCGGACCCACCGCAACAATGGGGCACCTGAAAATCGTCATCGAACCCAGTTCGGCATGCGAGCACTGGGGCGATAATTCGAAGTTTATGGTTAATGGAGCTTTAAGAAGCGCGGCCGCGTCCGCCGCGGGCGACCGTATTCCGCCGCTTGATGCTATTCGGCCGTGTCCGGCGCGGGCCGGCAGTTAATCATTCAAGGGCTGTTTGCTTGCGCCGCAGGAGGCGATGCCATATCCGGCTTTGGGGGGTAGGCCTTTGTCGGGCGGCCGTTTTTCGAACCGACAACGTCCCACGGCACGGGACGTAAGTGTGTGAGTAGGTCATCGCCATGCTTAACGCCAGCCCGCTCAGGCGACCGGAGATCAGCGCACCGACCGCGCCGGGGTCGGACGGCAACGTTGCGATCGACCTCCACGGCATCTTCCGGTTCTTGCGCCGGCGTGCGGTTGTCATTGTCGCCGTTGCTGCAGTGACAGGCCTGATGGGTCTGATCTACAGCCTGACGGCAACTCCCAAATATACGGCAGCTTCCCGGGTTCTGGTCGACAACAGCAGCATCAAGGCGTTGCGCGACCAGTCTGCGACGTCGGATTCACCCGTGTCGGTTACGCTCGACAGCCAGGTCGAGATCATCAAGTCCGAGCGTGTGCTCCAGCGCGTCGTGAAGCAGCTGAACCTCGCAAAAGAGCCGGAGTTCCAGAAGCAGCCGGGCCTGGTGACCAAACTCAAGAACACGATCGCCGGGCTGATTTCACCCGGAGAAGTCGAGCAGGCGGAGCCTTTCGAGGACGAACTGCTGGTCGACTGGCTGAGAAGCGATCTCGATGTCCGGCGCGTCGGCTTCACCAATGTGATCGAGATCAGGTTTACATCGCGCAATCCGGAACAGGCGGCGCGAGTCGCGAACGCCGTCGCCGATGCCTATCTCGCCGATATTCTGGAAGCAAAACACGAGATGGGCCGGCGTGCCGGACTCTGGCTCGAAGAGCGTTTGAAGCAATTGTCGGAACAGACCTCGGAGTCCGACAAGGCGGTCCAGAAGTTCAAGTCGGACAACAACATCGTCAATACCGGACGCGGCCTGATCAACGAGCAGCAGATCGCCGAGGTCAGCACGCAGATCATTCTGGCGCGGACGCAGGTGGCAGAAGCTAAGGCCCGGTGGGACCGTGTCGAAGAAATCCTGAAGGGCGACGCCAGCGACGCGACGATTACCGAGTCGCTGCGCAACGACGTCATCGTCAGGCTGCGCCAGCAATATCTGGAAGTCGCGCGGCGCGAAGCCGAGCTGTCGGCGCGCTATGGCTTCAAGCACATGGCCGCGGTCAATCTGCGAACCGAAAAGAACCAGCTTCTCGACAACATCAAGGATGAGCTCCGGCGCATCGCGCAGAGCTACAAAAGCGATTACGAAATCGCAAAGCTTCGCGAGACGACCCTGCAGAACAGTCTCGACGCGCTCGTGTCGCAGACACAGAACACCAATCAGGCGCAGGTCAAGCTTCGCGCCCTGGAAAGCGCCGTCCAGACGTCGCGCGAAGTGCAGGAAAATTTCCTCAAGAAATACATGGAAATCGCGCAGCAGGAATCCTTCCCGGTCACCGAGGCGCGGATCATCTCGACGGCGAAGACGCCCCGCTACAAGAGTTCGCCCGCGACCACCCGCATCACACTGGGAAGCGGCTTTCTCGGTCTGTTTCTCGGCCTGATTTTCGCTCTTGGCCTCGAGGCGACCGACGCGACCTTCCGCACACAGGGTCAAGTCGAAGACGTTCTCGGCTGCAAGGCGCTGGGAATTTTGCCGGACATCGGCCATCCGACATTGCCGTACCGCACGCTGCGCAGCGGTTCGATGGCGCGCGCCGGTCCCGGAAAACGCTTGCTCAGCGACGATCTCGGATCGCTGCGCTATGCAGTCGACAATCCCACGTCGCACTTCGCCGAGACGTTGCGCCACGTCAAGCTTGAGGCGGCCGCCATTGCGCCGGTCGCAAGCGGCGGTCAGGTGATCGGCTTCTGCTCGACCAGACCAGGTGAAGGCAAGAGCTTCGTCGCCGCGAACTTCGCCGAGGCGATGGCCGATAGCGGCCGGAGTTGCATTCTGGTCGACTGCGATCTGCGGTATCCGGCGCTGACCTATATGCTCAGCCCGGAAGCGGATTACGGTTTGGCCGAAATCGTCAAGGGGCGGGCGGCGCTGGACGGCGCGGTCTGGACGGACAGTCTCACAAGAATGGCGTTCATGCCTGCCGCTTCGCAGGGGCAGGTTCACAATCCGCACGATCTGCTCGCTTCGGCGGGTCTGCAGGATCTCGTCGAGGCGCTCCGCAAACGGTACGACTTCGTCGTGCTCGATCTTCCGCCCATCGTCCCATTCGCGGATGTTCGCGCGATGATCGACGTCGTCGATTCGTTCGTCTTCATCGTCGAATGGGGCAATACGAGCCGCGACGCGGCGTTGTCCGCGCTCCGGGCCGCGCCCGGCATCGAGGACAAGCTTCTCGGTTGTCTTCTGAACAAGGCCGACGTGGACAAGCTCAGTCACTATTGCCGCAACGGCGAGAGCAACTATTACGATCGGTATCGCGCGGGCCAGGGCTACAAGCGGGGCATGCGGGCATGAAGCGCGCCAGCGCGGTCAAGCGGCCTTCGTCCCGGGGATTGTGTCCGCGATGACCGGCACGATTCTCGTCAATCATCTGCTCGAGCCGCCGAACCTGATTTCCGGGATCTCGCGCTATCTGTTTGCGTTGCTCGAGGAGCTGGCGCAGTCGCGGCGCTATCGCTATGTGCTCGCGACCACATGGGATGCCGAAAGTCTCCCGGCATCGTTGCGGCAGACGGCGATCGACATCCGCACTCTTCCCTATCATCCGAAGACGCCGGTCAACGTCATGAGCCAGGTCGCGACCGTGCCGCGGCTGATGCGCGAGACCGGCGCCGCGCTCGAGTTCAACTGCAATCCGGTCGGGTGTTTCTGGGGAGGCTGGCCGCGCGTCATCACCGTGCATGACATGTACATGGAGACGATGCCCGATTCCTATCCGCTGAGGCATCGACTGTGGTGGAAAGCCCTGTTTCCGCTCAGCCTGCGAGCGGCCTCGGCGGTCGTCTGCGTGTCGCAGGCCACGCGGCGCGATGTCGAGACGCGATATCCGTTCGCCCGGGACAAGCTCGCTGTGGTCCATGAAGCGCCGATCATCGATGCTGCGCAACCCGGCGTGCCGCAGCCGGATGGCCGGTTCGACACACCCTATGGCATTTATGTCGGCAATGTCTCGCCGAACAAGAATGTCGCCATTCTCGTCGAAGCGCTGAAGCAGCTGAAGCGGGATGGAGATGCGCCCGTCATCTGTCACATCGGTCGTGACCAGGCCGGGCTTCTGGCCGAGGCGGAACGGCGCGCGGGCGGCAACATCATCCGCAAGATGGGCACGCTGTCGGATGCCGACCTCGTCAGCGCCTATCGCGGCGCGACCTGCTTCATCAATACGTCGCTGAACGAGGGCTTCTGCCTTCCGGTGGTCGAGGCGCAGTCTGTCGGCGCGCCGGTCATCTGCGCCGATATTCCGGTGCTGCGCGAGGTCGCCGGCGAGGGTGCGCTGTTCTTTCCGCCGCATAACGCGGCGGCACTGGCCAGCCGGATCAGATCGATTTTCGGCGATGCGCAATTGCAGCGGCGGATGTCGCGAGCCAGCCTCGATAACGCCGCGCGCTTCTCGTGGCGCAAGGCAGCCGGCGAGACCGAAGCGATCTTCGATGCGGCCCTTACCGGGTACACGCGGCCGGCAACCGCGGATCTGCCGCAACAGGCGGGAGCATTCGGTGACCGGTAAACGCGAGCCCGTTCAGCGCCGCCTGCGCATCGATCATACCCATATGGGCCGGCGCTCGACCGGAATCGAGCGCATCACCCGCGAGTTGTTCAGTCCATCGGTGTTGTCGCCGCTGCCGGTGGAGACCGTCACCGCGGGGAGCGGGCGCCTCGGCGTGGTCATGGCGCAGAATACGACGCTACCGCGCGAGGCGCTGCGGCACAGCGACGATGTGTTTGTGTTTCCGGGATTCCCACCGTCTCCGTATTTTTCTCTCGCGCGCCGCGACAAGACGGTTCTTTACGTGCACGACGTGTTTCTCCTGACGCGGCGCGCCGAACTGAATCTCGCCGCGCGTCTTTATTTCGCACCGCTGTTCGCGCTCGCGGTGCGTTCGCTGAAATACTTCCTGACCAATTCCGAATACACGGCTTCGACGCTACGGCCGTTCTGCCGAGCCGATGCGAGCATCACGCTGTGCCGCCCCTCGGTGCGCAATGTGTTCGGGCTCAAAGTCGGGGACCGTGCATCCCGCACTGACGCGCCGGGGTCGCTGACCATGTGCGCGATCGGGACGATCGAACCCCGCAAGAATTTCCGGGCGGCGGCGGAGATCTGCGGCGCTCTCTCGGCCCGCCTCGGTATTCCGGTGCATCTGCACATTATCGGACGCCCGGGCTGGGGGCCCGATGCGGAATGGCTGGCGCAACAGCCGCATGTGAAGCTGCTCGGTCCGCTGCCGGACCGGGACGCGCGCGCCGCGATCGAGGCCGCCGACTTTCTGATCTGCACCTCGCGCGACGAAGGCCTCGGCCTTCCGCTGCTCGAAGTCCAGCATGGCGGCGTGCCGGTGATCGCGCCGGATATGCCGGTGTTTCGTGAAGTGCTGGGACGTTCGGGCCTGCTGGTCGATGCGGAGAATGCTGGCGCAGCGGCGGCCGCGATCGCGACGCTATACGCGTCGGAGGGCTGGCGCGCCCGATCCACCGAGGCGGCTCTGGCCAATGTCGCGCGCTGGAACGCGCTGGCCGAGAGCGATCATGCGGCGGTGTGCGGCATGTTCGCGCAGATGCTGGGCCTGGAGCGGCCAATGCGCGACACTGCCGATGCCGCGCCGGCGCACTCCCGCGCTGCATAACGTTGCCACCAGCGTCTGCGGGCGGCTGTTTAGATTTCGTTAACCATACCGGCAGCAGATTGCGCGCTGAATCACCGTCTCGGGAGGCGCTCGCATGAAGCCATTCCTTCTCGCCGGAGCTTTTCTGATCGCGGCGTCCGCTTATGCCGAAGCGCAGACCGCGCCGACACCGGCTCGGATCAATTCCCGTGTTGATTCGCTGAGATACAATTCCAATCCGAGCACGCTCGGGCCGAACGATTCACAAAGCCAGTATGGGCTGAGCAACCGGACGGATTCACGAATTCGCTCGCGGGTCGACTCGCTCAACTACAATACCAATCCGAGCCAGTTCCGGATTGTCGATCCGCGATTCAACGTTCAGCGGTTCTGAACCGCGCCGGTTTCGCCGGCCCAAACATGCCGGTTTCCCGCTCTTGCGCCCAGTGACTCGCCGGCGGGATATAGGCGCGCCGTGTATTCACCAGCGTGAAGCGGATCGGTTAGGCTTAACACGCCAATCCTCCCTGTTCCGGCTGAAACGCCGATAAAATTCGACATGGTCCGGACCAGCACTCCGGGTGAGATGACATCGCGCCGGGTGCGCTCCCGATCGCTCGTTCGTGTTTGCAATGGAATGCCAGTCTATGCGTAACCGTTACGGACTCGTCGAAATCGACGGCCAGGTCATCACGACACGCAATCTCTCCGACTCGGTCGGCGCGATCGTGCGGCGTCTCGGTGAGATGAAGTCGTTTCTGGTCTGCACTCTCAATCTCGACCACCTTGTGAAGCTGCGCAGCGATTCGCGTTTTCGCGATGCCTATGCAAAGGCCGAGATCGTAATGCCGGATGGATTTCCGATCGTCGCTTTCGCAAAGATGGAGGGCGTGTCTCTCGAACGGGCGACCGGCGCCGACCTGATCGTGCCGTTATGCCGCGAGGCCGCAGCGCTCGGTTATCCGGTCTATCTTTTCGGCTCGACATTCGAAACGCTGCGCGTTGCCGGCCGCAATCTTTCGGCGACGATCCCGGGCCTGCAGATCGCGGGAATCATGGCGCCGCCGCAAAACTTCGACGTCGCCTCGCCGATGTCCGACGACGCCATCGCCATCATCGGACAATCCGGCGCGCGCATCTGCCTGGTCGCACTGGGAGCGCCACGGCAGGAGTTGTTTTCGGCACGCGCGGTCGACAAGACAGCGGGTATGGCATTCCTGGGAATCGGCGCGTCGCTCGATTTCATCGCCGGCAGTCAGACGCGCTGTCCGCTTCTGGTGCGCAAACTCAATCTCGAATGGGCGTGGCGCGCTGCGTCCAATCCGCGTCGCCTGGTGCCGCGTTATGCGGCCTGCGCTGCGTTATTTGCGATGCTCTACGCCGGCTATGCATGGCGCAACTGGTGGCCGGCTCAGTCCCGCTCCTGAAGCGCGGCCGAGATCAGAGCATCGATATCTTGCGCGCGAAAAAGCCTTCGGCAAATCGCTCAGGCGCGCGGCACTCCATTCCCCGCAACCGGGCGAGGCCCTGGAAGGTATCGGCATCGAACCATTGCTTGGAACGCTGGGTCGCGAAATGCTTGTCCAGCAGCTCGATCTTGCGCTGCAGGATTGCGGCCGGCATCGACACGAAAAGGTTCGGCTGCCCGAGATCGCCATCCCATTTCGGAATTTCGTATTCGAGGATGAAGTGATCGCGGAAAGTGTTCCAGGTGAGCCGGCACACCTCGCGATGATCCTGATGCGCATCGTCCTTGCGATGTGTGAAGATCAGGTCGGGCGACACACGATCCTTGAGGTCTTCAAACCACGACTTGATGGCCTCACCCTGCTGGGGGAAAAAGCCGTCGCGGAACGCGAGGGTCTGGATGCTTTGCCCAGCCGCGCCGGAAAGAAAGTCGGTCGCCGAGTTGCGCGCTTCCGCTTCACGATCGCCGGCGGCGCTCAGGACGCACCAATGCACGTCGAGCTGGATTCCGCGTGCCATCAGGCCGAGCAGGGTGCCGCCCAATCCGATCTCGATATCGTCGGAATGGGCGCCCAGGCACAGAACGGACAAGCGCTCACCGGGGGTGGGCAGATTGAGGGAGAGCATGGGAGCGTCAGATCCGCCGGACCAGATTGCGTTCGCGCTGGTTCTCGCTTTCGGGCGCCCAGGGCATCTGCCCGTTCTCGACCATTTCCTCCAGCACCTGGCGGTCCCGCAGCGTGTCCATGGCACGCCAGAACCCTTCGTATTTGAAGGCGACCAGGTTGTTGTCCTTGATCAACCGGTTGAAGGGTTGCAGCACCAGCTCTTCGCCGTCCTGGATGTAATCAAAGATTTCATTGCGGAAGATGAAATAGCCGCCGTTGATCCAGACTTCGGACTCGGTGTTCGCGCGAAGCCGCTTGACCAGGCCGCCTTCGTCGAATTCGGCGAGATGGAAGTTGAACGGCGGACGAACCGCGATGAAGCAGGCGAGCTTACCGCTGGCTTTGAAGAAGTCGATCATCTCGGGCAATGGCGCGTCGGTGAGCCCGTCGCTGTAGTTCGCCAGAAAGATCTCTTCGTCCTTGACGTGTTCCTTCACCGCAACCAGCCGCTGGCCGATGTTGCGCCACACGCCGGTGTCGATCATGGTCAGGCGCCAGTCCGGTTGCTGTTCGCCCAGGATCTCGATTTTCTTGCCGAATTGCGACACCACGCAATTGTGGGTGGCGGCGGAATCGAGGTGCAGGAAATAGTCCTTGATGACGTTGGCCTTATAGCCGAGGCAGAGCACGAAATCGCGATGCCCGTACCGGCTGTAATACTGCATGACGTGCCACATGATCGGGTGCGATCCGACCGGGATCATCGGCTTCGGAATGCTTTCGGAATATTCCCGAATGCGGGTTCCAAGGCCTCCGCAGAACAATACGACCTTCATCGGTGATCCGCCTGCTTTTGTCCCGGTGGCGATGAGTAACGCGTTGTTGAACTCACGCCGCAGCGCCGGGTTTTCTCTTTGTCATCTCGCACCACAATCTCTGCGCAAGCGGCGGTGCGGAATCAAGTGTTGCACGCATCCTAGTCGCAGGATGTGAGCGTTAGCGTAAACAGCAATAACGACCGGTGTTTTCAGCGCCTCGTTGAGCGAGCGCGTTTATCGTAGATCGGTGCGCACCACAAAAGAGCAAGTCCGAGAAGCGCGTTGAAGCATCGATAAAATTGCAACGTCCTGCTTAAGGTTAACGTGCGGCTGTCCAGCCGCTTCGCGCGCCGCGTGATAGCAGATCACCAGATATCGACGAGGAGGCCAGCGTGATCTTCACGGAAACCAAGCTGAAGGGCGCATACGTTATCGAGCTCGAACGGCGCGAGGATTCGCGCGGATTTTTCGCGCGCGGGTTCTGCCAGAACGAGTTCAGGGCGCACGGATTGAAGCCGACCGTGGCCCAGGGCAACATTGCCTCGAATATCAAGGCCGGTACGCTTCGCGGCATGCATTTTCAGTATCCGCCCGCGGCGGAGAGCAAGCTCGTACGCTGCACGCGCGGCGCGATCTACGACATCATCGTCGACCTCAGACCGGAAAGCTCGACCTATCTCCAGCATATCGGCGTCGAGCTGAACGAGGACAATCAGCGCGCGCTCTATGTGCCGGAGCGTTTCGCGCACGGCTATCAGACCCTGACCGACAAGACCGATACCAGCTATCTGGTCGGCGAATTTTATACGCCGGATGCGGAGGGCGGGCTGCTCTATGACGATCCGAGCCTGAAATTGAACTGGCCGCTGCCGGTAAGCGTGATCTCCGAGAAGGACCAGAAATTCCCGCTCTATCGCGAGATCGAGGGTGAACTGAAGCGCAAGATGAGCCGCGTGCTCGAACCGGCATGAGCCGGGACCGATCGATCACAGGCCTGTGCTGACAAGGGATATGACATGATACTCGTCGATGACGCTCTCCAGGCCCGCGAGGCCGCCGGCAATCCGATCCGCGTCGGCGTGGTTGGCGCTGGCTTCATGTGCCAGGGCCTGACCAATCAGATCGCGCATAGCGTTGCGGGGATGCAGGTCGTCGCGATTTCGAACCGGAAGGTCGAGCGCGCCGCCGGCGTGTTCAAGTATTCCGGCTATCAGGACGTCGCATTCGCCGATACACAGCGCGCGCTTGACGACGCGATTGCGTGCGGGCGGCCGGTGGTCACCGAGGATGCGTTCCTGCTCGCACGATCCGGCCTGGTCGATGTTCTGGTCGACGCCACCGGCTCGGTCGAATTCGGCGCCCGGGTGACGCTTGAAGCGTTCAAGCACGGCAAGGACGTCGTGCTGTTGAATGCGGAGATCGACGCCACGATCGGTCCCATTCTCCAGACCTATGCGGCAAAGCACGGCGTCATCCTGTCGGCCTGTGACGGCGACGAACCGGGCGCGCAGATGAACCTGTATCGCTGGGTGAAGGGTCTCGGCCTGACGCCGCGGGTGATCGGCAACGTCAAGGGGCTGCAGGATCCTTATCGCAATCCGACCACGCAACAGGGCTTCGCCGAGAAGTGGGGCCAGAATCCGGCGATGGTCACGAGCTTTGCCGATGGCTCCAAGATCAGCTTCGAACAGGCGATCGTGGCGAATGCGACCGGCTTCAAGGTGCGGTCGCGCGGCATGTCACGCGGGCTGGAATATCGCGGCGACGTCATGCAGATCGGCCAGCTCTACGACATCGACGAGTGCCGTCGGCTCGGTGGCATCATCGATTACGTGGTCGGTACGCCGCTGACCAAGGTCTATGTGCTGGCGGAACACACCGATCCGAAGCAGCAGCACTATCTCAACCTCTACAAGATGGGCGAGGGGCCGCTCTATTCCTTCTTCGTTCCGTATCATCTGGTGCATTTCGAAGTGCCGAACGCGATCGCCCGCGTCGCGCTGTTCCGCGATCCGGTCGCCAAGCCGCTCGGCGGTCCGGTGGTGGAGGTCTGCGCGGTTGCCAAGCGCGATCTGAAGGCCGGCGAAGTTCTCGACGATTACGGCATGTACATGACCTATGGCGAAGCCGTGAATGCCGAGGAGATGTGCGAGCAGCGCTACCTGCCGGAAGGATTGGTCGAAGGCTGCAAGCTGGTTCGCGACATCAGCAAGGACGGCGTGATCCGGTATGACGATGTGGTGCTGCCGCAGGGCCGCATCTCGGATCGCCTGCGCGCCGAACAATACCGCCATTTCCTCGGAGCGACTTGGCTGGAAGAGGCCCTGAAAGTCGCCGCCTGATCACTGCCCAGGTCAGCGAAGCCGCCGGCATCTCCATCTGAGGTCCGGCGGCCCTTCGATCCTGCGCGGTGTTACAAGCTTTTCGCTTCAGGGCGGCTGGCGTGGCCAGCAATTGCGGTAGCGCTCACGCACCGCAGATGAGGCACTCAAGGTTTACGGGCAGGAAGAGACGTCGGAAGACAGTCAGGCCGCGCGTGTTTCCGCGCGGCCGCGCCGTCTGTTAGGCGGCGACGAGCTGGGTATGGCGGAGGCGGGAGTCGAGAACGCCATCCGACAGCAGCATCTTGATATGGCTGATGCGCTGATAGCGCGGCCCCTCGAAATCCTCCAGCGTCAGGCGCGCCTCGCGATAGGCCTTGTAGAGCTGTTCGGCGCCCCGTTGCGCGTCCCATTGCGGCTTGAACGCAGGCAGCTTGCGTCGGATCTTGTCGAAGTTCACGCGATAGGAACGCTTGTCCGGGCCGGCATCGTCGGCAAATGCAAGCTTGCATCCGGGCACGGTCCTGGCGACGATTTCCGCGAGGTCGCGGATGCGGTAATTGTGTTCGGTCTGGCCGACATTGAAGGCTTCGTTGAACACGGCGTCTTTCGGGGCCTCGAGCGCGGCGATGAAGGCGCGTGAAATGTCCTCGATATGAACGATCGGGCGCCAGGGCGTGCCGTCCGATTTCAGGAAGATGTTTCCCGTGGTGAGAGCGAAGGCCACAAGATTGTTCAGGACGATGTCGAACCGAAGCCGCGGCGAAACGCCATAAGCGGTGGCCGGGCGCAGGTAGACCGGGCAGAAGCCGTCACCCGCCAGCCTCGATATGCCCCGTTCGGACATCACCTTGGATTCGCCGTACGCGGTGACCGGGTTGAGAGGGGCGGTTTCGTCGATCATCGTATCCCCGGCCTGGCCATAATTGCTGCACGAGGATGCAAACAGGAAGCGCCGGACCCCGGCGCTTTTCGCCAGCTCAGCGAGCCGAACGCTCGCGCGGTGATTGATATCGTCTGTCAGGCCGGGCTGCAGGTCGCCGAGGGGATCGTTCGAGAGCGCTGCCAGATGCACGACTGCGTCGATGCCCGCCAGATCGCTGGCCGTGATGTCTCGCGTGTCTTTGCGGATCGCGGGAACCTTTACGATATCGCCACCGTTCGCGAACGTGCATCGCGAATATAGATCGCTGTCCAGGCCAACGACGTCATGTCCGGCCTTGATCAGCATCGGCGTCATGACGGTGCCGATATATCCCATATGGCCGGTAAGAAGAACGCGCATCATTCACTCCATATACTAAGCTCGGGGCCATTCTTCATGCAGCGTCCGCGCGACAATCGTGCTGCGGGAGGACGCCATGCGGCCATCGTCGTCGCGAAGCGACGTCTCGGATCGGCGGAGGGGAGCGCAATTCGCGCCAGTCAGTCAACGATGCCGGTCAATTAAGACTAACGTGACGTCGTAGCGGCTGTGTGAAGCAAAGCCCTGCGCGCACTTATCCATGAAGATCGTTGTCGGCACGAGCGGCGCGGCCCCGTATCCATGCTTGCCCGACCGCGCGACCGTTTAGGTTAATGCGCATTTGGCGGCGCGGCGGAAGTTTCGCCCCACATTGAGCGGCATTGTCATGCGATAGATCAGGCGAACGCCCACCCGGGCCCTGTTGCTGGACAGCTCAGTAGATGATCAACGTCGGCCGGCCCCCGATCGTTACCGGATATGGTCACGAGCACGTGACAGGCTCGCGGCCGGCCATGTCGCCGGCCTCGGCAATCATGCTCTTCGTGGCGATGTTTTTCTTGCTTCCGGGCAGCCTTCTTCCATCCATTGGATGGCACTATTTTGGCGGCGGACCGGAATTCCAGAAGCTCCATCCGGCGACTTACCTGCTGGTGGCCGTGTTTCCGCTGGCGCTGATTGTCGATGGTGCGTTTCGTCGGCGCTGCATGGTTCAGCTGACCACGGATTACGCCTTCGTTGCGTTCGGAATTGCCGCACTGGCGACGTCGCTGTTCGCAATCGTCGCGCGGGGTGCATCGGCCGCGAATTTGATCGAGACATTTGCCCTGGCCCTGATCGTGAGGTTGTCCATCGTGGCGATGCCACGCGGGCCGATGATCTGGTTCCGGCGATTTATCGATCTGCTCTTCATTGTCGGGGTCGTGACGGTCCTTGGCGAATTTGTCCTTCGTCGCAGCATCATTTTCGAGAACGTGGCATTCTACGATCCCATCACCCAGCAGATCGTGACCACTGAATTCCGTGCCGCCGGCATTTTCGGTCATCCGCTTGCCGCAGCCGGATTCTTCGCCTTGTACGCCATCCTGAATCTCGTATCGACGCCGATGCGGCTGACAATCGGATGTATGACCAGACTGCTGCTATCCGCCCTTGCATTTCTGGCGATCTTCCCGACCGGCGGCCGCTCCGGACTCCTGGTCGGTGGACTGATCATGGCTGCGTTTGTCGCATTGGCGGCCTTTCGCAGCCTGGCAAGAGGATCTTTCAGCAAGGCGGGACTTGTCTGGTTCGTCCTGTTCCTGACCTGCGTGATTCTGATGCTGCCGGTCATGTATCATTTCGATGTCTTCGATACCATGCTCGCGCGCTTCGCGAGAGACGACGGCAGTACGTTGAGCCGCGAATATGCGTTGCAAATCTTGCTGGAGTCGCGCCCCGAAGATCTCTGGTTTGGAATGCCGTTGGCGGATGTTGTGAACCTGCAGAGGCAATTCGGGCTGGTCGCGATCGAGAATGGCTGGATCAATTTCGCACTGATCTGCGGCCTCGTATTCACGATCCCGCTGCTGGTCAGCTATCTCCTGTTCATGTTCAAATCCAACCCGCGCTATTGCACCTCCGGCATCTACTACGTCGCTCTGCTTCAGCTTATTCTGTCAAACGCGACCAACGATCTGTGGGCGAAGAATACCGCCTTTGCCACCGGCCTCGCGGTCATTTTCGCGTTCCTGCGAAAAGATCTGGCCGTTCCGCAGGAGGAGCGGCGCGCGTATGCGCTTCGCAAGGCTCCGATCGGTCGACACGCGGTGTCTCGCCATTCGGCGCGGATGATCGGCCATCCTGCCGGCGCGCAGCGGTTCGGAGAGCGATGATGCAGCCGGTCTCGATTGCGGCGGAGTCGACCGCGAACCCGATGATTACGATTGCGATCCCAACGTTCAATCGTGCGTCATGGCTCGGCGATTGCGTGCGCTCCGCACTCTCGCAGTCCTACCGGAACATTGAAGTGCTGGTGTCGGACAATGCGTCGACCGACGACACGCAGAGCGTTCTGAGGGAGTTTAGCGATCCGCGGCTGCGAACGATCGCTCACCAGACCAATATCGGGCTGATGCCGAACTGGAATGCCTGCCTGATGGCCGCGAAGGGCGAACTTATCGTCTTCCTTCCCGACGACGATCGAATGTCGCCATGGATGCTTGAGAGCTGTGTCAATCTGCTGAAGCAGGAGCCCGGGCTTGTGGCGGTCGTCGCGTTAAGCGATGTCCGGCTGACCGAAGAACGCAGAACACTGCCCGCTATCGCCAGCCGGTCGCTCGATACGGGCATTCACGAGGGTGTCGAGATCTTCCTCGAATATCTGAGGGGCCATTTGTCCGTCCAGCTCTGCGGCATAGTGATGCGCACCGATGCTCTTCGCAAGGACGGCGGGTTCGTCAACGATTGGCCCTATGCGGGCGACACTGCCATGTGGGGCCGGCTGCTGATGTCCGGCCGGGCGGGGCTGGTCAACACGAGTTGCGGGACCTTCGCGTGGCACAGCGAGAATGCCACGTCGCATTTCTCGATCGATCTGCGGCTTGATGCCGATCGTCAGTTTGTCGATACGATTGACGCCGCGGCGGAGCGATATGTTCACGATCCGAAGGTGCAGGCCAGGGTCAAGCGGCAGGCGCGCCGTTATGTGGCGCGCGACGTGGTCGCCATTCTTGCGTCATACCGCAAGAGTGGTGCTTCGCTGAAGTCTGTGTTGCCTGTGATCTGGCGATGCAGGAGTGAGCTCGCATATCTCGGCCTGGAGCCGGGCGACATCGGTAACCTGGCAAGACCGGCCGCAATTATCCTGTTTCCACGTTTCGTCACGAACTGGATCGGGCAGATCAGCCACGCGCTGCGATCATGGAAGCGCCCCGCGGTCTCAAGCTACCGGGGCACCAATGCGTGATTGGTCGATCTCGGTCGTCATCAACAACTACAATTACGCCGAGTATGTCGGGGCGGCGATCGAGTCCGTGCTCGGGCAGGTCGGCGTCGAAGTGGAATGCATCGTCGTGGATGACGGGTCGACGGACGGATCGCGATCCGTCATCGAGTCCTATCCGGGCGTCAAACGCGTCTACAAAAGCAATGGCGGTCAATTGTCTGCCCTGCAGGCGGGCTTCGCGCAGGCGAGCGGCGACATTGTCGTCTATCTGGACTCCGACGATTTCCTCGCACTCGATGCGTGTCACGAAATCACGCAGGCGTGGCGCGCGGAGTTATCGCTTCTGCAATATGGCCTCGAGATCATCGACGGCGCAGGCAGGACGATCGGTTCCTATCCCAACCAGAAATTCGTCGCCGACGGTCATCTGGGCTTCCTGTTGCGCTATGGATACATCCCGTCTTCCCCGATGTCGGGAAATGCGTTCTCGCGAGCGTATCTCGCCAGCTTGTTCTCGGTGCCTGCGCCCAGCGATCACATGGCCGCTGACGGATACCTTGTGTATTGCGCACCGCTCTACGGCCAGGTCGGACAGATCGACCGGAACCTGGGATACTATCGTGTCCATGGGCGGAACGCGTCCCCGTCCGCAAGCGTCAACGCTCAGTCTCTTCAGCGTCAGCTTTTGAATGACATCAAGTTTCGGGAGGGGCTGGTTCGCAACATGGCTCGCTTCGGACTGAACACGGATGCGCCTTTGCAATATCTCGGGCCTTATGACTTCCGGACGATCCTGCTCCTGAACAGGGGCTATCGCGACATTACGAAAGTAGGCGACATTGGATTCCCGTTCGCTGCCGCGCAGGCGATCAAGAAGTTCATCACTTATCCCGGCATTCCCCTCTGGAAGCGCGCGAAGAATATCCTGGCGGTGGTTGCAATTGCAGGGCTTCCGCCGGCCATGGTTCGCCGCTTCCTGCCCGGCAAGCCCGCCGGTTCGGCGGGGCTTTGAGGCGGGATCGTCATGGATAATTTGAAAGGGCGGACACTTCGCGGAGGCCTTGCCAAGGTTTGCGGCCAGGGCGCGAACTTTGCTTTGCGTTTCGCCTACCTCATGATCCTCGCCCGGCTGCTGACACCGGAAGACTTTGGTCTTGTTGCCATGGTCACCGTGGTGACGGGTGTGTTTGAGCTTTTTACGTCTGCCGGGTTGTCGTCCGCGATGGTTCAGCAGGCGACGATCACCAACCAGCAGATTTCCAAATTGTTCTGGGTCAACCTGCTGGTTGGCGCCTTGCTCGCGCTTCTGTGCGTCGCAACAGCGCCGTTGCTCGTGCGCTTTTTCCATGAACCACGGTTGTTGTGGGTCACGATCGCGATGGCCCCCGCCTTCCTGTTCGGTGCGGCCGGGGTGCAGCACATGGCGATCCTGCAGCGCCAGTTGCGCTACATCACCATCACGGTAATCGAGATCGTTGCATTGCTGTCCAGCATCGCCGTCGGAATCGGGATGGCGCTCGCCGGATTCGGCTATTGGGCGATTGTGGGCGCAGCCGTCACCGTGCAGGCGGTGTCGACCATTTGTGCGGTCGCGGTCACCAGGTGGATCCCCGGCCGCTTCGACGCGTCGACGAGTATCGGTTCGATGCTGCGCTACGGCGGGACGGTGACCCTGAGCGGCGTGGTCGTCTATATCGCCTACAATCTCGATAAGGTGCTGCTCGGCCGGGTGTGGGGCGTCGAAGCACTCGGCGTCTACGGAAGGGCCTATCAGCTCATCAATATCCCGATCTCAAATCTGAACGTGGCGGTGGGAGGGGTCGCCTTTTCCGCGCTGTCGCGGCTTCAGGATGACCCGGTTCGCTTCAAGGCCTATTTCCTCAAAGGTTATTCGCTGGTCGTGTCGATGACGATTCCGGTCACGATCTTCTGCGGCGTATTCGCCGACGAGATTGTGACAGTCGTGCTGGGGCGACAATGGAGTGAAGCGGCGCCGATTTTCCGCCTGATGTCTCCGACCATCCTGATATTCGCGATGATCAATCCGCTGTCGTGGGTGCTGTTCTCGGTTGGATTGCAGCGCAGGAGTTTGAAGATCTCCCTGACGATGACGCCGCTGCTGGTGGTCGCATATCTGATCGGCCTGCCTTACGGCGCGAATGGCGTCGCGGCCGCGTATTCCGCAGTGATGGCGCTCTGGCTCGTCCCGCATATCGCGTGGTGCCTGCACGGCACGTCGATCTCTCTGAAGGAGCTGTTCTCAGCCATCAGTCGCCCGCTGCTGTCAGGGCTCATCGCTGCCGGCGCAGCGATCGGGATCGGTCTTTACGTTAACGACGCTTATGCGCTGTCGCCGCTGATGAGGCTGTGCCTCGGCGGTGGTGCGATGGCCGTGATCTATGTTGTCGTTCTGCTGTTTATCTTAAGACAGAAAGACCTCTATCTGGATGTGCTTCGTGGCTTGAAACAACCATCGAGTACTAATACCTACGGATCTGTACTGTAGTTGCTGAACATGGGGCGGCGAAACGAAAGCTGGCCATCCGAGATCTCCCTGACGGAGCGTCTCTGATCTGGCCGACACTGGGACGTTAGTGATGTTGCGTGCAGGTGATTGGATCGAAGTTCGCGGTAAGGACGAAATTCTGAAAACCCTCGACAAGCAGGGTCGCCATGAAGGGCTTCCCTTCATGCCGCAAATGTTCAGCTTTTGCGGAAAGCGCTTTCAGGTTTTCAAGCGGGCGCACAAGACCTGCGATACCGTGGATCGAACCGGCGGCCGCAGCCTTCCCGACACTGTCCATCTGGATCTTCGTTGCGACGGCAAGGCTTATGGCGGCTGTCAGGCTGCGTGCCTGATCTTCTGGAAGGAAGCCTGGCTCAAAGCAGTCGATGCCGCGGACGTGTCCTTGGCGGTGTCGAGTGACCGGGCTCTGAATGCGGGGAAGGGCGCGGTCTGCACGGAAGACGATGTCTGGAAGGCCGTTCGACGCGTCGACAGTGCAAATCCTAAAGAGATCCGCTACGCGTGTCAGGCAACCGAGCTGCCGCGCTTCACAACGCCGTTGCCGTGGTGGGACCTCAGGCAATATGTCGAGGACTATACGTCCGGCAACACATCGCTCGGCCGAATCGTGCGCGGGGCTCTTTACGCCGCGTATTATAATGGGACCCTGGCCTATCGTGACAAAATCGGCCGGCCGGCGCGTTGGCTCTACGATGTCACTCAATCCCTGTGGCAGGGCGTGCCGTTTCCTCGCAAGAAGGGCCGGCTACCGGACGGGAGGCCGGCGACAGACGAACAGCAGTTCGAGCCGGGCGATGTTGTTCGGATCAAATCCTATGACGAGATTCTGTCGACCCTCGACCGGGGCAACAAGCTTGGTGGCTTGTTCTTCGATGCTGAGATGGTGCCGTTCTGCGGCGGCACCTATCGCGTCAGGTCCAGAGTCAAAAATTTTCTGAACGAGAAAACCGGCAAGCTGGTCGCGCTCAAGGCCGGCGCCGTCATGCTGGAGAATGTCTGGTGTCAATCCCGCTACAGTGATTGCCGGATGTTCTGTCCGCGCGCAATTTATCCGTGGTGGCGCGAAGAATGGCTGGAGAAGGTGTCCGACAGCCCCGCGCGCGCGGTGGACGGCAGACGTCAGATGCGGGACGCGGCCTGACGCAAGGCCATCACGAGGTCGGGGCCGGCGCATCGGCCGCCGGCTGAGCTACGTCAATCCGGTCGCCTTGCGCGCGCCGGTGCTTCGCTTATTTGCCCATGAGCGCCGAGACGATGGCGTTATAGGCTGGCTTCGGCCGCATGTCGAAATCGAACGGCAGGGTGCGCGGCATCCTCACATCGGAGAGGCGCCCGGCCATGATGTTTTCGGCGACCGATGTGTGCCTGTCGCTAAGCTCCCAGGTAACGAGCAGCTTGACTGCGTCGACCGACAGGACATCCCTGAGATACATCTGGTAGAAATCCGCGACGCCCTTGTCGCGCTTTGCGAAATCGTCGGGAAACGGCGAATCGTCCACGTCGAGCTCGGTGATGTAGATGTCGAGGCCCATCGCCCTGATCGCATGCATGAACGCGAGCAGGGAATCGCGATCATATTCGTCGCGGAATTTCGGCGACATGTGCGATTCCATGCCGATAGCGTCGAGCGGCACATTCTCGTCACGCAGGCGCCTGACCAGGTCGAGGAAGTGGCCGCGGAATTTCGACCATGGCGAGTCCGGCTTGCGGGATCGGTTCTTCGCGAACGGCGAGTCGTACCATTTGTACTCGAGAAAGGCCTCGTTCAGCACCAGTTTGGCGGCCGGGTCGGCCTGCCTGGCGCGCCTGAAGCTTCGGGCAATGTAATCGCGGCCCATGGCATTGTACCACGGTCCGCCACGCAGGCCGCCCTCATGCCCGCTCTCGATCCAGATCGGCTCGTTGACCACGTCCCACGAATGCACGCGCCCGGCATAGCGGCCGGCCACGTCGTCGATATGGCGATCCAGCAGCCGTTCCATCTCGCGCGCGGACATGCGGCGCGTCCAGTCCGGCATGAAGTCGTTCCAGATCAGCGTGTGTCCGCGCATCTTCAGATTGCATGTCGCCGCGAACGCGAACAGGCGGTCTGCGACCGTGAAGTCGATCGTATCCGGACCGCCACGCAGCGCGCCGAATTTCAGGCTGTAGTCGGGTGTCAGGATCGCGCATTCGTCGCAGAGAAGCTTCGCATAGGGCGGGTTCGCGTAAATGTGCTGGTCGAATGCTGACCCGAACAGGATGCCGCGCGCCGCCGCGACGTCGCGCGCTTTCTTTGCAGGAGCGACCACGCTGCGCGCTGGGGATGCGCCGAGAAACGTCGCTCCGGCGAGGGCTGCCATGCCGCGCAGGACGTTCCGGCGATTGCTGGGGATTTCCGGGTGCATGGCGGTCGCTATCACGCACCGTGAAGGCGGTCAAAACAACGAAAAGTCAGACGATATGGCGGCGCGCATTAAGGTAAAGGCTATGGCGTTTTGGTTAATCCGCCAATTGGGCTGTCATGAGCGAAAGGAGGTCATATAAAACCACGATGCGTGCGATGCCCGGTTCAATCGCGCGCGGGGGACGACGCAGGAACCTTACAAATCAGCAATGATTGGCTGATGCGAGCGGCGAAATTTGGTGATGCTCAATTTGTCAGCCGATGTTGAAATAGTGAAAAGTGCCGTATCCCCCATGACAACGTATGACGTCGAACTGGGCCGTCTCAACAGCCCAAAGCAGAAACTGCTGTCCCGTTTCCCGAAGCAGGCCGTGTACGCGCGATACATCAAGGCGCTGTTCCGCGGCGAAGTCGAATTGCGGCTGCTGCCGCTGTTGTGTAACCGCTCGCTCGTGTCGCTGGATATCGGCGCGCATCACGGAATCTATACGCTCGGCACCAGTCTGTTCTCCCGCCGCGTGGTTTCGGTCGAACCGCAATATCATCTGGCGCAGACGCTGCGGAAGTCGATGCCGCCGCGCACGACGCTGATCGAGGGTGCATTGTCGCGCGAGGCCGGCGAGGCGACGCTGCGTATTCCCTTGCGCGAATGGGACTCGCTGTCGCATCTGGATTTCGGCGGCGAGGACGACAGCCGGTGGCGCTCACAGCGGGTGCGGCTGTTCCGTATGGACGACATCGTTCAGGAGCCGGTCGGCTTTGTGAAGGTCGATGTCGAGGGCCATGAACGCGAAGTGCTCGAGGGCGCGCTCCGGATCGTTGAACAAGACAAGCCGGTCTTCCTGATCGAGATCGAGGAACGGCACCGTCCCGGATCGGTTGCGGACATCGTGGCTTTCATGGAGGGGCACGGCTATCGCAGCTACTTCGTCGAAGGCAATCTGATCCGCCCGATCCATGAATTCGACATCGCGCGCCATCAATCGACATCGCTGATCGGCGCGGGCGATCGGGCAAGCTACAAGGACTACATCAACAATTTCATTTTCGTCCCGCCGCATGTGAGCGTGCCGGCGTCGGTGCCGTCTCCGTGGCAGGCTTTGTCGGTCAGCCTCGGTCGAATTCTGGCGGGCTGATCGCCTGAAACGCAAGCGGGCAGATTGCAGGCGCTGCCAACTATCGAATCGCAAGGGCGGTGATTGAGATGCTGGCAAGACAGGAACTGCCGGACGTTATGAATGAGGCGGATGGCGTTCAGGCGTCACGGGCCTCGCGTCCGCACATGCTCTGCCTGATCCATCCGATCGATCCGCGCGGCAACAAGGTCGGCGGCATCGAGACCCATGTTCGCATGCTGCTGGCGCACGCGCCGCGTGACTGGCAAGTCCTGCTGGTCGGCGTCGATGGGCGCGGCGATTGCCGGCTCGGCGAAATGCAGCGCCTCACCCTGGAGGGGCGGAGTTTCGACTTCCTGCCGGTACTGCATTTTCCGGACGACCAGACGCAGGCGGCGCGGTCGTTCTTTGCCTCGCTGACGTTCCGGTTTGGGGCCGGCTTGCTCAGGCATTTCGCGACGCTGCGGCGCGCGATCCGGGCAACGCCCAGCGCCACCATCGAACTGCAGCGGTTCGAATTCGCGGTTCTTGGACCGCTGCTCGGCCGTCCGACCGTTCAGGTGATCCACGGCGAAGGCTCAAAGTCCGACAAGATGGATTCGCTGATCAAGAAATTCTGGTTCCTGCACCGCATGAACGAGGAGATCGCGATCCGGCTGGCCGGCGGAATCATTTGCGTGAATCCTAACATCCTCGCACGGCTCGAGCGCGAGAAGCCGGACGCAGCGAGACGCGCGGTGTTCATGCCGGTCGCCGTGGATGCGGAGATTTTCAAGGCGGCGGCGTTCGACAAGGCGGATGGCATCTTTCGTGTGGTGTTTGCAGGCCGGTTCGACGAGTTCAAGAATCCGCCCTTGATGTTCAAGAGCCTGCGACGCCTGCACGAGCGTCTGGGCGGCAAGGTCGAGTTTCATTACATCGGCACCAGCGACCCGTCGCGCTATCCCGAATTCGAGCTGGTGCGGCCGTTCACGACGTTCCATGGCTTCCGGACCTCGCGCGAGGTGGCTGACATCGTGAAGCGGTGTCACGCCGGTATTCTGACCTCATGGTTCGAGGGGATGCCGTGCTACCTGCTTGAATTGCTGTCGGTCGGACGGCCGGTCGTTGCGGTGACATTGCCGCAATACAAGCTGGTGATCGCGCCGGGCAAGAGCGGCTATCTGGTCGATCGCCTGGACGAGGCCGGGCGCATGATCGACGACGAGCGCCTCGCCGACGCATTGGCGGATCGGCTGGCCGCTGTCTGGTCGGCGATCCAGCGCGACGCGTTGTCCGTCGACGCGATTCGGGACTGCGCGATACCGTTTTCGGTCGACGTGCAGCTCGACCGGCATTTCGCGCGGCATCGGCAGCTCATTGCCGGACAGGCGGCCTGAAGCACGGAACGCTCCGTGCGCACACATTGTGTATCAACTGGGACGTGCGGCTATTCGCTTTGCGCGCCGGATCGAAGGATTGCGATCCCGATTTCGTTTTCCGAACGCCACACGACCTGGCATTGCCAGAGTCCGTCCTCATGGCCTTTGACCCGCAATTGAAAAATGTCGGGCATGTCGGCGACGCTTCGGCCCATCAATCTCGCGCCGCGCGCCGACACGTCGGTGAGCCAGAACGGACTGGTCTGCGTGCCATCACCGCTATCGACGCAGTAGAAGGTCGGCGTTTCCAAGCGCGTCTGGTGCGGCAAATGACTCGGCGAAGGCTTCATTGATTTCGTTTCGGGCCGCGTTTGCGGGGACGAAAACTCATACTGGTGCCGCCGGACCGGTTCCATGCGTGGCTGAGGTTAACCTTACTTGCCGCGGCTGGCGCTCGTGTCACCAGCCGGCGTCGCACCAGGAGTCGGGCGGCGCTAGGGGATCAGCAGAACCTTGCCGAAGTGTTTGTTCGCCCGCATGTAGGCATGCGCTTCGGCGGCTTGCGCGAGGTTGAAGCTGCGGTCGACCGGCACCCCGAGGCGGCCGGCCTTGACGTGATCCCACAGATCGTCGCGCATCCGGACCATGATGTCGTGAACCTCATCGATGTTGCGTGTCCGGAACGTCACGCCGATATAATCGATGCGGCGGCGTGCATGCTCGTCGAAGTCGAATTCGGCACGCGCGCCGGCGAGGCGTCCGATATTGACGATACGGCCCTTGAGCGCCGTGCAGCGCATGGTCTGGTTGACGGTCGGACCGGACAGCATGTCGACGGTCAGATCGAGACCCCGGCCGTCGGTCGCCTTGAGAACCTGCTCGGGCCAGTCGGCATCGGCGGTGTTGAGGGCGACGTCCGCGCCGAATTCCGTCAGCCGCGCACGCCGAGCGTCATTGGTCGAGGTGCCGATGACGCGTTTCGCGCCGAGCAGCTTCGCCATTTGCAGTCCGATGATGCCGACGCCGGAACTCGCACCTTGCACCAGCACGTTCTCGCCCGGCTTGAGACGGCCGGCCGTGACCAGCGCATTGTGCAGCGTGTTGAGGCCGACCGGCAGCGTCGCGGCCGTCTCGTAGCTCATGCCCTCCGGAATCCTGAGCGCGCGGCGGTAGTCGCACAGCGCGAATTCGGCGTGACTGCCGGTCGCGTGGCACATGATGCGGTCGCCAGCAGCGAAGCCTTGCACTTCAGCGCCGGTCGCGATGACCTCGCCGGCAAATTCGATTCCGATCGGCTTGCCGCCGTCGCTCGCCCCGGCTTTGGCAGCGCCGAGGTCGGCGCGGTTGAGCCCGATAGCCTTCACTGCGATCAGAAGGTCGGCCGGGCCTGGGGCCGGTTGCGGCACGTCGTGAATTGTAATGCCGTTCGGGGAGGCAAGGCCGGCCTTCATCAGTCGCTCCTGGGTGCGGGTAGGAATTCCTTGGCACACAGATATCAGACGGTGGCAGCGGCGGAAGCGTCCTGTGGCTGAATCGCCGCGGAGGCGCGATATTGTCACAGGCCCGGCTTGATCTGACGCAAAACCTTTATCGGCCACGAAGAGGATGTTGCGGTTCATGGTCCGGGGTCCGTCATCGGCCTCGAATGGGAGCGAACGATGGCCTTGCACGACGATCGGCAGACGTTCAGCGTCCTGAACCTGCCGGCGCGGACGGAGACCCGTCTCGCGGCGGCGTCGCAGGCGCCTGCTGCCGATGCGGACGATGGCATTTCGGTGCCGTCGTTCGAGAACTGGAATCGTGTCATGCGGGCGACGGCCGCGCGCCTGACTCAGGGATTGTCGCCCCACGCACAAGCGGCGGCGTGGTTCAACTGGGCGTCGCATCTCGCGCGCGCGCCCGGCCGGCAAGCGGAACTGGGCATCGCCGCTGCGCAGATCGCAACGCTGTATTCGCGCTTCGTCGCGCAGGCGCTGACGGGCTCGATGCCGCCGCCGCCATTTCATGCCCGGCCGCACGACCGGCGCTTCCAGCACGAAGCGTGGAGCAAGGCGCCGCTTGTTTTCTGGCAGCAGGCGCAACTCGCTCAGGAGCGATGGTGGTGCGAGGCGACCCGCGAGGTGCGGGGTATGAGTCCGATCAGGGCCAAACGCGTTCGCTTCATGGTCAACCAAATTCTCAATGCAGCCTCGCCGTCCAACAACCCGTGGCTCAATCCCGAGATTGTGGAGACCACCCTGCGCGAGAGTGGCGCCAATCTCGTGCGCGGCGCGAAGAACTACACCGAGGATATTTTTGCCCTGCTGTCGTCGAAGGAGCTGCCGATCCGCGACGGCTTCGAGGTCGGCAAGCATGTGGCCGCGACGCCGGGCGACGTCGTGTTCCGCAATCACCTGATGGAACTCATCCAGTACCGTCCGGCCGGCGATGCGGTCGTCGCCGAGCCGCTGCTGATCGTTCCGGCCTGGATCATGAAATATTATGTCCTCGACCTGGAGGCGCATAATTCCCTGGTCCGCTATCTGGTCGAGCGCGGCTTCACCGTGTTCATGATCTCCTGGCGCAATCCGGACGCCGACGATCGCGATGTGTCGTTCGACGATTACCGCCTGTCCGGCGTGATGGCCGCGCTCGATGCCATCAACGCGATCGTTCCCGACCGCAAGGTGCACGCGTGCGGCTATTGCATCGGCGGCACGCTGCTGTCGATCGCGGCCGCGACGATGGCGCGCGAAGGCGACGAGCGGCTTGCGACCATCGCGCTGCTCGCGGCGCAGGTCGATTTCAGCGAAGCCGGCGACCTGATGCTGTTCGTGGACGAGAGCCAGATCGCCTTCCTCGAAGACATGATGTGGGATCAGGGCGTGCTCGATACCCGCCAGATGGCGGGCGCTTTCCGGATCCTGCGCGCGAACGACCTGATCTGGCGGACGATGCTGAAGGAATACTGGCTGGGCGAGCGCGAGAAGGCGAATGCGCTGACATCATGGAACGCCGACCGGACGCGGATGCCAGCCCGCATGCACTCGCAATATCTGCGCGCGCTGTTCCTCGAGAACAGGATCACGGCCGGGCGCTATGCCGTCGACGGGCGAGTGATTGCCCTGAAGGATATCCACGCGCCGATGTTCGTCGTGGGCACGGAAAGCGACCACATCGCGCCGTGGCGTTCGGTCTACAAAATCAGCCTCTTCACGGACAACGAGCTGACCTTCGTGTTGACCAATGGCGGGCACAATGTCGGCATCGTGTCCGAGCCCGGCCGCACCGACCGGCATTATTCCTTCGGGATGCGGCGTCCGTTCGATCGTTATCTCGACCCCGATAGCTGGCTCGCACAGGCGACGCGGGCCGAAGGATCGTGGTGGCCTGCCTTGGCCGACTGGCTGCTGACCCGCAGCAGCAGCGGCCGCGTTGCGCCGCCGCCGATGGGCGCGGTGCATCGCGGGCTTGCGCCGCTATGCCCTGCGCCGGGCACTTACGTCCACCAGCGCTGAATGGCGTCTCAGCGCGCGATCCGCATCACCCGTCCGTCGAGGTCGGACGGATCGCGCGATCCAAGGAACGCCAGATTGCGGTGGACTTCGCTGCGCAGCAGATCGATCGCGCGGCGCACGCCGGCCTCCTGTCCGATTGCCGCAGCATAAAGAAACGGCCGTCCGGCAAACACGAAAGCGGCGCCGAGTGCGAGCGCCTTGATCACGTCGCTGCCGCGGCGGATGCCGCTGTCCATCATCACTGTCATGCCCTGCGCCGCTTCGGCGATGCGGGGCAGCACGCGCAACGGCGCGGCTGCGCCATCGAGTTGCCGCCCGCCATGGTTCGAGACGATGACACCGTCGCAGCCAATCCGGCGCGCGGTCTCCGCATCCGGCGCAGACAGGATGCCCTTGATGATCAGCTTGCCGTGCCAGCGCTCGCGAATCCACTCGAGGTCTTGCCACGACAACGAGTCACGCAGATGCGCGCGCGTTGCCGCATTGGAGAACACCGCCATGCCGCGTTCGACGCTCGAATTCTCGTAATAGGGCATGCCGTGATGGCGCAATGTGCGCAGCGCGGTGCCGAACAGCCAGCGCGGATGAGCAAGCCCATCGAGCGCGAGTTTCAGCGTCGGACGCAGCGGCGAGGTATAGCCGGCGCGCACCAGATTTTCGCGATTGCCGCCGACCGGTACGTCGGCGGTGACGACCAGGTGGCGGTAGCCGGCGGCTGAGACGCGATCGATCAAGCCGCCAATGGCGCCACGATCGACCGGCAGATAGGCCTGAAACCAGGCCTGCGGATTGGCTTTTGCGATCTCCTCCAGCCGCACCAGGGACGCGCCGCTCAGGATGAACGGGACATTCTCGGCCGCAGCAGCAGATGCCAGCGCAAGATCGGCGCGATAACCGGCCAGTCCTGATCCGCCCATCGGCGCGATGCCGAACGGCGCACTGAATGTCTCCCCGAACAGCGTTGTCGCGGTGGTTCGCGCCGACACGTCGATCAGAACGCGGGGATGAAAGTCGTAGTCCTGGAACGCGGCGCGGTTCTCATGCCGTGAGGCGTTGGTCTCCACCGCGCCCGAGATGAAGCTGTAGATGCAATGCGGCAGATAGCGTTCTGCGGCAGGCTCCAGATCCTCGAGCGACAGGATATCGAGCAGCCGCCGGTTCAGCGCAGGCGGCGCCGCCGCCGCGGGATTGCGAGTGACGTCACGCATCCGCGAACACCTGCGCGAATCTCTCGCGGAAGCGCGGCAATGCCTCGGCGTTCAGCATGCGTTGCGGCTGGCCGCCCCGCAGGATGTCGATGAGCTGTTCGGCTGCCATCAAGGCGAGGCGCTGGCGCGCGGCATGAGTCACTCCGGCGGTATGCGGGCTGGCGATCACATTGCGCAATGTCAGCAGCGGATGATCGGCGGGCGGCGGTTCCTGCTCCCAGACGTCGACGCCGGCGCCGGCAAGATGGCCGGATTTCAAGGCATCGAAGAGCGCCTTTTCGTCATGGATGCCGCCGCGCGCGGCCGTGACGAAGAACGCGCCCTTCTTCATCCGCGCGTATTCCGGCGCGCCGATCATGCGCGTGGTCTCGGCGGTGAGCGGGCAATGCAGCGACACGAAATCCGACTGCTGCAGCAGCTCGTGCAGATCGACCTTGCGCACGCCGCGAGCGGTCATCACGTTCTCGCCGACATACGGGTCATAGGCCAGCACCGTCATGGCGAACAGGCCGCTGCACAATTCCGCGACCCGCGTTCCGGTATTGCCGAAGCCGACAATGCCCACGGTCTTGCCGTAGAGATCGTCGCCCATATAGGCGATGCGGTCGACCACCTCGCCGGATCGCAGCGCCTTGTCGACCTCACCGATGCGCTTGGTCAGCGACAGCATCATGCCGAGCGTATGCTCGCCGACGGCTTCGCGGTTGCCGCCGGTCTGGTTGACCGCGATCACGCCGGCTTCGGTACAGGCGCCGACATCGATGGCGTCGAAGCCTGCGCCGCTCGCCGACACCACCAGCACATTCGGGCATCGCGACAGGAATTCGCGTCCGACCCGCAGATGTTCGGGAATGTCGAGACGCGCCGAATCGATCTGGATCGCGTGCGACGCAGCAAGCGTTGCATGGAGAGCTTCGAACGGTTGCGACTTATCGATCCGGATCAGCGAGAGATCGGCGCAGGCTTCGATGCTGCGATCGAATCCCGGGTCGATATAGCCGCCGATATAGGAAATCTGTTTGCGCGCGCTCATGGGACGACCTCGCTCGTGGGATTGTGTGTAGCAGGCGCCCGCATGGCGTCAATCGCGAGCCGCGTTGCAAGCCGCTTTGGCATTCGGCCCATTCATTGTATGCATCGCAGGTATCGCGATGGCTTCCGGGGGCGACCAGAGCATGTCCAAGATCGTCGAGCGGACGCTGGATTTCATCGAATTGTTTGCGACCGAGCGGCGGCCGTTGTCGTTGTCCGACATTTCGCGGCTGCTCGGCATTCCGGCGTCGAGCTGCCACGATGTGCTGCGGGCGCTGCTGGCGCGCGGTTACATCTACGAGATCGGACCGCGTGCGGGCTTCTATCCGACGGTGAGGCTGCTGAATCTGTCAACGACCATCTCGCAGCACGATCCGATCCTGCTGCGCGCCGAATTGCTGCTGCGAAAGATACGCGACGCCATCGACGAGTCGGTGTCGCTGGCGAAGGCCGGCAAGACCAACGCGACCTATCTGCTGGTGTTCGAGCCCAGCCACCCGTTGCGCTTTATCGTCGATGCCGGCGGCCAGGTGCGCAGCCTGCATGCGACCTCGGCCGGCAAGGCCTTTCTCGGCAGCCTCGGCCAAGAAGAATTCGAGGCCTGGCTGAAAGCCGCAAAGCTCGTTCCGATGACGGCGAAAACCATCCGCTCGAAGCAGGACTTGCGCGAGGATATCGAGGCGTCCCGACGCCGCGGCTATTTCCTCAATCAGGCGGAAAGCTTCGAGGACGCCACCACGGTGTCGTCGCTGTTCCGGTGGCAGGGCGCCGATTACATCGTGACCATTGCCGGGCCGACGTCACGCATGACGGGTAAATTCGATCAGGCGATCAAGCTCGTCACCGAAGCATGCAAAACGCTGGGGCAGGGCGGATAGGGCGCCTTGGTGAAGCGACGCCGGTCGATTGACTCCGGCGTCGCGCGGCCATAGAAATATTCGAAATAGCGATAGTTCTTTCGGTATAGCGAAATATGACGAAGCGGGTGGAAGCGTCCGGGGCGGCTGAAACGCGGGACGCACGTGGCCCAAGGGGCCCCTTGTCCGGCATTCGCGTCATCGATCTGACGACGGTCATCATGGGGCCGTCGGCGACGCAGATTCTCGGCGATCTCGGTGCCGACGTGATCAAGATCGAGTCTGCCGGTGGGGATTCCCTGCGCTGGATCGGTCCGAACCGCACCGACGGCATGGGGCCGCTCTACCTCAATGCCAACCGCAACAAGCGCAGTGTCGTTCTCGATCTGAAGGATGCCGAGGATCGCGGGGCGCTGCTGTCGCTTGTGTCCGATGCCGACGTATTCGTCTCCAACGTGCGACCGCAGGCGATGGCGCGGCTCGGGCTTGGTTACGGCGAAGTCCGGGCTGTGAATCCCGAGATCGTCTACTGCCTCGCGGTCGGATACGGCTCCGATGGACCGAAATCCGGCCAGGCCGTGTATGACGATCTTACCCAGGCGGGCGCGGGCGTCGCCGGATTGTTCGGCGCGATCGATGGTACGCCACGCTACACGCCGGTGAATATGTGCGACCGCGTGGTCGGTCTCTATGTCGCGATCTCCATCATTGCGGCCTTGCATCATCGTGCCGTGACGGGCGAAGGGCAGGAAATCGAAGTGCCGATGCTGGAGACCATGGCGCAATTCGTGCTCGCCGATCACATGGGCGGCGGCGCGTTCGTTCCGCCACTCGACACGATGGGCTACAAACGCCTGATGTCACGCGTGCGCGGGCCTTATCCGACCAAGGACAGCCATCTTTCGCTCGTGGTCTATACCGACAAGCACTGGCGCGCATTTTCGGCGATGGTCGGCAAGCCCGATCTGCTCGATACCGATCCAAGGTTCAGGACGCAGGAAACACGCACCCGGCATTCCGAGGATATGGGGCATTTCCTGAAAGAGCATTTGCCGCAAAAGACCACAGCCGAGTGGATCGCGGCGTTGCACTTAGCCGACATACCGGCGCATGCGGTGAACCGTCTGGAAGATCTGTTCGACGATCCGCACCTCAAAGCGGTGGGGATGTTCCCCGAGATGGAGCATCCGACGGAAGGCAGGGTGAAGGTTTCGCGCTTCCCGGTGAAATTTTCGAAGACGCCGGCCCGGATCCGCTGTCTTGCGCCGAATCTCGGTGAGCACACCGACGCGATCCTGCCTGAGCGTGCGAAGAAGCGCGCCGCCATATCAAAATCAAAGCCGAAAACCAGCACCGGGAGCTGACGCAAGTGAAGACCTTCGACGCGCTGTGCAACACGCCGGAACGGCGCGAAATCCGTGACGCCGTTCGCGCGATCTGCGACCGCTTCAACGACGATTACTGGCTCGAAAAAGACAAGGCGCACGCCTTTCCGTTCGAATTCGCCAAGGCGATGGCCGATGGCGGATGGCTCGGCATTGCGATGCCGGAGGAATATGGCGGCGCGGGACTTGGCGTCACCGAAGCCGCGATCATGATGCAGGAGGTGGCGCATTCGGCCGGCGCGTTCGCCGCCTGCTCGACCGTGCATATCAACATTTTCGGACTGCATTCGATCGTCAAGCATGGCACCGATGCGCAGAAGAAAGCGTGGCTGCCCTCGATCATCGATGGGTCGTCGCGTACCTGTTTCGGCGTCACCGAGCCGGATGCCGGCCTCGATACGTCGAAGATCAAGACCCGCGCGGTGCTGAAGGGCGACCATTATGTCGTCAACGGTCAGAAAATCTGGACCTCGACTGCGCAGCAGGCCGACAAGATCGTGCTGCTGGCGCGCACCATCCCGATCGAGGAGTGCAAGAAGCCGACCGACGGATTGACGCTGTTCTATACCGACTTCGACCGCTCGAAGATCGAGGTGCGCGAAATCCTGAAAATGGGGCGGCACGCGGTCAATTCGAACCAGACCTTCTACGACAACCTCGAAGTGCCGGTGGAGCATCGCATCGGCGAGGACGGCAAGGGCTTCCGCTACATCCTCGACAGCCTCAATCCCGAGCGCATCCTGAACGCCGCCGAGTGCGTCGGCATCGGCCGGCGCTGCCTCGAGCGTGCGGTGAACTATGCCGGACAGCGCGTGGTGTTCGGACGGCCGATCGGCCAGAATCAGTCGATCCAGCATCCGCTGGCGGAGAACTGGACGGAATTGCTGGCCGCCGAGTTGCTCACGCTTCGCGCGGCGGAACTGTATGACAGCGGACAGCCATGCGGTGCGGAAGCGAACGCGGCGAAATACTTCGCCGGCGATGCAGCCTTCAAGGCCGCCGACCAGGCGGTTCGCACGCATGGCGGCATGGGCTATGCTGCGGAATTCCACGTCGAGCGCTATTTCCGCGAAGCGGTGGTGATGCGGCTTGCGCCGGTGTCGCGCGAGATGGTGCTCAACTTCCTTGCCGAGCGCGAACTCGGCCTGCCGAAGTCATACTGACAGAACGCGCGGGGCACGACATGGCCGAAAAGGTCATCAATATCGGCGGCGCGTCGGGGGCCTGGGGCGACAGCCCGATGGCGATTCCGCAATTGCTGACCGCGGATGTCCATTACCTGATGATGGATTATCTCGCCGAAGTGACGATGTCGCTTCTGGCCCGTGCGCGGATGAAGGATCCCAATGCCGGCTTTCCGCCGGATTTCGTCGCCTATCTCAGGCGCTCGCTGCCCGAGATCGCGAAGCGCAAGATCAAGGTCGTCAGCAATGGCGGTGCCGTCAATCCGCAAGGCGCCAAGCGCGCGCTGGACGCCGCCTGTGCCGAACTCGGATTGTCGCTGAAGATTGCGGTGGTCGAAGGCGACGATGTGATGCCGCGCATCGACGCGCTGCGTGCAACAACGCGTGAGGCCGCGACCGGAGAGGCGCTGCCGCCGAAACTGCTCACCGCCAATGCCTATCTCGGCGCGCTGCCGATCGCCGCTGCCCTCGATCGCGGCGCCGACATCGTCATCACCGGGCGTTGCGCGGATTCGGCGCTGGCGCTCGGCATCCTGATGCATGAATTCGGCTGGACCGCCGACGATTACGACAAGCTCGCTGCCGGCAGCCTCGTCGGGCACATCCTGGAATGCGGCCCGCAATCGACCGGCGGCGTGCACACCGACTGGGACAAGGTGCCAGGCTGGGAGAATATCGGTTATCCGATTGCCTCGTGCAAAATCGACGGCAGCTTCACGCTGTGGAAGCCCGACGATACCGGCGGGCTGATCGTGCCGGCCTCGGTTGCCGAGCAGGTGCTGTACGAAGTCGGCGATCCGGCCGCGTACATGCTGCCGGACGTTGTCGCCGATTTCACGCAGGTCACCCTCGAACAGGTGGGTGAGAACCGCGTGCGCATCTCGGGCGCGAAGGGTTATCCGCCGACATCGCAATACAAGGTCTCGGCCACCTGGCAGGATGGCTGGCGCGGCGTGGCCACAGTCTCCATCGTTGGACCGGATGCGGTCGCGAAGGCCGAGCGCACAGCGGAGGCACTGCTGGCGCGTGCGCGCATGCTGTTCCGTCAGCGTCAGCTTCCCGATTTCACGGCAACGCACACCGAAGTGCTGGGCTCGGAATCCGCCTACGGTCCGAAAGCAAACGCGCGCGGCGTGCGCGAAGTGCTGTTGCGCCTGGTGGTCGACCATGCCGACCGCGAAGCGATCGATATTTTCGCGCGCGAACTCGGCTCCGTGGGCATCAGCTTCGCGCAGGGCACGACCGGCATTTTGTCCGGGCGGCCCAAGCCGACGCCGGTCGTGCGTTTGTTCACGTTTTTTGTCGACAAGTCGGTGCTTGGACCGCCGAAGGTCCAGATCGGCGACGGCGAGCCGTTCGATGTGGATGTTCCTGCGCAAGGCGGCTATGCCGCGCCAGCGGGCGCGACGCTTGCTGCGGAGCCAGGCGAGCAAAACGATGGTGAATCCGAAGTCGCCTTGCGCTCGCTCGCCGTGGCGCGCTCCGGCGACAAGGGCAATTCATCCAACATCGCGATCATCGCACGCGATCCGAAATACGTGTCGCTGATCCGCCGTGAGGTGACGCCCGAGAAAATGGCGGCCCATTTCGAGGGCCTCGTCCATGGCAAGGTCACGCGATACGAAGCGCCGGGGCTTCATGCTTTCAACTTCCTGCTCGAAGACGCGCTCGGCGGTGGCGGCATGGCCTCGCGGCGTATCGATTCGCAGGGCAAGGCCTTCGGTCAGATGGCGCTGGAAATGAAGATCAAGGCGCCGCGCGCATTGGCACAGGATGTCGAGGCGCGGACTCCGCGACAGCGTGAGGAGTGATCTGATGAAACGATTCGTCGCCCTGCTGATCTCGCTTGGCGTGGCTTGTGCCGCTGCCGCCTCTCCGGTCAATGCGCAAAGCTACCCCACGCGCCCGATTACGATCATCGTGCCGTTTCCGGCCGGTGCGCTATCGGATGCCGCCGCGCGGATCCTTCAGCCGAAACTCGCCGAGGCGCTCGGCCAGTCGGTGGTGATCGAGAACCGGGGCGGCGCCGGCGGCGTGACCGGCACGGCGGCAGTCGCCCGCGCGCAGCCGGATGGATACACGTTGCTCGTCAGCGTCAACGCTCCCGTCGTCATGGGGCCCGCGCTGCAGAAGAGCTATCCGTTCGATCCATCGAATGGGTTGGCCGGGGTGTCGTTGCTGACCGAGACCTACCTTGCGCTGGTCGTTCGCAGCGACTCGCCGATCAAGTCGGTGGCGGATGTGATCAAGCTTGCCAAGGAGAAGCCCGGGCAGCTTACATTTGGTAGCGCCGGTGTTGGCTCCGCGCACCAGATTGCAGGCGCGCTGCTCAACGCCAAGGCTGGCATCAATGTAAACCACGTGCCGTTTCAGGGTGGCGCACCGGCCGTGCAAAATCTCGCCGGCGGCCATATCGACATGAGCTTTGCCACGCTGCCGTCGGTGATGCCGCTCGTGACCGGCGGGCAGCTTCGTCTCGTGGCTCTGGCGGAGCCGAAGCGCTATCCCGGTCTGCCCGACCTGCCGACGATCAACGAGACCATTGCGGGCGTGGAGACAACCTCGTGGGTCGGGATGCTCGCACCCGCAGGAACCCCGATGGACATCCGGGAGCGTCTGGCGAAGATCGTGGCTGCCGCGATGGCGATGCCGGACGTGCGAGAAAAGATGCTTGCGCTCGGCATGACACCCGTTCCCATGGGGCCGGTAGCGTTCGACCGGCTGATCGCGGACGATCTGAAGTTCTGGCGCGGAGCGGTCGAGACCGCGAAGATCGAAAAGCAATAGGTGAGCCGTGCGCATCTGCATTTTCGGAGCCGGGGCCAGCGGCGGGCATTTCGCGGTGCGGCTTGCGCGCGCGGGCCACGACGTCTCGGTGATCGCGCGGGGGCCGCATCTGGCGGCGATCCGCGAGCGCGGCCTGCAACTCAAGACCGGCGCTGATCTTCTGGCGGCAGAGGTTGCCGCCACGGACACGCCGCGCGATCTCGGTCCGCAGGATCTGGTGATTGTCGCCACCAAGGCGACGGCGTTGGCGGCGATCGCTCCGCATATCGCGCCGCTGGTCGGCAAGGACACGCTGGTGCTGTTTCCGCAAAACGGCATGACCTGGTGGTACCCGGTCGGACTGCCATCGCAGCATCCGCAGCCGCCGGCGCTTCCTGTCTTCGAGCTGGCGAAGCCGTTTCTTGCGGCGATGCGCATGGATCAGGTTCTCGGCGGCATCATCTATTCCGCCAACGAAGTCGAGGCGCCGGGCGTCATCAAGAACAATTCGCCCACGCATAACCGGCTGGAATTGGCTTCGATTGCCGACAATGCCGCGCCAGGACGCGCGGATGCACCCGGCCGGATCGCCGAAGTCCGCGAAGCCCTCCAGCAGGCCGGCATCCTGTCGCCCGATCCCGGCGACATCCGCGTTGCGGTCTGGACCAAGCTCGTCAACAACATGAGCGGATCGACCATCGGCCTGGCGACCGCGAGCCCGTCCGATGGTGCGCGCAAGGATCTGGCGCTGGCTGAAATCTACTGCCGCGTGATGCGCGAAGGTCTCAGCATTTCCGCCGCGCATGGCTATGCCCTCGATATAGAACCGAAACGCATGCTGGCACGGCTGCTCGACCACAAGGCGTCGATCCTGCAGGACTACGAGCAGCATCGTCCGATGGAGATTGCCGAGATCGTGCTGGCGCCGGTTGCGTTCGCGCGCGCGGCGAATATCGCAACGCCGACGCTCGACACCGTGGCCGCGATCGTGACCAAGCTGGCACGGGATCGCGGCCTGCTGCCGGCGGAGATTGACGGGCCGTCATTGACGAGGTCTTGAACGGGATCAGGTGACGCCATGTCGCAGCGTTCGAAATACATCATTCGGTCCGACGAGATCGAAGCCTATTCACCGGCCAATCACACCGGCACCCGCAACAAGCGGCTGATCGGACCGCGCGTCAATGGCGCGCGGCATCTCGAAATCGTGCTGGGCGAGATCGAACGCAACGAAGGCGCGATTGCGCATATGCATCCCGATCTCGAACAGGCGGTTTATGTGCTTGAGGGCGAGGCGGTGGTGCGGATCGACGATGTCCCGCATGATATCAGGGCCGGCGATCTCGTGTACTTTCCGGCAAAGGTGTTTCACGACATCAAGGTCACCAGCCCGGTGATCCGGATGCTGGTGATCTACGGGCCGCCCTATGACGAGCAGCCGCATCAGGTGGTGCGGAAGGAATGACGCGGGCCGCCGCGCGGCTTACCGCGTCACCACGATGAAGTCGGTGTAAAGCCCGGTCTCGTGGCCAAGCCCATGGTCCGAGACGATCAGCGAGGCGCCGGGGGTGACATATTCCGAGATTCGCTCGACCACCTCGGGCGCGATTTCGATCCGGTCCAGTACCGCCGCTGCGCCGAGGCTCTGCGTCGGTTCGGGGGCCCTGCTCAGCCGCTTCGCCGAAACTTCGATCGGACGGCCGCGACGATCGGTTTCGACGCGGGTCTTGACGTTCTCGGCTTTCGGCAGTTCCGGCGGCATTGTGACCGCCTTCCAGTTCACCTCGGTGTCGCTGCCGTCTTTCGCAAGCGCAGTGAAGACATGGGTGCCGAAATTCCGCTTGTCGTCCTTGAAGGTCACCGGTGCGCTGAACAGCGGAATGAAGTGCTGGCGCACGTACAGTGTCTTGTCCTTCTTGCTGATGAAGACCGTGATCGCGCCCTTGGGTGGCGCTTTCTTTTGCTTGGCGTCCAGCGATTGCGCGAAGCTCGCGAGGATCGGCCCCGGGATATTCGCAGGCTGCGGATAGATCGAGGCGGTCGTGTCGGAATTGCGCTCGCTGTCCTGAACCTCGGCCGCGGTTTTGGCTTCGGGGGTGGCCTCAGCCTCCACATGCGTGCCGGCCTGCTCGACCGAGGACGTCAGGTCGCGCATGGCAGGCTTTGCATCGGTGCCCTCTGCGGCTTCACCGGCGCCGTCGGTGGCGATCAGTGCGGCACTGGCGGTCCGCACCCGTTCCGGCATCGTGGTGTCCAGCGTCTTGCGCAGGTCCGGCAGCGTCTCGACGGCAGCAACCGGCGGCTTGGGCTGGAACAGCAACGGATGCGCCACGTCCACGGGTTCGACATCCTCGCGTGACACGATCACGCGCGTATTCATCCGGATGGTGCGCCACAGGTAATCCGCATAGCGCTCCGGCAGCCGGATGCAGCCATGAGAGGCGGGGTAGCCCGGCAGCTTTCCTTCATGCAGGGCGATGCCCGACCAGGTCAGTCGCTGCATGTAGGGCATCGGCGCGCCGCTATAGATATTCGAGCGGTGGTGCCGGTTGCGCTGAATGACGCTGAATACGCCAAAAGGCGTGGGATTGGAGGCCTTGCCGGTTGAAACCGGGGATTGCGAGACCAGCTTGCCGTTGGCGTAGAACGACACATTCTGCGACTTCACCGACACGATCAGCATGTGCGGGCCGGCGGGAGGCGGTGCCTCCTTCGCAGGTCTGGCGATCTCCGACTTGGGCGGTTTGCCGGCCGAGCGGGCCGGCTGCCGGGGGGTGAGGCGCTGGCGCGGTTCCGGCCTGCGGCTTTCCAGGCGCGGCGGCGGCCCGTCATACCGGTCATAGCGGGGGCTATCGCGGAAGAACAAAAAGTCCTGCGCCACGGCCGGGGACACCGACCCGGCCGCGAATGCCAGGGTCAGCATGCTGGCCCCGCCGAGCGCTCCAGCTTTCAGGCGGAAAAACGCACTCTTGATACACACGGTCCTAACCCTCGCCCCCGGAAAGCCGCATCTTAGGTGCCGAATCCGAACATAATGTTAGTGGATGCAACTTTTGGGATCATGTCCGGTCGTTTGGCGGCCAGCATTCGCATCGTTAGTGTTGCATTTACGGTGAATATCTGACGGATAGCCGGCAGACAGGCTCCTGCAGGGAGAGAAAGCATCATGAGTCAGGCCGCAGAAAAGCTTACAGCCCAGCGCCCCGGGTCCATCAAGGACGCGCATTTCAATTGGGAAGACCCGCTCGATCTGGAGGGGGAGCTGACCGAAGAGGAGCGCATGGTCCGCGATACCGCGCGGGGCTATGCTCAAGACAAATTGATGCCGCGGGTGCTAGAGGCCTATCGCGACGAAAAGGTCGACCGCACCCTGCTGCCCGAAATGGGCGAACTCGGCCTTCTGGGCCCGACCCTTCCGGAGGAGTATGGCGGTGCGGGCCTGGGCTATGTTGCCTACGGTTTGATCAACCGCGAGATCGAGCGGGTCGATTCCGGCTACCGCTCGACCCTGTCGGTGCAATCCTCGCTGGTGATGCACCCGATCTACGCCTACGGCACCGAGGCGCAGAAGAAGAAATACCTGCCGAAGCTCGCCTCAGGCCAGATGGTCGGCTGCTTCGGCCTGACCGAGCCGGATCACGGCTCCGATCCCGGCTCGATGGTCACCCGCGCCGAAAAGGTGCCGAACGGCTACCGGCTGACCGGCGCCAAGATGTGGATCTCGAACTCGCCGATCGCCGATATCGCCATCGTCTGGGCGAAGCTGGACGGCAAGATCCGCGGCTTCGTGGTCGAGCGCGGCACCGAGGGCTTCTCCACCCCGAAGATCGAGGGCAAGCTGTCGTTGCGGGCCTCGGTGACCGGCGAGATCGTGCTCGATAACGCCTTCGTGCCGGAGGATGCGCTGCTGCCGAATGTGTCCGGCCTCGCGGGGCCGTTCGGCTGCCTCAACAATGCGCGCTACGGCATCGCCTGGGGTTCGCTGGGTGCTGCGGAATTCTGCTGGCATGCCGCGCGTCAATACACCCTCGACCGCAAGCAGTTCGGCCGGCCGCTCGCAGCGAACCAGCTGATCCAGAAAAAGCTCGCGGACATGCAGACCGAGATCACGCTCGGGCTGCACGGTGTATTGCGTCTCGGCCGCCTGATCGAGGAGGGCCGTGCAGGTCCGCCCGCGATCTCGCTGATGAAGCGCAACAATTGCGGCAAGGCGCTCGATATCGCCCGCGTCGCCCGCGACATGCATGGCGGCAACGGCATTGCCGACGAGTTCCATGTCATGCGCCATGTCGCCAATCTGGAGACGGTCAACACCTACGAGGGCACGCACGACATCCATGCGCTGATCCTCGGCCGTGCGCAGACCGGTATTCAGGCGTTCTTCTGATCGTCTGCCTGTCGCTCTGCTGGAAAGCATAACTCTCCTGTGATGCCCGGCCTTGCGCCGGGCATTCATGTCTTTACAGGTCGGATTGCCCCGGCATGTGTCGCCGTCGCGGCAGGCTTTTTTCCCGACTGGTTGAATCATGGACATTGCGTCGACCGCATTGCTGGCAACGGCCGGGCTCGCCGGCGGCACGATTGCGAGCCTCGCTGGCGGTGCGGCGCTGATCACCTTTCCGACCTTTCTCGCCGTCGGGCTGACCCCGATTGCCGCCATCGCCACCAACATCGCCGCCCTGACTCCGGGCAGCCTGATCGCGGCCCTGTCCGACCGGACCCAATTGCCGCCGCTCGACCGCGGCTTTATCGGTCTGGTTCTCGCCTCGGTGCTCGGCGCCGGCATCGGTGCGCTGCTGCTGATGCTGACGTCGAACCGGGTGTTCGAGATTCTGGTGCCGCTCTTGATCGGCTTTGCGACCATCCTGTTCGCGTTCGGGGAAAAAATTAGTGCGGTGGTGCGTGCGCGCGCGCTCGCGAAGCACGGTCGCGAGCCGGAGATCAAGCTCACCTCGATTCCGATGCTGTTGCCGGTCTCCGTCTATGGCGGCTATTTCGGCGCCGGGCTCGGCGTGCTGCTGATCGCGGTGCTGCAACTTGCGACCTCCGGCGAATACCGGCCGGCCAACGCCACCAAGAATCTGGTGGCCGCCCTGAACGGATCGGTGGCGATGACGGTGTTTGCGGTTCAGGGCAGCATCAACTGGCCGGCCGCGCTTGCCATGATGTGCGGCGCCCTGGTCGGATCGGTGATCGGCGCGCGGATCGCGCGGCATGCGCCGCGCGAACTGATGCGCTGGGTCGTCACCGGCATCGGCGTGGTGCTGACTACCGTCTATGCGTGGCGCTACTGGTTCTGAAGCGCCGCTTGCGTGACGCAATTATCTCCGCGTCAGCTCGCACAATTCCACCAGGCGTCCGGTCATCGCGCTGAGCGGGTCCGCGAACGGCGCCACCACGTTGAAATGATGCGTACCGGGCACGGCCTCGTATCGCGTTTCCACACCCGCGGCGCCCCATGTGTCGGCCATGACATGCGACAGCCGGATGAATTCCGGCAATTCGTCGGCGCCGACCACGACATCGAGCACGCGGCCCTTCGGCGCCGGCCAGAATAGCGGCGAACTCGCCCGCGCCGAGGCCTCGTCCAGCTTGAAATCCGCGTTCATGTCGGTGGTGACGAGCCCGGTCAGGTCGAACACGCCGGAGATCGCGGAGCCCGCCGGGATCAGGTCGGCCGGCGCGGTCGGATCGAGCGCCTGCCAGTCGGTCGCCATCATGCAGGCGGTGAGATGGCCGCCAGCCGAATGGCCATAGACCATGATGCGCTTGCCGAAGCGCTTCCACAGGAACAGCACGGCGGCGCGCATCTCATCCACGATCTGCGCGATCGACACCTGCGGCGTCAGGTCATAGCCGGCGACCGCAACGGTGACGCCGTTGCCGGTCAGCCCACGCGCCAGATGGCTGTGTTCCTTCGGGCTCATCGCGCGCCAATAGCCGCCATGAATGAACAGCGCGACCGGCGCCTCGTCGTCCTTGGCCTTGAACAAATCGATATATTGACGCTCGCTCGGCCCGTAGCGGATATCGAGTTCGGCGCGGCCGTCCTTGATCATCATCTCGCGATAGGCGGCGGCGTCGCGCTGCCACTGCGTCACGATATTCGGGAAATCAGGCACCGCCGCGCGGTTGTTATAGGCTGCGCTATTGTCGATCGCCATTCCGGGAAGCTCCGCCAGATAAAATCCGGCGGGAGATTGCGTCAGCGAAACGCCCGGTGCAAGCGATCAGCGCTCATGGCCGGGCCGCAAAAATGTCCCGGCATTCAAGCATCTGCGGCCGATATTTGGCCCCGGAAACCAGGGGTTCCTTCGGGTCCTGCGAAATCGCTTTCGCTTGCGCGCTGAACCGGTTTATCTCTGGCTCATGAAGGTGAACGGCATCGCGACGCGGAGCATCTGGCTCGAGCCGGATGGCTGGTCGGTCGGCATTTTCGACCAGACCCTGCTGCCGTGGCGGATCGAGAGGCTGACGCTGCGAAGCGTCGGCGACGCCGTGCATGCAATCGCCAGCATGCAGACGCGCGGCGCGCCGCTGATCGGTGCGGTCGCGGCCTATGGACTCGCACTGGCGCTGCGCGAGGACGCCTCCGACGACAATCTCGCACGCGCGTATGCGCTGCTGCTCGCCGCCCGGCCGACCGCAATCAACCTGAAATGGGCGCTGGACCAGATTTCGGCAGAGGTCCGGCATCTCCAGCCTGCGCAGCGCATGGACGAGGCCTACCGGCGCGCTGCCGCGATCTGCGACGAGGACGTTGCCATCAACGAGGCGATCGGCCGGCACGGGCTGCCGCTGATCGAAGCCATCGCCGCGCGCAAGAAACCGGGCGAGCCGGTCAACATCCTCACCCATTGCAATGCCGGATGGCTTGCGACCGTCGATCTCGGCACCGCGACCGCGCCGATCTACACCGCACATGACAACGGTATTGCCGTTCACGTTTTCGTCGACGAGACCCGTCCGCGCAATCAGGGCGCCTCGCTCACGGCTTTCGAGCTGGGTCAGCATGGCGTGCCGCACACCGTCATCGCCGACAATGTCGGCGGGCATCTGATGCAGCATGGCCAGGTGGACATGGTGATCGTCGGCACCGACCGGACCACCGGCGACGGCGATGTCTGCAACAAGATTGGCACCTATCTGAAGGCGCTGGCGGCGCGCGACAACGGCGTGCCGTTCTATGTCGGCCTGCCATCGCCGACGATCGATTTCTCGCTCGGCGACGGCGTGGCCGAAATCCCTATCGAGCAGCGCGACGCGGCGGAGGTTGCGACCATGACCGGCCGCACCGCCGATGGCCGAGTCGAAACGGTGAAGATCGTGCCGGATGGCTCGGCCGTCGCCAACCACGCCTTCGATGTCACGCCGGCGCGGCTTGTCACCGGGCTGATCACCGAACGCGGCGTGCTCGCCGCCTCGCGCGAGGCGCTGGAGGCGGCATTTCCGGATCATCCGTCGATGCAACAGCCGCGGCAGGCTGCCGAATGAGCGAGCTGATCCGCCGCATCGCCGAGATGCCGGTGGACGGCCGGCAGTCGCAGACCGCGCTCACGGTGGCGCGCGGCACCATGCGACTGCTGCTCTCGCACGGCTTCACCTGCGTGAGTGAATTGCCGCTACCGTCGGGCCGGCGTGCCGATCTCGTCGGCATCGGCCGCGGCGGCGAAATCTGGATCGTCGAGATCAAGTCGTCGATCGCGGACTTTCGCGCGGACCAGAAATGGATGGATTACCGCATGCATTGCGACCGGCTGTTCTTTGCAACGACGGTCGAGGTGCCCTGCGAGATCTTTCCGAAGGATACCGGGCTGATCGTCGCCGACGGCTTCGGCGGGGAATTCATTTGCGACGCGCCCGAGCACAAGCTGCCAGCTCCGACGCGCAAGGTGATGACGCTGCGGGTCGCGCAATGCGCATCGCTGCGGCTGCAATCGCTGATCGATCCGGCCGGGCCTTATGGGAATGAGATATAACCCGCTGTCATTCCGGGTTCGTTTGCTTCGCAAGCGCCCCGGAATGACCAAGCGAGACTACCGCGGTGCGCGCTTCGCCAGGATGCGCTGCAAGGTGCGGCGATGCATGTTGAGCTGGCGCGCGGTTTCGGAGACGTTGCGGCCGCACAATTCGTAGATGCGCTGGATATGCTCCCAGCGCACGCGATCGGCCGACATCGGATTTTCCGGCGGCTCGGGCTTGCGGCCCTCGATCGAGAGCAGGGCGTTGATGACATCGTCGGCGTCGGCCGGCTTGGCGAGGTAATCGACAGCGCCAAGTTTCACCGCATTCACCGCGGTCGCGATGTTGCCGTATCCGGTCAGCACGATGCCGCGCGCATCGGGGCGCCGGCGTTTCAGCGCGGAAATGACGTCGAGTCCGTTGCCGTCGCCGAGCCGCATGTCGACCACGGCGAAGGCCGGCGCGGAGCGCTCGACCTGCATCAGGCCTTCCGACACCGTTTCCGCAGTGGTGACAGTGAAACCGCGACCTTCCATGGCGCGGGCAAGCCGCATCAGGAAGGACTTGTCGTCCTCGACGATCAGGAGCGAGCGCTCGCTCGAAATGGCCGGTTGCAGGGTCATGGAACTCTCCGAAGCCGCCAATCTTCCATAATTAGGTACTTGCAGCCTTCTGCTCAAGCTCGGCCGGGCCGGTAAACTCGAAAACCGAACGCGGCCAGCGGATGGCAACCACGGCACCGCTCTCGGGCAAGGCTTTGTTGACGAAAGTTAATTTGGCGCCGGTGCGCTCCAGCAGGGTTTTTGCGATGAAGAAACCGAGGCCCATCCCGGTTTCGCCGGTGGCGTACATGCGGCGCAGCCTGCGGCTGCGGACATAGGGCTCCCCGATGCGGCTGATGACCTCCGGGGCGAAGCCCGGACCGTCATCGCTGACGACGACCGTCACGGTGTCGGCGGTCCAATCCGCTGCAATCTCGACGCGCTCGCGGGCGAAATCGACGGCATTCTCGACCAGGTTTCCCAGCCCGTAGACGATCGCCGGATTGCGGGCGGCGACCGGCGAAGGCTGGCCGGTGGGCAATTTGACGTCGATGGCGATACCGAAATGCCGGTGCGGCTCCGCGACCTCCTCCAGCAGGTTCGACAGCGGCAGGCCGTCGAACGGGACGCCTTCGGCCTGCAATTCGTTGAGCTTGGCGAGAATGTCGCGGCAGCGCTGCGCCTGCTCGCGCAGCATTTTGACGTCGTCGGCATGCGGCGATTTCGGGTCGATCTCGCGCTCCAGTTCGCGCGCGATCAGCGAGATCGTCGATAGCGGCGTGCCCAGCGCATGTGCGGCCGCGGCGGCCAGTCCATCGATCTGGGTGATGTGCTGTTCGCGGGCGAGCACCAGTTCGGTCGCCGCGAGCGCGTTGATGAGCTGGCGCGATTCCTCGCTGATCTGCCACGCATAGATGCTGATGAAGAAGATCGCCAGCGCGATCGAGAACCAGACGCCCATCATGTAGAGATTCGGCAGCACCGGCATCGGTCCGTAGTCTTCCGACCAGGGCAGCGGCTCGTGGAAGAAGATCAGCAGTGTCGCGCAGGTGATCGCCAGCAGGCCGATCAGAATGGTCATGCGCGCCGGCAGCGCGGTGGCCGACAGCAGCACCGGACCGGCAAAGAAGAACGAGAACGGATTGTCGAGTCCGCCGGTCAGATACATCAGCACGGCAAGCTGGCCGATATCGAAGGCCAGCAGCCAGGCGGCGCGGCTCGGCTCGAGCCGCCGCGCCTGCTGGAACCTGATGCGGAGCGCGATATTCAGCCACGCCGACAGCGCGATCACCGACAGGCAGGCGTAGATCGGCAGATCGAATTCCAGCCCGAAATAGACCACCAGCACGGCGGCGGTCTGCCCGATGATCGACAGCCAGCGCAGGCGCACCAGCGTATCGAGCCGCACGTTGCGGCGGGGCATGGGCAGGCGCTCGAGGTCCATCGGTAACATGCCTCACGTTCTAGTCAGGCGGCTCGTAGCATAAAACGAGGCCATTGCGCGCAGCGTCAATGAGCGCGGCCCCGGCCTCTTGTGTTTCCGTCCGTTTGCGTCCCATGCGCCCCGTACCCTTGCGCTTCCGAGAGCGGGAGGGCACATGGTCGGGACCAGCCGCCCGGGTCTCAATGAACGCTGCCGAACCTGCCATTTCGCTCGACCGCGCCGTCAAGATCTACAAGGGCGGCATGGCGGTCGGCGGCATCTCCTTCGCGCTTCCGGCGGGGTCGGTGACCGCGCTGCTCGGCGGCAACGGCGCCGGCAAGACCACCACCATCGCTATGATCATGGGGCTGGTGACGCCGACCTCCGGCCGTGTCGCCGTGCTCGGCGCGCAGATGCCGCGGCAGCGCCATCGCGTGCTGCACCGGATGAATTTCGAGAGCCCCTATGTCGATATGCCGATGCGGCTCACGGTGCGTCAGAACCTGACCGTGTTCGGCAAGCTCTATGGTGTGTCACCGGTCCGCGAACGCATCCGCGAACTCGCGGCGCAATTCGATCTCAACGCGTTCCTGGATCGTCCCACCGGCAAGCTGTCGTCCGGACAGAAGACCCGGGTGTCGCTCGCCAAGGCGCTGCTCAACCATCCGGAAATTTTGCTGCTCGACGAGCCGACCGCCTCGCTCGATCCCGACACCGCCGACTGGGTGCGCGCCGAACTCGAGCGCTATCGCCGCGAGCGCGGCGCCACCATCCTGCTCGCGTCGCATAACATGGCCGAGGTCGAGCGGCTGTGCGATCGCGTCATCATGATGAAGCGCGGCGAAATCGTCGATGACGAAGCCCCCGCAAAGCTTTTGGCGCGCTACGGTCGCGAGAGCCTGGAAGAGGTGTTCCTCGACATCGCGCGCGACCGAAGGCAGGCGCAGGATCTCGCAGCCGGAGCGGCGACATGACGAGTGAGCCGCACCACTATCCGGAGCGCGAGGCGATCGCGTTCTCGCCCGCCCGCATCTTCGCGATGGTCCTGCGCTACTGGTATCTGCTGCGCTCGTCCTGGCCGCGCGTGCTCGAACTGGTCTACTGGCCGGCGGTGCAGATGCTGATGTGGGGCTTCCTGCAGCTTTACGTGTCGGAGAATGCCGGCTTCTTCGCCAAGGCGGGCGGCACCTTCATCGGCGCGGTGCTGCTGTGGGACATCCTGTTTCGCGGCCAGCTCGGATTCTCGATCTCGTTTCTCGAGGAGATGTGGGCGCGCAACATGGGCAATCTGATGATGAGCCCGCTGCGCCCCGTCGAGTTCATCTGCGCGCTGATGATCATGAGCATCGTGCGGCTCGCCATCGGCATGGTGCCGGTCACGATCATGGCGTTCGCGTTTTTCGACTTCAATCTCTACAGCCTGGGATTTGCGCTTGCGGTGTTCTTCATGAACCTGATCCTGACCAGCTGGGCGGTCGGTATCCTCGTATCCGGCATCGTCCTGCGCAATGGCATGGGCGCGGAGAGCATGGCCTGGACCATCATGTTCCTGCTGCTGCCGCTGGCCTGCGTGTATTATCCCGTCGCGGTGCTGCCGGCGTGGTTGCAGCCGGTGGCCTGGCTGCTGCCGCCGACCTATGTGTTCGAGGGCATGCGCGCGTTGCTGATCGACCACACCTTCCGGGCCGACCTGATGGTGTGGGCCTTCGCGCTCAATGCGGCCTATTTTATCGCCGCGATTATTGGCTTTCTGGCACTTCTCCACAGCGCGAGGATTGCGGGATCGCTGGTGCAGAGCGGCGAATGATGATTTCGTAAGCACTTGGGAATGTATTTCGCCTATATTGACGTCTTGAACAAAAGGCCGGATGTTGCGTTGCAAAATGACCCGGGGCCGAGAAAAAGCCGAGAGAACGCAAAGAATGCCGGAAAAGAACATCGCAATCGGGGAATTCGGCGCCGCACCTGACCTGCCCGTCGAGGCCGGCCCCGTCGTTTCCACCGGCATGTACTGGCTCTATGAGATGAGCCACGCCGCGCTCAATCCGGCGCGGGCGTTCTCCGATGTCACCCGCCTCTATCTCAAGAATCCCTTGAATCCGTGGTCGCACACCACCTTCGGCAAGACCGTCGCTGCATCGGCGGAAATGTTCGAGCGCTTCACCCGCCGCTACAGCAAGCCGGACTGGGACATCCACGACACAATGGTCGGCGGCGAGCGCGTCGACGTGCATATCACGCCGGTCTGGGAGCGGCCGTTCTGCCGGCTGCTGCATTTCGAGCGGGTGTTGAAATCGCCGCCGCGTCGTCCGCAGCCGAAGGTGGTGATCGTGGCGCCGATGTCCGGGCATTACGCGACGCTGTTGCGCGGCACGGTCGAGGCCTTCCTGCCGAACCATGACGTCTACATCACCGAATGGGTGGACGCGCGTCTGGTGCCGCTCGCCGAAGGCCGTTTCGACCTTGACGACTATATCGATTACATCATCTCGATCCTGCATGCGCTTGGCGGCGATTGTCATCTGATCGCGGTATGCCAGCCGTCGGTCCCGGTGCTGGCCGCAGTCGCGCGGATGGAAGCGGAGCGCGATCCGTATGTGCCGCATTCGATGACGCTGATGGGCGGGCCGATCGATACCCGCGTCAACCCGACCGGCGTCAACAAGCTCGCCGAGGACCGTGGCATCGACTGGTTCCGCCGCAATGTCATCACCAAGGTGCCGTTCCCGCATCCGGGTGTGATGCGCGAAGTCTATCCGGGCTTTTTGCAGCTCAACGGCTTCGTCAGCATGAATCTCGACCGGCATCTCGATGCGCACAAGAACCTGTTCTTCAATCTGGTGAAGGGCGACGGCGATTCCGCGCAGAAGCATCGCGAGTTCTACGACGAGTATCTCGCCGTCATGGACCTGACCGCCGAGTTTTATCTGCAGACGGTTGACACGGTGTTCGTCAAGCACCTGCTGCCGAAAGGCGAGATGATGCATCGCGGTGTGCGGATCGATCCGTCGGCCATCCGTAACGTCGCGCTGCTCACGATCGAAGGCGAAAAGGACGACATCTCCGGTCTCGGCCAGACCGAAGCGGCGCACAAGCTCTGCACCAACATTCCGCCGGATCGCAAGGCGCATTACGTGCAGCCGGGCGTCGGGCATTACGGCGTGTTCAACGGCTCGCGCTTCCGCTCCGAGATCGCGCCGCGCATTTCCGACTTCATGCTGACCAGCCAGAGCAAGCAGGGCAAGGCGGCGGCGAAATTCCCCCGCGTCGTCGAACGCGCAGCGTCGTAATCGACCGCTGTTTCGCCTCTGCGCTTTCCTCTCTCGTCATTGCGAGCGCAGCGAAGCAATCCACGGGGTCCTTCGGTGCTGCGATGGGTGGCTTCGTCGCTTCGCTCCTTGCAATGACGGGTGTGCCTGGTGGTCGCCCGTCCCGAGCGCCGTCGGGCGTCTTGACAAAATTCCTATAGAATAATATTCCTATATCGCCTTGCTCAATGAGGGGCGCCGTCCGGAGGCGTTCTTGATGGCGGAGCAGGGTGCGGCGCCTGCGGGCTGGATTCGCAATCCAGCACTCGGGCGGCGCCGGGGCTCCGCCCGGGGTCACTAGGGACCCCTGCCAGGAGCTGGCTGACGCCATGCGCAGATCAAGGCGCATGGAGGCAAAGCGCGGCCCGGCGCCGGGATAAGAACGCCGCAGGACGGTGCGCCGAGAGGCGGCTGCGTCTCAGCAATGGGGCGCGGCATTCAGGAACGGCCCTGCGTCTGTCGGCGCGCCGTCCGCCCCTCTCCATGCAAGCCGGGTGTTCCGGTTTGCGTCCACCCATCGCAACCCGGATGCTGCAAGGCATCGCGGCGGCGATGATTCGCGCCCGCCCGCCAGAGGGCACCCCCGGCCGGACGAAGGAATGAATCTTTATCCACTTTTTCAATCAAGATATGGTGTGTCCGCCGCCGCCTCCTACCTTGGCCGGCGTCTGTTTTATTTTTTGCCCGAAGGGATGTTTGGCAACCGGTCTATGGCAGTATCGCAGGCCGAAGCAGTCGAGGGTGACATGCCGCTCCGCGCGCTCCTGTACCGGCGACCGGCCGAACCGAAGGCGATCCAGGTCGTCCACGACAAGAACATCTATCTGGTGCGCGTGCGCCGGCACAGGCAGGCGCGCCGCTACACGCTGCGCATCCAGGCAGCGACCCGCGAGGTCGTGCTGACCATGCCGCCGCGCGGCTGTCTTAAGGAAGCCAGGGAATTCGCCCAGAAGCACGGCGGCTGGATCGCATCGCGGCTGCATCACCTGCCCGCGGCCGAACCGTTCGCGCATGGCGGCGTGGTGCCGTTGCGCGGGCAGCCGCACCGGATCGTCCATCGCAAGGGCGAGCGCGGCACGGTCTGGGTCGAGACTGGCGACGATGGCGAGCGACGGCTGTGCGTCGCCGGCGAGGTGCCGCATATCGACCGGCGGGTCGGCGATTTCCTGCGCAAGGAGGCGAGGCGGGATCTCGAACAGGCCAGCCGCGCGCTGGCCCAGAAACTGGGCGTGTCGGTCAAGACGGTCTCTATCCGCGATCCGTCGAGCCGCTGGGGTTCGTGCTCCACCACCGGGGTGCTGTCCTATTCCTGGCGGCTCATTCTCGCGCCACCCTTTGTGCTCGATTATCTCGCCGCCCATGAGGTCGCCCATCTGGTCGAGATGAATCACTCACAGCGTTTCTGGCGGGTGGTGGACCGGCTGTGTCCGAATGTGAGGCGTGCAAAAGCGTGGCTTGACATGCACGGGCCCGAGCTTCACCGCTATGGTTCGCCGCGGGCAAGGATCGAGCCCGACGTTCCAGTCGATGGAAGACGCCAGCCGCGGCGTTGAGACGCCGTCACTCTTCGATGCTGAAGCCCGACACCTTCGCGCTGACTGCGCTGCTCGCCGCATTGACCGCGCTCGCGCCGCTGTCGACCGATCTGTATCTGCCGACCTTGCCGGATATCGGCCGCGCCTTCGGCGTGTCGCCGTCGCAGGTGCAACTGACCTTGTCGGGCTATCTCGTCGGCTTCGCGCTCGGCCAGATCAGCTATGGCCCGATCTCGGACTGGTACGGCCGGCGCTCCGGCCTGATGGTGGCTTTGTGCTGCTATTGCCTCGGCAGCCTGATCTGCCTGCTGTCGCCGTCGATCGACGTGCTGATCGGCGCGCGGGTGCTGCAGGCCTTCGGCGGCTCCGGTGCGATCGTGCTGGCGCGCGCCGTGGTGCGCGATTTCTACAGCGGCGCGCGCGCCGGCAAGGAATTGTCGATGATGGGCCTGGTCATGGCCTTCGGTCCGGTCTCGGCACCACTGATCGGCGGCGCCTTGCATGCGATGTTCGGCTGGCGTTCGGCTTTTGCCGCGCTGCTCGTGTTCGGGGTCGCGCTGACGGCGATGGTGGTGCGCAAGATGCCGGAGACGCTCACCGAAAAGCCGGACGTGGCGATGTCGCTGTCATCGATGCTGGCAGGCTACCGCGACCTGATCCGCATCCGCGACTTCAATCTGTATCTGATGATCGGCGCCGCATCCTATACCGGGCTGATCGCGTGGTTGGCGTCGATGCCGTTCCTCTATCAGACGCGATACGGCCTGACGCCGTTCCTGATGTCGCTGTCGATTTCCGCGAGCGCCGTCGGCTATCTGATCGGCACCATGATCGCGACCCGGATCGTGGTCAGGACCGGTATCGTCCGCACCATGGGACTGGGTGCGGTGGTCATGCTGGCCGGCGGGCTGGCGATCTGCGCCGTGGTCGCGCTCGACCTGAATTCGGTGATCCCGGTCACCATCGCGGTCGGGATCAATCTGGTCGGGTTCGGTCTGTTGTTTCCGCAGACCATGGCGGGCGGGCTGTCCTGTGCGGCGGAGCGCGCCGGTGCTGCGTCGTCGCTGCTCGGCTTTGCGCCGCAGGTGAGTGCAGCCACCCTGAGCGCCTGGGTAGTGGCGTCGATCGCGTCGGGCGCCTGGCCGGCGGCGCTGGCCGTGCTGGCGATGGCGGCGCTGGTACTGCTGCTGTGGCTCGTCCTGTGGCTCGCGCCGTCGCGGCGGGTCTAAAGCGTTTTTGAGCGAAGTGGGTACCGGTTCGCGTGAAGAAAACGCGTCAATGCAAAGAAACCTATCTGCGGCCGAACAGGCGGTCGAGCAGCCAGCTGTCCATGCCATCGTTGCGGCTGGCCGGTGCAGGTGCGCCGCGTCCGGGTATCGATCCCGGCGGCACCGGGCGAGAGTCCTGATACGAGCCCTGATACGAATCTTGCGAACCCTGGCCATAAGTCTGCGACGGCGCACCGGGGAAGGGCGTGGCGATGCCGCCATGCACGCCGGGCAGGCTGGCGACCGGCACGTTGCGATGCGCATTCTTCATGAAGCGCGCCCAGATTTCCGACGGCAATCCGCCGCCGGTCATCTTCTTGGTCGGCGAGGAATCGTCATTGCCGAGCCATACCGCGGTGACGAGCTGCGCGGTGTAGCCGACGAACCAACCGTCGCGGAAATCCTGGCTGGTGCCGGTCTTGCCGGCGGCTGGCCGCCCGCCGAGATCGGCCTTGCGGCCGGTGCCGGTCAGCAGCGTTTCCTGCATCATAGTATTCATCATCGCGACATAGCGCGGCTCGACGATCTGGCCGAGGCTTTGCGGCCGTCGCTGGAAGCGGACCTTGCCGTCCTTGCCGCGAATGCTTTCGACCACATGCGGCGTGATCGCCATGCCGTTATTGGCGAAGGTTGCGAAAGCCGACGCCATTTCGAGGACGGAGACTTCCGAGGTGCCGAGCGCGATCGAGGCATTGGGCTCGAGCTTCGATGCGATGCCGAGCCGGTGCGCGGTGCGCGTCACGGCGGTCGCTCCGAACTCGAGCGTGAGGCGCACCGACACCGTATTCAGCGACATTGCCAGCGCCTGGGTCAGCGTCACCGGACCGTGATATTCGCGCGTGTAGTTTTCCGGGCGCCAGCCTCGCACCACGATCGGGCGATCCTCGCGCACCGTGTCCGGCGTCAGGCCCCGCTCAAGCGCCGTAAGATAGACGAACGGCTTGAATGCGGAGCCGGGCTGCCGCTTTGCCGCAACCGCGCGGTTGAACTGGCTTTCCGAATAATCCTTGCCACCGATCATCGCCCGCACTGCGCCATCGGGCGACATGGACAGCACCGCGCCCTGTTCCACGCCGAGTTTGCCGCCGCGCATGGCGAGTTCTTCCGACAGCGCCTGTTCGGCCAGCAATTGCAACGCCGGATCGATCGTGGTTTCGACCACGATGTCGTCCTCGACCCGGCCGATCAGGTCGTCAAGCACATCCATGATCCAGTCGGCGACGTAATTGATCGAGCCGGTGGTCTTCTGCTTGAGCGCATGCGCCGGCTGCAGGATCGCCATCTTGGCCGCCTGGTCGCCGATGAAGCCCGCGTCGGCCATCGCCGTGATCACCACCTGCGCGCGCCGCTCGGCCCCGTTCGGGTTGCGGGTCGGCGCGAGACGCGACGGCGAGCGGACCAGACCCGCCAGCATTGCGGCTTCCGACAAGGTGGTGTGGCGCGCATGCTTGCCGAAATAGCGCTGCGCGGCAGCCTCTACCCCATAGGCGCCGGCGCCGAAATAAACCCGGTTCAGATACAGTTCGAGAATCTCGTCCTTGGTGAATTTGCGCTCGAGCCACAGCGCCAGAGCGATTTCCTGCAGCTTGCGCGTCCAGGTCCGGTCCTGGGTCAGGAACAGGTTCTTGGCCAATTGCTGCGTGATCGTGGAGCCGCCTTGCGAAACGCCGCGGTGCATGACATTGGCGACCGCCGCTCGCAGGATGCCGATCGGGTCGATGCCGAAATGCGACTTGAATCTGCGGTCCTCGATCGCGATGAAGGCCTGCGGCACGTGGGCGGGCAGCTCCGTCAGCTTCGCCGAGACGCCGCTGTCGCCGCGCACGGCGAGAATGCGGCCGTCGGTGCCCGCGATCTGGATCGAGGGCGGGCGCTTGGGAACTTCGAGCGACTGGATCGACGGCAGATGCGCGCCAACCCACGCCACGAGGCCGATCAGGGCGATGGTGCCCCACAGCGCGAGCACGATGCTCCAATAGATCAGGCGGCCCAAAAACGAACGCCGCCGTCCCTTCTTCCCGGCGGGTTTTTGCTGTGGTCTCGACGATGCAGGCTTGGCGGCACGGCTGCGCGGACGCGCGCTTTTCACGCGACGCTCCTGGTCTTCGCTGCCGGCAAGCCTGTCCTGCGGATCGGCGCGCAACTCGCGGTTGGGAACGCCGACATCGAACTTTGGCTCGCGGCGTACGGACTTGCTTCGCCGTCCCAAAGCCATCCCCCGCCGGACCCCGCGGCGGGGGCGCCGCGCGGTTCGGCAGCCAACGCTACGGGACCCGGTTTAAGGGCCGGTTAAGGCAGCGGGCTGGGCTTGGTGACGCGCATGCGACGCATTCAACACAGTGATGAGAATGGCTGTAAACAGGGGACTTTCGTGTTCTCAAGACCGCGGATTTATGCATGATCCCCGACCGCACCGGACCTGCCGGTGGGTTCAAACTCTGGGGGATTGAAACCATGCGCAAAGGCGCTCTACTGCTCGCTCTCGTTGTGCTCGCTGCTGCACCGACCGCTGCTTTCGCGGCGAAGAAGGCCAAGGCACCGTCCGACCCGAATGCTGCCGGCCAGAAGCTGGTCTATGCCGCGATGATGCAGCCGTATTACGCTTGGCAGAGCATCTGGGTCGTCAAGCCGGCCCCCAAGAAGAAATAATCGGCCAAGCGGCTGGAATTTTGCGACGCCGGAGCAATGCTTCGGCGCCTTTTTCTCGCTCGCCGGGAAAGCCGGGATCGGCCTACCGGGTCGCGGTCTCCGATGCAGGCCGGGCGAACAGGGCGAGCAGCGCGCGCTTGATCGCGGCCTGCCGCGTCGGCGAGGCGACTTTCGCGCCGAGCAGGTCGGTGACATAGAACACGTCGACCACACGTTCGCCAAACGTCGCGACATGCGCCGACGTGATGTTGAGCGAAAGCTTGGAGATGGTCGCGGTCAGTTCATAAAGCAGTCCCGGCCGGTCGAGGCCGGTGACTTCCACGACCGTATAGCGGTTCGACCATTCGTTGTTGATATTGACCTCCGGCTCGAGCACGAAGGCCTTGAGCCGTCCTTTCGGGATCGCCCGCCGCGCCACGACATCGGGCATCTTGATTTCGCCCCGCAGGGCCTTCTCGATGGTATCGGCTATCCTGCCGGCACGGCGGCCTTCGTCCTCGTCATGCTCGAATTCGCGCGTCAGTGAGATGGTGTCGAGCGCCAGTCCGTCGGTTGTGGTGTAGATCTGCGCGTCCACGATGTTACCACCCGCCGCAGCGCAGGCGCCTGCAATGATCGATAGCAAACGGGGGTGATCGGGTGCGATGACGGTCAGCTCGGTCACGCCGCGGGCGGCGTCGAACGAGACCTGGGTCGCGAGCGTCTTTCCCGAATTCCACGCCTCGCGCAGGAAATGCGCATGCGCGACTTTGCGCGGCAGATCGACCTTGAGCCAATAGGCGGGGTAATGACGTGCGATATAGCCGTCCACTTCCTGGGTGGGCCAATTCGTCATCGCGTCGCGGAATTCGGCCTGGGCCATCGCAACACGCCGCTCGCGATTGACCTCCGAGAAGCCGCCGGTCAGCGCCGGTTCGGTTTCATAATACAGGGTCCGCAGCAGCTGCGCCTTCCATCCGTTCCAGACGCCCGGTCCGACCGCGCGGATGTCCGCCGTCGTCAGCACCAGCAGCAGCTTCAGCCGATCGAGCGATTGGGCGATCGCCGCGAAATTCTCGATGGTCTTGCGGTCGGACAGATCGCGCGATTGCGCCACCGTGGACATCACCAAATGGTTTTCGATCAGCCATGCGACGGTTTCGGTCTCGGCATTGGTGAGACCAAGGCGCGGGCAGAAACGCCGCGCCACGCGAGCGCCGGCAATGGAGTGATCCTCCACCCGTCCTTTCGCAATATCGTGCAAGAATAAAGTGATGCGCAGCAGCGCGCGTTGGCGCGGCGGCAGTTTTTTTACTAGCTCGTTGGCGAGCCCGTATTCTTCGTTGGTGCCGGCCTCGATTTCGGAGATCACGCCCATGCAGCGGATCAGGTGCTCGTCGACCGTATAGTGATGATACATGTTGAATTGCATCATCGCCACGACGCGGCCGAACGCGCGCACGAAAGCACCCAGCACGCCGGCCTCGTTCATGCGGCGCAATACCGTCTCGACATCGTTGCGCGACGTCAGGATTTCAAAGAACAGCCGGTTGGCCTCGGCGTTCTCGCGCACCTCCTTGTTGATCAGCGACAGCGACCGTGTGGCGGTCCGCATCGCATCGGGATGGAACGCAAGATTGTGCTTCTGCGCGAGATAGAATATTCGGATGAGATTGACCGGATCGCGTTCGAAGACATCGGGTCTGACGATATTGATCCGGTTATTGTCGACGATGAAATCGTCGGATTCGGAAAGCGCCCGGCGTCCGGTATTGGGCCGCAGACGCGCCATCATCCGACCGAGCATCGGTGCGGATTTGGTGTGATTGGCCTCAAGGGCCGCGCACAGGATGGCGGTCAGATCGCCGACATTCTTGGCGGTCAGGAAGTAGTGCTTCATGAACCGCTCGACGTCGCGCATGCCGGGATGTTCGGTATAGCCGAGCCGGACTGCGATCTCGCGCTGGATGTCGAAGGACAGCCGCTCCTCCGGACGGTCGGTGACGAAATGCAGGTGGCATCGCACCGACCACAGGAATTCTTCGCAGCGCCGGAACAGTTTCAGCTCGTCCTTGTCGAATACGCCGTGATCGACGAGCTCTTCGACATTGCGCACGCGGTAAACATACTTTCCGATCCAGAACAGCGTGTGCAAATCGCGCAGGCCGCCTTTGCCGTCCTTGACATTGGGCTCGACCAGGTAGCGCGATTGGCCAGTGCGGCGCAGTCGCTCTTCACGTTCGGCGAGTTTGGCCGCGACGAATTCCGGACCGGTGCCGCGCACCACGTCGTGGTCGAAGCGGGTCACGAGTTCGTCGAACAGAGTGCGATCGCCGTTCAGGAATCGGGATTCCAGAACGGCCGTGCGAATGGTCATGTCGGCCTTTGCCTGGCGAACGCATTCATCCACCGAACGCGTTGCATGCCCGACCTTGAGGCCCATGTCCCAGAGGCAATAGAGGATCGCTTCGGCGATGGATTCGCCCCAGGCGGTCTGCTTGTAAGGCAGCAGGAACAGGAGATCGATGTCGGATCCCGGAGCCAGCAACCCGCGTCCATAGCCGCCGGTCGCGACGATGGCCATGCGCTCGGCTTCCGACGGATTCTCGGACGGGTAAAGATGCTTGCCGGCGAATTCGAACAGGACGCGAATGATCTCGTCCTGCATCGCACAAAGCCGCTCGGCGCAACGGCGCCCCTGACGTTCCTTCAGCAGGAGTTGCTCAGCTTTCTCCCGGCCGCGGATCAGTTCGCCTTTCATGAACTGGGCAACAGCCGTGCGCAGTTCGCGGTCGCGCCCCGAATAGGTCGCGGCCAGCGCCTCGATCTCGAGCGCGGCGGCGGTGGAGTCAAAAACCTCCCCTGCGGCGCGGGATGTCTGGTCCGGTGACAGCATGCCGAAGGGGATACCGGAGCGCTTGGCGGCTGTCACGGGCTTAAGCGCGCCGGTTGACGAAGTTTAATGTGCCTCGTCGGTTGGAGGTGCTATGAAAAGCCCAGCAGTATCAGTGGTTAACGGCAACAAAAGAAGCGGGCGCCCGGGAGCGGGCAAGCCTTTCGCCGAAACGGGGGAGCGAACATGCGATCCTACGAAGTGTGCGAATGTGGCGCGCCGCTGCAACTGCGCGAGCAGCCAACGCCGGTACCGGTGGGCACCGAAGTTCTGCTACAGGTGACCGCTGCCGGGATTTGCCATAGCGACATCCATTTCTGGGAGGGCGTCTACGACATTGGCGGCGGCAGGGTGATGCGGCTGACCGACCGCGGGCTCAAGCTTCCCCTGACGCTTGGACACGAGAATGTCGGACGGGTGGTTGCGGTCGGTCCTGAAGTCAGCGGCGTCGCGATCGGCGACGAACGTCTGGTCTATCCTTGGATTGGGTGCGGTGCCTGCGCGGTCTGCCGGCGCGGCGACGAACAGCTTTGTCTCAAGCCGCAGTTCGTCGGCGCATTCCGGCCCGGCGGCTTCAGCGATCATCTCCTGGTGCCTCATCCGCGGTGCCTCGTCGATTACGGCGATCTGGCGCCCGAGCAGGCCGCGCCACTCGCTTGTTCCGGCCTGACGGCCTACGGCGCCCTGAAGAAATTCGGCGATCTGCTGAAGACCGAACCGATCGTGGTGATCGGGGCCGGCGGCGTGGGGCTGATGGCGCTTGCCATTCTGCGGGCTATGGGCGCGCGCGGCGCGATCGTCGTGGATATCGACCCGGCAAAGCGCGAGGCCGCGATGCGGGCCGGGGCGCTTGCGGTGGTTGACGGGCGGGCCGCCGATGCTGCGGCGCAGGTTCAGGCGCTCGTCAATGACAGGATCTGGGCTGTGGTCGATTTCGTCGGCTCGGGTTCCTCCGTAACGCTGGGAATCGACCTGCTGACCAAGGGCGGCCACCTGGTCGTCGTCGGTCTGTATGGCGGCGAAATCACATTGCCGACGCCGTATGTTCCGATGCGGGCGATGACATTGCAGGGCTCCTATACCGGTAGCCTGCCCGAGCTGAAGGAACTCATCGCGCTTCTCGGGAAGGCATCATTGCCATGGATGCCGGTTGAGGTCCGCCCGCTCGATAGCGTCAATGCAAGCCTGAGCGACCTGAAGGACGGGAAGGTGATAGGCCGCCTCGTGCTCGCGCCGAATTGAGTTTTCGAAATGACCAGTCCTGCTCATAAACACGCTTCGCTGGCTGGCGAGGGCTGGCATACGCGGCTTGGCTCCGATACATAACAACAACCTCCGGTTTCAAACGTCCGCATGTCCCCGTCCGATTATTTCTGGCTCTCGCTGCTGCTCAAGGCAGCGCTGACGTCGACCATCATCGTCACCGCCTCGTTGATCGTCGAGCGCGGCGGCGCCTTTCTGGGCGCGATGATTGCGTCGCTGCCGACATCAGTCGGCGCGGCCTATATCGTGATGTCGGTCGAGCATTCGCCCGACTTCATCTCGAAATCGGCACTCGGCAGTTTGACGGCGAACGCTGGCGGCGTGACCTTTGCAGCGATCTATGCGCTGCTGGCTCGCAAGTCGTCGCTGATCGTCAGCCTCGGTGGCGCGCTTGTTATTTGGTTCGCGAGCGCGCTGACATTGAGCCGCGTTGATTTCACGATGTGGCAGGCCATCGCATTGAATTTGGCGGTCGGCGCAGTCGCGATCTGGGCGACGGCGCAGGCGCGGGCAGCCTCGTTCCCGAAAGCTGCCGTGGTGCGGCGTCGCTATGACATCCCGCTGCGCGCCGCCGCCGTGTCGGTCTTCGTGATCATCGTGACCACGCTGAGCCATTCGATCGGTGCGACTGCGTCCGGCATTTTCGCCGTATTCCCGATTGCGATGTCGAGTTTCATCGTCATCCTGCATAACCGCATCGGCGGGCCTGCGACCTCGAATGTGATCGCCCATGCCCAGATCCCGATGCTGGGACTGATCCCGGCCTTCCTCGCGGTCCATCTGCTCGCGGTGCCGCTGGGCGAGTGGTGGGCGCTGCTGGTCGCCCTGATGGCGTCGCTGCTGTGGAATGCGCTGCTCTGGGCCTGGCGCACGCAGCTCAGCGCGCGCCTGCCGATGGATTAATCTTTCGCCGCGGACAGCTTGGCCTTCAGGGCGTACAGCGCCTCCATCGCCTCGCGCGGCGACATCTCGTCGGGATGCAAAGCCTGCAGTGCCGCGATCACCGTGTCGAGCGGCGCCGGTTGGGCCGATGATGCGGGGCGCGCCGCCTGGAACAGCGGCAGATCCTCGAAGCCTCGCACCGGCCGGCCGCGATCCTCGGCCTCGAGCTCGGCCAGCACCACCTTGGCGCGCTCGATGACGCTCGCCGGCAAGCCTGCGAGCTTGGCGACCTGAATGCCATAGGACCGGTCCGCGGCGCCCGGCACGACTTCATGCAGGAACACGACTTCGCCCTGCCATTCCTTGACCCGCATGGTGGCGTTATGAATGCGCGGCAGTTTCGCGGCCAGCGCGGTCAGTTCGTGGAAATGCGTGGCGAACAGCGCGCGGCAGCGATTGACCTCGTGCAGATGTTCGACGCTGGCCCAGGCGATCGACAGGCCGTCGAACGTCGCGGTGCCCCGCCCGATCTCGTCGAGAATGACCAGCGAGCGCTCGGTCGCCTGGTTCAGGATCGCGGCAGTCTCCACCATCTCGACCATGAAGGTGGAGCGGCCGCGGGCGAGGTCGTCGGCGGCGCCGACGCGCGAGAACAGCCGGTCGACGATCCCGATCCGCGCGCGCCGCGCCGGTACGAAGCTTCCCATCTGTGCAAGGATTGCAATGAGCGCATTCTGACGCAGGAAGGTTGACTTGCCGGCCATGTTCGGCCCGGTGAGCAGCCAGATGCGGCCGGTTTCGCGGGCCTCCTGACCGGCCTTGGGCGGTGGCGCCGATAGGTCGCAGTCATTGGCGATAAAAGGCTCGCTCAGGGATTGCTCGACCACGGGATGGCGGCCGCCTTCGATCACAAAGGCCTGCGAACGGTCGATAACGGGCCGCACGTAATCGCGTTCGACGGCCAGCGCCGCCAGCGCGGTTGCGACGTCGAGCGCCGCGAGCGCTCCGGCTGCCGCCATGATGTCGTCGCTCGCCGCCTGCACCTGCGCTGCCAGCCGGTCGAATATTTCGATTTCAAGTCCGAGCGCGCGGTCGGCGGCGCTGACGATCTTCGCTTCCAGCTCGCCGAGTTCGGTGGTGGTGAAGCGCACCTGACCGGACAGCGTCTGGCGATGGATGAAGCGGGCATTGAGCGGTGCGGCCATCAGCTTGTCGCCGTGCTGCGCGGTGACCTCGACGAAATAGCCCAGTACGTTGTTGTGCCGGATCTTGAGAATGCGGATGCCGGTTTCCTCGGCATAGCCGGCTTGCAATTGCGCGATCACCTTGCGCGAGCGGTCGCGCAGCGCACGCGTCTCGTCGAGCGCGCCGTCATAGTCCTCGCGGATGAATCCGCCGTCACGCCTGAGCGCCGGCAATTCCTCGGCGAGCGCCGCCGACAATTCAGTGAGCAGGCCTTGCGCCGGCCGTCCCAATTCGCGTGCGATCTCCGCAATCTCCTGCGGGAGATCGGGAAGGCTTGAGAGCTGCGCCGCCAGCGTCGATGCGGCTGCAAGTCCGTCGCGGATCGCGGCAAGGTCGCGTGGTCCGCCGCGTCCGATCACAAGGCGCGACAGCGCGCGCGCCAGGTCGGGCGCAGACTTCAGGCTCGTGCGCATATCGCCGCGTATCGCGGGATCGGACACGAACAGCGCCACCGCATCCAGCCGGCGTTCGATGGCATCCGCATCGGTGAGCGGCGCGGCCAGGCGCTGCGCCAGATGACGCGATCCGGCCGCGGTGACCGTCCGGTCGATGGCCGCCAGCAGCGAGCCCCGGCGTTCTCCTGACAGTGTGCGGATCAGTTCGAGATTGGCGCGCGTGGCGGCATCGATCGCCAATGCCGCACCGGCGCTTTCGCGCAGCGGTGGCGACAAAGGCGGCCGCTTGCCGAATTGGGTGCGCTCGACATAGGTGACGCAGGCCGCGGCCGCGGTCAGTTCGAGCCGCGACAGCGGGCCGAAGCTCTCCGTGGTCGCGACCTTGAAATAGTCCGCCAGCCGGCGCTCGGCTGTCGCGCCATCGAATACGTCGCGCGTCAGCGGCATCACATGCTCAAACGCGCGCAACAGCGGCGCGATGTCTGCGTCGGCATAAAGTGCGTCGGAAACGATGATCTCGCCGGGATCGATGCGGGCGATTTCGGCGCCGAGCTGACCCGCGTCGCTCTCGGTGACCTTGAACTCGCCGGTCGAAATGTCGATCCAGGCCAGCGCGAAACGACCTTGATCTTCCACCGACGAGGCGCGAGCGCGTGCAAGCGCAAGAAGATAGTTGTTGCGCCGGGCATCGAGGAGCGTGTCTTCCGTCAACGTGCCGGGGGTGACGAGGCGAACCACGCCACGCTGCACGACACTCTTGCCCCCACGCTTCTTCGCTTCTGCCGGATCCTCCAGTTGCTCACAGACCGCGACGCGATGTCCGAGCGCGATCAGCTTGTGCAAATATTCGTCGGAGCGTTCGACCGGCACCCCGCACATCGGAATGTCATTGCCGAGATGTTTGCCCCGCTTGGTGAGCACGATGCCGAGTGCGCGCGACGCGATTTCGGCGTCCTCGAAGAACATCTCGTAGAAATCGCCCATCCGGTAGAACAGCAGGCAATCCGGATTGGCGGCCTTGATCTCGATGAATTGCTCCATCATTGGCGTGACGCGAGCGGCATCGTCGCCCGCCTTTTGCGTCACGCGCGCTGTGTCGGGCGCGGCTTCGGCCGGTGTTGGCTTGTGTGGGGCATCCATGGTGACGGGCACGCTAGCAGAACAAAACGGCACAGGCATGAGTTTTGGGGGCGGCGTTCACAGGCGGCGTCGCCCGAAAAAGAAAACGCCGGGACAAGCCCGGCGCAGTCTTCGGAGTTCGGCTTCTTGCGGCCGGAATCGCTATTTCACAAAGGTCTTGCCGGTGATCCGTTCCAGATTCTTGTAATAAACCTTGTCGAGGTCTTCCTTCGGCATGCCGTATTCGTCGAGGATCCGGAGGGTCTCGCGGATATACATCGTGCCCTTCTCCGGATCGAACGGGCAGTCGGACGCGAAGATCACCTTGTCGAAATCGAAAAAGCCGAAGCCGATCTTCATCGCGCCTTCGGAGGTGAAGGTCGCGGTATCGGGATAGAAGTCGTGCTTGAAATAATCGAGCGGGCGCTTCTTGAGGCTCTTGAGCAGCGCGCCGTAATCTTCATCCGAGGTGCGGGCGCCGAACTGATCCCAGCCCGGTCCGATGCGGCCTTCCAGCGTCGGCACGATCGAGCCGAAATGGTGGACGATGACCTTCAGCTTCGGCATGTCGTCCAGCATCTTGGAGAACACAAGGCGCGACATCATCGCCGCGGTCTCATACGCCCAGCCGAAGGTCCACCAGATTTCGTAAAGCGATTTTTTCTCGTCGAGATAATCCGGGAAGTTCGCGGCACGCGAGGGGTGTACCCAGATCGGCTTGTCGAGCTTTTCCATCGCCGCGAAGAACGGCCGGAATTCCGGACGGTCGAGCGGCTTGCCATTGACGTTGGTGAAAATCTGCGTGCCACAGGCACCGAGTTCGTTGATGGCGCGCGTGGTTTCTGCGACGCCGGCATCCTTCGCGGTGAGCGGCGTCTGCGCAACGAAGCCCGCGAACTCGTCCGGATATTTCTGGCACAACTCGGCCATACCGTCGTTGCCGATCTTCGCATATTCGACCGCGAGATCGGGATCGCCCTTGGAGAGCTGCTCGAGCGAAGGGGCCGCGAGCGAGATCACCTGCTTGTAGTCCTTGAAGCCGCCGATGATCCTGCGGCGATGTTCGATGTCGTGCAGCGCCGGTAATTCGGTGGCGCGCTTGCCGATATCGGGCAGGCCGCTGGCCAGCAGTTTCTCGAAATAGGCTTTCGGGAAGAAGTGATTGAAGGCGTCGATACGCATGCGGAGAGAACCTCGTTAGGACGGATTGGTGGTCGAGTGGTTTCAGTACGGGGTGATGACGTTCAGCAGCGCCTGCTTCTTGTCCTTCATGACGGCGTCGCGAGCGCGGGCGAGTGCAGCCGGTACATCCTCGGGGCGCTCGACGCGCTCGCCATGTCCGCCCTGCGCCGTCACGAATTCGTCGAAGGGCGGGGACGGGTCGAGATCGGCGAGGAAACGGCCGTCGGTCTGGCCGGCAACGCCGTCCTTGAACATCGACAGCGTGGCTTTGCGGACCGCGCCATAGCGGCTGTTGTTAAAGATGATCGACAGGATCGGAAGGTTGAACTTCTGCTGCACCCAGTGGCTGACCGTCGGATTGCCGAACATATAGCTGCCATCGCCGAGCGTGGCGACGATCAGTTTTTCCGGTGCTGCGAGTTTGGCGCCGATTGCGGCGCCAAGTCCCCAGCCAAGCCCGCCTGCAGGCCCGAGCGAATAAAAGCTTTCGGCCTTGTCGCGCGGACAATGCTCGAGCGAGAGCGGGTATTCGTTGAAGATGATGGCGTCGGTGCCGAACGCTTCGCCGATGCAATGGCTGAGATAGGCCGGCGTAATCTTGTCAGCGGAGCCACGCGCCTCCGTCGCCGATTTCTCTGCGCGAAGCTTGCGGCGCTCGGCCATCTTGTTGCGGCGTGTCTCGATGGCCGACGCCATGGCCGAGAGGTGCTTGTCCAGCGCCGCATGCAGCGCCTCGTACACGTCGGCCGATCGCGCCACCATCGACAGATCGCTCGGAAACGACCGCATCGGGTAGCGCTGATAGGTCGGGTCTTCGCCGACATGCGCGACCTGGCAGCCGCTCTTGACCTTGTCGTAATGCGGATAATACGGCACGTCGCATTCGGCGTTGATGATGAGATCGGCCTCCGGCACCAGCGGTCCGGAATCGTAGCCGGCATGCATCGGATGGCTCGACGGCAAGGTGACCACGCGCGGATTGTGATTGACCACGGGCAGCGCGTAAGTTTCCGCGAGCTTTGCAAGCGCCGCGACCGCGCGCGGATCGCCATCGGACGAGGTGATGATCAGCGGCGATTGCGCCTTGGCGATCCATCCCGCGAGCGTCTCGATCGCATGCGGATCGGGATGTCCCAGGGACGGCAATTGCCGTGGCGCCGATGACAGCGTGTCCGAGACCGGCGCGGACAGCGGCTCGCGCGGCAGCACCAGATAGACCGGGCCGCGCGGCGATGTCATCGTCATCTCGAAGGCGCGGGCGGCCACGTCGGCGGCCTGTTCCGGGACTTTCATCTCGTAGTCCCACTTCACCAATTCGCGCAGCATGCCGGCCTGGTCGAACATTTCCTGCGCCCAGTGAATCGAGCGGCTGCGCGAGCCGAAGCTGCCCTTTTCGGTGAAGGGCGTGCGCCCGGCAGCGAGGATCAGCGGCGCCCGGTCGCGGGCGGCATTTGTGACATTGTTGATGGTGTTGCCGGTGCCGACATTGACGTGGACCATGACGGCCTGGGGACGGCCGGTCATCAGATAGGCGCCATGCGCCATCGCCACCGCGAGGTTTTCGTGCGGCACCAGCACCGGCTGCGGGAGCTTGGCATTGCTGCCTTCCCCGCGCGTGAAGGCTTCGACGATCGGCGGGAAGTCGGTTCCGGGATTGCAGAAGAAATAATCGACGCCATGCTCGGACAGCGTTTTCAGGAAAATCTCGGCCGCGATCGGGGCGCGGTCACCTTGCTGTTTGGCCATGCGTGTTCGCGCTTCCTCGACGGCGCCCCGGCTTTCGGCATTCCAGGCAGCCTCGCTGCGCGAAACGGGCCGGGGCTTTGATCTTGCGGCGCTAGCTCTAGCGGACGGCCGGAGGGGTTACAATGCCACCCGGGAATGCGGGCTATTCCGCAGCAATGCGGAATGACAGGCGCGCATCGAACTCGTCCAGACACTTGGCCAGCGATTGCCCTTCGGGGTCCAGAAGCGCCGCGGTGCGGGCGCTGGCAATGCCGTCGATGGCGTCCTGGACAGGGATCAGGCCTTGCAGGGCAGGATGGATCAGGCGCGTTTCGATGGTCTGAAAGTTCTCGGTCCCGCGCTTGTGGGTGGAGCCGTAGCCCTTGATCAGCCGCGCGCATTCGGCGACTTCGAGCGCCAGCGCGGGTGACAGCCGCGCCGCCTGCAGGATCGTCGCCAGCCAGGACTCGATCTGCGCCTGCTCGACGACATAGCGATGCATGAAGCGGCGCAGGGGGCGCAGCTTGGCGAGCAGCCAGAAACGCAGGTAGCCGGTGACCGACGTGGTTTTCACGTACATGCCGACATGCACTTTATCGAGCCAGCCGCGCTTCTCGGAATAGGCGATGATCCGGCGCGCCAGCGCATGCGGCAGCACTTGGCACATCTCCTCGATGCCCGGCTTGAGAAATTCAGTGACGCTGTACGGCTCGCCGTTGTTGGCGCCCAGCTCCTGCTCGATCCGCTGCATGCGCGCCGGGTCGATCTTTGCCTGCGCGACGCGGATCAGGTCCTCGAACGACATCCGGACCGCAAGATGGCGCGCGGTTTCGCGCAGAAGCTTGCCGTCGCCATGCATCTGCGCCTCGATATCGCGCACCGGAGCAAGCCGGTCGAGGAGCAGGCGGGCGTAATTGTCGTCCTGGAAACGGGCGAGGCGCCGCACGCCTTCGATCACGACGTCCTGTGCCGATTGCGGCATGGTCTCGCGGATTTCGCGCTCCAGGCTGGCGAGATCGTTGCGCGGCTTCTCGCGGCGCTTGCCTTCGGACGCCCGGCGGAAGGTCGTGGCTTCGGTGCGGGCCGCTGTCAGCCCCGCCTTGAAGCCGCGCAGGTTGGCCTCCGCCGCCTTGCCCTCGGCGCGAATTGCGCGCTCGAAGGCCTTCACCGGGATCGGCAGTTTGCCGCAGCCGGCAATGGCTCCGAGCATCACCGCGTTGATCATGGCGCCGGCTTCCTTGGCGACCGATTCCATGTCGAACAGGATGCGCGACTGCGCATTCTTCTCTGCAACATCGAGCAGCCGTGCATCGTCGAAGCGGCCGTCGCCCAGCGCCATCTTCTCGTTGATCACGTAGAAGCGGCTGGTCGAGGAAATCAGCAATGTGCGGTCGGGGGTGCAGAAGCCGTTGGCGATGCAGCGTCCCGCTTCCATGAACTCCGAGGATACCAGCACGTCGATGTCGCCGATGCCGGGCGCGAGCGCCAGCACCGGGCGGCGCAGTCCGAGTTCATGCCAGGGCGTCGGGTAGATCTCGATATAATAGGTCGTGCCGCCGGTGCGCTGGGCGACGCCCGGGATCGAGGTCGATTGCGCCGGCAAGCCGAGATCGGCCGCTGCCGACATGATCCAGTTGGTGAGCACGCCACCGCCTTCGCCGCCAAGCGCGGCGATCAACATGGTGACGGGACGCTGCTCTTTCGTCATGCGGTCACCTGTTCGCGCGCAGCAGGCACCGCGCCTGCGGGCATATCGGCCTCACGCGGACGACCGCCGAACCAGCCGATCACGGTGCGGCGGATGCCGAACAGGGTGCGATCCCACCAGGTGGCGTTGCGCACGAGCTCGGCGCGATAGAAGGACGGGCAGAGCACGGCGGCATGTGCGACCTCGCCGCAGAGACCGCAGCCGACGCAGGATTCGATCACGCTGGCGACCGGATCGGTGCGCAGCGGATCGGGCGACGGCTTCACCGTCAGCGAGGGACAACCGGACAGACGGATGCAGGAATGGTCGCCGGTACAGATTTCGTCATCGACGCCGAACTTGGTGCGGACCACGCGCTCGCCGCGGGTCAGCTTGGCGGCATCCTCGGCGCGCACCCGGCGCTGCCGCGCGAGCTGGCATTCACCATCGGCGATGATAACCTTCAGGCCGTGCTCGGCGCTGGCCAGCGCTTCCTTGATCGCCGCCATCATCTTGCCGACCGAATAGGTGCGCACCTTGCGCAGCCATTTGACGCCCATGGTTTTCAGCGTCTGCTCGATATCGGCGGTCTGGCCTTCGCCGGAGCGGCTGGCCTTGGATGAAGGCATGTATTGCAGGCCGGTCGCCGAGGTGTAGCCGTTCTGGAACACGATCAGCAGGCCGTCGCCCTTGTTGAACAGGTTCGAGGTGACGCCGGTGATCAATCCGTTGTGCCAGAAGCCGCCATCGCCCATCACCGCGATCGGGCGCTTGTTGGTGTTCGGGCCGACCGCGGCCGCACTTGCCAGCGACATGCCGTAGCCAAGAACGGAATTGCCCATGCTGAATGGTGCGAAAAGTCCGAAGCAGTGGCAGCCGATATCGGCCGAGATATGCGCGTTGCCGGTTTCCTGCTGTGTCAGCTTGAGAGCGGAGAAGACCGGACGCTCTGGGCAGCCGGTGCAGAATGTCGGCGGCCGCGGCGGCATGTCGCGCAAGGCATGCGACACGGCTGGAAGATGCGCGGTCAGCTTGTTGATGCGATCGCCCACGGCTGCGGTATCGAGACGGGCGGGGCGGGCTTCGATCAGGAATTGCGCGAGGCCGCGCATCAGCACTTCCTGGGTATATTCGCCGGCCGGCGGCAGTACGTCCTTGCCGTAAAGTCTGGTCTGGATGTCGCCGCGCCGCAGCTCGGTCGCGACCATCTGCTCGATATATTCGGGGAAGCCCTCCTCGACGATCAGCACCGCTTTCTTGTCGGCGCAGAAGGAACGGATTTCCTGCGGCACCAGCGGATAGGTGACATTGAGGCAAAGCACCGGCACGCGGCATTCGCCGAAGGTGTCGGCCAGGCCCAGCCGCTCCAGCGCGCGCAGCGTGCCGTTGAACAGGCCGCCCTGCACGATGATGCCGATATCCTTCAGGTCGCCAGGGAAGAACTCGTTCAGCTTCTCGCGCTGGATGAAATCGCGCGCGACCGGCATGCGCTGCTCGACCTTCAGCTTCTCGTGGACGAAGGTGACAGGCGGATGCGAGAGCCGCGCGAAGTTATGCGGTGCGGGCGAGGTGCGGCTGAGTTCCGAGATGGCCGGCTTGATATTGTCCTTGGCGGCAAAGGCGCCGGTGACATGGCAGGCGCGAATGCGCAATTCGAGCATGACCGGTGCGTGGCTCGCTTCGGAGAGCTCGAAGCCCTTCTCCACGATCCGCACGATGCTCGGCAGGTCCGGGCGCGGATCGAGCAGCCAGATCGAGGATTTCAGCGCATAGGCATGCGAGCGCTCCTGGATCACCGCGCCGCCTTCGCCGTAATCCTCGCCGACGATGATCATGGCGCCACCCATGACGCCGGGCGAGGCGAGGTTGGAGAGCGCGTCGGAGGCGACGTTGGTGCCGACAATCGCCTTCCAGGTCACCGCGCCGCGGATCGGGTAGTTGATCGAGGCGCCGAGCATGGCGGCGGCGGAGGCCTCGTTGGTGCAGGTCTCGACATGGACGCCGAGTTCCTTGAGGTAATCCTCCGCGTCCACCATGACGTCGAGCAGGTGCGAGACCGGCGCGCCCTGATAGCCGCCGACATAGGACACCCCGGATTGCAGCAGCGCCTTGGTCACGGCGAGGATGCCCTCGCCGTGGAAGGTCTGGCCCTCGCCGAGCCGCAGGGACTGCACTTCCTTCTTGAATGAACGTTCCATGAGCCTCTGCCGCCGGACAATCGTGAGCTGTCTGTCCGGTATTTAGCACCTTGGCACAATTATAAAAGGCAGCGGTTTGGCCCCTCAAACCGCCGCGCCATGGTGCGACAAGCTGCCCGCTACATATGCGACGGCAGCCAGGTCGCCAGCGCCGGGAACAGGACGAGGATGACCAGCCGGATCAGGTCGGTGATGATGAACGGGATCACCCCGATGAAAATCGTCGATATCTTGATGTCCTCGAGAACGCTCTTGATGACGAATATATTCATGCCCACCGGCGGGTGGATCAGGCCGAGCTCCACCGTCATGACGATGATGATGCCGAACCAGATTGGGTCGAATCCCATCTCCTTGATGAGCGGGAAGATGATCGGGACGGTCAGGATCACGATCGCCAGCGCATCCATCAGGCAGCCCAGCAGCAGGTACATGAGCAGGATCAGCGTCAGCACGCCGTAATTGCCGATGCCGAGACCGGTCAGGAAGGCGGTGACCTTCTGCGGGGTCTGGGTGATGGTGAGGAAATAGCCGAACAGCAGCGCGCCGATCAGGATCGTAAACACCGCCGCCGTGGTGCGGGTGGTCTCGAGCAGGCATTGCAGGATTTGTTTGCCGTTAAGCCGCCCGCGAGCGACGCCGATGATGAAGGCACCTCCGGCGCCGGCACCGGCCGCTTCGGTCGCGGTGAACATGCCGCCATAGAGGCCGCCGATCACGAAGGCGAACAGCAGCAAGGTGGCCCAGACGCCCTTGATGCTTTCGACGCGCTCGCTCCAGGACGAACGCGGGCCCGCTGGCAGGAAACCTGGCTTCGTCCAGCCGATGATCGACACCGTGGCGGCGTACATGATGACGGCGAGGATGCCGGGAATGACGCCGGCGATGAACAGCTTGCCGATATCCTGTTCGGTAATGATCCCGTAGATCGCCAGAACCGTCGACGGTGGGATCATGATGCCAAGCGTGCCGCCGGCCGCGATGACGCCGGCCGAGAAGCTTTCCGGGTAGTTGAAGCGGCGCATCTCGGGATAGGCGACGCGCGAGAAGGTGGCTGCGGTGGCGACGGAAGAGCCGCAGATTGCGGAAAAGCCGCCGCATGCAAGAATGGTGGCGATACCAAGCCCGCCGCGCAGATGGCCGATGAAGGCATTCGCGGCGCGGAACAGTTCGCGGCTCATGCCCGAGGTAGTCGCAAATGCGCCCATCAGCAGGAACAGCGGCACCACCGCGTAGTTGAAGTCGGTCACCGTCCGCATTGTGGTGTGGCCGACGATCTTCAACGCCGGGCTCATCGACGTGAGATAGCCGAAGCCGGTCACTCCGACGAGTCCGAGCGCCATGCCGATCGGCACGCGCAGCAGCATCAGCGTGAACAGCGAGACGAACCCGATTACGGCAACTGCGTCAGTAGACATCGGAATATCTCACTCGCCCGACTTCGAAATTTCGTCGACTGGCTTCATCAATTCGGGATGGAAAATCAGCCGATAGGTGCGAACGGCAATCAATAGAACGGCGGCCAGATCGCCGATCCATGCGATCGCGAAGAACGGCCAGACCGGGATGCGCATGTCGAACGTCTGCACGTTGGCGCCGTAGGTGGTCGAGACCTTGTCGAACAGGGTGTAAGTCTGCACCGAGACCACGAACAGCAGCACCAGCGTTGCGAACACGTCGATCACGCGCTGCCAAGTTTTGTTCACGTTGGCCCAGAGCAGGTCGACGGTGATGTGGGTTCCGCGATAGCTGGTCGCGGCGATGCCCCAGAAAATCACGATGCCGAGCAGCAGCTGTCCGAAATCATAGGCGTCGGGGATGGTGTATCCGAAAAAGTAGCGCAGGATCACCGAGATAAAGACGTCGAATGCCACCAGGCCGATGAAGAACGCGGCGACCCATTCGATCGAATCGATGAAGCCGTCCATCCATCTGCTGACTCTGCTCATCCCCCAACCTCACGGCGCCGTTCGGACGGCGGCAAAATATCTGCGGCTCTCTCGGCATAACGGCGGGAGAAAAGTCCCCCCGCCGTCGGTTGCATATCGCCTGGAACGCGTCGCGCGATCAATAGGCCGCGTTGAACTTCGAAAGCGAATCCCGCAGTTCCTTCATGACCGCGTCCGGATCGCCGCCCGCCTTCTTCACATTGGCTGCCCACGCTTTTTCGAGCGGCTCGGCGGCCTTCTTCCATTCGGCGAGCTGCTCGGGCGTCAACGGGTAGACCTCGCGGGAGGGATCCGCCTTCAGCTTGCCGATGCCGGCATGCTCGTAGTCTGCCCACGGTGCGGCGACGCGCAATGCCCATTCGTTGGTGCAATGATCGTCGATCACCTTCTTCTGCGCCGCCGACATCCGGTTATAGGTCGTGGGGCTGAAGACGAAGGCGAAGGTGGTCGCGTACATCGGTGCGTCGATGTGATACTTGGTCACCTTGTCGATACCGAAGAGCGGCACCGAGCCCCACGGAAAGGTCACAGTCTCCGCCACGCCCTTTTCGAGGATGTCACGCACTTCCGGGGCGCTGGACTGCACATTCGATCCGCCAAGCAGCGAGATATACTGCGCCATCGTCGCGTGCGCGGGCCGAACCTTCATGCCCTTGATGTCGCCGGGCACCGTGATCTTCTTCTTCACGGAGTGGAAGGTGCCGGGATCGTGCATGAATGCGAGGCAGAATTTGACGTCCTTCATCTCCTTGTCGGCGTAGTTCCGGTACCAGGCGTCGAGCGCCTGCGAGCCGCCCTTGGCATTCGTAACCAGGAACGGCAATTCACCGGCGCCAATGATCGGGAAGCGGCCCGGCTGATAGCCCGGATTGATGTAGGTCAGGTCGGCGATGCCATCGCGCGCCATGTCGTAATGGTCGAAGGCCTTGCCGAGCTGCTGCGACGGATAGACCTTGAACTTGATGGTTCCGCCCGAGGCCTTCTCGACCGACGAACCCCAGTCTTCCAGCGCCTTCTGCAGCGGGTGGGTGGGCGGCACCCAATGGGCAAGCTTCAGGTCGAAGGTCTTGTCCTGCGCCATTGCAGGCGCGGCAAACGCCAGCAAGGCGCCAGCGGCAACCAGTGAGCGAACGGATTGTCTGGATATCATTCGGATGTTTCTCCCTCGGGTCTGAGATCGCGGTTCTTTATGCATCTCGCAGATGCGAGATGTTTCCCGGCATTGTAGGGGAGAATAGTTGGATATAAAACAATTTTCAGGTTGATCTTTCGACGCATCGAGGGGGAACATTTTGGCGCGCGATACGGTCGCACTGAGCAGCGCCGAAAGCGATGTCAGTCCGCGCGCCAGCGTGGATGACACCCTCGATTTCGGTCCGTTCGACGACTGGATCGGTTTCCGGCTTCGCATCGCGCAGATCGCGTCGTTCCAATCCTTCGCGCGGCATGCCCAATCCGTGGGCTTGAGCCCTGGACGATTTGCCGCTCTGGCCCTGATCGATCGCAATCCCGGGATCAGCCAGACCGCACTCGCGCGCGCAATTGGTAGCGACAAATCCACACTCACGCCGGTGCTCGACAATCTGGTCAAGCGCGGATTGATCAGCCGGGTTCGAACGCGCAGCGATCGCAGGCTTTACGAGCTGTCGCTGACCGATGCCGGTCGCAAGGTGATGCGGGCGATGCACGAATGCGCGCAGCGTCACGAGAGCGAACTCGACGCGATCGTCGGGCCGGCGGAGCGTGAGCAGTTCGTCAGGACGTTGCGGAAGATATCGACGGCGCTGGGTTTGTAGCGTTCGCGCCGCGCCTGTCGCCAGGCGGGCGCTCAGAACTCGCCGCGGAATCGCGCCGCCAGTTCCTCCGGCAACGGATGCGACTTGATCTTTGACTTGTCGTGGGCTTCGCGCTTCACCCAGGCGCGCGTTTCCTGGCCTTCGACGGCGACCTGGTTGTTCTTCCGGATCTGATGCTTGATCTCGAAGCTGGACCGGCCGACCCGCACGAAAGTCGACTGGATGATGACATCGTCCCCAAACCGGGTCGGGACGATGAATTTGGCCTGGGTCGCGACCAGCGGATAGCCGTCGAACTCGTACCGCTTGAGCAGTTCGGCCTTGCTCACGCCGGAGGCGGCGGTGATCAGCATGGTGACCGAATGGTCGAACATCGCGAAATAGCGCGGATAGAAAATGATGCCGGCGGGATCGCAATCCCCCCACTCGATCCTGACGCTACGGCTGTTGCTGAGCATTGACGTATTCTCGCGCAGCGATGCGGGGTGGTTGGACTCCCTCCCCTGAAAGGAGGAGGGTTGGGGGAGGAGGTCGTAACGTGGCCCCCACCCGACCGTCTTCGCTGCGCTCGACGGTCGACCTCCCCCTTTCAGGGGGAGGTGAGGGAAAAAGTCAACGCGGCGCCATGCGCAAGGCACCGTCGATTCGGATGGTCTCGCCGTTCATATAACCGTTTCGTACGATGAACATCGCCAGATCGGCATATTCCTCTGGCCGCCCGAGCCGCGGCGGGAACGGCACCGACGCGCCGAGGCTCTTTTGTGCCTCTTCCGGCAAGGCGTCGAGCATCGGCGTATGGAAAATGCCGGGCGCGATCGTCATCACGCGAATGCCGAACTGGGCGAATTCACGCGCCGCCGGCATGGTCAGTGCCACCACGCCGCCCTTCGACGACGAATAGGCGGCCTGGCCGATCTGCCCTTCGAAGGCGGCGACCGACGCGGTCGAGATGATGACGCCGCGCTCGCCACCATCAAGCGGTTCGGCCTTGCTCAACGCCGCCGCGAACAGCCGCATCATGTTGAAGGTGCCGATCAGGTTGATCTCGATCACCTTCTTGTAGTCGGCAAGCGGCATCGGCCCGTCGCGGCCGACGATGCGCTTGGGCGGGCCGACGCCGGCGCAATTCACCAGCACGCGGCCGACGCCGTATTTCTTCTGAACCTCGGACAGCGCGTCCGCCGCGCTCTGATCGTCGGTGACGTCGCATTTGACTGCGATGCCGCCGAGCTTGTCAGCAACCTGTTGGGCTGCGGCCAGATTGATGTCGAGCAGCGCCACCTTGGCGCCCGCCTTGACGAAGGCTTGCGCGGTCGCGGCGCCCAACCCCGATGCGCCGCCGGTGATGATTGCGACTTGTCCGTTGATGTCCATGTGACCGCCTAATTCTTCGAGGCTTCGGTATTTTCGATCAGCAGCGCAATCCCCTGGCCACCGCCGATGCAGGCCGACGAGATGCCGTAGCGCAGGCCCTTGCGCTTCAACTCGCGGGCGAGCGTCGTGGTGATGCGAATGCCGGTCGCGCCGAGCGGATGGCCGATAGCGATGGCGCCGCCATTGACGTTGAGCTTGTCCTCGTCGATGCCGAGTTCGCGCGCGCAGGCCATGACCTGCGCGCCGAAGGCCTCGTTGATCTCGATACGATCGATGTCCGACAGCTTGAGCCCGGCGCGTTCCAGCACCGCCTTGATAGCGGGCACAGGTCCGATACCCATCACCTCCGGCGGCACGCCAACAGCCGCGGACGCCACCAGGCGCGCGAGCGGCGTCTTGCCGTTCTTCTTCAGATAATCGCCGCTCGCGACCAGCGCCGCCGCGGCGCCATCGACAATCGCCGACGAATTGCCGCCGGTCTGCACGCCACCAAAGGCTGGCGGGATTTTCGCGAGCGTATCCACCGGCGAGGGCCGCACATGGGTGTCGGTCTTCACTTCCGGGGTCTTGCGCGACAGTTTGATGCCGCGCGGTTCGTAGCCTTCCAGTTCGAACGTCTCGGTCGTGACCGGGACGATCTCGCCATCGAGAAAACCGTCCTTTTGAGCGGCGAGCGCGCGGTCGAACGAACGCGCGGCGAATTCGTCCACTTCCTTGCGGGTGATCTGGTATTGCCGAGCGAGATTTTCGGCGGTGTCGCCCATGGTGACCTTGGCGGCGGGATCGAGCAAAGCCTCCCACAGGAAATCCTTGAACTCGACCTGGCCGAGGCGGAAGCCGGCGCGACTCGTATAGGACGCGACTGGATTGCGGCTCATCGATTCCGTGCCGACGCAGAGCGCGACGTCAGCGCGTCCGAGCGACACCGCATCGGCGCCCTGCGACAGCACTTCGATCCCGGTGCCGCAGACCCGCTGCACATGATGCGCCGGCGTCTCGATCGGAGCGCCGGAATAAAGCGCCACATGGCGTGGCAGGCAGAACACGTCGAAGCTCGCCTGCGCCATGTTGCCGGTGATGACGGTGTCGATATCCTCGCCCTTGACGCCGGCGCGCTTCAGCACCTCGCGCCCGACCTTGATGCCGAGATCGGTCGGCGAGATCGCTGCCAGGGGCCCGTTGTAATCGGCGAATGGCGTGCGCACGCCCTCGACCAGCCATGCATCGGTGAACGTGGCGCCGATGCCGCGTGTTTTTTCAGACATGTCAGGCCTTCTTGTCGATGGTGATCACGCGCGGCGAGGGCGGATCGGAATACATTTCCGCCACCATCGCCTTGCGATGGCTCAACACCGCGCGCTGGTTGATCGAGCCCTTGTCGGTGATTTCACCGACATCGAGCGACGGCGGCTCGGCGAGCAGGATCGCCCGCATCACGCGATTGGACGAGCCGGTCGAGGACTTTGCGAAGTCCGCCAGCAAGTCCCTGAACTTCGCCTTCACGCCGGCATGGTCCAGCACGTCGGCCGCGGCTGCGTCCTTCGGCAGGTCCGGTGCATATTTGCGCAGCGCTTCTACGTCGGGGATGACGATGACGCCGATATAGTCGCGGTCGGCGCCGCCGATCACCACATCGCGGACATACGGCGCAAAGTGCGAGATGAAAGCCGCCCGCAGCGGCCCGACGCTGACCCATGTGCCGGTGCCGAGCTTGAAATCCTCGGCGATGCGGCCGTCGAACAACAGGCCCTGCAGCGGATTGTTCTCATCCTCGAATTTCAGCGCGTCGCCGATCTTGTAGAAGCCTTCCTCGTCGAAGGCTTTCGCGGTTAGGTCCGGCTGGCGCCAGTAACCCGGCGTGATATGCGGCCCCTTGAAGCGCGCCTCCAGCTTGCCGTCGACCGGCACCAGTTTCAGCGTCGAGCCGCGCGCCGGCAGGCCCATATTGACGCCGTGGACGCTCTCCCACATCCGGCTCATCGCGAAGGGCGCGGTTTCGGTCGAGCCCAGACCGGTCAGGAACAGGACGCGCTGCCCGATCGTCTGCATCGCGAGGTCCTGATACTCGTCATAGACGTGCTGCGCGATGGCGGCGCCCGCGTACCACAGCACTTTGAGGCGGCTGAAGAAGTTGCGCCGGAGTTGCTCGTCCGAACGGAAGAACGGCAGCAGCGCCTCGTATCCTTTCGGTACGTTGAAATACCAGGTGCAGGCGACGTCTTTCAGATTGCGCACCGTGTGCTCGATCGCGCCCGGCAGCGGCTTGCCCTCGTCGATATAGAAGGTGCCGCCGTTATAGAGCGCGAGGCCGACGTCGTGGTTGCCGCCGGCAGTGTGATGCCACGGCGCCCAGTCCAGCACTGTGGGCGGCTCGTCCTGCAGATACTGCAACGCCGAGCGCACCATGATCTGGTTCGAGCACCACATCCGCTGGGTGTTGATCACACCCTTCGGCATGCCAGTCGAGCCCGAGGTGAACAGGAATTTCGCGATGGTGTCGGGTCCCACCTTGTCATGCGCGTCCTCGACCGCATCGGTCGGGATGGTGGCGGCGAGATGATTGAAATCGATCGAGTGACGGGCCGGGATCGGGTTGCGCGTGAAGACCAGTTCGGTCTCTTTCGGAACGATCGCCTCGATCGCCTTGGAATATTGCTGGCCGTCGCAGGCGAATACCATGCCCGGCGTGAGCAGATCGAGGATGTAGCGCAGCTTGCCGAAGTCCGAGGAGACCAGCGAATAGGCCGGCGAGATCGGCGCATAGGGGATGCCGACATAGAGGCAGCCCAGCGCGAGCATCGCGTGTTCGAGATCGTTGCCGGACAGGATCGCGACCGGCCGCTCGGCGGACAGGTTGCGCGTGAGCAGGGCCTGACCGATGCATTTGGCGTATTGCAGCGCCTGCGCGTAGCTGATGTGACGCCATTCGCCATTGGCATCGCGCGCCGCCATGAAGGTACGGTCGGGCGTTTTGTTAGCCCAATGCACCAATCGGTCGGTGATCCGCGCCGGATAGTCGTCGAGCGGATAGCGCGAGCGGATCAGCATGGTGCCGTCCGGCCGCCGCTCGATATCGATCTCCGGCTTTTCGAGTTTCACCGGCCGGATCGGAGCGGATGTATTGGTACGCGTCGTCTGAGGCGCTTGCGCCATGGCTATCCCACCCTGCCGGCGCCTTCTCGTCAGCCCTTGTGCAGAGCCTTGGGCGCCCGTTTCTCAAGAAAATCCTTCAGCCGCGACTGCGCTTCCTCGCTGCCGGAGGAAATCGCAGCCATCAGCGCTTCCATCATATAGCCGCCCGGACGGTCGATGTCCGCAATTCGTGGCAGCGCATGCATCACGGCATAATTCGTCATCGGGGTATTGGCCGCGCAGCGCTTGGCGAGTTCGATACCCTTCTCCAGGCCGGTGCCGTTTTCCACCAGATAGTGGGACAGGCCCATCGTCAGCCCGTCTTCCGCGCCATAGGTACGGCCCGTCAGCATCATGTCCATCATGCGCGAGGCGCCAATCAGGCGTGGAATGCGAACCGAGCCGCCGCCGCCGACATAAATGCCGCGTACGCCTTCCGGCAGCGCGTAATAGGTCGACTTTTCCGCCACCCGCACATGGCAGGCCGAGGCCAGTTCGAGGCCACCACCAACAACCGCGCCATGCAGCACCGCGATCACCGGCACCTTGCCGAATTCGAACATGTCGAAGACGCGATGCCAGTTGCGCGAGTGATGCACAGACTCGACCGTGCCGCGAACCGTCAGTTCGGACAGATCGAGGCCGGCGGAGAAATGGTCGCCATCGCCGGTCAACACCACGGCGCGGATGTCGGAGGGCAAGCCGGCGAAATAGGCCTCGATGCCCATCACCAGCGTGTCGTTCAGCGCGTTGCGCTTTTCCGGTCGCGACAGCCGCAGGAATCCGATCTCGCCGTCACGTTCGGCGGTAATCGAGGCAGGCAGGTTTGGAATGTCGATCTTGGTCCTTGGCATCGGTCCCCGAGACGGCCTGTCCGGCCTTGGTCTAATCGTTGTCGTTGACAACAAATTCCCGAAAACCGGCCCGGGGTCAATCCCCATCCTTGGAGGTATGGAGAAAAAAGCCACAAAATATTGGGATTTCTGCCCACTGAACCTGCCGCCACGCCGCTGTGGCGGTTGGCCGGGACGAGCTAAAGGACCTCATATACCTCCAGCTTCACCGCATTCTTCTCGCGCTGCCCGCGGGCAATGGTGATGACGCGGTTCAGCCAGTCCAGGTCCTTGTCGCCGGTCTCGAACCGCATGCAGGTGCGGAAATAATAAAGCGAGGGATCGACCTGCTCTCCGGTCAGGAGTCGCGCCAGCACCTCAGGCGGTCCATGCCGGATGCCCTCGCTATAGACCAGAATATAGGCGCCGCTGTCGGCCTGGATGGTGTAGCGCGCCTCGACATGGGCAGCGCCGTCGGCGCGGATGAACTGCCAGTCGGCGCCGCCGGGCAGGATTTTGCCTGTCACCTTGCCGGTGACGGTTCCGCCAAGAATGTTGATGACGCGCCGTTCGCCGATCGGCGTTGCCCCGAACTGGAGGATGTCGGCAAGTTCGGCGTGGACGGTCAGGATGGGCGCGGGCGAGATCAGGTTCATGTTATTTCCGGCTGGCGGTCATGCGATGCGGCGGGCGTGCGTCAGGGCAGGGCGTTTCGTAGCCAAAAATATTGGACTTGGCGCGAATTCGCTGGCATTTGACCCTCCGAAACCCGCTCCGTAAATAGAATAAAGCAAACCGGCGCGACAACGCGCCCGAGGAACCGCTTGATATGTCGCGTGTGATGTCGCTTGCCGAGGCCGTGTCATCGACCATCAAGGATGGCGATACGGTTGCGATGGAAGGCTTTACCCACCTGATCCCGCACGCCGCGGGGCACGAAATCATTCGTCAGGGCAAGAAGCATCTGACGCTTCTGCGGATGACCCCGGATCTGATCTACGACCAGATGATCGGGATGGGCTGCGCCGACAAGATCATCTTCTCCTGGGGCGGCAATCCGGGCGTCGGCTCGCTGCACAGGCTGCGCGATGCGGTCGAGAACGGATGGCCCAACAAGCTCGAGATTGTCGAGCATTCGCATGCCGCGATGGCGAATGCCTATGCCGCAGGCGCCGCGGGGCTGCCGTTCACGACGTTCCGCGGTTACATCGGCACCGATCTGCCGAAGGTGAATCCGGCGATCAAGTTCATCGAATGCCCGTATACCGGCGAAAAACTGGCCACGATCCCTGCGCACCGGCCGGATGTCGCAGTCATCCACGCCTTGCGCGCCGACAAGGGCGGCAATGTGCTGCTCGAAGGCATTCTCGGCGTGCAGAAGGAAGCGGTGCTGGCCGCGAAGAAGTCGATCGTCACCGTCGAGGAGATCGTCGACGATTTCGGCCCGCGCAATCTCAACGCGGTGATCATTCCGGGCTGGGCGCTCGGCGCAATCGCGGTGGTGCCGGGCGGCGCGTTCCCGTCCTATGCGCAGGGCTATTACAAGCGCTTCAACGCTTTCTACAAGCAATGGGACGGCATTGCGCGCGATCGCGACAGCTTCCTCGCCTGGATGAAGGACAATGTGCTCGACAAGCGGCCGGAGGATTTCGCCCGCCATGTCGAAGGCCTGCGGACCGCGGCGGAGTGAGAGTCATGAATTACAAGCCCAATGAGATGATGACCATCGCCGCGGCGCGTGCGCTGAAGAATACCGACGTCACCTTTGTCGGCATCGGCATGCCCTCGGCGGCATCGAACCTCGCGCGCCTCACGCATGCGCCCGACATCACGCTGATCTACGAGTCCGGCACGCTCGCGACCAAGCCGACCGTGCTGCCGCTGTCGATCGGCGACGGCGAACTCTGCGAGACCGCGCTGACCACGGTGTCGGTGCCGGAAATGTTCCGCTACTGGCTGCAGGGCGGACGCATCACCGTGGGATTTTTGGGCGGCGCGCAGATCGACAAATACGCCAACCTCAACACCACAGTGGTCGGCCCCTATGACAAGCCGAAGGTGCGGCTGCCGGGCGGCGGCGGCGCGCCGGAAATCGCGACCAGCTGCGGCGAAATCTTCATCATCATGGCGCAGGGCAAGCGCTCCTTCGTCGAGAAGCTCGATTTCATCACCTCGCTCGGGTTTGGCGAGGGCGGCGATCATCGCGAGCGGCTCGGCGTCGAGACCAAGGGCCCGACCAAGCTCGTCACCGATCTGTGCATCTTTGAGCCGGACCCGGTCACCAAGGAAATGACGGTCACGTCGATCCATCCCGGCGTGACCCGCGAGCAGATCCAGGAAAACACCGGCTGGACCGTGAAGTACGCCGACAAGGTCGCGGAAACACCGCCGCCGACCGAGAAGGAATTGTCCGTGCTGCGCGAATTGCATGCCCGCACTGCGCGCGCCCACGGCGAGGCGGCCTGAGCGGCGATTATATGTAATTCGACTATCCGTCATCCTGAGGTGCGAGCGAAGCGAGCCTCGAAGGATGAGCGGCCCGGATCTTGAGACAATGGCCGTCGCCCTTCGAGGCTTGCGCTTACGCGCAAGCACCTCAGGGTGACGGGGAAAGGTATGACAAAGCATGCGTGACGTATTCCTCTGCGACGCCGCCCGGACCGCCATTGGCCGCTATGGCGGTTCGTTGTCGAAGGTGCGGGCCGACGATCTCGCCGCCGTGCCGATCAAGGCGCTGATGAAGCGCAATCCGAATGTCGACTGGTCGGCGATCGACGAGGTGATCTTCGGCTGCGCCAACCAGGCCGGCGAGGACAACCGCAACGTCGCGCGCATGGCGCTGCTGCTGGCGGGGCTGCCAGATTCCGTACCCGGCATCACCGTCAACCGGCTCTGTGCCTCAGGGCTGAATGCGGTGGGCGATGCCGCGCGCGGCATCCGCGCCGGCGAAATCGACTTGGCGATCGCCGGCGGCGTCGAATCCATGACTCGCGCCCCATTTGTGATGGGCAAGGCGCAGGAGGCCTTCGCGCGCCAGGCTGACATCTACGACACGACCATCGGCTGGCGCTTCATCAATCCGCTGATGAAGAAGCAATACGGCGTCGATTCGATGCCGGAGACCGGCGAAAATGTCGCGGAAGATTATCAGGTGACGCGCGCCGACCAGGACGCTTTCGCTTACCGCTCGCAGCAGCGTGCCGCCAAAGCGCAGGCGGCAGGCTTCTTCGCCGAAGAGATCGTTCCCGTCGAAATCGCCGGGCGCAAGGGCGATGTCACCGTATTCGACAAGGACGAGCATCCGCGGGCCGATACAACGCTGGAACAACTCGCCAAGCTGAAGACGCCGTTCCGCGAAAATGGCACCGTCACCGCCGGCAATGCGTCGGGCGTGAACGACGGCGCGGCGGCGATGATCCTCGCCTCGGAAGAGGCGGTGAAGAAATACGGTCTGACGCCGCGCGCGCGCATTCTCGGCATGGCGTCGGCCGGCGTGCCGCCGCGCATCATGGGCATCGGTCCGGTACCGTCCACGCGCAAGCTGATGGACAAGCTCGGCCTGAAGATCACGGATTTCGACGTGATCGAACTGAACGAAGCCTTTGCCTCGCAGGGTCTGGCGGTGATGCGCCAGCTCGGTCTGCCGGACGATGCCGAGCAGGTCAATCCGCATGGCGGTGCGATTGCGCTCGGCCATCCGCTGGGCATGTCGGGTGCGCGGATTGCAATGACGGCGGCGCATGCGCTCGAAAAGCGGGGCGGCAAGAAGGCGCTGGCGACCATGTGCGTTGGTGTCGGCCAGGGCGTATCGCTCGCGCTGGAAAAGATTTGAGAAAAACTCCGCTCGTCCCCGCGAAGGCGGGGACCCTAAGTCAAAAGACTGGAGTCCCGCCTTCGCGGGAATGAGCGGGCGAGATACGAGGGGAAGTAAAACGATGTCCTTGATCTATCCATTGGACGGCCTGTCGGCCTATCCGAAACACCTAACGCCGGAATACAAAAGCACGGTCAAGCGTTCGCCGACCAAGCCGCTCATTCTGGCGCCGCATACGCTGTCGGAATTGACCGGCCCGGTCTATGGCCACGATGCGATTCAGGAAAACGACAACGACCTGACCAAGCAGGGCAAGGGCGGCGAACCGCTCGGCGAACGCATCATCGTGCATGGCTACGTGCTCGACGAGGACAAGCGGCCGGTCGCGGATTCGCTCGTGGAAATCTGGCAGGCCAATGCCTGCGGCCGCTACGTGCATATCGTCGATCAGCATCCGGCGCCGCTCGATCCGAACTTCACCGGCGCGGGCCGCACCGTCACCGACAAGAACGGCTATTACAAATTCATCACCGTGAAGCCCGGCGCTTACCCCTGGGGCAACCACCACAATGCGTGGCGGCCGAACCACATCCATTTCTCGGTGTTCGGCCATTCGTTCCTGTCGCGTCTGGTAACGCAGATGTATTTCCCGGGCGATTACCTGTTCCCGTTCGATCCGATCTTCAATTCGGTGACCGACCCGAAGGACCGCGATCGTATGGTCTCGACCTTCGATCTCGAAAACACCATCCCCGACTGGGCGCTGTGCTTCCGCTTCGACATCGTGCTGCGCGGTCGCGAACAGACTCCTCCGGATCTCGATTAAAACGAACGGGATTTCACACCATGTCAGTGCTCACACCTTCGCAGACCGTCGGCCCGTTCTACGCCTACGGCCTCACCCCCAAGGGCCGCGCCCACTGGGATCCGGACGGGACCTATTCCTGGAAGGAGACCATCGGCTCGAACCTCGTCACCGCCGATGTTGTCGGCGACCGCATTCGCATCGAAGGCGGCATCTATGACGGCGACGGCAAGCCAATTCCCGACGCGATGCTGGAAATCTGGCAGGCCGACGGAAATGGAAAATACTCGAACGAGCCGGGTAGCCGCCGGCTGCCGAACACCGCGTTCAAGGGCCACGGTCGCTCGGCCTGCGACGGGTCGGGCGTGTTTCAGTTCGACACGGTGAAGCCGGGTGCGGTGGCCGGTCCCGACGGCAAGGCGCAGGCGCCGCATATTGTGGTCGCGATCTTCGCGCGCGGCATGCTGCGGCAGGTCTATACCCGCGTCTATTTCGACGGCGAGGCCGCAAATGCAACCGATCCGGTGCTCAACCTCGTGCCGGCCGATCGCCGCGCCACGCTGATGGCGAAGAAGCAAGGCGACGTGTGGCGCTGGGACATCCACATGCAGGGCGACAAGGAGACGGTGTTCTTCGCGGTGTAATTCGCTGCGCCCAGCGCAGCGGCTGCTCCAGCGGATCTGTTGTTTCAGAGTCCATACGAACGGCCCGGCGGCTCAAGGCGCCGGGCCGTATGCGTTTCGGCTATAACTCGCTCTTCGATCAGAGCTTGTCGGCGCTGGTTGCGTAAATCACCTTCCAGTTGGATTCGCCTTTCCGGATCACATTCGACGTATCGGCGAGAAACAGTTTGGTATGCGCCGCGTCCGAGCTGTTCAGATACAACTGGCCGTCGACGATCTTCCAGAATTCCGGCTTGGTCGCGACTTTCTTGCCCTTGCTGGCCCCGGCCGAGCACCACCCGCCATAAGCCGGAGCATATTTCGCAGGGTCCGCAGCAAACAGATCGCGGTTCGCAGCAGACGCAAAGCGCCAGGTCGCGCCCTGATATTCGGCAGTGAACTGGTTCGATCCCATCGTCGGCTGCCCGACGGTGTGATAGGCGACCACATCGTAGCCGGCTACGGCTGCGCCATCCTTGACGTAATGCTCGTCGGCCGCGAGCGCCGATGTAGCGGGAAAGAACAGCACGGCGACAGCGACAAGCGCTGCATTCAAAGCGGAAAAACGCATTCGTAAACCTCCCATGCGCTGACATGCCTGAGATCGCAGGGCCGACCGGCGCATATGCAGTCGACGAATTATCATTCGTGGCGGGTTGCACCGCTGTTACAGCGGGCGGCCCATCGCGGTTCACGACTTCGGGAGGAGGTGCATTGCCCTGCGAATTTACGCGGTCGGTGCTACTGCAATATTCCCACCGCGCGCGCCGCGACGAACGCGACCGTCAGCAGCGAGATCATGGCCTCAGCCATCATCAACAGCTTGGCACGTTGCGACAGCGGCATGGTATCGGCCGGCGAAAACGCGGTCGCGTTGGTGAATGCCAGGAACAGATAGTCGATAAAGCCGGGCGAAAACGATGATGCTTTCGCGCGGTGGACCGTCGCCTGCGGGAAGACGAACTCGTAATAGGGCTGGCCCAGCGCATGCCGCATCGCCGGGCCGCCGCCGTCCAGTCCCCAGAACCACAATCCGAAAACGATCACGTTGATCACCCAGATGATCACCGCATCGACCAGCAGCGTCCGCGCGTTTTCCGCCTTTCCGTCGAGCAGCGCCTGCACGAGCTCGCTCAGCGCGACGAAATTCATGACGGTCATGACCAGGATCAGCGCCAGCGCGAAGTGGCGGATGGTGCGGCGCTTCGGGTCGACGATCTTGCCATCGGCGACCGCAACCGGCGCCCGCTTCTCCTCGATCCGGAACATCACGGCGAGCGGAATCAAAAGGGCGATCTCCATAGCCGGCGCGAGCCAGCGCGGCCCGAGCGAGAGATCGTTGATCAGAAAGAATTGCAGGATCGCGACGGTGAGGATGGCCCCGCATGCCAGCCAGAAATCGGCGGCGTGGGCGTCGGGAGGTAGTGAGTGGTCTTGCACGTCGGGGATCCTGCGGCGTGGGTGCGAAAGCTGATCAGGCGGTCCGCACTTCGAGAGCGATCCGCTGCCACAACTCGTTATAGCGTCTCCATTGATGAAAACAAAAAGCTGTCCTGCGGCGGCGCTGAAGCAATGTCCTCGTCTTGCGAACGACGTGCGTCTTTTGACGTGAATTCAGGCTCATGGGAACTGCAATATAAAGTCTGCAGCCGGAACGAGCAGGCCCAGGGCGCGTTCGCCTAAGTCCACTATCCGTTCCCGCAATCACAAGGTCACGTCATGTATCATCACGTCAAAAAACTCATGTACACGGTTCGCGTGGATGAGCCCGACCCCCGATTCGGCAACATGCTGCTGGAGCAGTTTGGCGGCGCCAACGGCGAACTCGCTGCGGCGATGCAGTATTCGGTACAGGGTCTCAATTGCGAAGATCCTGCTCGCAAGGATCTGCTGATGGACATCGGAACCGAAGAGTTGAGCCATCTCGAGATTGTCGGGACATTGGCGCGGATGCATCTCAAGCCGATGAAATCAATCCGGGAAGAAGCGGAGGCCGATCCCCTGATCGCAATCGCGGGCGGCGGCGGCGTCAACCTGTTCAATTCGATGGGCAACGCGTGGACGGCTGACTACCTGAAGGTCACGGGCGAGCTCGATGTCGATCTGCGCAGCAACATCGCTGCCGAAGCTCGTGCCAAAATCGTCTATGAGCGACTGATCAACTTCTGCCGGGACTCCGGCACCAAAGATGCCCTTCAGTTTCTCATGACGCGTGAAATCACGCATATGCGGGCGTTCACCGCTGCGCTGGAGAGCATGGGCAAACCGCCTTTCTCGATTGGTCGAATTGCGCCCACGCCGCAATTGGTCGATCAGTATTTCAACGACTCGACCGGAGAAGGCGATCACGGTGAAGTCGATGCGCGTGGTCCCTGGAACGAAGGAGAGCCGTGGGAATATGTGGAGGCTCCTGCCTTCCAGGATTTCGCTGACGGCGGTGAAAACCCTTCAATTCATGCTGCAAGCTCGGAAGGTAGTTCCGACATTCTGGAAGCCCTTCTCGTCGATCAGTTGCGAGATATCCTTCATGCCGAAAAGCAGCTGTTGAAAGCGTTGCCAAAAATGGCGAAAGCTGCGCGTACCGCTCAACTCAAGACGCTGTTCGAAACCCATCTTGCCGAGACGGAGCTGCAAGTCGATCGTCTCACCGAATGTCTCAAAATGCTGGGAGGCGCAGCGAGAGCCAAGCCCTGCAAGGGGATGGCCGGGCTGGTCGACGAAGGCGAAGAGGTGATGGGCGAGGGTAAGGAGAAGCAAGATGCGCCGGCCGACATCGCACTCATTGGAGCGGCCCAGCGCGTCGAGCATTACGAGATTGCGGCCTATACCGCAGCGAGAAATCTGGCATCGCAGCTGCATCTGCCCGTGATCGTTCATCTGCTGACGCAATCACTTGGCGAAGAGCAAAACGCCGATCAGCTTCTCGACCAGGTGGCCCAGCCGCTGATGTCGGTGGCGAGGATGCCGGCCGCTGTCGAATAGCGGATCAAACGGGCGCGCGCGAAACGGCCTTCTGCAGCGGCTGCGTTCGACGTCCGAAGGGTCGCACTAAAAAAAGCCCCCGTGCATCGCACGGGGGCTTCGTCATTCCGGTACGTGGAACGAAGGCTTATGCCGCCTGGTGGCGCCACTTGCCCTCATAGCCCTCGCGGACTTCGGCCGCATACGGAGTCGGGCCGACCACGACCTTCACTTCGGTCTGCTTGTGGCGCTCGACCGTGGTCTTCTTGGTGCCGCCGTTTTCCTCGCCCCACACCAGGGTGAGTTCGGTGCCGGGCTTGGCGTATTCGGCTTCCACCCAGCCGAGCGACAGCATCTTGCGCTCGTTGAAGGAATAGCCCGAGAACATCGAGGCGCCGGCCATCTTGCCGCCCTTCGCCATCACGGTGTCGTAGGACGACGAGGCGTAGTTCGACAGAGGCAGGTCGATGAACTTGAAGTTCTCGCCATGCGGAGCGAACATCGACGCGTTGATGCGATTCACGTCGTCGTTATCCCACGCGAAGGTCACCTTCTTGCGGTGGTTCTTGCCTTCCATCGCCTTCAGCGCATCCGAGCCGATGAAGTCGTGGTCGAACTTGGTGAAGGTGTTGTAGCCGAGCTCATACGGGGTCGTGTAATAGTCCTCGATGTTCTTCGACACGAACGAACCGCCGAGACCGGCAACCGCCTCGTAGCTCGTTTCCGGCAGCCACTCGCGATAGGCCTTCAGCTTGTCGCCGGAATAGATCGCCGGCACCGGCGACGGGATCCAGCCCGATTCCAGGGTGTTGGTCGCGTAGGCGCGGGCGCCGACCGGCACAATGCCGAAATCCTTGCCGGCTTCGAGGATGGCGTTGCGAACTTCGTCGCCCTCGGCATACGGACCCCAGATTTCGAGACCGGGCGCGCCGGCCATGCCGTGACGCAGCGCGCGGATCTTGCGGCCGGCCATGGTCACGTAGCCCATGTTGAAGAACTTGATGTCCGGGAAAGTGCCGCCGGTCAGCTTCTTGATCACGCCTTCCGCGTTCGGGCCCTGGATCTGATAGCGATAATAGCTGCGGGTCACCGGCTTGCCCATCGGGCGCGACGGCGAGCGATCGTCGTATTCGGTCTGCACGTCGAAGCCGCCGGTCTTGGCGTGGAATTCGATCCAGTTCGCCGCCGGGTTACGGCCGACATACACCATCTCGTTTTCGGCGAGATAGAACAGGATGCCGTCGCCGATCACATGGCCATACGGCGTCACCGGCGCGAATTGCTTCGCCTTGTCGACGGTGAAATTCTTGAACGAGTTGGTGGAGAGATAGGACAAGAGCTTCACGGTGTCCTTGCCGCGCACGAACAGGTTCACCATGTGGTGCGACTGGTCGAACAGCACGCAGGTCTCGCGCCATGCACGCTGCTCGTCGCGCCAGTTGGTGAATTCGGGCGCAACGACCGGATACACATAGGCGCCGATCTGCGAATTGCGCATCATCTCGACCGTATTGCCGGCCGCTTTCAACTTCTCTTCCAGGTTCTTGTAAGCCATCTGATGTTCCTCCGAATGATGGTTCGATAGTGTTGCGTGGCGGACCGCAAGGCGGCCGGTTGCCCGAGGCGAGGCGTTTCCGCCCTGGCCCTGAGACCGGCAAATCCGTCTGTGTCTGTATACAGAGGCGCGAAAAGCCGCCGCTCCCACCCTCTGCCTGTTTCGTCCCTGTTTCGAAAACTTAGCGTTGGATTGACGTTTCTTGGCGCTCCGGATGGACTAACCACCCCTCCTGCCTGTATTGTATACAGCATGAATTCCCGGCAATCTCAAGGCCGGGAAAACGGGGAGGCATCTGTGCCGGTTCAGGCAGCCGACAACGAGCGGTCGTCGTCGCAGACGGTCAAGGCGCAGCTGTCGCTGCGCGACCTGATCCTGTCCGGCGAACTGAAGCCGGGGGACCGGATTTCCGAGCTTTCCGTGGTCGAGCGGCTCGGCATTTCCCGTACTCCCATCCGCATGGCCCTTGTCAGGCTCGAAGAAGAGGGGTTCCTCGAAGCCATACCGTCCGGAGGATTTGCCGTGAAGGCATTCTCCGAGCGCGATATTCACGACGCGATCGAAATGCGCGGCACGCTGGAAGGTTTCGCGGCGCGGCTCGCGGCCGAACGCGGCGTCCGCAATGCTGTCATGCTGGAGATCAAGGACCGGCTGGCGCAGCTCGACGAACTGGTGGGCAGGCCCACTCTGAGCGTCGACGACTTTTCGCAATATGTGGGACTGAATGGGCAGTTTCACGCGCTGCTGATCGATGCCGCGGACTCGCCCGTGCTTGCGCGCCAGATCGATCGCGCACTCAATCTTCCGTTCGCTTCGCCGAGCGGTTTCGTTATGGTTCAGGCCATGTTGCCGGAAGCTCGAAAGATTCTGACCATCGCCCAGGACCATCATCATTGCGTCGTGCGTGCGATCGAGGAACGCGAAGGCGCGCGCGCCGAAGCGCTGATGCGCGAGCATGCGCGGCTGGCGCATCGCAATCTGCAGCTCGCCTTCCGCAACCAGGGCACCCGCGATCTCGTGCCCGGCGCGGTTCTCATCAGGAAGCCCGTGCCGGCGCGCTACTGACCTTCAAGAAAACACGCACAAAAGAATGGGAGTGAATGCTTCATGACGCAACGTACAAGGCCGCCTTTCCGCGCCGACCAGGTCGGCAGCTTCCTGCGCCCCGAGCGCCTGAAGGAGGCTCGCGCCAGGCGCGACAAGGGCGAGATCACCGCGGCGCAGCTCAAGGCCGTCGAGGATGAAGAGATCAAGAAGGTCATCAAGCAGCAGGAAGACGTCGGCATGCAACTCGCCACCGATGGCGAGTTCCGGCGCACCTTCTGGCACTTCGACTTTCTCGGCGGCATGACCGGCATCGATCTCTACGACCACTCGCAGGGCATCAAGTTTCAGGGTGCCGAGACAAAGGCCTGGGACATCCGCACCACGGGCAAGATCGATTTTCCGGATGATCATCCGTTTCTCGACCATTTCCGCTTTCTGAAGGCCAACACCAAGGTCGTGCCGAAGATGACGATCCCGTCGCCGACGGTGGCGCATTTCCGCGGCGGGCGGGCCAAGATCAGCAAGGATGTGTATCCCGATCTCGACCTCTTCTATGAGGATTTGGGCAAGGCTTACGCCAAGGCGGTGAAGGCCTTCTACGACGCCGGATGCCGCTATCTGCAATTCGACGACACCGTCTGGGCCTATCTCTGCTCGGAGAAGGAACTGGCGCAATCGCGCGAGCGCGGCGACAAGACCGACGACCTGCAGCAGAAATATCGCGACATGATCAACCTGTCGCTCAAGGACAAGCCGGCGGACATGACCGTGACCATGCATGCCTGCCGCGGCAATTTCCGTTCCACCTTCATCTCCTCGGGCGGCTACGAGCCGGTGGCCAAGGTGCTGCTGGGCGAGGTGAATTTCGACGGCTATTTCCTGGAATACGATTCCGATCGCGCCGGCGGCTTCGAGCCGCTGCGCTTCCTGCCAAAGGGCGAGAAGCAGGTGGTTCTCGGGCTGATCACCTCCAAGAGCGGCACCCTGGAAAGCAAGGACGAGGTGAAGCGCCGCATCGACGAGGCGACGAAATTCGGGCCGCTGGAGCAATTCTGCCTGTCGCCGCAATGCGGCTTCGCCTCGACCGAGGAGGGCAACATCCTCACCGAGGACCAGCAATGGGCCAAGATGCGGGAAATCGTCGAATTGTCCCACGAGGTATGGGGCAAATAGGCCGAGCCCGGCTTCGCGCCGGCAGGGTGTGATCCATGCCGGGTGGCTCGCCGCCACCCGGCAGCTCCTCCGTATTTCGAAAAGATAACCTCACCGCGAGAGGCGGCGGGAGGCAACGATCCCAAGGGCTTCGGGGCGAGCCGATTAACCGCGCTGGCGCGGTGTCGAGTTTTAGAGCTTGAAGCCGCCGGTCGGATCGGGAAGAATCCCCCCATAAATCAATAAGGGCCTTTAAGGGAGGAACCCATGTTACGAAACCTGACCGGCATGCTTGCGGCGGGTGCAGCGGCTCTGTCGCTGCTCGCAAGCCCGCAAGCGAACGCGCAATCCGGTGAACCGATCAAGATCGGTCTCGGCATCGCAATGACCGGCGGTCTGGCCGGCCCCGGCAAGCAGGCGCTGCTCGGCGTTAAAATCTGGGAAGATCAGATCAACAAGAAGGGCGGCCTGCTCGGGCGTCCGGTCCGGATCATCGCGTATGACGATCAGACCAATGCCTCGACCGTGCCGGGCATCTACACCAAGCTGATCGACGTCGATAAAGTCGACCTCATCCTCGGACCGTATGCCACCAACATGATCGCACCGGCGATGCCGGTCGTCATGCAGAAGGGCAAGACGATCATCGGCCTGTTCGGTCTCGCGGTGAACAGCGAATTCAACTACCCGAAATATTTCGCGATGATCCCGACCGGGCAGAACACCAAGCCGTCCTTCACCGAGGGCTTCTTCGAAGTCGCCGCCAAGAACAAGATCCAGACCGTTGCGCTGGTGGCGGCTGACGCCGAGTTCGCGAACAACGCCTGCGAAGGCGCGCGGACGAACGCGAAGAAGCACAACATCAAGGTGGTCTACGATCGGAAATATCCGCCGGCCACGACGGACTTCACGCCGATCGTTCGCGCGATCCAGGCGGCGAATCCGGAAGCCGTCGTCATCTGCTCCTATCCGCCGGACTCGGTCGGCATGGTGCGCGCGGTCAATGAAATCGGATTCAAGCCGAAGATGATCGGCGGTTCGATGGTCGGCCTGCAGATCAGCGCGATCAAGACCCAGCTTGGCCCGTTGATGAATGGCTGGATCAACTACGAGACCTGGGCGCCGACCAAGCATTTCCTGAATCCGGACGCCGAGGCGTTCCTGAAGGAATATCAGTCACGCGCCAAGTCCGAGGGCGTCGATCCGCTGGGCTACTATCTCGGTACCTGGGGCTATGCCTATGCAGAGTTGCTCGGCAAGGCAGTCGAAGGCGCCAAGAGCCTGAACGACGACAAGATCGCGGAATATCTTCGCCAGAACACCATCAACACCATCATGGGTCCGGTTAAGTTCGGCAAGAATGGCGAATGGACCGAGTCTGGAATGATGCAGGTTCAGTACAAGGGCATCAAGGGTAACGACCTCGAGCAGTTCCGCGGCCTCGATACCCAGATCATCCTGACGCCGGATCAGCACAAGACCGGTGAAGCGGTGCTGCCGTTCGAAAAGGCGCAGCAGCAGTAACGCGCTGAGGGTTGAAACCATCGCGGCGCCGTGCGAGCCATCGTGCGGCGCCGTTTTCTTCTGAACCCAAGCCTGCAAGTCTCTCGTCGTCCCCGCGAAAGCGGGGACCCATATTCCGGGGCGCTGATGATGGGTCCCTGCTTTCGCGGGGACGACCAAGAAATGGTGGATCGTCTTGATGCTGCTGCCCACAAGTCTCGTCGGCTCCTACCCCCAACCCGAATGGCTGATCGACCGCGAGCGGCTGTCCAAGCAGGTGCCGCGGGTGCGCATGCACGACCTGTGGCTCATCCCTGAAAAGCACCTTGAGGCTGCGCAGGACGACGCCACGCTGCTCGCGATCCGCGACCAGGAGCGGGCCGGGCTCGATATCATCTGCGACGGCGAGCAGCGCCGCGAGAGCTATTCCAACCGTTTCGCCACCGCGCTCGAAGGCATCGACCTCGACAAGCCGGGCACCACCATCAACCGCACCGGCAAGACCATTCCGGTGCCGCGTGTCGCCGGCAAGATCAGGCGCATGCATCCGGTTGAGGTGCGCGACGTCAAGATTTTGCGCGCCAATACCGATCGCAAGATCAAGGCGACGGTGCCCGGCCCCTTCACCATGGGCAAGCAGGCGCAGGACGACTTCTACGGAAACGAGGAAGCGGTGGCGATGGATTACGCCGCCGCCGTGAATGAAGAGATCAAGGACCTGTTGGCGGCCGGCGCCGACATCGTGCAGATCGACGAGCCGTGGATGCAGCAGCATCCCGAGAAGGCGCGGCAATACGGGCTGAAGACGCTGGCCCGCGCGCTCGACGGCGTGACCGGCACCATCGCGATCCATCTGTGCTTCGGCTATGCGCAGGTCGTACATGAAAAGCCGACCGGCTATTCGTTCCTGGGCGAACTCGAAAATAGCGGCGTGCATCAGGTCTCGATCGAGGCGGCGCAGCCGAAGCTCGATCTCAATGTGCTGAAGCAATTGCCGTCGAAGACCATCATCCTCGGCGTCATCGACCTTGGCGATCTTGTCGTCGAGCGGCCGGAGACCGTCGCGGACCGAATTCGTGCCGCGCTCAAGGTGGTGCCGGCCGAGCGCCTCGTGATCGCACCCGATTGCGGCATGAAATATCTGCCGCGCCAGGTGGCATTCGGGAAGCTGAAGGCGATGGTCGATGGCACGAAGATGGTGCGCAAGGAATTGACCGGGGGCTGAGAACAATCTCTCCGTTCGTCCCCGCGGAAGCGGGGACCCAGAGCTACTGCACAAGCCTCCCTGGGTTCCCGCTTTCACGGGAGCGAGCGGCAAACCGATAGGGCGGAACCTCACATGACGAACGATACCAAGCCCCCCTTCCGTGCCGACCATGTCGGCAGCCTGCTGCGCCCGAAGGCGATCCATGACGCGCGCACCAAGCACGCCAAAGGCGAGATCAGCGCCGGTGAATTGAAGGAAATAGAGGATCGCGAGATCGAGCGCGTCATCAAAAAGCAGGAAGAGGTTGGGCTGAAGGCGATCACCGACGGAGAATTCCGCCGCTCCTGGTGGCATCTCGATTTTCTCTGGGGCCTCGACGGCGCCGAAAAGCATGTGATGGACACCGGCATCAAGTTCGCCGCGGTCAACACACGCAACGAGGGCGTGGCGGTCACCGGCAAGCTCGGTATGTCGGGCCCGCATGCGATGGTCGAGCATTTCAAGTTCGTCGCGGCGCACACGAAGCAGACGCCGAAGATCACCATTCCGTCGCCGTCGGCGATCTACGGTAGGCCGGTCGCAACGCCCATCGACAAGAGCGCCTATCCGGACATGGACGCGTTCTGGCACGATCTCGGCAATGCCTACAAGAAGGCGGTGCGCGGCTTCGCCGATGCCGGCTGCCGCTATCTGCAGCTCGACGAGGTGTTCATCGCGATGCTGTGCGACCCGAATTATTGCGAGCAGATGAGAAAGCGCGGTGACGATCCGGACAAGCTCGGGCCGCTCTACGGCGATCTCATCAACGCGGCGATGTCGGATATCCCCTCCGACATGACGATCACCATGCATCTGTGCCGGGGCAACTACAAATCGACCTTCATGGGGGCGGGCGGATACGACGCCGAGGCCGAGGTGCTGTTCGACCGCATCAAGGTGCACGGCTATTTCATGGAATACGACACCGAGCGCGCCGGCGGCTTCGAGCCGTTGCGGCTGGTGCCGAAGGATCGCCGCGTGGTGCTGGGTCTGATCACGACCAAGACCGGCGAACTGGAGAGCAAGGATGTCATCAAGCGCCGGATTGACGAGGCCTCGAAATACATCTCGCTCGATCAGCTCTGCCTGTCGCCGCAATGCGGCTTCGCCTCGACCGAGGAAGGCAACACGCTGACCGAGGAGCAGCAATGGGCCAAGCTGCGGCTGATCGTGGAGATCGCCGACGAGGTCTGGGGTAGGAATTAGCGCCGCAGCTTCCCTCTCCCCGCGTCAGCGGGGAGAGGGTGGCGAGCGTATGCGAGCCGGGTGAGGGGCGAGTTCGCATGGGTACTAAGCCGGCCCTTCACCCGGTTTGCATCGCTTCGCTCGCAAATCGACCTCTCCCCGCATTGCGCGGAGAGGTAAGGAGCGGCGAAGTGTGAGTACGAAAAGAGAGACCTGAAAATGACCAACACCACTGCACCCTTCCGCGCCGATCACGTCGGCTCGCTCCTGCGCACCGCGCCGTTGAAAGAAGCGCGATTGAAACGCGAGAAGGGCGAGATCGACGCCGCGGCACTGAAAGCGGTCGAAGATGAAGAAATCAGGAAGATCATCAGGAAGCAGGAAGAGGTGGGCTTGAAGCTTGCGACCGACGGCGAATTCCGCCGCTCGTGGTGGCAGTTCGATTTCTTCAAGCTGCTCGATGGCGCCGAACTGGTGCGGACCGCGCACGGCATCAAGTTTGCCGGCGTCGAGACCCGTCCGGAGGATATCGCCGTTACCGGCAAGCTTGGCTATTCCGGCGCGCCGATGATCGATCATTTCGAATTCCTCGAGGCGAATTGCGAGGTCATGCCGAAGATGACGCTGCCGTCGCCGACCGTGCTGCAATATCGCGTCGGTCCGAAGCCCATTCAGGACGGCCTCTACAAGTCGACGGAAGACTTGCTGCACGATCTTGGGCTCGCCTATCGCAAGGCGATCAAGGCGTTCGGCGATGCCGGCTGCCGCTATCTGCAGCTCGACGATACGTCTTACGCGCATCTGTGCGACAAGGAACGGCGCGCGGCGCTGCAGGCGCGCGGCGAGGACCCGATCTGGCTCGCCGATGCCTGGGCCGACATGATCAATTCCGCGCTGAAGGACAAGCCGGCTGGCATGGTCACGGCGATGCATCTGTGCCGCGGCAATTTCCGCTCGACCTTCGTGTCGTCCGGCGGTTACGAGCCGGTGGCCGATGTGCTGTTCAACAAGATCGGCATCGACGGCTATTTCCTGGAATACGATTCCGATCGCGCCGGCGGTTTCGCGCCGTTGCGATTTTTGCCGAAGGGCAACAAGCGCGTGGTGCTCGGATTGGTCACTTCGAAGACCGGCACGCTGGAAAGCAAGGACCTGCTCAAAAGGCGCATCGAGGAAGCGACCAAGGTGGTGCCGCTCGAGCAGCTGTGCCTGTCGCCGCAATGCGGCTTCGCCTCGACCGAGGAAGGCAACGTGCTGGCCGAGGACGAGCAATGGGCCAAGCTGCGGCTCTGCGTCGAAGTCGCCGAAGAGGTGTGGGGGAGATAAACGCTGCGGCCGCCTCCGGAATATAGGCGGCCGTCACACGCGCCGACAAGCACAGGAGGAAAGACATGAGTGGCTGCGCTCCAAAACTCCTTTTTTGTGTCGCATTGGGTCTTGCGCCAGCATCAGCAGCGCAGGCACAGACCTATCCCTCCGCTCCCGTAAAGATGATCACGCAGGGAGCGCCGGCCAGCGGCCCGGATGTCGTGGCGCGCATCGTCGCCGACGAATTGTCGCGGCGCTGGAAGCAGCAGATTGTCATCCTCAATGCGACCGGTGCCGGCGGCAGCGTAGCCGCTAAGCAGGCGCTCCAGGCGGAGCCGGACGGTTACACGCTATACGTCCCGGCTGCGTCGGCCTTCATCGTGATGCCGGAGATGTTTCCAACCTTGAAGATCGACATGCTGGGCGATTTCGTGCCGCTCGGTTTGCTCGCCGAGCAGCCTTTTGTGATCGCCGTGTCCCCATCGTTGAACGTCAATTCGCTGGCCGATCTCGTCAAGCTCTCCAAGGAGAAGCCAGGGGCGTTGAACTTTGCCGCCAATGCGCGCGGGACCCTGCCGCATCTCACTGCCGAGCGCATCAAATCGCAGGCCGGCATCGATATGACCTATATCCCCTATCCCGGTGCGGCGGCTGGGTTGCAGGATCTGCTCGGTGGACGAATCTCGGTGATCGTCGAGGGTCTTGGGACGCTGCTCGGATCGATCCAGAACGGCTCACTCAAGCCGCTAGCCGTATCCTCGCTGACGCGGCTGGAGAATTTTCCGAATATCCCGACGGTCGCCGAGACGCTGCCGGGCTTCCAGGCGACCGGCTGGTTCGCGCTGGTGGCGCCGCGCGGTACGCCGGACGCGATCGTGCAGCAGGTCAATCGCGACCTGAATGCCGTTCTGGACTCACCGTCCGTGAAGGACAAGCTCGGTGCGATGGCGACGCAGGTGCGGCCGATGTCACTGGCCGACACGACCGCCTTCCTGCGCAACGAGCAGGCGGTGTGGCAACCGGTCGTGAAGCAGATCGGCTTCGCCCCGCAAAAATAAGCTACCCCGCTGCAAGTCCGGGGAACAGTCGCTGCGCGTTCTCGTAGGACACCGCGCGCCGGGTGGCTTCGTCGAACTTCGGCGATTTCGCAAGGAAGTCGATGCCCTGCGGGATCACCGTTGGCAACATGAAGGGATGATCGCTGCCGTAGAGCAGGTGATCGCGCGGCGCAATGGCAAGCAAGGCGTCGATCGCGTGCGGATGCGATACCGCGGTGACGTCGAAATAAAGCGACCGGAAATCGGCCATGACCTCGTGTGCCGTCACCGGGCTGCGTGCGAACCGCACCATGTGCCGCGCGATGCGCGGCACCAAAAGAGGCAAGGTGCCGCCGCCATGCGAGACGATCATGCGAACGTTGGGAAACCGGCGCAGCGTACCGGATGACACCAGATTGAGAATCATCCGCGTGGTATCGAACGGATACTCGACCGTCGGCGCCGGGAAGCCCAACTGCGACATGTCGAAACCGGGCGGCGCGACTGGGTGCACGTAGACCACGGCCTTGCGGCGGTCGAGTTCGTCAAACAGCGGATCAAGACGGCTGTCGCCCGGATAAATCCCGTCGAAATTCGTATAAAGGCCGATGCCGTCGAATTTCAGGGTATCGAGCACGTAGGCTGTTTCCCGCAGCGCCGCGTCGATATCGGGAAGCGGCAGCAAACCAAAACCGCGAAAGCGGCGCGGATGGCTCGCGACAATGCCGGCCAGTTCGTCGTTGACGTCGCGCGTCAAAGAGCGGGCCGCCTCGCCAGTCACGAAGTCGATCCCCGGCGCGGAGATTGACAGAATCTGGGTATCGATCCCGCACCGGTCCATCAGTGCGAGGGCGCTGTCGGGCGACCAGTCCGGCAACGGGAAGCCGTCGACGTCTTCAATCCCGGCCGCGCGCATTGCGGTCAGATAATTTTCGGTCAGGAAGTGCGCATGGATATCGATCAGGCCCGGCATAGTCGACGATCCCCTTGTTTGGATGCGTTCAGGACGCTGTCACTCTTCCAGAATCGCCACCGCTCGCGTCCAGCCGGCCGAGCCGCCCTTCACCTTGACCGGGAAGCACGACACCGTGAAGCCGTCCGCCGGAAGGCTTTCCAGATTGTGCAGCTTCTCGATATGGCAATAGCCGATATCGCGGCCGGCCTTGTGGCCCTCCCAGATGATCGATGCGTCGTGATCCTTCGCGTAGCGCTGCGCGGTGAAGGAGAATGGCGCGTCCCAGCTCCAGCCATCGATGCCCGTGACACGCACGCCGCGCTCGGTCAGATAAAGCGTTGCGTCGCGGCCCATGCCGCAGCCTGAATCGACATAATCGGGCTGACCGTATTTCATGCCGGCCGCGGTGTTGACCAGCACGATTTCCAGCGGCTTGAGCGTATGGCCGATGCGCTTCAGCTCCGCTTCGACATCCGCCGCCGTCACCACATAGCCCGCGGGGAAATGCCGGAAGTCGAGTTTCACGCCCGGCTGCAAACACCAGTCGAGCGGAACTTGGTCGATGGTCATCGCCGGCTTGGGCGCACCAAGCGCATGATCCATGGTCGGGTGATAATGCCAGGGCGCGTCGAGATGCGTGCCATTGTGGGTGGTGATCTCCACCTTCTCGAGGGCCCAGCCCGCGCCGTCCGGCAGATCGTCCGCCTGCAATCCGGGGAAGAAGCCGCGGATGCGCTCAATCGTCTCATGATGCCGCAGATACTGGATCTTCGGCAGCGCAACCGGCGGATCGCTGGCGACATCGCTTTCGAGCGGGATCGAGATATCGATGATGCGGCGCGGCATGTCCTGTCCTCAACGTTCCGAGGCTTGCAAACCACGGCCTGAGAAGGGATACAAGCGCCCAAGCTGAATACGAGCCTTACGAGAAATGGGAGTGAGACAATGATCAGGACGATGCTGTCAACGGCAGCGGCCCTGCTGGTGATGACCGGTGTGGCCCCCGCGCAGAAATATCCCTCCCGCAATATCGAGGTCATCATTCCCTTCGCCGCCGGCGGCGGCGTGGACCTGATCGGCCGCTCCATCGCAGCGTCGCTGGCCGAGCAGCTCGGGCAAAGCGTCATCGTGCAGAACCGGGACGGCGCCGGCGGAACCATCGGCTTCGGCGCGCTCGCGGCCGCGGCGCCGGATGGCTACACGCTCGGCTTCGGTCCCTCGACGCCGATTGCCAATGCGCCTTATCTCGTCAAGGGCGTCCGCTACAATCCGGAATCGTTCGAATATATCTGCCAGGTGTTCGAGAATCCGTTCTCGATCGCCGTGGGGCCGAACTCACCCTACAAGACCGCGCAGGATCTGCTGGCCGCCGCCAAGGACAAGAGCCTGAATTTCGGCCATGCGGGCCTGGGTTCGATTCCGCATCTCTCGGTCGAGAATTTCGCCGATGCGATGAAGATCAAGGTGCAGCATCTGCCGTTCCGCGGCGATGCCGGAATGCTGCCGGTGCTGATCAAGGGCGATCTCGATTTCGGCGCGCCGGCGCTGTCGTCGATCCGCGGCAACGACCAGATCCGTCCGCTTGTGATCTTCGCAGGCAAGCGCAGCGCGTCGTATCCCGATGTGCCGACCGCGGGCGAACTCGGTGTGAAGACGTCGGTGCCGCCCGGACAGAACGGGCTGTATGCGCCGAAGGGATTGCCGGCCGAGGTGAAAGCCGCGCTCGAGAAGGCCTGCGCGACCGCGGTCAAGTCTGACGGCGTGCTGAAAGTTGCTGGCAATACTGGCACGCCGATTGTTTATCTCGAAGGGAAAGAGTTCCACGATCAGACCGTCGCCGATTACAAGTTCAAGGGCGAACTGATCAAGCGGCTTGGGCTCGGCGCGAACTAGCGCCTTGTCGCGCCTGCAGGCCTTGCGATGCCGCTCGATCCCGAAAGGCTTCTGTCGCTGAAGCTGCCGGATATCGAGCAGCATTACACCGAAAAAGACGTCATGCTTTACGCGCTTGGCGTCGGCCTCGGGCACGATCCGGTCGACGAGCGCGAACTCGCCTTCGTCTATGAAAAAAACCTGAAGGTGCTGCCGACCTTTCCGGTGGTGCTCGGCTTCGAGCCATTCCTGCTGCGCGATATCGATGCCGGCGTGAATTTCGAAATGACGGTGCATGGCGAGGAGCACCTCACCCTGCACCGATCGCTCGCCACCTCGGGCACCATCCTCGCGCGCCTTCGCATCCTCGACGTCATCGACAAGGGCGCGGGCAAGGGCGCGTTGCTGTTGATGGAGCGCGCGATCTCCGACAAGGCGACCGGCGAACCGCTCGCCACCATTCGCCAGACCGTGTTCTGCCGTGCCGATGGCGGCTTCAGTGGTGGCACGCGGCCATCGCCGCCGGTTCATGCGCTCCCGGACCGCGCGCCGGACCTGATCTGCGATCTTCAAACGCGCCCCGAAATGGCGCTGATCTACCGACTGTCGGCGGATGTGAACCCGCTGCATGCCGATCCCGCGGTTGCGCGTGCCGCAGGCTTCGAGCGGCCGATCCTGCAGGGGCTCGGCACCTTCGGCGTGGCGGGCCATTCAATCCTGTGCAGCGTCTGCGATTACGATCCCGCGCGCTTGAGGTCCATCGCCGGGCGCTTCTCCGCGCCGGTTCATCCCGGCGAGACCGTCCGCACGGAGATGTGGCGCGACGGCGATGTCGTGAGTTTCCGCGCGCGTGTGGTCGAGCGCGATGCTGTCGCGATCAACAATGGCCGCGCGGAGGTGGATTGATGCGTGACGACGACAACGATCTTGCCGCGATCCGCAGCAGCGTGCGCGCATTATGCGCCGATTTTCCCGGCGAATACTGGCGCGTACTCGATCGCGAGCGCACTTATCCCACCGCATTCGTCGACGCGCTGACCAGAGCCGGATTCCTCGCGGCGCTGATCCCGGAGCAATATGGCGGCAGCGGATTGTCGATGCGCGCCGCGGCGGCAATCATGGAAGAAATCCATGCGTCCGGCTGCAACGGTGCGGCCTGTCACGCGCAGATGTACACGATGGGCACCGTGCTGCGTCACGGCAGCGACGCCCAGAAGCGCGATTATCTGCCGGCGATCGCGCGCGGCGAGTTGCGGCTGCAGGCTTTCGGCGTCACCGAGCCGACCTCGGGCACCGACACGCTGTCGCTGCGCACCACCGCGACCCAGGACGGCGACGCGTACATCGTCAATGGCCAGAAAATCTGGACCTCGCGCGCCGAATATTCCGATCTGATGCTGCTGCTGGCGCGCACCATGCCGCGCGACCGGGTGCAGAAGCGGACCGACGGCCTCTCCGTATTGCTGGTCGACATGCGCGCTGTGAAAGGAAAGGGTCTCGACATCCGCCCGATCCGCACCATGATGAATCACGCCACCACGGAAGTCTTCTTCGACAACATGCGGGTGCCGGCGTCGTCGCTGATCGGCGAGGAGGGCAGAGGCTTCCGCTACATCCTGTCCGGCATGAATGCCGAGCGCATCCTGATTGCGGCCGAATGCATCGGCGACGCGAAATGGTTCATTGCGAAGGCGTCGGCCTATGCGAAAGACCGCAACGTGTTCGGCCGGCCGATCGGCCAGAACCAGGGCGTGCAGTTTCCGATCGCGCGCGCCTATGCGCAGATGCGCGCCGCCGAATTGATGGTGCGCGAGGCCGCCGAGCGTTATGAAAGCGGCGCAGACATCGGCGAGGAAGCCAATATCGCGAAGCTGCTCGCGGCCGATGCGTCATGGGCCGCTGCCGACATGTGCGTGCAGACCTTCGGCGGCTTCGGCTTCGCCGAGGAATACGACGTCGAGCGAAAGTTTCGCGAGACGCGGCTGTATCAGGTGGCGCCGATCTCGACCAACCTGATCCTGTCCTATATTTCCGAACATTTGCTCGGCTTGCCGCGCTCGTATTGAGGGCCTGATCCCATGTCCGCCACCGCCGCCGACATCATTCGTCTGCTCGATCTCAAGCCGCATCCCGAAGGCGGGCATTATTGCGAGACCTTCCGCGACAGCCGCAAAGATCACACCGGCCGCGCGTACTCGACCGCGATCTATTTCCTGCTGGCGCGCGGCGAGCGCTCGCACTGGCACAAGGTGGATGCGGTCGAGACGTGGCACTGGCATGCCGGCGCCCCGCTTCGGCTCGACATCCATGACACCGGCAGGCGCACCACGCTTATCCTGGGTTCCGATCTTGCGGCCGGTGAGCGGCCGCAGGGTATCGTGCCGATGAATGCGTGGCAGGCCGCCGAGTCGTTGGGCGACTGGACGCTGGTCGGCTGCACCGTCGCACCCGGATTTGAGTTTTCCGGCTTCGAACTCGCCCCGAAAGGCTGGTCTCCAGGGTAAGTGTTATCCGCGCGTGCGCAGCGCCGCGCGGTAGACGCGCGGCCCGTAATAGCTGAGCCGCGGCGTCAGCAACCGCAAAGCGGGCAGCATCACCAGCCCGGCGAGCGATGCCTGCAACACCATGCAGGCGGCATGGACGGTGCCGGCCTGGAACGCGGTCACGGCAACCGGTGCGGCGAACGCGGCGGCAGCCGTGGCTGCGACATGGCCGATCCCCCAGGCGAAGCCGGACAGCATGGTCCAGCCGAACAATCCGAAAGCCGCGCGTCGCAGGCTCAGCGCCTCGGCAGCGCCGATGACGATTCCATAAACGAATCCGGACAGCAGAATCGGAGTCGCGGTGTGGGCGGCAGTCTGCAGATTCGATACGGCCGAGGTGAGACCGGGAAGCGCCTCCGGGGCCGGCGGGAGAAAGAACACGCTGACCGCCGCGATCGCGCCGCACCACAACAGCATCGAGAAGCGTGCGAGGTGTTCGCGCAGCAGGCCGCCGCGCAGATATCCGAAGGTCAGGCCATAGACGCAGGCGACCGCAAGGCCTGTCGCGAATGTCACCGTCGCGGCGTCGAGGTCTGGCGAGATGTCCTGCAGGCCGCGCCCCAATGCGCCAATGGCCGCCGCCGCGCCGACGCACAGGACCTGCGCCACCGGATAGGCAATGAGCCAACGCTTCGCTCGTCCGGACGAGGATCGCTCGCCCGGAAGGACGTAGGAATAGGACATGGACGGCGCCTCCGGCACACTTGATGTGCGTGAGTCGCGGCAAGCTTAGCGAAGGTTCAATGACACGCGATGGCCCATGTGCCGCACCGTTGCCGCACAGTGCTCAGTCGGCGCGACGGATTGTCCCGCCTGTGGAAACATCCGATGCGGGATGAGTTCTGTTTCCTGACCAAGTCATACCAGGAGACTGTCATGCTGAAGCCGGCACTCGCCATCGCCATGATCGGATTCGTTGCCATCGCGGCGGGATGGCCGGCCTCCGCACAGCAGGCACCCGCCATTTCGGTCGAACAGGCCACCAAGATCGCGCGCGATGCCGGTCTGGTGATGATCCGCGAGATCGAGCTCGATGACGGCAAGTGGGAGATCGAAGGCCGCACGCAGGCCGGCGAGCGGCGCGAGTTGCATATCGACGCCACCAGCGGCAAGACGCTGCGCAACGAGCGCGACTGACGCCACGCTCGTCACGCCGCGTTCGGGCGGTCAGGACATATACTGCCCGCCATTCGCCGACAGCGTCGATCCGGTGATGAATCCGGATTCGTCGGCGGCGAGGAACACCACGCAACGCGCGATTTCCTCCGGCTCGCCGAGCCGCCCTATCGGAATATGCGGCAGGATGCTTTTCTCGAGCACGTCCTGCGGCACCGCTTTCACCATCTCGGTGCCGATATAGCCCGGACAGATCGCATTCACGGTGATGCCGCTCTTGGCGCCTTCCTGCGCGAGCGCCTTGGTGAAGCCGATCTCGCCAGCCTTGGCGGCGGAATAATTGACCTGGCCCATCTGGCCCTTCTGGCCGTTGATCGAGGAAATATTGACGATGCGGCCGAACTTGCGCGCACGCATGCCCTCGATGACGTTTCGCGTCATGTTGAACAGCGAACCGAGATTGGTGCCGATCACCGCATTCCATTGATCCGCGGTCATGCGGTGGAACATCGTGTCCTTGGTGATGCCGGCGTTATTGACCAGCACCTCGACCGGCCCGAGTTCGGCTTCAACCTGCTTGATGCCCGCGGCGCAGGCCTCGAAATTCGACACGTCCCATTTGAACACCGGGATGCCGGTTTCTGATTTGAATTTCTGGGCGGCCTCGTCGTTACCGGCATAGCTCGCCGCGACCTTGTAGCCGGCCGCCTTCAGCGCCTTGCAGATCGCTTCGCCGATCCCGCGCGTTCCCCCCGTTACCAGCGCCACCCGAGACATCTGTTCCCCCTGTTTCTTGGCCGGACGACCGATCCGGACCGCCTACACTAGAGACGTAAATGGCCGGGGCAAGCCCCAGCCATGACGCAACTCAAACTGCGGCGAAAAGCGCCGGGGCGCTGCGTCCTACGGACGCTCCAGGCACATGGTCCCGCTCGTGCCCGTCGCGTGTTACGGACGCTCCAGGCACATGGCGATCCCCATGCCGCCGCCGATGCACAACGTGGCGAGGCCCTTCTTGGCGTCGCGCTTCTGCATCTCGTACAGCAGCGTGGTCAGAACCCGCGCGCCGGAGGCGCCGATCGGGTGGCCGATGGCAATGGCGCCGCCATTGACGTTGACCTTCGAGGTGTCGAGGCCGAGCTCCTTGTTCACCGCGCAGGCCTGGGCCGCGAAGGCCTCGTTGGCCTCGATCAGGTCGAGGTCGCCGACCTTCCAGCCGGCCTTTTCCAGCGCCGCGCGCGACGCCGGGATCGGGCCGGTCCCCATGATCGAGGGATCGACGCCGGCATGCGCCCAAGAGGCGATGCGGGCGAGGATCGGCCGGCCTTCCTTCTTGGCCCGCGATGCCTTCATCAGCACCACGGCGGCGGCGCCATCGTTGATGCCGGAGGCATTGGCTGCGGTCACGGTGCCTTCCTTGTCGAAGGCCGGGCGCAGCTTGCCGATCGAATCCGGGGTCACGCCGGCCTTCGGATATTCGTCGGTGTCGACCACGACATCGCCCTTGCGGGTCTTGATCGTGACCGGCGCGATCTCGTCCTTGAACTTGCCGGCCTTCATGGCGGCTTCGGCCTTGTTCTGCGAACTGGCCGCGAACTCGTCCTGCTGCTGGCGGGTGATCTGATACTGCTTGGCCACGTTCTCGGCGGTGGTCCCCATGTGATAGCCATTGAAGGCGTCCCAGAGGCCGTCCTTGATCATGGTGTCGACCATGGCGAAATCGCCCATCTTCACGCCAGAGCGCAAATGTGCGCAATGCGGCGCCATGCTCATGGATTCCTGGCCCCCGGCGACCACGATGTCGGAATCGCCGTTGAGGATGGCCTGGTAGCCGAGCGCAACCGCCCGCAATCCCGAGCCGCAGAGCTGGTTAACGCCCCAGGCCGGGCTTTCGACCGGGATTCCGGCGGCGATCGAGGCCTGCCGCGCCGGGTTCTGGCCCTGACCGGCGGTCAGGATCTGTCCCATAATGACCTCGGAGACGTCCTTTCCGTCCACTCCGGCGCGCTTCAAGGCCGCCTCGATGGCGACCTTGCCGAGCTCATGCGCCGGCAGGTTCGCGAAAGCTCCGTTGAAGGCGCCGACCGGCGTGCGCGCGGCACCCACAATGACGATGTCGTCCTGCATGAAGTTGCTCCCTGTCTGTTGGGCATCGCCATAGCATGGCGCGTTCAGCCCTCAAAACCTCCGGCCATGCGATATGGCCGGATTTGACCCGCATAAAACGGTGGCTAGGTGGATTGAAACCGCCTACTCTTTAGGTCTTGGAACCTATTCCGCATGTCAACGGGCGCCCGCAAGCGAAATCATGGCAAAATCCGACGATCCCATCACGATCAAGAAATACGCCAACCGCCGTCTCTACAATACCGGGACCAGCACCTATGTGACGCTGGAAGATCTGGCGACCATGGTGAAAGCCGGCGAAAATTTCGTCGTTTTCGACGCCAAGAGCTCCGAGGACATCACCCGCTCGGTGCTCGCCCAGATCATCTTCGAGCAGGAAAACAAGGAAGGTCAGAACCTTCTGCCGATCAATTTCCTGCGCCAGCTGATCCGGTTCTATGGCGATTCCATGCAGATGATGGTGCCGCGCTATCTTGAGGTCTCGCTGGAATCCTTCACCAAGGAACAGGAAAAGATGCGCCAGCAGATGGCGCAGGCCTTCGGTGTGGGCGTCGGCGCCAGTCCGTTCGGTCCGATGGAGGATCAGGTCCGGCGCAACATGGAGATGTTCGAAAAGGCGTTTTCCATGTTCACGCCGTTCGCCCGGGGCGGCGCCGCCGCCAATCAGGGCAAGGCCGAATCCGAAAAGACAGCCGGCGCATCAGAAGACATCGACGCGCTCAAGCGTCAGATCGAAGAGATGCAGCGGCGCATCGACCAGATCAGCGACAAGAGCTGAGCGGCTAAGCGGAGCCGGGTCACGACCGCGCCTGGTTCGGGCGCGGCGTCGGCTGATCGTGCCGCGTTTGATACCAGTCGAGCCGCGCCAGCGCGATATGTTCGCCCTGCAGATAGTCGCAGCCCCAGGCCGCGAGAATGGCGGCCGACTGTTCGTCCTGCACCCATTCGGCGACGGTTTTCAGCTTCAGGCCGCGGGCGAGGTCGAGCATGGTGCGCACGAAGGTGCGATCGTCTTCGGACCGCGCCAGGTTCTGCACGAAGGCGCCGTCGATCTTGATCAGGTCGACGCCGAGCTCACGCAGATTCCGGAATGAGGTAAAGCCGGCGCCGAAATCGTCGATCGCGATACGCGCGCCGAGATCCTTCACGCGCTGCACGAAGCCGCGGGCGTTGTCGATGTCGTGGATGGCGGTGGTTTCCGTGATCTCCACGATCAGGCGCTCGGCGACATTGTCGTGCATACGCAATGAGGCCTCGAGCCGCGACCACCAATCCGGATCCATGGTCGACGAGGCCGACACGTTGAGGCTCGCACGAAAGTCCGGATGCGCGACCATCTCCGCGACCACAAGCTCCAGCACGCGCTGATCGAGCAGGCGGGCGAGCCCGAGCGGCTCTGCGATCGGCATGATATCCGCGGCCGGCACCAGCGTGCCGTCGGGCCGGCGGATGCGCAGCAGGCATTCGTGAAAGGCCACCTCCCGGGTTTGCGCATCGACCACCGGTTCGTAGGCGATAAGGATGCGCCGTTCGTTCAGCGCATTGATGATCGTGTCGGTAGCGCGGATATTCGCGCGCCGCTGGGTCTCGCGTTCGATGCTGGGCTGATAGGACAGAAACGAACCCGGCCGCTTGTTCTTGGCGAGGTCGAGCGTTTCCTGCGCTCGCACCAGAACCTCGTCGACGGTGGCGGCGTGGCGCGGTGCGGTCACCCCACCGATCGTGCCGGTGACCGAGACCGGACCCGCCGTGGTCATCACGACGTCGTCGCGGATGGCGGTCAGAAAGCGTTCGGCGGCGACGCCGATCTCGTCCGGCGTACAGTTCTTCAGGATGATGCCGAACTTGTTGCCGGAAAAGCGGCCGATGACGTCAAGGCCGCGCATGCGACCGCGCAGGCGCTTGGCTATCACGCCGATCACCTCATCGGCCACGTCATATCCGTAAGCCCGGTTGATGCGCCCGAGATTGTCGATGGCGACCAGCAGAAAGCCGCAACAGGTTCGTGACAGCAATGCCTCGCGCAACGCTTCGGCCAGTTGCTCGGTCAGGTTCCAGCGATTGATCTCGCCGGACAGGACGTCGAAGCGCGACAGGTAGGTGAGTTTCTGTTCGCGTTCGTGACGGTCGTTGATCGCGCGGATGATGCCATGCGCCTTGCTTGGCTTGCCGTCCGGACCGGCGAACCAGCGGCCGGTATCCTCGATCCACAGCTTGGGTGACCGCGAATCGGACCGTATGGCATATTGAAGCTGATAGGGAATTCCGGCGCCCATGTCGGCTTTTGCCGAATGCATGATCGCGTCAAACGGGGTGGTGTCGTTGGCCGGGTCGAGCAGTTTGGCGAAGCCGCGGCCGGTTGCGATCGGCGCGGTGTCGTGCAGGCCGAACAGGCGGGCCGCGCCCGCACCCCAGATCAGTGCGTCGGTATCGAGTGTCCATTCATAGGGAATTTCGCCCGCCGACTGCAGGATCGCAGCGCAGTTCAGCGTGTCCCTTGATTGAAGGCCGCCGGCAGCAACGTCGCGTTGCTGCTCACCCGGTATGGGGCGCGACCTGTTCGCTGCTCCGGTCAACATTGGCCTCGTTGATGCGCGCGTCACGATCAGGGCGGCGCCATGACAACGGAAAAGTAGTAGCGAACTCTAAAGAATCGGAAAAATCAGACGGTTGCATTCTAGGAACAAGCGGGCCGGTGTGGCGTTCGTCGCATGGGGCTCGCGGCAGACAGCTTTGCGGCACAGGACTTGCGGCATAGCCCTTGCGAGTTGGAGGTTCAGGGGACGCCGATGTCCCAGTTTGACGCAGGAGCGGCCCGTGTTCGCCGACAGGATCAAACGTCCGCCCGCATTATCGCTCCCCAGCGAGGCTGCAAGCGCCCGCGCGGACGATGCCGCCCCGGACAACGCGGCGGCTGGCACCGGGTCGCGTGATCTTGCCGTGGTTAATCCGAAGCAAACGGCGCCCAGGGGAAAGCCATCGCGTTATGCCGATGCGCTGTTCCTCGCCCACGTCTTTGCCAGCAAGTTCGATGCGCCGCAGCAACGTGAGAAGCGCCGGGCCGATCCCGCCGACGCGAATGCGAGCTATCGCAAAAGCGCGAAGAAGCCGTCGAAGCTCGGACGCGTGTTGTCGAAGAAGATCTGACGCCGCGTCGCGCTAATAGCCTAGCGCGAGACCGTCCTTGCGCGGATCGGATGCGCCGATCAGCACCCCGCGGTCCCAATCGATGCGGATGGCCTGGCCGCCGCCATGCGGTAGCGGGCGGCGGGATACGTCATGACCCATGGCACGCATCGCCTGCATCACGTCATCGCTGACGCCGTTCTCCACCTCGACGCGCTCGCCCTCGAAGAACACGCGCGGCCAGTCGATCGCGGTCTGAAGATCCATGCCGTGATCGACGACGTTGGAGATGACATGCGCATGCCCCATGGCCTGATAGGCACCGCCCATCACCCCGAATGCCATGTCGACACGGCCGTCGCGCATGGCCAGAGCGGGAATGATCGTATGCAGCGGACGCTTCGACGGCCCGATGCAATTCGGATGACCCGGCGTGAGATTGAAGCCCGAGCCGCGGTGATGCAGCAGGATGCCGGTCTTGTCCGTCGCGATGCCTGAGCCGAAGGCCGAGAACAGCGAGTTGATCATCGTGACCGCATTGCGGTGCTTGTCGACCACGCAGACCAGCACCGTCGATCCCATCGGCTTGATCGCCTTCGGAAAGGACGAGCGCTTCGCCGGATCGATCATGCCGGCGAGCTTTAACGCGAAGCCGCGATCGAGCAGCGCGTCCACACTCTCGGTCATGAAAGCAGGGTCTGCGATATTGGTGTTGCGCATCGCATAGGCGAGGCGGCTGGCTTCGATCAGGAGATGCAGCCGCTTCGCGCCATTGGCGTCGAGCGCGCCCATGTCGAAGCGCTCGAGGATATTCAGCATCACCAGCGCCGCCAGGCCCTGCCCGTTGGGCGGCAATTCGATCACATCCAGACCGCGGTAGCGCGTCGAGATCGGCGTCACCTCGTCGCCGCGATGGGCCGCGAAATCCGCCGCGGTCAGAACGCCCCCGAGCGATTGAAGCGTCGCCACCATGTCGTCGGCGATCTCGCCCTCGTAGAAGGCGCGGGCGCCGTCCTTGGCCAGCGCCCGCAACGTGCGGGCCAGCGCCGAAAATCTGACGACATCGCCGGCCTTTGGCGCATGTCCGTCGATCAGCATATGCCTCGCAGTGGCCGCGTGCTTGCTGAGCTTGGCGACGGCAAGCGACCAGTCGAGCGCGACCCGCGGCTGCACCGCGACGCCGGCTTCGGCCGCGTCGATCGCTGGCTGCAGCACGCGGTCGAGACCGAGGCGGCCATGCGTCCTGAGGATTTTGTCCCAGGCCTCGATCGCGCCCGGCACCGTCACGGCGTGGACTGAATCGACCGCGACGTCCTTTAGCCCCTGCTCGACAAGTATTTCGGCGCGCATCGCAGCGCCGCTGCGGCCGGACCCGTTATAGCCCCAGACCGGCTGACCCGGGCGCGCCACCAGACAGAAGCAGTCGCCGCCGATGCCGGTCATATGCGGCTCGCCGACGCAGGCAACCGCCATCGCGGCCACCGCCGCATCGGCGGCATTGCCGCCGGCGCGCATGATCTCCACAGCAGCCAGCGAGGCGAGCGGGTGCGAGGTCGCGACCATGCCGCCTGTGGCATAGGCCGGCGAACGGCCGGGCAGGTGAAAGTCACGGGTCATGGGAGCAGCGCCGAAGGTGTTGGCACCAATCAATGCGCCATCGGAGGATGGCCGTCGACGGAATAGTCGCGCGAGGCCGCGCGGATCGAGATCGAGAAGCCGCCGATCACATCGACGGCGCAGATCACGAGAAAGATCAGGAAGGTCGAGGTCGCGGCCTGCTTCACCATGATGAATTCGAGCAGGGCGGCGACGAACACCACGAACGACAACAGGTGGTCGACGATCGACTTCACGCCGAAGCGCGTGGCTTTCAGGATTTCAATGAACAGCAGCAGGATCGACAGGATGATCAGCAGATCGCCGGTGGTGACGCCAAGCGTCGCGCCGGACATCATCGGGATCGAGAACGCCGTGTCGCTGAAACCGAGGCTGAACAGGAACGCGATCATGTTGTAGATCGCGAGCGGAACCAGCAGGAGAGGAAAGCCGACGAGATACATGGATCATGTCCTCCGGGACTTTCCCGTCCACGGCACAATCAGCAATGCGGGCGCCGATTTCGCGCCCACAGGACCGGTCGATCAGGCTTCGGCGCTCTTCACCTTTAGCACCTGACGGCCCTTGTACATGCCGGTCTTCAGGTCGAGGTGGTGCGGGCGGCGGAACTCACCCGAGTCCTTGTCCTCGACATAGGTGGGCTGCTTGAGGGCGTCGGCGGACCGGCGCATCCCGCGCCGCGACGGCGAGGTTTTTCGTTTAGGAACGGCCATTTGCGGAACTCCCGAAAAAAGACAATCCGGCCGGGACATCCCATTCAGGGGAACCCTGTCGGACCGGATGTAATGGATTGCGGCGGCTTATAGAGGAATGGAGGCGGTTGCGCTAGCGCTTTTGGCCTCCGGCCCTCACCACCCGGGGCGCCCGTCTCAGGCAGGCGTCAAGGCCCGCATTGTTGGCCCGGCGCTGGTAAATCCCAGCCAGCCGGCGCACCGCCGGTCCGGGCTTCTGGGCGTCCCGGCGTCTCGGATTGGGCAGCATGGCGGCCATCAGGGCCGCCTGACGGGCGTCCAGATCGGCCGCGGAGGTCTTGAAGGCCCGGCGGGCGCCGGCTTCGGCCCCGAACTGCCCGCTCGGGCCCCATTCGGCCACGTTGAGGTAGATTTCCATGATCCGCCGCTTCCCCAGCACCAGGTCCATCCACACCGCCAGCGGCATTTCCAGCGCCTTGCGGACATAGGAGCGGCCCTGCCACAGGAACAGGTTCTTGGCGGTCTGCTGGGTGATGGTCGACCCGCCCCGCAGGTCCTCCAGATCCTCCGCCTCCTTGAGGATGTCGCGCAGGCTCCGCCAGTCGATGCCGCGATGGTTACAGAATTGCCCATCCTCGGACGCGATCACGGTGCGCGGCAGAACCGGGGCGATCTCCTCGAGCGGGCGCCAGATCCGCGTCACCGGCTGGAATGTCACATAGCGCCAGACCATCAGCGTGGAAACCGGCCGCACCACAAGGTAAAGCGGTGTCAGCAGGTAGGGCAGCAGCAGGGCGGCGAGGACCACAAGCACCGCGACCTTCACGGCGCGGCGGAGGCCCGGACTGGAACCCGTCCATCGTTGCTGCAATAAGGTCATTAAACCGGGCCCCGGCAGACAGTCCCCCGTAGAGACTCTCCGTTAACGTGACAAGACAAGGAATGCGGCGCTGTGCCGCGAATATGGCGAAGATGAAAACCAGCTTTACCAATGCACTCGATGCCGCCGCGTCCGAAACCGAAGATCTGCTCGGCACGCTGCTGTCGACGCAACCTGTTTCGGGTGAGATCGAACGCCCGCAGCGGCTGCTCGATGCGATGCGCTATTCCAGCCTTGGCGGCGGCAAACGGCTGCGGCCCTTCCTGGTCGTGGAAAGTGCGGCCCTGTTCGATGTTCCGCGTCAGCGGGCCTTGATGGCGGGCGCCGCGCTCGAATGCGTGCATTGCTATTCGCTGGTCCATGACGATCTGCCATCGATGGACAACGACGATCTGCGGCGCGGCCGGCCGACGCTGCATCGTGCCTACGACGATGCCACCGCGATCCTTGCCGGCGACTCGCTGCTCACCTTCGCCTTCGACATTCTCTCGCGCGACGAAACCCATCCCGATCCGGCGGTGCGGATCGCGCTGGTGCGCGAACTGGCGCGCGGGTCGGGGCTCGGCGGCATGGCCGGCGGACAGATGCTCGATCTCGCTGCGGAGGGCCGGTTCGGCGCGATGCCCGCGGGCGAAGAGACATTCATCATCACCATGCAGGCGATGAAGACCGGTGCGCTGCTGCACTTCGCCTGCATCGCCGGCGGCATTCTCGGCGGCGCGTCGGCGGAGCAACTTCGTGCGCTGTCGTCGTACGGCCGCGCTGTCGGCACAGCCTTCCAGATTGCCGACGACCTCCTCGATGTCGAAGGCGATGCCGCGACCGTCGGCAAGGCGACCGGCAAGGATGCCGCGGTCGGAAAGGCCACGCTGGTTTCTGTGCTCGGCATCGAGGCCGCGCGGAAGCGGCTCGCGGGCGTGGTGGCGGACGCGGAGGCCGCTCTGGCGCCGTTCGGCGAGCGCGGCGCCATCCTGCGCGAAACCGCACGATTCATTGCCGCGCGCGAGAAATGAGCGTGGCCGGCATCGCCGCCGATGTGGACGCGGTTGGCGATTTCGTGTCCAATTGTGTCCGCAGGCTATCGAAAACGTAAGGTGACGACGCGCGGGTCGAGCACTACATCTGGTTCCCCGGGGTAGACGAAGATGCGCAAGTTGCCGACGATCGTTCTGGTGCTGGCCGCGCTCGGCGGCGCCGCGCTCTATTTCGTGCCCGGCTGGAATGTCGCGCCGGCGGAAGGCAGCTACCGCACCGCGAAGGCCGAACGTGGCGAGATCGTCGCCACCGTCAGCGCCACCGGCACCATCAATCCGACCACGACGGTGATCGTCGGCTCGCAATTGTCCGGGCAGGTGGTCGAGATTCTCGCCGACTACAATTCCGAAGTGAAAGCCGGCCAGGTGGTGGCGCGGCTCAATCAGGATCAGATCCGGGCACGGCTCGATGCAGCGCGCGCCGATCTCGCGCAGATGCGCGCGCAGCGGATGGTGACCGAGGGCCAGATCGAAAAGGTCAAGGCCGAGACCGAGAAGGCGCGCGCGGCTCAGGTCGACATGGAGGCGCAGGTCACGCGCAACGAGGCGCTATTGGCCGATGCCGACCGCATCTACAAGCGCCAGAGCGATCTGCGCACGCGCGGCTTCGCCGCCGACGCCGCGGTCGATACCGCACGCGCCACCCGCGACGCGCAGGAAGCGGCGCTCGCCTCCGCGCGTGCCCAGGTCAATTCGGCAAAGGCGGCGCTGCTCGGCCTGGCCGCCGATCTGCAGGTGGCGAAAGCCAATCTCGCCGCGGTCACTGCGCAGGGCCAGCAGCGTGAGGCGGCGGTGCGGCAGATCGAGGTCGATCTCTCTAATTCGGAAATCAAGTCGCCGGTCAACGGCGTGATCGTGCAGCGTAATGTCGAACTCGGCGCAACGGTCGCTGCGTCGCTGCAGGCGCCCGAACTGTTCCGGATCGCCGACGATCTGCGCAAGATGGAGATTTCCGCCAATATCGACGAGACCGATATCGGCCGCATCAAGCCGGGCCAGCGCGTGACCTTCACCGTCAATGCGTTTCCGGGCCGCACCTTCGACGGCACCGTCAAGCAGGTGCGGCTTGGCTCGCAGAATGTGCAGAATGTGGTGATCTACACCACCATCATCTCGATCGAGAATCCGCGGCGTGAATTACTGCCGGGGATGACCGCTAACCTGCGGGTCGAGACCGAGCGGCGCGAAGACGTGGTGCGGATCCCGAACGCGGCGTTGCGCTGGAGGCCGCCGTCGCTTGCGGAGCAGCCGCTGGTCAGGAACGCCGCCGCACCGGGTGCGCCGGCTGGTGCGCCGGCCGGAGCGCCGCGCCGCGCCAGCGGTGGAAACAGCGGGGAATTCCTCGAGGCGATCAAGGCCGAGATCAAGCCCGGTGCCGACCAGCTGCGCGAGATCGAGGCCGCGTTCGGCGACATGCGCAAGACCTTCATGGCGGGCGCCGGCGACAGCGACCAGAATGCGCGGCGCGAGCGCATCCTCGCCGCGCGTCGCGAGCTGGAGCAGCGCATCGCCAGCATCCTGACGCCCGAGCAGAAGTCCGCCTTCGACGAGATCGTGAAGCGGCAGGCGGCGGGCGCGGGTCAGGGGACGGCTCAATCCGGCCGGGTCTTCGTCGTCGGCCGCGGCGGCGAGCCGCAGGGCGTCACCATTCGTATCGGTGCGACGGATGGCGGCTCGACCGAGGTGATCGCGGGGCTGGATGCCGGCGCCGAGGTCATCGTCGGTGGCGCCGGACGGCCCGGCAGCGCGCAGAAGCGCGGTCCGAGCTTCGGATTCTGACGATGACAGCGCGTCGGGCACCGACATGCCGCTGATCGAGAGCGATCAACTGACGCGGCTCTACAAGCTCGGCGGCGAGACCGTCACCGCGCTCGATGGCGTGTCGGTGTCCGTCGACGAGGGCGATTTCGTCGCGGTGATGGGACCGTCGGGATCGGGCAAGTCGACCTTCATGAATGTCATCGGTTGTCTCGACAAGCCGAGCTCCGGGACCTACCGGCTTGACGGCGAGCTGGTATCGACGCTCAGCGCCGACGCGCTCGCCACCGTCCGCAACAAGAAGATCGGCTTCGTGTTCCAGCAATTCCATCTGCTCGACCGGCTCGATGCCTTGTCCAATGTCGAGCTGCCAATGATCTATGCCGAGACCGACCGCGCTGGCCGCAAGGAGAAGGCCGTTGCGGCGTTGCAGCGGGTCGGATTGGGCGAACGCATCCATCATCGTCCGACGCAATTGTCCGGCGGCCAGCAGCAGCGTGTGGCGGTGGCGCGCGCGCTGGTCAACAATCCGAAAATGCTGCTCGCCGACGAGCCGACCGGCGCGCTCGACAGCCGGACCTCGGTCGAGATCATGGCGCTGTTTCAGGAACTGAACCGCGAGGGCACGACGGTGGTGATCGTGACGCATGAGCCGGACATCGCGGCCTATGCCAACCGGCTGATCCGTTTCCTCGACGGTCACGTGGTGTCGGATCGCCGGCATGTTCCCGTCAATGCCGACGAACGCCTGGCCGAACTGATGAAGCAGCCCCATCCGCATCATGAGGCCGCCGAATGACGAACCGCGATGCGATCGTCTCCGCACTCGACGCGCTGCGGCTGCACAAGCTGCGGAGTGCGCTGACCATGCTCGGCATCATCATCGGTGTCGGCGCCGTCATTGCGATGGTCGCGGTCGGCGGCGGTGCGCGCGAACAGGTGGTGGCGCAGATCAGAAGCCTCGGCTCGAACCTGCTGATCGTGACGCCGGGCAACGTGACGGCCGGTGGCGTGCGGATGGGGTCGGGTGCCGCGTCCACCCTGACCGATGACGATGCCGCGGCGATCATGGCGGAAGTGCCGGGGGTTCAGGTCACAGCGCCCAATATGCGCGGCTCCGGCCAGCTCGTGGCCGGCGGAATGAACTGGGCGAGTGCGCTGATCGGCATCGATGCCGGCTGGTTCGAGGCGCGTGACTGGGATGTCGAACTTGGCCGCGGCTTCGATCCCGAAGAGATCGCGCGCGGTGCGCAGGTCGCTGTTCTGGGCCAGACCGTGGCCCGCAATCTGTTCGGCGGGCTCGATCCGGTCGGGCAGGAATTGCGCATCCGCAACGTACCGTTCCGCATCGTCGGCGTGGCCGGCCGCAAGGGACAGACAACCTGGGGCCAGGACCAGGACGACGTCGTGTTCGTGCCGCTCAACACCGCGCGGCAGCGCGTGCTCGGCCGCAATCTCGCCAATGCGCGCGCGGTCGGCTCGATCTATGTGAAGGCGCTGGACGGCGAGAATTTGAGCCTGATGGAGGAGGAGGTGAAAAGTCTCCTGCGCCAGCGGCATCGTTTGCAGCCCGGTCAGGACGACGATTTCTCGATCCGCAATCTCGCCGATATCGCCGCCACCCGTGAAGCCTCGGCCCGCACGCTCGCGATCCTGCTGGCTGCTGTCGCCGGCGTGTCGCTCGCGGTCGGCGGCATCGGCATCATGAATATCATGCTGGTGTCGGTCACCGAACGCACCCGCGAGATCGGGCTTCGGCTCGCACTCGGTGCGCGGCAATGGGACATCCTGCGGCAATTCCTGTTCGAGGCGACAGGCCTTGCCGCGATCGGCGGGCTGATCGGGGTGATGCTGGGCGTTGGCGCAGCCTATCTGATCTCGAATGCTGCCGGCTGGCCGCTTCTGGTCGAGCCGGCCTCGATCGTGATCGCGGTGGTGTTCTCAGGACTGGTCGGCGTGTTCTTCGGCTGGTACCCGGCGCTGCGCGCGTCGCGCCTCGATCCGATCGAGGCGCTGCGGCATACGTGAGGCGCTGCGCCGCATTCCGCGGCGCTCACGGCCACGAATTTACTTGCAGCCGTCGGCGGCCTGCGCGCCGGCAAAGCGGTCAGCGAGCCACTGCACATACATGGATTTGGCGGCACCGGGCGTCGAGAAATGCGTCTGCTCGCCGGGCAATTGCACACGCGCGACATTGCCGCCCATGCCGCACATCTGCTCGCGATAAAGCTGACCCATCACCGGAGGGACCACGGTGTCTTTCGTTCCCCAGTAAATGATCACGGGTGCGATCGGCTTCACTGCCGGGACGCTGCCGTCCAACAGCGTTTTGACCCATTGCCCCGATCGCGCGGGATTTTCTTTCAGGAACGACTTGTATTCGTCTCCGAATGCAAAGTTCATCGTATCGGCAGCGGCGTGCATGCATTTTTTGCTGAAGATCGCCTCGAGCGCGTTCACGCCTTCCGACGAGAACAGATCCGACAGCGCAACTTCGGGAAATGCCGCAGGCGTCGCCCACATCATCATCGCGAAATGGGTGAAGTTGAAGACGTTGTCGGAAAAGGTCTTCGCCAGACCCTGGAGGAGCGCGTCGGCCGCTTTCGCGTCCGGCGTGTCCTTGGGAAGGATCGCTGCGACATCCTGCGGTGCCAATGCTGCGAAGCCGACGATGTCTATTGCGTCAAAGGCCGTCCCGGCCTTCCCGACATAGTCACGCAGGCCGGCTGCGCTGAGCGTCGCTCCGCCGCCCTGTGACCAGCCATAGACCGCAGCCTTTCGGTTCTGTCCTGAAAGACCCATGCTCCCGACGGCGCGAATTGAGTTGATGACGTCGCGTGCCTGCGTGGCGGCGATTGCATATTGGTGGCGCCCGCCGCCACCCAATCCCTGATAGTCGGTTGCGACCACGACATAGCCTCGTCCGATGAATTCCGACAGCGCGGGTACTCCGAAATCGGTCCAGGACGTTCCGCCGACGAGGAAATACTGGTTGAGATCCTGCGCCGGATCGAGAACCTGCGACGGGCCGCAATTCTGCGCCGTGCCGGTTGTCCCGTGTGCCCATGCCAGAATCGGCCGGCCACCTGTCGGGGCCTCACCCTTTGGCGCGATGACCAGTGCAGTGGAGATCGTTGGCCGCTCACGTACGTCGGAGGAGATGTAGGCGATGCGCCAGGCCTGCGCGGTTGCGAGCGACGTTTCGACGGGCTCTTGCGCGATCACCGTCCCCAACGGGCCTTGCGGCTTCATCGCCATGACCTTGGCGTAGAAGGGCGCCACGGCCACGTCGGCAGCGTGCAGCGGCAATGTTGCCGGCAACATCGCCGCGGATAGGCAAACCGCTCCAATCAGTCGATGAAGGCGTTTCATGGTATCCGACCCCTGCGATCAAACCAGGCGCGCAACGCCAGTGCGGCGTCCCGTTTTCAATGAACCGATCGGGTTAAAATCTTGTCGACCGCAAAATTTGGGCGCGATTGGGCCTTCGGTAACGCAGCCGCGCGCGGCGGACGGAGTCAGATTCAAATTGATTCAATTGCTGGCGAATCTGCGGCCGGATCTTCCGGGAAACGCGGCAATTCCATCTCGATGACGAGACGCCAGCGCAAATACCTCGCCGGATGAGGGTTGGAGCCGGCGTGATCGATGCGAACGCACGCATTCTCCGCAAGCGAGCGGAGAATGCGCGCGGTGCCACCGCTTACGGCAATGTCGTGATGCCGTCGATCGGACTGATATCGCCGACGAACTGCAACAGGTCCGTCATCGTAAACGTGCCGGGCACCTTGGCGGGCAGATCGGGTTTCCAGCTTGTGCCCTTGCGCCACAGATACGATTCACGATCGCCGTGGACGAGGCCGACAAATACCTCGGCAACGATGGTCGAGCCCACCGGTCCGAGCTTCTCGCCGTCGCCTCTGATCTGCGCCTCCTTGAGGATGTAGTACCAAAGCGGTGTCTGCTTATGCAGGCCGTGCTCGCGTGCGGCGTTGCCATCGGGACCGGTCGCGATCTCGTCCGGGGTCAGGGCTTTGACGCCGATCGCCCCTGCGATGGCCTGACCGGACGGCAAGCCGAGAAACACGCCGCGCTGCAGGTTGCGCAGCGCGAGATTTCCGCCGCCGCCGGGAAGTGTGTGCAATTGTGGAATAAGGAACGGATCGATCTTGCGTGATGGGTTGAGTGCGACGTCCGCCGGATTCGCAGGCGGATTGAAATCATAATAGCGGCGCCAATCGATGATCCAGTTCGACGGCAGCACCGGTTGCGGCAGCGGAGTGGGAGACGGTACCGGCGCAAGATCGCCGATGATCCCGCCTGAAAGTCCGGTGAAGTCGAACAAGAGCTGAAGTGTCGCCTGGGGGAAGATCCGGTTATGATTGTAACGTTCGCGCACCATGCTGTGGCCGAAGCGATAGGCCGCGGCGGAGAACTCGACCGGCATGTAGGGCAGCTTCTTGAAACGGTAGAATTTGCGCCCCTGATGGAGAATTTTGGCGACGATGCCGGGTTCGGTGATGCGCTCGACGAAATCGTGCAGCACCATCCATTGATAATGCCAAGTGACGATGCGGCGCGCTTCCAGAAAGGTCTGCTCCGCGGTCTTGCCGGGTGCTGCAATCCGATTGCAGACTGCATTGTGGAATTTGAGAAAGGCGAGATGCGTCTGTGCGACGACAAGATTCTCGTCGTTGCGATGATCGCCGATCAGCGCAAATCCTTCCGGATTGCGCGGCAGATCGTTGCGATGGTCGCCGGTGACACCGCCGAAGCCGACATTGATGGTCTTGCCGATGAGGAATTTCGGACCCGGTGCCTTGCCGGCGTTAGCGCCTGACTCACGCGCGTAAAGTTGCCGGCTGCCGTCAGGCCCCAGGCCGTAGATTGCATCGAGGTCGAGCGCCGGCGTTCGGAAGTTCTCGATGCCTTCGGGATCGGCGGCCTTGTCGCCGATCGAGGTGAGGTCGAGCGTGACGTCGTGATCGACGAACTGACCGAGATAGGTGAAGCCCGCCGGGATCTTGCTGTTGTTGCCGGCCGGGTCGCCGGGGCTCGCATCCCTCATGGCGTTGGCGAGCGCCTGCAATGCCGCCGGTGCGACTTTCAACGGCGGCAGGTCAGGAAACATGCGGCCGAACATGCCAGGGTCGTCGTGTCCCTGTAGCCGTTGCCGTGCCAGCAATTCTGGATTGGGCTGACGTCCGGCGGTGCCGTGGCCGGGTTGAATACTGATTTGCTCAGACATCGAAAAACCGCCTCCCGCGCGGTGCTGCGCGCTGCCGGCTCGACGGTTCGGGCTCATCCAGTCGACGCGCGCAAAGAGGCATGCGCCGCAACGCGAATGCGTGATGGCGGAGACCGAAATCCGATGTGTGAAGGCAGCGCAGGTGCAATCAAGAACAAATACAATCTTAGATAGTAATTATAAAAATGCAACCATAAAGTGTATTTGGGCTGACGGCTGGTCGGCGCCACCAGACAATGCACGGCCTTGCGGAATGCGTGTCGCCCGTCAGGAAGGGGCCGACGTCAGAGAGATGAAAATGTCCGGCGTCAGCCGCCCGTGCGTCCGCCGAAAAAGCCCTGGACGCGGCGCCAAATGTCGCGCGCCGATACCGAGAACAGGGCGAACAGGATGCCGAGGATCACGATCGGAATCCACAGCAGCACCAGGCCGGCCAGCAGCAGGAACACGATGCCGACCGCGAGTCCGACCCCGAGCAGGATCATCGCCAGCGTGAACGGACCGATCTTCTTGATCTGAACGCGGCGGAAACCGTCGTCGCCCTCCTCGACCCGCACGAACAGATTTTCGAACCCGCCGCCACCGCGCCTGGCATTGGGCGGGATGATCTCGGGCTCGACGCGCGGGCGTTCCACCGGCGGCTTCGTTGGATCGGTGTAGGACATGGCGAGGATATGGGACCTGAGCCGCGTGGCCGCAATGCGGCATCGTCAGGGGACAAAATGACGCGACCCTGATTGTGTACACAAGCGACAGCAGCATCTGCGTCGCGGCTTGTTCGCATGGTCGCAGTAAGGCCGCGCTTTGTGCGCCGCAACTATTACCGACCGGTCATGATGCGCTTTTTCCGGAACGCGGATAAGGAGCAATTGTTTTCATCGCAGAGGCGACAGGAGGACCGCCCATGGTTGAAAACCTGATTCCGTTGACGATTCTGATCGCAGTTATTTTCGGCGTGCTTTGGTTTGTGATCGAAGCGGCGTCGCTGCATGGCGACCGCAGAAGCTGAGTTGGACATCACTTGTGGAAAAAGAACGCCTCGCTCGGCAGCGACCCGTAGGTGAATGGCTCCTGCTTTCGGTTGGTCGCGGTCAACACCTCGTCGCGCACCTTTCGGAACACCAGGTTGATTTCGAGGCCGGGTGTTAGGATGGCGCGGGCGAGCGCAGATGCGAATGGCGAGTTGCCCTGGCTGCCGTCCAGAGCCGTCTGCCCATGCTTCGCTGCGTAGGCGACAAGAGTAGCCCCTTCCGGTTCGATGTTGCCCAGTCCTCTGCCGAGCGAACGGGTTCCGAGACTTCTCGTCATGCTGGTAGCGAACGGATTGTCCCTGCAGGCATCGAGGATGACGAGCTTCAGCTTGCTTGCACCCTCGACGGAGCGCAGCAACTGATCCAGGGATATCGCCTCGAACGACGTATCCCTGTCCGATTTGAGCCGCGCATCGACCGGAACCAGATAATTGGTCCCCGCAACTTCGATCCCGTGGCCCGCATAATAGATGACGGCCCATTCGGCGCGGTCGGCAAGCGCTGCAAAATCCTTCAGGGCAGTCGCAAGTTGCTCGCGCGTGAGGTCGAGCTTCAGATCGACGCGATTGAAGCCGACCGCCGTCAGGGCCTTGCTCAGCGTCTCCGCGTCGCTTCTGGGATTCACGAGGGGAACTACGTTGCGGTATTGGCTGTTGCCGATGATCAGCGCGACACGTGCGTTGCTGCCCGCCGAGGCTTTGGCGGTTCCGCCTTGCTGTGCGAGTCTGGCCTCGAGCCTTGCAAGCGATCGGGTCAGCGACGCGTTGCCGGGATCAATGCTTGCGGCTTGCCTGATATCGGTCAGCGCAGAGCGGTAATCCTGCGCGGCTTCGCTGGTACGGGCGCGTTCGGCGTAGTTCAGCCAGTTCTTGGCATCGAGTTTGATCGATATATCATGATCCGCGCGGGCGCGGGCAAACTCGCCCTTTAACCGGTACACGATCGCTCTTTCGACATGGCCCCGTGTCTCGGTCGGCTTCATGCCGATCAGCGTATTCAGATCGGCAAGCGCCTTGTCGTAATCGCGCTTGTACCGATAGGCGACACCCCTGTTAAGATAGTGCACCGATACTTTTGGGTTCAATGTGATGGCGGCGGTGTAGCTTTCGACGGCTTGTTCGTAATCACCTTTCTTCCTGAGAATGATGCCTTTGCCGTTGTGGTGCAGGTAGTTTTGCGGATCGAGTTTGATCGCCGCGTCAATGTCCGTCAGTGCCGCATCGAGCTTCTCAAGCCGGTAAAGCGCGTGGGCGCGGATTCTCAGAAAGGTCCCGCGTTCTTGGGACGATTTGCGCTTGTCAGTCAGCGCGCTCGTGCACTCCTTGACGATCTGTTCCGGTTCTCCGGAGCTTGAGACGGAGCAGGCTGGTGGCGCCGCGACTTTCGGATTCGCCTCCACGCCGGAAGCAAATTGGACAACACCCGCCAGCGCGAGGGCAAGAGCCAGCCGCCACCGCATCGTTCGCTCCGTTTCGGCATTTGTCGAGTCCGCCCGATACCGGGTTCATCGGGCGGCCGCCAAGCTGCGCTCAATTTCGCATCATCCGTTGCAGTTGAAAAATGAAATTGAAGCGGCGACACAGGCCATATGAAAGCCGGCCCGCTGAAAGCCGGCCTGCGGTCGATCGCGCCGAGGAGATCCGGTCGATCGTGGGAGCTAACCGCGCGCTTACTCCGCCGCCGTGCGTCCCGCGCCGCCGCGACCATAGCGCTGCTCGATATAATCGATCACCATGGTCTTGAATTCCGCCGCAACATTGGCGCCGCGCAACGTCACCGCCTTCTTTCCGTCGATGAACACCGGCGCCGCCGGCGCTTCGCCGGTGCCCGGCAGCGAAATGCCGATATCGGCATGTTTGCTTTCGCCGGGACCGTTCACGATGCAGCCCATCACCGCGACATTGAGCGCTTCCACGCCGGGATAGCGCGTCTTCCATTCCGGCATCGAGGTGTGGATGAACGACTGGATGTCGCGCGCCAGTTCCTGGAATGTGGTCGAGGTCGTGCGGCCGCAACCGGGGCAGGCTGCGACCAGCGGCACGAAGGTGCGAAAGCCCATGGTCTGCAGGATTTCCTGCGCCACCTTCACCTCGACGGTGCGGTCGCCGCCCGGCTCCGGCGTCAACGAGACGCGAATGGTATCGCCGATGCCCTGCTGCAGCAGGATGCCGAGCGCGGCGGATGACGCGACGATGCCCTTCGATCCCATGCCGGCTTCGGTGAGGCCGAGATGGATCGCGTAATCGGAGCGTGTCGCCAACACCTGATAGACCGCGATCAGATCCTGCACCGCCGACACTTTGGCCGAGAGGACGATGCGGTTCTTCGGCAAACCCATTTCGACGGCACGATCGGCGGACAGCAAAGCGGACTGCACCATCGCTTCGCGCATCACCGCGCGCGCTTCCAGCGGTGCCGCCGAGTTGGCGTTCTCGTCCATCAGATGCGTCAGCAATTCCTGGTCGAGCGAGCCCCAATTGGCGCCGATCCGCACCGGCTTGTTGTGACGGATCGCGGTCTCGATGATGGCCCCGAACTGCTTGTCCTTCTTGTCCTTGAAGCCGACATTGCCGGGATTGATGCGATACTTGTCGAGCGCCTCGGCGCAGGCCGGGTGGTCGGCCAAGAGCTTGTGGCCGATGTAATGGAAGTCGCCGATCAGCGGCACCCGCACATTCATCTTGGCGAGGCGGTCGCGGATATGCGGGACGGCTGCGGCGGCTTCGTCGCGATCGACGGTGATGCGCACGAGTTCGGAGCCGGCACGGGCGAGGGCGGCGACCTGCCGCGTGGTCTGTTCGACGTCGGCGGTGTCGGTGTTGGTCATCGACTGCACGACGATCGGCGCGCCGCCGCCGACGGTTACGCCGCCGACATCGACGGCAACCGAGGAATGGCGCGGTGCGGGGCCGCCGAGAACGTCCGGGGTGGTAATCTGATCCATAACCCTAATCTAGCATCTCGATGTGAAAACGGGAGGTCGATCTGCCCGCTGTTTCCGGCCGGAACCGGGAGGTATAGGCACTCCGGCCGCTAAAGAAAGCCTCAACGCGGCCGATTCACCAAGATCAGCCCGCCGATCACCAGCGCCACGGCGCCCGCGAAAGGCGGCGTGATCGGGTCGCCCATGACCAGATAACCCGCGAATACCCCGAATAATGGCGTCAGAAATGTGAAGGCCGAAAGACGGCTGGCCGAGTATTTTGACACCATTGTGAACCAGATCAGAAACGTCAGGGAGACCACCCAGACGGTCTGGTAGACCAGCGAGGTCAGGGCGAGGGCGCCCGGCATCCTGGTGATGGTTTCGCCCAGCAGCCACGCCGCCACGGCCAGCATCGGCGCCGAGATCACCAGTTGATATTGCAGCGTCTTTTCTGGTGCGGCGCGCGAAAGCGAGGTCGATTTCACCACCAGCGTGGTGAGGCCCCAGGCGATGCCGCCGGCCAGCGCCAGCAGGTCGCCCAGGAACTGGTTCGCGTTGGCGGACGGCGTCGGCACCCCGAAAGCCAGCACCAGGCCGGAAAATGACATCAGCAGGCCGGCCCATTGGGTCCAGCGGAAGCGGTCGCTCGGCACCAGGAAATGCGCGCCGAGCACCACCACGAAGGGCGCGACGTAGATGAACAGGGTGGCGCGGCTCGCTGTCGTGTAGAGCAGGGAGGGATAGATGAAGATGAATTCCAGCCCGAACAGGAAGCCGGCCAGCAGGCCGGCCTTCATCGTCTCGCCGCCCAGGTCGAGCGAGATGCCGCGCGTGCGCGCATAGATCCAGATGATCAGCGCCGCGCCGGCCGAGCGGATCGCCGCCTGCGTAAGCGGCGGGATGTCGGGCAGTGCGAGTTTCACCGCCACCTGATTGAAGCCCCAGCACAGGCACAGAAACACCACGACCGCGGCCGCACCGAGTTCGAGCGGGCGTGTCGCCGCCGTATGCGGCGCCTGCGTGGTGGTGGTCATGGTCGGGTTCCCGGCGGGGAATGATCAGCGACTTTCGTACCGGTTATGTGCCGGCGCCGGAAGCGGGCATGTGCATGGCGGGCATGTGCGGTGTTTCCCCCTCCCCGTTCTGAAGGGGAGAAGGACACTCACTGCAACATTCAATCTACCGGCAATGCGCGCAAATGCCGGTGATCTCGATCACCGGCGCTTTCGGGGTAAAGCCGGCGGCGCGGGTTGCGGCTTTCAGCGAGTCCGCCACCGCCTGCGACGGCGCTTCGCCGACTTCGCCGCAGCGCTCGCAGATCAGGAACACCACGAGGTCATCGGCGTCGTGGCGATGCACGCAGGCGATATAGGCATTGCGGCTTTCGATCCGGTGAGCGAGCCCGTTCTCGATCAGGAAATCGAGCGCGCGATACACCGTGATCGGTGCGTGCCGCGTGCCATGCTTTTTCGCCGCGCGGTCGATGATCTCGTAGGCGCCGAGCGGCTTGTGGTTTTCCAGCAGCGCCTCGAGCACCTGCCGGCGTGTCGGCGTCAGCTTCTGCGCGCGCTGATCGCACAGCGTTTCCGCATAGCGAAGCGCGTCGACGCTGCAGCGATTGTGGTCGTGATCCGGCGCGGGGAAGATCGGGCTGCTCATGCTTCTCTCATATAGGCCCCGTTTCGAACCGCAAGACGGCGAGATGTGGCGAAATCCTGTTGTGCAATGCACAATAAAGATTATTGCAACGCAACAATTCCGGCTTAGCTTCGTTCACGCGGGGTGGCACCATTCTGGGAAGCTGAATGCTGAAAGACATGTCCGCCGGCGTTAACCGTATTCTGACGGGGTTCCGGCCCCGTCCGGGCGTGAAACGGGTCAATCTGGCGCTGCAGGGCGGCGGCGCGCATGGCGCCTTCACTTGGGGCGTGCTCGACCATCTGCTGGAGGACGGCCGGCTTACGTTTTCCGGCGTGTCGGGCGCATCGGCCGGTGCCATCAATGCGGTGATGCTGGCCGACGGGCTCGCGCGCGGCGGTCCCGATGAGGCGCGCAAGCGGCTGGCGGAATTCTGGCGCAGCGCCAGCCTCGGCGGCGATCTTCCCGGACCGCAGCGCGCCGCGCTCGACCGTCTGCTGGCGTTGTTCCCCGCTGGCGGCTCGCCGGTGCAGATGTTCGTCGATGCGATGTCGCGGCTGATGAGCCCATATGATTTCAACCCGCTCAACATCAATCCGCTGAAGGGTCTGATCGAGCGCTTCGTCGACTTCGAAGCGATCCGCAATCATGCGCCGATGGAATTGTTCGTCTCGGCCACCAATGTGCATAGCGGCCGGCTGCGCGTATTCCGGCGCGAGGATATCACCGCCGATGTGGTGATGGCGTCGGCGGCCTTGCCGCATGTGTTCCGTGCCGTGGAGATCGACGGCGAGCCTTACTGGGATGGCGGCTTCACCGGCAATCCGGCGATCCTGCCGCTGGTCGCATGCAATGCGGACGACGTGCTGCTGGTGCAAATCGCGCCGCTGCGACGCGACGACACGCCGACATCGGCGCGCGATATTCTCAACCGCGTCAACGAGATTTCGTTTTCCTCATCGCTGGCGGCGGAATTGCGCGCACTGGAATTCGTCGGACGCGGCGCACGCGGCAACGCGCCCGGCATCAACGTGCATCGCATCCTGCTCGATGGTCTCGACAAGCGGCTGAACGGGTCGCGTCTCAAGACCGATTTCGACTTCTTCAAGCTGCTGCATCGCGCCGGGCGCAGAGCCGCGCGGCGCTTCCTCGACCGCCATTTCGCCGATATCGGGCACCGGTCGACGCTGGATCTGGTGAAGGAGACGGCGGCCTGACAAATCCGCAGCGTGACGGATCGAAGGCAGACGAATACATTCGCCGGATGCCTGTCCCCACACCGCTCATTACCCACGACATCGGCGCCGCGCAACTCGACCTCGTGATCGCCGACATCACGACGCTGGATGTCGATGCCATCGTCAACGCGGCGAATGCGCAGCTTCTTCCGGGTGGCGGCGTGTGCGGCGCGATCTTCCGTGCAGCCGGTCCGGAGCTCGACAGGGAATGCCAAAGTCTCGGCGGCTGCGACACCGGCGATGCAAAAATCACTGAAGGCTACATGCTTCCGGCGCGGCATGTGATTCACGCCGTGGGGCCGGTCTGGGACGGTGGCGAACACAACGAGGATGCGTTGCTCGCGTCCTGCTATCGCCGTTCGCTCGAGATTGCCGCAGAACACCGGCTCAACAGCATTGCCTTTCCGGCGATCTCGACTGGTATCTACGGCTTTCCGCCCGAACGCGCCGCGCGCATTGCTGTCGGAACAGTGGTGTCGGAGCTGTCGGCCAAATCGCGTGGCATCGCCCGCGTGGTGCTGTGCTGCTTCGATGCGAAATCCGCGCAATGCCATGTCGAGGCGCTGGCGGAGATGGGGCTGGGATAAATCAAGCCTTCATCAGACGCTCCGCCACCGCGACGCAGCCGATCAGTCCCGGCTCTTTGCAGGTGATCAGCGCCGACGGGATCGCCTTCAGCATCGGCTCATAGGGCGGGTGCCGTTCGAACGCCGCGCGGAACAGCCGCGCATCGAACAGCGGGCCGAGCCCGGTGGCGACGCCGCCTCCGATATACACGCCGCCGGTCGCGCGGAACGCGAGCGCCATGTCGCCGGCAAAGCGGCCGAGCAGGCGAACGAACATCGCTACGGTCGCGCGCGCCTCGCGATCGCCCGCGCGCGCCTGGCGCACGATCATTTCCGGTTTCACCTTCAGCGTGCCGGGATGCATCGCCTCATGCAGCGCCGCAAGACCTGTGCCCGACAGCACGCATTCCGCGGAGAGCGGCGTGCGTGTCTCAGCCAGCCGGTGGAAGATGGCTTCCTCATCGGCATAGGCCGGACCGAATGACACATGCCCCGCTTCGCTGGCGATCACATGCAGCCCATCGCGGGTTGGCACCAGCGCGGCCACGCCAAGTCCCGTGCCGGGACCGACCACGAGCTTCACGCCGTCCGTAAAAGCGCGATCGTCGCCGATTGGCTGTAGATCGTCCCACTGCAGGTGCGGCAGCGCCCAGGCCAGCGCCTCGAAATCGTTGACCGCATGGATCGACGAAATCCCCAAACGCGCCGACAGGTCCGGCAGCCGCACACGCCAGTTTCGATTGGTGAGCGCGATCTCCTCGCCATCGACCGGCGCGGCGAAGGCGAGCACTGCCATACGCGGCCGCTGGTTGGCGCCATCGAGCAGCCGCGCCAGCACGCCCTCCGGTCCCTCGACGCTGTCATTGGCGATGGTGACGATCCGCTCCGGCCGGCCGCCCTGCGACGCCAGCGCCGCACGGCTGGTGGTGCCGCCGATATCGGCGATCAGGAAGTCAGCCATGTCGCGCGCGGCATGGCGTCATGCCTTCTCCTCCGCCGCGAACACCTCGCGCGCGATCCGGAACGAATCCACCGCGCAGGGCACGCCGGCATAGATCGCGACCTGCAGGAACACTTCCATGATCTCGTTCTTGGTGACGCCGTTGGTCAGCGCGCCCTTGATATGCGCCTTCAGTTCGTGCGGCCGGTTCAGGATCGAGATCATCGCGAGGTTCAGCATCGAGCGCTGTTTCAGCGGCAACCCTTCGCGGCCCCAGACATAGCCCCAGCAATATTCCGTCACGAGTTCCTGCAGCGGCCGGTTGAAATCGTCGGCATTCTTCAGCGCTGCATCGACATAGGCATCGCCCAGCACCTTGCGCCGGATCGACAAGCCCTTGTCGTACATGTCCTGGTTCATGGTCGTTTCCCTTCGTTGCTGTTTCCCAGAAATTCTTTTCGGATTGTGTCGCTGTGCTGGCCAAGCGCCGGCACGGCGCCATAGCGCCGCTGCGCGTCGACGATCGGCGCCGGCGCCGGCATGGCCGCCGGTCCGCTCGGCGTGTCGACGTCGATCCGGCGCAGATGCGGATGCGACGACAACAACGCGCAATCGTTGACGCGTGCGAATGCGATATCGGCTTTCTCCAGCATCGTCATCAACTCCGCCACGTCATGAGACGCGAAGGCCGCGGCGACCGCAGCGTCGGTTTCGCTGCGATGGGTCACGCGCTGGATGCTGGTGGCGAATTTCGGATCGGTGCCGAGCGCGGCGTTGCCGAGCACCTTGTCGGCCAGCACGCGCCATTCGCGATCGTTCTGGATCGAGATCAGGATGTCGGCGCCGTCTCGGCTCTTGAATACGCCGTAGGGCGCGATCGCCGCGTGCGCTAAGCCGATGCGTTTGAACGGATGACCGCCTTCGTGCGACAGCAGCGGCACCGTCATCCATTCCGCCATCGCGTCGAACAGCGAAACCGAAATCGCAGCGCCTTCGCCGGTGCGATCGCGTGCGATCAGCGCTTCGAGAATCGCCTGATAGGCATTCATGCCGGCGCCGATGTCGGCGACGGAAAAACCGACCCGGGCCGGCGCCTCCGGACCTCCGGTGATCGAGGCCAGGCCGGACTCCGCCTGCACCAGCAAATCATACGCCTTGCGCGTTCGGTAGGGACCGCTCTCGCCGTAGCCCGAGATCGAGCAGCAGATCAGCCGCGGATGTTTCTTGCGCAACTCGGTGATCGGAAATCCGAGTTTGGCAATCGCGCCGGGTTTCAGGTTCTGCACGAATACATCCGCCTTCGCCAGCATCGCGGCGAACAGCGACTTGTCCTCGGGGCGGCCGAGATCGAGCACCACCGATTCCTTGCCGCGGTTGAGCCAGACGAAATTGGCGCTCTCGCCATGCACATAGCCGTCATAGCCGCGGGCGAAATCGCCCTCCGGGCGCTCGATCTTGATCACGCGCGCGCCGGCATCCGCAAGCCGGCAGGTTGCCTGCGGCGCTGCCACAGCCTGTTCGAGCGAGACCACGAGGAGGCCGGAGAGCGGGAGGGTCATGGAACGCTCTCTCCGTTCGTCCCCGCGAAAGCGGGAACCCAGAGCCACGAACACTGGATTCCCGTTTTCGTGGGAATGAACGGAGTATGCATCTCCTGCTGCCCGAATAACGCGGAGCTAAAACTTGTTCTTCCGCGCGCGGACCTCGGTGAACACCTCGACGGCCGGCTTGCCGCTCAGGCCGACCGCGTCCGCAACCGACGGCATGTCCGCGCGCAGGAATACGTTCGCCGCCTTCTCGGCGCCGAGCGTCTGCGGCAGCGTTGGCTTGTCCGCCGCCCGCAATTCCTCGACTTCGGCCGCACGCTTCTGCAGCGCCGGATTGTCCGGCTCGATGGTCAGCGCGAACTTGATGTTCGCCTGCGTGTATTCGTGTCCGCAATAGAAGCTGATGTCGTCCGGCAGCGCGCGGATCTTCAACAGCGAGTCCCACATCTGCGCGGGTGTGCCCTCGATCACTCGGCCGCAGCCGATCGAGAACAGCGTGTCACCGAAAAATCCGATCTTCTCCTTGTCGAAGACGAGCGAGATATGGCCGGCGGTATGGCCGGGCGTATCGATCACCCGCGCCTCCAGCGAGCCGACCTTCACGCTGTCGCCCTCGCCATAGGTCGCGTCGGTATCCGGAATCTTCGACGCCTCGTTCTTCGGCGACGTCACCCGGCATTTGTGCCTGGCCTTCAGCTCCGGGATGCCCTGGGTGTGGTCGGCATGATGATGCGTCACCAGAATGTCGGTCAGGGTCCAGCCGGTGTCCTTCAATGCCTGTTCCACCGCGGCCGCCTCCGGCGCGTCGATCGCGGCCGTGGCGCCGGTCTCGGGATCGTGGATCAGAACGCCGAAATTGTCTGAAAGACAGGGGAATTGGTGGATTTTCGCCGGCATGTCGGTTCCGTCTTGTGGGAGTGATCGTCAACGCTAACACGGCGGCACGGGTTCGAGAATGCGGGCCGCCACCTGTGGATGCGGGGCCCGGCCCCGCGTTTCATGCTAGCATGATCGCATGTTCATCGACGTCGTGGACCTGCGGAATTTCTACGCCCAGCCGCTCGGCACCGTGGCCCGGCGCCATGTCGGACAGGCCATCCGCGCGCACTGGAACGACGTTCGCGGCGAGCGCCTTGCGGGCGTCGGCTACACCACGCCGTATCTCGGCATTTTCCGCGAAGATGCGGAGCGCTGTTTGGCATTCATGCCGGCCTCGCAGGGCGTGGTGAAATGGCCGTCGAACCGGCCCGGCCTCGCGGCGCTGGTCGACGAGACCGAATTGCCGCTGACCGATTCCGCGGTCGATCGCGTGCTGCTCGTGCATGCGCTCGAAATGGCGGACGATCCGGTGCGGCTGTTGCGCGAAGTGTGGCGGGTGCTGTCCGCGAATGGGCGGCTGCTCGCGGTTGTGCCAAATCGCCGCGGTCTATGGGCGCGGATGGACACGACGCCCTTCGGCCACGGCCGGCCCTATTCGCGCTCGCAGATCACCCGCATCCTTCGCGAGACCATGTTCACGCCGAAAGGCTGGGGCGAGGCGCTGTTCGTACCGCCGGTTCAGCGCGGCTGGTTCCTGCGGTCGGCCGGGATGTGGGAGCGTCTGGGGCCGACGCTGCTGTCGCCGTTTCCCGGTGTGCATATCGTGGAAGCGACCAAGCAGGCCTATCGGGCGATTCCGGTGCGACGCGAAAAGCGTGTGCTGGTGCCACGGCTCGAACCGGCGCTGGCGCCGTCGACGGGCGGGGCCGCGCGCGATTCAGTTCTCCCCGCGAGCGAGGAGAACTGAAAACGCGAAGCCTTATTCTCCGGCCGGCGGCTGGCTCTGCGCCTCATCGCCGCCTTCGCCAACGCCCTCGGGTCGCGGTCCGCGCGGACCGCGGCGGCGCCGGCGATGCAACGGGAATCGATCGCCCTGGGCCTCGTGGCCGCCATTGGGCTGGTCGCCCGCTGCGGCAGGAGCCGCGCCGGTAATGAAGGACGGTAAGCCGACGGTCTCGTCCTGACTGCCGTTGGCCTGCTGCGGCTGACGGCTCTCATGCTGACGCGTGTCGTTCTGCCGGTTGTCGTGACGGTCCTGACGGTTGTCGCGATTGCGATCCTGCCGCGGCTGATAATCCCCGCGCGGCTGATGATCGCGCTGCTCGCGCGGCTGGTAGGGCTGCGCATCGCGCGGCTGCTGCTGTTGCTGATACGGCTGCTCGCGCGGCGAATAGGGCTCGGCGCTGCCGTAATTCGGCTGCGAGTCGTCGTCGTCGTAGCTCTCGTCGTTGCTGCGCTGCTCGCCGCCTTCGCGTTGCTGGAACGGCTGGCTCTGACGGAATTGCTCCTGCGCCGCCGCGATCAGACGAAAATAATGCTCGGCGTGCTGATAGTAGTTTTCGGCGGCCACCGGATCGCCGGACGCGGTCGCGTCGCGCGCCAGCTGGATGTATTTCTCGGCCACGTGATTCGCGGTGCCGCGGATCTTCACGTCAGGCCCGTTCGATTCGTAAACCCGGGTCAGCGGGTTGTGGCTTTTGCCACCGCCGCCGCGATTGTTACGACCCCGCATCCGATGCTTGTTGTTCTGACCGTTTCTCATGGCTCGCCTGTTTGCCAACTCCTGATGCGCGGCCTGCGGCCGCGTTGCGGATCACTCGAACCTCAATTCATCGTGTCGCAACGACCCAGCTTCCGCTCGCATGTGCGGCGGACCGCGTCTCCTTGGATCGCTATCGCTCCGACAGTTCTCAACCCCCGGCGCGACAAACACGCGCCACCTTGAGCCGATGTGGATCGGGTCGCCGATGATCCTAATCGTCATCGGCCCGATGCTGCCGGAGCTGCACCCGATCAAATCGGCAAAATCGTCTTTTGTTCGGCCTTATTTCGTCGTTCGACCCGTTGCGTCGATCAATGCCCGTTTCGGCTACGCCCGTGATGCTGATTTGCCGCCGCCTTCGCGGGAGCCGGTTCGGGGAAGCCCTCTTCCCTCGGGAACCACGCCCGGGCCTCAATTGGCGGCCCTGCGTCAGGGCCGATATCTGCAGCGGAAGCTAGTCTGTCCGATCCGATAATCCAAGCGTTATTTTTGCGGGACGGGATGCGGTCAGGGTATGGCAAATGGACCGGTTTTCAACCGCTTAGGGCGTCCGGCGTCGGAAACTGAGAGCCCGCTCGCGGCCTGACAGGTCGCGGTGGATCGCGCGCTGTTCGAGGCCGCCCCTGGTCAGGATGGCGGCCACGTCGCCGCTCTGACCTGCCCCGATCTCGACAATCAGGACGCCGTCATCGTGCAGCAGGTGCGGCGCCTCCCGCGCAATCGCGCGGTAGGCATCGAGCCCGTCGACGCCGCCATCCAGCCCGCGGAGCGGATCGTGGTCGCGGACCTCGGTCGCCAGCGCCCCGATCTCGGCCGTCGGGATATAGGGCGGATTCGACACCACGAGGTCGAACGTCTCGTTGAGCGCGGTGCCGAAATCGGCGAGCACGAAGCCGGTGCGCGATTGCAGCCCGAGCGCCGAGGCATTCGCATGCGCGGTCTCCAGCGCCTGCGGTTCGATATCGGTGCCGAGCCCGGTCGCGTGCGGACATTCATGCAGCAGCGCGAACAGGATCGCGCCCGATCCGGTGCCCAGATCGGCAATACGCAACAGATCGCACTTGCGGCTTTCGCCGAGCGCGGCGAGCGCCGCTTCGACCACGGTCTCGGTATCGGGGCGCGGCACCAGCGTGGCCGGCGACAGATTGAGCGGCAGCCCCCAGAATTCCTTCACGCCCAGAATGCGCGCCACGGGTTCGCCGCGCATCCGCCGCGTGGCAAGCTGTGCGATCGTCGCGCGCTCGGCGGCGGTCAGTTCGCGGCCGGCTTGCGAGGCGAGGGCGGTGTGATCGAGCGACAGCGCATGTCCGACCAGCAGTCGCGCGTCGAGTGCCGGCGTATCGATGCCGGCCGCCTCGAAACGCGCCGCCACCAGCCGGCGCGCGCTTGCGATATCCGCTGCGGCCGCGAGATCGATCAGGCTCATGCCGCGTCGTTCTGCGCCGCCAGCAGGGCGGCCTGGTTTTCCGCCACCAGCGCGTCGATGATTTCGCCCAGCGCTTCGCCTTCGACGATCTCGGGAAGCTTGTAGAGCGTGAGATTGATGCGGTGGTCGGTGACGCGGCCTTGCGGGAAATTGTAGGTGCGGATGCGTTCCGAACGGTCGCCGGAGCCGACCTGCACCTTGCGGTCTGCGGCGCGCGCGCTATCGAGCTTCTCGCGCTCGGAGTCGTAGAGTTTGGTGCGCAGCAGCGCCATCGCCTTGGCCTTGTTCTTGTGCTGCGAGCGGTCCTCCTGCACGGCGACCACGATTCCCGACGGCAGATGGGTGATGCGGATCGCCGATTCGGTCTTGTTGACGTGCTGGCCGCCGGCGCCCTGCGCGCGCATGGTGTCGATCTTCAGATCGTCGTCGCGGATATCGATATCGACATCCTCGGCCTGCGGCAGCACCGCGACGGTCGCCGCCGAGGTATGGATGCGTCCCGACGCTTCGGTCTCCGGCACGCGCTGCACCCGGTGCACGCCGGATTCGTATTTCAGCTTGGCATAGACGCCACGGCCGGTGATGTCGGCGATGATTTCCTTGTAGCCGCCGACCGCGCCTTCGCTCGCCGACACGATCTCGACCTTCCAGCCCTGCTTGGCGGCATAGCGCTCGTACATGCGGAACAGCACGCCCGCGAACAGCGAGGCCTCGTCGCCGCCGGTGCCGGCGCGGATTTCGATGACGACACTGCGCTCGTCCATCGCATCCTTGGGCAGCAATTGCAGCTGGATTTCATGTTCCAGCTGCTCGAGCTTGTCGCGCAGGCTGCGGCGCTCGGCATCGGCGATGTCGCGCATCTCGCCGTCGGAATCGGCATCGGCAAACAGCGCCTCGACATCCTCCAGTTCGGCCGAGGCCGCGCGGTAATTGCGGATCGCCTCCACCACCGGCGAGAGGTCGGACAATTCGCGCGACAGCTTGACGAAATCGTCGGCGGCGAGCTGGCCGCTCAGCCGGGCTTCGATTTCAGCGTGACGCACGATCAGGGCGTCGAGTTTGACCTGTGGAAGCATCGATTAAAGCTGCAGATTCTCGGAGGCGGCGAATTGCTCGATCCGCTGGCGCAGCGTCATGCCGGTTTCCGAGTGATCGAGCAATGGGCCGATCGCCGCCAGCGCCTTTTCCGCGTCGAGTTCGAGCAGCATGGATTTGACCGGACCGACCGCGGACGGGGTCAGCGACAGCGCGCGGTAGCCGATGGCGACCAGCGCCAGCGCACCGATTGGCTTGGAGGCGAGTTCGCCGCACAGGGTGACCGGCTTCTTGTGTTCGCGGCCCTTGCGCGCGATCAGGCGCAGCGCGCGGACCACCGGCACCGAGATCGGATCGTAGCGTTCCGCCACCCGCGAATTGCCGCGATCGGCCGCGAACAGGAACTGGCACAGATCGTTCGAACCGACCGACAGGAAATCGACCTGCGGCAACAAATCGTCGAGCTGGAACAGCAGCGACGGCACCTCGACCATGACGCCGATCTCCACCCGCTCGGGCAGTGTATGGCCGTGCCGGCGCAGATAGGTGAGTTCGTGCTCGACCATGGCCTTGCCCTGCGTGAACTCGTCGACCACCGCCACCATCGGAAACATGATCTTCAGTGCCTTGCCGGAGGCGGCGCGCAGCAGCGCGCGGATCTGGCTGCGCATCAGGCCGGGCCGGTCGAGACCGAGCCGGATCGCGCGCCAGCCCATGGCCGGGTTCTCTTCCTCGAAGGCGCTCATATAGGGCAGCACCTTGTCGCCGCCGATATCGAGCGTGCGGAAGGTCACCGGCTTCTCGCCGGCGGTTTCCAGCACCGAGCGGTACAGCGCGAGTTGTTCGCCGATTCGCGGAAATGTCGGCGCGACCATGAATTGCAGCTCGGTGCGGAACAGGCCGATGCCGGCGGCCCCGGTCTCCTCGATATGGGGGAGATCGACCAGAAGCCCGGCATTGAGATGCAGCGCGATTTCGTGCCCATCCCGAGTGATGCAGGGCTTGCCGCGCAGCGTCTGGTATTGCGCCTGCTTGCGCGCGCGCAGCTTCACCCGCTCGACATAGGCTGCTTCGATATCGGGCGGCGGCCGCAGATAAACGTCGCCGGAAATGCCGTCGACGATCATCGGGTCGCCGGGCTCGACCAGGCCCGCCGCATTCTCAACCTCGCCGACGGCGGGAATGCCGAGTGCGCGCGCCACGATGGCGATATGCGAGGTCGGGCCGCCTTCCTCCAGGATCACGCCGCGCAGCCGCTTGCGATCGTAGTCGAGCAGCGCCGCCGGGCCCATCATGCGCGCGACCACGATGGCATTGTCGGGCAGCTGGTCGCGGTGCGGTGCGTGCTGCACGCCCATCAGCTGGCGCATCAGCCGGTTGGCGAGATCGTCGAGATCGTGCAGCCGCTCGCGCAGATACGGGTCGGTGGCGCGCAGCATCCGCGCGCGGGTGTCGGACTGCACGCGCTCGACGCCAGCTTCCGCGGTCAGGCCGGTGCGGATCGCCTCGCGCATGCGCGACAGCCAGCCGCGGTCATGGGCGAACATGCGGTAGGTTTCGAGAATATCCTTGTGCTCGCCGCCATCGGCGATCTCGCCGCGCTCCAGCATCACGTCGACGTCGGAGCGCATCGCGCCGATCGCGTCGTCGAGCCGCTTCAATTCGCCCGGCACGTCGTCGGCAACAAAATTCTTGATCACCACGCGCGGCTCATGCAGCACCGCATGCCCGAGTGCGATGCCCTCGGCCAGCACGGTACCGGACAGATGCCGTCGCGGATGCACCGCAGGTTCGGCGCCGGGCTTGGCGAGCGAGGTCAACTCGCCGGACGCGATCATCTCGGCAAGCACCATGGCGGTGGTCTGGAGCGCTTCTTCCTCTTCCTCGGAATAATTGCGGTGGGCGCGGTTCTGTACCACCAGCACGCCGAGGGTATTGCCGGCGCGCAGGATCGGCACGCCGAGATAGGAATGGTAGATTTCCTCGCCGGTTTCCGGGCGGTAGGAGAAGGCCGGATGGGTCTGCGCGTCCGACAGGTTGATCGGATTGGCCTGGCTGGCGACCAGGCCGACCAGGCCCTCGTCGATCCGCATCACGGTCTGGTGGACGGCTTCCTTGTTGAGGCCTTCGGTCGCGTACAGCTCCAGCGTGCCGTCCACGCGCAAGACGTAGACGGAACACACCTCCGCAACCATGTTGGCGGCGATCAGCACGACGATCCGGTCGAGCCGGTCCTGCGCGCTGACCGGCTCCGCCATCACTTCGCGGAGCCTTCGCAGCAGCACGCGCGGGCCGCCCATTGCGCCTCGCATGGGCAATTCCTTCCAGGGGTGGCCGGCGAAACCGGCTATGCCGGGCTATAGCGGGTGCGATACGCCAGCCGCAAGCAACTCTTCTCCCCTCCCCCCGCGAGCGGAGCGAGTGGTGGGGAGGGGTCGGGGGTGGGGGGCTTCTTCGCACTGCCCCGGAATGACGACTATTTTTTCGTCGAATTGTCGAAAAACTTCGCCAATGCGCCGATATCGGTTTTCTCGCTGCGATTGTCGGCGGCCAGCCGTTCGTACAGGTCGGCGATTGCCTCGTACATCTCGCGCGAGGGACCGCCACCGGTGTACTGGGCGATCTCTTCCATCTCGGCCACCCAGCGATAGGCCTTGCCGAACATGTCCGGCACGCTGCGCTGGAAATAGGCCAGCAGATTCGGTTGGCTGGCGCTGAGCTCGGCATGCAGCGCCTCGGCGACGCCGGCCCGTTCGGCGGCAAGCAGCATCGCCGAACCGACTGCGGTCAGCCCCTTGGTGATCCCGCCATAGCTCATCTTGAGCGCCGATGCGGCGCCGATCCCGCCCTCGACCCGCCGGAACACCAGTCCGACATCGTTCAGCCGTGCGAGCGGCTCAGCGTCGGCGCCTGAATAATAGAAGGCCGGTCCGCCGTAGCCCGCGCGCGGCGGTCCGCCGATGATGCCGGCATCGGCGAATGGGGCGCCGGTGCGAGCAATGGCCGCGCCGATCTGCTTCACGGTGTCCGGATTGACCGCATTGCAATCGGCATAGAGCGGCTTGGTGGTCGTGGCGGTGAGCGCGGGGGCGAGGCGCTGGGCCAGCGCCGCGGCATCGCCGGGCGGCACGATAGAGAGAATGACATCGGCCGCCGCGATTTCGGCATCGCTCGCATCGATCATGCCTGCGGCTTGCGCGCGCCTGGCGCTGGCTTCGCTGCGGCCGTGAAGCGAGGTAAGCACGCGCACGCCGTTTTCAGTCAGCCGCTTCGCAACGCCTGCGCCCATGCTGCCCTGCGCGATGATGGCGATTGTGGGTAACATCGGTTTCTCCATTCACGCCAAATTCACGCCACGACCAGCCGGATTGCGCGTCCGCAGGGTTGGGCCGAGGCGCGCAGCAGCGCCGTGCCGGCCGGTTCCATTCGCCACCGGCACCGTCAATTGATGTCACTGCCCCCATCTCGCGGCAAGGCGCCATTGCGATCCGATGCGCCTCTTGACATTTTGCTGTGTTAGGAATATAGTCATTTCATCCCGCCTCGTCCAAGGGGCGTCTGATCAGCGTCATGAGACGCGGGGCGGGAAGCGGTGGCCGTTGCGGGACGCAAGACGTAGCGCTCGCAATGGAAGGTTCAAGCCGCGTCCCGTCGCGTTAGCCACGCGGCGTTTCGGTGGAGGAACGTCCACTGGGGACGATGGAGCAGACCTTCAAACACCGCGCGCGGAACGCCCGGGTGACCGGCTGTCCGTGGTGACTATGCTCGTGTGGATACTCTCTCAACACCACACGAGGCTGCGGGCTTCTTGGAAGCCCGGCGTTCCGCGCGCCCTTGGGATGTCCAAGGGAGGGAATGCGATGACGAATACGGGCGCGCCCGCGCCGGCCAAAAAACAGGGCCGGCGGAGCTTTGGCTGGTGTCGTAGGGCGGATGAGCCGAAGGCGTAATCCGCCGGGTTGCAGCAACAATGGCGGATTACGCTGCGCTAATCCGCCCTACGCACAAACCCAGGCATCAGGCCTTGTCCAGCCCGTAGAGCGAATGCAGCGTGCGCACCGCAAGCTCGGTATAGGCGGCATCGATCAGCACCGAGAACTTGATCTCGGACGTGGTGATCGCGCGGATGTTGATGTTGCGTTCGGACAGCGCCTTGAATGCGCGCGCGGCAACGCCGGCATGGCTGCGCATGCCGATGCCGATCACCGACACCTTCGCCACATCGGTGGCGCCGTCCACGCGCTGGAAGCCGATCGTTTCCTTCGATTTCTGGATCACGTCCATGGCGCGCTGATAATCGCTCGCCGGCACGGTGAAGGTGAGGTCGGTCGTCTTGCCGTCGGCGGAGACATTCTGGACGATCATGTCCACATTGACGCTGGAATCGGCAAGCGGCCCGAAGATCGCGGCGGCAATGCCGGGCTTGTCCTCGACATTGCGGATCGAAATCTGCGCTTCGTCCTTCGAGAACGCGATTCCCGTGACGACCTGTTGCTCCACGATATCCTCCTCGTCGCAGATCAGCGTGCCCGGAGGCATGCCGTGCGGATCGATGTCTTCCGGCTTGTCGAAACTGGAGCGCACGAAGATCTTCACCTTGTGCACCATGCCGAGCTCGACCGAGCGAACCTGCAGAACCTTGGCGCCGAGCGAGGCCAGTTCCAGCATCTCCTCGAACGCCACCTTGTCGAGACGGCGCGCCTTCGGCACCACGCGCGGGTCGGTGGTATAGACGCCATCGACGTCGGTGTAGATGTCGCAGCGGTCGGCCTCGATCGCGGCCGCGATCGCTACCGCCGAGGTATCCGAGCCGCCGCGGCCGAGCGTGGTGATGCGGCCGGTCTCCTTATGGATGCCCTGGAAGCCGGCGATCACCGCGACCTCCTTGCGCTCGCGGAACCGCTTGACGATTTCCGAGCCGTTCAGTTCGGAAATGCGGGCCGAGCCGTGCGCGTTCGAGGTGTACATCGGCAATTGCCAGCCCTGCCAGGAGCGCGCGGTGATGCCCATATTCTGCAGGACGATGGCAAGGAGCCCGGCGGTGACATTCTCGCCCGAGGACACGATCGCGTCGTATTCGCGCGCGTCATGCATCGGCGAGGCGTCCTTGCACCAGGCCACCAGTTCATTGGTCTTGCCGGCCATGGCGGAGACCACCACCGCCACATCGTGGCCGGCCTTGTATTCGCGCTGCACGTGGCGCGCGACGTTGCGGATGCGGTCGAGATCGGCGACCGACGTTCCGCCGAATTTCAGCACGAGACGTGACATGAAAGGATCGGCGCCCCTGACAAAGTTAGCGCGCGGCGGCTGGGGCGGACGCCCGGCGCGGCGCAGTCATAGCGACGCCATGCCTCGGCTGCAAGGCGCAGGAGTCAGCGAAAAGTGATGGGCTGGGGCGCTACCGGGAGGCTAGAAGGGCAGCGTCTGGATCGGTGCGTCGCGCCGCTTCGTCAGGCCGGTGGGAATGCGGGTGAAACGATGCCGAAGCGGGGTGAGACCACAATCGACCGGGCCGAGGTCGAGCAGTTTTCGAAGCTCGCCGCGCAATGGTGGGACGAGCGCGGCCCGATGGCCATGCTGCACAAGTTCAATCCGGTGCGGCTCGCCTATATCCGCGACCAGACCGCCACCCATTTCGGGCGGAACCCGCGGCAGATCGGCTGCCTGTCGAACTTGCGCATTCTCGATATCGGCTGCGGCGGCGGCATCCTGTCGGAGCCGCTGGCGCGGCTGGGCGCCAGCGTGGTCGGGGCCGATCCGGCCGAGGCCAATATCGAGGTGGCGCGCAAGCATGCGGCGCTGGCCGACCTCGTGATCGATTACCGTGCGGTGACGGCGGAGGACCTCGCCGACAAGAACGAGAAATTCGACGTGGTGCTGGCGATGGAGGTGGTCGAGCATGTCGCCGATGTCGGCCTGTTCATGCGCCGCTGCGCCGAGATGGTGCGCCCGAACGGGCTGATGATCGCGGCCACCCTCAACCGCACCATGAAAAGCTTCGCGCTCGCCATCGTCGGCGCCGAATATGTGCTGCGCTGGCTGCCGCGCGGCACCCATCGCTGGGACAAGTTCGTCACGCCGGCCGAACTGGAGGGCGCGATGAAGACTGCCGGGCTCAACGTGGTGGACGAGCGCGGTGTGGTGTACCGCGTGATGGGCGACCGCTGGGAGTTGTCGTCCGACATGGACGTGAACTACATGCTGACCGCTGCGCGCGGTGCATGATCGCGTTGCAATACAGGCAGGCGCAACGCGGCCAGAAAAATTATCCCCCCGGGCTGGAGCTGTGCGATGATGCGACACCATCGCTTGAGGAGCAGCCCATGATCGTCGAACTCGTGACCTTCAACTTCCCCGCCGGCCATGATCGCGACAGCGAACTGGAAGCTGTGCGCGGTGTCACCGCGAAATGGGCCGCCAACAAGGATCTGGTGCGCAAGCATTTCCTCTGGGGTGTCGGCGAGGCCGAAGGCACCGGAGCCGGCGTCTATATCTGGCCGTCGATCGAGGCCGCCGAGCGGGCCCATGGTGACGAGTGGCGCGAAGGCGTGAAGAAGCGCACCGGCGGTTATCCGACCATCCGTTATTTCGATCTGATGACGCTCGTCGACAACGAGAACGGCACAGTCACGGAGTGGGACGCCAGCGGCAAGGCACGTCAGCTCGAGACTGCGTGATCGTCCCGATGCTTTGCCGCACGAACGGAAGTCATGCAGTTCGCCTCGAACTAAACCTGTTCTGAATCCGGATGCCCGATACCGGCTGGCTGTGGATCGTGTTCACGCTGCTGGCGGCCGCCGGACAGACGATCCGCAATGCGATGCAGCGCGAACTGACCGCGACGCTCGGCACCGCGGGCGCCACCCATGTGCGGTTTCTGTTCGGCTTCCCATTCGCGGTTCTGTTTCTGGCCGGACTGATGCTGGTCACCGGCGCGCGGCTGCCATCGCCGCCGCCGGTCTTCTGGCCGTGGGTGCTGCTAGGCATGGGCGCGCAGATCCTGGCGACCGCGCTGATGCTGATGGCGATGGGGGAACGCTCGTTCGTCGTCACCATCGCCTATATCAAGACCGAGCCGGTGCAGGTGGCGCTGTTCGGGCTGATCTTTCTCGGTGACCGGCTCACGCCTGGCATGGTGGCCGCGATCCTGATCGCGACCTCCGGAGTTATCGTGATGTCGCTGAAGCCCGGCGGCGCCGCGAATGACAGCTGGCGGCCGATGCTGCTCGGGCTTGCATCCGGCGCCGCGTTCGCATTGTCGGCGATCGGCTATCGCGGCGGTATCCTCAGCCTCGGGCTATCCGACTTCGTGATGGCGGCGACCTTCACGCTGACGGCTGGCCTGCTGATGCAGGCGGTGCTGCTGTCAGGCTATCTGATGCTGCGCAGCCCGGAGGTCATGCGCGCGATCGTGAAGGCCTGGCGGCCGTCGCTGTTCGCCGGTTTCATGGGCGCGACCGCCTCGCAATTCTGGTTTCTCGCCTTCGCGCTGGCGACGGCGGCAAGCGTCCGCACGCTGGCGCTGGTCGAAGTGCTGTTCGCGCAGGCGATATCGAGCTTCGTGTTCGGGCACAAGACCACGACACGTGAAGGCTGCGGGATTGCGCTGATCGTGATCGGCGTGGTGCTGTTGATATGGGCGCACTGAAAGCGGAAGCCCCCGTTCACAGGTGAACGAGGGCTTCTCAAATTCGAGGCTCGCGATGAATGTCAGCGAGCCAGTGAGACCGGCGCAAGACCTGCAAAGCCGAGCGCACGCGCCGCAGCCGGAGACAGGTCGATAACGCGCCCGCGCACGAACGGTCCGCGGTCGTTGATCCGGACCGTGACGGAGCGTCCATTCTTCTTGTTGGTGACGCGCACGCGGCTTCCGAACGGAAGCGACTTGTGTGCGGCTGTCATTGCGCCGGGATTCATTCGCTCCCCGCTTGCGGTTTTTCGGCCAGCGTAACCGTCGCCGGATCCGTAGACCGATGCAATACCGGATTCAGCTTGAGCGCCCCCTGCGAAGGAAAGACAAACTGCAAACGCCAATGCGTAGGCTCGTGCCTGCATCCAAAAAAGTCCCTCTTTTGTTGGAGAAGGCGCGCGCTTGCCGGTCGAATGCGACCACGATGTGGCAGGCTTACTGCTTTGTTACGCGCGGAAAGAAATCTTGAGCGAACGTTTTCCGCGTCTCAATTCGGGCCTGTAGAGAGCGGAAATGTGTCCCGCCTGTGCCGAAATCAGTTTCGTTCGTCCGGCAATATCGGCAGCGGATGAAATTCGATGCCTTCGTCGAGCAATTCCTTGGCCTCGTCCGGCGATGCCTCGCCATAGATCGAACGATGCTCGGCCTCGCCGTAATGCATCTTGCGCGCTTCCTCCGGAAATTTCTTGCCGACATTGTCGGCATTCGCTGTGAGGTGGTCGCGCAGTTCCTTCAGCTTGGCGCGGAATTCCTGTTCCTGCGGCGAGATCATCGCCACCTGTTCTTGCGCGGGAGCGGAGAGTGCTTCGGCTGCCGGCATCGGTGCCTCGATACGGGCGCTGCGCTTCTTTGCACCGCGGCCGAGCGCCGGCGCCATGATCGCCTTTTCGACCTTCTTCGAATCGCAGACCGGGCAAGTGACAAGCCCGCGCTTGCGCTGCTTGTCGTAGTCCCCTGAGTCGCTGAACCAGATTTCGAAGTTATGCTTCCGCTCGCAGACGAGCGCGTATTTGATCATGCCGGATCACCAACGACATGAAGATGCGCCGGCTCCGCCATCGGCTCGATGATGTCGAAGCGGCGGCCGTGCTGCAGCGAGGGTACTTTGGCCCGCGCAGCCAACACCGCGGCGGGGTCGATCTCCGCCATAATGACGCCGGGCTCGGTGCCGCCTTCCGCGACGATGCGGCCCCAGGGGTCGACCACAAGGGAATGGCCGTAAGTGGCCCGTCCGTTTTCGTGTTCGCCGCCCTGCGCGGCGGCCAGCACGAACGATCCGTTCTCGATCGCGCGCGCACGGATCAGCGTATGCCAATGCGCTTCCCCGGTCTGGCGCGTGAACGCCGCCGGGATCGCCAGCATCGTCGCGCCCGCTTCGGCAAGCGCACGATAGAGTGCAGGAAAGCGAAGGTCGTAGCAGATGGTCAGTCCGAACCGCGCGAACGGCAGATCGACTGCAACGGCGCTTTCGCCCGGACGGAAATTGTTGGATTCGCGATAGCTCTCGCCGCCGGCAAGGTCGACATCGAACATATGGATCTTGTCATAGCGGGCGACGATCTGGCCGCGCGGATCGATGATGAATGCGCGGTTGGCCGCCTTTTCGGGCGACACCTTGATGGCAAGCGAACCGATATGCAGATGGATTTTCAGCTCGCGCGCAAGCTTGCGGAAGGCGGCGAGGCAAATGTCCTTCTCCTCTTCCGCGATGGCGGCGAACAGATTCTCGCGCGACAGCTCCATGATGTTGGTCATCTCGGGCGTCTGCACATATTGCGCGCCGGCTGCCGCGGCCTCGCGAATGAGCGCCGTCGCCGCATCGAGATTGTTTTCCGGCTTCCGCCCGGAACGCATCTGCACCAGGCCGGCAAGAAACTTGCCGCCACCGTGATCGGGAGACTGACTCATGCTGCGGAACCGGGCTGCGCGAGCAGCGGATCGAGTTTACCGGAATCCTCCAGCGCATAGAGGTCGTCGCAGCCGCCGACATGGGTCTCGCCGATGAAAATCTGCGGCACCGACGTGCGGCCGCTGGCGCGCGCGCTCATCTCGGCCCGCAATGCGGAATTGCCGCCGACGTCGATCTCCTTGAAGGTGACGCGCTTCTTCACCAGCAAGTCCTTCGCCCAGGCGCAGTAGGGGCAATATGCAGTTGTATAGATTTCGACCGGAGGCATGGGATTCACTTTGATGAAATTACTATATGGGCGTGCGCACGCTGTCGACAACCCGCGCGAAGACCAGCACATCCACCTGGCGGGCGCCCGCCCGCAGCAGCGCGCGCGAACACGCATCCACGGTTGCTCCGGAGGTCAGGACGTCGTCGACCAGGACCACATGCCGCCGGGCGATGTCGGCCTTGCCGGAAGGTTCGACCCGGAATGCTCCCTGCACATTGGCGGCCCGTTCGGCCTTCGACAGGCCGACCTGCTGCGGGGTGGCCTTGACCCGGCGCAAGGCCGCGTAGCTCACCGGCAAGTCCCGCGAAGCAGCCAGAAGCGTCGCCAGCGCGGCCGACTGATTGAAGCGGCGGGCCCAGATGCGGCGCCAGTGCAGCGGAACCGGCACCACAATCTCGGCGTCGGCCAGCAGGTCGGTTCCGGCGCGGGCCATCCAGCGGGACATGACCGGCGCGAGGTCGAGCCGGTCGCCATATTTCAGAGCGTGGACCATGGCCCGGGAAATGTCGTCATAGCGGACCGCGGCGCGGGCGCGGGTATAGGCCGGCGGACTGGCAATCGCCTGCATCGACAGAATGCCGGGGCCGGGGTCATAGGTGAACGGGATGCCAAGTCTCTCGCAGAACGGACGTTCGATCGGCGAAAGCCTGGACCAGCACGATGCGCAAAGGCCGGCTCCATCGCCGACCGGGTCGCGACAGGACGGGCACAACGGCGGCAGCGCCACATCGAGCGCCAGCCGGACCGGCAACCGCAGCGCGGCTGCAATTTGCGACAGGCGCGTGGAGATGCGTTCGGTTATAGCGATGCCGGGCATGCGCGGAGGTCCCAACCCCGGACCATCGTAGCGCCTCGAGGAGACACGTGAAAGTGGTGGGCGCACCCCGGATCTTCGACCGTGACTTGCAGCGCCGTCGGCGGCTGCGGGCGATGCGCGGCGACCCCGTGGATTTTCTGCTCAGGCATGTCGCCGAGGAGCTGGTGGAGCGGCTTCTGGTGGTGAAGCGCTCGTTTGTGCGTGCGGCCGATATCGGGACGCCCGGCGACGCGTTGCGGGCCATGATGCGATTTCAGGGGCTCGTGCCGGATCTCATCGCCGTCGATCCGCTGGTTCGCGCGCTTCGCAGCGGTGACACGCTCCGATCGGTGGCCGCCGACGAAGAGGCGCTGCCCTTCGCCGATGCCTCGCTCGACTTGATCGTCTCCGCTCTCGCGCTTCAGGCCGTCAACGACCTGCCCGGGGCGCTGACGCAGATCCGCCGCGCGCTGAAGCCGGACGGCCTGTTCCTTGCGGCCTTGCTCGGCGGCGAGACGCTGACCGAACTGCGCCAGTCATTTGCCGAAGCGGAAGCGGAGGTCGAGGGCGGCGTGTCGCCACGTGTCGCGCCGTTTGCCGACCTGCGCGATCTGGGTGCGCTGCTGCAGCGCGCGGGTTTCGCGCTGCCGGTTGTCGATGCCGACCGTGTGACCGTGCGTTACGCGACGGCGTTCGATCTGATGCGCGACCTGCGTGGGATGGGCTGGACCAATGCGCTGGTCGAACGCCGCCGTCTGCCATTGAAGCGCGCAACCTTGCTGCGCATGGCGGACATCTACGCGAGGCGATTCAGCGATCCGGATGGACGCCTGCGCGCGAGCTTCGACATCGTCTGGCTGTCAGGATGGGCGCCGCATGAAAGCCAGCAGCAACCGCTGCGTCCGGGATCGGCGAAGGCGCGGCTTGCCGATGCACTGAAGACCACCGAATTGCCGGCGGGAGAGAGACCTGGCTAGCCGGCCATGGCCGTGCTGATGGTCTCGTACATTGTCTTGACGGAATCTCCGAGCGAATTGACGGCGGTGACGATCGTGACCGCAATGCCAGCCGCGATCAGGGCGTATTCGATCGCGGTCGCACCGCGCTCGTCGCGGAGGAAGCCGCGGATCGTCCAGGTATTCTCTTTTGCCGTATCCATGCGCTTTCCCGTCTGTCTCAGCCGTTACAACAGGGCGGTCAGGTGTGCGATCAACGGCTCGTCGGCCGGCGGCATCGCATAAGTCCTGAGCTTGTTCGGTCTGACCCAGGCGAGCCCCGCATGGTGGTTTGCGGTAACGTCACCGTCCCATCGCCGGCAGACATAGAGTGGCATGAGGAGGTGAAAATCAGGATAGGCGTGGCTCGCAAAGGTCAGGGGCGCAAGACAGGCTTCCCTGACAACAATTCCCAGTTCCTCCTGCAATTCGCGTATCAGCGTTTGCTCCGGTGTTTCGCCGGTCTCCACCTTGCCGCCGGGAAATTCCCAGAGACCCGCCATCGCCTTGCCTTCCGGCCTTTGTGCAATCAGCACGCGGCCATCGGCGTCGAGGAGGGCACAGGCAACGACAATAAGAAGTCTGGCGCTCACAACCGTCGATCACTCTAAAAAGCCCGGCGTTAACGGCCGCTTAAACGATACGTCGAAACTACGACCGGTAGTCGCCGTTGATGGCAACATATTCCTTGGTGAGATCGCAGGTCAGCACGCGGTCGCGCCCCTTGCCCAGGCCCAGCGCGACCTTCAGCTCGATCTCGGGCTTGCGCATGGACTCGGACACCTGGGCTTCGTTGTAAGACGGATCGCGCGCGCCCTTGGTGGCGACGCGGATGCCGTTGAACCAGATCGACAGCCGGTCACGGTCAGCCGGTTCGCCGGCCTTGCCGACCGCCATCACCACGCGGCCCCAATTGGCGTCCTCGCCGGCAATGGCGGTCTTCACCAGCGGTGAATTGGCGATCGACATGGCGATGCGCCGTGCCGATTTGTCCGATGTCGCGCCCTCGACCTTGATCTCGACCAGCTTGCGGGCGCCTTCGCCGTCGCGCGCGACCTGTTCCGACAGGTCCGCCAGCACGGCCTGCAGCGCCTTACGGAACGCTTTGAGGCGCGGATCGGCGGCGCGCGCGATTTGCGGCGCACCGCGCGCGGCGGCGGCGCCGGTCGCAAAGGCGAGCAGGGTATCGGAGGTCGAGGTGTCGCCGTCGATGGTCACGGCATTGAATGTTTCAACGACGCCCTCGCTCAGCAGCTTCTGCAAGGCGGGCGCCGATATCGGCGCATCGGTGAAGATGAAGGACAGCATGGTCGCCATGTCCGGTGCGATCATGCCGGCACCCTTGGCGATGCCGTTAATCGTGACCGTGGTCTTACCAATGCGGGCCTGCGCGGTCGCGACCTTTGGAAAGGTATCGGTGGTCATGATCGCCTTGGCCGCGTCCAGGAAACGGCCGGGCGCCGCGCCGGTGACCAGCGTCTGCATCACGCCGTCGAACTTGCTGGCGTCGAGCGGTTCGCCGATCACTCCGGTGGAGGCGAGGAAGACATCGCTGGCCTTGCAGCCGGCCGCCTGGGCGGCCAGTTTCGCGGTGAGTTGTGTGGCCGTGCGGCCCGACTTGCCGGTAAAGGCGTTGGCGTTGCCGGAATTGACCACCAGCGCGCGGGCGGCCCCGCCCTTGAGCCGGTCCCGGCACCATTCCACCGGCGCCGACGGGCATTTCGAACGGGTGAAGACGCCGGCGACCGTCGTCCCCGCATCGAAGGATGCGAACAGCACGTCGGTGCGGTTCTTGTAGCGGATGCCGGCTTGCGCCGTGGCGATCCTGACGCCCTCGATGGGCGGCATGTCCGGCACATGTGTGGGGGCGAGCGGGGAGACGGCGGTGGACATTGCGGGCCTCTCAGCCCGGCGACAATGCGGGCGGCCCACGTCATAGCGGGACCACGGCCAAAATAAAACGGGACGCCTGCGCGTCCCGTCTTAAAATCACTGCCGGAGCGGAGGTTATTTCTTCGCCGGGGCCTTGGTGTCCGGCGTCGCGGCTGGAGCCGGAGCCGCCGGCTTGTCGCCGATCTTTTCGATCTTGGCGTCGGCACGAAGCTTCTGGATCAGATCGGCCTGCGCCTTGCGCTGCACGAAATTCTCGATCTGGTCTTTCACCTGCTCGAAGGTCGGCGGCTCCTTGGTGCGCTTGTCGTCGACCCGAATGACGTGCCAGCCGAACTGGGACTTCACCGGGTCCGACACCTGGCCCTTGTCGAGCTTGAATGCGGCTTCGGCAAATTCCGGGACCATCTGATCCTTGGTGAAGAAGCCGAGATCGCCACCGCTATCCTTCGATCCGGGGTCTTTGGACTTTTCCTTGGCGATCGCCGCGAAGTCGCCGCCCTTCTTGAGATCGGCGGAGATCGCCTTGGCGTCGTCTTCGGACTCGACGAGGATGTGACGGGCGCTGACCTCCTGCTCGTTGCCGACCTCCTTGATGGCGTCGGCATAGACTTTCTTCATTGCATCGTCGGTCACGGCGGATTTGGCTTCGTCCTGCAGCAGCGCTTCCATCAGGAGCTTGGTCCGGGCCAGCGCGAGCTTCTTCTTGAATTCGTCGGTGTCTCCGAGCTTCTTGGCTTCAGCCGCCTTCGACACCAGGATCATGTCGCCGACATAGGTGATGAGGTAGTCTTTCTTGGCCTCAGGAGCCATCGGCGGAAGCTGGGAGCCGATATCGGCTTCCGCGGCCGCCAAGTCGCTTTCGCGAATATCGGTGCCATTGACCTTGGCAACCACCGGGTCGGTCTGGGCCGCTGCGCCCGAGGGGCCGGCGACGGCAAACATGGCCGCGGCAGCAAGCGCGGGCAGCGAGAACAGGGAGGTGCGGGTCCGGGTCATTGGGGTTCCTTGAGAGGCGTGGCGCCGACGATTGCGGCGGACACTTACGCAGGCAATAGGGCTTGGCAATGCCCGAAGACCTTTAATTTTCGGCAATCGCGGCTCCTGGGACGCTGATTGACAAGGGTGTGACCCCCTCCTATTTCTCCAAATAATCCCGGCCGCAGTCCCCGAATTTGCGCACGATCCGCTATATTGGGGTGCGGCCGAGACCGTTTCCGGGGTGGATTTGCGGTCGGCTGGCCGGGGGTCTCCGCGGTTTCAAAACTTCGTGTGGGAACGGCTTGGGCCGAACCGCGGTTCCAGTCGTCCGACCAAAGACGATCTGAAGAAAAGGATTTCGTATGCTTGGCGCAGTCGCCCGCAAGCTGTTCGGCTCCGCCAATGACCGGCGGATCAAGGGCTACCAGCCGCGTGTCCAGCAGATCAACGCGCTCGAGCCCGAACTCGCGAAGCTGTCCGACGACGAATTGCGCGCGCGCACCGCGGATTTCAAGAAACAGCTGGCGGAGGGCAAGACCCTCGACGACATCCTGGTCCCGGCCTTCGCCACCGTCCGCGAGGCCGGCAAGCGGGTCCTCGGCCAGCGTCATTTCGACGTTCAGCTGATCGGCGGCATGATCCTCCACGAAGGCGGTATCGCCGAAATGAAGACCGGCGAAGGCAAGACGCTGGTCGCGACACTTGCGGTGTATCTGAATGCGCTCGCCGGCAAGGGCGTGCATGTCGTCACCGTCAACGACTATCTCGCCAAGCGCGACGCCGAGTGGATGGACCAGATCTACAGCTTCCTCGGCCTGACCACGGGCATCATCGTGCACGGCCTCGACGACGAGGAGCGCAAGAAGGCCTACGATTGCGACATCACCTACGCCACCAACAACGAACTCGGCTTCGACTATCTGCGCGACAATATGAAGTACCGGCTCGAGGACATGGTGCAGCGCGGGCATGTCTTCGCCATTGTCGACGAAGTCGACTCGATTCTGGTCGACGAGGCGCGCACGCCCCTGATCATTTCCGGTCCGCTCGACGACCGCTCCGATTTCTACAACACCATCGACAAGTACATTCCGCGCCTCGACAAGACCGACTACGAGGTCGACGAGAAGCAGCGCACGGTGCATCTCACCGAAGCGGGCATGGAAAAGATGGAGCAGTGGCTCCGCACCGACGAATTGCTCAAGGGCGATTCGCTCTATGACATCGAGAACGTCTCGACCGTGCATCACGTCAACCAGGGTCTGCGCGCGCACAAGCTGTTCCAGCGCGACAAGGACTACATCGTGCGCAACGGTGAGGTGGTGATCATCGACGAGTTCACCGGCCGCATGATGCCCGGGCGCCGTTATTCCGAAGGGCTGCATCAGGCGCTGGAGGCGAAGGAGCACCAGCCGATCCAGCCTGAAAACCAGACACTCGCCTCGATCACCTTCCAGAATTACTTCCGCATGTACGACAAGCTCGGCGGCATGACCGGCACCGCGCTGACCGAAGCGGACGAGTTCCTCGACATCTATAATCTCACGGTGGTTGAAGTGCCGACCAACCGTCCGATGGTCCGTGACGATCAGGACGACGAGGTCTACCGCACCAACACGGAGAAATACCGCGCGATCATTGCGCTTCTGGAAGACTGCAAGCAGCGCGGCCAGCCGGTTCTGGTCGGTACCACCTCGATCGAGAAGTCGGAGACGCTTGCCGATATGCTGCGCAAGGAAGGCTGGCAGGCGCACGACTTCACCGACCCGAATGCTTTCGCCGCGCTCTATACCGGCGATGAGGGCGCCAAGAAGACCAAGGTGTTCGCCATCCTGAACGCGCGTTACCACGAGCAGGAGGCGTATATCGTCTCGCAGGCCGGCGTTCCGGGAGCGATCACGATCGCGACCAACATGGCCGGCCGCGGCACCGACATCCAGCTTGGCGGCAATGCCGACATGCGTATCAAACAGGAGTTGGGCGGGGTCGAGGGCGAGGACCGCGAGAGGCGGGAGAAGGAAATCCGCGAACAGGTGGCGCGTCTGAAGGAAAAGGCGCTGGCCGCCGGCGGGTTGTTCGTGCTCGGCACCGAGCGCCATGAAAGCCGCCGTATCGACAACCAGTTGCGTGGCCGTTCGGGCCGCCAGGGCGATCCCGGCCGTTCGAAGTTCTTCCTGTCGCTGGACGACGACCTGATGCGGATTTTCGGGTCGGACAAGCTCGAGGGCATGCTGACCAAGCTCGGCCTGAAAGAGGGCGAGGCGATCATCCATCCCTGGATCAACAAGGCGCTGGAAAAGGCGCAGCAGAAGGTCGAGGCGCGCAATTTCGATCTGCGCAAGAACATCCTGAAATACGACGACGTCGCCAACGACCAGCGCAAGGTGATCTTCGACCAGCGCATCGATCTGATGAAGGATGACAATGTCTCCGACACCGTGGCGGATATGCGCCACGCGCTGATCGACGAAATGGTGTCGAAACATATTCCGGAGAATGCCTATCCCGAACAATGGGACACGACCGGCCTTCAGGATGCGGTGAAGCACATCCTCAATCTCGATCTGCCGGTTCAGGAATGGGCGAAGGAAGAGGGCATCGCCGACGAGGAAGTGCGCGAGCGTATCACCAAGCGCGCCGACGAGCACATGGCGGCGAAGGTCGCGCAATATGGCCCCGAGGTGATGGGCTATGTCGAGAAGTCGATCCTGCTGCAGACGCTGGATCATCTGTGGCGGGAGCATCTGGTGATGCTCGAGCATCTGCGACAGGTTGTAGGCTTGCGCGGCTACGGCCAGCGCGATCCGCTGCAGGAATATAAGTCGGAGGCGTTCCAGCTGTTCGAGGCGCTGATCGCGAACATGCGCGAAGGCGTGACGGCGCAATTGATGCGCGTCGAAGTGATGCAGGCGCCGCCCGAAGATCAGCAGCAGCAGCTTCCCTACATGGAAGCGCACAAGATCGATCCGTTTACCGGCGAAGACGAGATGGCGTATGCGGACGCGACTTTGTCCCCGGCGATGGCGGGTGGAAACGGGACGCAACGCGCGATCGATCGCGATCCCCAGAACCCGGCGACCTGGGGCAAGGTCGGGCGCAACGAGGTCTGCCCGTGCGGGTCCGGCAAGAAGTACAAGCATTGCCACGGCCGCTTCGGGTGATGTGATCGCGGTTCGCGCAAAAGTCTGATAATTGTCAAGGCCGGGCTCACGCCCGGCCTTTCTGCTTGGAGTGTCCGCTGTCAACGCAACCGAACCAACCTTGCGGCTACGCGTTGGCATTCATCAGGCTGATCCAGCGAGTGACAAAAAATGCAGGTCCCTCTCGAAATTGCGTTTCACAATGTCGAGCATTCAGACTGGGCTGAAGGCGAAATTCGAAGCCATGTCGCCCGCCTCGAAGACATCTACAAGCGGCTGACCTCTTGCCGGGTGCGCGTCGATCAGCGTGCGAGCAATGCACATCAGACGATTCCACCGGTGGTGCGTATCGAAATCGGAGTGCCGGGTCACAAGGACATCGTCGTCGCGCACGAACCGGAGCGCCTGCAGCGAAAATTTCAGCGGCCGGATCTGCATAACGCGATCAACGAGGCGTTCCGGATCGCCGAACGGCAACTCACCGAGTTCAAGGACAAGCTCGCGGACCGCACCAAGACCGCCGCGACCCACGAAGCCGCCAACGAATTTCTGGGCCAGGTGGCGGAAATGGCCCCGGAAAAGGACCATGGCTTCGTGATGACCAAGGAAGGCGGGCTGCTCTATTTCCATCGCAACGCCGTGTTGATCGGCGATTTCGACCGTCTCCGGCGCGGCGATGCGGTGAGCTATGTCGAGGAGGTCGGCGATACGGGGCCGATGGCGACCAAGATCCGCGTGAAGCCGGCGACGAACGGTGCCAGCACCTGATCCTGTAGCCTGACCGCTGGCGCCTGCCGGAGGATTACCGGAAGGCGCTCCAGCGGCTGTCGAAATTGTTCGAGGACGGCGCCGGCTGCGCGCCGTTCATCATCGCGCCGGATGGAGCGGGCGCGGGGTTGGGCTCAGGCGCCTGTGCGGTCTTCACCTTTGCAGCGTCATCGCGACTGGCGGCCTGACTCGGTGCCGGTGCCGCGGGTGCGGTCGACCCGCGCAGGCCGACCATCTTCGAGACCCGCTGTTTCACGCTTTCGCGCTTCGGTGCGGGCTTCGGCTCCTCTGCGACGGCCACTTGAGCCGGAGCGGGCTCAGGCTTGGTGGAGCCGGTGCGGAAGAAGTTGCCGAGCTTGTCCGCAAAGCTCGGCTCGGCCGCGGGCCGCTCGGCGGCAAGCGCCTGCGGCGCGGTGCGCGGCATCGGTACGCTCGCAGTCCTGATGGGTTCTGCCGCCGAGGGCGAATTCGCGAACTCGTTGTTGCTCCAGGTTGGAGCATTGGCGACAGCGAGGCTGCCGACCGCATTGCGATCGACAACAAGTTTCACATTGCCGCGCTCGTCGACAATCTCGCGCGGCTGCAGCTTTGCGACGAAGGTCGGATGCATGCCGCCGTCCCGGCCGCTGCGAACCGGCGCAACCGGAGTGCCGCGCGAAGCGAGTTGCGCGAATTGCAGTTCGTCGTTGCGCTGCTTGTCGTAGACCGCCGACGCGATCTCCTGCGGGACTTCGTAGGCTGGGCATCTGCCGCGCGGACTGAAATTGGCCGGCTGGCCGCCCGGCGCCTGCGCGTTGAACACGTAGCGCCGCTCGCAGACATCGACCTTCGGCTCGAGTCTGGTGACTTCGAAATGATCGTAGCCTTCCTTGAGCATCCGCCAGAACGGGATGTTCGGGTTGTTGCGGTGCTTGGCCATGTTGGCCGGCGTCATGCGAAACGGATAGGCCTGCACCTGGAACGACTTCTGGCCGCCGAAGAACGACTCACGTCCCAGTGCGAAAATTTCCAGGATCTGCTCGTCGCTCATTGCGTAGCAACCGCGCGAGGAGCAATCGCCGTGTACCATGAGATGCGCGCCGGTGCGATCATGGGCACGGTCAAAGGCGTTCGGGTAGCCGAGATTGAAGGCCAGATAGAACTGCGAGTTCGGATTCATCTGCGCCGGGGTGATGTCGTAGAAGCCTTCCGGCGCCTGCCGATCGCCCTCTTTGACCTTTGGCCCGAGGTCGCCCGACCATTTGCAGATCGGATAGGTCTTCAGCAGCGCATAGCGGCCGGAGCGATCCTTCTTCCAGACTTCGAGTTCGGACTCGGTCTTGAACACGCGCACCAGGATCGGCGAACTGACTTCCATATTCTTGTCGGAGATTTCCGCGAGCAGCTTCGGCGGAATGGGAGCGTTTGCCTTTCCGGCGGCGTAAGGCAGGTTGCCGTCGGACTTGCAGCCCTGCAACGCCACAGCGCCCAGAAGGGCCGCCGAGATCATCAGCGTCCGCAACAAAACAGGGCGCATTCTCAAACCCTTAGCCCCCACCATCACGTCCCCAAGCGCCGGGAAGGATTGCTATCCCCCCGTCACAGCCTGTGCAAGGGCCAGCAGCCCCCGTCCGGTTGACCATATCACGATGAACGACCGGTAAAATCACTGGAAATACAGACTTTCAACGCGGCGGGATTATGGCGACATCGCGGCAACGCCGATTAGCGTTAACGTTAACCCCTCAAATCACAAGGAAAAAACGCTCGATGGTAACCCGTGCGGGCTCCCGAATTAGAATTTTCCGCGGCCGATCGCGAGGAACTTGTCGCGCCGCATCGTGCGGATGGCGAGGCCGTCCAGGTCTCGCATGGCAGCGAAGGCTGCAGCGATCGCGTCCGCCGCTGCGTTCATTGCGGCCTGCGGGTCGCGGTGCGCGCCGCCGGCCGGCTCGGTGATGATTTCATCCACCACGCCGAACCGAATCAGGTCCTGGGCGGTGATCTTCATGTTGGTGGCGGCTTCCTGCGCCTTGGTGGTGTCGTGCCACAGGATCGACGCCGCCCCTTCCGGCGAGATCACGCTGTAGATCGCGTGTTCCAGCATCAGGACGCGATTCGCGGTCGCGATCGCAATCGCGCCTCCCGACCCGCCCTCGCCAAGGACCACGGCAACATTCGGTACGGTGAGATTGAGGCAGGCTTCGGTGGAGCGGGCGATGGCCTCGGCCTGGCCGCGTTCTTCCGCCCCGATGCCGGGATAGGCGCCGGCGGTGTCGATCAGCGCCAGCACCGGAATATTGAAACGATCCGCCATGTCCATCAGGCGCACGGCTTTGCGATAGCCCTCCGGCCGCGCCATGCCGAAATTGTGCTTCAGCCGCGCTTCGGTGGTCGATCCCTTCTCGTGGCCGAGGATGCAGATGCTTTCGCCGCGGAACCGGCCAAAGCCGCCGATGATCGCATCGTCGTCGCCGAACTTGCGGTCTCCCGCCAGCGGCACGAAATCCTCGATCATGGCGTTGATGAAGTCGAGGCAGTGCGGCCGCTGCGGATGGCGCGCCACCTGCGTCTTCTGCCAGGGGGTCAGATCCTCGTAGAGTTCCTTGAGCGTGGCGGCCGCCTTCGACTCCAGCCGGGCGATTTCCTCATCGACCTGCACCTCGCCGGAGCCGTCAGCCAGCACGGCACGCAATTCCTCGATCTTGGCTTCGAGTTCGGCGACCGGTTTTTCAAAATCGAGATAAGATCGCATCGCTACGGGGGAGCTTGCGGGCGGGGCGCCCGGGGCCGGGCGCACATGACCCTTTGCTGCGCGCAAGTCAAGCAAGCGGCGCTGCGGGAGGCGTTAACGACCGCGCTCTGGGGGCGTGGCATCGTTCAGGGGGTGCAGGTCGCGGACCAGGCTCTTCAGCCGTTCCTCCAGGATATGTGTGTAGATCTGCGTGGTCGAAATGTCCGAATGGCCGAGCAGCGTCTGCACCACCCGCAAATCGGCGCCATTCTGCAGCAGGTGGCTGGCAAAGGCGTGGCGCAGGACGTGAGGACTGACGGCCTGCGACCGCAATCCGGCCTGTGCGGCCAGCTCCTTCAGGTCGCGCGCGAAATGCTGTCGCGTGAGGTGCCCGTCTTGCCCGAAGGATGGGAACAACCAGGGAGAATCGCGGTGCTTGGTGTCGCCCAACAGGGCTCGGTAGGTTGATACCGCGTTCCGTGCGGCGTCGTTGAGCGGCACCATGCGTTCCTTGCCGCCTTTGCCGCGGACCAGCAGCATCCGCTGGTCGCGGCGTGCGGCCGAGGCGGGCAGGCCAACCAGTTCCGACACCCGCAACCCGGTCGCGTAAAGCAATTCCAGCAGGCAATGCAGGCGGACCGCGCGTTGCCGTTCGGCCGCGGAGAGTTCCGCCTTGTCGGCATAGGCCCGCGCCGCCGCGATCAGGCGATCGGTCTCGGCAATTGTCAGCGTTTTCGGCAGCGAGCGTCCCCGCTTGGGTCCTTCCAGGATCGCGGCCGGATCATCGGACCGGTACCGCTCGGCATACAAAAAGCGGAAAAGTTGCCGTACCGCCGAAAGCTTTCGCGCAACGGACGTCGGTGCCAACCCGCGGCGCGCGAGTTCGCCGAGATAGCCGCGGATATCGTCGCTGGTGGCGGCGGCGACGCTGCTTCCCGTCGACGCCGCATAGTCCGAAAAGTCGTCGAGGTCTGAGCGGTAGGCCGAGAGCGTGTTGGGGCGGGCGCCGCGTTCGGCCGCCAGCATGTCGAGGAACATCCCGATCTGCCTGGTATCCGCTCCGGCCGCCTTGTTCGGCATGACGGGGCCCGCCACGCTAGCGCTGCTTGCTGAACCGGTCCTGCGGGATCGTCACGCTGATCTCGCGGGGTTGCGGCTGCACCAGCACCGCGAGGGCGAGCATGCCCGCATAGATCGCTCCAACGACGATCGCAACGGCGGCAAGGAAGCGGAACAGGCTCGGCATGGATCGACAATCGCGGCTCGAGTGACGGCGCCTCGATGAATGAGAGACGTGAGTACCAACATGTTCGCGCCGTCCTGACAAGGTTACGGCCAGGATTTGACCGGACACAAGACCGGCCGGGACCGCCACTGCCTTGCAATCTTCCGGTCATGGTATAGTGGCGGGCGAAGGAACCTCCGTAAGGTCGCATGACGCAAACTTTAGCCGATATTGCCGCCCGCCCGATCGAGGCGGGAATCGTGGACGCGCTTGGCAGCCGTTCGCTGGTGCTGGTCGGCATGATGGGTGCCGGCAAGTCGTCCGTCGGGCGCAAGCTCGCGGCGCGGCTTGTCCTGCCCTTTGCCGATGCCGACACCGAGATTGAAGCTGCGGCCGGCATGACCATCCCGGAAATTTTCGAGATCCGCGGCGAACCCGAGTTCCGGTCCGGCGAGGCGCGGGTGATCGCACGCCTGCTCGACGGCGGGCCGCAGGTGCTTGCGACCGGCGGCGGCGCCTACATGAATGCCGAAACCCGGAAGCTGATCAAAGACAAGGGCGTTTCGATCTGGCTTCGGGCTGGGTTCGATGTGCTGATGAGGCGGATCAGGCGCCGTACCGACCGGCCGCTCCTGCACACTGCCGATCCTGACGCCACGCTGAAGCGGCTGATCGATGAGCGCTATCCGGTTTATGCGCTCGCCGAATTGGCAATCGAGTCGCGCGACGTCTCGCATGAAGTGATCGTCGAGGAAGTGATCGCGGCGCTGGCCGATTATTTTTCCATTTCGCGGAGCAGCCAGCCATGACCGTCCCCATTCGCTCCAGCGCTCCGATCGTGGTCGATGTCGCGCTGGCCGGGCGCGCCTATGACATCGCCATCGGGCGCGGTCTTCTGGCCGGTCTCGGCGGACGTGTGGCCGCGTTGCGCCCGGGTGCGCGCGTTGCCATCGTGACCGACGAGGTTGTCGCAAAGCAGCACCTTGCCGCGGCAGAGGCCTCGTTTGCGCAGGCCGGCATCGAGACCAGCTGCGTTATCGTCCCCGCCGGCGAAGCAACCAAAAGCTACGCGATGTTCGAGCGTGTCTGCGAGGACGTGATTGCGGCGCGCATCGAGCGTGGCGATCTCGTTGTGGCGCTTGGCGGCGGCGTCATCGGCGATCTTGCCGGCTTCGCCGCCTCGGCCGTGCGGCGCGGCGTCGACTATGTGCAGGTACCGACAACGCTGCTGGCGCAGGTGGATTCGTCAGTCGGCGGCAAGACCGCCGTCAACTCGCGGCATGGCAAGAACCTGGTCGGCGCCTTCCATCAGCCGATCCTGGTGGTCGCGGACACCGCGCTGCTCGACACCTTGCCGCTTCGCATCATGCGTGCAGGCTATGCCGAGGTCGCCAAATACGGATTGATCGCGGATGCCGATTTCTTTGCGTGGCTGGAGGCCAACTGGCGCGATGTCTTTGCCGGCACGGCCGCGCGCGAGCATGCGATCGCGGTGAGTTGCCGCATGAAGGCGCAGATCGTCGCGCGCGACGAGCGCGAAACCGGGGACCGCGCGCTGCTCAATCTCGGTCACACCTTCGGCCATGCGCTTGAGGCGGCGGCCGGGTTCTCCGACAAGCTCTATCACGGCGAGGCGATTTCCATCGGGATGGCGCTGGCTTTCGCGTTTTCGGCGCGCCGGGGCCTGTGCGCGCCGGCGGTTGCAGAGCGGGTCGCGCGACATTTGGCGTCGGTCGGGCTGCCGACACGGATTGCCGAGATGCCCGGCGAGCGACCTGACGCCGACCGCCTGCTCGAACTGATCGGGCAGGACAAGAAGGTCAAGCGGGGCCGGCTGACCTTCATCCTGGCGCGCGGTATCGGCGAAAGCTTCATCGCGCCCGATATCGATGTGGCCGATGTGCGGGACTTTCTCACCAGCCAGCTCGACTGACCGATGGATATTCCGGACTGGCTGTCACTGCTCATCATCCTGTTCTGCCTCGCGCTGTCGTTCTTCTTTTCGGGCAGCGAGACGGCGCTGACCGCGTTCTCTCGCGCGCGCATGCTGCGCATGGAGAAGGGCGGCAGCCGTAATGCCGGCATCGTCAACAGGCTGACGGATGCGCGCGAGCGGCTGATCGGAGGCATTCTTCTCGGCAACAACGTCGTCAACATCGCGGCGTCCTCGCTCGCCACCGGGGTGATGCTCGCGTGGTTCGGCGATGTCGGGGTGGTCTATGCAACGGTGGTGATGACGGCGGTGGTGGTGGTCTTTACGGAGGTGCTGCCGAAAACCATCGCCATCAACGCGCCCGAGCGCATTGCCCTGTTGGTCGCCCGGCCGATTCGTTGGGTCGTCAGGGTGTTCGGTCCGATCCTGATCTGGATCGAGAGGCTGGTCCGCCTGCTGCTGTCGGCATTCGGCATGCGCGTCGGCGAGAGCCAGCCGATTCTCTCGGCGCGTGAGGAGCTTCGCGGCGCCGTCGACCTTCTGCATCGCGATGGCGCGGTAGAAAAGCACGACCGTGACATGATGGGCGGCGTTCTGGATCTGCGTGAATTGCAGGTGTCGGACGTGATGATCCATCGCACCGAGATGATCACGGTCTGTGCCGACGAGAGTCCCGAAAGCGTTCTGAAAGCGGTGCTCGATGCACCGGTGACCCGCATTCCGCTCTGGAGCCGCACCCCGGACAATTTCGTCGGGACCTTGCATGTCCGCGACCTGCTGGTCGCGATTCAGCAGGCTGGCGGCAATCTGGCGAAGATCGATGTGGTTTCGCTCGCGCGGCCGCCGTGGTTCGTCCCGAACGTGCGGTCACTGACGGAACAGCTCAAGGCGTTCCGCCGCCGGAAGACCCCGCTGGCCCTCGTGGTGGATGAGTATGGGGAAGTGATGGGCCTCGTCACGCTGGAGGATATCATCGAGGAAATCGTCGGCGACATCACCGACGAGCGCGATGTTGATTTGCCCGGTGTGTGGCCGCAGCCGGATGGCTCCGTGCATGTCGAAGGCAGCGTTCCGATCCGCGATCTCAACCGCGCGATGGAATGGAACCTGCCGGATGAGCAGGCGACCACGATCGCGGGGCTTGTCATTCATGAGGCGCGGTCCATTCCCGATGTCGGACAGACTTTCACCTTCTACGGCTTCCGCTTCGGCGTCCTGCTGAAGGACCGAAACCGGCTGACATCGCTTCGCATAACGCCGCTGTCGCGCGCGCCAGGCTGGCAGGCGCGAACCCGCAGCGATGCGTGAGGCGTCCGGCATGGCATCATCATACTAATTGATATTCAATCATTGATTGTGCGCCATTAATAAGTTCTATATTGCCGACATTGTTGGATTATGCCTCATAAGTGTTGATTTCCAGTTGATTCAAAGGCCTGCCGCAGGTACCTGCGAACCAGGTCGGTCCGGCTGCCCGATGGACGGATCTGACTGTTTGCATCCAAGGGTTGCGGGATCGTCTGCCAACGCGATTGACGGCCGGGTGTCCTGTTTCATCGATGCAAATCCGCTTTCGGGCCGATCAAAACGTGATCCGTTGAACCCAGCCGAGCAACGCGTGTTGAGTTCGCGATACGCCAGACGCGGCCCTCAGTCGTTTGTCCACTGATCCTAAGCAGGTCCGAACCCGGGCCAACAACAGCGTCTCATTGACATGCAGCGGCGGCACGAAGCGCAAAACATCCCGATCGAACTCCTGCGTTCGTTTGTTGTGATTCAGGAATCCGGAAGCTTCACCAAAGCGGCCGAAGCGCTGCATTTGACGCAGCCGGCGATCAGCGCGCAGGTCAAGCGATTGCAACAGATCGTTGGCGGCGAGGTCTTCGTCAGATCGGGCTTTGGTGTTTCGCTTACTGCGAAAGGCGAGATCGTCAGCCGCTACGCACGGCGCATCCTCGCCATGAACGATCAGATATTGTCGCTGTCAGGAACGGCGTCGGTCGCCAGAACGGTCCGCATCGGAGTCCCGAATGTGTTTGCCTCGAGTACCTTGGCGACGTTGATTGCAACTTTCCGGGAACTGGCAAAAGGCGAGAGGCTGCAATTTTCCTGCGACACATCTACCGGACTGGCACGCAACGTCGCCAGCGGCTTTCTCGATGTCGTATTCGTATCGAGAGGGAGCGTCGCGTCGGCCGTTCAGGCCGCACAATGGCAGGAAAAGATCTGTTGGGTCTGTGCGCCCGACCTCACGACGAGCCCGGGCGCTCCGGTGCCGTTGCAGAGCTGGCCGCACGGAATTTCGGACCGGCTGGCGATTGAAGCGCTGGAGAATGCCGGATTGTCCTATTCCGTCGTTTTCGCGGCATCGGACCTGAGCGCGCATCTTGCGGCACTCAGGTCTGGTCTCGGTTTTGCCGTGCTTCCGGAGCGCGTCGTGCCCTCCGATTTGAGGGTGGCGCGCGAGCATTTCCTGCCCGCCTTGCCTCCGCTGGAACTTGGAATCTATATCAACGAGGAACGAAACAGCCCGCAATTGCGAGACCTCGCGGCCGGCATGGCGAAGGCGCTTCGCCCTGACGCGTCGTAGCGACGGATCGGCCGCGTTCGTTCCGTTCTCCGCGTGTGGCTATTGCCCGCCTTCGCCCGGTGCAGCGACATGCAGCGCAAGCGCATGTACGCTGCCCGCCAGTTCCGCCGCCAGCGCCGCGTTGATCGCGCGGTGCCGATCGATGCGGCTCTTGCCACGGAAAGCCTCTGATACGATATAGACGCGGTAATGCGTTTCCCCGCCCGGACGATGTCCGGCGTGCCCAGCATGAAGATGTGACTCGTCTTCGACGCGGAGATTTTCGGGCGCGAAAGCTTCCGTCAATTTCTTCGTGATGACATCTTTCGTTTGCATGGTCGTATGCTCGCTCCACGTTTGATCCGGTTGAAGCCAGATCAATCCTGGAAATGTCAAGTCTTGAACCTCAACGCGCAATCTCCGCATACTCTCACGCCATGAAATTCGACTCGCCCCTGTTCGACAAGATTCGCGTAAAGCCCGGAGAGGACCGGCGGGCTCGCGCGACCGAGCATGTTTGCGAGTGGCCCGGTTGCACCAATGAGGCATCGCATCGCGCCCCGAAAGGTCGGGGCCGCGAGAAGGATTACTGGCGCTATTGCCTTGATCATGTGCGGCAATACAACCAGAACTATAATTTCTTCCAGGGTATGAGCGACGACGACGTCCGCAAGTATCAGAAAGACGCCCTGACGGGACACCGCCCGACCTGGAAAATGGGCACCGGCAAGAACGCCGATCCCGGCCGCTTTTACGCCGAGAACGGGATCGATCCGTTCGCAATGTACCGCGAACTGGGTGGCGAAGGCGCCGCGCCGGCCGGCGGACGGGCCAAGCCCAAGCCGGAAGGCCGCACCATACGCAACGCCGAGCGCAAGGCCTTCAATACGCTCGGGCTCGACATCGGGGTCTCAAGGGTCGAGATCAAGGCCAAGTTTCACGACCTCGTAAAGCGCCACCATCCGGACAGCAATGGTGGCGACCGCTCGACCGAGGACCGGCTGATCGAGATCATTCAGGCCTATAATTATCTCAAATCCGTCGGCTTCTGCTGAACCGGCCGTCGTTCCCGGTTCCCGCCCGGCGCAATCCTGTTCCGCCTTTCCCGAAGACCCCGGAATGCCTATCTTTCCCGTGCATCCCGACATTCGCACGCGGTCTGGCGGGTTTCGCGGCGGTTGCCGTTTCTGCTAGGTTGGCGACCGATTTGCCCACCTGAAGCGACATTGGCGCGCCCCGGTCCGGCTGGCGCATGGAGAAGCAATGGCTACTGCATCCGAAGAGATCCCCCAGGGCCCCGGCGGGCTGCCCGACATGAAGGTTTCTGTCCGGCAGGTTTTCGGCATCGACTCCGACCTCGAGGTCCCGGCCTATTCCGAGCCGGATGCCCATGTGCCGGATCTCGACCCTGATTACCTGTTCGACCGGCCGACCACGCTTGCAATTCTGGCAGGCTTTTCCCGCAACCGCCGGGTGATGGTCACGGGCTATCACGGCACCGGCAAGTCGACCCATATCGAGCAGGTGGCGGCGCGCCTGAACTGGCCGTGCGTGCGCGTCAATCTCGACAGCCATATCAGCCGTGTCGATCTGGTCGGCAAGGACGCGATCGTCATCCGCGACGGTTTGCAGGTGACCGAGTTTCGCGACGGCATTCTGCCCTGGGCGCTCCAGCACAATATCGCGATGTGTTTCGACGAATACGACGCCGGCCGCCCCGACGTGATGTTCGTGATCCAGCGCGTGCTCGAACAGTCCGGCCGCCTGACGCTGCTCGACCAGAACAAGGTGATCCGGCCGCATCCCTCGTTCCGGCTGTTTGCGACCGCAAACACCGTGGGGCTGGGCGACACCACCGGGCTCTACCATGGCACCCAGCAGATCAATCAGGGGCAGATGGACCGCTGGTCGATCGTCACCACGCTGAACTATCTGCCGCACGACAAGGAAGTCGACATCGTGCTGGCCAAGGCCAAGCACTACCGCAACGAGGAAGGCCGCGACATCGTCTCGAAGATGGTGCGCGTCGCCGATCTCACCCGCAACGCGTTCATGAACGGCGATCTCTCGACCGTGATGAGCCCGCGCACGGTCATCACCTGGGCGGAGAATGCCGACATTTTCGGCGATGTCGGCTTCGCGCTGCGCGTCACATTCGTGAACAAGTGCGACGAACTGGAGCGTCCGATCGTCGCGGAATTCTATCAGCGCAGCTTCGGGCAGGAATTGCCGGAATCGTCGGTGAATGTTGCACTGACATAGCGGGACAAGCCGGCGCGGCGGCGTATACGATGGGTGCCGGATTTGCAGCGCTCGCGTCGCGAGCCGCGGCGCTGCGCAACCGGACTGGTGGCTGCCCATGACGCATATGTTTCGTACATTCGTGTCCGGTCTCATTCTGTTGTTGCCGCTGATCATCACGCTTGCGGTGGTGGCGTGGCTCGGCCAGTTCATTATCACGTACGTCGGCCCGTCCAGCGTCGTCGGCCAGGCGCTGATGACGATCGGATTCGGTTTCTCGGCGTCACAGTTCGTGGCCTATGTGATCGGGCTCGTTCTGTTCCTGGTGGTCGTCTATCTGCTCGGCCTCGCGGTCGAGTCCCGGTTGCGCAGCCATCTGTCGCAGTTTCTGGATTCGACCATGCGGCGAATCCCGGTGATCGGAAACCTGTATGACCTGATCCATCGCTTCGTGGCGCTGATGGACAAGAAAGACGTCGAGGGCCTCAAGAGCATGAGCCCGGTCTGGTGCTTTTTCGGTGGTCCCGAAAGTGCGGCGGTGCTGGCTCTGTTGCCGACGCCCGAGCCGATCATGGTCGGCAAGACGGCCTATCACGCCGTTCTCATTCCCTCCGCGCCGCTTCCGGTCGGAGGATGCCTTGCTTATGTACCGGCCGAATGGGTTCAGCCGGCGGATATCGGCGTGGAAAAGCTCGTCAGCATCTACGTGTCGATGGGTGTCACTTCGCCGCTGAAGATCGAGCCCTTGCCGGTCCCCGGATCGACGGCGGGCAAGTTGGCCGCTACATGAAGAAGACGCAGGAACCGCAAGCCGCAGCCATGTCCTCGAACTACAAATCGAAGCCGTCTCAAAAGGAATCCCCCGCCGAGCCGTTCAAGCGTGCGGTGGCCGGTTGCCTGCGCGCGATTGCCAAGCGCCCCGAGATGGAGATCGCCTTCGCCGCGGAGCGGCCGGGGCTGATCGGTGGCAAGGTGCGGTTGCCGGAGCCGCCACGCAAGCTCACCAAGGGCGAAGCGGCGATCGTCCGGGGCCATGCCGATTCGGTTGCGCTCAAGCTCGCCTGTCACGATCCCAATGTGCATCGCAAGCTGATCCCGGGCGGCCAGCAGGCCCGCGCGGTATTCGATGCGGTGGAGCAGGCGCGGGTCGAAGCGATCGGCGCGCGCCGGATGTCGGGTGTCGCAAAAAATCTCACCGCGATGCTCGATGACAAGTTTCATCGCGGCAAGTTCGACGAGATCACCGACCGCGCCGATGCGCCGATCGAGGAAGCGGTCGCGATGATGGTGCGCGAGCGCCTGACCGGCCAGGCGCCGCCGGCGGCGGCGAAGAAGCTTGTCGACCTGTGGCGTCCGATCATCGAGAACAAGGCCGGGCGCGGGCTCGACCGTCTGGAATATCTGATCGAGGATCAGGCGCGCTTCGGCGACGCGATCCACGATCTGCTGGACTCGCTCGACATGGGTGAGGATCGCAACCGCGATTCCGAGGAAGACGACGACACCGAGCAGAGCGAGGACGACCGCAGTCAGAACGAGGACGGCGAGGAGGGCGAGGCCTCGGATTCCGAAGACATGCAGCGCATGTCGGTCGAACAGGCCGAAGCGTCCGCTGAGGATGCGCAGGAAGCTGCTGCCGAAGCCACCGACGCGCCGAGTTCGGACATGTCCGACGACGCCGACATGGGCGATTCCGAAACCCCGTCGGAGCCGTGGCGTCCGCGCGGCGGCCACAACGAGCATCGCGGGCCGGAATACGGCGCGTTCATTTCGAAATTCGACGAAGAGATCGAGGCCGAGGATCTGTGCGAGCCGGACGAACTGGACCGCTTGCGCAGCTATCTCGACAAGCAATTGTCGCATCTGCAAGGCGTGGTCGCGCGCCTCGCCAACCGCCTGCAGCGCCGCCTGATGGCGCAGCAGAACCGCGCCTGGGAGTTCGACCTCGAAGAGGGGATGCTCGATCCGGCGCGGCTGTCGCGCATCATCGTCGATCCGATGCATCCGCTGTCGTTCAAGCGCGAGAAGGACACCAATTTCCGCGACACGGTGGTGACGCTGCTGCTCGACAATTCCGGCTCGATGCGCGGACGGCCAATCACGGTCGCCGCCACCTGCGCCGATATTCTCGCGCGCACGTTGGAGCGCTGCGGGGTCAAGGTCGAGATCCTCGGATTCACGACGCGCGCCTGGAAGGGCGGGCAGTCGCGCGAAGCGTGGCTTGCGGCCGGCAAGCCGGCCAATCCCGGCCGGCTCAACGATCTGCGCCACATCATCTACAAGGCGGCCGACGCACCGTGGCGACGCGCGCGCAAGAATCTCGGCCTGATGATGCGCGAGGGGCTGCTGAAGGAGAATATCGACGGCGAGGCGCTGAACTGGGCCTATCAACGGCTGATGGCGCGTCCCGAGCAGCGCCGGATCCTGATGATGATCTCGGACGGTGCGCCGGTCGACGATTCAACGCTGTCGGTGAACGCGGGCAACTACCTCGAGCGGCACCTGCGCTGGGTGATCGAGGAAATCGAGACCCGCTCGCCGGTCGAGCTGATCGCGATCGGGATCGGTCATGATGTGACGCGTTATTATCGCCGCGCGGTGACCATCGTCGATGCGGAGGAGCTTGGCGGCGCGATGACCGAGAAGCTTGCCGAATTGTTCGACGATGATGCCAGTGCAGTAGCGGCTGCCGTTCGGCGCGTTCCGCGGCGGCTGCATTCGTGATGGATCGCAGCCGGGTTTGCGGTGCGCTGATCGCAGCGAGCCTTCTGCTATGCGGATGGTCGGCCTCGGCGCAGCGTTTGCCGTCTCCGCCTGCAACGCCGCCCACCAAGTTCGAGATCCAGGCAAAGCCGATCGAGGCGTTCGACCCGCGCGAGCCGCAACGCCGTCAATTCGGAAACCTGATCTTTCGCGGCGGGCTGGAGTTGTCGTCGTCGCATAAGCAGTTCGGCGGGCTCTCGGGCATTCGGGTGTCCGACAACGGCAACTTTCTCGCCGTGACCGACAAGGCCGACTGGATCCGTGGGCGCATTGTCTATCGCGGCGATGCGCCAGTTGGAATCGCCGGTGCCGAAATTGCGCCGATGCTCTACGCCGATGGCCGGCCGATCACTGCGCGGGGCTGGTACGACACCGAGGCGCTCACCGAGGACGGCGGTTTTGTCTATGTGTCGATCGAGCGCGTGCACCGCATTCTGAAGTTCGACTACGGCAAGCGCGGCTTGATGGCGCGGGCGACACTCGTGCCGGTGCCGCCCGAATTCGCGAAGCTTCCAAGCAACAAGGGCGTCGAGTGTCTTGTGGTCGCGCCGAAGGGAACGCCGATCGCGGGCGCGCTGATCGCCATTTCGGAGCGCGGTCTGGATGCGGCCAAGAACATCCGGGCCTTTCTGATCGGCGGACCTAAGCCAGGTCTTTTCTCGGTGAAGCCGAGCGATGACTTCGACGTCGTCGATTGTGCGCTGGCGCCGAATTCCGATCTCTTGATCCTCGAACGACATTTTTCGTGGCGGCGCGGCGTGGCGATGCGGTTGCGTCGCGTTGCCTTGTCCGAGGTCGTACCGGGCGCCGTGCTGGAAGGGACAGTTCTGATTTCGTCCGATATGGGTTTTCAGATCGACAATATGGAAGGCCTCAGCGTGCATCGCTCCGCGAGCGGCGAGACGGTGCTGACGCTGGTGTCGGACGACAATTTCTCGATCATCCAGCGGACGATCCTGCTGCAATTCACGCTGCTGGATCGGTGAAGCGACGGCTGAGCCGCAGGCTCTCCATCGTCATGCCGGCATCCGCCCCGAACGGCACCAGCCTCGACGCCTTATGCGGAAACTAAAACGTCAATGGCCGGGACGAGCCCGGCCACGATCACCAAACCAGACGGGGGCGAAAATCAGCTCGCGTCAGCGAGCTTCTTTTCGAGCTGGCGCTTGAAGTCGAGCGCCTTGGGCGACAACTCAACATCCTTGGCCTTGGCCAGGAAGCCGTCGAGACCGCCACGATGATCGACCGTGCGGAGCGCATTGGCGGAAACCCGCAGCCGGATCGACTGCTCAAGCGTTTCCGAAGCCAACGTGACGTTGACAAGGTTCGGCAGGAACCGCCGCTTGGTCTTGCGGTTCGAGTGGCTCACCTTGTGACCGGTCTGGAACGCCTTGCCGGTGAGGTCGCACTTGCGCGACATGATTGAAAATCCCGAATATGACCAGAGGCGCCGCGCGGGGCGCAGGCCGTGATTGCGTTTTCGCGTTAAGACGCGGTCCTATAAAGACGCCGGGCAGGGAGGTCAAGGCTCGTGTCGGGCGGCTGCCGACCCGGCAAGACCACAGAAACGGCATAATGGTGCCGAATCGCTTAGGTTTATAGGCGTTGATCGTGGCGGCACGATCGGGTGGCCAGAGTTCCAACCGAAGAGCCCGACCGGGCTCCGCGAGGACCAGGTGCAGTTTCTGTCAAAGACCGGTATCTGCGCGGCATTGGGCGCGCTGTTCCTCGGCCTTGCCTCGGCTCCGGATGTCCACGCCCAGGCGCGCCTCGATGCGCGCTACACGGCCTCGCTGGCCGGGATCAAGCTGGGCGAGGGGTCCTGGCTGGTCGACGTCCGGGAAGACCGCTTTTCCGCCGAAGCGAAAGGTTCGACCGCCGGGCTGGCGAGCTTTTTCAGCTCCGGGCGTGGCACGACGGCGTCCCGCGGAGCCATCAAGAACGGGCAGCTCGCGCCGGCGAACTACGCCCTCTCGATCAAATGGGGAAAGAAATTCGAAGACCTGCGGATGAAAATTGCCGATGGAGCGGTCAAGGACCTCACCATCGAGCCGCCCATGGTCGAACACCCCGACCGTATTCGCGTGACTGAGGCGCATCGCCGCAATGTGCTCGACCCGATGACCGGTTCGCTTCTGCGGGTGCAGGGGAAGGGCGACCTGATGGCGCCGGAGGTCTGCAAGCAGCACGCCCCGATCTTCGACGGCCGCATGCGCTACGATCTCACGCTGGCCTACAAGCGGATCGAGCAGGTTGAAACCAACGGGTATTCGGGGCCGGCCCTGGTTTGCGCGATCTATTTCGCGCCACTGGCGGGGTATGTTCCGAACCGCAGCGCGGTCAAATATCTGATCGACCAGCGCGATATGGAAACCTGGCTGGTGCCGATCGCCGGCACGCGGGTGCTGGTCCCATACAGGGTGGTAATCCCGACGCCGCTTGGGCAAGGGATCCTGCAGGCGACGCAACTCGCGGTGTCGCCGCTGCCCAGCCGGGCCAGCGCGAAAACCAATTAGGTCGCTTTTGGGCCCGTTAGTTCGCATCGGACCAATTGCGTCGCTTGCAATATCCCCGCTGTTCTCCACATTCCCGCTGAGGCCCGGTTGACTCTTTGGTTTGGCTCTGGACTCGCCGGCGTTAGCCGATGGACGCATCGGTCGGCTCTGATTTCATTGATTTTTACCCGATATAGGGGGTTCTCTAGGAATAGCTCTACATGTCGCGGTGAACGGACGGGAACACGCTTGAGTCAGCGATTCGGCCGTGTTTCGTTCCAGACTCGTTCCATAGTTTAACCGGCGGCGCCAAAAATCACGGACAGTGTTGCGTTGTGAGACAGTCCGGGTGACAAGCTGGCGCGTTTGCTGACTGAAGCACCGGTCTCGCGCCTCGTTGGCCCGGCCCGCCGCCCTCGTGAGACCTCGGTTGTCGGAAACTTGATGCCCATTTCATTTTCGCCTGGCGTTCGAAGCGACGCTCGCATGCGCGGCGCCGGTGTCACCGCCGTGCTCGGCCCGACCAATACCGGCAAGACCCACCTGGCTATCGAGCGGATGCTCGCGCATTCCTCCGGCCTGATCGGGCTGCCGCTGCGCCTGCTTGCGCGCGAGGTCTACAACAAGGTTGCCGACCGCGTCGGCGCGGATTCGGTTGCGCTGATTACCGGCGAGGAGAAGATCAAGCCCGCCAATCCGCGCTTCTGGGTCTCGACCGTCGAGGCGATGCCGCGCGATCTCGATCCGGCTTTCGTGGCGATTGACGAAATCCAGCTCGCGGCGGATTTCGAGCGCGGGCATGTCTTCACCGACCGTATCCTGAACCGGCGCGGGCGCGAGGAAACGCTGATTCTCGGGGCCGCCACGATCCGGCCGATGATCGAGCGGCTGCTTCCCGGCGCCAATATCGTGTCGCGACCGCGCCTGTCGCAGCTGACATTTGCCGGCGACCGCAAGATGACACGGTTGCCGAGCCGTTCGGCCATCGTCGCGTTCTCGGCCGACGAGGTTTATGCGATCGCCGAACTGGTGCGGCGTCAGCGAGGCGGCGCAGCGGTGGTTCTGGGAGCCTTGTCCCCGCGGACCCGAAATGCACAGGTTGCGCTCTATCAGTCGGGTGATGTGGATTACCTCATCGCCACCGACGCGATCGGCATGGGGCTCAATCTCGACGTAGATCACGTCGCCTTCGCCTCCGACCGCAAGTTCGACGGCTATCAGTTCCGCAACCTTGCGCCGGCCGAACTCGCGCAGATCGCCGGCCGCGCCGGCCGCGCCACACGCGATGGTACTTTCGGCACCACCGGCCGTTGCGCTCCGTTTGACGACGAATTGGTCCAGCGGCTGGAAAGCCACTCGTTCGAGCCTCTGAAGCTCCTGCAGTGGCGCAACTCCGATCTCGACTTTTCTTCAATCGGGGCCCTGCAAGCTTCACTTTCCGAGATCCCTGCCGAACAGGGCCTCACTCGCGCGCCGCTCGCCGAGGATTTCCTGGTGCTGGAACATGCAGCGCGCGATGCAGAAATCCGGGCCCTGACCAGGACGCGGGACGCAGTCGAGCGATTGTGGGAAGCCTGCCAGGTTCCGGACTACCGGAAGATCGCTCCGGCAAACCATGCCGAACTTGTCACCACCCTCTATGGATTTCTGATGAGGGAGGGTAAAATCCCGGATGACTGGTTTGCCCGCCAAGTCGCGCAGGCAGATCTTCCCGAAGGCGACATCGACTCTCTCTCCAACCGGATCGCGCATGTTCGAACCTGGACATTCGTTGCCAACAGGCAAGATTGGCTTGCCGATCCAGAACACTGGCAGGGCGTCACACGCGCGGTCGAGGACAAGTTGTCGGATGCGCTTCACGAGCGCCTTACCGCCCGCTTTGTCGATCGCCGCACCAGCGTGTTGATGCGGCGGCTGCGCGAGAACACCACATTGGAAAGTGAAATTTCAAAGACCGGCGAAGTCACCGTCGAAGGCCATCTGCTCGGACGGCTGGAGGGCTTTCGCTTTGCTGCCGACCCTTCCGCAGGCGGCTCCGAAGCGAAGGCGTTGCACGCCGCCGCACAGAAGGCGCTGGCCGGCGAGATCGATGCACGCGCGGCCAAGCTGGCTCAGGCGCCGGACGAGCAATTCGTTCTGACCTCGGACGGCACGATCCGCTGGACGGGTGACACGGTCGGCAAGCTGGTGGCTGGCGAAGAGGTGTTGCGGCCACGCGTCCGTATCCTCGCTGACGAGCAACTGACCGGCGCCGCGCGCGAGCAGGTGCAGGCGAGGCTCGATCGGTGGATCAAGGCGCATATCGAAAAGCTGCTCGGTCCGCTGTCGGCGCTTGCCGCGGCCGAGGACGTCACCGGCATCGCGCGCGGTGTGGCCTATCGGCTGATCGAGGACCTCGGCGTGCTGGAGCGCCAGAAGGTTGCTGACGATGTGAAGGGTCTGGATCAGAACTCCCGTGCGGCCCTGAGGAAATACGGTCTGCGCTTCGGTGCCTATCACCTCTACGTGCCGCCGCTCCTGAAGCCCGCTCCGCGCGGGTTGGCGACCCTGCTCTACGCGATCAAGAACGATTCCGGCGACATGCGCGGTCTCGACGAGGTTCAGCAACTGGCATCGAGTGGGCGCACCTCGATTCCGGCCAACAAGGATGTTCCGAAGAATCTGTACCGGGTCGCCGGTTACCGGGTCGCGGGCGAGCGCGCCGTGCGCGTCGATATCCTCGAGCGTCTTGCCGATCTGATCCGGCCCGCGCTGGCCTGGCGCAACAATTCGCCGGGCATCAAACCGCAGGGCGCGCTGGATGGCACCGGCTTCACCGTGACCGTCGGCATGACGTCGCTGGTCGGTTCGTCCGGAGAGGATTTCGCCTCGATCCTGCGCTCGCTCGGTTACCGCATGGAGCGTCGGCCGAAGCCGCCGGAGCCGGTTTCCCAGCCTGAGGTGGTTGCCGCGGAAAGCGCGCCGCAACCGGCCGAAGCGGATGCCGCTGACAGCACCGAGAACCCCGCCGTTCAAATCGCAAACGACAATACGCCGCTTGCTCCGGCTGACGCGGCCGCCGATCGGATAGCCGAGCCGGAAGCGATCAATCCGGATACGGTTGCGGAAGCTCAGCAGACAGACGATCAGCAGATCATCGCAGATGCATCGGCAGACGCGGCACCGGCAAACGCGCCGGACGGCGTGTCTTCTGGCGATGAAGCGTCGGACGAAGGGCAGCCATCTTCCGACGATGAACAGGTCGTCGGCGCGGCGGCAGAGACCGGAAGTGGTGAGGCGGCGTCCGATGCCGCCGGCACCGACAGCCAGGCTGCACCGGCCGAGCCCGAACTGATTGAAGTGTGGCGGCCGGGTCGTTTCGAAAGCCGCGAGAAGCGTCCGCAACGCAACCATCATCGCCGCGAGCGGCATGGTGGTCACCGGACTCCGGAGGGTCAGCAGGCGGCATCGCCTGAAGCGGCGCCGGCAGGCGATCAGGCCGCCGCCCAGACCGGCGCTGCGCCGCAGGAGCACCGTCAGGAGCGACGCCAAGACCAGCGTCAAGACCAGCGCCAGCACGGGCCCCGTCCGCCGCGCAAGGATCGTGGCGGCCGCCCGCGCCGCCCCGAAGGGGGTCAGGATGCAGCCCGGCATGGCAAGCCGGACAACCGGCCGCGTCCGCAGGATGCACGGCCGCGTCCGGACCGGCGCGAGCGTGAGCCCGACCCGAATTCTCCGTTTGCGAAACTGGCCGCCCTGAAGGCGCAGCTCGAGGCGGATTCAAAGGAGCGCCGCTAGTCGCGCGCGGACGGATTGGATCGGCAGCGGATCGACAAATGGCTGTGGCACGCGCGGGTGGTGCGCACCCGCACCGCGGCCGCGGGCCTCGCTGACAATGGTCTGGTCCGGCTCAACGGCGCGCGGGTCGACGCCGCGAGCCGCGTTGTCCGCATCGGCGACGTCATCACCATCGCACTCGACCGTATCCGTATCTTGCGCGTCGCAGGCTTTGCCGAACGCCGCGGCTCTGCGGCTGACGCAGCCCCTTTGTTTGAGGATATGTCGCCGGCCGTACCGGCCGCGATAAAGGCGGATGCTCAACCGGAACATGGTGGGCGGCCGTCCAAACACGAGCGCCGCGAGCTTCTGCGGCTGAAGCGGCCCGATAGCGGCTGACGGATCACGATGCGATCCCTTGCGCGGTCCCTTGCGCGCCCGTAACCCTTACGCTACGCACATTTTCAGCGTTCTAGAATCCGGTCGGTACTGAATGACCTATATCGTCAACGACAACTGCATCCGCTGCAAGTTCATGGACTGCGTGGAAGTCTGTCCCGTGGACTGCTTCTACGAGGGTGAAAACATGCTCGTCATCCACCCGGACGAGTGCATCGATTGCGGGGTCTGCGAGCCGGAATGCCCGGTCGAGGCGATCAAGCCCGACACCGAGCCGGGGCTGGAGAAGTGGCTGCAGATCAATGCTGAATACGCCAGCAAGTGGCCCAACATCACGGCCAAGAAAGAGCCGCCGGCCGATCACAAGGACTGGGAAGGCGTCGAGGGCAAGGAACAGTATTTTTCGCCCGAACCGGGAACCGGAAATTAAGCCGGTCGGCGCCGCCGCTTCTTAACCTCTTGTCCGAATTTTTCACCCCCGTAGCGCGGCGTGCCGCCCGCTTCGGGGGCTTAACACATTGATTTTTGCGGAAAATGTGCTATAGTCACCAAATTGGAACGCCTTAACCGGAACGAAGCTCCCCCTTTTACCATTCACGTCCGGGGGAGCTTATTTTTTCGGGTCCGTTCCAGAGGAGCCGCTCCAGAGAGGGCGTGGAAACCCCACGCGCGTACCGTGCCCGATAAATCGCGTTCGAAATCGTCGTCCCAAAAGCTGAAATCTCAGAAGTCGGCGGCTCCGAAGCCGTCGAAATCGAAGAAAGCGCCCAGCGGCACCGCCCGCCGGGCCCAGACGCCTTCCGCCCCGACGAGGCGGAACTCGCAAGGCTCCCGGCTTGCCGGCCGTGGAGCTCCCGTGGCCAAAGCAGCGCCCAGCCGACCCAATCCGGCTGGCGAAGGAGCACCCTCTGGAATGACTGTCAATAAGAAGACGACGCAGCGTCAAGGCTTCAAGACCACCGAATTCATCGTCTATCCGGCCCATGGCGTGGGCCAGATCCTGGCGATCGAGGAGCAGGAGGTTGCCGGCGCCAAGCTCGAGCTCTTCGTGATCAATTTCGTCAAGGACAAGATGACGTTGCGGGTTCCGACCGCGAAAATCGCGTCGGTCGGCATGCGCAAATTGTCCGAGCCGGCAATGGTCAAGCGCGCGCTGGAGACCCTGAAGGGTCGCGCCCGCGTCAAGCGCACCATGTGGTCGCGCCGTGCCCAGGAATACGAGGCCAAGATCAATTCCGGCGACATCGTCGCCATCGCCGAGGTGGTGCGCGACCTGTACCGCTCCGAGCAGCAGCCCGAGCAGTCCTATTCGGAGCGCCAGCTCTACGAGGCCGCGCTCGACCGGCTGTCGCGCGAGATTTCGGCGGTGCAGCACATCACCGAGACCGAAGCGGTGAAGGAAATCGAAGGCGCGCTGGCCAAGGGCCCGCGCCGCGGACCGAAGCCGGCCGAGGGTGCGGCGGCCGAGGACGAGGCCGACGAGGACACCGACAAGGTCGAGGACGAGGCGGCGTAAGCCATTCGACCGGGCGGCCCTGTCGCCCATCGATCGGCTGCCCACCGGCTGTGGGCGATGGCCGATCATCTGTTCTGCGAATGCGCGCCCGGCCTTCTGGCCGGGCGTTTTCGTTGGTCTGTGTTGTTCTGCCGGGACCTCCCGGCCAGATCGTTCGCCGCCGCGATGCCGGCTGAGGCGGCAGGGGCGGGTCGCTCCGGCCGTCCGGCCCCTCGAAATGCCGGTCCGTCCGGATCGCGGCATTTTTTTATTTTAGGAAATTATTCTCCGACGGAGAAGGATTTTCTCCAGACCGCGATTGTTACCGCTCGTAGAAGTGCCGATCCTCGGGCGGGAGCGCGATTGCTCGTGGCGTATCGGCTGCGTCCTCGCATTCAACGACTCTTGTCCCACCCGGCAACCGCCGGTAGCGTCCGAATCGGGGGACAAGCCTTGAAAAAAATCGCCGACGCCTTCGACCGCTACCTTCTCGACCTGCGCAAGACCCGGATCGACGACAAGACCGAGCATACCGACCGCGCGGCGCTGCAGGCGCTTCTGCAGGCCGTAGCCGACGCATCGAATCCCGGCGTCTCCGTCCAGCACGAACCCAAACGCGTCTCGGAGAAGGGCGCGCCCGATTTCAAGATCACCAAAAGCGGCCTCATCATCGGTTATGTCGAGAACAAGGGCGTCGGCGAGCCGATCGACAAGGTGCTGAAGTCGGAGCAGATCGCCAAATACAAGACACTGTCGCAAAACATCATCGTCACCGACTACCTGCATTTCGCCTGGATCAACAAGGATGGTATCCAGCGAGAGACGCTGTGCCATGCGACCGATCTGGAAAGCCGCAAATTCCATCTGCGTGAGGACCGCGTCGCCGCTGTCCTCAATCTGCTGCAGGGCTTCTTCTCGACCGCACCCGAGGGCATCGGCCGCGCGCAGCCCTTAGCACTGGCGCTCGCACGACGCAGTCAGTTGCTGCGCGATTTCCTTACCGAAGAACTGATCCGGCAGGAGCGCGATCATCGCCAAGGGCGGCTCTATGGCCTGTTTCAGATTTTCCGCGATCAGGTCTTTCACGACCTGACGCTGAAAGAGTTTGCAGACGCCTTCGCCCAGATGCTGGCCTATGGCCTGTTTCTGGCGCGGCTCAATTCCGGCAACGACCTGATCACGCTGCACAACGCACGGGAATATGTGCCCGGCTCCTTCCGGCTGATCCGCGAACTCGTCGACTTTCTGACCGAACTCAACAAGGACGAGTATCGCGATGTTCGCTGGGTGGTCGAGGAGGTGCTGTCGATCGTCAACAATCTCGATCTCAACGCCATTCACGCCGACCTGTCGTTCCGTAATCGCAAGGCGATCAGCCGCAAGGTGCGCGCGGGCGACGAGGAGGAGCATCGGCTGTTCGAGCGCGATCCCTTCATCTACTTCTACGAAGACTATCTGAAAGCCTACGACAAGGACACGCGGAAGGGGCGCGGCGTCTATTACACCCCGCCGCCGATCGTGAATTTCATCGTCCGCGCCGTCGACGACATTCTCAAAGACAGCTTTGGCATCCACGACGGTCTCGCCGACCACAAGCGGGTGACGGTGCTCGACTTCGCCTGCGGCACCGGCACCTTCCTGCTCGAAGTGTTCCAGCGCATCTTCGACAATATCGGCGGTCCGGACTCAGGCAAGGCCGCGTCGGTGGTGCGCGAGCACATGCTGAAGAATCTGTTCGGCTTCGAATACCTGATCGCGCCCTATACCATCGCGCATCTGAAGTTGTCGCAATACCTCAAGGATCAGGGGCATCCGCTGAAGGAGGGCGAGCGACTGCAGGTGTTCCTGACCAACACCCTGGAGCCGATCCATCCCGAACCGAATTTCCTGCTGCCGGCTATCACGGCTGAATCAGAAGCCGCGCAGGCGGTGAAAGACCAACCGATTCTGGTGATCACCGGCAATCCGCCTTACTCGGGCCATTCGCGCAACAAGGGCGAGTGGATCACGGCGGCGATCGACGGATACAAGTTCACAACAGAGGTCGACGAGGAGGGGCGCGAATATTCAAAGCCGCTGGGCGAGCGTAACCCGAAATGGCTGAATGACGATTATGTGAAGTTCATACGTTTCGCGCAGCTCAAGATGGATGCGGTGAACGAGGGCGTGGTCGGCATCATCACCAACCATTCATGGCTGGACAACCCGACGTTCCGTGGCATGCGCCAGTCGCTGATGCGCACCTTCGAACAGATTTATGTGCTCGACCTACACGGCAACGCCAAGAAGAAAGAGAAGGCGCCAGATGGTTCGAAAGATGAAAACGTTTTCGAGATCGAGCAAGGTGTCGCAATAAGTCTTTTCGTCAAACGACAAGGTCTTGAGCGCGGTGTGTGGCGAAGTGATTTCTGGGGGGCGCAGCTTAAGAAGTATCAGTTCGCCGCAGAGGCAACGATCGCAAGCGTCGATTGGCTGACGCTTGAACCTGCACCACCATTTCGCTTATTTATCGAGCAGAATAAGTCGATCAGGGATGAGTACGATGTTGGATGGCATATTGCGCAAATATTCCCCCTAAATGTTCTCGGGTTCCAGACTCATAGGGACGCGTTTGCAGTCTCATTCGACCACTCCGTGATTAACCGAAGGCTCAACGAGCTTGTGGAAACCAACATTTCGGACCGAGAGTTTGCAGAACGGTACGGTCTCAAAGATGGCTCGGGATGGTCGGTGACACAGGCGAGGGTGAGGGCGCGCGAAAACCCTAGCTTGATTGTTGCGCAACGTCTTGCATATCGCCCGTTTGATTATCGCTGGGGCGCGCTCAGCAATGTTACGATGGATAGGCCAAGGCGCGAATTACAGGATCATGTGGCTGGTAGGGACAATCTTTGCTTGCTCGTCCCGCGGCAAATAGGCACTGCTCTATGGCAGCATGGGTTCATCACAGATGCGCCTGCGAATGACTGCGTGATTTCCAACCGAAGCCGGGAAGCCAACCAAGTTTTTCCGATTCGCTTATTCGAAACCGCCGGAACGGCGCGCGAGAACCTATCCTTGGATTTCCGCGGATTTCTCGATTCCCGCTACGACCATCACTACACCCCCGAAGAAATCCTCGGCTACATCTACGCCGTGCTGCATGCGCCGGCCTACCGCTCGCGCTATGCCGAATTTCTACGTATCGACTTCCCGCGCATCCCGTTCCCGGAGGATGCGGATGATTTCGAAACGCTGTCGCAGCTTGGCTGGGCGCTGGTGCAGGTGCATCTGCTGCGCGATGTCCCGCGCAAGGGTCTCGCCAAATATCACGGCAAGGGCGACAACTCGGTCGAAGCGGTGAAATATGCCGAAGCCGAGCAGGCGGTCTCCATCAACAAGACCCAGAGCTTTAAGCGGGTGCCGCCCGAGGTCTGGAATTGTCATATCGGCGGCTATCAGGTGCTCGACAAATATCTGAAATCGCGCAAGGGCCGCACGCTGTCGCTTGACGAGATCGACCATGTCGCGGCGGTTGCAGACAGCCTCGCCTTCACTGTGGCGCAGATGGCGCGGATCGACGAGGCCTATCGCGCGGCCTTCCCGGACCGGGGATAACCCGAAGGCTGGGCCTCGCGCTGGCCACACCCTTCGCGCAATATCGGCTCGATTCGCATGTCACGGAACTTCCAGATGTCCGACAATGGCGAGCCCGATCTGTTCGGGACCGAGCGTAACGACCAGCAGCCCGACCTTTTCGGCGCGCAGGCCGCGCCTCCGGCCTATCGTCCCGATCCGGACAAGGTGCGCGCGCGGCTGCACAAGATCCTGACCGAGGCGCGCGGGGCGCGGACATTGCCGTGGGAGCCGACCACGGTGTCACTCTATCAGACGATCTTTCCGCAGATGGCGGGCTTCCTCCCCGAGGAAGAGGGCGCGCAATTGTGCTTTCAGTTCGAAGCGGAAATCGAGCGCCTGAAGGCGGCGTAGGCGGCTTGCTCGGTCTGACCCTCTCCCCTTGAGGGAGAGGGTGGTGAGGACCGAAGGTCTGAGCCGGGTGAGGGGTGACGATGAGACTGTGATCCCTCACCCGGTTCGTCGCTCACATGCGTTCGCAAAGAACCACCCTCTCCCTCAAGGGGAGAGGGAAACGCGCGCTGCGCGCGCGGGGTTAAACGAACCACGCAAGCGGGGGAGGGAAGAGCCTCACTCCACGATCAGCTTCACCAGATCGCCGGGCGTGAGCTTGTCGGTCGGGTCCATGCCGTTCAGCACGCGGAAGCGCTCCACCGGCTTGTCGGACACCGCCATGCGTGCGGCGAGCCGCTCGATCGTGTCGTTGCTCCGCACGGTCACGACCTTGACGCGCAGCGGCCGCGCGGAGCGCGCCTCGGCATTGCTCATGCGCCGGAAGCTCGCGACGCTTTCGCGGAATTGCCGGTCGAGTTCGGGCGACTTGTTCTTCGCCGCGAAGATGAAGCGATAGACCTCGCTGCCGAAGCGGATCGCGTAGAGCCGGAAGCCCCAGGCATCGCCCTTGGCGATGGTGGTGGCGGCGGGCAGGCCGTTGATGGTGACCTCCTCGACCGAAGCCTCGTCGATATTCTCGATCCAGCCGGCTTTCAGATAATCGGTCAGCTTCTGGTCGGAGGGAATGCGCACCACATCGAGCCGCAGCGCCAGTTCGCCGCCATCCTTGACGCCGAACACCGCCTGCGGCGTGTTTTCGAGCACGAAGCCTTCCGGTGCGGTGAAGGTGAAGCCGAGCTTCGGATGCAGGAAGCGCCGGCCGCGCACGAAGCCTTCGCTCGGGTCCTCGCCATAGATCAATCCGTCGAGCTGGCGCAGATATTCCGCGCGCTCGCGGCGGCTGGAATTGCCCTGCGTGTATTGGTGCGCGTTGAGGGTGGCATTGGCGACGCGTTCGGGCGTGGCGGGATGCGAGGAGATGAATTCCTGCGTGCGTGGATCGGCCTTCGCGCTCGCGCGCAATTCGGCATTGCGCCCCATCGCGGTGAGGAAGCGGGTGGCGCCGAACGGGTCGAAGCCGGCGCGCGAGGAAATGCCGACGCCGATGCCGTCGGCCTCGAATTCCTGGCCGCGCGAGAAGGTGGCGAGCGCGATCTTCGATTTGGCGAGCGCCAGCGCGCTCGATTGCGGATCGCCAAGGACATCGCTCGCAACCCGGTTGACCAGCGTGGCCTGCCGGATCTGGTCCTCGCGGATGGCGGCGTGGCGGGCGATCACATGCGCCATCTCATGCGACAGCACCGAGGCGACTTCCGAAGTGTCGTTGGCCAGCGCCAGCAATCCGCGGGTGACATAGAGCTGGCCGGTCGGCAGCGCGAAGGCATTGACCGCGGGCGAGTTCAGGATCGTGACCTTGTAATGCAGGTCCGGACGCTCGGAGGCGGCGACCAGCTTTTCCACCGTGGCGTTGAGCTGCTCTTCCAGTTTCGGATTGGAATAGGCGCCGCCATAGACCGCAAGGATACGGCGGTGCTCGCGCTGTGCCGCGGTCAGCGGCTCGGCGCGCTCGGCCTTCGGCGGCTCAGGCAGGGTGATATGCCGCGCGGCCTGGTAGGACGTGCCCGAACAGGCGCCGAGCAGCAGCGCCAGCGCCAGCGCCCCGGCCCGCCTCAGCTCCATCGACCGCTTTTGCCCCACCATCGGCCCTTTGGGCCCCGCATCCGGCAAACGCCTCATCCCCATCATGCGACGGCGCATGAACCCACTCATGGCCGCCCGTCCCAGTCGAATTGATCCGCCGCGATGGCCTCGATCCAGGGGCCGCCCCGCTCCTCGATCACACCCCGCACCCGCACCACGCGTCCCGCCAGCGAACGCGGCGAAAGACCGTCGGATACGAAGCCAGGCTCCGCCCGCTTCGCGATCGTGACAGTGAAATCGTCGGACCAGCGCCGGCCGAAATTCACGTAGACCGTGTTGCCGCTCTCGCGCACCGACAGCACGCGGCCTTCCACAATCGCAAAGCGTCCAAGGTCCTGCAGGATCGCCGCCGGGTCGTCCGCCTGATGCAATCGATAATCCCCGGAGCCCCAGATGCCAAGCCTTGCCGTGCGCGCGGCGCGTTCCCGGACGAGCAGGGCCCTGGCGCAGGTCGGATCGCCGATGCGGGTTCCGGTGACCGCCAGACCCCGATCCAGCAAGGCATACTGGATCGGAGTTTCCGAGCCGTTTACGACTGGGAAAGCATGAATCCGGCCGTAACGGTCGGTGGTTCCGGCGGTTTTCGCGGGCGCGGTCTTCAGGTTGACCGGGCGGCCGAGAACGAGACCGGCCAAGGCCTCCCGGGCGGCCGCGTCGGGCACGCCCCATTCCACGCCGGCCAAACGGATCAGGCGGCCATCGGCAAGGCGCAGCGTCCGGGGATCCTCGATCGCCGCGACGCGGCCCTCCGGCAGCGGCTCCTTGCCACAGGCATGGGCGGGGGACAGCAGCGCCGTCGCCAGCAGTGATGCTGCGGCACTTTCCAACAGTGTCCGGATCCGCTCCCCCATCATCGGCCTTTATGAAAAGGCGAGATTGCGGCGCGACCGTGAAATTGCCGCAGGTCCTAAGGCGGAAATAAGTATCACCGCCAGCTCCCGCCGACGGCGCGCCGCAACTCGGGGGGCAAAAATAATCGATGATTTATTGACGAGGCATTTTTTATCGATAATTATTCAACGTCAACCACCGGAGCCCTTCATGCTTGCACCGCGGCCTGCCGACATCACCATCGCGGAAGCGGAGCGGCTGATTTATCTCGAAGGCGATTTGCTGGATGACTGGCGGCTGGACGACTGGCTGAAGCTTTATACCGAGGACATGACCTATCTGGTGCCGTCACCCGGCATGCCGATGGATTGCTCGCCCGACACCAGCCTGTTCCTGATCAACGACGACCGCTTCCGCATGGAAAGCCGCGTCGTGCGCCTGAAGAAAAAGACCGCGCATTCCGAATATCCGCACTCGACCACGGTGCACATGTATTCGAACCTGCGCATCGCCGCGCAGGATGCCGAGGGCACCCATGTGCATGGCGTCTTTCACGTCTCGCGCTACCGCGACGGCATCACCGACATCTTTCTCGGCCGCATGCGCTACCACCTGGTGAAACAGGGTGAGGATGTCCTGATCCGCTACAAGCGCTGCGATCTCGGCGTCGATCAGCTCGTGCCGCAGGGCCGGCTGACCATAATTCTCTAGATCGCATTCTCTGATTGCATCCCAACGCAATCTCGTCCCGCACCGTCTCGCGTCAGCCTCAGCTCATCGGAGGGCCGTCCCATGGACCAGCATATCGGAACGCCACTCGAAGTCCGGCACAATCCCGCGGAAGGCACCTTCCACGTGTCGCGGCGCGTGTTCACCGACCAGGCTATCCTGGACCTGGAGCACGAGAAGATCTTCGAACGCTGCTGGCTCTATTGCGGTCACGACACCGAATTGCCCGAGCCCGGCTCCTTCATCACGCGGATGGTCGCCGGTCGCGATTTCATCTTCAACCGCGACGCCACGGGCAAGGTCGGGGTGTTCTACAATCTCTGCACGCATCGCGGCGGTCGCGTCTGCCGCGAGCGGTCCGGCAAGGCCACGATCTTCCAGTGCTTCTATCATGGGTGGGTGTTCAACACCGACGGATCGCTGCGCGGCATCCCGCAGGAAGGCGCCTATCCGGAAGGCTACAAGAACGAGAGCCGCGGCCTCGTGCATGTGCCGCGGCTCGAGCAATATCGCGGCTTCTGGTTCATCTGCCTCGACGCCAACGCGATGTCGCTGTCGGATTATCTGGCCGGCGCCAAGGAATATATCGACAACATCGTCGATCAGTCCGAACTGACGATGGAGATCGTGCCCGGCGGACAGAATTTCCAGGTCGATGCCAACTGGAAGCTCTGGCACGAGAACGGCATGGACCCGTTCCATGTCCACAGCGTGCATCAGACCTATTTCGATTATGCCGGCGATGCCACCAGGGTCGGCAAGGAGCGCGCCAAGTCGCAGGGCGTATCGGTCGACGAGTTCGAACTCAAGGCCAGCGCCGAGACGATGATGAGCGGGCGCTACAAGGCGCTGATGAATACCAAGACCAAGTTTCAGTTCGATCTTGGCAACGGCCACATGGCCTATGACTATCCCTCGACCCATGGCCGGCCGTTCGCGCAATGGCACCCGACCTGGGATCCGAAATTCAAGCCGGAGCTGGAAGCGATCTACGAGAAGGCGGTGAAGCGGGTGGGCGCGGAGCGCGCGCACAAGATGGCGACCTTCGACCATCACATCCTGATCTTTCCGAACCTCGCGATCGTCGACAATCACGGCATCATGATCCGGACCTATTTCTCGAAGACGCCGGCGGAAATGCTGGTGCAGAGCTGGACGCTGGCGCCGAAGGAAGAATCGACCGAGATCCGCAAGCTGCGCCTCTACAGCTACATGGACTTCCTCGGGCCGGCCGGCTTCGGCACGCCGGACGATGTCGAGGCGATCGAGGCGGCGCAGCGCGGCTACAAGGGTGCCGAGGATTACGGCGGCTGGAACGACATCTCGGCCGGCGTGGCGCCGAAGGATCCGATGAGCTTCGTCAAGCACGGCGACGAGGGCCGCATGCGCGTGTTCTGGACCAAGTGGCAGGAATATCTGTCGGCCTGACCCGATGGCAAAGCCAAAGCAAATCGTTCCCGTCAAAGCCCGGTCGAAGGGAGCGCCAGCCGACGACAAGGGCGCTGCGATCGGCCACGCGACGCGCGCCACGCTGCTCTATCGCGCCTTGAAGGACGACATTATCCGCGGCGTGCTGCCGCCGCGGGACTGGCTGCGCATCGATGCGCTGCGCGCGCGCTATCAGGCCGGGGCGAGCCCTCTGCGCGAGGCGCTGAACCGTCTCTCGGCGGAAGGGCTCGTCGAACAGAAGGACCAGCGCGGCTTCGCCGTCGCCGATCTCAATGCGGCCGATATCGAGGAAATCCTGTTCACGCGCTGCGCGCTGAACGAGATCATGCTTCCCGCGGCGCTCGCCAATGGCGATGCCGCCTGGGAGGAGCGCGTGGTGCTTGCCCATTATCATCTGTCGAAGACGCCGCCCTTCACCTCGGACGGCGGTGCCAACGACGACTATCTCGCCCGGCATCGCGAGTTTCACATGTCGATCCTGGCGCCCTGCGGATCGCGCTGGCTGCTCGAACTATCGGAAAAGCTGTTCGACTGGACGCAGCGGCATCAGAATCTGGCGCTGCGATCCGACCTCGTCGGATCGCGCGATGTGGCGGGTGAACATAACGAACTGACCAAAGCGGTGCTGGCGCGCGATGCGCGCAAGGCGATCCGGCTGCTGAACGAGCACGTCACGTTGACCGGACGGCTGGCCCGCGGTCTGCGGGAAGGCGCGACGGCGGGCTAGCTCCGCGCTGCCCGCCGCGTTGTGACGATGTCGGATGAGCCTTACTTGATGCTCAGCTTGTTGGCGGCGGCGAGGTCGCGCCACTTGGCGAGCTCCCGGGCGGCAAGCTCGTCATATTCCGCCGGCGTCGATGTGACCGGGGTCAGGCCGAAGGCACGCATGCGCGCCTGGATCTCCGGACGGTTGACGATCTCCGCGATTTCCTTGTTGAGCTTGTCGATGATCGGCTGGGGCGTTCCGGCCTTGACGATCAGCGCATTGTTGATGGTGAAGTCGAATACCGGAAAGGTCGCGCCCATCAGGGGCGTCTTCGGGGAATCCGTCAGCGGATCCTTGGTAACGACGGCGATGAGCTTCAAGGCTCCGGTCTCAACATGCTGCTTGGCCGACGACCACATGTCAACCATCAGCGGCACGCGGCCTGCGATGACATCGAGCTGTGCCGCGGGGCTGCCGCTATAGGTCACGTGCTGCAGCTTGATGCCGGTTTCCTTCATCAGCAGCTGACCGGCCAGGAACGGCACACCGCCGAAATTCGGCGAGGTGTAGGTCAGTCCGTCCGGCGACTTCTTGGTGAGCGCGATGACCTCGGCAAGCGAGTCGGCCGGGAAATCCTTGTTGGCGACCATTACGATTGGCGCCTTCGAAATCAGGCTGATGCCTGCGAAGTCCTTCACCGCGTCGTACGGCATCTTCTCGCGCAGTGCTGCGGTGGTGAAATGGAAATTGCCCACCGAGAGAATGGTGTAGCCGTCGGCCGGCGCCTTCAGCGCCGCATCGGCGCCGATCACGCCGCCGGCGCCGGGCCGATTTTCGACCACGACCGGTTGTCCGAGGCGTTCCTGCAACGCTTCTGCAATCAGGCGCACCAGGACATCGCTTGGTCCGCCCGCCGCTGTCGGCTGCACGATCTTGATGGGTCGTGAGGGATAGGCCTCCTGAGCGGTGGCGTGCGGACCCGCTGCCACCGCGAGGATCAGCGCCGGCAACAGTTGCAGCAGACGGCGGATGCGACGCAACTCAAAAACGGGATGCAACATATCCACTCCCTTTCAATGGCTCGCGACCGTTTCTGCACGCAGCATGCCAAGTTCTGGTCGGCCATGACAGCTTGCTTGCCGAGGCGGATCATGCTTCCTCGGCCCGGCCTCCTGATCGCGGCGACGCTGCAAATGTTGCGACAATTTGTCGCATACGGAGACATCAGAGGCAATCGGTGATGCATGCCTGCAGCGAACCGGGGACGCGTTTGCCCCGGGGGACTGCGCTGGGTCCTTGCGCCAACACTATGCCCCGGCCTGTTCCAAAAAGTGAGCGTCCGCTCAGTAAGGTGGGTGACCGCAACTGTGTTCGCTCGCGAATTCGCCTCCTGTGATGCGTACCAAAATTGGTCGCGCGCGCTCCGCGATGCTTTGGCGACTGTGTCGCTGCAACGCGAGCCAGTGCCGTCCAATCCTTTACGCTTCAAGCGAATACAGTATATCGCGCCCGCGCGCGCAAAGATGCGCTGGCATGCGGTTTCGTTTGTTGCAATTCGCAAATGTTATGGGTGACAATCAATGCGTTGCGGCTTTCGTGCGTCGATACAAGACGCGGAGCGCGACGACGGCATTACGCAACGACAATTCATAACAGGCGGGGGACGTTGGGGTGGCAAAGGCGGTGCGCAAAGCCAAAGGCGGGACCGGCAAGGTCCGGCACATCCCGCTCGAAGAGCGCGTGATCTATCGGTTCTTCCTGATCGCCAAGCGGTTCGATCAGGCGTTGGTCGCGGTGCATTCCAGGAAGCTCGGCATCTCCGTCAGCAACAGCAAGATCCTGCGCGTGATAGCCTTTCATGGTCCGCTCTCCGCGAGCGAGCTTGGCGCGCGCACCAGCCTCGATCCCGACAAGATCACCCGTGCCGTCGATACGCTGGTGGATCGCAGCTATGTCATTCGCAAGAGTGACGAAGCCGACCGACGAAAAGTTGTGCTGACGCTCTCTGCGAAGGGCAGGCGCGTCCACGACAAGATCGAGATGGTGGTGAGCGCGATGGAAGCCGACCTCCTCAGTGTGCTGACGGCGGAAGAGCGCAAGGCGCTCGGTTCCTCGCTCGACAAGCTCGAACAGCATACCGGCCTGGTGTTCGGCCGCCGCGAAGGATGGTACGAGCGCCGCCCGCTCGCCGGCGATACATCCCGGCGCGCCAAGCCGGACGCAAGGCGGCCAGCCAAGCAGGCGGGACGGGCGGTCGGCGGCAAGCTGGTCGGCGCGAAATAAACCGGACGTTCTATCGTCCTGCCGCTTTGGATCATTGCGTATTCAGGACAGGCCGCAGCGGACGATTGGAGGCGAGGATCGCGGCGCCCGCCGATGCGGCAACAGCGGCGATCATCAGGAAAAACTGGCCCTTGTCCATCGCACTCCAGAAACTGCCGAGCCAGCCGCCGATGAAATTGCCGGCGAAGCTGGTGGCGAGCCACATGCCCATCACCATCGATACAACACGCGCCGGCGCAACCTTGGTGACGAGCGACAGGCCGGTCGGCGAGAGATAAAGCTCGCCGATGGTGACGATGGCGAAATAGAGCGCAAGCCACAGCCAGCTCGCCTGGCCGATGCCGGCCTGCCACGCCGCAAGCATGAGCACGAGATTGGCGAGCGCCACGCCAAAGCAGCCCAATGCCATTTTCACGACGGTCGACGGCTCGTTGCCGCGCCGCGCCTGCCACGCCCATAGCGCGATGACGAACGGGGTGAAGGCAAAAATCATGAACGGGTTGAAGGCCTGAAACCATGTGACCGGGATCTGTCCCTGCCAGACCCACAGGTTCACATTGCGGTCGGTCTGCGCGTCGGCCCACAGCGCGATGGTGTTGCCCTGCTGCTCATAGGTCGCCCAGAACAGGGAGACCGGCAGGAACAGCAGCGCCAGTGCCAGAATGCGCCGCCACTCGTCGCGGTCGAGCGGAATGCGCGGCGCGCCCACACTCAGCGTCCGCTCATCCGGAGGCAGCGCGTGCCAGCCCGCGACATAGATCAGCGTGCCGATCAGCATGCCGATGCCGGCGGCGGCGAAGCCATAATGCCAGCCATAGGCTTCGCCGAGGGTGCCGCAGACCAGCGGCGAGAAGAACGCGCCGATATTGATGCCGACATAGAAGATCGAGAAGGCGCGATCGCGACGCGGATCGCCCGGTGCGTAAAGGCCGCCGACCTGGGTCGAGATATTCGGCTTGAATGCGCCGTTGCCGAGAATGAGGACGAACAGCGCGAGCAGGAACAGCGTTTCGAACGCCATCATGAAATGGCCGATCGCCATCAGCACGGCGCCGCCGATCACGGTGCGGCGCTGGCCAAGCCAGCGATCGGCGATCAGCCCGCCGATCACCGGCGTGAGGTACACGAAGGCGGTGTAGAGGCCGTAGATATGCGACGACAGCGGCTGCACGCCGAGCGGCCCGAACATGAATTCCAGCGCGCCCTTGATCGCGCCGTATCCGATCACGGTTTCCGCCTGACCGGGCTGCAGCAGGTGCTTGACCATGTAGAGGACGAGCAGCGTTCGCATTCCGTAATAGGAAAAGCGCTCCCACATCTCGGTCGCGAACAGGAAGGTCAGGCCCTTCGGGTGTCCGAACAGGTCGGCCGTCGGCGCCGCCGCAGTCCTGATGGTCATCGCTTGTTCCAACGCAACCGGCGTACGACTGTGTCGCAAGTTTGCCGTTGCGCCAAGGGGATGACCCGCCAGGGGATGCCAGTAACAAATACCTAGCCCGCGAAGCCGCCGCTATCCAGGAACGCCTGCTCCTCCGGCGTGGTCTCGCGGCCGAGCACGTCATTGCGATGCGGGAAGCGGCCGAAGCGGCGGATGACGTCGGCATGGATCTCGGCGTATTCGTGATTGTCCTCGTTGCCGAGCGCGCGGCAGAGTTCGACGCAACGGAGCTGATCCTCCAGATCCTCCGAATGCATGAACGGAAGATAGAAGAAAACGCGCAAGTCCTTGCCGATGGCCTGATCCAGGCCCCTGTCGATCGCGGAATCGGCGACATCGCGTGCGAGCGGATCGGTCGCCCATGCGCGCGCGCTGTCGCGGAACATGTTGCGCGGAAACTGATCGAGCACGATGACGAGGGCGAGCGCGCTGTCGGGCTCGCCTTCCCATGACTTCAGGCGGCCCTGAGCGGCGGCTTCGTAGGTCGCAAGAAAATTGTCCCGGATCGCCTGATCGAAGGCGTCATCCTTCTTGTACCATTTGTCCGGGCCAGCCTGCTTCCAGAAGCCGAGGACGTCGTCGGCGGTTTTGATAGCGGTCATCTTTTCCAGATTGCCTACCTGAACGCAGTCGTCCCCGCGACAGCGGGGCCCCATTTTCCAGAGCGGTGGTTATAGGCCCCTGCTTTCGCGGGGGCGACGGGCAAAAGCGCGCGGGAGCGCGCGCAACTCACACCCGCGTCTGGCCGGCCCGGATGCTCGTGTAGACCGCGCGGTCCAGCGGGATGAAGGCGCGCCGCGACGGATCGTTGAAATAGATCGGGTCGGCGATCGCGTCGGGATCGAAGCCCTGCTTCACCAGATCGACCTTCTTCTGCTTGAAGGTCGCTGTCATATCCATATCCCTGCGGACCCGTACAAAGACGGGTCGCGCGTATTCCGGCAGCGAGTCCTGCAGATGCAGATACAGCGCGGGCATGTCGCAATCCTGGCACACGATCGCGGCCATGCCGGCACGGCCTTCGTGGCCGGGCACGGCGACGCCATAGACGTTGGTATCCTGAATGCCGGGGAACTTGTTGATCGCCTCGGCGACTTCGAGCGTGGAGACATTCTCGCCCTTCCAGCGGAAGGTATCGCCGATGCGGTCGACGAAATAGAAATAGCCATTCTCGTCTTTGCGCATCAGGTCGCCGGTGCGGAACCAGATGTCGTTCGGCGAGAAGACATGCCGCAGGATCTTCTTTTCGGTGTCCTCGCGCCGCGCGTAGCCTTCGAAGCGGTTGCCCGGCTTGTTGGCATCGTTGACGATCTTGCCGATCGCCTCGCCGATCTCATTGGGGCCGCATGGAATACAGAAGCCTTCGGCGTTGCGCTCCGGCTGTTCGGCCTCGACGTCGAACTTGACCAGCGCCGTAGGGAAGCGGTGTTCGAGAAACCAGGGCAGGCGGCCGACCGCGCCGGTCTTGCCCTCGAGATTGAACATCAGCACGTTGCCTTCGGTCGCCGCGTAGAATTCCAGGATCAGCGGAATCCGAAAGCGGGTCTTGAACTCATCCCAGATGTCGGGGCGCAGCCCGTTGCCGCAGGCGAGCCGCAGCTTGTGTCTGGTCTCGTTCGGATTGGGCGGCGCGTTGACCAGATAGCGGCACAGTTCGCCGATATATTGCATCATCGTGCAATCGTTGTTGACGATGTCGTCCCAGAATTCCCGCACCGAGAAGCGTTCGCGGATATAGACCGAGCCGCCATTCACCAAAAGCGAGCCGGTGGCGCAGAGCCCGCCGGCGGTATGGTACATCGGCAGGCACACATAATTGCGGTCTGACTTTTTCGTCCCCATCATGCCGGCGAAGCCGAAACAGGCGAGCATCACGCGGTAATGGTTGATGTTGGCGGCCTTGGGCAGGCCGGTGGTGCCGGAGGTGTAGATGTAGAGCGCCGGGTCCTCGATGGTGAGCGCGCGCCGCTCCGATGCGGCGAGCGTCGCGCCGGACAGGCTGTCGGCCACGGTGTCGATGCGGTGTTCGCCGTCGGCACCATGCACCCAGACTTTCGGGGCGGATTTCAGCAGCGGCCGGATGGCGTCGAACTGGGCCATGAATTCGGCCGCGACGATCACATGCTTCGGCGATACGATGTCGATGCAATGCGCGAGCGACGGGCCGATCAGGTTGGTGTTCACCAGGGCGGTGACGCCGCCGATGCGGGTGATGCCGAGCCAGACCGCCATGAATTCCGGCCGGTTCGGCATCAGCAGGCAGATGGTGTCGCCCTTGGCGATGGTCTCGCCCAGCGCCCAGCGCGAATAGCGGTTCGAACGGTCGAACAATTGGCGGTAGCTGAAGGTCTCGCGTGGCGACAGCAGCGCGGGTGCGTCGCCATGCCGCGCGGCCAGTTCCTCGATGACGTTCGGGAAAATGCGGGCTGGATTTTTCGCAATATGGGTGGTCATGCGAAGCGCGCGCAATACGCCCCGCAGGAAGACAAGATCGCCCTTGAGTTGGCTGAAGAACCCCATTCCCGGCTCCAACGGGCGATGAGGCTACCATCGAAGAGTCGCCAGCCGGTTTCAAGAGGTGGTTAACGATTGCGGATGCCGGCCGTGGCCGGAACGCGGACCTCAGCGGTCGAGTCCGCCGAAAGGCACCAGCGGATTGTCGGCCAGCGCCTGCGCATCCGGCCGGTCGGGCGCGGCGGTGTAGCCCAGGAAGGCGTCGAACAATTCCTGAATGACGCGCGGTTCGATGTCGCGGACGATGAACACCATACGGGTGCGATGATCGGCGTCCGGCCAGGCATCGAGTTGCGTTGCGGGATGCAGCACGTGCTGCACGCCATGCAGCACCATCGGCCGGTCCGGCGTCTCCTCGATATTCACGATCGCCTTCATGCGAAGAAGGTTCGGGCCGTGCGTCGAGCGCAACAGTTCCAGGAACAGATCGAGCATCGCGGCCGGGATGGCGCGGTCGGTCGCAAGCGTGAACGCTTGCACCCGTTCGTCGTGGCGGTTCACGTCGTGATGATGATGGTGATGACCGTGGCTATGCGCGGCGGCAATCGCCTCGTCGGCCAGCCACCGCGACACATCCGGAATCTTGCGATCCGGATCGTAGAGTCCGCAGCCGGTCAGGGCCGATACGCTCGCGTCTCCGGCCGCTGCATCGAGGATCGGCGCAGCCGGATTAAGCTTGCGCAGCCGCGCGATCAGGGCGTCGCGCTTGGCAGCGCCGTCCTCGCTCCGCAGCAGATCGGTCTTGGTCAGCACGATGCGGTCGGCGACCGCGGCCTGTTTCACCGCCTCGGGATGATTGTCGAGCGTGTCGGACCCGTTCACCGCATCGACCAGCGTCACCACGCCGTCGAGCCGGAAGCGCATGACGAGATAAGGATGCTGCATCAGGGTCTGCAAGAGCGGCGCCGGATCGGCGAGGCCGGTGGTCTCGACGATCACGCGTTTGAAGGAGGCGCGGCCATTGTCGAGATTGCGCAGCAGCTTTTCGAGTGCGGTGATGAGGTCGCCGCGCAGGTTGCAGCACAGGCAGCCGCTCGACAGCACCATCATGTCGCCGTCGATCTTTTCGACCAGCAGATGGTCGAGCGCGATCTCGCCGAATTCGTTGATCAGCACCGCGGTGTCACGCAAATCCGGATCGCGCAGCAGGGTGTTCAGCAGCGTCGTCTTGCCGGCGCCGAGAAAGCCTGTGAGGAGCGTCAGCGGGATCGGCGGCGGCGGACGGCGGGCTTGGTCGGGCGCGGTCACCGGGCGACGGGTTGCGTACGCTTCTGCGCCGCCGGCTTTGCGGTCGCCTCAGCCGTAGGATCGGGCCTCTTCGTGCTCTTCTTTGCCGGTGGCTTTTGTCCGATCGGGGTCGGGAAGGCCTGCGCCGCCGAAGGTGATGGCTTTTGCCCAGGCTTCGCCGCAACGCCTTGCGCCGGAGCAGCAGGCTTCGCCGCGACGCCCTGCGCCGGAGCGGTGGGCTGGGTGCCGCGAATTGCCGGAGCGGGCTGCGCCACCGCGGCAGCGGCAGCGGGAGCCGGAGCGGCTGTGGGCGCCGGCGTAGCCGCGACGTTGTTCTTCTTCTTGGACTTGCGGCCAGCCGTGCGCGGCTCTTCATCGGGGACCGAACCCTTGGACGCGCCGAGAAACACCTCGATGGTGGGCGATGTCGGAGTGTAGTCGCCCAGCAGCGCCGAGGGTTTTGTGTTGGCGGTGCGCAGGCTGGACAGCATCACCGCTTGCGGGGAATTCGGGTCGATACCGGGCGGCAGCGCGGCTTCCGCCTCGTCCTCGAGGTCTTCGGACTCGCGGGCCGGACGCTTGCGCTTCTTGCCGCAGACTTCCTCGCGCAGGTTCGGCGGCGCGGCGTTGACCGGCTGCAAGCTGTCAACGGTCCCCATCGACGGCGTCAGCCAGGAAAAGCCGCCGGTCGAAAATCCGCGCTCCAGCATTTGCGCGACCTTGACGGCGCGCACGCCGCCGGAGGGCGCGCCCAGCATCACCGCGATCAGGCGCCGTCCGTTGCGCTTGGCGGTGACCACCACATTGAACCCGGATGCGCAGATGAAGCCGGTCTTCAGTCCGTCGGTTCCGGGATAGCGGCCGAGCAGCGTGTTGTAGTTGCGCATGATGCGCTTGCCGAACTTGATCGCCGAGATGTTCCAGTAACGGTCGTATTCCGGCAACTCGTTATAGACCGCGCGTGCAAGGATGGCCTGGTCTCGCGCCGAGGTGACCTGTTCGTCGGCGGGGAGTCCGTTCGGATTGACGTAGGTTGTCTGGGTCATGCCGAGGCGTGCGGCGTGCTGGTTCATTTCCTCGGCGAAGGCCGCGATCGAGCCGGACACGCCTTCGGCCAGCACCACCGACATGTCGTTTGCCGACTTGACCATGATGGTCTTCAGCGCGTTGTCGACGGTGATCTTGGAGCCGACCTTGAAACCCATCTTGGTCGGCGCCTGCGCCGCCGCGTTCGGCGATACGGTCAGCAACGTGTCGAGCGACAGCCGCCCGGCCTTGACCGCCTTCAGCGTCGCATAGGCGGTCATCACCTTGGTGACCGAGGCCGGATACCAGGGCTGGGCGCCGTTCTCGTTATGCAAAATCCGGCCGCTATCGGCCTCGATCAGCAGCATGGCCTGGGCGGACGCGCGATCGGGCGATAGCCCGACAAGGGCAGCGGCGAGGCCGAGGGCGAAGGGAACCGAACGGAAGAAGGCCGAATGTCCAAAAGTCACGAGCTACGGTCCGGGTTTCTGGTTTCGGCCCATCGGAACGAACCTGGATGTGATTTGCCGGCAACTTACGCCGAACGCGCTCCGGAACGCAAAGCAGAAGGGCCGGAGGGGCGCCGGTTTTTTTCTACCGTCCGCTTGCACATCCACCAAGAAAGCGACCAAAGTTCGACCAGCACCGGGAGGATATTCCATGACCGCCTGTATCGTCGGTTTTGCCCACAGCCGGTTCGGCAAGCTCGATGCCGAGACCGTCGAAAGCCTGATCGTGCGGGTCGCGACCGATGCGATGGCCGATGCCGGCGTCGAGCCGCGGGACGTCGACGAGATCGTGCTCGGCCATTTCAATGCGGGTTTTTCGGCGCAGGACTTCACCGCCTCGCTGGTGCTGCAGGCCTCGCCGGACCTGCGTTTCAAGCGCGCGACGCGGGTGGAGAATGCGTGCGCCACCGGTTCGGCCGCGGTTCATCAGGGGCTGAAGAGCATCGCTGCGCGGTCCGCCCGGATCGTGCTGGTCGTCGGTGTCGAGCAGATGACGACCACGCCCGGTCCCGAGATCGGCAGGAACCTACTCAAGGCCTCCTATGTCCGCGACGAGGCCGATATCGAGGGCGGCTTCGCCGGCATCTTCGGCAAGATCGCCGGACTGTATTTCCAGAAATACGGCGATCAGTCCGACGCGCTGGCGATGATCGCGGCCAAGAACCACAAGAACGGCGTCGGCAACCCCTATGCGCAATTGCGCAAGGATCTCGGCTTCGAGTTCTGCCGCAAGGAGAGCGACAGGAACCCGTTCGTGGCCGGGCCGCTCAAGCGTACCGATTGCTCGCTGGTGTCGGATGGCGCCGCCGCGATCGTGCTGGCCGATGTCGAGACCGCCTTGCGGCTCGACAAGGCGGTCGCGTTCCGGGCCGCGCAGCATGTGCAGGATTTCCTGCCGATGGCGAAGCGCGACATCCTCAAATTCGAGGGCTGTTCGCTGGCCTGGAAACAGGCGCTGGCGCAGGCCGGAATCGCGCTCGCCGATCTGTCCTTCGTGGAGACGCATGACTGCTTCACCATCGCCGAGTTGATCGAATACGAGGCGATGGGCCTGGTGCCGGAAGGGCAGGGCGCGCGTGCGATTGCCGAGGGCATGACCCAGAAGGACGGCAGACTGCCGGTGAATCCATCGGGTGGGCTGAAGGCCAAGGGCCACCCGATCGGCGCCACCGGCGTGTCGATGCACGCGCTGACCGCGATGCAGCTACTCGGCACGGCCGGCGATATCCAGGTGAAGGACGCGCGGATCGGCGGCATCTTCAACATGGGCGGCGCGGCGGTGGCGAATTACGTCAGCATCCTGGAGCGGATCCGGTAAGCCGGGTCTTTTCCCTCTCTGCGCTCAAGCGGCGAGAGGGAAGCCCTACTCCGCCGCGTCTTCCGCTTCCGGCTTCTTCTCCGCCACCAGAAACTGCGAGCGCGCCAGCTCTGCGAAGGCGCCGCCGCGCGCCACCAGTTCGTCGAAGCTGCCGCTCTCGATCACGCGGCCATCCCGGAACACCAGAATGCGGGTGGCATTGCGGATGGTCGCCAGCCGGTGCGCGATCACGAAGGTGGTGCGGTCTTTCATCACCTCGTCGAGCGCGGCCTGCACCTTGGTTTCGGTCGACGCGTCGAGTGCCGAGGTCGCCTCGTCCAGGATCAGGATCGGGGGGTTCTTCAGGAGCGCGCGCGCGATCGACAGCCGCTGGCGCTCGCCGCCCGACAGGAAGCGGCCGCGCTCGCCGACCACCGCATTCAGCCCGTCCGGATTGCGAGCGACGAAGTCGTAAGCCTGCGCGCGCCGCAGGGCTTCCATCATCTCGTCGTCGGTGGCGTCCGGCTTGCCGGTGGTGAGGTTCTCGCGGATCGAGCGGTTGAACAGCAGCACCTCCTGGAACACCACGCCGATATTGCGACGCAGAGCCGCGAGCTTCATCTCGCGCAGGTCGATGTCGTCGATGGTGATGCGGCCGGACTGCGGATCGAACACGCGATGCAGCAGCGCGAGCGCACTGGTCTTGCCGGCGCCGGTCGGGCCAACGAGTGCGATCACTTCGCCGGGCTGCGCGGTGAAGGAGAGATCGGCGATGGCGGCGCGCTTGCCGTCATAGGAAAAGGACACATTGTCGAATTCGACGCGGCCCTTCAGGCGGCCGGGATCGATCGCCTGCGGGGCGTCTCGCACCTCAGCCACGGTATCGAGCACGTCGAAGAATTCCTGCAGCCGCGGCGCCACCATGAACACGCTGTTGATGAAGCCGGCGACCTGTTCGAGGCGCGCGACCAGCATGGTGGCGAAGCTCATGAACATGACGATCTCGCCGATGGTGGTGAGACCCTTGAAGAAAAGCCAGGTGCCGACGATGAAGATCGCCAGCAGGGTGATCGTGGTGGAGGCGCGCGTCAGCACGGTCATGATCGCCCACCACGACAGCACCGGCATCTGCGCGCCGAGCAGCCGCTCGACCACCATCTTCAGCCCCATCACCTCCGCTTCGATCCGCGCGAAGCTTTGCACCAGCGCGACGTTGCCGAGCGCATCGGACGCGCGTTCGGCGAGGTCGGAATAATATCTCTCGACCGAGGCCTGCAATTCGCCGGTCTTGCGCAGGACGAAGGTCGTCAATGCGGCGAAGATCGTGCACAGCACGATCAGGAGCGAGGCCAGCTGCCAGTTCAGGTACAGCGACAGCGGCAGCAGGATGATGAGCGAGACGAGGGCGGCAAGGTTCTCGCGGAAGAAGGACAGCCAGAGGCCCCAGAGCGAATCGGTGCCGGTCAGCATCACCTTCATCAGCCGGCCGGAATGCGAGCCGCCGTGATATGCAAGCGGAAGTTGCAGAACGTGCTCGAAATAATCGGAAAGCACGGCCTGCCGCCGCCGGTGCGAGAGCCGGTCGGCATGCAGCGCGATGAACACGCCGCAGACGATGGTGAAAAGACCGAAGCCGGCCCAGGCCCCGAGCAGCGGCAGCAGCGCGTTGAATGTCAGCGGTTCGGCGCCGGCCTTCTGCGAGCCTGCCAGTGTATCGATGATCCGGCCGAACAGCACCGGTTCGGCGAACATGGCGGCGGACAGCGCCAGATTGGCGAATGCCAGTAGCCAGCCGAGCCTGGCCTCTGGCCCGAGCAGACCAAGGACGCGCGTGTAGAGCCGAACGAGGTTCATCGCCGGCCGTCCCGCATTGTGGTCAACGACCGCGCCGATAACGGCAAGGTGAGTGAGTTATGCATACCTTGATACCGCTGCCGGGGTCTTCGCGCGTCATCACCATTGCGGGGCCAGATTTGAAACGTAATAAACTACAGCTCGTATCAGTATGACCGGCGGCGGCGACGCGGCAAGATAACTTGCGTACGGGTTCTGACAATAAAATTTAAAAGACTTGGCGATGATCAATATACCGACTGAACTGCTGCGAACGCTGGTTGCGGTCGTCGACCTTCGCTCGTTTACAAGGGCTGCCAATTCACTCGGTGTGACGCAACCGGCGGTGAGCGCGCAAATCAAGCGGTTGCAGACACTTCTCGATTGCGAGCTTCTCGACAAAAGCGCGCCCGGCGTGAGCCTCACCCATTCGGGTGATCTCGTCGTGAATTACGCACGACGGATGCTCAGCATCAACGACCAGATCATCGACCTGTCGGCGCCGCGCCTTGGGTCCCGCACCTTGCGCATCGGCATTCCAGGAGACTTCTTGACCCCGGTATTGCCGCAGCTGCTGAGGGAAATAAACACGCATTTTCCGGACATTCGGCTGTCGCTGCGAACCGACCTTTTCGACGCGATGTCGCGCGATCTGCGCCAGGGCGATCTCAGCCTGTTGATCGGCCTGTCCGAGACCGGTGTCGAACTCGATGCCCGTCATCAATGGCGTGAGGACATGGTCTGGGTGCGCAGTCCGTCCTTAACGCTCGACCCAGACGCGCCGGTTCCGCTGGTGACGCTCGGCGAAGGCTGGGCACTGCACCGGGCCGCGGTCGCAGCGCTAAGCCGAGCGCAGCGCAGCTTCGAGGTGGTGTTCATCGGGCAGAGCAAGGCGAGCATCGTTGAGGCGGTCCGGTGTGGCCTGGGGGTGGCGGCAGTCTCAGCCCGCCGCGCGGATGTTCCGGGGATTGCCATATGGGAGGACGCGCCGCTGCCGCCGATCGCGCAGCTCAGTTGCGGCATCTATCTGAGCGAAAGCGCGGACCGGGAGCTGCTCGAAAAACTCGCGGACTCGATTTACGAGGTCATCGCACCGCGGCCGGCCTCCCGGGACACGAAGGCGGCCGATCCGGTGCGCACCGCCGCCGAAGTCCAGGCCTAAGACTTTCGCTTGCCCGGAACCGCGCGACCGTAACCTTGACCCATCAGTTCTGCGCAAAGCCCGAACGCTGCGCCCAGCCGGTCATGCGCTGTTCCAGCACCGCCATCACCCAGTACATGACGATGCCGAGCACCGCGAGTGCCAGGAGCCCGGCGAAGATGAGCGGCACGTTAAACTGCGCCTGAGCCTGCAGCATCAGGTTGCCGATGCCGTTGTTCGACGCGACGCTCTCCGACACCACGGTGCCGACGAAGGCGAGCGTGATCGCGACTTTCAGCGAGCCGAAGAAATAGGGCAGCGAGCGAGGGATTCCGACCTTGCGCATGATGTCGAGCTTGGAGGCGCCGAGCGCCTTCAGCACGTCCTCGAGTTCGGGCTCGATGGTGGCAAGCCCGGTCGCGACATTGACCACGATCGGGAAGAACGAGATCAGGAACGCGGTCAGCACCGCCGGGATGAAGCCGATGCCGAACCACAGCACGAGGATCGGCACCACCGCGACTTTCGGGATGGCGTTGAAGCCGATCATCAGCGGGTAGATGCCGGCATAGATGGTCCGCGACCAGCCGATCACGAGGCCAAGCGCCAAACCGAATCCGACCGCCATCAGGAAGCCGACCATCGTGGCTTCCAGCGTGATCCAGGAATTGCGCAGGATCGCCGGCCAGTAATCGACCGTCGCCTTGAACACCGCAGTCGGCGGCGGCAGGAAAAATTCCGGGATCTGAAAGGCGCGGCAGATGATTTCCCAGAACACGAACAGCCCGATGGTGAACGCCCAAGGCGCCATCCGGATAAAGGCTTTGGAACCGTTCATTGGCGGGCCTGATGGATGTAACCGCGCAGGTCGTGCACGATGTCGGCGAATTCCTTGGTGTAGGTGATGTCCAGATCGCGCGGACGCGGAAACTCGACCTTGCGCTCGACCACGATGCGGCCGGGGCGCTGCGACATCACGAAGATGCGGTCGGCGAGGAACACGGCCTCGCGCAGGTCGTGGGTGACCAGCACCACGGTGATCTTGCGCGCCGCCTGCAGGTCGCGGATCACGCACCACAATTCCTCCCGGGTGAAGGCATCCAGCGCGCCGAACGGCTCGTCCAGCATCAGCAGTTGCGGCTCGTGAATCAGCGCGCGGCACAGCGAGGTGCGCTGCTGCATGCCGCCGGACAATTGCCAGGGAAACTTGCTGCCGAAGCCGCCAAGGCCGACCGATTCCAGAAGCTTCTCGGCGCGCTCGACATATTGCGCCTTGTTGCGCCGGATTTCGCTGCGGTGCGGCCGCACGATCTCGAGCGGCAGCAGCAGGTTGTCGAGCGTGGTGCGCCAGGGCAGCAGCGTCGGCGCCTGGAACGCCATGCCTGCAATCTTGACCGGCTTTGTTACCTCTTCGCCCGCGACATGCACATGACCCGCGAACGGGAATTGCAGCCCGGTCGCGAGCTTCATCAATGTGGACTTGCCGCAGCCGGAGGGGCCGACAACCGCGGCAAATTCGCCGCGGTTGATGTTGATGGTGAGGTCCTCGACGGCGAGGACGCCATCCGGGCCGGCATTCATCCCGCCATAGCGGTGACTGACGCCGGTCAGCGATACGAAGCCTGGCTCCGTCATTCCCGTTGGCTCCCCCAAGCCGTCTTCAATGAACCGGCAGACCCGGTTTACAGCTTGCGGTCGGCAGCCGGCGGCAGGAATGACGGATCGAAGATCGCATCGCCCTTCGGCTTCGCATTCTTGAAGTCGTAGGTGATGGCAATCTGGTCGATCGACTTGTCGAGACGGCCCATGTCGACGCCGCCGAAACCGTTCGCCTTCACTTCCGGCGTGACGATATTGTCCCGCAACGCCATCTGCAGGCGCTCGAGCTCGACCGGCTTCTTGGCCACGTCATTGCGCTTGACCACGGATTCGACCGCCGTGTCCGGCGACTTCACGGTGTCCTTCAGGCCTTTCAGGAAGGCATTCAGGAATTTCTTGACGACTTCCGGCTTCTCGGCGGCAAACTTCGGATTCACGATGATCGCGTTGCCGTAGAGATTGACGCCATGGTCGGCCATCAGGATGACGGAAATGTCGTCGGCCGGAACGCCGCGGTCCTTCAGGTTGATGTAGGACGAGAACGAGAAGCCGGTGATGGCGTCCACCTGTCCGGCCGCCAGCATCGGCTCGCGCACCGGGAAGCCGACATTCTCGATCGTCACCTTCTTCGGATCGATGTCGTTGGCCTGGGTGAAGATCTTCCACTGCGCATAGGCACCGTCCGGCGCCGGTGCGCCGAGCTTCTTGCCTTCGAGATCCTTCGGGTTCGTCACACCGCGGCTCTTGCGGCCGACGATGGCGAACGGCGGCTTGTTGTAGACCATGAAGATGGCCTTGATCGGCACGTTCGGATTGGCGTCGCGGAACTTGATCAGCGAATTGATGTCGCCGAAGCCAATGTCATAGGTGCCGGACGCAATGCGGTTCAGTGGTTCGAGCGAGCCGCCCGCGGTGTCGATGGTCACGTCCAGGCCTTCGGCCTTGTAATAGCCCTTGTCGGCGGCAACCAGGAACGGCGCGGCCGGGCCCTCGAATTTCCAGTCCAGCGTGAATTTCACCGGCGTTTGGGCGGACGCCGAACCGCAGGCCAGCAACGTGGCGACCGCGGCGGCCATGCCGCATCGCCGGATCCTCGACTCAACCTTACTCATTTTTTCGTTTCCTTTCCCGACTTCGGCCTGCCGGGCCGTTGGCCTGGCAGGCGGTATCTCACCTCTGGGGGGACGCCCTCGCCCTCTTCACAGCAAAGAATATGCCGCCGGAAAGAGCAAGGTAGGACGGTGCGGCACACTCTCCCTGCACAGGGTTGTCGCATATCGTGCCGAATTGGCAGGCAGGCTGCAAATGCCGATCCTGTGTGGCCGGTTAAATCTCCTACATGAAAGGCGTGCGGAGGATCGACACGATGGCGGGCCTGAACGATAACGGGACACACGCGGTGGCAGGCCTGTCCCCCTTCCGCGCACCCTATTCCCCGCCGGACGAGGAATTCGCCCGCCGTTTCCTCGCGCAGCAGCCGGCGGCGGAGGCGGAGCGGCGCATCGACGCGCTGGCGGCCCGCCTGATCGCGGCGATCCGATCGCATGCCGGCGGCCTGGGCGGGATCGAGGACTTCCTGCACGCCTATTCATTGTCGACCCAGGAGGGCCTCGCGCTGATGGTGCTGGCCGAGGCACTGCTGCGGGTGCCGGATGCCGAGACCACCGACCGGCTGATCGAGGACAAGCTCTCGGGCCGCGACTGGTCGCATCCCGACCAGAAGGGCGAAACGCTGCTGGTGGCGGCCTCGGCCTGGACGCTGGGCATTTCGGCCCGGCTGATCACGCCGGGCCAGACGCCCGAAAACATCATCGACAGCCTCACCCGCCGCCTCGGCCTGCCGGCACTGCGGCTTGCGACCCGGCAGGCGATGCGGCTCCTGGGCTCGCATTTCGTGCACGGCCAGACTATCGAGGAGGCGCTCGGGCGCGCCGCCTCCGACCCGGAAAGCCGCTATTCCTTCGACATGCTGGGCGAGGGCGCGCGCACCGCGAAGGATGCCGAGCGCTATTTCCACTCCTATGCCCATGCGATCGAGGCGATCGGCAAATCGTCCAGCGCGACCGGCCTGCATGAGCGGCCCGGCATTTCGGTGAAGCTGTCGGCGCTGCATCCGCGCTACGAGGCGGTGTCGGAGGATCGCGTCATCCACGAACTGGGGCCGCGGTTGCTGGAGCTGGCGCGCAAGGCGAAGCATTACGATCTGCCGTTCACGGTCGATGCAGAAGAGGCGGATCGTCTGGAATTGTCGCTCAACGTGATCGGCGACGTGCTACGCGATCCTTCGCTTTCGGGATGGGATGGCTTCGGCCTCGCCGTGCAAGCCTATCAGAAACGTGCCCCCGCTGTGATCGGCTGGCTCAACGATGCAGCGGAGGCGTTGTCGCGCCGGCTGATGGTGCGGCTGGTCAAGGGCGCCTATTGGGACACCGAGGTCAAGCGGGCGCAGGAGCGCGGCCTTGCCGACTACCCGGTGTTCACCCGCAAGGCGATGACGGACCTCTGCTACATGGATTGCGTTTCGCTGCTGCTACAGGCGCGGCCACGGCTCTATCCGCAATTCGCCACCCATAATGCGTTGACGGTCGCGAGCGTGATCGAACAGGCCGGCGGCGTTGCGGATTATGAATTCCAGCGCCTGCATGGCATGGGCCTCGAACTCTACGACGCGCTGCGGGCCGATTATCCGGAGGTGGAATGCCGGGTCTATGCGCCGGTCGGCGGGCATCGCGATCTGCTCGCCTATCTGGTGCGGCGGCTGCTGGAGAACGGCGCGAATACCTCGTTCGTGTCGGTGTCTGCCGATCCGAATGTCCCGATCGAAACCATCCTGATGCGACCGAGGCAATGGATCGCCTCGGTCGCGCATGCGCGGCATCCGAAGATTCCGCTGCCGCGCGATCTCTACATGCCGGAGCGCAAAAACTCGCCGGGCGTGGAATTCGGCGACAGCGCTGCCTTGCGCGATCTGCTGGATGAGATCGCGAACGCGAAGCCTGTCCGTGCGGCGAAATCGATTGTCGGTGGCAAGGAGCGCGACGGCAGCAAACGTCCGGTGCTCTCCCCGGCAACCGGCGACGCCGTTGGCGAGGTGGCCGAGGCCGATGCGGCGGTTGCGCAGGATGCGATGGCCGCAGCGCAGAAAGGCTTCGCGCATTGGTCCGCGACGCCGGTCGAAGAGCGCGCACGCATCCTCGATCACGCCGCCGACCTGCTCGAACAGCGCCGCGGTGACTTCATCGCGCTGTTGCAGAGGGAAGGCGGCAAGACGCTCGACGATTGCGTCGCCGAATGGCGCGAGGCGATCGATTATTGCCGCTATTACGCCGCGCAGGCGCGCAGGACGCTCATTCCGCAGATGATGCCGGGACCAACCGGCGAGACGAACGAATTGCGCTATCGCGGCCGCGGCGTGTTCGTCTGCATCGCGCCATGGAATTTCCCGCTGGCGATCTTTTTAGGCCAGATGACCGCGGCGCTTGCTGCGGGCAACAGTGTGGTGGCGAAGCCCGCGGAGCAGACGCCGCTCATGGCCTATCAGGCGGTGCGGCTCCTGCATGACGCCGGCGTGCCGCATGCGGCGCTGCATCTGGTGCTGGGCGACGGCAACGTGGGCGCGGCGCTCACGGGAGACCCGCGCGTCGCGGGCGTCGCCTTTACCGGATCGACGGAAGTGGGGCGCATCATCAACCGTGCGCTGGCTGCAAAGGACGGGCCGATCGTTCCCTTCATTGCCGAGACCGGCGGCATCAATGCGATGATCGTCGATGCGACGGCATTGCCGGAACAGGTCACGGACGATGTGGTCGGCTCTGTCTTCCGTTCGGCCGGACAGCGGTGCTCGGCGTTGCGGCTGCTCTGCGTGCAGGAGCATGTCGCGGATCATATCTTCGACATGGTGGCGGGGGCTGCGGCGACGCTGACGCCCGGCGATCCGGCCGATCCTGCGACCCATGTCGGCCCCGTGATCGATGCCGAGTCGAAGGAGCGGCTGGATGGATGGATCGCGAAGCACGAGAAGCACATCCGCTATCGCTGGGACAAAGATCATGCGCTGCCCGCGCGCGGGCTGTTCGTGCCGCCGGCGATCATCGAACTCGAGCGCGCTTCCGACCTGCAGGAGGAGGTGTTCGGCCCGATCCTTCATGTCGTGCGCTTCCGCGCGCATGAGTTGCACAGGCTGCTCGACGAGATCGAAAGCAATGGCACCGGGCTGACGCTCGGCATTCATTCGCGCATCGACGCGCGGGTCAGCGAGATCGCGAACCGTCTCGCCAACGGCAACGTCTATGTGAATCGCAACATGGTCGGCGCGGTGGTCGGCACCCAGCCCTTCGGCGGCACGCGGCTGTCCGGCACCGGACCGAAGGCGGGCGGGCCGAATTACCTGCGGCGGTTCGCGACCGAGCAGGTGATCGCGATCAACACCGCGGCATCGGGTGGCAATGCGAGCCTGCTGGCGACGGAGGAGTAAACAGGTCTGCCGTTAAACAAGAGCCGTTGCGGCTAGACCGCCGGCTTGGTGAGCCTGACAGCAAGCGGCCATGTCAGGGCAATGGCGCAGGCGGCACTGGCAAAGAAGACGAGCAGACTGATCGGCGCATTGATCCGGTCGGTTACGAGCCCGATCCCGATGGCGACAGCCAAACCGGCAATAAGAAGAACGACGTAAGTCAGGACGAGCGTGAGACCTTGCATTGTCATCTCCACAAATGAAAAGCCCCGCCGAAGCGGGGCATAACTTTCAAAACCTGATCAGGCGCCGGATTTTGCGGTCCCCGCTTGCGGATCGCGGACCATCAGATCCGTCGCGCCGGTTTGTCTGGAGTCACGCTCCGCAGCCGTGCGGGCCGTGCCGCTCATTTCCCTGTCGCCAACCACCACATGCCAGTCGAAGCTGGCCGTGTCCTGTTTGATCATGATGTCGTATGTCCGCTGTCTTCGCGCCGGCAGGCGGCGCTCCTGTCAATCGGCCACGCGATCGAACCAGAGTCGATCGCTGAGCCAATTCCGTCGATGGCGGGAGCGCGCGCTACTCTCAGTCACCGGACATGCCACAGGCAAGATCGAGCGCGGTGATAAACCTTGTATAGGCGCTTGTGAGCCTCGTTTCGAGACAATTCGGGACCGCAGCCAAAACAATATTCAAAACGTGATTTGCCGCCCATGGCCGATTTTGCGGCTCGGATCGGTGGCGCCGCAAGCGCCGATCATTACCGCATCATGACATCGGCATTACGAAAACATAATCCCCGGCGCTCTCCCGTCGCCGCGATTGCGATGCCAAATGTTGGCCCGACGCGTCACATGGATGATTGCGCGAAGGCAATTGCGAGAGCGGCAATCAGCGCCTGACGGCGAAGGCAGCAGGCTGACGCATCTGGCGCAGATCATCGCCGCATCACACGAGACACCGCTGCGACGCACGGCCTGCGCGTCCGGCCGCAGCGCGACTGGTAAACCGGCGGGACAAAGCCGGACATTTCGACTGCACAGCCCGGCAGGACGCCCTGCCGGGCTTTTTTTGTCATGGACCCGATTTCTAAAGCAGTCATAAATCGTTAACGATGTCTGAAAGGTTTGACGGTATTGTCGTCCCATGACTGATTCGCTCGAGCGGCTGCACAAATCCGTGGTTGCCCTGCAGAAGGGCGATCCGCAGACGTCGCGCACCGCGCGGCTGATGCGCTCGGGCCGCGCCAAGATCGCCAAGAAGATGGCAGAGGAGGCGGTCGAGGTCGTGGTCGATGTGATGCGCGGCAACCGCGAGGCCGCCATCCGCGAGAGTGCCGATCTGCTGTATCATCTGGTGGTGCTATGGGCCGATGCCGGCATCCGCCCGCAGGACGTCTGGGCCGAAATGGACCGTCGCGAGCGGCTGCTCGGGATTGCCGAAAAGCCGCCGAAAACGTCGGCGTCGGCGTCGGAGCCGGTTGCCGTGACCGCAACCGCGGCCGTGCGGCGAAAAGTGGTGGCGCTGGAAGCCCGCCGCATTCCCAAGCGGCGCCGTTCCGGCTATTGATCCGGCCCCTCCTGCCGCGCGCAATTCCGGCCTGCCAGAGCTGCGCATCGAAGACGGCCGAAGTCTTCCGACGTCAGCGGCGGGTCTACCGACAGGGTCAGCATGCTTCGCCGGTTGTATGATTGGTGCGTCGCGGCCTCCTATCGCCCGGCCGCGAAGTGGATCCTGGGGATGGTCTCTTTCATCGAGAGCTCATTCTTTCCGATCCCGCCGGACGCCATGCTGATCCCGATGTCGCTGGCGCGTCCGGACAGGGCCTATTCCTACGCGTTCCTGTGTACTTGGACTTCGGTCGCAGGCGCCCTGCTCGGTTATGCGATCGGCGCGCTGCTGTTCGACTCGGTTGGGCAATGGGTGATTTCGGCCTATGGCCTGACGGACAAGGTCGAGATCTTCATCAGCCAGTATTCGAAGTGGGGCGCATGGATCATCCTGCTGGCCGGCTTCACCCCGATCCCCTACAAGCTGATCACCATCACATCCGGTTTCGCCGGCTATAACCTGCTGCTGTTCATCGTCTTTTCGGTCATTGCGCGCGGCGCCAGGTTTTATCTGGTGGCGTTCCTGCTGCATCGCTATGGCGACCGCGCCCGCACCATGATCGAGCAGCGGCTCGAGCTTCTGACGGCGATAGCCGCGGTGCTGGGCGTGGCCGGGCTCGCCTTCGCCATGTATTATTTCTAAGGTGTCATCTCCGACGACACCGTTCTGGAAGGCCTGTTTTTTCGGGACTTTCCGGCGGCTACCTCATTTTCGCCATTCAGGCATTACAAGAGCGCTGTCGGCGACGCCGAGGCGGTGTGTTATCGCTTCGACACACAGGCATCCGAGATTTGGGGAAAGCTTGGATCGCGCGATGGCCCAATTGGTACCAGTAACTTCAACCTTACGTCCGCTCGCCGTCGGCGCGGCGATGGCAACCTGCGCCGTCGCGTGGCTTTGGGCACATCCCGGCATCGCGCAAGTTCCGCCGACCGCTCCCGAGGCCGCGGCTCCAAGGGCGGCGGAAACCCGTCCTCCACCTCCGCAGGTTCAGGAAGCGCCCCGTAGACCCGAGGGTTTCTTCGACGCGTTCAACCGCTGGTCACGGGACTTCAAGACCAAGGTCGACGAAGCCAATGCCAAGTGGCGGGCCAGCGTCGAGGAAAACAATGCGAAGCTGAAGGCCAGCGCCGACGAGACCAATGCCAAGCTGAAGCAAAGCGTCGACGAGAACAACGCCAAGTGGCGCGAACTCAGCGAACGGAGCGGAAAGGCCGCGAAAGAAGCTGCGGCGGCCCAGAAAGAGGCCGCCGATGCGTTCAAGAATCTCGCCAATACCCGGCTGATCGAGGGTCGCCAGGTCTGTGAAACTGCGGCCAACGGCTCACCCGATTGTCAGGCCGCTGCCGAAGTGATCTGCAAGGGCAAGGGCTTCGCGATCGGCAAGAGTGCCGACATCACCACGACCCAAAAATGCTCGGCGCGCGCGCTGTTGCAGCGCGACGAAAGCCAGTGCCGCACCGAGACGGTGGTGATCAAGGCGGCGTGCCAGTAACGCCGCCGCCGCCGGGCTTGACCCGACAGCCCATCGGGCGAAAAGAATGGATCCGCAGTCAGTGATGAAGCGACGCCGTGCGTAAGCGGCACGCGCGCCTGACCGCAGCCGGGAGGACCATCCGTGAATCTGTTCGCCAAACTCGCTGAGCGCGAAGCCGTTGGACGACCGATCCGCATCGGCCTGATCGGCGCCGGCAAGTTCGGCACCATGTTTCTGACCCAGGTGCGCCGCACGCCCGGTATGCATCTGGTCGGGTTGGCCGATCTCGACGTCTCGCGCGCGAAGAGCCAGCTTGTTTCGGCGGGCTGGGACGCTGCGCAATATGCAGCGGACTCGCTCGGCGACGCGCTGAAGTCCCGCACGACCTCCGTCACCGACGACGCGGACGCGCTGATCGCCTGTCCCGATGTCGATGTGATCGTCGAGGCCACCGGCGATCCGAAGACCGGCATCCGCTTTGCGCTCGCTGCCATCGCGCACGGCAAGCATATCGTGATGGTCAATGTCGAAGCCGACGCACTGGCGGGTCCGCTGCTGGCGCGCAAGGCGCGCTCAGCCGGCGTGGTCTACAGCCTCGCATGGGGCGATCAGCCGGCGCTGATCTGCGAGCAGGTCGACTGGGCGAGGGCCTGCGGCTTCAAGGTGATCGCCGCCGGCAAGGGCACGCGCTATCACCCGACCTATCATCGCTCCAATCCGGACAGCGTGTGGGAAATTCTCGACAAGTATCTGAAGATCGACGACCGCGCCTCGATCAATCCGAAAATGTTCAATTCCTTCATCGACGGCACCAAGTCCGGCATTGAGATGACGGCGGTGTGCAACGCCACCGGCCTCAAGCCGCAGACAAACGGTCTTGGTTTTCCGCCAGCCAGCCGCTTCGAGCTCGCCGATATCTGCAAGCCGAAATCCGAAGGCGGCGCGCTGGAGATGGCGGGCGTCACCGAAGTTGTCTCCTCAGTCGATCGCGAAGAGCTCGACGTGCCGCATCATCTGGCGATGGGCACCTTTGTGGTGTTCGAGGGCGAGAGTGCGTATGCGCGGCAATGCTTCCGCGAATATCACCTGATGCCGGCCGCAAGCGGGCGTTACGCGGCGCTTTATCGGCCAACCCACATGATCGGTCTCGAACTGGGCATCTCAATTGCGTCTGTGGCGCTGCGTGGCGAGCCGACCGGTGCGCCGGTGGATTTTGTCTCGGATGTCGTCGCGACCGCCAAGTGCGACCTCAAGGCCGGCGAGATGCTGGACGGGGAGGGCGGCTTCTGCGTCTGGGGCAAACAGATGCCGGCCCAGGCGTCGCTCGATGCCGGCTGTTTGCCGCTCGGGCTGGCGCATCAGGTTCGGCTGAGGAGCGACATCGCCGAAGGCGCCGTGTTGCGCTGGAGCGATGTGGATTATGACCCGACGGACCTTGCCGTCCGCGTGCGCCGCGAGATGGAAGCGGCGTTCGGCCGCCGCAATGCGGCGGCCGAAGCGTCTTAACGCAGCGTCTTGCCCTAACCGCAGCGCCGGACCGACCGCACCACTACGGTGCCGTTCGGACGCACGGTGCGCTGCTGCACCACCCGGCAACGCGGACCGACCGCGGGACCGCACACGCGTCGGGTGCGATAGATGACCCGGCCACCCGGCCGCACCACCCTGGTTCGCACCACGCGGCAGGCGACATCCTCGACGTGGTCGGGCGCGACGATCGTCTTGTCGAAGCGCGCTTGGGCCGGCGGGGCCGCGAAGGTTGCCGCGGCGATGGCGAGGGTGGTGCCGATGGTGGCCAGGAGGAGTCGCATCCAGGGATTCTCCGTCTCACGTTTTGTGGCCCGACAATGCCGGGACGCGACAATCCGTTCCGGGGGAACCGGATTCCCGGCTAGTCGATCCTGATCGCTCCATCGACCTCGTGGGTCAGGCCGAGCGGCGTGATGGTCAGCACCACGCGCGCCGGCAGCGGGGTATTGCCCTTGATCTTGCCGCTGGCCACGGCCTCCCGCACGGCCTTTTCGATTTCGCGCTGCGACGTGACTCCGACTTCCTTGAGGAATTTCCGAATCGAGTTGTTAAGGGCATCTTCGTTCATGTCGGCGACCTCCAGTTTAACGGGTAGCTTAGACTTGCGGTGAGCAATCCGCTATGAGCTTGCACCGCGGCGGGATAGAGGCGGCTGAGGATGGCGATTGTGGACGAACCAATGATGGTCGGCACAGGGCGGCCGTGGCGGCGGAGCATCGCCGCGAAGCTGCTCGCTGCCTTCATCGTGATTGCGGCCCTGACGGCGATTGCGGCCCTTGTCGCGGTCCTGCAATTCGGCCGGATCGAAACGGCGATGGGGCGGCTGACGGAGGAAAGCCTCCCGGAGGTCAAGTTCGCGCTTGCGGTGGAAAGCAATGCGCGGGCCATTGCAGCCGACGGCGCGCGGCTTGCGGGGGCGACATCCGAAGCGCAGCGCTTCTCGCGCATGAACGACGCGACGGAGCGGGTGGGGCAGCTCTGGTCGGCCTTGTCGCGATTGCGCGATGCGACCAACGACGCGGCCGTGATCGAGAAATTGCAGCCGCTGATCGCGCAGCTCGACGGCCAGATCGGCCAGCTCGAGCGCAACGTGCGCGAACGGATTTCGGTGGCGTCCGCGCTGGACAACGCCATTGCCCGCCTCACCCGCGACAGCACCGAACTGGCGGAGCGGCTGTTGTTGCTGCCGCGGCAGCCGGATCAGCTGCAGATGGTGATCAACGGGCTGCGCGGCGACACATACCGTTCCGTTGGCGTGCTGTATCGCGCGGCGACCGCGAGCGATGCAAATGCGGTGGCGACGGGTCAGAAGCAATTCGACGAGATCAGGGAGCGGTTCGAAGGCGGCCTCGCATTCATGATGGCCGATACCTCGTTCGATCGCGCCGAAGCCGAAGCCATCAACAAGGTGGCTCGATCCGTGTTGTCACTGGGGTCCGGCGCCGGCGGCATCTTTGCGCTACGGACCTCCGATCTCGACGAGCGCGCCGCGGCCGAGGTCCTGCAGCTTGGGCTCGAGAAAGCAGCCGCGGAGATGCAGGTCCAGATCTCCGCGCTGGTCGACGGTGTCGAGGCGGTTGCTGCCGAAACTACGGCCGCCACCAACAGCGCGCTGGAGAATACCCGCTTCTGGCTGATCGGCATTTCGCTGCTGAGCCTCATCGTTGCGGTGTTTGTCGCCTGGTTTTTCGTGCAGCGTTCGGTGGTCGCACGCCTGCAGAAGGTCACCACGGCCATGCTCGCCGTGGCGAGCGGACGCCTCGACGCGCCCTTGCCCCCGGCAGGTGTTGACGAACTCGGCGATATGCGCCGGGCGCTGGTCGTGTTTCGTGACAATGCCCGCGAGATCCGCAATGCCCGGGAAGAGGCGGAAGCGGCGCGCCATCAGGCCGAAGCCGCGTCGCGGACCAAGTCCGCCTTCCTGGCCAATATGAGCCATGAACTGCGCACGCCGCTCAACGCCATCATCGGCTACAGCGAAATCCTGCGCGAAGACGCGCAGGACCGCGGCGACACGGCGAGCGAAGGCGATCTGGTCAAGATCGAAACCGCCGGCAAGCATCTGCTCGGGCTGATCAACGACATCCTCGATCTGTCGAAGATCGAAGCCGGCCGCATGGATCTGCATCTCGAGGATGTGGACCTCAACCGGCTGGTTGCCGAGGTCCGCATGCTGGTGACGCCGCTGATGGACAAGAACGGCAACCGGCTCGAGGTCGAGGTCCCCGCCGATATCGGGGTCATGCGGGTTGACCTGATCAAGCTGAAGCAGAGCCTGCTCAACCTGCTCAGCAACGCCGCGAAATTCACGAAGGACGGACTGATCAAGCTCACGATCGCCAAAACCGAATCCGATCACCGGCCGGCGACCTTCACCTTCGCGGTCTCCGATTCCGGGATCGGCATGAATGAGGAGCAGCTTGCCCGGCTGTTCCAGGCCTTTACCCAGGCCGATGCCTCGACCACACGCAATTACGGCGGGACCGGATTAGGCCTCACCATCTCCAAGCATTTCTGCACCATGCTGGGCGGCGACATCACAGTGACGAGCGCGCCGGGCGAGGGCTCGACCTTCGTCATCACCTTGCCCGATGGCGGAAAGGACGTGGCAATGCCGCGCCCCGCTCTCGGCGCCGTCGCGGCGGACGGTGATTTATCCGGCAGAACCGTGCTGGTCGTCGACGACGATCCGACGGTGCACGACGTGCTGCGCGCGACCATCGCCAAGGAAGGCTATCGCCTGCTCCATGCCTATGACGGCGCCCAGGCGCTGGAATTGGCGCGCAGCGAAAAGCCGGACGTGATCACCCTCGATGTGATGATGCCGAAGCTCGATGGCTGGAGCGTGCTCGGCAAGCTGAAATCCAACCCGGCGCTGGCGGCGATCCCGGTGATCATGCTGACCATCGTCGACGAGCGCACGATGGGCTATTCGCTGGGCGCGTCGGAATACATGACAAAGCCGGTCGACCGCAATCGCCTGATCGAATTGCTGCGCCGTTTCGCGGCGACGACGCGCGAGGCTGTCGTTCTGGTGGTCGACGATTCCGAAGATGTGCGGGCGGTGGTGCGCGCGACCGTGGAGAAGGCCGGTCTGAAGACGGTCGAGGCCGAAAACGGGCAGGCCGCGCTCGACTGGCTGAAGCAAAACCCGGCCCCCGCTCTGGTCTTGCTCGATCTGATGATGCCGGTGATGGACGGGTTCATGTTTCTCGAGCGGGTCAAGGATGTGCCAGAACTGGCGCAGGTGCCGATCGTGGTGCTGACCGCAAAGGATCTGACTGAAGACGAACGCCGCGTGGTCAACGAACGCACCCTGCTGGTGCTGACCAAAGGCGCGCAGCCGCTCTCCTCGCTCGGCTCGGCCCTCGCTGCGATTGCGCAGCGGCCGAGGGAGGCCGCCGAGTGAGACACCCCGTTTCGACCCGGTCCTGTCCCGTTCAGGGCCGGGGACGCTTGATCACCCTGACTTTCGCAAAGTGAACCCTGCAATGCCGAAAATCCTTCTCGTCGAAGACAATGAAATGAACCGGGACATGCTGTCGCGGCGGCTGCTTCGCAATAATTTCGAAGTCGTGATGGCCGTGAACGGGCAGGAAGGCGTCGACATGGCAAAGAGCGAGCGGCCGGATCTCATCCTCATGGACATGAGCCTGCCGGTCATGGATGGCTGGACCGCGACCCGCACGATCAAGGCCGATGACTCGACCAAGGCTATTCCGGTCATCGCGCTGACCGCGCACGCAATGGAATCCGACCGCGAACAGGCGCTGCAGGCCGGCTGCGACGATTTCGACACCAAGCCGATCGAATTGCCGCGGCTGCTCGGGAAGATCAACGCGCTCCTGCCCAAATGATCGACCGGGCCGATAGCGAGAGCGCTCGCCTGCACAACGCGCTGCGCGCGCATCTGCGTCAGGAATTTGTGGCGCCGGCGGCCGCGATCGTGGGCTTCGCCGACATCGTGATCGAGGACGCCGAGCGCGCCGGGCTCGCGGATTATTCGACCGATCTCGACCGCATCAGGAGTGCGGGCCTGAGCCTGCAGGCGCTGCTCGACGAAGTGTTGCAGCAGACCGGCGAGGTCGACGACATCGACTCCTATCGCACCAAGCTGCGGCACGATCTGCGCACGCCGATCAATGCCGTGAAGGGCTATGGCGAGATGATCGTGGAGGACGCGCGCGACGCAGGTCACGAGTCGCTGGTGCCCGATCTCGAGAAGCTGCTCACCGCGGCGGATGGCATCCTGGAACGCATCGACGCGCTGGTCGCTTTCTCGGGCGATTCACTCGACGGAGAGCAGCCGTCCTTCGCCGATGCGTCGCGCGTGGTCGACGCCTTGCGCGGCTCCGAGCCCGCGACGACACAGCAGACGATCGCCGGCCAGATCCTGGTGGTGGACGACAACGCCTCCAATCGCGATCTGCTCGCGCGGCAGCTGACCCGCGACGGCCATGCGGTCGAAACGATAGGATCGGGCCGCGAGGCGCTGGCGCTCACGGCCGAGCGCGCCTTCGACCTGATCCTGCTCGATGTGATGATGCCGGAAATGAGCGGCTACGAAGTCCTGAGCAAGCTGAAACATGATCCGCGGACGGCGGAAATCCCGGTGATCATGATTTCGGCGCTGGACGAGATCGATTCGATCGTGCGCTGCATCGAGGCCGGCGCGGTCGATTATCTGCCGAAGCCGTTCGCGCCGGCCATCCTGCGCGCCCGCATCCGCGCCTCGCTGGAGAACAAGCTGCTGCGCGACCGCGAGCGGGCGATGATGCGCGAAATCCAGATCGCCAAGGAGCGCAACGAAAGCCTGCTGCTGTCGATCCTGCCGCGCGCCGTGGTCGAGCGGATCAATGACGGCGCCGCCATGGTGGCCGACCACATTCCGGAAGCCACCATCATCTTTGCCGACATCGTCAATTTCACGCCGTTCTCCGGCAATCTCTCGCCATCGGACGTGGTCGGAGTGCTGAACCGCATCTTCTCCGCCTTCGACCGGCTGGTCGACCAGTATGGCGCGGAAAAGATCAAGACCATCGGCGACGGCTACATGGTGGCGGTCGGCATTCCGGAGCCGCGCGAGGATCATGCCGAGGTCGCCGCGCGGCTGTCGCTGAAGATGCTCGAGATGTTCGCCGAGATCCGCGGCGAGATCGATGCGCCGATCCAGCTGCGCATCGGTGTCCATACCGGGCCAGCGATCGCGGGCGTGATCGGCGAGCGAAAATTCGCCTACGACATCTGGGGCACCACAGTGAACATCGCGAGCCGCATGGAATCGCATGGGGCGGCGGACCGCGTGCATGTCTCGAAAACGGTGGCGGACCGGCTGTCCGGCCAGTTCAGTTTCGTGCCGCGCGGCGCCATCGAGGTGAAGGGTGCGGGCCTGATGGAGACGTTCTGGCTGGAAGCGTAGCGCGTACCGCCAATGGCGGCGCCGCCTCGCTATTTCTTCTGCCGCATCACCCGCGCACAGGTGGTGCGCGCCGACTTGCCGGCTTCCGAATAGCAATAATCGAGCGTGTCGACGTTCACCAGCGTGAACCAGTAAAAGCCTTCCTCATCCGAGCCAACCATCAGATGACCGTTCGGGGTGAACGCACCCCACAGCTCTTCCTTGACGTCGCCGTCCTTGTTGGAGCGGCTGAGATAGCCCTTGAAGGCCCGGCCCTTCTGCTCGGTGATGACGAGGGTGGCGAGGCCATCGCGATAGCCGTCGTCCTTGGCCATCCGCTCTCGTTGCCCGGTCCAGGTGCCGACCAGCGACAGATCCTGCTGAGCCAGGACGGGCGTGGCCAACAGGCACAAGGCGGCAGCGGCGACAATGCGCTTCATGATGACGACCCCGCGATTCGAATCGGAAACGGACAGGCGCAGTCGAATGAAATCGCTCGCGCCTGTCCAGTAGGATTCGCGGGGAGAGTGTAGGAACCGTCAATTCGCGGCAGCGAAGTCTCAGAACATCCCGTTCTTGTTCAATGCCTTTTCCGGATCGGGGATCGCCTGCACGGCGTCCCAATGCTCCACCACCTTGCCGTTATCGTCGAGCCGGAACAGGTCGAAGATCGCAAAGCCGCGCTCGTCGGTGCCGGGGTTGCGCACAGCATGCACATGCACGATCACGTAATTGCCGTCGGCGAAGACCCGCTTGATCTCGCTCTTGTTGTTCGGAAACTTGCCCTTCAGGAAGTTGATGAAGCCCTTGATGCCCTCCAGCCCGTCGGCGCCGACCGGATTGTGCTGGATATAAGTGGCGCCGACATAGGTCGCGGCCTTGTCGAAGTCCTTCTCGTTCAGCACCGCGTTGTAGAATTCGACCACATTCTTCTTGTTGCGCTCCATCTTCTGCGCATCGGTCATTTGCGCCTGCGCGGGTGCGGTCCATGCAAACGCGACGAACATCAGAAATGCGAGGGCCGATCGTATCATGCTGTCCTCCCGGGGCCCGCTTGCCGCGGGCTTGTATGAATTCCGGGAGGCTATTTGCACGCCGTTGGTGCGTCAATCACGGAAAATGAAGGAGACGGCCTCGCGGCAGCAGCTTCTTCAATTGTTGCGGAACGTATGCACCGGCGCCGCCGCATTGTCCGAACGCGAGCTTCGGGCATCCGGTCAATGGGAGGATCGCGCGAAAGCTGCGATCGGCTCATGCGTCCAGTTGCAGCGCGGACTTAACAACTCTCATCCGAAGCTGGCGGATCAACTGCATATTCTGGCGACCGAAATCCAGATTGCGCTGGAAGCCCGCTCTCATGATGCCCTGTTCGCGGCCCGCATCGAGAAGATCGGGGCCGCCATTCGTCGCGTCCAGCAAACGGGACTCGACAGCGATCAGCCCGCCTGACGAGCGCGACAGGTAGCTGCGATCATGCGCGCATCTGAGGGCTGCCCTACGCGCGGTTGGTTGCGACGGCGGTGCAAAGTCGGGCAGTGTGGAAGTTGATCCCCGCGCCGTCGCCGCATGTTGTTTCCTCAGGTCCTAGCCTTCAATGAAACGCCAGTTGCATCTCAATCTCTTCGTTCAGAGCCGCGGACATCATGAAGCGTCATGGCGCCATCCGACGTCGTCGCCACTGGCCTTGACCGACATCCGGTACATTCAGGATCTGGCGCGCCGCGCTGAGGCCGCGTGCTTCGATTCCATCTTTCTCGGCGATACGCTGGCTCTGGGCGAGGACATGCAGGCGCCCCAGGCATGGCTCGAGCCGATCACGGTGCTGGCGGCGCTTGCGGTGACGACCAGCCAGATCGGGCTGATCGCCACCGCCTCCACGACTTATACGGAGCCATTCAATCTGGCGCGGCAATTTGCGTCGCTCGATCACATGAGCAATGGCCGTGTCGGCTGGAATATCGTCACGTCGTGGCTGCCCGCGGCCGCGCGCAATTTCGGCGGCGCCGGTTCGCCCGCGCACGAGGAACGCTATGCGCGCGGCGAGGAGTTCGTCGCCGTCGCAAACGCGCTGTGGGATTCATGGGCGGAAGACGCGGTGCTCGACGATCGCGCGGGCGGGCGCTATGCGCGACCGGATCGCATCCGGCCGATCAATCACAAGGGCCACTATTACGATGTGGCCGGGCCGCTGAATATGCCGCGATGCCCGCAGGGCCGGCCGGTGCTGGTGCAGGCGGGCTCGTCCGATACCGGCCGGCGCTTTGCCGCGCGGCACGCGGAAGCCGTGTTCACCGCGCATATGGAGAAGACGACAGCGCAGGCCTTCTATGCCGACCTGAAGGCGCATGCGCAGGCGGAAAGGCGCGACGCCAGCCAGATTCATATTCTTCCGGGCCTAAGCCCGACGATTGCGTCGACCGAGGCGGAGGCACGCCGGCTCGAGCAGGAGGCGAACGATCTGGCCAATCCTGAAATCGGCCGCCGGCGGCTGTCCAATCGCTTCGGCGGGCATGACTTCTCCCACCTCGATCTCGACCGGATGTTGTCGCCGGAGGATTTTCCCGATCCCGCCACGGTCGAAGCGGCGCGTAGCCGGGCTGAGGTGATCGTCGGCTTTGTGCGGCGGCAGAAGCCGACGCTGCGTCAATTGCTGTCCAGCCTTGCCGGCGCGCGCGGTCATCTGACGATCGCGGGCACGCCGGAACAGGTCGCCGATCTGATCGAGGACTGGTTCAATGACGGCGCAGCAGACGGATTCAACCTGATGCCACCGGTGTTGCCGCATATGCTGGACATATTCAGCACGGAAGTTGTGCCGCTGCTGCAGCGGCGCGGCCTGTTCCGCACCGCGTATGAAGGCACGACGCTGCGCGATCATCTCGGCCTGAACCGGCCGCCGAGTTCGTTCGCGGCGGCAGCCGGGTGACCGGAGGCTGCGTCGCTTAATTCGGCTTCATGCCGAGCGCGTTCGCAACCGAGGCCCAGCGATCCATCTCCTCGGCAAGCTGGACTTGAGTCTGCGCACTCGTCGTTGCGACCACGTTCGCGCCCTGGTCGGCAAAGCGTTTCTGCAGATCGGGATTCTTCAGTGCAGCCGCAACCGCCTGTTCGAGCCGCGCAATCACGGCGGGCGGCGTCCCGGCCGGTGCCGCGAGGAAGATGCGCGCGCTCATGTCGAAGCCCGGGATCACGTCGGCGATCGCCGGAACGTCCGGCAGATTGGTCGATCGATCGAGCGATGTCACGGCGATCACCCGCGCGCTGTTCGCGCGCGCCAGCCCGACGGCGACCGACGAACTCATGATCGCAATATGGACGCGGCCCGCGATCAGGTCCGGCGAGAAGGCGGTCCCGCCTTTGTAGGGGACGTGCTGGGCATCGACGCCCGCGACGCGCTTGAACTGCTCGAAGGCGAGATGCTGAACGGTGCCGACACCGGACGAGGCATAGTCGTATTTTTTGGGATCCGCCTTCAGTGTCGCAATCAATTCCTGTGTGGTCTTGGCCGGGAAGCTGTTGGTCACCGCGAAGGCCATCGGAATCTGCGCGACATAACCAACCGGCGTGAAGCTCTTCTTCAGGTCGAAGGACAATGACGGCAGCAAGGCCGGCGCCAGCAGCAATCCGGTTTCGCCGAGCAGCAGCGTGTAGCCGTCCGGTGCCGCTTGTGCGACCGCCGCCGCGGCCAGCGTACTTGTTGCTCCGGGGCGGTTCTCGACCACAACCGAAACGCCGAGATTCTCCTCGAGCCGTTGCGCGAGCACGCGCGCGATCGTGTCCATACCGCCGCCGGGCGAATAGCCGACGAAGATCCGGATCGACTTGCTGGGATAGGCATCGGTCTGGGCATGAGCGTGGCCGACGAGCGCACTGCCCACGAGCGCGGCAACAAGGCCGATAAAGAACAAACGGACGATCGATCTCATCGGGCTTCTCACCTTGCACAGCGGCGCCGCGTGGTGCGGCAACGCATAACGATGCCGCAGTCCGGCGTCCGTGACAATGGTCATCCGGATTTGGCCGCGGCAGAGGCAGGATCGCTCAGCGTGATCGAGAAGCGATCGGCCATGTCGTTCAGTTGACCGCGTACGATCTCCAGCAGCGCCGCGGTGGCCGGCGACAGCGCCTCGCCTGCGCGCGTGATCACGCCGACCGTACGCGTTGCGTCGGGTTCGTCGATCGGGACAAAGCCGATATCGGCTTGCGGCTCGTTGACCGAGAGTTGCGGAAGAATGGTGATGCCGATATTGGCGCGAACCAGCGCAAGCAGCGACAGCACGTTATAGACCACGATCGGCGCCTGCGTCGGCGACCGTATTGCGCCGATATTGTGCGCGTCGGAAATCGCATTCGCGAGCAGCGTGCGGCTCTCGAGATCCGACCAGCGCCGCTTGCCACTTTTGCGATAGAGCGGGTCATCCTTCCGGCAGACGATACCGAGCGGCTCTTCGAACAGCGGTGTGAACACAAGCGCCCGGCGTTCGCTTGGCATGCTGGCGATGCCGAGTTCCACGGTGCCCGACTGCACGAGATCGGCGACGCTGCGCGAGTCGGCATCGCGTGCAGTGATCTCGACCGCAGGCCATTGGCTTCTGAAACGCGCGACGACCGCAGGAAGCAGCGTGGTGGCGATCGACGGCACCGACGCGATGTCGATGCGACCGATGGCGTTGCGCGAGTACGCCTGCAGCGACGCCAGCTTGCGGTCGACATGGCTCAAGAGGTCGCGAACCTGGGTGTGAACGAAGCTGCCGACCGGGGTGAGCCGGTTCTTGCGGCCGCTCTCGAACAGCGGCGCGCCGATGTCCTGCTCGAACTGCTTCAGCTTCTCGGAAATCGAGGAGGGGGTCCGGCCCAACCGCTCCGCCGCGAGACGGATGTTTCCTGATTCCGCCACCGTGGCGAAGACGCGAAGGGTGGCCAGCGAGGTGCGCATCGGAGTTACCAAAATTCGGAAAAACCGAAATACTGTACCGCATTTCCGAATTGACCGAAATGTGTCATCGGCCTTCGATACCGATGGAACTGGCGGGTGTCACGATGGCGTCGGACAAGCACAATTACATCGATGGCCGCTGGGTCGCTGGCGGCTCCTCCCGTCCCAGCGTCAATCCCTCCGATATCTCTGACATCGTTGGCCATTTCACCGAGGCGACGCCGGCCCAGGTCGGCGAGGCGATCGCGGCCGCGCGCAAAGCGGCCGGAGTGTGGGGCGTCTCGCCCCTCGAGACCCGGTACAAGGCGCTGATGGCGATCGGCGACGAGATTTGCGCCCGCAGCCAGGAGCTGGGTGAATTGCTGTCGCGCGAAGAGGGCAAGCCGCGCGCCGAGGGTGTCGGCGAGGTGTTTCGCTCCGGACAGTTCTTCCAGTATTTCGCCGCCGAGGCGCTGCGGATTTCCGGCGATGCGGTCGATTCCACGCGCCTTGGCATCGAGGTCGATGTGCGGCGCGAGCCGATTGGCGTGGTGGCGGTCATCTCGCCGTGGAATTTTCCGCTCTCCACCGCATGCTGGAAGATCGCGCCGGCGCTGGCTTTCGGCAATGCGGTGATCTGGAAGCCGGCGAGTGCGACCCCAGCCATTGCCTGGCAATTCGCCGAGATCGTCAGCCGCCAGAATCTGCCGGCGGGCACTTTCAATCTGCTGATGGGCTCGGGCAGCGTCGTCGGCAATGCGCTGGCCGCAAGCCCCGACATCGATGCCGTCACCTTCACCGGCTCCTACGAGATCGGCCAGCAGGTCGCGACTCGGGCCGCGCCGAACTTCACCCGCATCCAGCTTGAGCTTGGCTCCAAGAATCCGCTCGTCGTGATGGACGACGGCGATATGGAGCTGGCGGTCGCGCATGCGCTGAACGGCGCCTATTTCGGATCGGGACAAAAGTGCACCGCGTCGTCACGGCTCATCGTGCATCGCAAGGTGCATGACGAATTCGTCTCGAAGTTGAAAGCCAAGGCCGAGGTTCTGGTGGTCGGCCACGCCCTCGATGAGGGCACGCAGATCGGCCCGGTGGTCGACGAGAAGCAGCTCGCGCAGGCGCTCGATTATGTGAAGCTTGCGGAAAGCGAAGGCTGCGAGCGGGTCTGCGGCGGCGAACGGCTGAAGCGCCGCACCGATGGCTATTATTTCGCGCCGACGCTGTTCATTCGCACGAAGAACGATATGCGCGTCAATCGCGTGGAAATGTTCTGCCCGATCGCCTGCGTGATCGAGGCCGGCAGCTATGAAGAGGCTCTCACGCTGGCAAACGACACGCCTTACGGCTTGACCTCGGGCATCATCACGAAATCGCTGGCGCGCGCGAACCATTTCCGGCGCAACATGAAGACCGGTTGTGTGATGGTGAACCTGCCGACCGCGGGCACCGATTACCATGTGCCGTTCGGCGGCCGGAAGAAATCGTCCTACGGGCCGCGCGAGCAGGGCCGCGTGGCGGTCGAATTCTTCACCGCGATGAAGACGTCCTACGTCAATGCGGGAGCGCCGGAATAGGCCATGACAGCCAGCGACCGCGTCCTCATCGACGGCCTGCAATATTGCAACTGGTCGGAGAAGATTTTCCGGGAGCTGGCCGCGGGCGGTGTCACCGCGATCCATGTCACGATCTGCTATCACGAGAATTTCCGCGAAACGATCGCCAATATCGGGCAATGGAACCGGTGGTTCCAGGATTATCCCGACCTGATCCGCCCGGCCTACACCGCCGATGACGTGCGGCGCGCGAAAGAAACCGGCCGCACCTCCGTGATCTTCGGTTTCCAGAATCCGTCGCCGATCGAAGACGACCTGTCACTGGTCGAAATTTGGCACCGCCTCGGCGTGCGCTTCATGCAACTCTCCTATAACAACCAGAGCCTGCTTGCGACCGGCTGCTATGAGGCGGAAGATCCCGGCATCACGCGCATGGGACGCGAAGTGATCCGTGAAATGAACCGCGTCGGGCTGGTGATCGACATGTCGCATTCGGCCGAGCGTTCGACACTGGAAGCGGTCGAACTCTCGTCACGGCCGGTCGCGATCACCCATGCCAATCCGTCGTCATGGCACGACGTGCCGCGCAACAAGTCCGACGCGGTGCTGAAGGCGCTTGGGGAAAGCGGCGGCATGCTCGGCTTCTCGCTCTATCCGTTGCACCTGAAGGGCGGCTCGGGCTGCACGCTGCGCAGCTTCTGCGAGATGGTGGCGCGGACGGCCGAATTGATGGGCGTCGAGCGCATCGGCATTGGGTCGGACCTTTGTCAGGATCAGCCGGATTCGGTGGTGGAATGGATGCGTGTCGGGCGTTGGACCCGTGATTCGCGTGGCGCCTCCGGTCCGCTCGGCGCTGCGGTGTTTCCGCCGCAACCGGACTGGTTCCGCGACAACACGCAATTTGCGGGCATCGCCTCCGGACTTGCGGAGGTTGGTTTTGCGCAGCCGGATATCGACCGGATCATGGGCGGAAACTGGCTCGACTTCTTCGAGCGATCCTTCTGTCCCCAAGCGGAGGCGCAGCCGAGCCGTGAAGCGGCGGCCAGGCGCGCTGCGAGCAAGGGCGTCTGACAATGATGACGCGGCCTGAACCAGTCTTGCGCGACTTGGACGGGCCAGCCGCCAACGCCGACAATGCGCCGCGCGTCGCGCTCCGTTCGCCGGACACGGTGATGCGGCTCGATCGTCTCGGCAGTTTCCATCAGACTCGTCTGTCCTTCATGCGCGTGCTGCTTCGCCGGCTTGCGCGCGACAACTGGCGGCTGTCGCGAGTCTCGTGGGACGTGGACGCTCGAGGCGAGGGTGTTGCGATCTATCGTGCCGCGGGTCCGTCACGCAGCTATAGCCTCGTCGCATTCGCGCATGATCTTCCGCCAGAGAAACGCACCGATCGCGTGATCGCCGAGGAATGGGATGCGGCTTTCGCCCTGTATGACGGCGATCCGTCCCCGCCCGATATCGAACGGCTGCGCGCCAACGTTCCGCGTCAGGAAGCCGGCCGCGTCAGCGAGAATGAGATCGTGCTGGCGCGCGCCAACAAGAGCGTGCGCCTGTTCGATCATGTGGTGTCCTGCCTCGCTGCGGGGCAGCAGCCGCGCGCCGAAGACCTCGCTCCGGTCGGCTATCTGATGCGCACGACCGCGGTTTATGGCAGCGGCAAGTTCGGGCTCGCGGTGCGCGAGGTGATCTGCGGCCGCGAGGAATTCAATGCGCCGTTCCAGGCCGAGATGCTCGCCGTCTTCCTGATCCGCGCCTTCACTCTCGATCTGGTCGATCACGCGGCGAGGATCAAAGCCCCGGGGCAAGCGGTCACGCTTGCGCCCACGCTCCGGCGCAGTCTTGGCGTGGGTAACGCCACCGGTCTTGGCATGGCGCCTTTCCTGATCAATCATCCGGCGCTGCTCCATCACTGGATCACCGCGCGCGAGACCGCATTGGCGCGCGTCCGCAGCCTGTCGAACCCTGCGTCGTGGCGCATGTTGCCGGATTTGCTGGCGCGCGCAGAAAAGCTGGTGGCGTCCTGGACCACAACCGATGCCGTGCAGCAGGCGCGCATCGAAGGGCTCGCCGCCGACCTCGCGAGATTGTCGGCGCAGATTGCCCGCGGTCCATCCGGCTCGCTGCCGTTCGATTCGCTTTATCGATGGGCGGAGGCGGTGCTTGGCCTCGAGGCGCAGGAATTGCTGGTCTCGCTCTTGATCGAGCCGCATGGCGACCTCGTCGACGATCTTGCGGAAACGATGGCCTGCGACGAGGACGCGGAATTCACGATCGACGGCAGGATGAGTGTTGCCGCGCTTATCACGCTGATCGAGCAGAATTATCGCTTCGCGATCGACACCGATTTCGGTGAGACCGCGCAGCAGGCACGCTTCTGGTACGTCTCCGAGGAAAAGCTCGAACCGCGGCTCGGCGAACGGGCCGAAGAGGACGGCGCCGACCGCGAGCAGCCGCTCGGCATCGCCCGCGATGTCGCCGCGCTTTATCGGGTGCTGCTGACGCGCGAGCGTGGCGACCGCGTTTCGGCTTTCCTGTTGCAGCAACCGGAGCATCGGCACCTTGTCCGCCGCATCCAGATGTCCGCGCGACATCCCTATGCGGAGGTGCGGGACAATCTCCTCTCCGCGCAGATGCGTCCGATCGATCTGCTGCGCGCGAAGCTGGCGTGTTTCGGTGCCACCCTTTTCGACCCCAAGTCGGACCGCTGGGTGCGCATCACCATGTTCCAGAATGCACCGCTGCTGGACGAGATCGGCACTTGCGATGCGGACGACTGGGTGCTTCCGCCGCTCGGCGAGGCCAGGGCATGACCTGGTCGCTGAGCGAGCTGGAAAGCGAAGCCAGGAAAGCCATTCGCGGCGCAGGCTTGCCATGGGGGCTGGCCGAAGAGGGCGGCAAGGCGGTGCGCTGGCTTGCGGCGCACGGTATCGACCCGCTGCCGGCGTTGGCCGATGTGCTGGAGCGTCATGATCGCCGCGAGCGGATCACATCGGCTTGCAGGTTCACGGAGCGCGACCGTCTGACTGCCGATGCGCCGCTCTGTCCGATCACGCTCGGGGCCACGCTTTGCGATGATGCTGATCGGCTGACGACGAATGCTTTCGTCGCCGGTCCGGTCGCGCGGCCGTTGCTGCTGGCTCCATTTGTGGCCGCGGCCGCGCGCATCCTCGGACGTCCATCGCAGTTGGAGGCGGATGGGACGCGTATCGCGCTGGATGAGCGCGGCGATCCGTCCGGCGATCTTTCGTCGCTTGATGTGTCGGATGCAGTCGCGATCCGATGCACGTCGATGGCCGATCGTGTGTTCGGTTCGCGAACCAAGGTCGCATCGACGCACGGGATCGAGACCGATCCGCAGGCGTGGCAGCGCATCGCCGCCTATGGGCACCGAACCTACGTTCCCGCCAGCGAGCGTTCGCGGCGCGAGGGTGCGGGCGCCGGTCTGATCGACAATGATTGAGTGCCGCCCAACGAAAGAGTATCGCCGATGAGCCAGGTAACATGAATCAAGTGACGATGACCCTGGGCGAGATCGAAGCGCTGGCGCTGGCCGCGCTTGTGGCCGCCGGTGCATCGCCCGAGCAGGCGCAGCCGCTTGCTTTGGCTGTTGCCGGTGCCGAAGCCGACGGCATCGCCTCGCATGGCCTCGCCTATGTGCCGACCTATTGCGAGCATTTGCGATGCGGCAAGGTCGACGGCAAGGCCGTGCCGCTGCTGAGCAAGTCGAAGCCCGCGCTGCTGGTCGCCGATGCGAAGAGCGGCTTCGCGCATCCGGCGATCGATGCCGGCTTCAAGCAGTTGATTCCGCTCGCGCGTGAGATGGGGATTGCCGCCCTCGCGATCCGCAATTCCTATAATTGCGGTGTGCTGGGCTATCACACCGAACGGCTGGCCGCCGCCGGGCTGCTCGGTCTTGGCTATACCAACGCGCCGGCCTCGATTGCGCCAGCCGGCGGCCGCAAGGCCGTGATCGGCACCAATCCCTTCGCGATCGCAGCGCCCGACGGCAAAGGCGGTGCCGCGATCTCGATCGACCAGAGCGCGAGCGTCATCGCCAAGAGCGAGGTGATGCGGAGGAAGCGCGCCGGTGCATCGATTCCGGAAGGCTGGGCCTTCGGTCCGGACGGTCAGCCGACCACGGACCCGGACATCGCGCTCAAGGGCACGATGGCGCCGAGCGGTGGATACAAAGGTTTCGGTGCCGGCTTGATGGTCGAGCTGCTCGCGGCCGCCGCGAGCGGCGCATTGCTGGCGATGGATGCGAGTCCGTTTTCCGGCACGGCCGGCGGACCGCCGCGCACTGGGCAATTCTTTATCGCAATCGATGTGGCGACGAGTTCGGGCGGCGCATTCGGCGAGCGCGTCACGCGTCTGGTCGAGGCGATCGCGGCGCAGGACGGCGCGCACATCCCCGGCAGCAAGCGCAAGGCCGCGCGGGCGAAGTCGGGCGCGGGCGTCGCGGTGTCCGCGGACCTCGTGAAGCAGATCAGGGATCTCGCCGCATAGCGGGTGATCGACAGGGAGAAACAGATGGTCGTTACCACCAAACAAGAGAGCGAAACCAATTCGCCAGTGATCGCGATGCGTGGCGCCGGCTATTACAGCGCCAACACGGTCGGCGCCAAGGCCGTGATCGATGCGGCTGCCGACCTCGTGCTGGAAGCGCTGGAATCAATGCCGCTGACCGGCACGACGCCGTTCACAATCGCGGATTATGGCGCGGCCGATGGCGGCACCTCGATCGACATGATGCGCAGGGCGATTGCCCGAATCCGCAAGGATGCTCCCGAGCGGCAGATCGCCATCACCTATACCGACCTGCCGCATAACGACTTCTCCGTGCTGTTCCAGCTGCTGCAGGGGCTGCTGCCGGCGTTCAAGGACAATCCGCTGGCGCTGCAGCCGAATGTCTTCACCTTCGGCAGCGGCATGTCTTTCTATCGTCAGATTTTTCCAGATAGCACCGTTTCGCTCGGCTTCTCGGCGACGGCGATGCACTGGCTGAGCAAATTGCCGCTGCAGATTGCCGATCACACCCACGCGGTCGGCGCCAACGCGGAAGAGAAGAAAGAGCTGCGCAAGGCTGCGCTCGCCGATTGGGACACGATCCTGCTGCATCGCGCCCGCGAGATGATGCCGGGCGGCAAGTTCGTGTTCGCCAATTTCTGCGAGGACGAGAAAGGGCATTATCTCGGCCATACCGGCGGGGTGAACATGCACGACACCTTCGCCAAGCATTGGCGAAACCTGCTGCGTGACGGCACCATCACCGAGGCCGAATACCGGGGCGCCAATTTTTTGCAATTCTACAAGACCAAGGAAGAATTCGTGGCGCCGTTCCAGGACCCGAATTCGGCCGTCAGCAAAGCGGGTCTGGTGCTGGAAAAGGTTTTCACGCGCACCACCGGCTGCCCCTATGCCGCGGACTTCAAGCAGAAGGGCGACGCCGCCGCCTTTGCCAGAAGCTATGTCCCGACGCTGCGCTCGTGGAGCGAAAGCACATTCATGGGCGGGCTCGATCCGAGCCGGCCGCAACAGGAGCGCATGGCGATCGTCAATCGCTTCTACGAATCCTACGAGGCGGATGTCGCCGCTTCGCCCGAAGGTCATGCGATGGATTACGTCCACTGCTTCATGGTGGTCGGAAAGAAGGCCTGATGCCGGTGCGGGACCGAGCAGCAGGAGGGAGAAGCGCTGTCGAGACGGACTGAAGGTTTGCACATCAACTGAATTGCAACGGGGACAGAGAGAGGTGGATCATGCAACGTCGTAAATTTCTCAAGGGTGCCGGTCTGGTCGCAGCGACGGCCGGGATTGCGGCGCCGGCCATTGCGCAGACGCCGACCATCAAGTGGCGCATGGCGGCGAGCTGGCCGAAAAGCCTCGACACGCTGTACGGCTCGGCCGTCGCGATGTGCGAGCGGATCAGCCAGATCACCGATGGCAAATTCCAGATTCAGGTCTTCGCCGGCGGCGAGATCGTGCCGCCGCTTCAGGTGTTCGATGCGGCCGCCAACAACACCGTCGAATGCTCGCATACGCTGACGTCCTACTTCGTCGGCAAGAACACCGCCTACGCCTTCGACGGCGGACTGCCGTTCGGGCTCAACGCGCGCCAGCAGGCGGCGTGGCTCTATTACGGTGGCGGCATGGAGCTGCTGCGTACCCTGTTCGGAAAGGCCGGACTGGTGCAGGTGCCGGTCGGCAATGTCGGCGTCCAGATGGGCGGCTGGTTCCGCAAGGAGATCAATTCGGTCGAGGACCTCAAGGGCCTCAAATTCCGCATCGGCGGTCTGGGCGGCACGGTGTTTTCGAAGCTCGGCGTGATCCCGCAGCAGATCGCCGCTGCGGATATCTACTCGTCGCTTGAGCGTGGCACCATCGATGCGGCCGAGTGGATCGGCCCGCATGACGATGAGAAATTCGGCTTCTTCAAGGTGGCGAAATACTACTACACGCCCGGCTGGTGGGAGGGATCGGCGCAGATCACCTCGCTCGTGAACAAGGGTGCGTGGGATGGCCTGCCGAAGGAATTCCGCATTGCGTTCGAAACCGCAGCCAACGAGCAGATGACGATGATGCTCGCGAATTACGATGCCAAGAATCCGGCGGCGCTTCGTCGTCTGATCGCCAACGGGACCGAAATTCGGGCCTTCCCGCGGGATGTCATGGAGGCCGCCTACAAGGCGTCGCTGGAAACCTTCGACGACCTGTCGAGCAAGAACCCTGACTTCAAGACCATCTACGAGCCCTGGACCAAGTTCGCCCGCGAGTCGAATGACTGGTTCCGCCTCGCGGAATACCGGCTGGACAGCGCACGGTTCTCGGCGCCCGCTCGCTAGACCAGCCCGTAAACGCGCAATCGCGGCCGGCAGTGCCTCGGCGCTGCCGGCTGCGGCGCCAAACTGACGATGACCGGTGGCTGCAAAGCGGCTGCGACGCCGCCCACGCGTTTCCCAGCCGACTATCGATGTCCGGTCAAATGCGAAGCCCGGAATCGGGCCGCTGTTGCAGCGAATTGTCCGGTCATTTAGGCTGCCCCCAGGTCCGCAATGACGCGAATAATCGCGCAGCGACATCGGACCGGGGAGGAATGAAGTAAGAAAAGGCTTTTCTGGGCAGCGATCTCAGCCACTGCGATCTCGTCTACGCTCGTCGGTTTTATGGTTCTTGCGTCGGCGCAGACGTTTCCCTCACGCCCGGTCACATTGCTTGTCCCGTTCCCGCCCGGAGGTGTGACCGACACCACGGCCCGCGTCATCGAAGCGGAGCTCGCGAAGGAGCTCGGCCAGCCCGTCGTCATCGAGAACAGGGGCGGCAGCGGCGGCAACATCGGGACCAACATGGTCGCCCGCGCGCAGCCGGACGGCCACACCCTTCTGGTCGTGCCCAATGCAACCGTGGTTATGAACCCCTACACCTTCAAGAATTATCCGATCGATCCGGGTAAGGATCTGACCGGGGTCGCCATGATTGGAGAGACCTATATCGGCCTCGTCGTCAAGGCGGACTCTCCGTTCAATACGATCCAGGACGTCATTGCCGCGGCAAAAGCAAAGCCCGGAGAACTCAGCTTCGGGCATATCGGCGTCGGCTCGGCCCACAACATCGCGGGCGCATTGCTGAACAAGCAGGCTGGAATCAACATTCTTCCGGTGCCGTTCCAGGGTGCCGGTCCGGCCCTCCAGAGTCTGCTCGGGGGGCACATCACCATGAGTTTCGCCACTGTCGCCAGCGTCGTCCCGTATCTCGAAGGCAAGCAGATGAAGCTGATCGCCTTCGCCGAGCCTTCCCGCGTCAAGCAGATGCCGGATGTGCCAACGATCAACGAAGTCGTTTCGGGCGTACAGGTGACCTCCTGGGTCGGCGTGCTCGCGCCGGCGGCAACGCCGAAGCCGGTTGTCGATCGTCTCAATGCGGCGATCAACAAGGTGCTTGCGTTACCCGATGTGAAGACGAAGCTGGACCGTATCGGTGTCGTGCCGATGCCGGAGACTGCCGCGGAGTTCAACAAGCGCATTCAAGAAGATCTCAAATTCTGGAAGGGCGCGATCGAGGTGGCCGGTATTACGCCGCAATAGTGATCAGGCAGGCTTGCCGCGGGATACTGACACCTGAACGGCCTGGACGGCGCCGCGACCATCGCGGCGCCGCTGCCGTTTTGGCGTCCACCTTGGGGACGGTCATCCGGGTTCCCGGCCGCGCCTAGGCCGTTCCGTAGGGTGAAGGCGTCGGCAGCAGAACCCCTGCAAGCTAATTAACTCGAAATGTCCGGCCATTTTGTTGGCCGTCGGCGACCAAGCTGCCTTGCGGCTAATTGTCCGGTCATTTAGGGTGCCCGAAATTTGAGAGTTCGGCCACGACTCCGCTCGCGGCCGGACCAGGGAGGGACCCATGAGGACATTTTTCCGCGTTGCAGCAGCGATAGCTGCGATTTCGGCCGCTTTATCCGGTGCTGCGGACAAAGCCGCGGCGCAGACCTACCCGTCCCGTCCGGTCACCCTCGTGGTGCCATTCCCGCCTGGCGGCGTCATCGACACCACGGCGCGCGTCATCGAATCCGAACTGAGCAAGGAACTTGGCCAGCCGGTGGTCATCGAGAACAAGGGCGGCAGCGGCGGCAACATCGGCACCCACCTCGTCTCTCGCGCGCAGCCGGACGGGCACACCCTCCTGATGGCTCCCAATTCCGTGCTGGTGACGAACCCCTTCACCTTCAAGAACTATCCCATCGATCCGGTAAAGGATCTCGCCGACGTCGCGATGATCGGCGAGACCTATATCGGGCTGGTCGTCCCCGCATCGTCGCCGTTCAATTCGCTTCAGGACATCATTGCAGCCGCGAAGGCCAAACCCGGCGAACTCACTTACGGGCATATCGGCGTCGGCTCGGCCCACAACATCGCGGGCGCTCTGCTGAACAAGAAGGCCGGCATCAACATCACTCCGGTTCCGTTCCAGGGTGCTGGCCCTGCGATGCAAAGCCTGCTCGGCAACCACATCACCATGAGCTACGGCACGCTGGCCGGCATCCTGCCCTATGTCGAATCCAAGCAGATGAAGCTGATCGCAATCGCCGAACCCAAGCGCATCAAGAAGCTGCCGCAAGTCACGACGATGGACGAGGTGGTGCCCGGCGTCGAGGCGACCGTCTGGGTCGGCGTATTCGCGCCGGCCGGTACACCGAAGCCGGTGGTTGAACGGCTGAATGCCGCGATCAACAAGGTGATCGAAATTCCCGAAATCCAGACCAAGCTCGATCGGATCGGCGTTGTGCCGACGCCCGGTTCAATCGCGGATTTCGAAAAGCGCGTTCGCGACGATCTCAAGTTCTGGAAAAGCGCGGTTGAACTCGCCGGCGTTACGCCGCAATAGTCGGTTGATCCGTCACCTGGATTCTTCACGTGGATCAGATTGCAGATTCCTTGTGTGACGTCCTCCTGACGGAGGAGGTGTCGGAGACGACACCGTTCTGGGCCGTGCTGGCGATAGGGCTGACCGGCCGCCTTGCCGCGGATTTCGGGGCGCGTGTCGTTCGCGTGTGTCGCGGCACCGATCCGCTATCGGTCGCGCGAGCGGATGCGGGCGACGCGCCACGCCTGGCTCATTTCGAGGCGCTGCAAGCCTTTCTGTCCCACGGAAAGGAATGCGCGCCACCGGACACGCCTCTCGTGGCCCACGGCTCCATCCGGCCTCGCACCCATGTGCGTCTGATGTATGACGGCGACACGAGTCCGTCTGTCTCGACTGCCGGCGCCGGCGATCTTGCGACCAAGACCGTGATCTTCGCCGAGGACGTGACCGGCCAGGGGGGAGCCAAGGCTGCCGCAAGCGAATTCACAATTTGTGCGAGGAGCGGGCTCCTCGACATTGTCGGTCGCTCTGACGCCCGGCCGCTCATGCTGGGCGGCCATCAGATTTCATATTCGACGGGTCTGTCCGGCTTCCTTGCAGCCTCGGCGCTGTTGCACGGGACGGATCTCGATCGTGCCGAAGTTTCGGCGCTCGGCACTGCGTTGTGGATCAACTGGAAGTCGCTGGCAGCGGCCGCGCGGGGAAAGCCGATCCCGCGGCGCTCCGCGGAAAGTGGAAAGTGGCGCACCGCGCCATGTGCGGATGGTCATGTCGCACTTGTGTATTTCGACCGCGACTGGCCGGTGCTCGCCAGAATGACAGGCGATCCGGAGATGCAGGCACTAGCCGCGGAGCGAGCCTGGACCGACCCTACGAAACTCTCCGCGCTTGAGCGCCGGCTTGAAGCTTGGGCGCTCGGTCAGACACGCGAGCAGATATCGGCGGCATCGAAGGCATCAGGCCTGGCGTTGGGCGCCGTCTGGACCCCGGCGGAGTTGCTGGATGACCAACAATATCGAGCGCGCAACTTCTTCAGCGCGGCGGCAGATGGGAACGCTTCCCGTCCGCGACTGCCGATGATGATTGCGGCGCGCGGCGCATCGGGCAGAGCGCCGCGGCGTGATCGAGCGGCGGGCGGCGGCGGTCCGCTGTCCGGCATTCGTGTGATCGATCTCGGGATTCTCACGGCCGGCGCGAGCACGTCCGCGATACTCGCCGATCTCGGTGCCGACGTCATCAAGGTGGAATCGCCGACCTATCTCGATCCGTTTCGCGGCACGCCAGGAACGAGCCGCGCCGAGGGCTGGTGGAACAATTCCGACGCATTCAAGAGCACCAACCGCAACAAGCGGGGTATCTGCCTCGATCTGAAATCGGACCGCGGCCGCGAGATCTTCCTCGAACTTGCTGCGCAATCGGATGTGGTGGTCGAGAATTTTCGGCGCGGTGTGATGCAACGGCTCGGCCTTGGCTATGAGGCGCTGCGCGCAGCAAATGGCGGGATCATCCTCGCATCTGTCTCGAGCCAGGGCGAGAATGGACCGGACGCGGGCAATATTTCGTTTGGTTCAACCCTTGAAGCAACCTCGGGACTTGCCGCTTTGACAGCCTATGACGACGGGGTTCCGCTAGTGACAGGCATGGACCTGAATTATCCGGATCAGGTCGGCTCGGTTTTCGGCGCCTCCGCCATCGTTGCGGCCTTGCATGCCGTGCAACGTTCGGGAGCCGGCGCACATCTCGACATCTCGCAGCGTGAGCTGACGACCTATCTGTTGGGCGAGGCGATTACGGCGTCTGCCGCCGTCGTTGCAGCATCACGCGGAAATGCATCTCCCGAATATCTGCTGCAGGATGCGTTCGCGACGAAGGACGGCTGGATCGCGATCAGCCTGCGGGATGAACGGGATATGATGCGCGCGTTGACACTCGCCGCGCCGCACATGGCCGGTGCGAACAGCCGCGATGTTGCCGCCTGCAAGAGCGCATTGAGCGCCTGGACGTCGAGCGAGACATCTCAGGACATCTGCACGCGCCTGAACGCGAGTGGCCTCGCGGCGGCGGTCGTCTGCAACGGGCAGGATGCGTGGCATTGCGCACGGCAAGGAGCTGGTGGCGCGATCCAGCCCCTCGCGCGATCACCGTCGGACGACATCGTGAAAGGGTTCCCGCTGCATCTGCCGCAGCGACCCATAGCGGTGACCCTGTCGGCGCCGGATCTCGGCCAGCACACCGAGGAGGTGCTGCGCGATATTCTCGGCCTCTCATCTGCCGAGATCGCGCAGCTTGCGCAGGACAATGTCATCGGTACGAGACCGGCATCGCCGAATGCGTCGCGGCTGGACTGACCGATCTGTTCCTGCGGCGCCCATAGATTGAAAGAGAAGCGAGCGATGAAAGCGGTTCGTTGTCACGAGTGGGGCGACCCCGACGTCCTGACGGTCGAAGACATCGAAGCGCCGCGGCCGGGGGGCGCTGAAGTTCTGATCCGCGTCGAGGCCAGCGCGGTGAATTTCACCGACACGTTGATCGTTGCCGGAAAATACCAGTTCAAGCCGAAGCTGCCGCATATTCCGGGTCACGAGCTTGCCGGAATCGTGCTGGAAACGGGCGAGGGCGTGACGCAATGCGCCGTAGGCGATCGTGTCATCGCATCGGCGCGGCAGGGCGGTGGCTTCGCAGAGGAATATGTAGCGCTGGCCGACAAGGTCTATCGCATTCCGGACAACATGAGCTTCGAGGCGGGTGCGGGCTTCATCATCGGATACGGCACTGCGTATTTCGCGCTTCGTTATCGTGCCATGCTGCAGCCCGGAGAGACGCTGCTTGTGAATGGCGCGGCCGGCGGTGTTGGTCTGGCCGCTATTCAGGTGGGCAAGGCGCTGGGAGCGCGCGTCATTGCCTGCGCCTCGACGCCGGACAAGATCGCGCTCGCGGCATCGTTTGGCGCCGATTGCTGCATCAATTATGTGAGCGAAAGCGTGCGCGACCGGGCGCTGGCTTTCACCGACGGCAAGGGCGTGGATGTCGTGTTCGATCCGGTTGGCGGCGATGCCTTCATGCAGGCCATGAGGGTCGTCGGCTGGCACGCGCGCATGCTGATCGTTGGATTTGCTTCTGGTACATGGCAGCAGATCCCGGCGAATATCGTGCTGGTGAAGAATATTGCGGTGATGAGTTCGCTGTGGGGCGCGGAAATGGAGCGCGATCCGGTATTCGCCCGCACGGTGCTCGGTGAAGCGCTGGCGCTGTATCGCGACGGGCGGCTGCGGCCGTTGCCCGGCAAGACCTATCCACTGAAGAATGCGGCCGATGCGCTTCGTGACATGATGAGCCGGAACGTGACGGGCAAGAGCATCGTCCTGCCGCGCGCTTGACCGACTTTCCCGAGTTATGCTTTCGGCCGGCGACGCATCAGCACCCGGCGTTCCGCCTCGAATACGATCTTGTCGTCCTGATTGAGGCCGATGTGGCGGAAGCGCACGACCCCGGCATCCTTGCGGTCGCTATCTTCCTTGTCGATCACTTCGCTGAAAGCATAGAGGGTGTCGCCGTGAACGACCGGATGCTTGAGACGGAGCCCTGTCAGCGAAAGCTCTGCGAGCGCGTTTTCCGCGGTGTCCTGCGCGGCGAGCCCGATCACGATCGATGCCGTGACGCCGCCGAACACAATGCGGGTGCCGAACGGCGTCTGCTTCATCAGATGCTCGTTGAAATGGCCATCGGCGGTATTCATCACGAGGTTGGTGATGAACTGGTTTTCCAGCGCTTCGACCGTCTTGCCGCGGCTGTGCCGGATGACGAGGCCGGGCGTGAAGTCCTCGAAATAGTTGCTGGCTCCGGTCAGTGCAGGGTCGTTCATGGCGGAACCTATGCGAGCAAGCGGTCGGAAATGATACGAAGCTGAATCTCGGAGGTGCCCTCGAAGATCTTCGTCAGCCGTGCGTCGCGCCAGAACCGTTCGACGGGGTGGAGCGTCGTATAGCCCGCGCCGCCCAGCACCTGGAGCGCGTCCGAGGTGACGCGTTCGGCCATCTCGCTTGCGAGATATTTCACCATCGACGATTCCTTGTCGCTCCGGCGGCCGGTATCCACGCAATCGCATACGAAATACATCAATTGCCGCGCAGCCTCGATCTCGGTCGCCATCTTCGCAAGCTTGAAGCGGATCCCCTGAAAGTCGGAGATCGGTTTGCCGAACTGCGCGCGTTCCTTGGCATAGGCGATAGCGGAGTCCAGCGCTCCGGTGGCGCATCCGATCGCGCGGGCGGCGGTGTGCGCACGCGCCTTCTCCAGTTCGCTCGTTATCAGGTAGAAGCCCTTGCCTTCTTCGCCCATGAGCGAAGAGGCCGGAATGCGGAAGTCGTCGAACGCCAATTCGAAGGTCTTCATGCCGAAATAGCCGATCTTCGGTATGGCATGGCCTTGCAGGCCCTTCGGAAAGCTGCCGCGCGGCTTCTCGAACATGAAGCAGGAGATGCCTTCGTGCCGCCGCTTCGGGTTGGTTGGCTCGGATGTGCGCGCCATCAGGATCATGAAGTCGGCGCCGTCGGCGAAGGTGCACCAGTATTTGTTGCCGTTGATGACCCAGCTGTCGCCGTCGCGGCGCGCGCGGCAGGCAATGGCGGACACATCCGATCCGACATCGGGTTCCGAGATTGCGACGCATCCGATGAATTCGCCGCGCACCATGCGTGGGAGATAGTTGCGGCGCTGTTCTTCCGTCATCACCGGCATGCCGACGAGGCCGTTACCGCGTGCCATGATGCTGGCGACGCTCATCCAGGCTTTCGAAAGCTCCTCCGCAACAATACAATACTCAAAACATCCCAAGCCTAAGCCGCCATATTCTTCCGGAATGAGAATGCCGAAATAACCCATTTCGGCCATCTTCTCCCGCAGCGCCATCGGGATGTCGCCCTTCTCCGGATCGAGCTTGTTGGCGATCGGCATCACTTCGCGCATGGCGAATTCCCGCGCGCTCTCCTGAATGAGGCGGCGTTCTTCTGTCAGGTATGTCATCTAAATCGTTCTTTCCGCACCAGATTCGTTCGCTTGAAATCCACCACCAGCGCCTTGCGCTGATTGAATCCGCGTGTGTGCCAGGTCACGATGCCGTGGCGCTCGTCGCTCTTCGAGGAGCGGCAATCCAGCACCTCGCTCGATGCGGTCAACGTGTCGCCGGGATAGACAGGCTCGTAGAAGGTCAGATCCTCGATGCCGAGGAACATGCCTCCGGCCTCGCTCAGGTCCTGGACACTCAGTCCGAACACCGTATTGAACACGAGCATCGGGCAGACCACGACATCCGGATGCCCTTCCGCGCGCGCAAACTCCGCGTTGAAGTAGCGCGGGTTGTAATGCAGCGTCAGCGTGGTGAAGATGGTGTTGTCGGCTTCGGTGATTGTGCGGCCCCAGTGATGCACGAACACGCGCCCGGGCTTGAACTCCTCGAAGGACGTGCCCTTGCGCCAGAGGATGGCCCGCTGCTTCAGCGCGGCCGGATCGGTTTGTGTTGCTGTCATGCGCCTCCTGCCTGACGCAGGAGCTGCGTCTTCATGGTGAAGCGATCGGCCGGATAAAGGCTGATCGCGATCTGATAGAGGTCGTCGGCGGGATCGAAATAGCGACGCAATACGAACAGGCCGGGGCTGCCGGCCTCGGCGTCGAGCTCCGCGGCATGCTTGTCATCGATCGCAACCGCGCTGATTTCCTGCTCGAGCCGCGTCAGCACCACGCCGAAATGCTGTTCCAGCAGGGTGAAGATGCCGGAGGTTTGCGGCGTGAGGTGCTTGCGCACATCCGAATATTTCCGAGCGACGAAGATCTCGGTCCAGCACAGCTTGATGTTGCGCGTGAGGTGCCAGCGCAGGCCGGCAAAGCGCAGCCAGCTCTCGCCCGGCTTGCAGCCGAGCAGATCGGCCAGGCCCTCGCGGACGGCGATCAGTCCTTCCGACTTGCGTTCGAGCCTCGTGTCCTGTGCCGCGTCGAACAGACGGCCGAGGGTGTCGATCTCCTGCACGAACAAAGTGGGGTCGGTCCGGCCGCAGACCACGGTGCCCGCGCCGCGCCGCCGCTTCAGCAGGCCGCGCGACTGCAATTCCCGGATCGCCTCGCGCACCGTCTGGCGGCTGACGCCGAACCGGTCGCACAGCTCGTTTTCCGGAGGGAACTTGTCCCCAGCCGCATAGCGGCCCGACATGATTTCGTCGGTCAGCGTCCGGCGAATCTGCTGGTACAGGGTCGGCGACGACATGCTCATTCTCCGCCCGAGAGGATCGGTGCTACAAATGTCCGAACATTTGTTTGCATGCGCCGGGCCTGCTTGCAACGAAATTCTGCAGAGCCGCCGGCCTCCCGCGCGGTCCTGCCCGGCACCGGCGAGGCATCCGTTAAACCACTGAAATGTTGATTGTTACTGGATCGCCTGCCGTCGCGGGGGATGACATTGAGCTTAGGATCCGCTCCTGGTCGCAATCCGACAGGTAGCGGCCGGCCGACAATGTCCGTACATTTTCGCTTGACCGGGTCGATGATCGGTGGTGGGAAGGGCCGCAGAGGAGCCGCCAAAAGCAAAGGCGGCAGGACGGCCAATGACCGAGAGCAGGGGTGGCGCGCTTGAGGGGATCCGGGTCATCGATCTGACCCAGATGCTGGCCGGGCCGTATTGCACGCAGATGCTCGCGGATCAGGGCGCGGAGGTCATCAAGATCGAGCCGCCGCAGGGTGACTCATCCCGCAACCTCGGACCGTATCGGCCCGACGACAAGGTGCGGCGGACCGGCGGCTATTTCGCCTCGGTGAACCGCAACAAGAAGAGCATCGTCATCGATCTGAAGTCGGAGGATGGCCGCGCGCTGCTACGGCGGCTCGTTCGTACCGCCGATGTGGTGGTCGAGAATTATCGCGCGCGGGTGATGGACCGCCTCGGCCTTTCATTTGAGTCGCTGCGCGAGGACAATCCGGCGCTGGTCTATGCCGCGATCCGCGGCTTCGGCGATCCGCGTACCGGCGAGAGCCCGTATGTGGACTGGCCCGCCTTCGACGTCGTCGCACAGGCGATGGGCGGCATGATGGGGATCACCGGTCCCGACGCCAAAACACCGACCAAGGTCGGTCCTGGCCTTGGCGATATCGTGCCGGGCGCCTTCGCCGCGACCGGCATCCTCGCCGCTTTGTTGCGTGCGAAGATGACCGGACGCGGCCAGTTCGTCGACATCTGCATGGTCGATGTGGTGCTCTCGATCTGCGAACGCATCGTGCATCAGCACAGCTATGCCGGCGTGGTTCCGGGCCCGGAGGGGAACCAGCATCCGATTCTCACGCCATTCGGGCTGTTCAAGGCATCCGACGGGTTCGTCAGCATCGGCGCGCCGACCGATGAATGGTGGCGCAAGATCCTCAATCTGATCGGGCGCGAGGATCTCCTCGCCGACGAGACGCTCGCGACCAATGCGTTGCGCACCAAGAATCGCGAGCGGGTCTTCGAGATCGTCGAATCGTTCACGCGCATCCGCAGCAAGAAAGAACTGCTGGAGATTTTCGGCGGCAAGATCCCGTTCGGTCCGGTCTACGACATGGCCGATATCGCGCAGGATCCGCATTTCGCGGCGCGCAACATGATTGCTGAGACGAGCGATCCCGACACGGCAGCGCCGGTCGAACTGGCCGGCGTACCGATCAAGTTCACCGAGACGCCGGGCGGGATCTGGTCAGGTCCGCCATTGCAGGGCCAGCATACCGACCAGATTCTCGCAGCAGCCGGTCTCGAGCCCTCGGAGATCGCCGACCTGCGTCAGCGCAAGATCGTTCAGTAGGAAGTGAAGACGATGCAAAGCACACGCCCCCGCCGCCCGCGCCGCGTTCAATTGTCGGTCCCGGGCTCCAGCGACAAGATGATGGCCAAGGCCGCGGCAAGCCGTGCCGATCATGTCTTTCTCGATCTCGAGGATGCGGTTGCGCCGAGCGCGAAGGAAGGCGCGCGCCAGAACATCGTCAAGGCGCTGAAGGAGCTGGACTGGACCGGCAAGACGCGTTGCGTCCGGATCAACGATCTCACCACCAGGTATGCCTACCGCGACATCATCGAGGTGGTGGAGGGCGCGGGCTCCCATCTCGACACCATCATGATGACCAAGGTGACGTCGGCATCGGACATCCAGTTTGCGGCAACGCTGCTGAGCCAGATCGAACGCACCATCGGGCTCGATCGCGAGATCGGCATCGAGGTGCTGATCGAGGAGGTCGAGGGCGTGCAGAATGTCGAAGCCATCGCCAAGGCGAGCCCGCGCGTCGAATCGCTGATCCTCGGCATGGGCGATCTCTCCGCCGCGATGGGGATCGACCTCGGGTTCGTCGGCAGCGCCGCCAATCCCTATCCCGGCGACATCTGGCATTATGCGCGGGTGCGGCTCGGCATGGCCGCGCGCGCGGCGAAGATCGACGCCATCGATGGTCCGTTCCCCAATTTCAGGGACATTGAGGGCTACCGGCGGCAGGCGATCGAGGCGCTGGCGCTCGGCTTCGTCGGCAAATGGGCGATTCATCCGGCGCAGATCGAGCCGGCCCTTGAAGTATTCTCGCCGAAGCCGGAAGAGATTGCGCAGGCGCGCAAGCTGCGCGATGCCTTTCTCGAGGCGGAAGCCAAGGGGCTCGGCGCCGCGCAGATCGACGGGCAGATGGTCGATATTGCGTCGCTGCGCATCCTGAAGAACACGCTGGACCGCGCCGAATTGTTCGGCATGTAGGACGACGCAGTAAACTGGAGCAGACCGATGCTGCAAGCCGTTAAGTCGCACGCCCAGGACGGCATTCCGAGCGCGGTGACGCGCGCGGTGGTCGACGAACTGGTAACCCGCAGGATCGAGCAATATCCGACGGACATCGTCGAACTGGCCAAGCAATGCGTGATCGATCTCCTCGCCGTCACGCTGGCGGGCACACGCGAAAGTGGATCGCAGGCGGTGGCGGCGGAGCTCCTTGACGGGCGCGGCAGCGACGGTCCGTCGACGCTGATCGGACTGGCTCAGCGCGCCTCCGCGCTCGACGCCGCGCTGATCAACGGCATGGCCGCGCACGCGCTGGACTATGATGATGTCAGCCTGCCGATGTCGGCCCATGCCAGTGTGGTCATCCTGCCGGCCTTGCTGGCGCTCGCGGAGAAGCGCAAGGCCTCGGGCCGGCAGGTGCTGGAATCCTTCGTCGCCGGATACGAGGCCGGATCGCGGATCGGCATGTATATGGCGCCGACGCATTACGACAGCGGCTTTCACGGCACCGGCACGATCGGCACTTTCGCCGCCGCTGCCGCCTGTGCGCATCTGATGCGGCTCGATGCCGACCGCACCGAACGCGCAATCGGCATTGCTTCAGCGCAGGCGGCCGGCATCCGTTCGATGTTCGGCACCGACTGCAAGCCGCTGCATGCCGGCAAGGGCGCGTTCAACGGCCTGTTCGCGGCATTGCTGGCGGCGCGCGATGTCACCTCTGCGACCGGTTCGGTCGAATGCGCCAACGGTTTCGCCGCGACGCATGCCGGGTCCCGCAATGGTGCGGAGGCCTTTGCGGAACCGGCGGGCGGTTTCTTCCTGCGGCAGAATCTCTTCAAGTATCACGCCGCCTGCTACATGACGCATGCGGCCGCAAACGCGATCAACGAGACGATGAAGGCGCATGCGCTGTCACCCGACGCAGTTGAGCGGATCGTCGTCACCGCCGACCAGTCGCTGAACAGTGTCTGCAACATTCCCAATCCGGACACCGGTCTCGGCATGAAGTTCAGTCTGCGGACGGTTGCGGCTTTGTCGATGCTCGGTCGCGATACAAGTGCCCTGTCGAGCTTTACCGACGATGCAGCCGCGGACCCCGCGATCGCGCAGGCGCGCGAGAAGGTCGAGGTGCAACTCGCCGACATCCGGCCGATCACGCGCACCGGCATCCGGCTGATCGCAAAGGGTGGCCGCGCCATCGAGGCGGAGCACGATTCCGGCAGACCCGAGACCGACCTCGGCATTCAGAAGGCGCGGCTGCAGGGCAAGTTCAAGGCGCTGGCCGGCGAGGTGCTGGGCGCGGAGCGCGCCGGGGAATTGCTCGGCGTGGTCGAGACGCTGGAGACGCTGCCGGATATCGGCGCGATGATGCGGCTTGCGGCGAAGGGGTAAGCCGATCCGTCATCCTGACGTGCGAGTGACGCCGGCCGCCTCAGGGTGACGGATCAGGCCGCGCAGCGATGTTGCTTTTCCTCTGTTCAATCGCGGTTCCGCCTGTGCTACACGCGCCGCAGGGGCTCCGGCGGACAAAGCCGGCATGACAGAACAGAGTGAGGCGTCCGTTTCCGGACAGTCTCTCCAGCGCGCATGGTTTTCACGTGACAGACGACGTTCTGCAGGATGGCTCGCCGAAGGCGCGCCGCGGCTTCTTCCGCAGGATGATGCGGGGATTAGGACGCGCCTTCTGGGCGCTGTTCCTGTTTCTGCTGGTCGTATGGGCGACGCTGGCGATCTATTATTCCAATCTCCCCTGGCCGTGGGGGCGCACGGCCCTGGCCGTGATCTTCGCCGTATTCGCCGCCTGGACGCTGCTGTTGTCGCGGCCGCGGCGGACTTACGTGTTCTTTGCCGGCTTCCTCGCCGTGGTGGCGTGGTGGATCGCCATTCCGCCCTCGCATGACCGGCCGTGGCGGCCGGAAGTCGCGGTGATGCCGCGCGCCTTCTTCGATGGCGACAAGGTGCGGATCACCAATGTGCGCGACTTCACCTATCGCAGCCGCAACGATTTCGACGTGCGCTACGTGGAGCGCACGATCGACATTTCCCATCTCACGGCGATCGATTTCTATGTCTCCTACTGGACCGAAGGTCCGGTCGGCCACACCTTCCTGAGCTTCATCTTCGACAACGCGCCGCCGCTCTCGATCTCGATCGAGACCCGCCCCGAGATCGGCGAGGGCTTCGATCCGATCGCGTCGCTGTTCAAGCAGTTCGAACTGATCTACGTGGTCGGCACCGAGCGCGACGTCGTCGGCGTGCGGACCAATCATCGCGGAGAGACGACGTATCTCTATCGTCTCAACGCGTCGCTTGCGGAAGAGCGCGAATTGCTGCGGATCTATCTCGAGCGGATCAACCAGCTCGCCGACAAGCCGGAATGGTATCACCTCCTCAGCAACAGCTGCACCATCAATATCATCCGCTATGCCAATGCCGCCGGCCGCGAGGGCCGGCTCAATATCCGGCATGTGCTGAATGGCTGGATCGACGCCTATCTCTATCTGACCGGGCGGATCGATACGTCGCTGCCATTCGTTGAATTGCGCCGGAAATCGCTGATCAACGCGAATGCGCAGGCCGCGGGCGACGGACCAAATTTCTCCGAGCGCATCCGCAAGGACGTGCCGACCGTCAAGGACTGACGTTTCGGTCAGGCCGGCGGCGCGGATTGCGATGCCTGCCCGGGCGGCGCGTCGGGATCGCCGAGCAATTCGGCGAGCCAGCGCGTTGCCGGATGCTGCGCGCAGAAGGTCAGGATCGCGATCGTGATCGGCACCCCGATGAAGGCGCCGAACAGGCCCCACATCCAGGTCCAGACGAACACCGACAGCAGCACAATGAACGGCGAGATCGCCAGCGCGCTACCGGAGACGCGCGGCTCGATATAGCTGCCGATGACGAACTGGACCACGTTGAGGCAGGCGAATACGACCAGCGCGGTTTGCCAGGACTCGAACTGGCCGAGGGCGTAGAAGGTCGGGAACACGGTCGCGATGAACGGGCCGATGAACGGGATATAGTTCAGCGCGAAGGCGATCACGCCCCATTCCGGCGCCAGCGCCAGCCCGGACAGCGCCGCGATCGCCCAGACGGTGATTCCGGTCGCGAGACTCATCCAGGTGCGGATCATCATGTATCGCCGGAAGCGCAGCGCGGTGGCGCGGCTGCCGTCGATCAGGACGCGCGCCGCATCGCTGCTCATCAGCGCGCCGATCTTGGCGCCGATCGTGCGGACCTCGAGCATGCCGAGAATCACATAGACGGCGACCACCAACCAGAAGGTGAGCGTGGTGTTGAGCCGCCCGGTGACGCTCTGCAGCGTGCCGATCAGCCAGCGCACGTTGAAATGCTCGGCCCACATGCCGTCGATGACGATGCCGTGCCCCTCCAGCCAGACCGAGGCCTGATCGTAGAGCGACTGAAATCGCGGGGCCTCGGCGATCAGCGCGCGCGCGACGCGGCTGAAGCCCCAGGCCACGGTCGAAGCGAAGGCCAGGAAAACCACAACGATCACGCACATCACGATCGCCAGCGCCAGCAGGCGCGGCATGCGCTGCTCCAGTGCGTCCTGCAAAGGCCAAGCCAGCGCAATGATGAACAGCGCGCAGGCCACCGGCGCAAACACGCTGGTCGCGAGATAAAGCGAGGCCACGATCGCGATCATGGCGAGGATACCGGCATAGGCGGCAAGCCGTGCGGTGGCGCTCTGTGAATGCATTTGGTCTGTCATGCGGCCGTCATTGGTGGCGATTGCGTGTTCGCAGCCTGCAGTTATCCGCATGCTCTGGCAATCCGAAATCGCATGATGCTGCTGTGCCTAACGCGCCAGCGCCAGAAGCTGCTGCGTGCCGCCGCCGAAGGCATAGAGCGCGAGCAGGTAATAGACAATGTAGAGATTGTAGGTCTGTCCGTTGCCGTTATAGAGACTCCGGCTGCGCTCGGCGGTGAATGCAGCCAGTGCGGCCGTTTCGCCCCAGAACCGTGTGGCGATCGATGGCGTGAGCGCCGTGCAGACGGCTTGCGCGAAGCTGTAAAGACCCGTAGATGGCGCGCGCGGATCGACGGGTCGCGAGCGGAACAGCAGCCACAACAAGCCGAACAGAGAAGCGGCGATGACGACTGCGACAGCCATCGTCGGCAGCGGATTCCAGTACGCGTAGATCAGCTCGAGCGACATGCCCTGCCAGCGGAGCGTCGCCGAGAATTGCGGGTCGATCGCCCGCGAGACGGGATCGATCAGCAGCTTCGGGAAGAACGACATCACCAGAATGCCGGCGACCAGCAGATATTGCGGGATCAGGATCGCAGCAGGCGCTTCGGCAGCGGCCGGTGCGGGACGCTTCGGCGCGCCGAGGAAGATCGCCTGGATGAAGCGCGCCATATAGAGAAAGCCGACAAAGGTGGCGAGCAGAGTCATCAGCGCCGGCATGTACCAGCCCTTTTCCATCATCGCGCTGAGCAGCAGCCATTTGCCGCCGAAGCCGGCCAGCGGCGGCAGCCCCGACATCGCGACGATGGCGATTGTCGCCAGCGCAAACGTCTGCGGCATGGCGCGCGCGAGACCGCCGAGGTCGGAGAGAAGCCGCGTGCCGGTGCGCAGGATGATCGCTGCGGCGGCGAGGAACAGGATGCCCTTCACCAGCAGGTGATTGGCGACGAGATAGAGCGCCGTCACCCAGCCGAGATGACTCATCAGCGCGATCGCGGCGACGATATAGCCGAGCTGGCTCATGCTGGAATAGGCGAGCATGCGCTTGATGTCGTCCTGGCGCACGGCGAGCAGCGCGCCAACGAGCGTGGTGAGCATCCCGATCCAGCCCAGCACATGCGCCAGCCCCAATCCGGCGTCGGACCGGATCGCGACATACGTGCCGATGAACAGCCCGAAGATCGCAACCTTGCTGATGACGGCGGACAGAAGCGAGGACACGTCGTCATCGGCCTCCGCATAGGTGTCCGGCAGCCAGATATGGACGCCGATCGCACCGGCCTTGATCAGCAAGCCGATGGCGAGAAGCACGAAGACCGGCGCGGCGTCCGGGCCGCCGGTGCGGAACGACGACAGGGAGATAGTGCCGGTAACCGCATGCATCATGGCGAATCCGGCCAGCAGGAAGAATGCGGCGGCCAGCGAGAACAGCAGATAGCGCAGCGCGTGCGGCGCGGCGGTGCGGCGCTGGACCACGAGGAAATAGGACGAGAGCGTGATCAGTTCCCAGACCACCAGGAATTCAAGGCTCGTGGCCGCACGCGGCAGCGCCGGCAGCGCCAGCAGCATCACCGTCAGCAGCGGATAGAATCCGGGGCGCGGATCGGAGCGGGCGAGGCAGCCGATCGACACCACCAGTCCTCCCGCAAGCAGGACAACGGCGTAGAGTTGCATCATTCCGGAGAGATCGCGGATGAGCCACAGCCCGCCGACCAGAACGACCGCGAGCGCGACAACGCCCTGGATGCGCGCGGGCAGGCGGTGAAGCAGCCACACCGCCAATCCTGCCGCGAGCGGCAGCGCCACCCAGAGCGCGTAGATCCCGGAAAGGCGCGCGGCGATGGCGCCGCTGACGAACAGCAACGCCACCATGCCGTAGGCCGGGATCAGGCTGGGCGGGCTTGCGGTTTCGGATTCGGCTGCGCCATGCACATGCACCGAATGGCCGAACCAGCGAAACATGTAGGCGGCTTCCAGCAGCGAGCCGAGCAGGATGACACCGATGAAGACGTATGTGTGCTCCGCAGCCAGCGTCAGGATCAGTTGCCACTTGGCGAAGAAGCCGGGGAAGGGCGGTAGCCCCGAAATCGCCAGGATGAAGATGCCGAACACGACGATGGCGGCCGGGCTTTTCGCGATGATGGTCCAGTCGCGCAGGCGCGTCCTGCCGACATGGTAGGCGAGCCAGAACAGGCCGACCTTGGCGAACAGGTGGTTGACGAACAGCCCGCCGATCACCAGCAGCATGGTGGCCTCGGTCGCGCGTCCATGCAGCAGGACAGCGGCCATGATCAGCAGCGCCATTTGCCCGATCGACGAATAGCCCAGCAGGCGCTGCGCCTTGGTTTGCCGCAATCCGATCAGGTTCGAGAACACGAAGGTGATGGCGGCGAGGATCGCAATCAGCGTCAGCTGGTTCTCGAACAGCGGCAGCAGCTTCAGCAGCGCGAAGAACACGCCCGCCGATACGCCGCCCGAAATCATCGCCGCAATATCGGGGCGCGCGGTCTCGTAGACATCGAGCCCCCAGCCATTGGCCGGGAATGGCTTCAATTCGAGCAGCAGACAGGCGAGCAGGAAGATCAGCCCCGCAACGCCGATAGGGCCGGCAATGGCGGCACGGCTCGCGATCAGATCATCGATATTGAGAAGGCCGGTCACCGCATAGAGCAACAGCGAGCCGATCAGGAAAAAGCCGGACGCCAGCACCGTCGCCATCAGGAATTTGAACGTGGCCGACAATGCCGCCGGTGTGTCGCGCAGGCTCAGCAAGCCGTAGGTCGCGATCGAGACGATCTCCAAAAACACGAAGAGATTGAACAGGTCGCGGGTCATCACCATGCCCTGGATGCCCATGACGAGCAGCAGGTAGAGCAGGACGATGCCGTATTTCTCGCGCGCAATATAAGCCGCGCCGAACAGGGCGACGAGATTGACGCTGAAGGCGAAGATCGCTTCCGGCAACCCCAGTCGCAGATTGATCGCTATGGGCGGCTTCGCGCCACCGGTCAGGATCTCGATCGGGGCGCCGCCTTGGGCAAGCGCGACCAGACCTACGCCAGAAATGACGGTCATCGCCGCGAGCGCGACCATCAGGGCGGCCGCAACCGCGTTGCTACCGACGCGATACAGCAGCGGGATCAGAAACGCGCCGCCGAGTCCGACGATGAAAATATTCAGCGGATGCAGCAGGCCCTCTACCATTTCGACTCCGTGAAGGCGTCGATCGAGAGCGTCTTCTTCGCGTCATAGAGCCGGATCGCATAGGCGAGCAGCACGGCCGTGACCGCAAGGCCGATCACGATGGCGGTGACCACCAGCGCCGACGGCACCGGATCGACTGCGCGGGTCGAGGCCTCGGCGACGGTGAGGGCGCGGTCGATGATCGGCGCGGTGCCGCCGCGGACATAGCCGATCGCGACGATCATGATGTGCGTGCCGGTGCCGATCAGCGACAGCGAGATGATGATGCGCAGGATGTTTCGGTGCGTGAGCGCGCCCCACAGTCCGATCAGCATCAGCACGAGGCCGGTGGTCAGCACGATGGTGGAGATCATGGTCGGGCTGCCCGCATGAAAAACATCAGCTTCGGAAGCGATCGAGAATGACGGCGAGTTCGCAGCCGACCTTGACCCCCAGCAGCACCGACAGCACAGGAATGGCGCCAGCGCTGAAGAACGCGCCGAACTGGCCGAGAGGCAGCACCCGGTTATCGAGAAAGCCGCCGGCAAAGATCAGCCCGGCGATGCCGACGCAAACGAACAGCACGCCGGCCAGGGATTCTGTGATGCTCAGGAAGGCTGTGTTGAGCGCCTGCGAGGGATTGGCGAGCAGCAGCAACAACACCGCCGATGCGATCACGGCGCCGCCCTGGAATCCGCCGCCGGCCGAGATATGTCCGTTCATGATGATATAGGCGGCGAAGATCGCAATCAGCGGCACCATGATCTGGGTCGCGCTTTGCACGATTTCGGAGGCGGGTGTCTTGTGCTCCGCGTCCTTGCCCCCCGCGTGTGAAGACTTTGCGTTTGAGGATTTGCCCGACGCCGTGAGCACCAATCCGACACCGGCCGCCACCATGAACAGGACCGCAACTTCGCCCAGCGTATCGAAGGCGCGGTAGGTGAGCAGGATGCCGGTGATCACGTTCGGCGCGCCGAGCTCCTGCGGCACCAGCCGCACATAGCTTTCGGCCAGCGGGCGCAACGTCTGCTGCTCGGTATAGCCGATCGCGATACTCGCCAGGATCAGCGCAAACAGGACGACGGCACCGGCCGAAAGGATGCGCTGCATCAGGCGCGGTCCCGGATTGGCGTTGTCGCCGTACGCGTGTCGGGCTTGGTCTTGCCGGCCATCGGAATGCCGATGCGGCGTGCCGCGCGCGCCAGCGCATGCGACGACACCGGATTGGTCATGAACACGAAATAGATCAGGATCACGAGCTTCAGCGTCCAGCCCGGATGATAGAAGGCGATGCCGATCAGGATCAGCGCATTGCCGAGCGTGGAGGCTTTGGTGCCGGCCTGCATGCGGGTGAAGACATCCGGCATGCGCAACATGCCGAGCCCGGCCGAGAAGTGGAAGAACGCGCCGAGCAGGATCAGGATGCTTCCGGTCAATTCGGCCATGGCTTCATTCCTTCGCGCCCGAGGTTCTGCGGATCGCATAGAGGAAGATCAGCGTGGACAGCCCCGAGCCGATCGAGGCTTCGGTCATCGCCACGTCCGGCGCCCCCAGCAGAACGTAACAGACCGCGGCGAACAGCGTCGCGAGACCACCGCTCACCGCTGCGGCGAGCACGCCTTTCAGCGTGACCGCAAGAACAGCGCTGGCAACGATGGCGGCGCAGATGAGGCAGACGAGAAGTTCGAGCATCGGACTAGAGCCCGCGTTCGAGATAGCGCGCGGTTGCAACCACCGCGAGGAAGCTCAGCACGCCGTAAACCAGCGCGACATCGAGATAGATGAAGCGGCCGGCGATATGGGCGTAGAGCGCGATCATCGAAATCGAGATGACGGTGAGAAGGTCGACCGCGGCGATCCGGTCCACGACCGTATGGCCCATAATCAGGCGCAATACCGAAAAGCCGATCGCGAAGAAGATCAGCACACCGGCCACGAGCAGGAGGGTGTCAGCCAAAGGTCTTCTCCAGGTCGCGCTCGAACGGGCCGACGATGATGCGCGTCGCTTCCTCGGGATCAGTGGTCTGCATGTCGAGCCAGTGCACGGTCATCGTATCGCCATCCAGATCGAGGACCAGTGATCCGGGCGTCAGCGCGATCGAGTTCGCGAGCGCAAGTCGTCCGACCGGCGTCTTCAGCCGCGTTTGGACCTTGATGACGCCCGGATTGATGTCGATGCGCGGCGCATAGACGTAGCGCAGCATCTTCAGGTTCGCGCGCACCATCTCGACGAAGAATACGCCGGTGTAGCGGAGGAAATGAAACAGCCGTGACGGCGTGAGCTGGATATCCGCCCAGGCCGGGAAATGCCGCACGAACACGAAGGCGAGCACGCCGGAAATGACGGCGCCGCTCAGGATCGATTCAATGGCGAGCGACGAATTGGCGGCGAACCAGATGACGGTCAGCAGCAGCCACAGCCACAAAAAGCCGCGGGGCCTTTTCGATCCGGAATGGCCTGACGTCATGAGTCAGCGACTCCCCCATTCCGCAACGCGTTGACCACACGCTGACATTAGGTGCCGCAGGGGTCAAAATCAATATTGTGATTGCTCGCCGACGCCGCTGGCGCAACCGCACGGCGGCATCTTTCCGGTTGTGACGGGGCTGATTTTCATTCACAAAACCGGCTGCGGCGAGATGCTGCAGCGAGACGTGCGTGAGGGATCTGCAGGGATTGCTGGCGATGAGTGTGAGGCGTGCGATCTGCCATGCAGCGCTGGCTGCCTTTGTATGTGCCCTCGTGCCGGCTGGCGCGTCGGCACAATCCGCAATCGCTCCGGTTCAGGGCGCGCCGATCCTGCCGCGCGAGGTGATGCCGGCGCAGGCCACCCGAAACACGCGCAACAATCTCAATACCGATGCGCAGATCTACCTGCTGCGCGGCCTGGCCAATGTGTTCTCGCGCGGGATGGATGAACTGGCGGCGAAGCTGACCGCCGATGGCTTCAGCCCGGTCCTGATCAATCATCGCGGATGGCAGAATGCCGCGGATACGATCGCGCAGAATTACCGGGCCGGCCGCACCGCGCCGATCATCCTGATCGGGCATTCGCTGGGTGCCAACAACGCTTACCGGATCGCGCGCAGGCTGAACGGCAAAGGCATCCCGGTCGCCTATCTCGCGACCTTCGATCCGACCAACAGCTTCACCGTGCCCAACAATGTCCGCTACTTCGTCAATTTCTATCAGAATAACGGCGTCGGCCGTCGTGCATCGTATGCGGCGTCGCGCACGAAGCAAAAGGTCAACCTGAATTTGACCAGCAGTCCGGGGCTGAACCACCGCAACATCGATCAGTCGCGACGGCTGCAGGACATCGTGATGGCGCGGATCCGGCAGGTCACTGCGCGGTAGAGCATTTTCCAGCGAAGTGGTTGCCGGTTCGCGTTAAGAAAACGCGTCAGCGCAAGACTTCAGCCACGTCTCAGCGCGCCGGGCCGAAGGTCCATTGCCCGTTGCGATAGACGAGGCCGGTGCCGACGAACGCGTGTTTCGGATCGTATCGCTCCCAGCGGCCGGCGACCCAGGAATACTGGCCGCGGCGGCGGTCCCACGCGAAATGTCCCGGCACATAAACCCGCGGCGCCATCGCCTGCGCGCTTTGCCGATCGGCCTGCCGCCGCCCGACCGATCGCGGCACCACATGGCGCTGCGAGGATCTGCGCTGGGCGGAGATCTCCGCGCCGCTTGTCACCGATGCGGCATTGCCGGTCACAGGCGCGCTTACGGCCAGTGCCGAGACAACGCCGAGCATGGCGAGAATTGCAGTCACAGGTCGCATGACAAGTCCAATCATGCCGGCTTCGCCGCCGGCTGGTCGCGGCGCTTTTCGGTCAGGCTAAACCAGGTCACGTAAAGCGTCGGCAGGAAGATGAGCGTGAGGATGGTGGCGACCAGCAGCCCGCCCATGATCGCGAAGGCCATCGGCCCCCAGAACACCGTCGGCGCAATCGGGATCATCCCGAGCACGGTCGAGATCGCGGTCAGCATGATCGGCCGGAAGCGCGCGCTGGAGGCGTCGATCACGGCGCTCATGATGTCCTTGCCGGCGTCGCGTTCGGCATCGATCTGACCGAGCAGGATCACCGCATTCTTGGTGATCATCCCGAGCAAAGCGAGCACGCCAAGAATGGCGACAAAGCCGAGCGGCCGGTTGAACGTCAGCAGCGCCAGCACCACGCCGATCAGGCCGAGCGGCGCCACGCTCAGCACGATGACCAGCTTCTGGAAGCTGCGGAGCTGGAAGATCAGCACCGTCAGCATGATCAGTAGCATGGCCGGGATCACCGCGAGCACCGAGGCCTGCGACTTCGCGCTTTCCTCGACGGTGCCGCCGACTGCGAGCTGATAGCCGGCCGGCAGCGATTTCGAGAAAGCCGTAATCTCCGGCGCAAGCGCGGACACGACAGTATCCGGCAACACGCCCGGCCGGAGATCGGCGTGCACGGTGAGCGTCGGCAGCCGGTCGCGCCGCCAGACCAGCGGATATTCCTGGCCGTATTCGAAGGTGGCGAACTGGCTGAGCGGCACCGTGCGTCCGCCCGGTAGCGGGACAGCCGTCGTGCGCAGCGTGTCGATCGAGACCCGCTGATCCTGCGTGGCGCGCACCACCACATCGACGAGATAGATATCGTCACGCACCTGGGTGATCGTAACGCCCGAAATCACCGTGTTGAGGATATTCGCCAGCGCCTGCGAACTCAGGCCAAGCGATCGCGCCTCATCCTGATCGATGCGGATGCGAAGCTGGCGCGCCGGCTCCATCCACTCGTAGTTGATGTTGATGGCTTGCGGGTTCTTCGCGATGAGCTCGCCGAGCTGCAGCGAGAATTCTCGCACCTTGGAGATATCGGCGCCACTGATGCGATACTGGACCGGCCAGCCGACTGGCGGCCCGAGTTCGAGCGGATAGACCCGCGCCACCACGCTCGGGAATTCCTCGGCCAGCAGCTTTTCCAGCTTGACCTTCAGGCGTTCGCGGGCCGGCACGTCCTTCGCCACCAGCACCGCCTGGGAGAAGAAATTGTTTGGCAGTTGCACGTTGAGCGGCAGATAGAAGCGGATCGCGCCGCGTCCGACATAGGTGCTCCAGCGGTCGAGATCCGGGTCGTCCTTCAGTGCGGCGTCGAAACGCTTGGCGATCTCCTCGCTGGCATAGATCGAGGCATTCTGCGGCAGGCTGAGATCGACCAGAAGCTCCGGTCGGTCCGACGACGGGAAGAATTGCCGCGGGATCAGCGGCATTGCGAGGAAAGACGCGACGAACATCCCGATCGTGAGTGCGATCGTCAGATATCGCGCGCGGATCGCGCCGGTCAGGAAAGCGCGATAGGTCCGGAACACGAAGCCGGGCTCGGAGCTCGTTTCCTTTTTTGGCGTGGAGAGAATCGCCAGCCCGAGCAATGGCGCGAACAGGACCGCGACGAACCACGACACCACGAGCGCGATGGCGACCACGGCGAACAGCGAGAATGTATATTCGCCGGCCGAACTGGCGGCGAAGCCGACCGGAACGAAGCCGGCAATCGTCACCAGGGTGCCGGCCAGCATCGCGAAGGCGTAGGTCCGGAATGCGAATGTCGCGGCCTCCTCCTTGCTGTCGCCGGCGGCCAGCCGCGTCAGCATGGCGTCGGTCGTGGTCATGGCGTCGTCGACCATGAGCGCCAGCGCAATGATCAGCGCGCCGAGCGAAATCCGCTGCATGTCGATATTGACGATCTCCATCACCGAGAACACGACCGCCAGCGTCAGCGGAATCGCGGTCGCGATCACGAGCCCCGGCCGCACGCCGAGGCTGATGAAGCTGACGAACAGGATGATGCCGACCGCTTGCCACAGCGACGTCATGAACTCGGAGATCGCGCTTTCGACCGTCACCGCCTGGTCGGCGACCAGCTTCGGCTCGACGCCGATCGGCAGGTTGGCGCTGAGGCGCGTCATGGTATTAGTCAGGTTCTTGCCCAGCGCGAGGATGTCGCCGCCGTCGCGCATCGCGATGGCAAGCCCGATGGCGGGCGTGCCATTGACGCGGAACATCGGCTGCGGCGGATCGGCATAGCCGCGCCGCACATTGGCGATGTCGGCCAGCCGCAACACCCGGCCGCCGACAACGAAATTGATGTTGCGCACGTCCTCTTCGGACTGGAAGGCACCGGACACGCGAATCTGCAGGGTCTCGGCGGCGGTCTGCACGGCGCCGGCCGGCTGCACCACGTTCTGCGCCTGCAGCGCCGCGATCAGTTGCGCTCGCTCCAGCCCGAGATTGGCGAGGTCCTTGGTAGAGAATTCGACGAAGATGCGTTCGTCCTGCGCGCCGAGGATTTCGATCTTGGAGACATCCGCGACATGCAGCAGCTCGGATCTGATGGTCTCGACATAGTCACGCAACTCGCGCTGGGTGAATCCGTCCGCGGTAAAACCGTAGATGATGCCGAAGGTGTCGCCGAAATCGTCGTTGAAGGCCGGGCCGATCACCCCGGCCGGAAGCGTGTGCCGGATGTCGCCGATGCTTTTGCGGACATCGTACCAGACGTCCGGTACCTGCTGCGCTGTCGTCGACCCTTTGAGATTGACGAAGATGGTGGTGACGCCGGCGCGGGTGAAGCTGCGCAGGAAATCGAGATGCGGAGTCTCCTGCAGCTTGCGCTCGAGCCGCTCCGTGACCTGCTTCAGCGTCTCTTCCACGGTGGCGCCCGGCCATGCCGCGGACACCACCATGGTCTTGATGATGAAGGTCGGGTCTTCCGCGCGGCCGAGCTTGAAATACGACCCGACGCCCGCCAGCACCGCGATGATCATCAGATAGATGGTGATCGAGCGGTTCTTGAGCGCCCATTCCGACAGATTGAAGCTCATGGATTGTTTCTCGGGTTCATTCCGAGCAGGCGGACCTGTTGACCCGGATGCAGCGCCTGCACGCCGGCGGTCACGATGATGTCGCCATTCTCCAGCCCGTATCCGACCGACACCTGGTTCTGGTCGAAGCGCACCACATCGACATTGCGCATCGCCACCGTGTTCTTCTTCGGATCGACGATCCAGACCGCGGCCTGGTCATTCGAGCGCGTCAGCGCGCTGGCCGGAATCTCGAACACCGACACCGCCGCCAATTCCATGCGTCCGACGACGGTCGCGCCGAGCCGCATCGCCTCCGGCGGATTGGTCAGGCCGACCTTGACCTCGAAGGTGCGGGTCACCGGATTGGCCTGGGGCGCGACCTCGCGCACGCGGCCCTCGGCCGTCACTTTGGGGTCGTCGCTCAGCGACACCGTAATCAGCGGATCGCTCGGCGCTGCCCGGATCAGTTGCGCGGGCACGTCGAACACGGCGTCGCGGCCATCCTGCCGTGCGACCCGCGCAATCATCTGGCCGATCTGCACCACTTCGCCGGCGCGCGGGCCGATGGCGGTCACCACGCCGGGCGCATCGGCCTTCAATTCGGTGAAGCCGACCAGGTCCTGCGCGGTCTTGAGCTGCGCCTCGGCGGCCTCGACCTGGGATTCCGCGGTCTGCAGCGCCTGCGTGGCCTGTTCATGAATGACCCGCGTGGTCCAGCCCTGCTTCAGCAACGTGTCCTGCCGCTCGAAGTGATTGCGCGCCTGGGTCAGTTGGCCCTCGGCGGCGGTGAGATTGGCCCGGGCGGTGCGCAAGGCGTTCTGTTCGTTCACCGAATCGAGCTGCGCGACCACCTGTCCCGGCGTCAGCCGGTCGCCGACATTGACGTCCATCTTGATCATGCGGCCGGAAATGCGGAAAGCGAGCGAGACCTCGTCCTCGGCCGCGATACGGCCGGTCAGTGTCACCGGCACGCCGGTGTCGCGGCGCTCCACTTTGAGCGCGCGCACCGGCCGGATGTCAGGCTCGGCCTTTTCCTCTTCGCGCGAGCAACCGACGAGCAAGGCGGGAAGGAGAACGATCAGCAGCGAGCCGGTGGCGGCCCTTCGCAGCGGATGGCGGGCGGTTGTTCGCAAATTCATCAGTCCCTCGAGATCGGCCGGCTGCAATTCGCATCTGTTTTGCGAGCTACCGTGGCAGGAAACTGCAACAGCGCCAATACTGCCGTTGCGGCAGCATGACGCCATTGCGATTACGCAATGATGTCGTGGCAGAATTGTACCAGAGGACGTCCCTGTCGCATGTCATGCGCCGCTTGTGAACAGGCTTTCAGGCTTGGGTCGCCTGCACGACTTTGATGCACTCCATACACGGAAGCGATGACACATCATCGAACACCGTGGCGCGCCGTCAAAACACGGTTTGGCATATCGCGAGGGCATGGGTGTTGCAATGCACCAGTCTGTTACTGCGTTGACGCAGCGTCCCCCCTGATGTCAGATGCCCTCGACTGTCTTTTTTGAATTGCTTTCAGAATAAGCCATTGCGGAGGATACGGTTATGGATGCGCGCCTCGACGAGGAGGCCGGATATGTCTCGACCGGTCATCTGCCGTCGCCGGAGCAGGTCCAAAAGCTTGTGCAGAGCGCCCATGAGCGCTTCAAGTCGAACGACGAGGGTGAGAATTCCCAGGTTTATCCGGCGCTCGCTCGCGTGCCGCGCGATCTGTTCGGCATCTGCGTGGTTGGCGTGCGTGGCAATGTCTATGCCGCCGGCGCCACCGACCACGAATTTTCCATCATGAGCGTGTCGAAGCCGTTCATCTTCGCGCTGGTCTGTCAGCAGATCGGGGCGGAAGAGGCGCGTGCGAAGCTCGGCGCCAACGCCACCGGCTATGCCTTCAATTCGGTCGCCGGCATCGAGCGCATGCCGGACGGGCGCACCAATCCGATGGTCAATGCCGGCGCCATCGCCACCACGAGTCTCGTCCCGGGCCGGACGGTGGAGGAGAAATGGGCCTTCATCCACGATGGCTTGTCGAAATTCGCCGGCCGCAAACTGCCGATGAACGACGAGGTCCTGGCCTCCGCGCGGGAGACCAATTTTCGTAACCGCAGCATCGCGCAATTTCTGCTCAGCGTGAACAGCATCTATTGCGAGCCGATGGAAGCGGTGGACCTCTACACCCGGCAATGCTCCCTGAATGTGAGCGCCAGGGATCTTGCGGTGATGGGCGCGACGCTGGCCGATGGCGGCGTCAATCCGGTCACCAAGGAGCGCGTGGTCGATCCGTCGGTGTGTCATTACGCGCTGGCGGTCATGACCACCGCGGGCCTTTACGAAACATCGGGCGACTGGCTCTACGACATCGGCCTGCCGGGCAAGAGCGGAATCGGCGGCGGCATCGTCACCGTATCGCCCGGCAAGGGCGGACTTGGCACCTTCGCGCCGCCGCTCGACAAGGCCGGTAACAGCGTCAAGGGGCAACTGGTCGCGAAATATCTGTCGCAGCGCCTGGGCATGGATCTGTTCGTCTCAAAACCTGAAGTCTGACGGCCGGCCGACCGCGTTTCGGCGCAGCATCTGCAAAAGATCGAGCCTTCGGGGAGGGCGCATCATGACGAGCGTATCGGCCACAGCACCGCATTCGGAGGTCCAGGAATCCTGGGTGCCGATGATCGCCATCGCACTCGGCCAGATGATCATGTCCTTCAACGTGGCCTCGCTGCCGGTCGCGATGGGCGGCATGGTCCAGAGCTTCAACGTGCCGCCGACAACGGTCGCGACCGGGATCGTCGCCTATTCGATGCTGGTCGCCGGTTTCGTCATGCTCGGCGCCAAGCTCACCCAGCGCTACGGCGCGATCAATGTCTTCCGGGTGGCCGTCATCGTGTTCGGCGGCGCGCAGGTGCTGATGACCTTCAGCCCGACTGCGAACATGATGATCACCGCGCAAGCGCTGAGCGGAGCGGCGGGCGCGGTCATCGTGCCGTCGCTGGTGGCGCTGATCGCCGAGAACTACAAGGGCAAGCAGCAGGCCACGGCGCTGGGCGCGCTGGGCTCGGCCCGCGCCGCTGCCGGCGTGCTGGCCTTTGTGATCGGCGGCGTTCTCGGCACCTATATCGGCTGGCGCCCGGCCTTCGGCATCCTGATCGTGGTGTCGGCGATCGTTTTCCTGCTGAGCTTCCGGCTCAAGCCGGACAAAGGCCGTCCCGAGGTGCAGATCGATTTCATCGGCGTCGTGCTGGCCGCGGCGGCGATCGTGCTGATCAGCTTCGGCTTCAACAACCTGAACCGCTGGGGCCTGACGCTGGCGACGCCCGGCGCGCCGTTCAACATCGCGGGCGCCTCGCCGGCGCCGATCTTCATCCTGGTCGGCATCATGCTTGGCTATGTGTTCCTGCGATGGACACATCGGGCGCAGCAGGCCGGCAAGACGCCGCTGCTGGCGCTGGAGGTGCTGGATTCGCCGAAGGAGCGGGCCGCGGTCTATTGCATGTTCGCGGTGGTCGCGCTCGAGGCGATGCTGAACTTCTCGGTGCCGCTCTATATCCAGATCGTGCAGGGCCGCTCGCCGATCGCGACCGCGATCGCGATGATGCCGTTCAACCTGACGGTGTTCTTCGCCGCGATGCTGATCGTGCGCTTCTACGACCGCTTCACGCCGCGCCAGATCGGCCGATACGGCTTCATTCTCTGCACTGCCGCGCTCCTGTGGCTCGCTTATGTGGTGCGCAACGACTGGAGCGCGGGGCCGGTGCTGATCGGCCTTGTGCTGTTCGGGATCGGGCAGGGCGCGCTGGTGACGCTGTTGTTCAACGTGCTGGTAACGGCGTCTCCCAAGGAATTGGCGGGCGACGTCGGCTCGCTGCGCGGCACCACCAACAATCTGGCGGCCGCGGTCGGCACGGCGGTGGCCGGCGCGCTGCTGGTCGGTCTCTTGAGCGCCATCATGCTGGCGGCGATCAACGCCGCGCCGAAGCTGACGCCGGAATTGCAGGCGCAGGTCAATCTCGACAGCATCAACTTCGTCAGCAACGACCGTCTGCAGGAGACGCTGTCGAAAACCTCCGCCTCGCCGGCGCAGGTGGCGGAAGCGGTGCGGGTCAACACCGAGTCGCGATTGCGCGCGCTGAAATTCGGGCTGCTGCTGATGGCGGCGCTCGCCTTCATCGCCATCATTCCGGCCGGCTCATTGCCGGGCTATCAGCCGGGCGAAATCCCGGAGCCGGATGAGGTGCCGGCCCGCAAGACGTGACGGCGTCAGGATCCCGGACGTGAGGATGCACTGATGCGGCGTCACGCGCGCCGCATCAGAACGAGCCGAACACCGTCCCCAGCACGATGACCGCTGCGAGCGCGATCAGCGCGCCGACCACGGCGGCCATCACGATATCCAGATAGCTCTCGCGGTGGGTGCAGCCGCAGACCGCCAGCAGCGTCACCACCGCGCCGTTATGCGGCAGCGAATCGAGCGTACCGGCGCCGATCACCGCCACCCGGTGCATCAGCTCTGGATTGATGCCGGTCTCGGCGGCAAGCTTCATGTAGCTCGGCCCGAGCGCGTCGAGCGCAATCGTCAGGCCGCCCGAAGCCGAGCCGGTGAGCGCGGCGAGAATATTGGTCGCGACCGCCAGCGACACCAGCGGCCCGCCGTCGATCGACAGCACCCAGTCGCGCACCAATGCAAAGGCCGGCAGCGACGCCACCACCGCGCCGAACCCGACCAGGCTCGCGACCGAGACGATCGGCAGCACCGAAGCGTTCGCGCCCGCGGTCATGGTGGCACGCAACGCCGGCACGCTGCGGAAATTGATCGCGATCACGGTGACGATGGCGGCCAGCAGCGCCACGATCACCGACCACAACCCGCCGACCGCGGACAAGGTGGTCGCGCCCCATTGCGGCTCGGCGAGGAACGCAACGTTCATCCGCGGCATGATGAAAAACGACATCGCCAGGTTGACCACGATCACCACGATCAGCGGCAGCGCCGCCAACGCGATCGGCGGTCCGCTTGGCGCTTCGGTGCTGCGATGGACCTCGGCCGGATCGAATTCGCGCGCGGTCGAGGCGCGCTCCCGGATCAGCGGGTCGTCCGCCGCCTTGTCGGCCGCGTCGCTGGCAATCGGGCCGAAGCCCTCGCCGGCGGCGCGCGCCTTGGCTTCCGCGCGCTGCAGCCACCACAGGCCGAAGCCCAGCATGATCAGCGAGGCGAGGATGCCGAGGCCCGGCGCCGCGAACGGCGTGGTGCCGAAGAACGGCATCGGGATCGCGTTCTGGATCGCCGGCGTGCCCGGCATCGCCGACATGGTGAAGGTCGAGGTGCCGAGCGCGATCGCCGCCGGCATCAGCCGGCGCGGCACGCCGGCCTGGCTGAACAGCGCCATGCCCATCGGCGCGATCACGAAAAACGCCACGAACAGGCTGACGCCGCCATAGGTGACGATCGCGCCCGCCAGCACCACCGCGAGGATCGCGCGCTGCGCGCCGAGCTTGGTCACCATGTAATTGGCGATCGAGGTGACCGAGCCGGAATCCTCCATCAGCTTGCCGAACAGTGCGCCCAGCAAAAACAGCGGGAAGAACTGCGCGATGAAATCGGCGGCATTGGACATGAAGATCTGCGTCCAGCTCGCCAGCAACGGATAGCCGGCGAAGGCCGCCGCGATCAGGCCGGCAATCGGCGCGAGGATGAGGATGCTCGATCCGCGATAGGCGAAGAAGATCAGGCCCGCGAGGCCGACCAGAATGCCGAGAAGACCCATAACCTAGCGCGTCCCCACTTACTGCATCTCCGTCAGCAACCGGTCGATGTCGAGCGTCGACGTCTTGCCGATATCGTCCGCATGCGCGGCCAGGAATTCCTCGCCGGCGATGCGGCCTTCCTCGCGCAGCATGCTGACGAATTCCCATTCGGCATTCAGCTTGGACGATGCGCCGAGCTTGTCCATGATGCGGTTGCGGACCATGTGCATGCGCATCCGCCCCCAGGCCGCGCCTTCGCCGGTGTCGATATTGGCGACCCGGCGCAACAGCGCCATCATCTTCAATTCCTTGATCAGCACCGCGTTGAACGAGACTTCGTTGAGGCGGTTGAGAATGTCATGCGCGGTCTTCGGGGTGCCGGGCCGCTCCACCGGATTGATCGGAATCAGGATGGTGTCGTCGGAGACGAGCTCGTTGACCAGCGGCGCCATCGTCGGATTGCCGGAATAGCCGCCGTCCCAATAGGCCTCGCCGTCGATCTCCACCGCCTGGAACAGCGTCGGCAGGCAGGCCGACGCCATCAGCACCTCCGGCGTGATGTCGGCGTTGCGGAAGATGCGCGGGCGTCCGGTGCGCACATTGGTGGCGGTGATGAACACCTTGATCGGCGACTGGCGCAGCCGCTCGAAATCGATCTGCTCGGCGAGGATCGGCGCCAGCGCGTTGAAGCCGCTCGGGTTCAGGTCATAGGGCGAATACAGTCGCGACATCATGTCCATGAACACGAACAGCGGCGAATGATCGAGCGACCAGCGGCCCAGCAACCGGTCCACCGGCCCGCGCTGGAACGGGCTGAAGCGCGCGGCCTCGGACACCTTGCGCCAGTAATTGTCGAGCGCCTTGCGCGCGCCCTCCGCGCCGCCGGCGGCAAAGCCATCGGCCAGCAAGGCGGCGTTCATCGCACCGGCAGATGTGCCCGACACGCCTTCGATCTTCAGCCATGGCTCTTCCAGCAGCCGGTCGAGCACGCCCCAGGCGAAGGCGCCGTGCGAGCCGCCGCCCTGCAAGGCGAGGTCGACCAGCACCTCTGCGCGGGCCGGGCGCGCCGCGTCACTGGCGTTGTCTGCGGGAGTGTCGGTGGCGGGAGTGTCGGTCATGATCGGGCACGCATCCTGAAAATCTTATCGCATCCGGCTCTTGACGCTTTTGAGACCGGTCAAAGGTACGTTGGCACCCGTCGCGTCACGCGGACGGACAGGGCCTGAATGTGGTTCGGTGAACTTGCAAGGATTGAGCCGGGGCCCGATCCGCCCGCAGATGAATGTGCGGGCGGCAAAGCCTTAGCGCTGGTTATTGCAGTGCGATAGTCACGATCGGGTGTGCTACGACTGAGTGTGCTTCTATTTCGACCAGACGGCCGCGCGGTTATCGTAACGCAATGAGCATAGCCAAGTTTGCAATAACTTAGGCCTCATCCGCAGCGCGTTTTGCGATCGGTCGTCGTCTCGCCCGTCTTGTCTTCGAGTTCTCGGCGATTGCGCGCCGCTACCAACGGTTTTTCAGGCGCAGCCTTGGGGCGCTGAGCGGGGAGACGCAGACTTGAGCAAAGCGAGCCGAATGCTAGCATGAGCTGCAAACATGTTTCCTCCGGTGAGCGCAGCCTCAATGATGCGCGCCGCCGCCACCCTACCCGATGGCGTTGCCGGCATCTCGAGAATGCACTCAGCCGCGTCTCGAAGTGTGCAGAGTACCCTGCCATCCGGCAGGGCGATTGGGCTGATCAATTGACGCGACCAATCCGCAGGCATTTGTGCGCTCCTCGTTAGCGCTGTAGCAAGCTTCAACGGGCCTCAACGTTCCGTTCGACAAGGACGCTATCCCGGGTCGCCCAGCTAGGTCTCCTCCAATTCCGGCCCGTTCCTCCTCATCGGAAGAGATCTACGAACTCGCCCCGATGTATTCATCCGGCGTTCATTTTCCGGGCTTCGTTGCGCGTGTACGCGCAGCCTGTGCGGTTCTCTCGGAACGTTGGCGCCGTTCACCGGGTTTCTGGTGGGTTGAAACCCAGCCAAAAGGAGACTCGAGCATGATCAAAAGTTCCGTTCTGATTTGTCTTACCGCCTTTGCACTCGCGGCATCCCCCATCGCCAGCGCCCAAACCGTTGGAGTTGGCGTGGGCCCGGTTGGCGTCGGCATCTCGTTCTCGCCCGAACAGCGCACCGTGGTACGAGAATATGTACAAAGGCAGCGGCCGGTAGAATTCCGCGAGCGCGTGACGGTTGGCGCAACGCTGCCGACGGACGTTGAGATCCACGAAGTGCCGGCGGCTTGGGGGCCTTCGGTTTCAAACTACCGTTACGTCTATTCCGGAAACAACGTTTACTTCGTTGAGCCGGGTTCGCGCCGCGTCGTACACGTTCTCGATTAGCTTAAAGAGCATCGACTGACTTTAAGAGTCGTCGCGCGTAACAAGCGCGGCGACTCTTTTTGATTTGGATCGGCACGGGCCGACGGTGTCCGACGCCGAGTCGCATCCGCGTTTCGATTTCTGGAGCTCGCGACCGTACTTCAACGGGACTACTTTTTTGGCGCCGTCATAGTGTCGGCGTCGCTGCCATGCCGCCGCAACCGGGCGGCCTCCCGCTCCGCGCAAATGTCATCCCAGACCATTGCAGACCATCGCAGATGCTCGGGCCGGAAAGCGCCGGAGCAAGTCGCGATCAAAATGATCGGCCGGTCATCGCGGCCGGTCCGGGATATGTCCGCTGACCTGAACAGCCCGCGCCGGGAAATCGACGCGGGCGGTGAGTGATGCCTAGTTCGGCTTGACGTTGCCGGCCTTGACGATTTCGCCCCAGCGCTTGACCTCGGAGCCGACAAAGGCGGTGAATTCGGCCGGCGTGGTGGCGCCGACCAGGAAGCCCTGCGCGGCGAAGAAGTCCTTCACGTCCTTGCTTTCCATCACCGCGCGCACCTCCTTGCTCAGCCGCTCGACCACGGCCGGCGGCGTGCCGGCGGGTGCGAACAGGCCCTGCCAGGACAGCACCTCGAAGCCCGGCAGTCCGGCTTCGGCCATGGTGGGCACGTCCGGCAGCAGCGGGTTGCGATCCTTCGAGGTGACGGCGAGCGCGTTGCTCTTGCCGGCGCGGATCTGCGGCAGAACAACCAGAAGGTCGCCGAACATGCTCTTGATCTGCCCGCTCAACAGGTCGGTCAGCGCGCCGGCCGATCCCTTATAGGGCACATGGATGAGCTTGGTGCCGGCCTGCAGGTCGAAGGTCACGCCGGTGAGATGCATCGAGGTGCCGTTGCCGGGCGTGCCGTAGGTCAGCGTGTCCGGCTCCTTCTTGGCCAGCGCGATGAAGTCCTGCAGCGTCTTGGCCGGGACCTCGGGGTTCACCACCAGCACCAGCGGCGCCGAAACGAGCAGCGAGATCGGCGCGAAGTCGCGCAGCGGCTGGTAGCCGAGATTGGGATAGAGGCTCGGCGCGACGCCGTGCGATCCGGTGACGCCCATCAGCAGGGTGTAGCCGTCGGGGGCCGATTTCGCGACGAATTCCGAGCCGATGGTGCCGCCGGCGCCGCCGCGATTTTCCACGATCACGGTCTGGCCGAGGCGTTCGCGCAGCCCTTCCGCCAGCCGGCGCGCGAGTACGTCGGTGCTCCCCCCCGGCGGGAACGGCACCACTAGCCGGATATTCTGCGACGGCCAGGATTGCGCCTGCGCGGGTCCTGAGATCGCCAGCGCCAAGCCGATCAAACCGGCTCCCAATGCGTCGCGACGGGTCAGCATGTGTCTTACTCCTGGTTCGGGATCGGTGAGGGCGCGGTGGGCGATGAGATAGCGCGCCAACCGCCGCCGCCCGCCGTTTCGATGATGAGCCGGTCGCCGGCATTCCAGACAAAGCGGGCCTTGGAGGCAAGCGTTTCGACAGTACCATTATGACGCTCGATGAAGGCTGCGGACGGCGCGCCATCGCCGCCGCCCTGGGCGCCGGAGGCGCCGCGATGATGCCGCTCGCCGCGATAGGACACCGTCGCAGAGCCTTCCAGCAGCCGGTAGACGCGGCGCACGCCATCGCCGCCGGGATGCAGTCCCGCGCCGCCCGATCCGCGCCGTCGCATCGTGGTCTCGACCCGGATTGGCGCAGCGATCTCCAGCATTTCCACCGGCACATTGCGGGCATTGCTCACATCGGTGGAGATGCCGGCGACGCCCGCTCCCGCCGGTCCGGCGCCGGAGCCGCTGGCGATGATCTCGGTGAAGAACCAGTTGCGGCCGGCATCGTCCTGGCCTCCGGCGGAGAGCACCACGGCCACGCCGCCATTGGAGGCCACGGCGTCTTCCGGTTCGCCGAGCCGCGAGAGCGCAGAGAGCATGGCGTTGCAGGCGAGTTTCACAGTCGCTGTGCGTGCATTGACCGCGGCGGGGAAGCGCGGATTGACCACGCTGCCGTCGGGCAGTTTGAGCGTGACCGGCGCCAGCATGCCGTGATTGGCCGGTGCATCCGGCGCCAGATGCCGCAGCACCGCGAAGGTTGCGGCGAGCAGCCCGGACGGCGCGGCATTGACCGGACCCTGGGTTTGCGGCGCGGAGCCCTCGAAATCGATCTCCAGATGGGGTTTAAGGGCGCCGCCGCTCTTGCGAAGGGTCACGCGCAGCGGGACGGGCGTGTCGCTCAGTCCGTCGCCGTCGAGTGCATCCTCGGCGATCGCGACGCCGTCATGCAGGCCGCCGAGCGCATCTTGCGTCATCTGGCGGGCATGGTCGATCAGCGCGTCGCTCGCCTCGGCAAAAGCCGTTGCGCCCATGGATTGAACCAACCCGCCGACTTCCCGGGCGCCGAGCGAAACCGCGGCCCATTGCGCTCCAAGGTCGCCGTTCAGCAGGTCTGGGGCGCGGCTGTTGGCAGCCAGAATGGCAGCGATTCCAGCATCTTCCGTGCCGGCGCGGCGCCACTGCACCGGCGGGATCCGCAAGCCTTCCTGGAAGATGTCGCGGGCATCGGGCGGGACCGAGCCGGCCGCCAGTCCGCCGACATCCTGGTGATGCAGAATGGTCGCCGCCAGCGCCACGGTCCGGCCATCGGCGCGCACCGGGCGCACGATAATAATGTCGGGCAGGTGGGTGCCGCCGGACCACGGATCGTTTTGCAGAAAGCCGTCGCCGTCCCGCATAGCCTCTGCAGGAAAACGATCGAGAATGCCGCGCACCGCCGGGATCATGCCGCCGAGCAGCAAGGGCAGCGAACTCGCCTGCGCCAGCACGCGACCGTCCGGCAGGAACAAGGCCGCCGCGCAGTCCATGCCCTCGCGCGCCACCACCGAACATGCCGCGCGCAACAGCGAATCCTGCATGCGATCGGCCAGGCCCTCCAGCGCTATCCGGAAGATTTCGTGCGCCGCGGCCTCGCGCAGCGTTTCACGTGCGGTGGTCATGCCTGTCCCCCCGCCGTGAGCCGCAGAGTTCCGTCCGACGCAACTTCGCAACTCCATCCCGGCGGCAGCCAGATCGTGGTGTCGATGGCGTCGATCAGGGCCGGACCGTTGAGGAGTGTGGCGGCCGAGAGGAAGGCGCGGGAAAAGACCGGACAGCGTAACGGCGGCTCCGTCGCGACAACCCGGTGCTGAATCGGATCGGCCGGGATGCCGGCATGGTCGGCACGGGTCATCGTTGCGGAGTCGTCGATGGCCGACGTTGCGATGCTGCGCAGCGCCAGAATACGCCGTCTGGTCTCGAAGGCATGGCCGCGCACACGCTCATGCAGAGCATCGAAGCGTGCCGCCAGCGCCGCCGCATCGTCCGTATCCGGCGCGAACGGAATTGCGAGTGAATGGCCCTGGCCGTGATAGCTGATCTCCAGTTCGTGCCGGACCGTTACGCAGCTCGTGCTGTGGGACCATGCCGTCACCGTCTTGAGCAATTCTGCGCAATTGTCCGCTGCCAGCTTTGCAAGGCCGACAACTGCCTCGTTCGTCAGCGGCATCTCCACCGGCCGCTCGGTCTGCTCGCAAAATCCAACCTGCATGAGTCCCGTTGCCGCCAGAACGCCCGCGGCCGGCGGCACGATCACTTTGCGGCATCCAATGCGGTCGGCGATTTCGGCCGCGTGCAGGGCGCCGCCGCCTCCGGCTGCGACCAGCATCGCACTTCGTGGATCGACCCCGCGCGAAAACGCCTTGCGGCGAACGGCTTCAACGATCAGGGCTTCGGCCACCTTGACCGCGCCGAAGGCAGCCGCGGCGACGTCGTCTGCATCAATTCCGAACGCAGACATCAATGCCAGCATCGCGGCGCTGCGATCGAGCGCGAGTTCGGCGCCAAGACGTTCGGGGAGGAGCCCGGCCATCAAGGCGGCGTCAGTGAGCGTGGGTAAAGTGCCGCCGCGGCCGAAACATGCGGGTCCGGGATTGCTTCCGGCCGAATGCGGCCCAACGCGAAGCAATCCGCCCACCATCCTGAGGATCGAGCCGCCGCCGATCGCGACCGAAGCGATATCGGCGGACGGAACGCGAATATCGAGTTCGCCGAGTGTGAGCGTGCTGGATGTGAGCACTTCGCCATCTGCAATCAGACAGATATCCGTACTGGTGCCCCCGACATCAATGCCGATGGCCGTGGTCGCGAAGTGGCGCGCCGCTGCATCGCGGACGGCGTTTGCGGCGGCGGCGGGGCCCGACATTGCGAGTGTCAACGGAGCGGCAACGCAACTGGACGATGGCGCAAGACCGCCCACCGAACGCATGATCCACGGAGCCGGCAGGCTCTGTGATCGGAGCGATCTTTCAAGGCGTCGGAGATAGTCCGATACCGAGGGACGGACATAGGCGTCGAGGACCGTGGTGAGCGTGCGCTCGAACTCGCGCAACCGTGGATCGACCTCGTGTGACAACGAGAGATGAAGCTCCGGCCATCGCGCGCGAAGCGCAGAAGCGACCGCGCATTCGTGAACCGGATTGAGCGGCGCAAACAGGAGACACACCGCGACGGCCGGTGGCGCTTGATGTGGACCGTGGATTGCGGCGATCTGGTCGAGCGTGTTCTCAAGTGCGGACGCGTCGAGTGCCCTCACCACGTTGCCGTGTGCGTCGACGCGCTCCGACAGCTCGAACCGATGATCGTCCGGGCAGATATGCGCAGGGACCGGCGGCTGCGGAAACGAGTTCCGAAGATCGCGGCGGTTCTGCCGCCCGAGCGTCAGCACATCGACGAAGCCGGAGGTGGTGATCAGCACGACCGGCGGCTCGCGCAATTCGAGCAGCGCGTTGGTGGCGATCGTGGTGCCGTGACGCAAGTGGACGACGTCGCTGTGGTCGATCGCTTCCTTCTGCAAAAAACTCAAAACCGCTGCCGAGATGGCGTCAGCGGTATCCGAGCCGCTTCGCAAATGCTTGCCTGTGCGCCAGCGACCACCCGCAAGCGGGCGCGCAACGATATCGACGAAGGTGCCGCCGACATCGATCGCGATGTCCCATCCTGTGGACGCCTCGCCCGGTGAGGGATCGTCCGCGTGTGACATCAAGGGATGGGGCATCAGGTGCATTACCGGGCAGAGTCGAAACGATCAGCAGCGAATGGTGTCAGATCGATTTCGGGTGTCCGGCCGGCGACGAGGTTGGCAATCTCGCGGCCCGTGGTCGGTGCGCCGCACATGCCGATATGGCCATGGCCGAACGCGAACCACGCGTTCTGCAGGCCGGGAACGCGATCGATCACTGGCAGACTGTCCGGCAAGCAGGGACGGTGGCCCATCCAATGACTGGTGTCGCTTACGTCGAGATGCGGAAACATCTCGCGACCCCTGTCGAGCAGGGCGTCGGCGCGCGCGTAATTCGGCGGCGCCTTCAAGCCAGCAAATTCAACCGAGCCCGCGAGCCGCAGTCCCATGCGCATCGGGTTGACCATCATGTTATACTCGACTGCCATGACGGTGTGCCGAAGCTTCAGATTGTTGCTACGCACGGTGACATGATAGCCGCGCTGTGTTTCCAGCGGAATCTGCGCGCCAAGCTGCGCCGCGAGCGCGCGCGACCATGCGCCTCCTGCGATCACCACGCCGTCGCAATCGACCGTTTCCCCGTCCTCGAGGGTAATGCCGGTGAGGCGATCGCGGCTGCGCTGCAGTTCAGTCACGCGCTGACGCTTCACGCTCGCGCCGTCCTTGACGCATTGCGCGAACAGCGCCTTGGTCAGCGCCTCGGGATCGAGGGTCGAACCATTCTGCGGCGCCAGGATGCCGAAGCGGAAGCGTCCCTTCAGGTCCGGCTCAAGTTCTTCCAACTCGTCCTGAGCCACATCCTGCAGCTCGACACCGAGTTTCCTGCGAAGGTCCATGCCCCATTGCCACTGGCGGGCGATGTCCTTGCTCGAATAGACGTAGAGACAGCCGCTGTGGCGAACGAGCCCGGTGGCATTTGCGCGCTGCAGCAAGGGTTCGTAGCATTCGAAGATCGGCGCCAGCAGGCCGCGCAAAGCGGTCGCAATCCGCGTCACCTCCGCCGGGCTTGTGTGACGCATGAAGCGGATGAGCCACGGAGTCACGAGGGGTGCATATGACCATTTGATGGTGAGCGGCCCGAGCGGATCGAGCAACCAGCCGGGGACCTTCTTCCACATCCCTGGCATGCCGACTGGCAGGCAGGCAGATGGTGACAGCGACCCAGCATTGCCGAACGAGGTGGCTTCGCCCGGCTCGATCGGGTCGATGAAGGTGATCCGGTGCCCGTCACGCTGCAGGAATGCGCCGCACGCGGTACCGACGATACCATTTCCGATGACTGCGAGATGCATGGCTCGCTGGTTAGCAGAACACCGGCCGCGTTGCAGCATTTGTGGCTGCAATGCGACGGTGAAATTGTCGTCACGCGTTGCCCCGCCGAACGCCAGTGCCAACAGGTCTAAGCTTTGCCGCGGATAGACATCGCCGCGAGACAGATGACGCGATCCAGTTTTGGCTATTCTTCGATTATTCCTTGCGATCAAAAACTTTCTATCCCGCCCCATCACTCTTTTGATCGAGTCAAAACTGGCTATACTTGCCACAGCGTGTCCGTAAGCCGCGCGACATAAAAATTGGAGGAGTTGATGCCTCGACTGACCATCAATGGGCAGACGCATAATATCGATGTCGACCCAACGACCCCGCTGTTGTGGGTCATCCGCGAAAATGTAGGCCTGAACGGCACGAAATACGGTTGCGGCATCGCACAATGCGGCGCTTGTACGGTCCAGATCGAAGGCATGGGCGCGGTGCGGTCCTGCAGCCTTCAGGTCGGAGATGCCGAAGGCAAGTCCATCACCACGATCGAAGGCCTGGCCAAGAATGATGCGCTGCACAAAGTGCAGCAAGCTTGGCTCGACCACGATGTGCCGCAATGCGGCTATTGCCAGTCCGGTCAGATCATGGCCGCGGTGGAACTGCTCAAGAACAATCCGAAGCCGACCGACGAAGATATCGATCGCGAGATGACCAATATCTGCCGGTGCGGCACCTTCCAGCAGATCCGTGCGGCGATCCATGCCGCGGCGAAGGCATGAGGGAGGTCCGCATGAACATGGTCCCGAAAATGAATCGCCGCGCCTTCGTCATCGGAACGGCCGCCGCCGGCGGCATGGCGCTCGGCTTCGATCTGCCGTTCGGCCGCGCCGCGCTGGCCCAGGCCGGACCGGCGCAGGGCTTTGGCGAAAACCTGACGCCAAACGAACTCGGCATCTGGGTTGCGATCAAGCCCGACGACACGGTCGCGATCCGCGTCGTGCGTGCCGAAATGGGGCAGGGTTCGCAGACCGGCCTGGCGCAGCTGATCGCCGAGGAACTGGACGCGGACTGGTCTAAGGTCACGACCGAATACCCGACGCCCATGGACAACGTGAAGCGCAAGCGCGCCTGGGGCAATTTCAACTCCAGTGGCAGCCGCGCGATCCGTGAGTCACATCAATATGTGCGTGAGGGCGGTGCGGCCGCCCGCATGATGCTGGTGCAGGCGGCGGCCAATGAGTGGAAGGTGCCGGTTGCAGAATGCAGCGCGGCCAATTCGGTCGTGACGCATGGTCCGTCGGGCCGCAAGCTCAGCTATGGCAAGCTGGTTGAGGCCGCGGCCAAGCTGCCGGTGCCGGAAAAGCCGGCACTGAAAGATCCGAAAGACTGGAAGATCGCCGGCAAGCCGCTGAAGCGGCTCGATACGCGCGACAAGGTCGACGGCAAGATGGTGTATTCGATCGACTTTACCATGCCGGGCATGCTGAACGCCGCGATCAAGGATTGCCCTGTCTTCGGCGGCAAGGTGAAAAGCTTCGACGCGTCCAAAGTCGCCGGCATGAAGGGCGTCAAGAAGGTCGTGCAGGTCGACGACAAGGCGGTCGCGGTGGTTGCCGATACCTGGTGGCAGGCCAAGACTGCACTCGAGGCGCTTCCGATCGAATGGGACAAGGGCCCCAATGCCAATGTCTCATCTGAATCGATCGCCAAGTGGCTGGAAGAGGGCCTGACCGCCGATACGAAGTTCGTCGGCAACAAGGCGGGCGACGTCCAGGCCGCGCTCGGTGGTGAAGCGAAGAAGATCGAGGCAGTGTACTCCTATCCGTACCAGAACCACGTTTGCCTCGAGCCGATGAACGCCACGGTGCTCTACACGCCGGAGAAGTGCGAGGTGTGGACCTCGTCGCAGAATGGTGAGGCGGCGCTGGCGGCCACCATCGCGGCCTCGGGTCTGCCGGCCGACAAGTGCGTGGTGCATCGGCTGATGCTCGGCACCGGCTTCGGCCGGCGCACGCGCAGCGAATACGTCACGGAGGCGATCAACATCGCCAAGCAGATGCCGGGCGTGCCGATCAAGATGATCAAGTCCCGCGAAGAGGACATGACCAACGGCGTCTATCACCCGGTGACGCAGTGCAAGCTCACCGGTGCGCTGGATAAGGACAACAACCTGGTCGGTCTGCATATGCGGCTTTCTGGCCAGTCGATCCTGGCCTATGCCCGTCCGGAGGCGATGCAGGGTGGGTCCGACCCGATCGCGTTCCAGGGGCTGAATGCCGGCGGCGCGGAAGGGCAGTTCGGCTATGACATTCCGAACGTGCTGATCGACTATTCGATGCGTAATCCGCATGTTCCACCGTGGTTCTGGCGCGGCGTGAACAACAACCAGAATGCGATCTATCTCGAATGCTTCATCGATGAGCTGGCGCATGCGGCCGGGCAGGATCCGCTCGCTTTCCGCCGCAAGATGATGAGCAAGCATCCGAAGCATCTGGCGGTTCTGAATGCGGTCGCGGAGAAGGTCGGCTGGGACAAGCCGGCGCCAGCCGGCATCTTCCGCGGCATCTGCCAGCATATGGGCTATGGCAGCTATGTCGCGGCGGCGGCCGAAGTATCGGTGAAGGACAACAACATCAAGATGCACCGCATCGTCGCGGCGACCAATCCGGGGCACGCGGTCAATCCGGCGCAGATCGAGCGGCAGATCGCCGGTTCGTTCGTGTACGGGTTGTCGGCCTTGTTCCACGGCGGCATCACCATCAAGGACGGTGCTGTGGTCGAGACCAACTTCGACACCTATGGCTCGATCCGCATGGCCGAGATGCCGCATGTCGAGTCGATCATCATCCCGACCAACGATTTCTGGGGTGGTGTCGGCGAACCGACGATTTTCGTGGCGGCACCCGCGGTGCTCAACGCGATCTTCGCGGCGACAGGCAACCGTTATCGGTCGTTCCCGCTGAAGAACCATAATCTGCAGATATCGTGATCCGAGTCGACCGTAGATATGTGATCAAGGCAGCCGCGGCTGGTGCCGCGGCTGCCGCGTTTCCGAAGCCCCTGATCGCGCAGGGCAGCGCGCGTGTGGTAATCGTGGGCGGAGGGTTCGCCGGCGTCAATTGCGCGCGGGCTCTGCGCAAGGTCAGACCGAATGTTACTATCACACTGGTAGAGACCAATCCGGTTTACACCGCGCCACCGCACAGCAATGCCGTGCTGGGTGGCCTGACCAGCATCCGGAGCCAGCAATTCGGCTACGATAGCGTCAAGGCGCTGGGTATCGATGTCGTGCTGTCGGCCCTGACGGGGGTCGACCATGCCAAACGGACCGTGACGCTCGCAGACGGCCAGACCCTGCCGTTCGATCGCCTCGTGGTGTCTCCCGGTATCGCGTTTCAGGACGATGTCCTCGACGGATATGATCGGGCGGCTATGGCCAAGATGCCGCCGGCTTTCACCAGCGGCGGCGAGATCGAGGTGCTGCGCCGGCAGCTTGAAGCGCTAGATGACGGCAAGGCGGTTATCATCACCGTGCCGGTCAACCCCGCACGCTGCCCGCCGGCACCTTACGAGCGCGCGAGCCTCATCGCTCATTATCTGAAGACGGCAAAACCGCGATCGAAGGTTATCGTTCTGGACGCGAAGGACAGCTTCACCATGCAGAAGCTGTTCGAGGCCGCGTGGCAGGAGCTCTATCCCGGCCTGATCGAGTGGGTCGGTTTGTCGGACGGCGGTGCGCCGAAGGCCGTGGACGTCGCCACCATGACGGTGATGACGGACTTCGACAAATACACCGGCGGGGTGGTGAATATCATCCCGCCGCAGACGGCCGGAAAAGCGGCCGGGCTCGCCGGCGTTGCCGACCGGACCGGCTGGTGCCCGGTCGATCCTTTGACCTTCGAGTCGAAGCTGCAAAGGAATGTGCATGTGATCGGGGATGCGGCCATTGCCGGAGCGATGCCGCGCTCGGCGTCGGCCGCCCAATCCCAAGGGGCGATATGTGCGGCGGCTATCTCCGTCCTGCTTGCCGACCGGCAACCGGCGACGCCAACGTTGAGAAGTTCCTGCTTCAGCTTGGTCGCGCCGGATTACGCGATTTCGCAACGCGGGACTTATCGCCCGGACGACAGTCAATATGTCGAGGCCGAGCCTGTGGTCGTCAGTTCCACCGGCGCCTCTCGCGCAGTGCGGGCCGAAGAAGCGAAGGAGGCAAACAACTGGTTCCATCGCATCACCAGCGAGACCTTCGGATGAAGCGGCGCAGCTTCCTTGGTTTTGCCGTCGTTGCGGTAATGTCCGGCTCCACGCTTGCGCAGGAGACGCTGGTTTCTTTCAAGGTGATCGAAGGTGCGATACCGAAATCGCTGACCGGGAAGCCGGGCGACCCGACGAACGGCCGCGCGCTGGTGGTCAAGCGCGAGACCACGTGTCTGCTCTGCCATGCCGGCCCGTTCCCCGACCAGCGGTTCCAGGGCAATCTTTCGCCCGATCTCACAGGTACCGGTTCGCGCTGGACCGAGGGAGAATTGCGGCTTCGCATGGTCGATGCCACGCGCCTCAATGAGGCTACGATCATGCCGTCGTTTTATCGGGTCGATGGACTAACCCGTGTCGCGAAAAACCTGCGCGGCAGCCCGATCCTGAGCGCTCAGGAAGTTGAGGACGTGGTGGCGTTTCTGATCACATTGAAGGACCAACCCAACGATCGGCCAAAGGATCGAATCAAGGACGCACGATGATCGACAATCCCCTGTCTCCCGTCACGACGCGGCGCCTTTTCCTGGCTGGAACCGCGGCGCTGCTGATCGTGCGCCCGGCCGGTGCGACGCCGGACAGCATGGCGGCTGCGATCAAACAGGTCACCGGCGGCAAGCCGGTCACGGCTGGCAAGGTCAAGCTCAGCATCCCGCCGCTGGTTGAGAACGGCAATGCGGTCGCGGTGACGGTGGCTGTCGACAGTCCAATGACGGAACAGGATCATGTCACCGCAATTCATGTCTTCACCGAAAAAAATCCACTGCCGAACGTGATCGGTATTCGGCTCGGCGCGCGCGCCGGAAAGGCCGAGATCTCGACCCGCATCCGGCTCGCCGACACCCAGCAGGTCGTAGCGATCTGTCAGATGTCGGACGGGTCGTTCTGGTCGGACAAGGCGGATGTCATTCTCACACTCAGCGCCTGTCTGGAGGATCCCATCTGATGGCCGCTCCCGCACGCACTCTCATCAACGTGCCGCCAAAGGCCAAGCGCGGCGACACGATCCTTATACGGACGCTGATTTCACACGTGATGGAGAACGGCTTCCGCATCGACAATACCGGCAAGCCGATCCCTCGCAACATCATCACGTCGATGGTTTGCACCTATAATGGCGAGGAGATTTTCAGCGCCACGCTGTATCCGGCCATTGCCGCCAATCCGTTTCTCACCTTCCATACGGTGGCGACCGAAAGCGGCACCATCGCCTTCAAATGGACCGGCGATAACGGCTTCGAGGCGGAAGCGTCCGCGAAGATCGCAGTCGAATGAATCTGTCGGGAGGGTTGCAGATCGCGATGCTCGGCGCGTTGCTGCTGGGCGTTGTCCCGTCCGTTATATCCGCTCGTGCCGAGATCCCGCTCGATCAGCGCCGCTCCAGCTACGACGACATGAGTCGCGACACCAAGGCGATGCAGGACGACGATACATCCAATCCGGCCATATTGTCGGTGCTGGATGGCGAAGCATTGTGGAACGCGAAGGCCGGCGCATCGGGCAAGTCCTGCGCCGATTGTCATGGCGATGCGCGCAGCAGCATGAAGGGTGTCGCCGCGCGCTATCCGGCTTACGACGAGACGGTGACACGCGCCGTCAATCTCGAGCAGCGCATCAACCTCTCGCGAGAACGCGATCAGAAGGCGGCGCCGTTCCGCTTTGAAAGCGCGGAATTGCTGGCGCTGACTGCCTATATCGCATTGCAGTCGCGCGGTGAGCCGATCGCTCCGTCGGAGGACGCTCGGATTGAGCCGTTTCGCGAGCGGGGGCGCGCGCTGTTCAATCAACGGATCGGGCAATTGAACCTGTCCTGCGCGCAATGCCATGACGACAATTGGGGCAAGAGCCTTGCCGGCAATCTGATTCCGCAAGCTCATCCGACCGGCTATCCGATCTATCGGTTGGAATGGCAGAGCGTCGGCTCGCTGCAGCGGCGATTGCGCAATTGCATGACCGGCGTGCGAGCGGAGCCTTACGCGCTTGGCGCGATAGAATATGTCGAACTCGAGCTGTTGCTGATGTGGCGCGCCCGCGGCATGACGATGGAAAGTCCGGGGGTGCGGCCGTGAGGCGGCGCATGACGGCCGGTATCGGCGGTGACCCGGAAAGAGCCGTTAGTTGCCGCGGTCTTCCCGGTGGTTGAGATTGACCCAGAGCTCGGCGCCTATCCTGCGAACGTCGAAAACGCGCAGAGCCGGAAACGACCATCCTGGCGACACCGAGCCGTCAGTGAGGTCGAACGATGCCTGGTGACGCGGACAATGAAGCCTGGCATGCGAACAGCGGCCAAGAGCCAGGTCGGCGCCCTCGTGGGGGCAGGCGCGCTCCGCAGCAAAAAAGCGGCCTTGGTCCTGGATCAGGATGAACTGCCGTCCGTCCATTATGGCGGTCACGATCTTCCTCTTGTCGAAAGCATCGAGGCCACAGGCATGAACCCAGCGCGCTGACATGCCGCTGCGGACGGCCTTCAGCCGCCGAGATAGGCGCGACGAACGTGAGCGTCGCCGAGCATCTGCTCTCCGGTGCCGAACTGCACGACGCGGCCCGTTTCCAGAAGGTAGGATCGATCGCACATATCAAGGGCGGCTAGGGCATTCTGCTCGACCATCAGCACGGTCGCGCCGTCGCGGCGGATATCGTCGATGATCTCGAAGATGATTTCGGTGATGTTGGGTGCGAGACCGAGCGATGGCTCATCGAGCAGGATCATGCGCGGACGCGACATCAGCGATCGTGCGATCGCGAGCATCTGTTGCTCCCCGCCGGACAATGTGCCGGCTACTTGTGCGACCCGTTCGCGCAATCGTGGAAGCCGGACGAAGATTCGCTCCATGTCGGAACGGACCGCGGCGTGATCGTATCGCAGGAATGCGCCCATCTCGAGATTCTCGCGCACGGTCAGTTGCGGGAAGACCCGCCGGCCCTCCGGACAATGCGCGATGCCGAGCGCCAGGATCTGTCGTGGACTGGCCCCATCGATCTTGCGGCCCTCGAATGTAATCCTCCCGCCCGAGAGCGGGAGCATCCCGCTGATTGCCTTTAGCGTCGTAGTCTTGCCGGCGCCGTTGGCGCCGATCAGCGTCACGAGCTCGCCTTCCTCGACCGTGATCGAGACGTCGCGCAGCGCTGTGACGGCGCCGTAGCGGACGGTGACTTCTTCAAGCTTTAGCACGCTTCTTCAATCCCGTTCCCAGATACGCCGTGATGACATCCGGATTGTTCTGAATACTGGCCGGCGGTCCGGATGCGATGATGCGGCCCTGATTGAGCACAAACACAGTATCGGAGATGCTCATGACCATGTGCATGTCGTGCTCGACCAGAAGCACGGTCACGCCATCGTCGCGAATGCGGCGGACCAGTTCCTTGAAGCGTTCGGTCTCGGACGGATTGAGGCCGGCCGCAGGCTCGTCCAGCAGCAGCAACTTCGGCCGTGCCGCAAGTGCGATTGCGAGTCCGAGAAGCCTCTGCTCGCCATAGGCGAGACTGCCGGCATTCTCGCCAGCGCGTCCATGCAGCCCGACAAAATGCAGGATTTCTTGGACCTGCGCTCGCAGGCTCACCTCTTCCCGCAGCATCGAGGGCGTTCGGAAGATGGCGCTGAACAATCCGGCGCGGCCGCGCAGATGCATGGCGGTCAGGATATTGTCGGTGACGCTGCAGCCGGCAAAAATACTGGTTCGCTGGAACGTGCGAACCAGGCCAAGCGCGGCGATGGCATCCGGCGTCATATCGAGGAGAGAGCGTCCCTCGAACCGGATCGTGCCTGCGCTCGACTTCATATAGCCGGTGATGATGTTGAAGGCGGTCGTCTTCCCCGCGCCGTTGGGGCCGATGAGGCTGACGATCTTGCCCTTCGGCACCGAAAGATTCATCCGCTCCAGGATCACCAGTCCACCGATGCGGACCGCGAGGTCCTCGATCGCGAGCGAAATCGGCGAGGCTTCGGCCGAAACTGCGGCGGTGCTGTCTTCAGGTACGATAACGGAATCCACGGCGATCGTCATGACAGTCGGGTCCGCAGGCGTTCGGGAACGAGACGGATGCAAAGGCTGACGAGGCGGTGCCAGGCTTTAGCAATTGTGGGAACGATGCCAAGCGGCAGGAAGAACACAATCAGTACGATTGCCACGCCGTAGATGATCCATTGCACCTCCGGCCCTGCGTAATCGCGAAGCAATTCCGGCATCAGCCCGAAGATGAGGCCTCCGATAACCGGACCGGTGAGCGTGCCCTTGCCGCCGGTTACCACCATGATGATCATGGTAACGGTATAGATGAACATGAACACGTCGGGATCAACGATGCGGACGTAATGCGTGTACAGGCCACCCGAAGCACCCGCGATGCCTGCGGAGACGATCGTCACCAGTACCAGATAATGGGTTACGGGGATGCCGACCGAGCGCGCCAGCCCCTCGTTCTCCCGCAAAGCGATCAGCGCGCGACCAAAGCGAGAATTGACGATGTGCGCGACCAGGATGAAGGCGATCACGGCCACGGCCAGCACCAGCCAGTAGTTCTGCGCCTTGGTGGTCAGGGTGGTGACGCCAAGCCCGGGCAGCCAGAGTGTGAAGGACGGAATATTGTTGATCGCCATCGGGCCTTCGGTCAGATCGACCCAGTTCAAAGCGATCAGCCGCATCACCTGCGCGAAGCTGATGGTGAGAATGACGAAATACGCCCCGCGCACGCGGAACGCCAGCCGTCCCACCAGCCATCCGAACAGGGCGGCCATCAGGATGCCAGCCAGGAACGACAGCCAGACTGGCTTGGCGGTGACATCGAGCATGATGCCAAAGCCGAGATCGACGTCGAAGCCGCGCGACAGAAGCGCGCTGGTATAGGCGCCAATGCCGAAGAAGGCGACGTGGCCGAGGCTGAGCTGTCCGGTATAGCCGAGCAGAAGATTGAGGCTGATCGCCGCGATGATGAAAATGCCGGTGAGGATCAGCAATCCCAGAATATATGGATCGCTCATCCAGAACGGCAGCGTGACGAAGACAAGTACGACGAGAAGTCCGAGGAAGAGCCGGGTCATCCCACCCGCTCCTTCATGACGAACAGACCCTGCGGTCTCAGGATCAGGACCGCAACGATCACCAGGAAGCTGTAGGCGTCACGGAAATCGGCGGACAGGTAGCCTGCGCCGAACTCCTCGACCAGCGCGAGCGCGAAGCCGCCGATGGTCGCGCCGACCGTGCTGCCAAGCCCGCCTAGGATGACGATCGCAAAGGCCTTCAGGCTGGCAAGGTCGCCCATGGTCGGATTGACCAGAAAGATCGGGCCGAGCAGGGCGCCGGCGACCGCCGCAAGACCGGAACCGAGTGCGAATGTCGCCAGATAGATCGTGCCGACATTGACGCCCATCAGCGCCGCGACGTCGCGATCCTGAAAGGTGGAGCGCATGGCGAGGCCGAGGCGGGTGTGATTGATCAGAAAGTGAAAGCCGATCAGCAGGAACACCGCGGTGATCAGGACAAAAACCTTCAGGGGCGATACCGAGACCGGGCCGAACACCAGCGGCTGCTGCGAGAAAGGCGAGGGGATGAGTTTTGCCACTCCGCCCCAGATCAACTGCTCGGTGTTCTGCATGGCGATCCAGAGCCCGATCATCAGCAGCATGACCGAATCGATATCGGTGGTTTTCAAACGGCGCAGGATGAAGAATTCCAGCGCGGCGCCGACCACGATCCCAACCGCGGTTGCGAGCAGAATGGCGGCGAAGAAATTGACGCCGAGCTGGACCACGAACAGATACGCCATATAGGCGCCGAGCGCATAAAACTCGCCATGTGTGAAGTTTACGATACGCATGATGCCGAAAATCAGCGTCAACCCGATGCCAAGCAGCGCATAGGTGCTGCCGAGCATGACGGCGTTCATGACATGCTGAAGGAATTGATCCACGCGTCCCTTCCCGGCAAAGTTTCAGGTTCGTTCACGTCCGTCCGGGCCGATAGAGCCCGGACGGTTCGTTGCGTCATTAAGAAAAGCGGATGTCGCCCCCTGAGATCAGGGCAGCGGCATGGTCACCTTGCCCTCGTTGAGCCGCACGACATAGATGTTGGGCTCATTCTGTCCGCTTTCCTGGCCAGCTGGACCCTGCTTGGTGAAGGCGATGTCGCCATTCACCGCCGGCAGCTTGGTCTTCCACAGCGCCTCGCGCAAAGCTTCCGAATCGGCCTTGCCGGCGATCTTGATCGCCTCGACCGCGGTCAGTACGGCATCATAGCCGCGGAAGCCTTCGGTCAGGCCGGGGAAGTCGTATTTGCGCTTGGTCCATTCATCGACATAGACCTTGGCGATGTCCGGATACTTGGATTTCTCCGGATACCAGGGGGAGAAGAACAGGATGTGGAAGCTCTCCATGCTCTTCGGACCGGGCTGTGCGATCAGCTGATCCGGGAAGGAGCCGCCGGTGGAGATGATCCGGTGAGACAGCTTCAGTTCGTTGGCCTGCTTCAGTGCCAGCGTCATCTGCTCGACGCCGGTAGTCAGGAACAGGGTATCGCCGCCCGACTGCTTGAGAGCGGTCAACTGAGCCGACAGATCGGTGGCATCCGGCGTCATGTATTGGATCGAGCCGACCTCGACGCCTTTCGACTTCAGGTATTTGCTGAATTCTTCTGCCGCGCCACGGCCCCAGTCATTGTTGACCGAGAGAAAATCGATCTTCTTGATGGCCGGTTGGAAACTGTCGAGTTTGGCCAGAAATGCCTTGGCTTCCATTTCCGAGGTCGGGCTGATGCGGAACACCCAGGGATTGCCCGAGGTGGTGATCTTGCCCGATGACGAGGTTTCGACGATCAGCGGCACCTTGTATTCGATCAGCTTCGGCATGATCGCGAGGGTATAGGTCGAGCTCCACGCCCCGATCAGCAACGGCACCTTGTCGCGCAGGATCAGCTTCTCGACCGCGTTGACGGCCTCCTTCGGGTTCGACTTATTGTCCTCAAGAACGAGTTCGAGCTTCTTGCCGAGGACGCCGCCCTTCGCATTGATGACGTCGACCGCGATCTTGGCGCCATTGGCGACATAATTACCGGACGCCGCCACCGGACCAGTCAGCGGCTGCGTCATTCCGATCTTGATAGTCTCCTGCGCTTGCGCCGCGCCAGACGTGAACCCGGCAGCGGCCATGACCGCAGCCAACGCTGTTGCTGCCCACCGTATATTCTGCATGCGTCTACTCCTTGTTTGAGGTCAGGCTGATTTCAGCCGGGTCTGCTGGTACTTCAGGTCACGGTATTCACCGGACAGAACCGGCGGGTATTTCGCCTTGCCGGGCGGTGCGATGCACTCGATCAGAGCGTCGTAGTTCGGGTGATGGAAGAAGGCGATCGACAGCCGTTTGCTACGCGCGGCGGCGCTGTCGGGCGGATTGACGACGCGATGCACGTTCGACACCCAGCGGTCGTTGGTCCAGCGCATCAGCAGATCGCCGATATTGACGACGAACGTATCCTGATCGGTCTCGACGTCGATCCATTCGCCGGCGCGGGTCTGCACCTGCAATCCGCCGGGGACGTTCTCACCGTTCAGAATGGTCAGAAGCCCGTAATCGGTGTGATCGCCCGCGCGCAACTGACCCGGCTTTGGTGGCGTGGTCTGTTCGGGATAATAATTGAGGCGTATCGCGGTGATATGTTTGTCGATCTTGTCCTGGAAAAAGTGCTCGGGAAGACCCAGCGCCAGAGCGGTCAGCTCCATCATCTTCTCGGACAACTTCTCCAACGCCAGGTAATAGGTCTCCGCGGCTTGCGCGAAACCTGCCGGATATTCCGGCCAGTGATTGGGGATGAAGTAACGCGGCCCCTCGCCCTGCGTGTAATAGGGTTCGTCCGGCCAGCGTTCGCGGCCGAGATGGTAATACTCCTTCAGGTCGGCCGGAGTTTCGATGGCGTTGCCGGCCGAGAGCGCTTCGATGCCAAGCGCGCGATAGCCGCGCGGCACCTTGATATCCTGATGCGCGGCCTTGAGCTTTTCTTCGAGCGGCTGCGCGAAGAACGTATTCGCCTTGTCACGGAGGTCGTTGATCATCACCAGCGGAACGCCGTGGCCCTTGATTGTGAAAAAACCGATCTCGGTGCAGGTGCGGTCGATCTGCGCGGCCACGTCGCGCTTGTCGGCATCTGAGCCCTTCAGTACCGGCTCAAGGTCGATGACGGGAATGGTGATCGGCATCCGCAACTCCGTTCAATGGAAATAGGCGCCGCCATCGACCACCAGGGTCTGACCGGTGATGAATGCGGCATCGGGGCTAGCGAAGAAGGCAACCGCCCCGACAACGTCGGCGGGCATCATGGAGCGGGCGAGTACGCGGCCCCGCAACGAGGGCTCCTTCGCGCCGGCGACGAGTTCGGCATTGCGCTCGACATTGTCGCTCAGCGTGAAACCGGGCGCGACGCTGTTGACGAGCACGCCACGCGGGCCGAGCTCCGTGGCGAGTGCGCGGGTCAGTGACACTACGGCGCCTTTGCTTGCGACATAATGCGCCATCAGCGGATTGCCCTTGAAGGCCACACCCGACGAGATGTTGATGATGCGCCCCGCGCCTTGTTTTGCGAAGGCAGGCGTGACCGCCTTGCAGCACAGAAACAGCCCAAGCACGTTCACATCCATCACGCGGCGAAATTCCGCGATGTCGATCTGTTCAAAAGGCTTCGGACGCAACGACGAGAATATGGCGGCGTTATTGACCAGGATATCCACGCGACCGAACGCATCTTCCGCGGCCGACACCATCGCGAGGTTGTCGGCTTCGACCGACACGTCAGCCTCGACGCCAATGGCGCGATAACCGTTGTCGATGAGCGTCTGCGCGCCGGACTGCGCGTTGCTTTGGTCGGCAATAACAACGGCGGCGCCACGGGACGCGAGGTCTGTCGCCACAGCATGGCCAATGCCTGCGGCACCGCCGGTCACGATTGCGACTGCGCCCGCGAGGCTCTTGCTGATGTGGGTCCCGCCGGGACTTTGGTGAACATTCATCGGCAGGAAGGTTTGCAACTCCCATGCCACCCGTATGGGGCGAATTGCTGCGCCACAATAGGCGTTTTAGCTCGTCAGTGTGCTGACGGGTTCTACAGAGAGCAGGCTTCTGACTGCGGAGTAAGCAAGCTGTCGGCAAAGTGTGCAGATGCCGCGAGTCCGGGCGGACTCGCTCAGCTCAGGCGCAGAGGAGCGCGGCCCGAGTCGTTTCCAGCATCGACCAGATGCGCCAGGGCATGGAGAAACGCCGTGCGTTCCGCCGGCGGCAGGGCCTCGATGGTTCGGGCATGGGCACGCCGTGCCGGCTGGCGCATCTGTTCCAGCAGACGCTTGCCGTTGGCGGTGAGATTGACGCGCTTAAGGCGCCGGTCGGTCTTGGTGGTGCTGCGCCGCAACAGCCCGCGGGCTTCGAGCCGCGCCACGACATTGGCGAGTGTCGTGCGATCGACGCCGATTTCATGCGCGAGCCGCGCCTGCTCAAGGCCCGGCTGCTCGGCGACGGCCGTCATCAGGCTGTACTGGACCGGCGTCACGTTGAACGCGGCGCATTCTTCCATGAATAAGGCCGCATGAATCTGGTGTAGCCGCCGGATCAGGAATCCCGGGCGGCTCGCCAGATCGAACGCTGATTGCGGCGGTGTCTTGATCCGTCTATCGGACATGGGAGCGAGGTAACAGGTCGCGCAACCATTGCCAAGCAACGCGCCAGATCAGTCCGCCTGTTCGTATCGCATCTCCGTTCGCCAGGTCCTCGCCCCGCAGCCGCGCTTCCAGATTGCGCGCGACCATGGCGCTGAGCTCGGCGGCAAAAACCCGAACGATCGGTCCACGGCCGAACTGTGCCAGCGGTCCTTTCAGCGCATAGGTTACGTCGATGACAATGTCGCTTTCGACGGGGCCTTTCTCGGTCAGCCGAAAGGCAGCATTGGCCTGCAGGCGGGTGCCGCTCGCGGTATCGCGTCCTGAGCCTGTGACGCGGCCGGAGCGAGTCGCGTCATCGTATGCGAGTGTGGCATCGCCGGTGAACTTTGCCTGGATCGGGCCGAGCGCGGCCACCATTTCACCCTTGATCCTGTCGCCGTCGCGCGCGGTCACCGTTGCGCCCGGCAGGCAGCTTGCGATCAGCGACGGGTCGCGCAGCGCGGCCCAGACCTGCTCGGCGGGTGCGGCGATGCTCAATGTCTGGCTCAGGCCGTCTCCGTTGCCGATGGCATGCACTCGCGCAGTCATGGTGGGTACGGCTTCGTCAGGCAAGAATTGCTGAAAGCGGCCTTTGGCCAGAGCACCCGGCACGGGTGCGGCGACGTTCGGCCGATGCTGCAGGACGCGACGAATGGCGCGGACAATGCCGTTGTAACCGGTGCAGCGGCAGAGGTTCCCGGCCAGCTCCAGCCGAATACGATCCTCGTCGGCGTCCGGCAGACGCAGCACGATATCGCGCGCCGTGACCAGCATGCCGGGTGTGCAATAGCCGCATTGCAACGCATGCTCGTCGGTGAAAGCCGCACGCAAGGCGACCATGACCGGATCGTCCTCGAGGCCCTCGATGCTTTTCACGTCGCGTCCCGCACACGTCGCCGCAAACGTGATGCAGGAGCGAGCCGGTTCGCCGTCGATCAGGATGGTGCAGGCGCCGCAGACGCCATGCTCGCAGCCGATATGCGTGCCGGTCAGCAGCAGATCCTCGCGCAAAAAGTCGGCGAGGTGGGTGCGCGGAGCGATATCGGCCTCGACCGCGACATCGTTGACGTTGAACCGCACAGTCATGCCGCTTGCTCCATGGCGCGGCGCAGGGCTGCGAGTTGCATGTTGCGGCCGATCTTGTCGAGGCCGCTTTGCATCAGCGCGCGTGCTGCCGTGTCAGGCCCAACATCCGCTCCGTCCAGCACGATAGGTGCGCTACCGACGGCGCCGATGACCACGCGTCGGATATTGCGCGCCGGGTCGATCAGCACGGCGGCCATGGCGTGGGCGAATTCGCCGGGCTTCCGGCAGGCCTTGTAATAGCCCCAGCGTGCATCCTGCGAGACTCTGGGGATTCGTACCGCCTGCACGACTTCGCCGGTCTCAAGCGCATTGCGGAACGGACCGGTGACAAAGCGGGTGAGTGCGATGTTGCGCCCGCCATTTGCTGTAAGCGTCATTACGGCGGCACCAAGTGCCGTCAGGGTGCAGAGCCAGTCGGCTGCGGGGTCCGCGTGGCAGAGCGAGCCGCCGATGGTGCCGCGATTGCGCACCGCGCGATAGGCGATGCCCTGCGCGATCGCCGGCAGGATACCCTTGCCGATATCGGGCGCGCGTCCGTCGGCGATGGCGGCATGCGTGACGCAGGCACCGATGATGACGGCGTCGGCGGTGTCCTCGACCGTTGCGAATTCCGGAATCTGGCCAATGGCCACGACATGCGCGGGCTGCGAGACCCGCAGATTGAGCATCGGCCCGAGCGACTGCCCGCCGGCCATGATGCGTCCCTGCTGCGATTGCATCAGCAACGCGGCGCTTGTGGGTTGTTCGAGCGTGAAGGCGGCAGGCTTCATGCGGCCGCCTGCTTTTGTGCAGCGGCCAGCGCCGACAGCACCCGATGCGGCGTGATCGGAAGTTCGTTGATCTCGACGCCGAGCGGCCGAAGCGCATCGTTCACAGCATTCGCGATAGCGGCGGGTGGGCCGATCGCGCCGCCTTCGCCAATGCCCTTTTGCCCGAACGCGGTATAGGGCGAGGGCGTCTCCATATGATCGATGCGCAGCATCGGCACTTCGGTGGCGCCAGGCAGCATGTAATCGGCAAGCGTGGTCGCGAGCGGCTGACCGTTCTCGTCGAACGGCATCTCCTCATACAAAGCCGTTCCGATCCCCTGCGCCACGCCGCCGCAAACCTGACCGTCGACGATCATCGGATTGATCAAGACGCCGCCATCTTCGCACAGCGCATAATCGAGAATGGTCACGTCGCCCATCTCGGTATCCACTGCGACCACGACGGCATGCGCCGCATAGCTGAAGGTGCCGGTGTCTCGCACGGTCTTGTAGCCGCTGGTGACTTCCAGCCCGCCCGGATTCACATCCTTCGGCAATTCCTGCGGCCGCAGATACCAGGTGCGCGCGACTTCATCGATGCGCACGCTGGCAATGCCGGTCGAGACCAGTCCACCGCCAACATGGACATTCTCGGCCGGCACCTGCAGCAGATGCGCGCCGATGCGTGCGATCCGCTCGCCAAGTTCCTTGCAGGCGGTGGCGACCGCACCTCCGGCCATGACAATGCAGCGCGAGCCCCAGGTTCCCGTCGAATAAGGCGTCACCGCGGTGTCACCATGCACGACGCGGATGCGTTCGACCGGAATGCCGAGCACCTCGTGGCCGATCTGAGCTAGCGTCGTCTCCAGTCCCTGTCCGTGCGACTGAATACCGACCCGCAATTCCAGTCCGCCATCCGGCGTCAGGCGCGCGATCGCCTGTTCGAATCCCGGTACCATCGGGATGCCCCAGCCATAATAGACCGAGGTGCCATGCGCGCCCTGTTCGCAAAAGATCGAAAAGCCGACGCCAATGCGCACATGCGATGCACCGGCGTCTTTCTGCCGTTTGCGGATCGCCGGCAGATCGATCGCCTCGACGACGCGGCGCAGACATTCCGGATAATCGCCACTGTCGAAATGCTTGTTGGTGATGTTGTTGAACGGCATCTCGTCCGGCTGCACCAGGTTGCGCAGGCGGACCTCGTAGGGCTCCTTGTTCACGGCGTAAGCGATGGCGTCGATCATGGTCTCCATCGCGTAGCAGACGCCGGCACGGGCGACGCCGCGATAGGGCACCAGACCCGGCTTGTTGGTCGCCGATGACCACGTGATGCAGCGATAGGCGTCGAACTTGTATGGGCCCGGCAGGATGCTCGCGACCTGAGCGGATTCGAGACAGGCGGAGAACGGATAGATCGAATAAGCGCCGGTATCGACCGTCGCCGCAGCATCCAGCGCGATCAATCTGCCGTCGTTGTCGGCATAGGCGGTGATATCGTAGTGATGCTCGCGGCAATTGGCATTGCCGGCAAGTTGTTCGCGCCGGTCTTCCAGCCAGCGCACCGGATGGCCAAGTCGTTTGGCCAGAAACGCGGCGCATACTTCCTCCGGCAGCAGCATCCCTTTGTAGCCGAAGCCGCCACCGACATCCGGCGCAACGATGCGCACATTCTCTTCGGATACGCCAAGGCATCCGGCGAGACCGGTGCGGATGATATGCGGGATCTGCGTTGAGGTGTACAGGACGATCTGATCGAGGCGCCGATCGTAAACCGCGACTACGCCGCGGCCTTCGAGCGGTGACATGCATTGCCGCGCGGTGCGCAGCGTGCGCCGGACCACCACAGGTGCGGTCTTTTTGATCTCCGACAGATCGGCCTCGACGCGGCTTTCCAGAAAGACGTTGTGGCCCCAGTGTTCGTGCACCAGTGGTGCCCCGGGCGCGCGCGCGGCGAGCATGTCGACCACCGCCGGTAATTCTTCGAAATCGACTTCGACCGCCGCCGCGAGGTCCTCTGCCTCGGCACGTGTCGCCGCAATGCAGACAGCGATGGCTTCGCCGACATGGCGTACCTTGTCCTGCGCCAGGACCGGCTGCGAGGATGGGTTAAAGCCGGGCAATCCTGAATTGGCAACAATCGGCCTGATGCCGACGAGGTCTGAGGCCACGAATACATTCTTTTCTTGGCCTTCCGGCTTGCGAATGCCACGGATTCGCGCATGCGCCAGCGGACTGCGAACGAAAGCAAGCTCACGCATACCGGCGAGCCGGATGTCGCCGACAAACTCGCCCTTACCGCGCAAATAACGATCGTCTTCCTTGCGGCGAACCGGGCGACCGACGCCGTATCCTTGAGCGGCGCCCGTCATCACGCAGCCTTGCCGCCTTGCGCCGTGATGTGCGGCCTCGCCAGATCAAGCGCTGCGCGGGTCAACTCCCCGTCCGGATCGGTCAGGTGATCTAGAATATTGAAGTGATTGGCGCGCACGATCGGCAGCAACGCGCCCGGAGCATGCGCCATGGCCCGCAACGCATGCAAATTCCGGGAGTCGTTGACCAGGGCCGGCACCTCGGCGGTGCCATAGGCGATGGCCATCGGCTTCATCACCACCGGCAGCCGCAACGGCGACAGGGACGCGATATCGCTATCGGTCAGGGCCAGCGCCTGATTCAATTTCGTGTCGCGTAATGCTTCGAGGTCATACACGCCAGAAATCGCAAGTCCGGCAGCGACCAGTGGATGGTCCAGCGCTATCGCCGTCAGATGCGCGCCGGCGGACCAGCCCGACAGAATGACCGGTCCGGAAATGCCGTGCCGCGGGCCCTCGGCCTGCAGCCAGTCGAGTGACGTTCGGATCTCCCCAACAATGTCCGGAAGCTTCACGTCTGGCGTCAGGGAATACCCCGGCAATGCCGCGGACCAGCCGTGCGCCTGCACGCCGGCCATGAACATCGCGAAGTCTTCGCGTGTATTGCGCTGCCAATAGCCGCCGTGAATGAAGACGAGGCAGGGCGCACCGGGATTGCTTGCCGAATAGAGGTCCCAGCGATTGCGCTCGCGCGGTCCATACGGAGTATCGAGACCTTGCGGACGGGCCTTGCGATAGATCGCCGAGCCGGCATTGCGCTTCTCGATCAGCGCCGGACTATCGGCGACCGCGCCGTTGTTGTCATAGGCCGCATCGCGCTGCGCCTGCGTCAGCGAGGCCCAGTTCGAGCGCGGGTCTTCGACGGCCAACGCGGTGAAGGTGGTGGTTTGCGGCATGCTGCTAATGACCGCTCTGCCAGACGGTCAGCTGGATCGGTGTCGGTCGGCCGCCGCTGCATGGGTTCAGTTCCTGCGGGCAGTTGGAGATGACGACCAGCACGTCCTTCTCTGCGCGCAAATCGACATAATCTCCGGGTTTCGACAATCCCTCGTCGATGAATATGCCGCCGTCGCCATCGACGGGCACATGCATGAAGAAGTTGATATTTGGCGGAATGTCGCGGCCGTTCATGCCAAGCTCGGCGAGGGTGCCGAGGAAATTGTCACGGCAGCTCCATTTGCCCGGCTGGCCGTAGCGAACTGTGTTGATCTCGCGGCTGCAACAGCCAGCCAGCGTATCGTGCCGTCCGACCGTGTCCTCGACCACAGTCATCAGCGGCTGTGCCAGGTCGTCGTACAATACGACGCCCTTTGACACGTAGACGCTCTTGGCGAGTTTGACCGTATTCGGCGCATTGTAGCGCACGTCGCTGCGGTTGGCATCGAAGATCAGGGTGTCGACGGCCTGACAGCCTTCCAGGTCGACAATGCGCAGCATCGTGCCTTTCGGGATCTTGCGATACCATGGCGCGCCGGCGGCGACGATTTCATCGCTGATGACCCGGCCAGGGATGGTTCTCGCCAGCATCGTCTCGCTCCCCTGTCAGTCTCCCGCTGACGCGGTCAGGCGGCCACGGCCATCGGCAGGATCGGCGCGGTGGCCTCGAAGCGCTCGCCCGCGCGCAGGCAGAAGGCCGGCTGCAGCAGGCGTTCGGCGATCACTTCGGTCTTCTCGTTGTCATGCAGCCGGAAGCGGCCGCGCAGGTCGGACAACACCGTGACGTCGGCGATGCGGCCGGGTTCCAGCGAGCCGAGCTCGTCGGAGCGGCCCACCATCTGCGCAGGATGCGTCGTGACCATCGGCACCACCTGTTCCAGCGTGAGGCCGAGCGCCATCATCGAACTCATCGCCTGGGTCAGGCTGAATTTGGCCTGTCCGGCGAATGGATGATTCTCGTCGTCCGGGTGCTCGCCCGGCGTCCCGGCCGGAGCGGGCACGTGCGTGTTGTAACCATGCATGTCGGCGCCCAGCGTATCGGGCACGATACCGGCTTCGAGCGCCTTGCGTGCAAGACGGTACGAGAAATGGCTGCCATGACCGACATCGACTTTCAGGCCGCGATCGAGCGCCGCCTGGATCACCGAATGCACCTTGCCCTCTCGATTGACGAAGCCGCCGGGATGGCGCGTGAACGGATGCGCGAGAATGTCGCCAGGCCGCAATTGCGGGATCACGCGCTCGATGATGGTGTCGGCATCCTCGCCATTGGCGCCGCTTTCCGGCAGGCCCCAGAGCTGCCCGAAATGGACGTAAAGCGGCAGATCGGTCTGGCGGCCGATTTCAGCCGACATTTCCAGCACCTTGATGCCCCAGCGTGCGAAACCGCCGATCTCGGCATGGCCCTTGATGCCGCGCACGATATCCTTGTTGGCATTGGCCGACAGCACCGTGGCGTCGATATCCACGCCGTCAGGGCTGTAGAGATTGGGATAGAGATGCCCTTCCAGTCCGCCGACCAGATAGGCCGACAGAAAGGCCAGCACGCGCGTCTTGGATTTCTCGACCACGAAATTGCGGAAGCCCGGCAGCGTCATGCAGGACGGGCCACCCTGATCGATCACCGTGGTGACGCCCGAATCGACGCCGACCATGTCGGCATTCATGCCGAAGCGGCCGGTGACATACTGATAGACATGGCCGTGGGTATCGATGAGACCCGGCAGGACCAGCTTGCCCTTGGCATCCATCACGGTCTTCGCCGAACTCGGCAGAATGTCCTTTTGCACCGCGGCAATGCGGCCGCCCCTGATCGCGACATCCATCACGCCGTTGATGCCGGATGCGGGACAGATCACGTGTCCGCCGCTGATCACAATGTCGAAGGGAGAATTTTCAATCATGTGCGTGGCCCATTCAGCGTGTCGCGGCGTGCAAGAAACAATCGTCAGTGTACTGACGTCTTTAAGCAATGTTTTAGCAAGCTGCGTGCCAGCCGATCAAGATTGCAATGGTTCGAGTTTTTGGCCTGTGCGTTCGAGGGCTGCCCCTTTGATAGGCAGGATGCAGCTTCCATTGGCATGGCCCAACTTGCTGCGCTACGAGCTGTGAGCATTGCTGCAGCGCGTGCGCCCGCGCCGCGCGTCCCGCTCCCTCAAATACTGGCGGCGACCTTTGCGTGCTGGGAGGGGGACGTGGCTGCCACAATTGACCCCCCCTGTTTCGCAAGCGAGGGGCGTTGATCCGCGTCAACAATCTGCGAGCTCCAGATGCTATAAAGCCAAGATGGCGCTGCAAAACTCGTCGGATGTGGAAACCGCTCTCATCGAGATTGTGCGGACGCTACTGCGTGAGATCCAGCCGCAGAAAAAGGTCGACATCTCTGCAAGGAGCCGTCTCGACCGCGATCTCGGGCTCGACAGCCTGAGCCGCGCCGAATTGCTCATGCGCATAGAGCAGGCCTTCAGGATACGGCTGCCCGAAGGAACGCTGAACGAGGCCGAGACCGTCGGCGACCTTCTCAACGCGCTGCGTGGTTCCACGACAGGAGCCAGTGTCGTGGTCCAAGTCTCGCCGCCCGTCGAAGCGCTGCCGCCGGTTGCCGCTCCCGACACTGCCGGAACCTTGGTCGAGGCGCTGGAGTGGCACGCCGCGCAACATCCGGAGCGGCCGCACCTGACCTATCTGCAGGATGGGGCGGAGCCGGCAACACTAAGCTATGGCGAATTGTCCCGCACGGCACGGGAGATTGCGGCCGGTCTTCAGGCGCGGAAGATCAACCGCGGCGACCGCATTGCGCTCATGCTGCCCACCGGGACGGATTTTTTCGTCGCGTTTTTCGGTGCTCTCTATGCCGGCGCGGTTCCCGTCCCGATCTATCCTCCGGCGCGTCTCTCGCAACTCGAAGAGCACGTCCAGAGGCAGTCGGGAATCCTGCGCAATTGCGGCGCACGGCTGCTGATTACCACGGAACGCGGGAAGACGCTGGCTGCGTCAATCAAGCCGCACGTTCCGACCATGGAGGGCGCGCTTAGTGTTGCTGATCTCAGGTCTGCGCAATCGATCATGACGGTTGCCGCGGCGGATGCGCGCGAAACTGCATTGCTGCAATATACGTCAGGGAGCACGGGCGATCCGAAAGGAGTCATCCTCAGTCACGCCAATCTGCTCGCCAACATCCGGGCCATGGGCGAGGCGATGCACGGAAGCTCGACCGATGTATTCGTCAGCTGGCTGCCATTGTATCACGACATGGGGCTGATTGGCGCGTGGCTTGGCTCGCTTTATTTCGGTACGCGCCTCTACATCATGTCGCCGCTGACGTTTCTCGCGCATCCCGAAAGTTGGCTCTGGGCGATCCATCGCTACCGCGCAACGCTTTCGGCAGCGCCAAACTTTGCGTTCGAGATGTGCGCCAGCAAGATTCAGGATGACGATATCAAGGGGCTCGATCTCAGCTCGCTGCGCGTGGTTGCCAATGGCGCCGAGCCGGTGAGCGCTGCATCGATCAGGCATTTCACCGAGCGCTTTGCTCCTTATGGCTTTCGCAGGGAGGCGATGTCGCCGGCCTTCGGGCTGGCCGAGAATGCCGTCGGCGTGACGTTTCCGCCGCTTGGCCGCGGGCCCATGATCGATCGTGTCGACCGGCAAGCGTTGAGCCATGACGGGATTGCAAAGCCGGCAACCGACGGCGATCCAAATCCACTCGAACTCGTCGGTTGCGGACGCGTGCTTTCGTCGCACCACATCCGGATCGTGGACAACGCAGGCAAAGAGGTCGGGGAGCGCGTCACCGGGCGGTTGGAATTTTGCGGACCCTCGGCAACGTCAGGTTATTTCGAAAACGAGCAGAAGACGCGCGAGTTGTTTCACGACGGTTGGGTCGATACCGGCGATCAGGCGTACATTGCCAACGGAGAGCTGTTCATCACCGGCCGTATCAAGGACATCGTGATCAGGGCGGGCCGGCACTATTATCCGCAGGAACTGGAAGAGCCGATTTCGCAATTGCCGTCGGTGGTAAGGAACGGCGTCGTGCTGTTCGGCACGGCCGATCGTGCGACGGGAACGGAGCGGATTGTCATCGCGGTCGAAGCGAACACGGATGACCATGCTTCTCTCGATCTGCTGCGTCAAAATATCCGAGAGCTGTCCGCATCGATCCTGGGGCAGCCGGTCGACGATATAGTCATTGGCGCGCCGGATACCATCCCGCGAACCGAGAACGGCAAGGTTCGCCGGAGCGCCGCCAAGGCCCTCTACGAGAACGGAAAGCTCGGGGCGCGGCGACGCAGCCTTTCTGAACAGCGTGTCCGGATCGGACTGAAAGCGTTTCTGGCATTTCTGACCAATCAAGCGCGCTCATTTGCCGTTGTCTTCTATGCCGGGTGGTGGTGGACGGTGGTCGCACTCGCGGCGGCGTTGTCCTGGTTTGCAGTGATGCTTCTGCCGCGACGGTCGTGGCGGTGGTCCGCTGTCCGGACTTTTTGCCGCTTCGCTCTTGTGCTGGTCGGCACGCCGTGCCGAGTGGCCAATCGCGAGGCGATGGCACGGGGACATGCGGTACTTGCCGCGAACCATTCGAGCTACGCTGACGCGCTTGTCCTGGCTGCGGCAGTTCCGGGCGAGCCGCTCTATGCCGCAAAGAGCGAGCTTGCCGGCCAGATCGTCGCAGGCCCGTTTCTGCGCCGGCTGGGGGTGATTTTTGTCGAACGGCATGACGTCGCGGCAAGTGTTGCCGATGCCAAACGCATGGGCGCTCTGGCAAGAGAAGGACGTCTGCTGGTCGTGTTTCCGGAAGGAACGTTCACCGCGCAGCCCGGGCTGCTGCCATTTCGTCTGGGCGCCTTCAAGGTTGCGTGCGAAGCCGGTCTGCCGGTTATTCCAGTCGCCATTCGCGGTACCCGTCGCATGCTGCAAGGCGATCAATGGTGGCCTCGGTTTTCCCCTGTCAGCGTGGCGGTCGGCGAGCCTTTGGCACCGGATGGTCGTGACTTTTCCGCAGCCGTCCGACTCCGTGATGGCGTGCGTGCGGCCATGCTTGAAAACATGAACGAACCGGACCTTCAGCGGCCGTCGGAGTTCATCGAAGACCTGTGAGTAGATCGGCCCGAGCGGTTCGGCGCTTGGTTCGAAAGCTCTTCTGCGATGTCCAAAGAATGGGTCCGTCGCGGGATTGCGGCTGACCATCTGAAAGGCAAGGCTTGCACCGAGTCGTAGCGGTTTCCACGAACACGCAATTGCTCTAGAATCGCGGCTGAACGAAAGCAGGCAGGGATTTGCCCATGAACCGGACCTTCGCGGCCCGCGGCGTAACGATCTCCTTGGTGGCGCTGGTGGGTCTTGCTGCCTTGGTGTGGTGGCTGATTGCGTCCGGGCGATTCGCCGGCCTGCCGGTGCCGACCGCGAGCAAAGGTCCGGCCGACCAGTCCAAGCCTGTTGTATCGGCACCGGCACCTGAGAAACCTGCTTCAGCGATCACCGAGGCCAACAAAACGATCAAGGACCTCGGCGACCGGCTCGCGCCTTCGACTCCATTGCCTCCGGCAAGCACCGATCCGGCGCCTTCATTCGACGTTGCGCGGGTCGAGCCGAATGGCGAGGCTGTCATTGCGGGTCGCGCGCTCGCGAGCTCATCGGTTGAGCTTCTTGCGGACGGCAAGGTCCATGACCGGACGACCGCAGATTCATCCGGCGCATTCGTCTTCGTTCCAAAGCCGCTGCCGCCGGGAAAGTATGACCTGACGCTGCGTGCTACAGCGCCCGATGGCAAGGTGATGGTGTCAAAAAGCCCGGTGGCGGTCGCGTTGCTTCCAAGCGACCAGACGCCGGTTGCGGCGCTCACGGCTCCCAAATCGCCTGCCGCGGCTCCGCCATCGGCCTCGACAGCGCCACCTGCCGCGGCAGTGTCTCCGTCTGCGCCCTCGGAAGCCTCAAAGCCGCAGGATGGTGTGGCGTCGAAATCGGCCGACCTGCGGATCGAATCTGTAGAGGCTGAAGCGGGCGGTGGTCTGTTCGTATCCGGCCGCGCTGCGCCGGGCTCGCGCGTCCGCCTTTATATGAATGATGGTTACATCGCGATGGGCACGGCCTCGGCGGAGGGGCGTGTGTCGTTTTCGATTCAAAGCGGTGTAAGGCCGGGCGACTATCGCATCCGGCTGGAGCAAATGGGTGCTGCGGATAGCGTCATTTCGCGTGCGGAAATGCCGTTCCGCGCTCCCGCGACGGTGGCGGCGCCGTCACAGACGCCAGCAAAACCTGCTGTTCCGGAATCGGTGATTGCATCGCGAGAGCCCGAGCGGGAGCCTTCGCCTGCAGGATCGCTCGTTTCACCGTCGCAAGCACCCGCGGTCACGCAAGAGAAACTCGCGGCAGCACCACTGGCATCAACACCGCCCGCAACCGGGCCGTCAGCGGCAGCGCCCGCTGTGACGTCCCAAGCGTCGCCGCCGCAGCCCGCCTCGCCCGGGTCGCCGTCACAGTCCGCTGTTGTGAGTGCACCGCAGTCGAAGTCCGCAGCGTCCCCAGGACAAGCCCAGGTCGCCACATCTGCCGCTGAACCGAGTACACGCGCCGTCCAAGCCAGCAAGCCTGATGTACCGGCCGGCCAGTCGCCGGCGTCAATCGTTGCCGCGCCACAGCCGGAGCCAAAGGTGGCCACAACGATGTCGCCGCGGATCGCGGAAAAGACCAAGGAGCGCCGCGATGCCGTTGTCATTCCCCGCATCGATACAAGGCTGATTGTGCGCGGCGACAATCTTTGGCGGATCAGCGAGGCCAAGTATGGCCTTGGCCAGCGTTACACGGTGATTTTCGGTGCCAACCGCGACAAGATCCGCAATCCGGATCTGATCTATCCCGGACAGATATTTGTGTTGCCGAAGGCTCGTTCAGGTCGATAACCGTTTCGCTCGGGACTTCAGGACCGTGCCTGGCCGCGCCTTGCTGCCAGACGAGGCCTGTCCTGAGCCTGCGTCAGCCGAGATTTCCGCCGACTGGCGATCTCGTTTCGGAGAGACTTCGAAGCGCTTGCGATAGGCTCGCGAGAAGTGACTGCCGTTGGCAAAGCCGCAGGCAATGGCAACCTCAAGGAGCGGCAGAGCGGTCTCATGAACCAGCGTTCGCGCCCGGTCGAGCCTGATCTTCAGATACAGATCGCCGATCGTGGTGCGAAGATGACCCGCGAACAGTCGCTCGAGTTGTCGTACCGAAAGCGAGACGGCGCGCGCAAGCGCGGCCCGAGACATTGGATTGTCGATTGAATCTTCCATCGCTCTGAGTGCATCGAGAAGCTTCGGGTGCGCGACGCCATAGCGCTCACGCAGCGTCAGGCGCTGCGGACCGCTGCCGGCACGTAATTGGGTCTGCAGGAACCATTCGCTGACCGCAGTGGCGAGAGCCGATCCGTGTTCGGCGGCGATGATGGCGCGCATCATGTCAAAGCCGGCAATACCGCCGGCACAGGTGAGGCGGCCGCGGTCGACCTCATACAAGCTGCGCCGTATGTCGAGTTGCGGAAATTGCTCCTCGAAACTCGCCAGATGCTCCCAGTGAATCGTGCAGCGAAATCCATCGAGGAGTCCGGCACGCGCCAGAATGTATGGCCCGCCGGATATGCCGCCGACCCGCACACCACGCCGCGCCAGCTTCCTGAGCCAGGACAGAGTGCTGGCGTTGCGATGAAGTGCGGGATTTCCGCCGGCACAGACGAGGATCATGTCGAGGGGACAATCGTCGCCGACGCGGTGGTCTGCTGCGATCCCAAGACCGCTCGATGCCTCAACCGCGCGGCCCTGTGACGAGACATGGAGCCACTTGTAGAGCGAGCGGCCGGAAAGCCGGTTCGCGGCACGCAACGGCTCCACGGCCGACGCATAGGACAGGAGCGAAAAGCCCGGGATCAGCAGGAAGCCGATCCGGTTGGGGGTATGAGCGTGCATGGCCGACCGGGCTTGAGTTTGGATTCGGTGTGGGTGGCGCTAATGGACAAGAAAACGTCGTGCCTGGACAATAATCACGCGGGCGATCGGTGATCAATGGCGGACGCGGCGTAAGCCGCGAATCGGCGGCACACCTCCTTGCGCTATTCAGCCTTCAGCATCTTTTCGCAGGCGCTCCGCGGCAATCGCGGCTGGCAGCCGGTCTGGCGCGAACCCGAGCCGAAAGCCTCATACGACGTCATCATCGTCGGTGGCGGCGGCCATGGCCTGGCGACCGCTTACTACCTCGCCAAGGAGCACGGCCTTACCAATATCGCGGTTGTCGAGAAGGGCTGGCTCGGCTCCGGCAATGTCGGGCGCAACACCACCATTATCCGCTCGAACTATCTGCTGCCGGGCAACATCCCGTTCTACGAACACTCGATGAAGCTCTGGGAGGGGCTGGAGCAGGACCTCAATTACAACGCGATGGTGAGCCAGCGCGGCATCCTGAACCTCTATCACTCCGACGCGCAGCGCGACGGTTATGCGCGTCGTGGCAATGCCATGCGGATGCATGGCGTCGACGCCGAATTGCTGGACCGGGATGGCGTCAAGGCGCTCGTGCCGTTTCTCGATTTCGACAATGCACGCTTCCCGATTCAGGGTGGGCTTGTGCAGCGCCGCGGCGGCACGGTGCGGCATGACGCGGTGGCATGGGGCTATGCCCGCGCCGCTGACCGGCGTGGTGTGGATCTCATCCAGAATTGCGAGGTTACCGGCATCCGCATCGAATCGGGCCGCGTGACCGGCGTCGACACGACGCGCGGCTTTATCGGCGCGCGCAAGGTCGGACTGGCCGTCGCCGGCAACACATCGCGGCTCGCCGCGTTGGCGGGCTTCCGGCTGCCGATCGACAGCCATGTGCTGCAGGCCTTCGTCTCGGAAGGTCTGAAGCCTGTGATCGATACCGTCATGACATTCGGCGCAGGGCATTTTTACGTGAGCCAGTCCGACAAGGGCGGGCTTGTGTTCGGCGGCGATATCGACGGCTACAATTCATACGCGCAGCGCGGAAACCTGCCGGTCATCGAGGATGTGATGGAAGGCGCGATGGCGGTATGGCCCGGGCTGGGACGCATCCGCGTGCTGCGTCATTGGGGCGGCATCATGGACATGTCGATGGATGGCAGCCCGATCATCGACCGTATGCCCGTGGATGGTCTCTATCTCAATGGCGGCTGGTGCTATGGCGGCTTCAAGGCGACGCCGGCATCCGGCTTCTGCTTCGCGCATCTGATCGCGCGCGACGAGATGCATCCGGTGGCGAGTGCCTATCGCCTCGATCGCTTCGCCTCCGGCGCGGTGATCGACGAGAAGGGCGTTGGCGCCCAGGCCAATCTGCATTAGGGCGCGCAATGAGAATCTCTTGTCCTTATTGCGGCGAACGCGACCGGCGCGAATTCACGATCCTTGGTGACGCCGATCCGGTGCGGCCGGATGGTATGGATGCCGATGCCGACGACATGTTCGCGTATGTCTATCAGCGCACCAATCCGGCCGGCCTGTTTCGCGAATACTGGTATCACGGCGCCGGATGCCATGCCTGGCTGGTGGTGGAACGCGATACGCGCACGCATGCGATCAAGAGCGTGACAAGCGCGCGCCAAGATACTCTGGCCCGGCAGCGGGGAGGGGCCTGATGGCTTACCGTCTCCCCTCAGGCGGACGGATTGACCGGTCGCGGCCTCTGCGCTTCACCTTCGATGGCAAAAGCTATGAGGGCTTTCAGGGCGATACGCTGGCATCGGCGCTGCTCGCAAACGGCGTGCGGCTGGTCGGGCGCTCGTTCAAATATCACCGGCCGCGCGGCATTCTGTCCGCGGGCAGCGAGGAGCCAAACGCTCTCGTCGAACTGCGCAGCGGAGCCCGCCGCGAGCCGAATACGCGTGCGACCACGATAGAGCTTTACGAAGGGCTCGAAGCCACCTCACAAAACCGCTGGCCGTCGCTGCGCTTCGATCTGTTGTCCATGACGGCGCCGCTGTCGCCGTTCATGAGCGCAGGGTTCTACTACAAGACCTTCATGTGGCCGGCGCGATTTTGGGAAAAGCTCTACGAGCCAATGATTCGCCGCGCTGCGGGGCTTGGGCGTGCCGCAGACGAGGCGGATCCCGATCATTACGAGAAGGCTTTCCTGCATTGCGATCTGCTGGTGATTGGAGCAGGACCGTCGGGCCTCGCGGCTGCGCTGGCGGCCGGACGTTCCGGCGCGCGCGTCGTGCTGTGCGACGAGGGCTTCGAACCCGGCGGCAGCCTTCTGTCCGAACGCGACCACATCAATGGAGCTCCTGCTGAGGCGTGGGTGGCTTCGGTCATCGCCGAACTCGGGTCGTTGCCCGAAGTGCGGGTCATGCCGCGGACCACAGTGTTCGGCGTCTATGATGGGGGCACCTACGGCGCGATCGAACGCGTCGCCGACCATCTTGCTTCGCCCCCGCCGTTCCAGCCGCGCCAGCGGTATTGGCAGATTGTCGCGAAACGGGCCGTTCTTGCGTCCGGAGCGATCGAGCGGCCGATTGTTTTTGGAGGCAACGATCGCCCCGGCGTCATGCTGGCGGGCGCTGTTCGTGCTTACGTCAATCGGTTCGGCGTGCTTCCCGGGCATCGTTGCGTTGTCGTTACGACTGGCGACGACGGCTGGCGCACCGCGCATGATTTCAGCGCTGCCGGCGGCAAAATCGTCGCGATCGTGGATGCGCGCCGTGAGGTGAATCCGGTCTTGCGCGAGGCGGCCGATAAGGCGGGAATCCGCGTCATTCTTGGCGCACAAGCGCAGTCGGCGCATGGCCGCACCGTTGTCACGGGTCTCGATGTGCTGCATGAGTCCGGCAAGGTCGAGCGCCTGCGTTGCGATCTGGTCGCCATGTCGAACGGATGGAATCCAGCGATCCATCTGACCACGCATCTTGGCGGAAAGCCGGTATGGGACGAGACGCGAAATGCGTTTCTTCCGTCACAACAATTGCCGCCCGGCCTGTCGGTTGCTGGCTCCGCAAACGGCGAATTCGGTTTGGCGCGAGCGATCGAGCAGGGCGGATCCGCGGGGGCGGCAGCCGCCGGCGATTGCGGTTTCGCTGGGCAGCCGTTGCCGCAGGTGACGACAGAACCGGAGCGGCATGCGTGTTCGCCGGTTTGGACAGCGCCGGCCGGCAAAGGGAAAGCCTTTGTCGATTTTCAGAACGACGTGACCGCCTCCGACGTGCAACTCGCACATCGCGAAGGCTTCCGCGCGGTTGAGCATCTGAAACGTTATACGACGCTTGGCATGGCGACGGACCAGGGCAAGACCTCGAACCTTGCGGGCCATGCGATGATGGCGGCGCTCTGCGGCGTCGACATCGCGCGCGCCGGCACCACGGTGTTTCGACCGCCTTACACGCCGGTCGCGATCGGCGCGCTGGCGGGACACCATCGCGGCAAGGACTTCCGCCCGTATCGCCTCACTCCCTCGCATGACTGGGCGCGCGAGCGGGGTGCCGTGTTCGTCGAGACCGGCTTGTGGCTGCGCGCGCAGTATTTCCCGCAGGCCGGAGATAAAGACTGGCTCGACGCGGTGGTGCGCGAGGTCGATGCGGTGCGCAACGGCGTTGGCGTCTGCGATGTCTCGACACTTGGGAAGATCGATATCCAGGGCGCGGACGCGGCAGAGTTTTTGAACCGCGTCTACATCAACGGCTGGAGCAGTCTTGCGGTCGGCAAGGCCCGCTATGGTCTGATGCTGCGCGAGGACGGCTTCGTCATGGACGACGGCACCACCGCGCGGTTGGCCGACACTCATTTCGTGATGACGACGACAACCGCGAACGCCGCACGGGTGATGCAGCATCTCGAGTTCTGTCATCAGGCGCTCTGGCCCTCGCTCGATGTCCGAATGGTCTCAGTCACCGAGCAATGGGCGCAATATGCGATCGGCGGACCGCGTTCGCGTGACGTGCTCCAAAGTGTCGTCGATCCGCAGCACGACATTTCCAATGCTGCGTTTCCTTATCTGGCGTCCGGTCATGTCACCGTCGGCGGCGGAATCCCGGCGCGCCTGTTCCGGATTTCGTTTTCTGGCGAGCTTGCCTATGAGCTTGCGGTGCCGGCATCCTACGGCGACGCGGCGATCCGCGCGATCATGAATGCGGGCCAGCCTCACGGCATCCATCCTTACGGTACCGAAGCGCTTGGTGTGATGCGCATCGAGAAAGGGCATGTCGCCGGCAACGAACTCAACGGGCAGACGACCGCACGCGACCTCGGTCTGGACAAGATGATGTCGCGAAAGAAGGATTATATCGGCCGTGTGATGGCCGCCCGGCCGGCATTGCTCGATCCGGGGCGGCCGCGCTTTGTCGGCTTTCGTCCCGTTGACCCCACAGACCGCCTGCGCGCCGGCGCGCATTTCGTCGCATCCGGCAGGCCTGCGACCGCCGCCAATGACGAAGGTTTCATGAGCTCGGTTGCCTATTCGCCCACGCTGAAACACTGGATTGGACTTGGCTTTCTGAGCAGGGGTCCGGAGCGGCTTGGCGAGCGCATTCGCTGCGTCGATCCGTTGCGCGACGCCGCCTTCGATGTCGAGGTGTGTTCCCCGGTCTTCGTCGATCCCGAAGAGGAGCGGCTGCGTGTCTGAGCGGGCAACATCGTGGCAACGGATCGGCGTCTGGGACGCCATTGTCCGCCCGGGTCGGTCGGGCGCCGACCGCGCCGAGACCGGCGTCATCATCACGCCACGGCACGATTTTTCTTTGGCCTTCGTGATCGGATCGCATGAGGGTGACGCAGACCTTAAACGCGTGTTGGGTGAGCGCTACGCGCTCCGGCCGCCGCATACGCCGCACGCCGTGTGCGGTGTGTCGCTCGACCTCCTCTGGTCGGGGCCGTCGCAATGGCTCGCGGTGTCGGTGCGCCCGCAGATGCCGGCCGAACTTTCATTGGAGCTTGCCGGCATTGCCGCCGTCACCGACCAAACCGACGCCCGTGCGGTCCTGCGCCTGAACGGGCCGCATGTGCGCGACGTGCTTGGGAAGGGATGCCCGGTCGACTTGCATGACAGAGCATTTCGCCGGGGTGACACCATCGTCACCGCGATAGGCGGAATCGGCGTCCAAATCTGGTGGGCCGATGTCGACGACGCTGTGCATCTTGCGGTACCGCGCAGCATGGCGGGCAGCTTCTGGTCTTGGCTGCTGCCGTCCGCGCAGGAATTCGGTGTCGAGGTGCTGCTGCCGCGGGGCTAGGCTTTGCGCTTGCCGCCGGCCGCGACGCGGGAGGCGAGTTCTCGCGTCGAAGGGATACGGCGCTCCGGGTCGCCGGAGGCCGCATCATCGCGGGCGAGATTTTCGATGATGGCGAGCAGAGTCCGCCGCGTGGCCGCGATATGCTCGGGCTGAACGCCTGCGACCGCAATCCGGTTCACGTCTTCCGCCAAGGGCACCAGTTTATCCTTCAGTTGACGGCCTTTCGGCGTCAGAAACACGTAAACGTTCTTGCGATTGTCAGGCAGTTGGCGGCGGGAGATGTAGCCGAGTTTCTCCATCGCGTTGAGCGCCGAGAAGGTGGTTGGCTCCATGACGCCGGCCTCATCGCTCAGCTCACGTTGGGTAAGTCCTTCTTTTTCCCACAGAATTCGCAGAAAGGTCCAATGCCCGAGCGACACGTCATGCGCGGTCAGGCGCATCTGTAATGCTCGTAGAAGTGCCCTTGTAGCGTCCTTGACGAGGTGCGCGAGGCGATCGTCGGGCACAGCCTCGCGCCAGTGTTTCAGAATGCTCTCTGTACCGCCGCGCTTGCGCTCGCTCATCGGCCCGCTCCGCGCAACCCGACCTGATGATGCAGCATGATCTCGGCCTGGGCCTCCGCCGACTCCAGGATCGCCAGGCAGACCTCCAGCGTCGCGCGCGACCATTCGCCGTCATGCAGCGGCGGCTTGCCTTCAACCACCGCGCTGTAGAATTCGTCGATGACTTCGGCGCGAACAATGTCGCGAACCGGCACCGGATCAAACCCGACCGCGTCGTCGCCGTAGATCATGACTCCGTCCGGCGTCGGCCGCAGATCGCCAAACTCGCACGACACGACGAACACCCCGAAATGCTGATGGCTGCGATCCGGCGGCGGGGCGCCCGCCGGCACATAGCTGGCGCCGCCGTAATTGCGGGCCGCCTTCAGTGCGGCTTCCTCGTCGGCATTCGACGCCGCACGCAACGCCTTGCGCATCGCCCCGTAGCGCGAAGGGTCTTTCGGCAGTCCCATCTCGCCGATAAAGCCCATGAACTCGTCGGAATCGAAATGCGCGTAGCCGCTATAGGTGCAGGAGGCGAACGCGCCGTCCTCGAAGCCGAGTAGCGCCGAATAGGCGCCCTCGGTCGGTCGCGCGGCGTCCCAGTTCCCGGTCATCGCCCGCACGCTGCGCACGCGGCCGCCGCCCAGCAATCGGACGATGTCGATCTGATGCGCACCCTGGCTGAAGATCACGCCGCCGCCTTGAGCGGTGTCGAGTTCCTCGGGCCGGCGCGGCCGCACCATGTAGTCGGTGTAATTGAAGGCGTGGATCATGCGCACCGCGCCATAGGCGCTGCTGTCGATCAGCCTGCGCGCATGCAGGATCGGCGCATTGAAGCTGTGGCTGTGCCCGACCACGAGCTGCACGCCCGCATTCTGCACGGCGTCGATGATGGTGCGGCACTCATCGAGCCGGACCGCGATCGGCTTTTCGACCAGCACGTGCTTGCCGCGCGTGGCGGCGATGGCAACGTGAGCGGCATGCATCTGATGCGGGGTCGCGACATAGACCGCATCGATGGATGGATCGTCGCACAGGGCTTCGATCGTGTCGTAGGTCGGAGCGCCGAAATCAGCATCGAACCGTTGGCGGGCTTCCGGTCTCAGATCGCTCGCAGCCGCGAGGGTAATGCGCGGATCCGCCGCGAATGTCGGCAGCATCAGGGTGAAAGCGCGGCCGAGCCCTGCAATACCGAGACGGATGGGGCGCACGGCCATGATGGGCTACCGGTCGATCACGAGTTCCGGCGTCTTCGCCCGCGAGACGCAGATCATGATCTGGTTGTCCCGTTCCGCGTCCGTCAGCACAAGGTCGCGGTGATCGGCTTCACCCGCGATCAGCTTGGTGCGGCAGGTGCCGCAGGTGCCGCTTTCGCAGGAACTCGGCACGTCGTATCCGGCCGCCCGCATGGCCTCGAGGATCGTCGTCCCGGCGGGGACGTCGATGGTTGCGCCGCTTGCCGCAAGCTTGACCTTGAAAGCCGTGTCGTCCGGCCGCCGCGCATCCGCTTCGCTGAAGGCTTCGAAATGGATCGCCGTGGACGACCAATGGCCGGTGGCGTCGCGCACGGCCTCCATCAGCCCGCGCGGGCCGCAGCAATAAAGATGCTCGCGGTTTTTGCGTTCCTCCACGATTGGCCAGAGATCGAGGGCCTTGGCCGGGTCGCCGCCGTCGTAATGGATGAAAACCTTGCCCTTGAATTCGGGAGCGCTCAGTTCCTCCCGGAACGCGGTCATTTCCGGTGTCCGCGAACAATAATAGAGCCTGAATTTCTTCGACGGATCGTTCTTCAACGCATGAATCATCGCGATAAACGGCGTGATGCCGATGCCGCCGGCGATGAAGATGAAGTGATCGCCGCGCTGCGGCAGGGCGAAGGCGTTGTCCGGCGCCGAGATGAACCACTCGTCGCCTTCCTTCGTGTGGTCGATGAGATAGATCGAGCCGCCGCGGCCATTGTCCTCCCGCTTGACGGCGATGCAGTAGTGATCGCGCGCAGCCGGGTCGCTGCACAGCGAGTATTTCCGCATCAAGCCGTTCGGAACGTGAAGATTGATGTGGGAGCCGGCGGTAAAGGCCGGCAGTTCACCGCCGTCCTTGCGGCGCATCTCGTAAAGATGGATGCCATTGGCGATTTTTTCGGCGCGCGTGACGCGAACGGGGATATCGGCTGTCGGGATCGAACTCATGGCAGGATGACTTGTTGCAAGTAATTGGTTGCTGGTGGCTGGAGCTTTCTGGTCGCAAATTCTGGTGCGATGCACAATCGCCGCATCGCACCGTCTAGTGGTCCGATTCTAACATTCGCATCCCTTCTCGGCAGGCTCTCTTCCGAATGTTAGAATCAAGGACCACTAGCAAGTATTGGATTCGAGTGGAGCTTTGGATTTGGTATTCGCCTGTTGAGCCTGGGTCGCGCGGATGGCGAATGTCAAATCCGCTCCACTCGACAAGCAGGCTGGAATGACTATAGGATAAAAACTTAGAGGGCTAATATTTTCTCCCGGGGCCAACCCGGTCGGAGGCCCTTTGAAGCTACGCTTGGGAGGCAAGCCGATGATGACCGCAGAGGAAAACGACCTGCTGTGCCGCGTCGAGGGCGACGCGCCGATGGGTCAGATCATGCGCCGCCACTGGATGCCGGCCTGCCTGATTGAAGAAGTGGCGGAGCCCGACGGCGCGCCGCTGAAGGTCAGGTTGCTTGGCGAGGACCTCGTGGTGTTTCGCGACAGCGACGGAAAGCTCGGGATCATCGATGAGTATTGCCCGCATCGCCGGGTGTCGCTTGCTTTCGGCCGCAATGAGGAATGCGGGCTGCGCTGCCTGTATCACGGCTGGAAGATGGACGTGGACGGCAACGTGGTCGAGATGGCGTCCGAGCCGCCGGAGAGCGGCTTCGCCGAGAAGGTGAAGGTCAAGGCATATCCCGCGCGCGAATGGGGCGGCTTCGTCTGGACCTATATGGGTCCCGCCGAGACGATGCCGGAGTTCGAGCCGCCGGCCTTCGCGCCGACGCAGAATGCCCAGGTATCGATCGTCAAGATCCACGTCGGCTGCAATTGGGCGCAAATCCTGGAAGGGCAGATCGATTCGGCGCATTCGTCGAGCCTGCATTCCTCCGACATGAAGCCCGCCAAGGTCGATGCGGCGAAGGCCGTCGATACGCATTGGCTGCGGCCCTCGACCGACAAGGCGCCACGCCTGCAGGTGGAGCGCACCAGCTTCGGCTTTCACTATGCGGCGATCCGCCGTCCGATCGCCAATGCCAATGTGAACGATTACGTGCGGGTGACGGTCTACGTCGCGCCGTTCACCGCGCTGATTCCGCCGAACAACGAATACAACGTCGCGACCGTGCTGGTTCCTGCCGATGACGAGAACACCGTGTTCCATTTCATCGCCTGGAGCGACAAGGACGCCGACTGGGCGAACAAGGCCGGTATCGACCAGGAAGTCTGGCGCAAATTCAACGTTGCGCAGCCCGGCATTGATCTCGATCGCGGCTTCAACAATCTGCGTACGCGCGCCAACAACTACCGGCAGGACCGCAATGCCATGCGGCTCGGCGATTTCACCGGCATCAAGGGCATTCCCAATCAGGACATCGCGATGTGGGAAACCATGGGTCCGATTGCCGACCGCACCAAGGAGCGGCTTGGCGCCAGCGATCTCGCGGTGGTGGAATTCCGCAAGCTTATGGTCGACGCGGCACGTCAGATGCAGGACACCGGAGTCGCGATCGGACGCACCACGCCGCACGTCCCGCAGAGCAAGATCCGCTCATTCGAAGGCATCGTGCCGAAATCGACCAACTGGCGAAGCTTTACGGTCCCGTCCGATCAGGATCGGGAGAAGGTTGCGTAACGCCGCAACAGCGGCTTCAATGATCATACACGACGTCTCGACAAGAAGACGAAATCGCACTGGGAGGAATGAATGAAGAAACGGACGTTCGGTCCGCTGCTCGGACTTGTTGCTGCCGGCCTTCTGTTTGGGGCGCAGCCATCAGTCGCGCAGGACAAGCTGAAGCTGGCGGTCGGTCAGCGCGGCAACTGGGACACGTCGATCTCGGAGGTCGGCCAGCTCGCCGGCATCTTCAAGAAGCACGGCCTCGAACTCGAAATCGTCTATACCCAGGGGGCCGGCGAAACGCTGCAGGCCACGATTTCCGGCAGCGTCGATATCGGCGTTGCGGCCGGCATCATGGGCGTGCTGAGCGCCTATTCGAAAGGCGCGCCGGTGCGCATCATCGGTGCCGAGACGACGGGAGCCTCCGACCTCTACTGGTATGTGAAGTCGGATTCGCCCATCAAGTCGCTGAAGGACACGTCCGGCAAGACATTGGCCTATTCCACCAATGGCTCTTCAACCCACGGCATCGTTACCGCCTTCATGAAGCAATACGGCCTGTCGGCGAAGCCGACGGCGACCGGTGGCCCTCCGGGCACACTGACCCAGGTGATGTCCGGCCAGATCGATGTCGGTTGGGCGGCCCCGCCCTTCGGGCTCGATCAACTCGACCAGAAGCAAATTCGTATTCTCGCCTCCGGCAATGATGCCGACGCGTTCAAGGGCCAGACCGTGCGCCTCCTGGCGACCACGGCTCCGGTGCTGCAGGGGAAAAAGAGCGCGATCGACCGTTACATGAAGGCTTATCGTGAGACCATCGACTTCATGTACACCGATGCCGGGCTCAAGGTTTATGCCGAATGGCTGAAGATCCCGGAGGCCAAGGCCCGCCGCACCCGCGACGACTTCTTTCCGAAATCGTCCGTCGATCCAGACCAGATTACGGGTCTCGACACCATTGTGAAGGATGCGGTCGCGCTCAAGTTCACCGCCAATGAACTGACCAAGGAGCAGCTGGCCGAGCTGATCCAGATTCCGCCGCGCTAGTGGAGCGGATTGCGTCACGTCCGATTGCGCGCCGTCAAGGCCCGCAATCGTGCGGTTTCTTGCCGCCTTTGCCTGCATCCCCGGACTTCTGCTAGTACCCTCGCCGCGGCCCGGTAAAAATCAGAACGACCGGGGGCCTGCGGGGTTCTGTATGCTTGAAATGCTGCGCGCGATGGCGCGCTTTATCAGCGATAAGATCGGCTGGCACCGGATAGGGTTCGCGCTCAGCGTCCTCATCATTGCGGTTGCCGCTGTCGTTCTCTACCGCATGTTGCGCGGCATCGATATCGCTGAGGTCTTCAAGGCGATCCGGGCGACCGACCCCAAGGACTTCTGGCTGGCGGCGCTGTTCGTCGGCTTCGGCTATTTCACGCTGACCTTCTACGACCTGTTTGCGGTCCGCACGATCGGCCGCAGCGACGTGCCATACTCGACGGCGGCGCTCGCGGGCTTCACCAGCTATTCGGTCGGTCACAATGTCGGCGCCAGCGCCTTTACCGGAGGGGCGGTCCGCTACCGGGTCTATTCGGCACACGGCGTCAGCGCCGTGGAAGTGGCCAAAATCTGCTTCGTGGCCGGCCTGACATTCTGGCTCGGCAATGCGACGGTGCTCGGTCTCGGCATCTTCTATGCGCCGGAGGCGGCGAGCGCCATCAACCACCTGCCGGAATGGTTTAACCGGACGCTGGCGGGAATCACCATCGTGGTGCTTACCGCCTATGTGATCTGGGTCTGGGTTCGGCCACGCACGATCGGCCGCGACGGCTGGCAGGTGACGCTGCCGGGCGGGCCGCTCACCTTCCTTCAGATCGTCATCGGCATCGTCGATCTGGGTTGCTGCGCCGCTGCCATGTATCTCTTGCTGCCGGACCAGCCGCACATCAATTTCATCATGCTGGCGGTGATTTTCGTATCCGCGACACTGCTCGGCTTTGCCAGCCATTCACCCGGCGGGCTCGGTGTGTTCGACGCCGCGATGCTGCTGGCGCTCTGGCAGTTCGAGAGGGAAGAACTGCTCGCCAGTTTGCTGCTGTTCAGGTTGTTGTATTACATCATTCCCTTCGCGCTTGCGCTCGCGATCCTGGGCGCGCGCGAGATCATCAAGGGGATGATGTCGAACCGCGTCCCGCCGCTCGGCGACATTGCCGTCGACGTGCTGGCGTCGCCGCCCGCGAGCGACGCAAACGCGGCGGATGGAAAGTCTCACGTCCGGAAGCCGTCCAATGACGATGGAACGAAACGGTGAGCAGGGGCGTGTTGCCGAGGAGCCGGAATCTCGCGCCGGTCGTTATGACTCATGGCTGATGGCCGCGGTTGCGGTCGTGGCGATTGTCATTCCGCTTTCACGCGGTGATCTGAGCGCCGCGATCGGCATTCCGGCGATCGCGGTGGTGTTGGCCGCCGCCTGGTATTTCAGCCGCCGCAGCCGGCCGCGTCTGGCGCCCGTCCAGCCGGCGGCAGCGCCCGCGCAACCGGGCGACCACCTCATTACCGACGTGATCGCGGCCTTGCCGGACCCCACCGTGCTGATGGAAGCCGACGGGCGGGTCGTGACCATGAATGCGTCGGCGAGTGCGATCGCTCCGGCCTTGCGCCGGGGTGAGCCCGTGTCGCTCGCGCTTCGCATTCCCGACGTCATCGACGCGATCCGGCGCGCGGCGCTCGGGCGCAAACCCGAGCGTGCCGAGTTCTCCGAACGGGTGCCATCCGAGCGATGGTTCGAGGTCTTCGTCACGCCGCTCCGCTCCGACCGCGTGCCAGACATGACAACCCGGCTGCTGCTGACCTTCCGCGACCTGACCGCGATCCGCCGGGTGGAGGAAATGCGGGTCGATTTCGTCGCCAATGCCAGCCACGAATTACGCACGCCGCTCGCGTCCCTGTCGGGCTTTATAGAAACGCTGAAAGGCGCCGCCCGTAACGACACCGCGGCGCGCGAGCGGTTCCTCGATATCATGGAGGCGCAGGCCAAGCGCATGGCCCGGTTGATCGACGACCTGCTGTCGCTGTCGCGGATCGAACTTTCCGCCCATGTGCGCCCGGAAACGCCGGTCGAATTGCTGCCGATCGTGCGTCAGGTGGTCGATTCGCTGCAGATGCTCGCCCGCGATCGCGACGTCGCCATCACCATCGACGCGCCGAAGGAGCCGCTGATCGTGTCCGGCAGCCGCGACGAACTCACTCGCGTATTCGAAAATCTGGTCGAAAACGCGCTGAAATACGGCGCCTCGGGCAAGCGCGTGGAGATCACGCTGTCGCGCGCCTTCGCGGTCAGCGGTGGCGAGGAGGCGGTGGCTTCGGTACGCGATTACGGGCCGGGCATTGCGGCGGAGCATCTGCCCAGGCTCACCGAGCGGTTTTATCGGGTCGACGTTGCCGAAAGCCGCGAGCAGGGCGGCACCGGCCTCGGGCTGGCCCTGGTCAAGCACATCATGAACCGGCATCGCGGCCGGCTGACGATCGAAAGCCGGTCCGGAGAGGGCGCGACTTTTACCGTCCGGATGCCGATGTCCACAGGCGTCAGCCCCGCTCAGCGAAAAATCGGCTGAATTATCAGTCGGTTGCGCTGTCATCCAGTTGTCATCCAGGCGTCATAGAAGCTTCGGCATGTCACCCCTAGTGACCGGGGCGACCGGACGGGCTTCCCCCAGCCTTCAGCGACACCCGCTCCCGCCCGGCACATAACGAAGGAGAGAGACCTTGAAACATACGACCTTCGCCGGCGCGTTTGCGTTCGTGGCGGCCGGTGCGATGTTCGCCGGTGCCGCCGAGGCCCGCGACCAGATTCGTATCGTCGGTTCGTCTACCGTTTACCCGTTCACCACCGCCGTTGCCGAGCAGCTCGGCAAGACCGGTGGCGTCAAGACCCCGGTCGTGGAATCCACCGGCACCGGCGGTGGCATGAAGCTGTTCTGCGCCGGTGTCGGCGTCGAGCACCCGGACGCGACCAATGCCTCGCGCCGCATGAAGAAGAGCGAACTGGAAATGTGCCAGAAGAACGGCGTCAAGGACGTCGTCGAGATCAACATCGGGTTTGACGGGCTCACCGTCGCTCAGTCGAAGCAGGGCACCCCGGTCAAGTTGACCCTGCCGCAGTTGCTTTTGGCAGTTGCCAAGGAAGTGCCCGGTCCGGACGGCAAGCTGATCCCGAACCCGAACAAGATGTGGTCGGATATCGACAAGTCGCTGCCGAACACCAAGATCGAAGTGCTTGGCCCGCCGCCGACCTCCGGCACCCGCGATTCTTTCCACGAGTTGCTGCTGGAAAAGGGCGCTGAGCAGATTCCGGCGCTGGCTGCGATGAAGAAGTCCGACCCGAAGGCTTTCGACCGCGTGTGGAAGACCCTGCGTGAGGACGGGGCCTACGTGGAAGCCGGCGAAAACGACAACCTGATCGTTGCCAAGCTCGATCAGAACAAGAACGCATTCGGCGTGTTCGGCTTCTCGTTCCTTGAAGAGAACTCTGCCAAGCTGCGCGGCGTGCCGCTGAATGGCGTCGTTCCGGAATTCGACACCATCACCGCCGACAAGTATCCGGGTTCGCGCCGCATGTTCGTCTACCTCAAAAAGGCGCACGTTGGCGTCGTGCCTGGTATCGATAAGTTTGCGGCCGAGTACGTGTCGCCCAAGGCTCTGGGTGAAGATGGCTATCTGGCCAAGAAGGGCCTCGTCACGCTGCCGAAGGCGGAAGCCGATGCGGTACGCAAGGCCATCATCGAGATGAAACCCGTCTCTCTCGATGCGCTCGGTTCCTGACAAAACGTGACAGGGGCGGTCGCCATGCGCGACCGCCCTCTCTCTTCAGGCGGCCGAAAGAAGTCCGCCGATACCATCTGTTTTGTCTGTTGAAGGGTTGAGGCGATGACGTCGCTGTATTTCCTGGGCCTGGCCGTACTGGTCGTCGTCGGATATCTGTTCGGCCGGTCGCGCGCCGCGACTGCCGAACGATCAGCCTCGCTGCATTCGCGCCCCTCTTATCACGGCTCGTTTGTCGTCATCAGCATTCTGATCCCGATGTTGCTGATCCTGGTGGTCGCAGTGCCGATCGCCGACCGCATTGTGAACACGCAGGCGATCAGCGCGCTCGATCCGGCATTGCTCGACGACGATCTGAAGCGCGGCGCCGCTTTGCGCGACATCATCGCGGTGGCATCCGGCCGCTATTCCGGCCAGCCGAGCGTGGCGCTGAAGAACGCAGCAGACGTCTATGCGTCGCTTCGTTCATGGACCAATACCATCATCGTCGGCGGCGGTTGGATTTTTGGTTTGCTGGGTCTTGCCTATGGCCTGCGTATGCTGTCGGTTCAGTTCCGCGCCCGCAACCATGTCGAGACCATCGTCAAATATGTGCTGCTGGCGGCCGCCTGCGTCGCGGTGCTGACCACCATCGGCATCGTGTTCTCGGTGCTGTTCGAGACCGTGCGCTTCTTCCAGAAGGTTTCGCCGCTCGATTTCATATTCGGGACGCAATGGTCTCCGCAGACCGCGATCCGCGCCGACCAGGCCGGCTCGTCCGGCGCCTTCGGCATTATCCCGCTGGTCACGGGCACGCTTCTGATCACGTTCATCGCGATGCTGATCGCAGGGCCGATCGGCTTGTTTGCCGCGATTTACATGGCGGAATACGCCACGCCGCGGTTCCGGGCCTGGGCGAAGCCGCTCCTCGAAATCCTGGCCGGCATCCCGACCGTGGTGCTCGGTTTCTTTGCCGCGCTCAGCCTTGCGCCCTGGGTGCGCACAGCGGGCGAAGCGCTCGGCCTCAATGTGGCCTCCGAAAGCGCGCTCGCCGCGGGCATCGTGATGGGCATGATGATCATCCCGTTCGTGTCGTCGCTGTCGGATGACGTCATCAACGCGGTGCCGCAATCGCTCCGCGACGGCTCCTACGGGATGGGCGCGACCCACTCCGAAACCATCAAGAAGGTCGTACTGCCGGCGGCGCTGCCCGGTATCGTTTCGGCATTCATGCTGGCAATCAGCCGCGCGGTCGGCGAAACCATGATCGTGGTGATGGCTGCCGGGCTCGCCGCCAATCTTACGTTCAACCCGCTGGAGGCGGTCACCACCTTCACGGTGCAGATCAAGACCATTCTGGTGGGCGACCAGGAATTTGAAAGTGCAAAGACGCTTGCCGCCTTCGCGCTCGGTTTCGTCCTGTTCTTCTTCACGCTGACGCTCAACGTCATCGCGATGCAGATCGTAAAACGGTATCGGGAACAATATGACTGACACCAGCCTTCCGGGCGTCCGCTCGATCGACCTTGGAACCGACGCTGCTCGCGCGCGCATCAAGGCCCGCTATCGCGCCGAAAGCCGCTTCCGGTTCTATGGTCTCGCCGCGATCGGCATAACGGCTCTCTTTCTGGTCGTGGTGCTGACCGACATCGTGATCAAAGGCTACCCGGCATTCACGCAGAATGTGATGATGATGAAGATCACCGTCGATGCGGCGGAGATCGACCCGAAGGGCTCGCGCAATCCGGCCGATATCCGGGCGGGCGACTTTCAGGCGCTGGTGCGCAACGCATTGCGTGCCGAGTTTCCCGATGCAAAGGATCGAATCCAGCGCCGCCAGCTGGATGGTCTCCTGTCATCTGGCGCCGCCGATTATCTGAGGGAACGCGTTGTTGCGGATCCCGCGTTGATCGGTCAAACGATCACCGTTCCGGTGCTGATGTCATCGGACGCTGACCTTTACTTCAAGGGAATCGGGACCCGGATTGCCAGGACGCCCGGGGTTGGGACGGCCACACCCAGCGCTACAAACGGCGAGATCGAAATCACTTCCACGTCCAGCGACTTCGCCAACACGCTTGCGCTGGTGAAGCAAGGTCTGACCACCCGTGCCCGCGCCGAGCAGTCGGAGGCGGAGCGGCTGCAGGGTTTGTCGAACCGCGCCGTCGCGCGCAAGGCGGAACTGGAAACCACGCTTGCAGCCGCGAGGGCTTCGAACGACGCCGGTCGCATCGGAACGCTTGAGGGACAGATCGCGGCAGCGGCCGACGAGGCGACGTCTCTCGGAAGCCGCGCCAAGGAATTGCTCGATAGTGTTGCAGAGATGCGCACCCGCTATTCGAACGCATCCGCACCGGAAACGCTAAACGAGCGTCTTCCGAGCCTTTTGGTCGCCATCAATGGCGGCGTCGTGAAAGTCGCTGAGGTCAGTTCGGGATCCATCAAGGGCGAGGCTGTCATTCCGCTGGCGTCCGCCAACCCGGCGACTCCGAAAAGCTGGCAGGTCGTGATTTATGAGACGCCTGAGGCGAGCCGCCGGGTTAACGATCGCGTCGTCACTTGGCTCGAGAGCCTGAATGCGAAAGGCGTTATCGAGAGCCGCTTCAACTGGCGCTTCTTTACCGCGGGCGACAGCCGCGAGCCGGAACTGGCAGGTATTCGTGGCGCGCTGGTGGGCTCCCTGCTCACGCTTGCTGTAACCCTCGTGCTGTGCCTCCCAATCGGTGTCGCTGGCGCGATCTATCTCGAAGAATTTGCCCCCAAGAACCGGATCACTGAAGTCATCGAGGTTAACATCAATAACCTCGCGGCAGTTCCGTCGATCGTGTTCGGACTGCTGGGCTTGGCGATGTTCCTGAATTTCTTCGGACTCCCGCGATCGGCGCCGCTCGTCGGTGGTCTGGTGCTGGCACTGCTCGTATTGCCGACCATCATCATCGCCTCGCGTGCCGCGCTCAAGGCGGTTCCGCCCTCGATCAAGGAGGCGGCGCTGGGTGTCGGCGCCTCGCAACAGCAGGCGATCTTCCACCACATCCTGCCGCTGGCAATGCCCGGAATCATGACCGGAACGATCATCGGCATGGCGCACGCGCTCGGCGAGACGGCGCCGCTCCTGATGATCGGCATGGTCGCCTTCATCGTCGAGCCTGCAACGAGCATTGTCGACGCCGCAACTGTGTTGCCGGTCCAGATCTATCTCTGGTCGGATCTGCCGGAAGTCGGTTTCCAGGCGCGAACGGCAGCCGCGATCATGGTGCTGCTGGCGTTCTTGTTCCTTATGAACGGGACCGCAATTCTCTTGCGCAAACGCTTCGAGCGGCGCTGGTAAGTCATTGGGAGTTAGGAGATGCTGGCTATGGACGCAATGGTTCAACCCGCCGCCTCGGCCGCTGCGATCGATATCGCCGGTACGCAGGCCAAGCCCAAGGTCACGGCGCGGAACGTCAACGTCTATTACGGCGACAAGCACGCCCTGAAAGACGTCAACGTGGATATCCCGGCGCGGTCGGTGATGGCTTTCATCGGCCCGTCCGGCTGCGGCAAGTCGACCTTCCTTCGCTGCATCAACCGGATGAACGACACCATCCCGGTTGCGCGGGTGACCGGCAAGATCGATATCGACGACCTCGATATTTACGACAAGTCGCTGGACGTCGTACAACTGCGCGCGCGTGTCGGCATGGTGTTCCAGAAGCCCAATCCATTCCCGAAATCGATCTACGAAAACGTCGCCTATGGTCCGCGCATCCACGGGATCGCTCGTTCGAAATCCGAACTCGACGAGATCGTGACATCCAGCCTGAAGCGCGCCGGGCTATGGGAAGAGGTCAAGGATCGTCTGGACGATTCCGGTACCAGCCTGTCAGGCGGCCAGCAGCAGCGGCTGTGCATCGCGCGGGCGATTGCGGTCGGTCCTGAAGTGATTCTGATGGACGAACCATGCTCCGCGCTCGATCCGATCGCGACCGCTCGCATCGAGGAACTGATCGATGAGTTGCGGCGGAATTTCACCATCATCATCGTGACGCACTCGATGCAGCAGGCAGCCCGCGTGTCGCAGCGGACCGCGTTTTTCCATCTCGGCATTCTTGTCGAGGAGGGCCCGACCGAGACCGTATTCACGACGCCGAGCGATCGCCGCACCCAGGATTACATCACCGGCCGCTTCGGCTGACCGGCTGCAGACAAGGACCAAGACAATGGCTGACCACATCGCCAAGGCGTTCGACGTCGATCTGCAGGAGCTCAACCGCATGGTTGCGGAAATGGGCGGCCTTGCCGAGAAGGAGATCGCGGACGCAGTGCAGGCGCTGACCCGCCGCGACATCGATCTCGCAAACAAGCTGATCGCAGCCGATGCCCAGATCGACGCGCTGCAGCGGGAGATCGAGGAGCGCGCGATCCTGACGATTGCGCGCCGCCAGCCGATGGCCATCGACCTTCGTGAAGTGGTGAGCGCCTTGCGCGTCGCCAACGAAATCGAACGCATCGGCGATCTCGCCAAGAATATCGGCAAGCGCGCACTCGACCTCGAGGGTGAATATCCGTCGCTGAAGCTCATCCGCGGCGTCGACCATATGGGGTCTCTGGTATTGACCCAGCTCAAGCGCGTGCTGGACGCCTATGCCGCCCGCGACGTCGACGAGGCCATGGATGTGTGGAAGCGTGACGAGGAAATCGACGCCATGTGTGTCTCGCTGTTCCGCGAATTGCTCACCTACATGATGGAAGACCCGCGCAACATTACGTTCTGCATTCATCTCCTGTTCTCGGCGAAAAATATCGAGCGGATGGGCGACCACGCCACCAATATCGCCGAGACCGTCTATTACATGATCAAGGGCGAGCCGATCACTTCCGAACGCCCGAAGGCCGATACCACCAGCTTTGCGCCATTGGCGGCGCAGGCGGCGCAGGGATGAACGGAAGCAGCGACATGAACGCTCAGACCGCGCGCATCCTGATCGTCGAGGACGAGGAGCCGTTGTCGCTGCTGCTGCGATACAACCTCGAGACCGAAGGATACGACGTCGAGACCGTCGCGCGCGGTGACGATGCCGACACCCGGCTGCGCGAGAGCACGCCCGATCTCGTCGTGCTCGACTGGATGTTGCCCGGCCTGTCCGGCATCGAACTCTGCCGGCGGCTGCGGGCGCGGCCCGAGACCAAGTCGCTGCCGATCATCATGCTGACCGCGCGCGGCGAGGAGAGCGAGCGCGTGCGCGGGCTCTCGACCGGCGCCGACGATTATATCGTCAAGCCGTTCTCGGTCCCGGAACTGGTGGCACGGATCCGGGCGCTGCTGCGGCGATCCCGGCCGGAGCGGCTGGCTGACGTGCTGACGCTGGGCGAAATCGAGCTCGATCGCGTCAAGAAGCGGGTGTCCCGCGCCGGCCGCGACGTGGAGCTCGGGCCGACCGAGTTCCGACTTCTGGAATTTCTGATGGAGCGCCCCGGCCGCGTGTTTACCCGGGAACAATTGCTCGATGGCGTGTGGGGCAGTGAGGTCTATATCGACGAGCGTACCGTCGATGTGCATGTCGGGCGGCTGCGCAAGGCTCTCAACCGTGGCCGCGACGGGGATCCGATCCGCACCGTGCGCGGCTCCGGCTATGCGATCGACGATCGCTTCGGGCGCGCGGACCTCACCTGATCTGACCTTCTCCGACTTGGTCTGGTCGATCCGGCCGCCGCGGCGCCCTGCGCGAGCGCGTCAGCGCCCGCCTGCCGAGCGCTTGTCCCGCCGCGCTGCCGGCGGCTGATAAGCGATACGCGAGTGGTAGGCGCAATAGGGCAGACCATTAACGGACGGACCGCCGCAGAAATAGAATTCCGACGTCGCCGGGTCGCCGATCGGCCATTTGCAGGTCTGCTCGTTCAGTTCCAGAAGCGTGCGGCGCTGTCCGATCGGCACGACATTCTCGACCTGGGCCGGTTCGACGTCCATCTCGTAGTCATAGGCAAAGGCCTGGGCCAGCGCGGTATTGCCGCGAACCGCGGGACGAGACACCCGTAACATATGGGTCGCCCTCGGCTTTCGCTGCCGCGGCGCGCTGGACGACGGCGCCTTGGTGCGGCCGGAGAGCCCCAGACGATGCACCTTGCCGATGACCGCGTTGCGGGTGATCCCGCCCAGTTCGGCCGCGATCTGGGAGGCCGAGAGGCCGTCGGACCAGAGCTTCTTGAGCTGCTCGACCCGTTCGTCGGTCCACGTCATGGGTTTCTCCTTGTTGCCCCGCGGAGGGGGATACCGTCCGCAGAATCCTTTCCCGTCGCCGGACAGCCTGAGGCTGCCAGCGGGACGCCACACACGCAGATGTACTTACTTGCCTGTCCGCCGCACGAGATGTCGTATCTGACAGGGGCGACACTACACAATCGCTGGACTCGCCCGCAAGAGTCCGCCCCCCCTGCGCACCCATCGTCGCTGTGGAGAGCGCAAGGTTTTCCCCGCCTTATTCGAAGCGCTGCGGCATCGCGCGGCCGGGCGGTTCGGTTGACAGCCTACGGCCCGCCCCTAGAATGCCGGTTGCAGTGCCGCCCGCGGGGGCGGCACATTTCGTTTAGGCTCCGGCATTGTCTGCTGATGCTCTGACATTGCCGGTCCAGTTTCTGCCGGATGTTCTGCCGTGGTCTCCAATCTTCTGCCGACTTATAACCGCGCCGACCTTGCCTTCGAGCGGGGCGAGGGCGCCTGGCTGACCGCGACCAATGGCGAGCGCTATCTCGACTTCGGATCGGGCGTTGCGGTCAACGTGCTGGGTCACGCGCATCCGGTGCTGGTCGAGGCGCTGACCGACCAGGCGCAGAAAGTCTGGCACGTCTCCAACCTGTTCCGGATTCCGGAAGCGGAGCGCCTGGCACAGCGGCTGTGCGCCGCAAGCTTCGCGGACCTCGTCTTCTTCTGCAATTCCGGCGCCGAGGCGATGGAATGTGCGATCAAGACCGCGCGCAAATATCACGCCGTCTCCGGTCATCCCGAGCGCGTCGACATCATTACCTATGAAGGCGCCTTCCACGGCCGCACGCTGGCGACGCTCGCTGCCGGCGGGCAGCCGAAATATCTCGAAGGCTTCGGCCCTGTGGCCGGCGGCTTCATCCAGGTGCCGTTCGCCGATCTCGAAGCGACGAAGAAGGCGATCTCCGACACCACCGCCGCGATCCTGATCGAGCCGATCCAGGGCGAGGGCGGTGTGCGCGTGGTGCCGCCGGAATTCCTGCGCCAACTGCGCAAGCTGTGTGACGAGCACGGCCTGATGCTGGTGTTCGACGAGGTGCAAACCGGCATCGGCCGCACCGGCGAATTGTTCGGATACATGCACGCGGGGATCGCGCCCGACATCATGGCGCTGGCCAAGGCGCTCGGCGGCGGCTTTCCGATCGGCGCCTGCCTTGCGACTGCGGAAGCCGGCAAGGGCATGACCGCCGGCACCCATGGCTCGACCTTCGGCGGCAATCCGCTGGCGACGCGCGTCGGCAATGCGGTGCTGGACGTGGTGCTGGCGCCCGGCTTCCTCGAGAATACCCGCAAGATGTCGCTTCTCTTGAAGCAGCGGCTTGCCGAGTTGAAGGATCGCTTTCCGTCGGTGATTGCCGATGTGCGCGGCGAGGGGCTGCTGCTTGGTCTGGTCTGCGTCGTTCCGAATGGCGACATGGTCACCGCGCTCCGCAACGAAAAGATGCTGGCGATCGCGGCCGGCGACAACGTCGTGCGGTTGTTGCCGCCACTGATCCTTGACGAGGCCGGCGTCGCCGACGGCATCGCGATGATCGAACGCGCCTGCGAAAAGCTTGCGCATGCGGCCAAGCCCGTCAGCCCGGCTCCAGTCTGATGGCAAAGAGCAACGCCCGGCGCAGCGTCCGCCATTTCATCGACCTGATCGACATCCGGCCCGCCGACCTGCGCGCAATCATCGCGGACGCACGCGCGATGAAGAAGGCGCGCGGCCGGCGCAAGCGTCCGCTCGCCGGTCAGACGATGGCGATGATTTTCGACAAGCCCTCGACCCGCACGCGCATTTCGTTCGAGGTCGGAATGAAGCAGCTCGGCGGCGATGTCATCACGCTGACCGGACAGGAGATGCAGCTCGGCCGCGGTGAATCCATTCCGGACACCGCACGGGTGATGTCGCGCTTCGTCGATGCGGTCGTGATCCGCACGCTCGAACACGATCTGGTCACCGAACTGGCGCAATATGCCACCGTGCCGATCATAAATGCGCTGACGAAGCAATCGCATCCCTGCCAGGTAATGGCCGACGTGATGACCTTCGAGGAGCATCTCGGCTCGATCAAGAAAAAGACTGTGGCCTGGACCGGCGACGCCAACAACGTGCTGACCTCGTGGATGCACGCGGCCGAGCGCTTCGATTTCCGCCTCAACATCGCGACGCCGCCGGAGCTGAAGCCACAGCAATGGCTGCTGGACTGGATCGAAAGCTCGGGCGCGGCCATTCATGTCGGAACCGATCCCGACGAGGCGGTGCGCGACGCCCATTGCGTGGTCACCGATACCTGGGTGTCGATGGGCGACGAGGCCAGCAAGGCCAACCGTCACAACCTGCTGCAGCCTTATCAGGTCAATTCCAGGCTGATGGCGAAGGCGCGTCCGGACGCCATTTTCATGCATTGCCTGCCGGCCCATCGCGGTGAGGAAGTCACCGATGCGGTCATGGACGGGCCGCAATCGGTGGTGTTCGACGAGGCCGAGAACCGCTTGCATGCGCAGAAGGGCATTCTTACTTGGTGCCTGAACGCCAGCGCGCGGTAGGCTGACTGGCTCAATCTCCGTTCATTCCCACTTAGAGCGGGAATCCAGCCTTTCCAGCTCTGGTTTTCCGCCTGCGCGGGGACGAGCGGTTCAACTTCTAGATTCAGTGCCCCGCCCATGACCATCGACATCCCGACCCGAACGCCTTCGCCCCACACCGCCGACGACACCATCCTTCCGTTCGAAGTGTCGGCGCTCGATTTGCGTGGCCGCGTGGTGCGGCTCGGGCCTGCGCTGGACGAGATCCTGATCCGTCACGATTATCCGCTGCCGGTTGCGAAGCTGCTCGGGGAGGCGGTCGCGCTCGCCGCGCTGTTCGGGTCCTCGCTGAAATTCGACGGCCGCTTCATCATGCAAACGCAGGGTGACGGGCCGGTGCGCATGCTGGTGGTCGATTACGTGACTGGCGGCCGCATCCGCGCCTGCGCGCGTTTTGACAAGGCTCGCGTCGCCGAAGCGATCGCCGAAGGCAAGGCTTCGGGCGGCGAGTTGCTCGGTCGCGGCCATCTCGCGATGACCATCGACCAGGGCGGCGACATGAATCGTTATCAGGGGCTGGTGGCGCTGGAAGGCGGCTCGCTCGAAGATGCCGCGCATGAATATTTCCTGCGCTCGGAACAGATCCCCACGCGTATCCGGCTGGCGGTCGCAGAGGAAATGCGCGCGGGCGACAGCGGCACCACGCATTGGCGCGCCGGCGGCATCATGCTGCAGTTTCTGCCCAAATCGCCCGAGCGCATGCGCATGCCAGATCTCGATCCCGGCAACGTGCCGGAGGGTGTGACCATTGAGACGCCGGACGAGGATGATGCCTGGGTCGAAGGCAAGGCGCTGGTCGAAACCGTCGAGGATATCGAACTGATCGATCCGGATATCTCGACCGAACGGCTGGTCTACCGGCTGTTCCACGAGCGCGGCGTGCGCGTTTTCGACAGCGCGCCTGTCGAAGCAAAATGTTCATGCTCGCGCGATAATGTCGAGGCGATGCTGAAGAGCTTTTCGCAGGACGACCGCGATCACATGGTCGAAGACGGCAAGATAGCGGTCACCTGCGAGTTCTGCAATCGCACCTATGATTTCGCTCCGGGTGAAGTCGGCGCGAATGACGGCGGGGATGCGAACGATCAGGGGACTGATTTCCCCACTCGATAGGGTGATGCCCGAGCGGCCTGCACAATGATTGTGCATCCAACGGCCATCTCACACGATCGTGTGGGAGCGCTGTCCATTGCACGGTCTCGCATCCAGCATTTGCCCCAATTCAACGCTTTAGGCGCCGCCGTGCACGGAGGCGACGATGAGTGAAAGTATCGATCACGTTTTTGCTGCGATGAGCCTGCCGCATTCGGGCGCGTTGCTGTCGACGCCGTGGCCGGACTCAAGGATCACCGCGGCGCGCTTTCGCTCGCTGCAGCCGAACGGCTTGGTCAAGCGTTTGGCCGCTCAAGATGCTTTCGTGTTGATCACTCGCATCGGCGATCTTCCTCAGAACGAGACTGGTGAATCACAGGGTGCTCTCAACATCTTCAACCTCGGAGAAAGCCCGTCCTGCCGCAAGATCAGACCGTTCGACGACCTCTATTTTCATTTCCCGCGTACTGCGCTGGACCGGATTGCCGACGAAGCAAAGGCTCCGCCGATCGCCGCGCTTCGGGCACCGGATGGATGGAACACAACTGATCCTGTCGTTCGGCAGATCACCGGATGTGTCCTTGGGTCGCTGGAGCAGCCGGACGCGATCAATCAGCTTTTCCTCGATTACACCATGCTCGCGTTGCTGGCGCATCTTGCGCGCGTTTATGGCGGCATGCGCGATGGCGCGCGGCGCTGCGCCGGCGGGCTTGCTCCGTGGCAGGAACGGCGGGCCAAGGAGATGATCGCCGCGCATTTGGGGAATAGCCTGTCGATCGAGGCTATTGCGCGCGAATGCGGGCTGTCGGCTTCACATTTCGCACGCGCTTTCCGGCAATCGACGGGTACAACGCCGCATGAGTGGCTGCAGGAATGCCGCGTCGATCGAGCCAAGACTCTCCTCGGCGATCCGGAACTAACTCTCGCGACGATTGCCGTTGCGTGCGGCTTTGCAGACCAGAGCCATTTCACCAAAGTGTTCGGTCGTATCGCGGGCATGACGCCCGGGCGATGGCGGCGCGGGTTACCTCGCGTCTAGCATCGTCGCGGAATCCGACCAAACGCGATCGAATCCATCAATCGGATTGCCGCTTCGGTTCGTAAATGCCGGTCGAGGTTGAGATTAACCTCGATCAGCAAAGGAACCGAAGCATGACAATTCATCAGACTTTACCGAAAGGCAACGCGCTGCCTGCCGGAATTGGCGAGAGCCGTCCGGCGATCGCACGGGTGCCACAGCAAAATCAGTGGTTCGATACGATACCCGGAGAGAAGCTCGCGATCGTGGTCCATAGCGACGAAGTCGGCGGACGCTTCTCCATCTACGAATCGCTCGCCGCACCCGGCACGGGCACCCCGATGCATTATCATGCCGAAGATGAAATCTTTCGTGTGATCGATGGCGTCGTCACTTTCTCTGTCGACGGACAGACATTCGACGCGCATCCGGGGACCGTGGTCGTCGTACCGGCCGGCCGGCCGCATGCGTGGTGCAACCGGCAGACGGAGCCCTCGCGGACGCATGTTGTGTTGACGCCGGGCGGGCTCGAAGGGCTGTTCCAGCAGTTGCAGGGCGCCGGCCCCGAAGAGATCGCCCGCCTCGCGAGCAAGTACGGCACTCATGTCACCGGCCCCGGGTTCGCGGGCTGAGACCACGCCATTCACGGCTGGCCGCGAAGCGGCGCGCCGCATTTCAACAGATTGGAGATAAAGTATGCTCACTCGAACAATGCTCGTCGCGATCGTTCTGTTTACCCTTAACTCGTTTGCTGAGGCCCAGAGTCGCTGCGAATTCGTGTTTCGCGGGCCTCGCGATATGCCGACCTGCGTATTGAAGCCCCATGTCCAGACGCCGCAACTGGGTCAAGAGGCGCGCGACGCCTTCGGTCGTACAGGCCGACCGGTCGCGCCGGTTCCGACGCGGCCTGCGACCAACCCGCTTCTCGACAGCTACCACGGCAACGTGACGCACTGATCCGGTTCGAAAACATGGGTGGTGGCTGGCCGCCGCCCATGTTGGATTTGCGAGCCCCTGGTCCGGATGCCGAAGACCAGGCGAGCCTTGCTCGTTTCACCTCTCCCCGCTTGCGGGGAGAGGTGAAGAAGGGCCGTCAGCCGCCCAGATTTGCCTTCAGAAACTCCTGGAACGTCGCCCAGGATTTCTTGTCGGCATGTTCGCGGTAAACCGGCGCGCCGAAGACCGTGAAGGCGTGCGGGGCGCCGGAATAAACCTCGAGGTCGTATTTGACGCCGGTCTTTTCGAGCTCTTCGACGAACGCTGCGACCTCGGGCATCTTGATGATGGTGTCGGCGCCGCCATGCGCCACGAAGATCGGCGGCGTGTCCTTGGCATAGCTCTGGCCCGCCGGCGTCGCGAGGCCGCCGTGGAAGCTGGCATAGCCCTTGACCTTGTCGGCCTTGCCCGAGCGCGCGAGTTCGAGCGTGGCCGTGCCGCCGAAGCAGTAGCCCATCACCACGACATTGCCCTGGCTGCGCTTCTGCGCTTCCGACAGGCCGCCGAGCAGCAGGCTGCGCATCTTCTCGCGATCCTTGTAGAGCTTGCCGGTTTCGGCCATCCGCGCTTCGAGCGTTGCCGGGCGATTGCCCTTGCCAAACAGATCGACGGCGAAGGCGTCGTAGCCCATGTCTGCCAGCATGTCGGCGCGCTTCTGCTCGTAACCGCCGAGACCGTCCCAGTCATGGATCACCAGGACGAGACCCTTGGAAGGTCCGGTGGCCTTGGCGAAATAGCCTTCGAAATCCGCGCCGTCGACTTTGTAGCCAACGGTATCGCCGGCAAAGGCGGCGGTGCCGGCAACGATGGCGAGCAGGCTGAGCAGGACGGCTTTCATGGCGAGACGCTCCCCAATGACATTCTCGCGGCGTCTAAGCGCCGACGGCCGAGTTTCACGCGATCGACGGCGCCGGGCAAGGGCTCCAGCAGGCAGGCCGCCGCTCCCGGAGTAAGGCCCCGGGTTGCCCCGGCCGCCGTCCAGCGGCTAGAGGAAGGGTTGTGAGAGTTCCAGACCGGGTGGGGTGCGTGAGCGACAATCCAGTGATCATCGCCGGTGGCGGCATCGGCGGGCTTGCGACCGCGCTGACGCTGCATCAGATCGGCGTACCGTGCGTGGTGTTCGAAGCGGTGCGCGAGATGCGCCCGCTTGGCGTCGGCATCAACATGCAGCCCAATGCCGTGCGCGAACTTTACGATCTCGGCTTCACCCAGGCCGATCTCGATCGCGTCGGTCTTCCCGCGAAGGAATGGGCGCTGGTCGGGCTTAACGGCAACGACATCTATTCCGAACCGCGCGGGCTGCTGGCCGGCTATCACTGGCCGCAATATGCGGTGCATCGCGGGCTGTTCCACATGATGCTGCATGATGCGGTGGTGCAGCGGATCGGGCCGCAGGCGGTGCGGCTCGGCAGCCGGGTCAACGGCTATCGCAACAATGCCGATGGCAGCGTCACCGCGCTGATCGAACATGCCGACGGTTCGACTTCGGAGACGCGCGGCGCGCTCTTGATCGGCGCCGACGGCATCCACTCGGCGATCCGGGCGCAGATGCATCCCGACCAGCCGCCGATCCACTGGGGCGGCGCGATCATGTGGCGCGGCACCACCTGGGGCAAGCCGATCCGATCGGGCGCATCCTTCGTCGGCCTCGGCACCCATCGCGAGCGGGTGGTGTTCTATCCAATCTCGCATCCCGATCCGCAGACCGGGCTGTCGATGATCAACTGGATCGCCGAGGTCACGCTGGACAATAGCGAAGGCTGGAAGCAGAGCGGCTGGTTCCGGCAGGTCGAGACCGACGATTTCGTGCGGCATTTCGACGATTGGGTCTGGGACTGGCTGGACGTTCCGGCCTTGCTGCGGAATGCCGAAGCGGTGTTCGAGAATCCGATGATCGATCGCGACCCGGTTCCGACCTGGCGCGACGGCCCGGTGCTGCTGCTCGGCGATGCCGCGCATGCGATGTATCCGACCGGTTCCAATGGCGGCAGCCAGGCAATCATGGACGCGCGCCTTCTGGGGGCGGCGATGGTCGAGCAGGGCGCGACGGCCGAAGCGCTGGCCGCCTTCGATGCGAAGCTATGCGGGCCGATCTCGCAACTGGTGCTGCGCAATCGCGGCGCCGGTCCGTTCGGGCTGCTCAACATGGTCGACGAGCGCTGCGGCGGAACCTTCGACAATATCGACGACGTGATCCCGCCGCAGGAGCGCGCCGAGTTCATGGCGGGCTACAAGGCCGCGGCGGGCTTTGCGATCGAGACCCTCAACAAGGCGCCGCAAACGATCGCGCCGGGTGCGCGGGTGCGGGCGGTGGAGGGCGTGGCCTGACGCTCTTTCCGCGCCGAGCTCGCGCTCAGTTGATCGTGCGCGGCGTGTGCACCGAGTCGAGCGAGAAGGCGGGAATATCGATATCGAAATTTTCGCCTTCCTCGGTGACCATGCCGTAGCGTCCGGCCATGATCCCCGAGGGGGTCTGCAATGGAACTCCGCTGGTATATTCGAAGCTCTCGCCCGGCGGGATCACCGGTTCCTCACCCACCACACCCGCGCCGCGCACTTCCTGCACCCGCCCGAACGCGTCGGTGATGTGCCAGTAGCGGGTCTTGAGCTGGACTGTCTCGCCGCCGTTATTCGATATCTCGATGGTATAGGCCCAGAAAAACTGGCTCTTTTCCGGCGCCGAGCGATCGGACATGAACCGCGGCGTCACGGTGACTTCAATATTGCGTGTGATGGCGCGGTACATGCGATCCTGCGTCCGGCCCAGATTTAGCGATCAATAACAGCTTCAATTCGCGACTTGCAACCCGGACCACGCTCGGCGAATGTCTGACGCGAACGGATTGGTGTGAACGAACCCGCAATGGCGAAAGCGATACCGACCGACCGCGATCTGCGGCTCGACCTGTTTCGTGGCGTCGCCCTCTGGTTCATCTTTCTCGGCCATATTCCGTCCAATATCGTCGCCTGGATCACGATCCGCAATTACGGCTTCAGCGACGCCACTGAAATTTTCATCTTCGTGTCGGGCTTCACCGCCGCCTTCGTCTATGGGCAGGCGATGCGGAACTACGGGTTCGTGGTGTCGAGCGCGCGCATCCTCAAACGCGCCTGGCAGATCTATGTCGCGCATATCTTTCTGTTCGTGATCTATATGGGCCAGATCGCCTACGTGGCGCGCGGCTTCCAGAACCCGCTCTATGCGGAAGAAATGAACGTCCTGGAATTTCTGCAGCAGCCGGACGTGACGCTGGTTCAGGCGCTGCTCCTGAAGTTCAAGCCGGTCAACATGGACGTGCTGCCGCTCTACATCGTGCTGATGGCCTGTTTCCCGCCGGTGCTGTGGCTGTTGCTGAATCGGCCGACGATCGCGCTGGCGCTGTCGGTCCTGCTCTATGCCTTGACCTGGGAGTTCGGCTGGAACCTGCCGGCCTATCCGAGCGGCCACTGGTTCTTCAATCCGCTGGCCTGGCAGCTCCTGTTCGTATTCGGGGCCTGGTGCGGGCTGGGCGGCGCCGGGCAGCTCAAGTGGCTGCTGCAGTCGCGGATTACGCTGACCGTCGCGATTGCCTATCTGGCCATGGCGTTCCTGATCACGCTGACCTGGCATATTCCGCGGCTGGCGCCCTACGTGCCGCGCTGGCTCGCCGAGCAGATCTATCCCATCGACAAGACCAACCTGGACGTGCTGCGCTTCGCGCATTTCCTGGCGGTGGCGGCGGTCACGGTCTATTTCGTGCCGCGTGACTGGCCGCCGCTGCGGTCCCGCTGGGCCTACCCGGCGATCCTGTGCGGGCAGCATTCGCTGGAGATTTTCTGCCTGGGGGTGTTTCTGGCCTTCGCGGGCCATTTTGCGCTGGTCGAAATCTCGCCCGGCATCCTGATGCAGGTACTGGTCAGCCTGTTAGGCATTTTTATAATGGTCGCCGTGGCCTGGTTGCTGTCGTGGTACAAAGCGGCGACGGCACGGAAGGTCGCCGCCCGCGCGGTTGACGCTGGCGCCAAACCCTCGCTAGGAGGCGAGGCATGAGGGCATTGATTTTTACGGTTTTTGCGCTCGTTCTGGTCGCCGCCTCCGGCCCGGCCAACGCCCAGATTCAGCCGCAGGCGCCTGCCGACCAGCCCCAAACGTCCGATACGGTGACCGTGCCGCTTCCGGAGTCCGACCCCTGCGAGGTGCCGGGCTATATCCTTTTCGGCGAAAGCAAGCTCGACCATGTCCGGAAAGTGGTGGAGGAGGACAAGCGCCTGACCGTGCTGGTCATCGGTTCCGGTTCCTCGGTGATGCCGGGACCCGACGGGGTCGGAAAGGCCTATCCCGGCAAGCTGGAACAGGCGCTGCGCAAGCGTTTTCCGGGCGTCGACATCAAGGTCATCGCGCTCGCGAAGTCGCGCCAGACGGCCGCGGACATGAGCCAGGCCCTGGAAAAGGCGCTGCTCGACCATAAGCCCGATTTGGTGATATGGCAGACAGGCACGGTGGACGCGATGCGGGGGGTGGACCCGGAGAGCTTTCGCACTTCACTCGACGATGGGATCAACCATATCGTGGATGCCGGTGCCGACCTGATCCTCATGAACATGCAGTACAGCCCGCGCACCGAAACCATGATCTCGCTGTCGAACTATGCCGACATTATGCAGGTGGTGGCGCGCGATCGCGAGGTGCCGCTGTTCGACCGGCGCGAGATCATGCGCTACTGGAACGACAACGGGAATTTCGACCTCAACCTTGCCACCAAGGATCTGGCGACCGCCTACAAGGTGCATGACTGCCTCGGCCGCGCGCTGGCGTCGCTGGTGGTCGAGGCGTCCAATCTTGACGGCATCAAAGCGAGACCGACCCAGTGAGCGCGTTTGCCCGCCCTTTTCGTCTTTCGACATCGTTTGCCCTGATCGCCGCGCTGCTGGCGCTCGGCGCCGGCACTGCTCACGCGGAGGACCGCGCGCCGAGTCTGGCCGCCGTGACGCCGGCCGCGCCTGCGGCACCGCCGCCTTGCGCCGCGCCTGACGATGTCACGCGGCTGACGAACCCGCTGGCGCGAACCGGCCGCCGGCTTGCGGCCGGAGAGCCTATCAAGATCGTGGCGATCGGCTCTTCGTCGACTGCGGGGGCCGGTGCGAGCGCGCCTGACAAGTCCTACCCCGCGCGGCTTGCGGTCGAACTTGGAGCCCGCTTCCCGGCCCATCGGATCAGCGTCATCAATCGCGGCGTCAATGGCGAGGAAGCCAGTGACATGATCAAGCGCCTCGACGACGGCGTGCTGTCGGAGCGGCCGGACCTGATCCTGTGGCAGGTCGGCGCCAACGCCGTGTTGCGCGACAGCCCGATCCCCACGGTTCGCTCGGATATTCTCGAAGGTCTGCGCCGGATGAAATCGTCGGGCGCCGACGTGGTGCTGATCGATCCGCAATTCGCGCCCAAGGTGCTGGCCAAGAAGGACGCGGGGACGATGGTCGAGTTGCTGGCGACCACGGCCAAGGCCCAGCATGTCGACCTGTTCCGCCGCTTCGCCGTAATGCGGCACTGGCGTCAGGTGGCCCGCATTCCGTTCGAGGCGTTCATCTCGGAAGACGAATTGCACATGAACGACTGGAGCTATGGCTGTCTGGCCAAGCTGCTCGGCGGCGCCATCGCGGAGGCCGCCACCCGTTCGACCCTGACCGCGCACGCCCGCTGAGGCGCGATTTTCCAGGATAATGGGGGACAGGCGCGGATCGCGCCTTTGCGGTCCCGGCATCATCATCTAGACCCGTGAAGTCCCGTGCGTTCCCGTGAAAGCGGGGACCCAGAGCTACACCTTCTGGGCTCCCGCTTGCGCGGGCGCGAACGGAGCTTGGGCAGCGATGGTGCGAATGGAGACGGAGCGCTTGGCGCGGACCTTTGACGGAAGCGGCAGCGGAATTCTTCCCGACCGGTCGATCCTCAAATTGACCGAGGCTGGGTTCATCCGTCCGTCCGCCGCCTATGCCGACGGCCAGGTGCAGCCGGCCTCGCTCGATCTGCGGCTCGGTCCGGTGGCCTATCGCGTGCGTGCGAGTTTCCTGCCCGGCCCGCAGGCGACCGTGGCGGAGCGGATCGATGCGCTGCGCCTGCACACCATCGATCTGAGCGGCAGCGCAGTGCTGGAAACCGGCTGCGTCTATATCGTGCCGCTGATGGAGAGCCTATCGCTGCCGGCCGATATCTCCGCCACCGCCAATCCGAAAAGTTCGACCGGCCGACTCGATGTGTTCACCCGCGTGATTGCCGATCGCTCGCGCGGCTTCGATCAGGTTGCTGCGGGTTATGAGGGGCCGCTTTACGCCGAGATTTCGCCGCGCACCTTTCCGGTGCTGGTGCGGCAGGGCTCGCGGCTGTCGCAGATCCGCTTTCGCCGCGGCGACAGTGTGCTCGACGCCGCGCAATTGGCCACGCTGCATGAGCGCGAGCGGCTGGTCGATGCCGACGATGCCGACCTTACCGACGGCGTCGCCGTCGGCGTCGATCTGTCCGGCGATTTCGCGGGCGGTTTGATCGGCTATCGCGCCAAGCGGCATACCGGCCTGATCGATGTCGATCTGCGCAACGGTTACGACGTCGCCGAATTCTGGGAGCCGATGAATGCGCGCGCGGACCAGAGCCTGATCCTCGATCCGAACGAATTCTATATTCTTGCGTCGAAGGAGGCGGTGCAGGTGCCGCCCGACTACGCCGCCGAGATGGTGCCGTTCGATCCGCTGGTTGGCGAATTCCGTGTGCATTATGCCGGGTTTTTCGACCCGGGTTTCGGCTATGCCGGCGCAGGCGGGCGCGGCGCGCGGGCGGTGCTCGAGGTGCGCTCGCGCGAAGTGCCGTTCATCATCGAACATGGGCAGATCGTCGGCCGCCTGGTGTATGAGGCGATGATGGCGCGGCCAGACACGCTCTACGGACAGGGCATCGGCTCGAATTATCAGGCGCAGAGCCTGAAGCTGTCGAAGCATTTCCGAAGCTGATCTTGCTGCCGCTCGATCCGATCGCGCTTGCGCTGTTTCTGCTCGCCGCCTTTATCGGCGGCGTCACGACCGGGCTGGCCGGCTTCGCGATGGGGCTCGTGGTGTCGGGCGTGTGGCTGCATATCCTGACGCCGGTGCAGACCACGGCGCTGATCGTCGGCTACGGGCTGTTCGTGCAGGCGCATGGCGTCTGGACGTTCCGCCGTGTGGTCGATCTGCGCCGCGTTTTGCCGCTGATCGCGGGCGGCGCCATCGGCGTGCCACTCGGCGTGATGCTGCTAGCGCATCTCGATCCGGCCATCGTGCGCCGCGCGGTCGGCGTACTGCTGGTGATCTACAGCCTCTACGGCATGATGCGGCCGAGATTGGCGCCTTTGCGCGCCAATCTCCCGGCCGACGGCGCGATCGGCTTTTTCAATGGCGCGCTGGGCGGACTGACGGGCCTCGCCGGCCCGATCGTGGTGATCTGGTGCCAGCTCAGCGGCGTGCCGTATCAGGCGCAGCGCGCCATCTTCCAGCCGGTCATTCTTGCGGCTTTCCTCATGACCGCGATCGGGCTTGGCATCGAGGGCGCGATCACGCGCGATCTGCTGGTGCTGTTCGGGCTCGGCCTCCTGCCGGTCGCCGCGGGCATCTGGCTTGGCGTGCATCTCTACGGCCGGCTGGACGAAGCGGGCTTCCGCCGTGTGATCCTGGTGCTGCTGCTGCTGTCGGGCCTGGTGCTGCTGGCGCCGGGATTTCCGTGATGGACGCGGCAGGCTTGCGGCAGGGCAGGCGGTTTCGCTATGGTCGGCGCGCGCGGGCGTAGTTCAATGGTAGAACGGCAGCTTCCCAAGCTGCATACGAGGGTTCGATTCCCTTCGCCCGCTCCAGTCTTCCCACAGTGGATTGCAGCTCAGTCGCCAGCCGTGCCGCGACGCCGGCGCGCGAGATCTCTGACTCCCGAAGCAATGTGTATCGTTGCAATCTCGGTGGACGCGCAAAGCATCGGCAATAAGAAGCAGCCGGCACCGCGAAAAATTTTAAGCCGAAAATTTTAGATCAAGACGCGACGACAATATGTGTCATTTGACATAGTTTCGGCGGCGCATGTCGCATGCACGCCAAATTTTCGACTTGGGATCGACGCGAAGCTTTCCTACCTTGTGCAAGTCGCCGGGACGAACAATCGGGTTGTCGGCGCTTGGGAGACCGGTCGTGCTCTTGCCTGACGTTTGTATGTCTTACGTTTGCCGAGGAGTACGCAATCATGCAGAAGCCAATCAATTCCATCAGTTCCGCGGATCTGCGCCGATGGGCCATGGAATGCTACGATCAGGCTGTCGATCCGCGCGCCAGCGGCGATGAGCGCGATCGGCTGTTGCGGATGCGGCAGAGTTTGCTGATCCTCGCGGTCGAACAGGATTGGCTCAACGGCAAGACGACGATTCCAGCGGGCGAACATCTGCCTGATGACGTCGCGGTGTGAGTGTCGCTTTTGTTTTGAGGTTCACATTGCCGGTCGCTGCGTCTACGCCGCGATCCAAGACTTACGTCACTGGTTGGGCGCAGACTGAGCCGGCGGGTTGGTGGTAGTCGCACTGGGTAATGCTCGCGGCTCCGACGGCGCATCCTGCGACCGCGTTCCGGTGGTCTGCTGCACCGTGGTGCCGTCGCCGGCAATCATTTCCCGGTCCTTGGTGTAGAACCACATTCCAACGGCCACGAGGAGCGCGACCGCGCCCAGGAGTGATACCACGCGGACGTCAGTGCGCTCTCGCTCCACCTCTCCCGGCAGTGGAGGATTGTCGCTGATCTCGACTGGTTCTTGATTCGGCTGGGCTGCCATTTGCTGCACTCCGGGCGCTAGTTCAGCGACAACATCTGCCGGGCGTCTCGGTTCCTTTGGCCTGGCATTACCGGGCCGGTTGCGCCGGTGCAATCGGCGGCGTCGGCGTTTGCGGGAGCGGCTTTGTGCCGGCACCGGTGGTCGATCGCTCTTCGGCGGGGCGATTGTCGGTGACGACGGCCGGATCGTCCGGGCTCGCATAGAACCAGATGCCGACAGCCACAAAGGCTGCCAGCAGGCCCAGGATCAGCGCGGTGCTGAGGCCCGCGCCCTGGCGCGAATATGGCCGCTCGTTCGGGCTGACGTCGGATGGAGCACGGGCGTCACGATCCGGATCGTAGGTCATGGGTCTTCCTCCGGGTTTCCGGAGGATAAAGCTTCAGCATCAGGCCTGTTCCCGCGCGGGAGGCGCGGCGCGCGATATTGCGTCAATGTTGCGTCGCCGCACTCATCCTCGCTTAACCCAAGCGGGACTGAAGCCGTTGCGCTTTAGGGGCCCTTAAGGCAGGCGGCTTTAGGCAGGCCCCCGAATTCATGTCTTGAACCAAGGGACGAAGCCATGCGCCGCAATGGAAGACTTGGCCTGACCGCCATCGCCGCCGCCGTCCTCGCACTGACCGCCCAGCAGGTCTCGGCCTGCACGGGCATCATGCTGAGGATGAAGGATGGTGCGATCGTGCATGGACGCACGCTGGAATTCGGCACGCCGGTCGAGACCTCGATCGCGGTGATCCCGCGTGGATATCAGTACACCGGTGTGACGCCCAATGGCGACGGTCTCAAATACACGGTGAAATATGGCGCGACCGGGATCGCCGCCTTCGGCAATCCGCGTCTGCTCGACGGCATCAACGAGGCCGGCCTCGCCGCGGGTACGTTCTTCTTCCCGACTTTCGCGGAATATGCCGCAGTGACGCCCGAGAACCAGAGCAAGGGGTTGTCGCCGGCGGACTTCCCGAACTGGCTGCTGACGCAATTCGGTTCGGTCAATGAGGTGCGCAAGGCGGTCGAAAGCGGCGCGGTGGTGATCACGCCGACCGTTCTGGACGGCTGGGGCCCGGTGGCGCCGCCATTCCACTATATCGTCTACGACAAGACGGGCGCGAGTCTCGTCATCGAGCCGGTCGGCGGCAAGCTCAAGGTGCACGACAATGCGCTCGGCACGCTGACGAACTCACCGTCCTTCGACTGGCACATGACCAACCTGCGCAATTACATCGCGCTCAATCCGCGCGACGTGCCGCCGCTGAAGATCGATGGCGATACCTTCAAGGCGCTCGGCCAGGGCACCGGGATGCTCGGCCTGCCGGGTGACTTCACCCCGCCGGCGCGCTTCATCCGCGCTGCCGTGTTCAGCGCCACCGCGAGCCCGGCCGACAATGCCGGAAAGGGCATCGATCAGGTGTTCCACATCCTCAACAATTTCGACATTCCGATCGGCGTGTCGCGTGATGTTGTGAACGGCGTTGTCTATTCCGACTACACCCAGATGACGGTGGCGCGCGATCCGCAGGCACAGCGCTATTACTACAAGACCTATGACGACCAGACGATCCGCATGGTCGACCTCAAGGCGCTGGACCTCGACGCCAAGACGATCCGGCAGTTGAGCACCAAGAGCGAGCAGCCGGTGGTCAACATGAGCGGCAAGCTGAAGCAGGACCATGGCGCCGCCACCAGCGGTTCGAGCCGCTGACGATCCCCCGGGCCGTCCCGG